>Ga0209676_1000041_pt1 | contig 424583 bp, 384 predicted proteins | sample AraplaCvi_mLB_r2_FD_184282 | JGI IMG/M metagenome (GOLD analysis project Ga0209676, IMG submission 184282) | Arabidopsis root microbial communities from North Carolina, USA - plate scrape MF_Cvi_mLB_r2 (SPAdes) (version 2) | ecosystem: Host-associated > Plants > Roots > Endosphere | place... | reverse complement strand
ATCCAAAACCAGGCAAGCCGCATCCCGTTTGAAATCTGTCGAAAAATATCGTCTGGTCAAATCACACCTCGTCTATGGGCGTAGATTACCGCCCTTTAGGAGTGTCCAGAATCATTAAGCCAGATCAGGTCAGTCCCCTCTCCCTCCGGGAGAGGGTTAGGGTGAGGGGCTTCTAGGGTTCTATACCCAATTCGTGTTTCACCAAACCCAACAACTTCCCTGTATCAATCGGCTTGAGCAGAAAATCCACCACGCTCAGATGCATCGCCTCGATCGCGTCTTTCACGTCGGCATCGCCGGAGACAATGATGATCGGCATCGCCGCGCGCACCGATTCGCGCACTTGGCGGATCAGGTCGAGGCCATCGACATTGCCCATGCGCAGATCGGTAATCACCAGCCCGATCGAGGGCTTTTGCTCAAGCATTTTCAGCGCGGTTTCACCGCTGGCTGCGGTCATGCAATGAATGCCATCGAGCGCGAGAATCTCCGACAACAGCTCGCGGGCATCCTTGTCGTCGTCGACGATCAGGACACGCTGCGGCGGCAGATCGGGTTCGAGCATTACTGCGCTGAGCGCTTCACGCTCGGCGTCGCTCAAAATATCGTGGTCGGACATGGCGCTCTCTAAATGTTCAATCAATCCCTGGCAAGTCGTCAGACATCGCCGGACAGCGCTTCAATGTGCACTTCGTCGGATTTTTTTCCAAGGGGCTACGACGAGCTTTTCCGAGCTTTTGCGTAGGTTATTTCCGAAAATCGGCCGATGGTGGCAAAACCTAGACTTACGTCCAATGGGCACCCTGCCCGTCGGGGTCGACCATGGCCGCAACGATCCGACAACAACAATTCGAAAAAGACTGCGGTAATGGTTATGAGCAAAGCGGACGCCTTCACCCAGGCAGGGAAAACCGCGGTTTTGCAGAATATTCAGGGCACCCTGCAATTCCTTCAGCGCTTCCCGCCCTTCAATCAGATGGAACACGCCCACCTCGCCTATCTGGTGGAGCAATGTCAGCTGCGTTTTTTTGCCCAGGGCGAGAGCATCATCAAACCGGCCGACGGCCCGGTCGAACACTTTCATATCGTCAAACAGGGTCGGGTGGTCGGCGAACGCCAGCACATCACCAGGCCCGGCACCGAGACCACGTTCGAAATCACCACCGGCGAATGCTTTCCGCTGGCTGCGCTGCTCGGTGAGCGCGCCACCCGCACCGAACATCTGGCGGGCGAAGACACCTTCTGCCTGCAACTGAACAAACTGGCGTTCATCAAACTGTTCGCCCTCTCCAGCACCTTCCGCGACTTCGCCCTGCGCGGAGTCAGCAGCCTGCTCGATCAGGTCAACCAGCAAGTCCAGCAAAAAGCCGTGGAGACCCTGGGCACCCAGTACTCGCTGAACACCCGCCTCGGTGAACTGGCGATGCGTCATCCGGTGACCTGCAGCGCCGACACTCCACTGCGTGAAGCGGTGAAGCTGATGCACGAGCAACAGGTCGGCAGCATCGTCGCGGTGGATGAGCAGAAGGTGCCGCTGGGGATTTTTACCCTGCGCGATTTGCGCCATGTGGTGGCCGAAGGTGTCGGCGATTTCAGCGACGCCATCGAACAGCACATGACCCGATCGCCGTTTTATCTGTCGCCGGATCACAGCGCATTCGATGCGGCGATCGCCATGACCGAGCGGCATATCGCGCATGTGTGTCTGGTCAAGGATCAGCGCCTGTGCGGGGTGGTTTCCGAGCGTGATCTGTTCTCCCTGCAACGGGTCGATCTGGTGCACCTGGCGCGAACCATCCGCAGTGCTCAGCGAGTCGAGCAACTGGTGACCCTGCGCGGCGAGATCGGCCAACTGGTCGAACGCATGCTCGCTCACGGCGCGTCGTCGACGCAGATCACCCACATCATTACGTTGCTCAACGATCACACGGTGTGCCGGGTCATCGAACTGACCCTGGCCGAGAAAGGCGACCCCGGCGTCCCGTTCAGTTGGCTGTGTTTCGGCAGCGAAGGCCGGCGCGAGCAGACGCTGCACACCGATCAGGACAACGGCATTCTCTTCGACGCTCGCGATGCGGCGCACGCGGCGGAAATTCGCGGCAAGCTGCTGCCGATCGCCCAGCAGATCAATCAGAGCCTGGCGCAGTGCGGCTTCGCCCTGTGCAAGGGCAACATCATGGCCGGCAATCCCGAGCTGTGTCTGTCGCGGGCGGAATGGGCGCGGCGCTTTGCGGCGTTCATCCGCGAAGCCACGCCGGAGAATCTGCTCGGCTCGAGCATTTATTTCGACCTGCGGGTGGTCTGGGGCGATGAGCAAGGCTGCGAGCAATTGCGCCGGGGCATTCTCGATCAGGTCGGTGACAACCGTTTGTTCCAGCGCATGCTGGCCGAGAACGCGTTGCGTAATCGCCCTCCCGTTGGGCGTTTCCGGGAATTTGTGCTGGCACGCAAGAACGGCGAGAAGGCTACGCTGGATCTGAAAATCCAGGGCCTGACGCCATTCGTCGACGGCGCCCGTCTGCTGGCGCTGGCCAACGGCATCGAAACCAACAACACCCTCGAACGCTTCCGCCAATTGGTCGATAAAGAGGTGATCGAGCCGCTCGACGGCGCGGCGTATGAAGAGGCCTATCACTTCATTCAGCAAACGCGGATGCAGCAGCACCAGCTCCAGACCCGGGAGAACCAGCCGTACTCCAACCGCGTCGATCCCGACAGCCTCAATCATCTCGACCGGCGCATCCTGCGCGAATCCCTGCGCCAGGCGCAGCGCCTGCAAAGCAGCCTGACCTTGCGGTATCAGCTATGAGCCTGTTTTCCTGGCTGCGCCCGGCCAGCCCCGTAGTGCCGGCCGCGTTTGCGCCGCGACTGGCGCAATTGCCGAGCATCACCGAGCTGAGCGAATGCAGCCTGCGCGAGCAGCGCTGGGTGGTGCTGGACCTGGAAACCACCGGCCTCAACCTCAACAAGGACCGGGTGTTGTCGATCGGCGCCGTGGCTATCGAGGACGGCGCAATCGATTTCCGCCAGCAGTTCGAAAGGACCCTGCAATGTCGGGAATTGAAGCTCAGCCCCAGCGTGCTGATTCATGGCCTCGGGCCAAATGCGATCGCCGCAGGCAGCGACCCGGCCGAAGCGTTGCTGGAGTTGCTGGAATTTGTCGGCGACAGCCCGGTGCTGGCGTTTCATGCGCCGTTCGATCAGCACATGCTCGGGCGTGCGCTTAAGGAGCATCTGGGGCACAAGCTGCAACATGTGTTTCTGGATGTGGCGGATCTCGCCCCGCTGCTGTGTCCGCAGGCGCAGATTCGCGAGGCGGGGCTGGATGAGTGGATCGAGTGGTTCCGGCTTGAAGTGTTCGAACGGCATAACGCGAGTGCCGATGCGCTGGCCACGGCGGAACTGGCATTGATTCTGTTCAGCAGGGCGCGGGCGCAGCAGATATACAGTCCATTGAATCTGCAACAGCGGTTGAGTCAGTGGAAGCGAAGGCAGCAGGCGCCTTCTTTTTAGAAGCACCCTCACCCCAGCCCTCTCCCAGAGGGAGAGGGCGCCGACCGAAGTGTCTCGGGCTTTTCATTTACCTGAGAAATCGAGTCGATTATGGATTCACTGAAGATCGCTCAGGTCGGCGTACCTCCAGAATATCCCCCAATCAGTCCCCTCTCCCTCCGGGAGAGGGCTAGGGTGAGGGTCTGCCCTTGATTCACCACCTGACCAGTGGCCAATTGCTAACCATTCCCACCTCTGCCAGAATCGCGAACTATTCTCGTTAGTTAACATTTCCCAATCGGTGATGTCCGGTGTCGTCAGTGCCCAACCCCCACAGTGAGCTCGTCGGTGCGATGTATCGCGACCATCGCGGTTGGCTGCTGGCGTGGTTGCGGCGCAATGTGGCGTGTCCGCAGCGCGCCGAAGACTTGAGTCAGGACACTTTTGTACGCCTGCTCAACCGCGGCGAATTGCTGACGCCGCGCGAGCCGCGAGCGTTTCTGGTGGCGATCGCCAAAGGCCTGTTGTTCGACTACTTCCGCCGCGCCGCACTGGAACAGGCCTATCTCACCGAACTGATGCTGATCCCCGAGGGCGAACAGCCATCGGTGGAAGAACAGCAAATGATCCTCGACGACCTCAAGGCCATCGATCGCCTGCTCGGCAAGCTGTCGACCAAGGCTCGCGCAGCGTTTCTGTATAACCGCCTTGACGGCCTCAGCCACGCCGAGATCGCAGGCAAACTCGGCGTCTCGGTGCCGCGCGTGCGGCAGTATCTGGCCCAAGGCCTGCGCCAGTGTTACATCGCGCTTTACGGTGAGCCGACATGACCGCGGCCAGTTCGCGCCCGGTGCCGGCCCATGTGCTGGACGCGGCGATTGCCTGGCAATTGACCCTCGACTCGAGCACCGCGCTGGAACGCGAGGAGTTCGCCAAATGGCACGCGGCCCATGAAGAACACGCCCGCGCCTGGCGCCAGTTGGGCATGCTCGATCAGCGTTTCAGCGTCGCCAAGGGCCCGGCGCGCAGTGCGTTGCTGCAATCGCGCGAAGGCATTCGCCGGCGCGTGCGCAAACTCGGCAGCGGGCTGGCCAGTGTCGTGGCGGTGATCGGTCTGGGCCTGTTCGTGAGTGAGCGCTATCTGCCGCTTGATTACTGGCTCGCCGATCAGCGCACCGCCACCGGCGAACAGCGCACCGTGCGCCTGTCCGACGGCACCCTGCTCAACCTCAATACTCACAGCGCGGTCGACGTACGCTTCGATGACCAGCGCCGTTTGATCGTGCTGCAGGAAGGCGAAATCCTCGTCGAAACCGGGCATGGCGATGCGCGGCCCTTTATCGTCGAAACCCGCGAAGGCAGCATGCGCGCGCTGGGCACGCGGTTTCTGGTCAAGCGCGAGGATGACGGCACGCGCCTGAGCGTATTGCAGTCGGCGGTCGCGGCCCATGCCCAGGCGAACCCGCAAGAACAGATTCTGCGCGAGGGCCAGCAGGTGCTGCTGCGCAGTGACGGGCTGAGCTCGATTGCCGCCCTCGCCCCCGGCGCCGATGCCTGGACGCGCGGCATGCTGGTGGTGGACAACGCGCGACTGGGCGATCTGGTGCATGAGCTGGGGCGCTACCGCCGCGGGCATCTCGGCGTGGCGCCGGAGGTGGCCGATCTGCGCATTACCGGCAGCTTTCCGTTGCACGACACCGACAAGGCACTGAGCGCTTTGCTGCCGACCCTGCCGGTGCAGATCGAGCGGCATACGCCGTATTGGGTCACCGTGGCGAAGGCTGATATCAAGCCTGAGTAATGCGCCGGCAGGAATACCGCCTTCGCGAGCAGGCTAGCTCCCACATTGGAATGCGAGCATCTGTGGGAGCGAGCCTGCTCGCGAAGGCGCCATCAGCCGCACAACCATTTCCTGCAAAAAAAAAAGAATTTCACCCAGCCCTATCACTTTTCGATTTTCATCCGGCACACAGGCAATTGAGAAATATTTCCATTCAGGAGCCGCCGTATGTCCCGTTCGCCAGACACCTTGTTGCGCCCCAGTCTGCTGGCTTTTGCCATCGCTTTCGGCACGCCGCTGATCAGCACTGCGTTGCTCGCCGCTGAGCAAACGTCCAGCGTGCGCGCCTACAACCTGCCGGCGGCGCCGCTGTCGACCACGCTGAACCAGATCGCCAGCCAGGGCGGCCTCGCCCTTTCGCTCGATCCGGCACTGGCAGCAGGCAAGACCTCGGCGCCCGTCAACGGCCAGTACGACGCCGCCGGCGCCCTGCGCGCGGCTCTGCGCGGCAGCGGTCTGCAACTGGAGCAAAGCAGCGCCGGCACCTACACCCTGGTGGCGGTGCCTGAAGGCACGCTGGCCCTGCCGGAAACCTCGGTCATCGGCGTGGAAAATCTGGAAAGTGCCTGGGGCCCGGTCGAGGGCTACACCGCGACCCGCACCGCCGCCGGCACCAAGACCGACACCGCACTGGTCGAAGCACCGCGTTCGATCTCGGTGGCGACCCGTCAGCAGATGGACGATCGCAGCGTGCACAGCCTCGATGACGCGGTGCGCTACATGCCTGGCATCACCGCCAGCAGCTACGGCAGCGACACCCGCGCCGACTGGCTGCGCATACGCGGCTTTGAACCGACCCAGTTCCTTGATGGCCTGCCGCTGCCAAAAGGCGTGTACGCCAACCCGAAACAGGAAACCTGGAACCTCGACCGCCTCGCCCTGCTTCGTGGCCCGGCCTCGTCGGTGTACGGCCAGACCCCGCCGGGCGGTTTGCTCGACATGGTCAGCCGTCGCCCGAGTGCCGATGCCAGCAACGAAATCCAGCTGCAGTACGGCAGCGACAACCACCGCCAGATCAACTTCGCCAGCACCGGCAAGATCGATGACGCCGGGCAGTTTCTATACGGTCTCAGCGGTGTGGTGCGCGACAGCGGCACGCAGGTCGATCACGTCGACAACAAGCGCTACAACATCGCACCGAGCCTGACCTGGAACATCGATGACGACACCCGATTCACCCTGCTGAGCCAGTTCACCCGTGACGACACGGGCATCACCAGCCAGTTTCTGCCGATCCAGGGCACGAAGATCAATTCGCCGTTCGGCGACATTTCCCATCACAAGAATCTCGGCGATCCGGATTGGGAATACTACGACCGCACCTACTATGCGCTGGGCTACGCCTTCGAACATCGGCTGAACGATGTCTGGCAGTTCAAGCAGAACCTGCGCTATACCAAGTCGGACCTGTCGTTCCAGTCGCTGACGCCCGGCTCCTACCCGTTCACCACCGTGGATGAACAGGGCAACGTCGGCCGCACCAGCACCAGCGTCGATGAAGACATCAGCCAGTTTGCCGTGGACAACAACTTCCAGGCCGACTTCGCCACCGGTGATATCCGCCACACCTTGCTGCTGGGTCTGGATCACCAGCGCAACAACACCAACTACACCTCGATTTTCGGTGATGGCCTGCCGACCAACGTGATCACGCCGATCTACGGCCAGCCGATCGTACGTCCGGCGCGCTCCACTGCGTTTTACGACTACAACCAGAAGACCTATCAGACCGGCCTCTACGTGCAGGATCAGATGGCCCTAGATCAGTGGCGTCTGACTCTCGGCGGTCGTGAAGACTGGGTGCACACCAGCACCAAGTTCATCAACCAGAACGATGCGACCAATACCCAGCGCGACAAAAAATTTAGCGGCAATGCGGCGCTCAGCTACGTCTTCGACAACGGCTTCGTGCCGTACCTGTCCTACGCCGAATCCTTCCAGCCGACCACGGGCGCCGATGTCACCTCAACCGGCTCGCTCAAGCCGACCGAAGGCAAGCAGTGGGAACTGGGCATCAAATACCAGCCGCCGGGCAGCAAGACCCTGCTGACCGCCGCCGTGTATGACCTGACCCAGAAGAATGTCGCGGTGAGCACCTTCGTCAACAACGTCTCGGTGACCAGTCAAACAGGTGAAGTGAAGGTCAAAGGTCTGGAACTCGAAGCCGTGTCCGATGTGACCGATAACCTCAAGGTCATCGCCGCCTACACCCTGGCCAAGTCCGAAGTGCAGAAAGGCGTCGACAAGGGCAACCGCCTGCAACTGATGCCCAACCAGCAAGCCTCGCTGTGGACCGACTACACCTGGCACAGCGGCGTGCTTGACGGTTTCGGTGTGGGTGCCGGCGTGCGTTACACCGGCAACACTTACGGCGACAAGGCCAACACCTGGCTGGGCAAGGCCGATGCCTATACCGTGTTCGACGCCAGCGTGCATTATGATCTGGGCCGTCTGGACAACAGCCTCAAAGGTGCGTCGCTGGCAGTGAACGCGACCAACCTGTTCGACAAGGACTACATTTCCACCTGCGACAGCTTCTACTGCTACTACGGCGACCAGCGCAGCGTCGTCGCCAGCGCCACTTACAAGTGGTAAGCCGGTGAGCTGAAACAGGCCCTGTTACCAGGCCGTCCGCAGCGGGCGGCTTTGGTGTTTTTGAAGGTCATGCAATGAAAAGTAAAACCATCCGCCGCTGGTCGTTCATCCACACCTGGACCAGCCTGATCTGCACGGTGTTTCTGCTGATGCTGGCACTGACCGGTCTGCCGCTGATTTTCAGCCACGAAATCGATCATCTGCTGGGCAACGCCCCGGAGCTGCGCGAGATGCCGGCCGACACGCCGCAACTCAACCTGCAGCAACTGGTCGATGCCGCGCAGAAGCATCGCCCGGGCGAAGTCATGCAGTACTTCGGCTATGACGACGAGGACCCGAATGCGGCGTTCGCGATCATGGCCAAAACCGCCGACACTGAGCCGAACGCTTCGCACACCTTCATGCTCGATGCGCGCACAGGCGAAGCGCTGGAAACCCCGTCGGCCAACGGTGGTTTGATGCTGTTCATCCTGCGCCTGCATGTCGACATGTTTGCCGGGCTGCCGGGTAAGCTGCTGCTGGCGTTCATGGGCCTGCTGTTTGTCGTGGCGATCGTGTCCGGCACGGTGCTGTACCTGCCGTTCATGCGCCGCTTGAAATTCGGCACCGTGCGCCAGGACAAGTCGACCAGGCTGCGCTGGCTCGATCTGCACAATCTGATTGGCGTCGTGACCCTGACCTGGTGCCTGGTGGTGGGCGTGACGGGAGTGATCAGCGCCTGCGCCGATCTGCTGATTGCCGCCTGGCGCAACGACGCACTGACCACCCTGATCGCACCGTATCGCGACGCACCACCGCTGAAGCAACTGGCCCCGGCCACGCGCTTGCTCGACATCGCCGAGCAAGTCGCCCCGGGGATGAAGCCGGATTTCATCGCCTTCCCCGGCACACGCTTTTCCAGCGAGCATCATTACTCGGTGTTCATGAAGGGCGGCACGCACCTGACCTCGCACCTGCTGACACCGGTGCTGATCGATGCCACGACCTTGCAGGTCACCGCCGTGGCCGAACGGCCGTGGTACATGGACGCCATGGGCATGTCGCAGCCACTGCATTTTGGTGACTACGGCGGCATGCCGATGAAGATTCTCTGGGCGACGCTGGATGTGCTGACGATCATCGTTCTGGCCAGTGGTGTGTATCTGTGGGTGGTGCGGCGCAAGGCGACCAGGCCTGTGCTGGAAACGGCGGAGGCCTCGGCATGAAGCCGCGTCAGTCGAGTTTCTGGAAAGTCTTCAGCACACCGATCGTCATCGCCCTGCTCAGTGCGGCAGGGCTGTTTGCGGCATTGCTGGGGGACGGGATCTGGGATGCGTTGAGCTGGGTCGGCCTTGGTGTGCCCGCATTTCTGGCCATAAGAGGCTTTCTGCCGCGCAGCTGAAAAAATCCCTTGTGGGAGCGAGCCTGCTCGCGAAAGCGCCCTGACATTCAACATCAGAGTCGACTGTCACGACGCCTTCGCGAGCAGGCTCGCTCCCACATGGGTTCTGCGCCAGCCTTGAGCAGGCTATGCTGCCCGATCATTGTCCTGATCGAGACCCTGCCAATGTCCGCCCCCAGCATGACCCTGTACCACAACATCCTGTCGCCCTTCGTCCGCAAAGTCATGGTGCTGCTGCACGAAACCGGTCAACAGGATCGTGTCGCGCTGCAGGACTGTGTGCTCAGCCCGGTCAGCCCGAACACGGCGCTGATCGCCGACAACCCGTTGAGCAAAATCCCCGCCCTGCGCCTGGCCGACGGCAATGTCATCCATGACAGCCGCGTCATCCTTGAGTACCTCGACCAGCAGCATGTCGGCAATCCGCTGATCCCCCGCGAAGGCGCGGCGCGCTGGCGGCGGTTGACCCTGGCGTCGATGGCCGACGGGATCATGGACGCCTCGGTGATGGTGCGTTATGAAACCGTTCTGCGCCCGGTGGAAAAACACTGGGACGAATGGCTCGACGCCCAGCGCGACAAGATCCGCCGTGCCCTCGCCGTGCTGGAGAGCGAGGCGATTGCCGAGCTGACCAGCCATTTCGATGTCGCGGCGATCAGCGTGGCCTGCGCACTGGGCTATCTGGACCTGCGCTTCCCGGACATGGACTGGCGCGCGGCCAACCCGCAACTGGCCAACTGGTATTTCGAAGTGAGTCAGCGGCCGTCCATGCTGGCGACAATGCCCAAGCCTTAAAGCTGCGCTGCCTGTTCCGGCCTCTTCGCGAGCAGGCTCGCTCCCACAGGATGGATGCCATACCCGAATCCCTTGTGGGAGCGAGCCTGCTCGCGAATGCACCACCTCGGTTCTGGCGGCAGCGCTGCAAAAATCAGCGTCAGCAACACCGCTACTTCCCTGCGCTCAGCTCTCAACCCGCTCATCGCATCGCCTCCACATCAAACTCCAGCGGCTTGGCCGACTTCGCGCCAATCCCGTACCAGTCCAGTTTGCGCGTCAGCACCATGAACACCCCGAGCAGACCGAACAGCATCAGCGAGCCCATCAGCAGCGCGTAATCCTCGGCGCTGAGCAATCCGTACAACAGGCCATACAGCGCCGCCAGCCCGGCCGAAAAACTCAAACCGTGCCGGGCGCTGCGCAGGACGTGGCTGACATAGAAGCCGATCAACAACACGCAACCACTCGCCGACAACAGATACGCCAGAGCAAAACCGATGTGTTCCGACAGCGACAACAGCAGCAGGTAAAAGAACGCCAGCGCGACACCGACCAAGGCATATTGCACCGGGTGCACCGCCAGGCTCTTGAGCACTTCGAAGAGGAAGAAACCGGCGAAGGTCAGGACGATGAACAACAGCGCGTATTTGATCGCCCGATCGCTTTTGAGGTACTGATCCACCGGATCGATGAAACTGACGCCGAAGCTGCGTCCGTTGAGTGCGTCACAGTCGCCAGCGACACAACGCTCCATTGCCTCTTGCAGGTTGGTGGAGAAGAACGAGGTCTGCCAGTCGGCGCTGAACCCCTGATCGTTGATCTCGCGCTTGGCCGGCAGGAAGTTGCCGACGAAGCTGGGGTGCGGCCAATTGGCAGCGAGGCTGACGCTGCTGGTCTTGCCCACCGGCACCACGCGCAGCGAGCCGGTGCCTTGCAGGCGCAGGTCGAAGCCGAATGTCAGCTGCGTGGCTTTGCTGACGTCGAGGGCCGGGAGGGTCACATGCACGCCCTCACCAATCCAGGCCACTTCGCTGCCGGGCACGAAATCCAGCTGCTGACCGGCGAGCTCGAGTTTCAGCGCGTTTTCGATGCCGCGAATGTCGCTGATACCGACGGCGAGGAACGGTGCGTCGAATTGATAATCGGCAAAATTCTCCTTGATGCCCAACTGTGCCGGCAGGGAAAAATGCCCGTCGATACGGTTGTCGGCGTGGAACAGCCGCGCCTCGTAAATCCCACGTTTGCGCAACTCGGTCTGCACCTGGCCGTCGAGTTCGAAGCGCTCCGGCAGAAAGTACAGACGCCCGCGCGCCTCGCTGATGTCCTCGTAGCGCTTGTTGGTTTTTTCGTTGGTCTTCCAGGTGCGCACAATCTTGCGATAGGGCACCACCATCACCGGCCCGGTCAGTTGCTGGCTGTAACTGGAACTGCGGGCGATGTCTTCGAGCACACCGTCGCGCAGTTGCTGACGCTCATCGATGATGCCGTCGATCATCAGCAACGGGATCAGCAACAGCAGGATCAGCAAGGCAATCGCGCCGAGCTTGATGGTCAGATTCTTGTTCATGGGACTCTCCCTGTTTGGATGGGGGGAGTCTGGTGATGCGGTGTGGAGGGAATGTGTGGGGAATATGGAGATTGTGTGGAAACACATGCCCTGTGGCGAGGGAGCTTGCTCCCGCTCGGCGACGCAGTCGTCGCAACCTGTGTCGGTAATACACCGGAATAAACCGGGGTTTATGGATTGGGGGCTGCTTCGCAGCCCAGCGGGAGCAAGCTCCCTCGCCCCATGGATCAGTTCAAGGCAGACGCAACGCTACCTCAACGCCATTTTCGACATTGCCAATGCGCATCGCCCCGCCATGCAACTTGACTACTTCCTCAACGAAGTTCAGCCCCAACCCGGTGCTCTTGCGCCCACTGTCCGGGCGCGGCAATGAGTAGAAGCGCTCGGTCAATCGCGGCAAGGCGTAGTCGGGAATCGCCGTGGTCTGGTTGAACAGGCGAAACTCGACCTGCTCGCCAATCCGCTCGGCACTCAAGCGCAACAGGCCCTGCGCCGGGGTGAAATCCAGTGCGTTTTCCAGCAGGTTGCCCAAGGCCTGACGCAGCAGAAACGGCTCGCCAATCAGCAGCAGTTCCTCGCCGATCGTTTGCTCGATACGCAGGTGCTTGCCCTCGATTCGCGCCGCCTGCGCCTTGAGCAGTTCTGCGACCAACAGCGCCAGCGGCACTGCCACCCGTTCCTCCAGCCCTTGGCGCTGTTCGACCTGCGCCAGATTGAGCAGGCGCTCGATCAACTGCTGCATCCGCGCGCTTTCGCTGTCAATGTTGGCGACAAAACGCAAACGCTGGACGGGCGGCATATCACTTTGCAGCAACTCCGCCGCACCTCGAATCGCCGCCAGCGGACTTTTCAATTCATGGGTCAGGGTGTGCACATAGCGCTCGACGTAGGCCTTGCCTTCGAGTTGCGTGCGCATCTGCTCGACCGCCATCGCCAATTGCTCCAGTTCGCCGCCGCGATAGTGCGGCACTTCCACGCGTCGGCCTTCGCTCACCGCCTGGGCATAACCGGTCAACCGGTGCAGCGCACGACTCAGCCACCACGACAGCAAGGCACCGAACAGCAGACCGAGGCCGATCAGCCCCGCGCCGTAAAACAGCAAGCGCCGCTCGGTGCGATCAACATAGGGCTGCAGCGAGCTGTTGGGCTTGGCCACGGTAACCACGCCGATGATCTTGCCGTTGTCACGGATCGGCGCGCCGACGTGCATCACCGAGGAATTCGCGTCGTCAGGATCGCTACGGCTGGAGCGCGCGCCGTACTCGCCGCGCAGGGTCAGGTAGACGTCGTTCCAGCGCGAATAATCCTGGCCGACGGCGACGCCGCTGGAGTCGAGCACGATGATGCCTTTGGCGTCGGTAACGTAGATGCGATGGTTGACCTGATTCTTCGGCAAGCCCCAGATTGTCGCTTGCGGCTGCCGCTCGCCATAGGCACGGAGCAATTGCGGCCAGCGGTTCTCGCTGAGGGTGCCGGCCTTGAAATCGTCACGGAGGATTTCCGCCATCAGGTTGGCGGTATCCACCAGCGTCTCTTCGGTGGACTGACGCACGCCGGGGCGGATTTCTTCCATCACCGTGTTGAGCACGAAATAGCCGGTGAGGCCGACAAACAGCACATACACCAGAAAGATCCGCAGGCCCAACGACATCAGCTGTACACCGGGCTGTAGCTGTAACCGAGGCCGCGATGGGTCTGGATCGGCTCAGCCTCGGCACGTACCAGACGCAACTTGGCACGAACGCTTTTGATGTGGCTGTCGATGCTGCGCTCGTAACCGGCATCAGCGGCCACGCCCAGTGCATCGAGCAATTGCTCGCGGCTGAACACTCGTTCGGGTTGTTCGAGCAGGCATTGCAGCAGACGGAATTCGTGGCGGGTCAGGCTCAGCGGTTGGCCGCGATAGCTGATCTGCACGCGTTCGGGGTCGATGCGAAACGGCGTTGCGCCTGCTTCCGGGGTCGGGCGCGGCGCCATGCGTTTGAGGATGGCTTTGACCCGAGCCGCCACTTCACGCGGGCTGAACGGCTTGACCACGTAATCGTCGGCGCCGATCTCAAGGCCGACCACGCGGTCAATCTCGGCGTCGCGGGCGCTGAGAAACAGCACCGGCACTTCAGTGAAGCGCCGCAGCTGCTTGCAGGTTTCGAAGCCGCTGATGTCCGGCAGGCCGATATCGAGAATGATCAGGTCGGCCGGGGTCTGCCGCTGATGCTCCAGCGCCGCCGCGCCGAGGCTCAGCCACGTGGTAGTGAAGCCCTCGCCCTGCAAGGCAAAAATCAGCGTGTCGGCAATCGCCGCTTCGTCTTCGACAATCAGGATGTGCGGCATGGCGTCCGAGCCCGTGGCAGTTGGTGCGCGAACGGTGCCCCAAGCCCGGGGTTACGTCAATCAGACCACTTAGCAGTCAGGCTTGTCGGCGGTGTAACGCCGCGCCGGATTGACCGCCGCGCCGAACTCGCGCAAGGCCTTGGCGCCGATCAGCAGCGGGTAGTTGAAGTGGCTGCGGTCGGTCAGGTTGACCTCCACGGTGCGTTTGACGTTGCCCAGGCACAGTTCCAGATCGACCACCGGGCGCTTGGCGACATCGCTGGCGTCGCGCTCTTCATCGTCCTCGTCGGAACGGCTCTTGATTTTGCTGATGCGCGCGACCTTGTGTTCGAAAACCTTGTTGCTGGCGTCCTTGGTGGCGAGGCGGAAACGCACCCAGTCTTCGCCATCGCGGGTGAAGGTCTCGATGTCCTTGGCCGACAGCGAGGCGGTCAGCGCACCGGTGTCCATCTTGGCCTTGAGTACTTCGCCGCCGATTTCCGGCAGCGCGATGTATTCGTAGCGACCGTACAGCGTCGGTTCGGCAGCCATGACCGGCAGCGCGACGAGGGCAAACAGAGCAAGGAGGGATTTCACGTAAGGGGCTTCCTGAAAGAGTGGGCTCAGCGCCAGATTCTAGACCGCGCAAATGTGCGGAAGTTGGAGTAGCGCCAAACTCTGTGGCGAGGGAGCTTGCTCCCGCTCGGCGACGCAGTCGTCGTAGAGCCTGATTTGCGACTCTACTGGCACACCGAAGCGCATGGGCCTGGGGCCGCTTCGCAGCCCAGCGGGAGCAAGCTCCCTCGCCACAGGGTTGCGCATCAGCGCTGAAGACTAACGCTTTAAAAGTGAAACATTCGTCAGCGCCGATTTGGCCTGTCGCGCGAAGCTGCTTATCATGGCCCGCCCCTGCCACTTCATAGAGTTGCTTATGCGCCGCCTGCTCACCGGCTGTTTGGTCACCCTGCTGTTGTTGCTCAACACCCTGATTCTGATCGGGCCGTTGATGGTGTTTGCCCTGCTCAAGCTGATCGCGCCCGGGCGCTGGCGTGATTACGCGTCGTGGGCTGTGATGTGGATTGCCGAGACCTGGGCCGAGATCGACAAGCTGATCTTCCGGCTGTGCATCCCGACCCAGTGGGACATTCGCGGCGGCGACGATCTGCGCCGCGACACGTCATATCTGGTGGTCAGCAACCATCAATCCTGGGTCGACATTCCGGCGCTGATCCAGACCCTCAACCGGCGCACGCCGTTCTTCAAGTTCTTCCTCAAGAAAGAGCTGATCTGGGTGCCGTTTCTCGGCCTGGCGTGGTGGGCGCTGGATTACCCGTTCATGAAGCGCTACACCAAAGCCTTTCTGGCGAAGAACCCGGAACTGGCGGGCAAGGATCTGGAAATCACCAAAGCCGCTTGCGAGCTGTTCAAGCGCCAGCCAGTGACGGTGGTGAATTATCTGGAAGGCACCCGCTACACCCTGGCGAAAAGCACCCAGCAGGACTCACCGTTCAGCCATCTGCTCAAACCCAAGGCCGGCGGTGTGGCGTTCGTGCTGGCAGCGATGGGCGAACAGCTCGACGCGATGCTCGACGTGACGGTGGTGTATCCGCAGGAGAAGATTCCGGGCTTCTGGGACCTGATCAGCGGCAACGTGCCGCGGGTGATCATCGACATCAGGACCCGCGAGATCGACCCGGGGCTGTGGCAGGGCGATTACGAGAAAGATCCGGAGTTCCGCCAGCGCGTCCAGACCTGGGTCAACCAGCTCTGGACCGAGAAGGATCAGCGCATCGTCGCGTTGCGCAACGAGCGCCGCTGACTCAACTGCCGGTGCCGGTGCCCCAGATGTTGCCGAGGCTGCTCAACAGCGAACCGCCGACGCCCTGCTGACCGAGGTATTGCAGGAGCACCGGGGCAAACTGGCCGATCATGCCGCTGTCCATGCCCAGCGCGCTGAACGCGTTGTTCAGGTCGTTGCTGTCTTTGACGTTGCCCAGCGCATTTTCCAGGCCAGCGGACTTGCCGGACGAACCGAGCAACGCCCCGAGCGCCGCCAGATTGCCGCTGCCACCGGACAACTTGTCGATGCCCGGCACTTCCTTGGCCAGTTGCGAGTAGTCGGTACTGCTCAACTGATTCTTCGCCAGCCCGAGCATCGCGCTGGTGCCGCCTACGGCCTGCTCCGGCGTGACATCCAGCGCACTGAGGGCGCTGAGCAAACCGGCGGTCTCCGAGGTCGGCGCCGCAGCGGCCGCCTTGTCACCACCCTGCATCCCCGAAACCACACCGGCCACGTCGTTCAAACTGAAACCGGCAAACACCGGCCCGGCGGCCAGGGTCAGGAGCGATGCCAGGGCAATACCGCGTGAAATCTTCATTCAGACATCCTCTTGCGCTGTAAAAACGACCCGTTGTCGGGCGGCGAAACTGCCGGTTTGACCGGGTATTGGTTGGCATGTTCCTCACCCGCACGCCCATTCTCATCATTGCCCGGCAGATCAGCCTTGAAGCGCAGAAGATCATCAAAAAAGATTGCGGCCCTGGCGGCTTCTGAGATCACTGCGTAAGCGCTGCAGAACGGTGTGATTCTTTATAACGTTTGTCCGCCAACAACTGGGCTCCATATTTCCAAAGAGACTAAAAAACTGTCAGATCTGACAGTTGGCGGCGGTCATCAATGCATAGAACATTGCTGCTCCTTTCATGTAACGGAGTACAAACAATGAAGCTGAAAATTACCGCCGGTGTTTTGGTCAGTCTTGCCATGATGAGCACCGCCTATGCAGCCACTTGCCCGACAATTTCAATTACTCACTCTCTAGAAAACGAAGATGCCACCTTCACCTCTGCGCGCCTTCAAGACAAGAACAGCGACGATTCCGTCGTCATTTGTCGCTACGACGGCAAGGGCGACCTTGGCGTCTCCTCCGGTTACAGGAACGGTACTCCGATCAAAGCCACTGGAACCGGCTGGGTAGACAGGAATGGGAACCCCTCGGATGATTGCGCAGCCGCCGATGGAGACGCCAAAAAATGCTCGTTTGAAGAGAAGAAAGAGTAACACGTAAAAAAAGAGCAACCCGAACGTTGCCCTTTTATGGAAATACCTGCACCGCAGAAATCAAGACTCAAAGCAAAGGAAGCATGGACATGTCACTCAGACAAACCGGGACAGTCAAATGGTTTAACGATGAAAAAGGATTCGGCTTTATCACCCCTCAGGGTGGTGGCGATGATCTTTTCGTCCATTTTATGGCTATCGAGAGCGACGGACGCAAAAGCCTTAAAGAAGGACAGACAGTTTCATTCGTCGCCGAAAAGGGGCAGAAAGGAATGCAAGCAGCCCAAGTCCGCGCTGAATGAACCATGAACCAAACAAAACGGCGACCCTGAGGTCGCCGTTTTGCCTTGCGGTAAAACTTTGCCAGAGGCATGTTCCGGTCATTCCTGATCGATATTCCGGCTATTCCGAAACGTTTATAAAAACTGTCAAACATGACAGTTAACGCCGGAATCAAGTTGTATTACCTTGAATTCGACAAATGCTCGACTGGTTCGCAATTGATGGACAGGTCAACCCAGGTCGTGCCCCCTCGAATCTGAATTCAATACACAAAGCAAACAGGAAGCATGGACATGTCAAACAGACAAACCGGTACCGTAAAGTGGTTTAACGATGAAAAACGCTTCGGCTTTATCACCCCCGTCAGTGGCGATGATCTTTTCGTCCATTTCAAAGCCATCCAATCGGATGGAGTCACAGAGTTAAAAGAAGGACAAAAAGTGTCATTTGTTGCCACAAGAGGACAGAAAGGAATGCAAGCTGAAGAGGTCCAAATCGAACCGTAAATATGAAAAACGGCGCCTGAATGGCGCCGTTTTGTAGCGCGTTGAAATCCTACGCCGCACTGAACAACTTATGCGGATCAATCACAAACTTCTTCGGCACGCCCGCATCGAACTCGCCATAACCTTCCGGCGCCTGATCAAGGCTGATGACCTGCACGCCAACCACTTCGGCGATGTTGATGCGATCCCACATGATCGCCTGCATCAGTTGGCGGTTGTACTTCATCACTGGCGTCTGACCAGTGTGGAAGCTGTGGGACTTGGCCCAGCCCAGGCCGAAGCGGATGCTCAGGCTGCCCATTTTTGCCGCGGCGTCGACGGCGCCCGGATCTTCGGTGACGTACAGGCCCGGGATACCGATCTTGCCGGCAACGCGCACCACGCCCATCAGTGAGTTGAGCACCGTAGCCGGGGCTTCGGCCTTGACGCCATCGTGGCCGTGGCCGCGGGCTTCGAAACCGACGCAGTCCACCGCGCAGTCGACTTCAGGTTCGCCCAGCAGTGCGGCGATCTGTTCGTGCAGCGGGGTGTCCTTGGACAGGTCGACGACTTCAAAGCCCTGGGCCTTGGCGTGGGCCAGGCGGATGGTGTTGACGTCGCCGACGATCACCACCGCCGCACCGAGCAACCGTGCGGAAGCCGCAGCGGCCAGACCGACCGGACCGGCGCCGGCGATGTAAACGCTGCTGCCCGGGCCGACGCCGGCAGTGACCGCGCCGTGGTAACCGGTCGGGAGGATGTCGGAGAGGCAGGTCAGGTCACGAATTTTCTCCATGGCCTTATCGCGGTCCGGCAGTTTCAGCAGATTGAAGTCGGCGTACGGCACCAGCACGTATTCGGCCTGGCCGCCGGTCCAGTCGCCCATGTCGACGTAGCCGTATGCGCCGCCGGCACGGGCCGGGTTGACGGTCAGGCAGACGCCGGTATGTTGCTCTTTGCAGGAACGGCAGCGCCCGCAAGCCACGTTGAACGGAACGGAGACCAGATCGCCGATCTTCAGGTTCTCGACGTCAGAGCCCTTTTCGATCACCTCACCGGTGATCTCGTGGCCCAGCACCAGACCGGTCTGCGCCGTGGTCCGGCCGCGCACCATGTGCTGGTCGGAGCCGCAGATGTTGGTGGAAACCACTTTGAGAATGACCCCGTGCTCGATCTTGCGACCGCGCGGGTCCTGCATTTTCGGGTAGTCGATTTTCTGTACTTCGACCTTGCCAGCGCCGAGATACACCACACCACGATTGCCAGACATGCCATCACCTCTATATTTGTTGTTGGGTAGAGAGTTGATTGAGCTTCAAGCGGCAAGCTACAGGCCGCAAGAAGTGTGCTGACCGCTTTTTCTTGCGGCTTGGAGCTTGAAGCTTGGAGCTAAAGAACGACTGTTCTGTTGGCGTTGAGGAACACCCTTCTTTCAATGTGATACCCGACCGCCCGCGCCAGCGTCAGGCCTTCGATATCGCGCCCCTTGGCGATCAGATCCTCGGGATAATGACTGTGGTCCACCGCCTCGACGCCCTGGGCAATGATCGGCCCTTCATCGAGGTCGTTGTTGATGTAGTGCGCCGTTGCGCCAACCAGTTTCACGCCCTTGTTGTAAGCCTGGTGATAAGGCTTGGCGCCCTTGAAGCCCGGCAGCAGCGAGTGATGAATGTTGATCGCCTTGCCGTCGAGCTTGCGGCACAGCTCCGGCGACAGCACCTGCATGTAGCGGGCGAGGATCACCAGTTCGGCACCGGCCTCTTCGATCACCTGCCAGACCTGACGCTCCTGCGCCGGTTTGTCATTGGGGTCGAGAGGGAAATGGTAGTAGGGAATCTGGTGCCAGTCGGCCAGTGGCTTGAGATCCGGATGGTTGGACACCACCGCTGCCACGTCCATCGACAACTGGCCGATGCGCTGGCGGTAGAGCAAGTCATTGAGGCAGTGATCGGCCTTGGAGACCATGATCACCACTTTCGGCCGGTAGTTCGGCGCGGTCAGCTCGAAGAGCATGCCGAACGCCTGCCCTCGCTCGGCAAGGCCTGCGCGGAAAGATTGCTCGTCAAAACCGTCCGGCTGGCGGAATTCCACGCGAATGAAGAAGCGCCCGGAGAGGCGATCATCGAACGAGTGGTGCTCGGTGACGTAGCACCCCTGCTCGAACAGAAAACGCGTCACCGCGTCCACCGTGCCGAGGACGCTGGGGCAGTCGGCGGTCAGAATCCATGTGTCTGGGGCGCGGCTCATGGTGCGGTAACTCCTGTTTTTTGTGCGGGGTGTCAGGGTTTTCCCCTCACCCTAGCCCTCTCCCAGAGGGAGAGGGGACTGACCGTGGTGCTCTTTCGAGCTACGCCGACCTGAAATATCGCGGGTGAATATAGATCACAAAAACGCCCGAGATCGGCTCCCTTTCCCCCTCGCCCCCTTGGGGGCGGTCCGACGTTTCGGGAGGGCTGGGGTGAGGGGGTAGCTCTTGATCTTTCAGGCCTGAACGCTAAGCCCGTACTCAGCCGAAGCATCCTGCAACCACAACCACCAGTAATCCGAGAAGCTGCGACGAATCAGCAATTCCCAAGTGTCTTCGGCGGTATGACGAATCATCAGCTGCGACTTGGCGAACACCGTGCCCACCGCTTTACCGACCGGGAAGTTGTTCGGGTGCACGTCGTAGCTGGTGGATTTCATCAGCACCTGTCGCACGTTCGGCCCGCTCAGTTCGAGCACTTGCTGGCCACCGCTGACGTTGACGATCGCGATGTGCAGATCGCCCAGTGCTTCACGCAGTTTCTGTTCGGCGGCGAATTCTTCCCCGCTCGGCACGATCAGCAGCCACTCGTCCGGGCCCATCCATTGCAGGCTGGTTTCGCCTTTGACGATCACGCTCAGAGCGCCGGGCAATTCAATGCCCAGCGCCTTGTGCACACCGGCAGCGAACGCTGCATCGTGACCATCGCCACGAATGGTCAGGTGGCCGAGGAGTTTCTTTTCCCGCACGATCACCCCGGCGTTCTTGCGGCCCTTGCCGACCAGGCTGGCGAGGTCGGCATGGTGCAGCGACGACTCGGCACGGGCACCGGTGGTCGGGCGTTGTTGGTACACGTTGGCTGTGGTCATAAAGCACCTTCTGAATGCTGTTGGTTCCTGTGGTGGCTGTACCGCCGCCTTCGCGAGCAGGCTCGCTCCCACAGGGGAACGCGATCGAATGTGGGAGCGAGCCTGCTCGCGAATAGCCGCCCGCCCACCGCTTCCGAGGTTGTCAGATGTTCTGGCGATCACCCTTCGGATCGAAGAACACCGAAGAAACGATTTCCGCCTCGATCACGCTGCCATCGGCCAGCGGTGCGAACACCCGCTCGCCCATGCGCTTGAGACCGCCCTTGACCACACCCATGGCAAACGAATAACCGAGGGAGTTGTGCGCGTAGCTCGAGGTGACGTGGCCGACCATGGTCATCGGGATCGCCTGCTTGGTGTTGAACACCAGCTGCGCACCTTCCGGCAGCCATTTGGTCGGATCGACCGGCTTGAGGCCCACCAGCTGCTTGCGCTGATCCTTGACGCAATCTTCGCGGTTCATGCCGCGCTGGCCGATCCACGAGAACGGTTTGGTGCGACCGACACACCAGCCCATGTTCAGGTCGTCCGGGGTCATAGAGCCGTCGGTGTCCTGACCGACGATGATGAAACCCTTCTCGGCCCGCAGCACGTGCATGGTTTCGGTGCCGTACGGGGTCAGGTTGTACTGCTTGCCGGCCTCGACGATTTTCTCCAGCACGCCCATCGCGTAGTCGGCCTGCACGTTGACTTCGTACGACAGCTCACCGGTAAACGAGATACGAAACACCCGTGCCGGCACGTCGCCGACCAGACCTTCTTTCCAGGTCATGAACGGGAACGCTTCGTTGCTCAGATCAATGTCAGTCACGGCGCTGAGCAGCTTGCGGCTGTTCGGCCCGGACAAAGTCATGGTCGCCCAGTGGTCGGTGACCGAAGTGAAGTACACCTTCAGGTCCGGCCATTCGGTCTGGTGATACAGCTCCAGCCACTGCAGTACGCGCGCGGCGCCGCCGGTGGTGGTGGTCATGACGAAATGGTTGTCGGCCAGACACGCGGTCACACCGTCGTCGAAGACCATGCCGTCTTCCTTGCACATCAGACCGTAGCGAGCCTTGCCCACGTCGAGCTTGGTCCAGGCGTTGGTGTACACGCGGTTGAGGAACTCGCGGGCATCCGGGCCTTGAATGTCGATCTTGCCGAGGGTCGAGGCGTCGAGCAGGCCGACGCTGTCGCGCACGGCTTTGCATTCACGCTTGACCGCCGCGTGCAGGTCTTCGCCGTTTTTCGGGAAGTACCACGGACGCTTCCACTGACCGACGTCTTCGAATTCGGCGCCGTTCTTCACATGCCAGGCATGCAGCGCGGTGTAGCGCACCGGTTCGAAGATGTGCCCACAGTGCCGACCGGCCACGGCGCCGAACGTCACCGGCGTGTAGTTCGGGCGGAACATGGTGGTGCCCATCTGCGGGATGGTCACGTTCAGCGAACGAGCGGCAATGGCCAGGCCGTTGACGTTGCCGAGCTTGCCCTGATCGGTGCCGAAGCCCAGCGCGGTGTAGCGCTTGACGTGCTCGACCGACTCGAAACCTTCGCGAGTTGCCAGTTCGATGCCACCGGCGGTGACGTCGTTCTGGAAGTCGACGAATTGCTTCGGTGCACGCGCCGAGTTCTTCTCGTGCGGCACCTGGAACAGTGCCAGGGTCGGCTCTTCGAGACGGCTCAGGGCTTTCGGCAACACGCCTTCGACGGTCTGGAAACCGGCTTCGGCGGCAGCGCGCACGCCACCTTCGAAACCGTCGGCCAGCGAATCGCCGAGCGCGTAGACGCCGTTGATACCACCGACGCACACGCGTTTCTGCGGTGCTTCACCCGGTACGAAACCGAGAATGTCTTCACGCCAGACCGGTTTGCCGCCGAGGTGCGAGGCCAGGTGAACCACCGGGCTGTAACCGCCGGAACTGGCAACCAGGTCGCAGTCGAGCCATTCGCCCGGGCTGGTCACGGCGTGTGCCTTGACGTCAATCGCGGCGACGCGGGCAGCGGTCACACGCTTGCTGCCACGCACTTCGATGACGGCGCTGCCGGTGAGGATGCGAATGCCTTTGGCGCGCGCCTCTTCGACCAATGCACCGCGCGGATTGCTGCGTGCATCAGCGATGGCGACCACTTGCAGACTGGCATCGAGCCAATCCAGAGCGACGCGATAGGCGTGGTCGTTGTTAGTGCTGAGGACAAGTTTTTTGCCCGGTGCGACGCCGTAGCGACGCACGTAAGTCGACACCGCGCCGGCGAGCATGTTGCCCGGCACATCGTTGTTGCCATAGACCAGCGGACGCTCGTGGGCGCCGGTCGCCAGTACCACACGCTTGGCGCGGACGCGGTGGATGCGCTGACGCACCTGACCGATCGGCGCGCGGTCGCCGAGGTGATCGGTGAGGCGTTCGTGAATGGTCAGGAAATTGTGGTCGTGGTAACCGTTGACCGTGGCGCGCGGCAACAGCAGCACGTCCGGGGTGTTCTTCAATTCGGTGATGACGCTGGCGACCCAGTCCATCGCCGGTTTGCCGTCGAGGCTTTCGCGCGAGTCGAGCAGACTGCCGCCGAACTCTTCCTGCTCATCGGCCAGAATCACGCGGGCACCGCTGCGCGCAGCGGCCAGGGCAGCGGCGAGACCGGCCGGGCCGGCGCCGACAATCAGCACGTCGCAGTGCTGGTTCATGTAGTCGTAGGTGTCCGGATCGTTCTCGGTCGGCGAACGGCCGAGACCGGCAGCCTTGCGGATGTATTTCTCGTAGGTCATCCAGAACGATTGCGGGTACATGAAGGTTTTGTAGTAAAAACCCGGCGGCATCAGCTTGCCGCCGACCTTGCCGAGAATGCCCATCATGTCGTTGTTGACGCTCGGCCAGCCGTTGGTGCTGGTAGCAACGAGGCCCTGATACAACGCCTGTTGCGTGGCGCGCACGTTGGGAATCTGCGTGGCTTCAGTGGCACCGATCTGCAGCACCGCGTTCGGCTCTTCGGAACCGGCGGCGAAGATGCCGCGAGGACGCGAATACTTGAAGCTGCGGCCGATGATGTCGACGCCGTTGGCGATCAGGGCAGCGGCCAGCGAGTCGCCTTCATAGCCTTTGTAGGTCTGGCCGTTGAAGGTGAAGCTCAGCACTTTGTTGCGGTCGATCCGTCCACCGTTGGACAGGCGATTGGTCTGGCTCATACCTTCTCTCCCAGCGCCGTCGAGGCTGTTTTCGCAGTGCCAGCCTTGTCGGTGAATTGCGGCTTCTCGCCGATCTTGTAGCTCTCGAGAATCTCGTAGGTCACGGTATCGCGAGTGACGTTGAAGTACTGGCGGCAACCGGCAACGTGGTCCCACAGCTCATGGTGCAGACCACGCGGGTTATCACGGAAGAACATGTAGTCGCCCCACTCTTCATCGGTGCAGGCGTTCGGATCCAGCGGCCGCGGGATGTGCGCCTGTCCGGATGCGTGGAATTCCTCTTCGGAGCGCAGTTCGCCGCAGTGAGGACAGAAGATGTGCAACATAGGGATTTCTCCTGTTAGTGGGCGACGGCAGCAGCGCCGTGTTCGTCGATGAGCGCGCCGTTGTGGAAACGGTCGATGGAAAACGGTGCGGCCAGCGGGTGCATTTCACCCTTGGCCAGACTCGCGGCAAACACGTTGCCCGAACCCGGTGTGGCCTTGAAGCCACCGGTGCCCCAACCGCAGTTGAAGAACATGTTCGGCACCGGCGTTTTCGAGATGATCGGGCAGGCGTCCGGGGTGGTGTCGACGATGCCGCCCCATTGGCGGTTCATGCGTACCCGGGACAACACCGGGAACATCTCGACGATGGCCTGAATGGTGTGTTCGATCACCGGATACGAGCCACGCTGGCCATAACCGTTGTAGCCGTCGATACCGGCGCCGATCACCAGGTCGCCCTTGTCGGACTGGCTGATGTAACCGTGCACGGCGTTGGACATGATCACGCTGTCGATAATCGGCTTGATCGGTTCGGACACCAGCGCTTGCAGCGGGTGGGATTCGATCGGCAGGCGGAAACCGGCCAGCTTGGCCATGTGCCCGGAGTTACCGGCAGTGACCACACCGACGCGCTTGGCGCCAATGAAACCCTTGTTGGTTTCAACGCCGATGCACACGCCGTTTTCCTTGCGGAAACCGATCACTTCGGTCTGCTGGATCAGGTCCACACCGAGGGCATCGGCGGCACGCGCGAAGCCCCAGGCCACGGCATCGTGACGGGCGACGCCGCCGCGACGCTGAACAGTTGCACCCATGATCGGATAGCGGGTGTTTTTCGAGCAGTCGAGGTACGGAATTTCGTCAGCGACCTGTTTGGCGTCGAGCAGTTCGCCATCGACGCCGTTGAGGCGGTTGGCGCTGACCCGACGTTCCGAATCACGGATGTCCTGCAGGGTGTGGCACAGGTTGTAGACGCCGCGCTGGGAGAACATCACGTTGTAGTTGAGATCCTGCGACAGGCCTTCCCACAATTTCATCGCGTGTTCGTAGAGGTGCGCCGACTCGTCCCACAGGTAGTTGGAGCGCACGATGGTGGTGTTGCGCGCGGTGTTACCGCCGCCCAGCCAGCCCTTCTCGACCACGGCAACATTGGTGATGCCGTGTTCCTTGGCCAGGTAGTAGGCCGTCGCCAGGCCGTGCCCGCCGCCGCCGACGATGACCACGTCATAGACTTTTTTCGGCGTGGGCGTGCGCCACATGCGCTGCCAGTTTTCGTGGTGGCTGAGCGAGTGTTTGAACAGGCCGAAGCCGGAATAGCGTTGCATAGTCATTACTCCAGAACCGACTCAGCGATAAACCGGGAAGTCTGCGCACAGGGCCGAGACCTGCTGGGCGACATTGGCCTCGACATCGGCGTCGCCGAGGTTGTCGAGGATGTCGCAGATCCAGCCAGCGAGGGTTTCGCACTGGCTGACCTTGAAGCCGCGAGTGGTCACCGCCGGGGTGCCGATGCGCAGGCCCGAGGTGACGAACGGCGACTGCGGGTCGTTCGGCACGGCATTCTTGTTGACGGTGATGTGCGCGCGGCCCAGTGCAGCGTCGGCGTCTTTGCCGGTCAGGCCCTGACGGATCAGGCTGACCAGGAACAGATGGTTGTCGGTGCCGCCGGAGACCACATCGTAGCCGCGCTTGATGAACACGCTGGCCATCGCCTGGGCGTTGTCGATCACTTGCTGCTGATACGCCTTGAAGCCAGGCTCCAGCGCTTCCCTGAAGCACACCGCTTTACCGGCGATGACGTGCATCAGCGGGCCGCCCTGGGCGCCGGGGAATACCGCGGCGTTGAGCTTCTTCTCGATCTCTTCGTTGGACTTGGCCAGGATCAGCCCGCCACGCGGACCGCGCAGGGTCTTGTGGGTGGTGGTGGTGACCACATCGGCGTACGGCAGCGGATTCGGGTACAGACCGGCGGCAACCAGACCGGCCACGTGGGCCATGTCGACGAACAGCAGCGCACCGACCTTGTCGGCGATCTGGCGGAAGCGCGGGAAGTCCAGCGTCTTCGAGTAAGCCGAGAAACCGGCAACGATCATTTTCGGTTTGCACTCGACGGCCAGACGCTCGACTTCGTCGTAGTCGATCAGCCCGGTGTCGGTGTTGATGCCGTACTGCACGGCGTTATAGAGCTTGCCCGAGGACGACACTTTCGCGCCGTGGGTCAGGTGACCACCGTGAGCCAGGCTCATGCCGAGAATGGTGTCGCCTGGCTGGATCAGCGCCAGGTACACGGCGCTGTTGGCCGAGGAGCCGGAGTGCGGCTGGACGTTGGCGTAATCGGCGCCGAACAGTTGCTTGGCGCGCTCGATGGCCAGTGCTTCGACCTTGTCCACATGCTCGCAACCGCCGTAGTAGCGCTTGCCCGGATAGCCTTCGGCGTATTTGTTGGTGAGGCCGCTGCCCTGCGCTTGCATCACGCGTTTGCTGGTGTAGTTCTCCGACGCGATCAGCTCGATGTGATCTTCCTGACGTTGCTCCTCGGCATTCATCGCCGCCAGCAGTGCATCGTCGTAACCCTGGATCTGGTCTTGCTTGCTGAACATCGCGTCTCTCCCAGCGGCATCTGTGCGCCATTCGTCTCGGTAAGGCACCGGCAGTGATGGCAGTGCCCTTTGATGCGATGGTATGACCGGCGCAGACAGCTCAAATGCCTGCGGACGCCACGCAAAGGTGCGTTTACGACATGGCTGGAAATGACCTGCCAAGAGCAAACCTTGAAGTGCTGGAGATTCTCTGTGGGAGCGAGCCTGCTCGCGAAGAGGCCGTATCAGATGACATCGCTGTTGCCTGACCCACCGCTTTCGCGAGCAGGCTCGCTCCCACAGGGGTCAGGCGATGATTTGGCGGGTGGCGAGCAGCAGGAGAAAATGCATGGGATAAAGCGCATACGCCCAGCGCCGCATCGGTGGTTGCCGGACATGTCGCCCATGTCGCAACAGGAACATTCCAAGCATCGGCGCAAACAGACACGTCGCCAGACCGAGCATCGCCACGCTGTTGCCGAACCGCGCCGATTCGAGCAGCACTTGCCATTGGTTCGCAGCCAGACAAACCAGCCCGGGCAACAGACTGAGATACCACGGCCGGCGAAAGACCAGCAGCATCGCCAACGGCAGCAGCACGCCGAAGAAACCGAACATCAGTCGTTCTGAAAAAACCATCGCGACCACCAGCGCGGCCAGTGCGAGCAATCGCGACACTGACGCAGAGTCCTGCCAAGCGCGCGCCACCAGCAGGCCCAGTGCCAGCGTCGGCATCACGTTCAAGGTGTCAGGTTCGGGTATGTACAAGCGATAAGGAATTTCGCTGACGGCGCTGAACAGCAACAGCCAGCCCAGATAGCGCCACTCCATCCTCCGCGAACCGTCGCGTGCCAGGTTCGCCGCCATCGCCAGGCAAAACCAAGGGAACGCCAGGCGCCCCGGCACATACAGCCAGTCGACGGAGAAGCCGACATATCGCAGGTGATCGAGCAACATGCTCAGCAGCGCCAGCCACTTGAGCAGATCCAGAGCACCGTCGCGTTGGCTCAGGTGCATAATCGGCCAATAAACTGGTAATTTTCTGCACCCGACATCACATGTGCTCCCCGGAAGATCTTCGGTAAAGTGCGCATCCTCATTGACCACGAGCCTTCACAAGAGTCTCGATTACGGAAGCCGGCCATGACCGACAAGAGCCAACAATTCGCCAGCGACAACTATTCCGGTATCTGCCCTGAAGCCTGGGCCGCCATGGAGCAGGCCAACCACGGCCACCAGCGCGCTTACGGCGACGATGAATGGACCGCGCGCGCGGCCGATCATTTCCGCAAACTGTTCGAGACCGACTGCGAAGTGTTCTTCGCCTTCAACGGCACCGCCGCCAACTCGCTGGCCCTGTCGTCGCTGTGCCAGAGTTACCACAGCGTGATCTGCTCGGAAACCGCCCACGTCGAAACCGACGAATGCGGCGCTCCGGAATTCTTTTCCAACGGCTCGAAGCTGCTGATCGCCGGCACTGAAAACGGCAAGATCACCCCGCAATCGATCCGCGAAGTGGCGCTCAAGCGCCAGGACATTCACTACCCGAAACCGCGCGTGGTAACCCTGACCCAGGCCACCGAAGTCGGCAGCGTCTACACCCCGGAAGAAGTCCGCGCGATCAGCGTCACCTGCAAGGAGCTCGGCCTGCACCTGCACATGGACGGCGCACGCTTCTCCAACGCCTGCGCGTTCCTCGGCTGCTCGCCTGCCGACCTGACCTGGAAGGCCGGCGTTGACGTGCTGTGTTTCGGCGGCACCAAGAATGGCATGGCAGTCGGTGAAGCGATCCTGTTCTTCAACCACAAACTCGCCGAAGACTTCGACTACCGTTGCAAGCAGGCCGGGCAACTGGCATCGAAAATGCGCTTCCTGTCGGCACCCTGGGTCGGCATTCTGGAAAACGACGCCTGGCTCAAATACGCCCGCCACGCCAACCACTGCGCGCAACTGCTGGCAGAGCTGGTCAGCGACATTCCCGGCGTCGAGCTGATGTTCCCGGTGCAGGCCAACGGCGTATTCCTGCAACTGTCCGAGCCGGCAATCGCCGCCCTGACCGCGAAGAACTGGCGCTTCTACACCTTCATCGGCAAAGGCGGCGCACGCTTCATGTGCTCGTGGGACACCGAAGAGGAGCGCGTGCGCGAACTGGCGCGCGATATTCGCGAGGTGATGTCGGCCTGATCCCAAACCGGCGGATTGATCGCTAAAGCGATGCCCCTCACCCTAGCCCTCTCCCGAGGGAGAGGGGACTGATTGGGGGAAGCTCAAGGATTACGCCGACCTGAACGTGAAGTGTTGAATCCATAATCGACTCGGTGTCTCAGGTCGATGCAAAGCGACAGACACCTCGGTCAGCTCCCTCTCCTTGGGGAGAGGGCTGGGGTGAGGGGCGAGCCGGACGCAGCCCCTTCGCCTCACTCAGAACTCGATCCGCACGTCGCCTTTGGGCACGCTGCAGCACGACAGGATGAACCCCTCGGCCTCATCCTCCTCGGTAATCCCGCCGTTGTGCTCCATCTCCACTTCGCCGCCCAGCTTCATCACTTTGCACGTGCCGCAAATGCCCATGCCGCAGGCTTTCGGGATCATCAGACCGAGCTTGGCGGCTGCTGCGTGCACGGTTTCGCCCGGGCCGACGCGGATGCTTTTGCCGGACGCGATGAATTCGACCTGATGCAGATCCGCCGCGTCGACTTGCGGTGCATCGGCGGCTTGTTCGGCTTGCTCCACTGCGTCGGCACGCGCTTCCGGTGGCGTGGCGCCGAAGGATTCTTCGTGGTAGCGCGACATGTCGTAGCCAGCCGCTTCCAGCAGGCGTTTGACTGCGGTCATGTACGGCGTCGGGCCGCAGCAGAATACTTCGCGCTCGAGGAAGTCCGGAACCATCAGTTCGAGCATCTTGTGATTCAGGTAACCGCGATAACCGGCCCAGGGCTCACCGAGGCCATGCTTTTCACAGATCAGGTGCAGGCTGAAGTTGTCGATCCGCGACGCCATGTGCTCGAGTTCGCGGTGGTAAATGATGTCTTTCGGCGAGCGTGCGCTGTGCACGAAGGTCATGTCGACGTTGGCATTGGTGTCGTAGAACCAGCGCGCCATCGACATGCACGGGGTGATACCGACGCCGCCGCTCAGATACAGGACTTTCGGACTCGGGAAGTCGATCGCGTTGAACAGCCCGACCGGGCCGTGCACTGCCAGCTCCTGACCTTCATGCAGGGTGTCGTGCAACCAGTTCGAGACCTTGCCGCCCGGCACGCGCTTGATCGTCACCGAAAAGCTGTACGGCACCGACGGCGAGCTGGAAATCGTGTACGAGCGCATGATCGGCTGGCCTTCGATTTCAAGTTCGAGGGTGACGAACTGCCCCGGTTTGAAGAAGAACAGGATCGGCTGGTCGGCCATGAAGCAGAACGTGCGCACATCCCAGGTTTCCTGGATGACTTTGACGCAACGGACAATGTGTCGGCCATTGGCCCAGGTCTGGGTGGTGACCGGATTCAGGAAGCTGTTGGACATGCTGTTCTCCACGGCCGACTGTCGGCCTCATGTCGGCGATTCTGCGTATAGCGCAGAGCGCGCGTTTACCTATCCGCGACATTGACATACTTATCGCGACCAGCCCTTGAACACCGGGGCTTGCGCGTCGGGAACAGATTGCACCATGTCGCGCATGGATAAGGTTCCGCCCAGCGCCGGCCCCACACTCGCCCCAACACAAGACGACTTCTTTACACCTTGCGTAGCAACCGTTTTTGCAGCACACCTGATCAGCCACTTTCGCCGGCCACGCAGAGGGCCATGAGGATTACATCGATGGACGTCACCGCAAAAATCAGCCTGGGCGATCCGCTGGAACCCGCACGCAAGGCCACCGCGCAAATGCTCCAGGAGCGCGAGCGCACCTTTTCCCTGCCGCAACCGTTCTACAGCGACGAGCGGCTGTTCGATATCGACATGCAGGAGATCTTCCAGAAGGAATGGTTGATCGCCGGCATGACCTGCGAGATCCCGGCCAAAGGCAATTACCTGACCCTGCAGATCGGCAAGAACCCGATCATTGTCATTCGTGGTGCCGAGGGTGTGGTGCATGCGTTCCACAACGTCTGCCGCCACCGTGGCTCGCGCCTGTGCACCAGTGAAAAAGGCAAGGTCGCCAAGCTGGTCTGCCACTACCACCAGTGGACCTACGAGCTGGACGGTCGCCTGCTGTTCGCCGGCACCGAAATGGGCGCCGACTTCGACATGAAGCAGTACGGCCTGAAGCCGGTGAACGTGAAAACCGCTGGCGGCTACATCTTCATCAGCCTGGCGGAAAACCCGCCGGCCATCGATGATTTCCTGTCGACGCTCAACCATTACATGGAACCGTACGACATGGAGAACACCAAGGTGGCGATCACCACCACCTTGATGGAGAAGGCCAACTGGAAACTGGTGCTGGAAAACAACCGCGAGTGCTACCACTGCAACGCGTCGCACCCGGAACTGTTGAAAACCCTGCTCGAGTGGGACGACGTCACCGACCCGCGCGCCGATCAGGCGTTCAAGGACCACGTTGCCGCGTCCGCCGCTGCCTGGGAAGCGGAAAAGATCCCTTACGCCCACGCCAGTTTCGGCCTGCGCAACCGCATCGTGCGCATGCCGCTGCTCAAGGGCACCGTGTCGATGACCCTCGACGGCAAACAGGGCTGCGCGAAGTTGATGGGCCGGATCAAGAACCCGGATCTGGGCTCGATGCGCATCCTGCACCTGCCGCACTCGTGGAACCACTGCATGGGCGATCACATCATCGTCTTCACCGTGTGGCCGATCAGCGCCCAGGAAACCATGGTCACCACCAAATGGCTGGTGCACAAGGATGCGGTGGAAGGTGTCGATTACGACGTCGAGCGCATGCGCCAGGTGTGGGACGCGACCAACGATCAGGACCGGCGTCTGGCTGAGGAAAACCAGCGCGGGATCAACTCCACCGCTTACCAGCCGGGGCCTTACTCGAAGACGTATGAGTTTGGCGTGGTCAACTTCGTCGACTGGTACAGCGAGCGGATGCTGAACAACCTCGGCGCCGAGCCTGCGCCATACCTCAAAGGCGTCCCGGTCCAGGGCTAAAAGCAACAGCTTCGCGAGCAGGCTCGCTCCCACATTTGGAATGCGTTTCACCTGTGGGAGCGAGCCTGCTCGCGAAGAGGCCGGCCCAGTCACCGCCTCATTTGGATGACCACCTCACACTGCCATCCTCGCCAATAAACTCCTCGAAAATCTCCTCCCCCACCAACCTGATCTTCGCGTACCCATTCAACACCCGCAGCGGATACGCCGGGTCGTTGGCGTCCTGAGTCTCCGACCACAACACCCGCGAATGCCCGTTCAGTTCGCTGGCATTGCCATAGGGAATCGCCCCGTGCCCGGCACAGCGCGCATGCAGACCGCCCTGCTGCGCATAGACGATGCCGTTGTGCAGATGCCCCCAATACCAATAATCCGGCTCGCGCCCCAGCGCATCGCACACCGGTTGATACAGCGCGGTCTTGTGGTGCCCGGAAATATCGAAGCCCTGATGATGACTGAGCACCATGAGTTTTTTGCGTTTCGGCAGGCCTTTCATCCACTGGATCTGCGGCTCGTTCAAGGTGCCGTCCATGTACAGATTCATCGCATCAGACGCATAGGCAGAATCCAGCCCGACCACCAGCCAGTCATCATTGACCAGGGCAAAATAACTGGTGCCCTGTTGCCCGGGAAATTGCCTGGCCAGTTCCTTGAAGTAGCCATGGGCGCCGCTGTACATCTCGTGGTTGGAGTTGAGGGTGAACGAGCCGTGCGAGCCCATCGGCCAACCCGCCATGTCGACGTCTTCCTGGGAATGACTGCCGGCGTAATACACATCGCCCAAATGAATGGTGAAATCGGCCTGGGCCAGTTGCATCTGGTTGGCCACCGACACCGCCGGCGCATGGCTGTCGAACGGTCCGGTGCCCCAGTCGCCGGCAATCGCCAGAGTCACGTCGCGATCCATCTGCACCACCGCCGGGTCAGTGCCGAACGTTGCGTGATGGCGCAGGTTTTCGATCCACTTCAGCAGCGCCTCGCTCCACAGCAGATCGAGCAGTTCCCACTTGCGACACCCGAGCAGGCTGCCGTCCTTGAGCACCCGGGTCGCCAGTTGATCGGTGGACTGCGGCAACGGCGTGGCATTGCCGATGCGCAGGATCGACAGACCATGGGCCAACTCCCACGGCACCGCCGGCTCGTCAGTCGGCAATTCGCCGTTTTTCAGCACGTAATGCGCCTGATCGTGGCCGCGCTGCAACAGCTTGATGATTGCCTGAAACTCCTGTGGCTCCAGCTCGCTGATGAGCTTCATCCAGGCCATTTCCATGCGCGTGAACAAGCCGTGAATGCGCAATTTGACCTTGTCATATTCGTGTTCCAGATGACTGACCAGTGACATGGCGTAATCCTCTCTCCGTAAGGGTTCACAGGGTTTTCATGAATTCGATCAGCGCGCGTTTGTCGTCGTCCGACAAGGTCGTGCCGTACAGGTGACCGCTGTTGTGGTTGCCCTCCAGGCGCGTGTCGTATTTGAAGTCCGCCGAAGCGTTGGCCTGGGCGCCGCTGGTGACGAAACCGACGTTGACCGGGTCGTAGATGTCCGAACCGGTGATGAACACTTGCGGACGTTTTTCCGGCGGTTGCAGCAAGTCCCACAACGTCGGTACCGAACCGTTGTGCAGGTAGGGCGCACGCAACCAGATGCCGTCGGTGGGCGTGTTGCTGTAGCTCTGGGTCTTGCGATACGCACCGAAGTCGAACGGCGGCTTCTTGAAGGTGTGGAATGCCGTCACCAGACCGGTGGTGAACGAGTCGAGCCGGTGCGGATCGGTGCCGAGCTGGTCGATATCGGTGGTGACCTGGCCGGTATCGGCACGACCAAAATCATGACAAGCCGCGCAGTTGGCCTCCCAGATCGGCTTGCCCTGGGCAACCCTGGCCTGATCCAGCGCCCACGGCCACGCCGGTGCCTTGTGCCCGAGCAGCCAGTTGGTCACGCGGTTGAAGCTGGGCGGCAGCACCGATTCCGGCGTCGCACCCACGGCCATCGCGGCGGCGTAATTGCGTTCGTGGATCTTGTTGTTATTGCCGTCCCAGTGCAGGTACATCGATTCCCTGGGTTTCTGGTTCCACACTTGTGGCAGGTCGACGGTGCCGATGGTCGAGTCATCCGGGAAGCCGAACACCACCATTTTCGTCGGATTGAAGGTGTCGGTGCGGCCTGGGCCCTGTTGCGGACGCAGCTTCTGCCAGGCGTAGGCCTGCTTCTGCTTGAGCAAGGCGCTTTTGGCCATCGGCATGATCAGGTAGCGGTTGTAGAGTTGCTCGAAGAAACCCAGCTGGAATTTTCCGTTGATCGCCGCCATCACCGCGTCGGTGGTGAATTTCGGATCACTGGCGCAATCGTAGGCAAACCACTGGAAGGCTTGCAGTTGCAGAGTGTTGGCCGGCGCGCTCGGCACGTTGACGGCGACGTCGCTGGCATTGGCGCGGTAGGAACCGGTGTGGCACAGCGCACAGTTCGGCTCGACGGTCGGGTAGCCGATCTGCCGCTTGGCCATGCCGATCGGCAGGTCCTTGCCGTTTTCGAACAGGAAGCCGAACACCTCCCAACCACCGGGTCTGGGCATTTTCTCCGGGCACATCTGCGGCAGCACGGCGAACAGGTAATAGGGGATGCGCGCTTCGATTCCCAGACCAATAGCGGCATATTTGTAGTGGTCTTCGTCCGACGCGTATTGCTGTTCAGGCACGACGCGGAGCATCTGATACCAGGTTTCATAACCAATGAAGCCCAGCACCGCGACCACGATCAGCGTGCCGACCTTGAAGGCGTGACTCTGCCATCGCCGCTGCCACGCCGCGCGCCATTCGCGACAGCCATCGCACAGCAGCACCCATGGTCGGTTCGCCGGCGTGGTGCCGAGGTAGAGCAAAATGCCGAGGATCAGAAAGAAACTCAGATCGCCCATCAACATCGGCACGAACAGCGAGCCCTGGGTGCTGGTGTTGATCAGGTAAATCCAGAAGATCACGGCGATCAACCGCGTCAGCACGCACAGCCAGGAATGCACCACGTAGCGCGGCGCGTTGAAGCCCGACGGCATGTAGAACACGCTGATGCCGACCAGCAGCATCCCGGCGTTTTCCAGCCACGGGTCAGAGAGTTGCGGCGGCAGTCCGACCACCGATGTCAGCAAGCCCGGCGCGAACAGCGCGGGGATGGCGAACACCATGTTCATCGCAATACCGATCCAGATGAAGCGTTGAAACCAGCGGATGTAGCTGTCCATGTCATCCATTTCCTTGTGCAGACCCTAGAAAGAAATACACAGCCTGATCGGCCACTGTGGCGAGGGAGCTTGCTCCCGCTGGGCTGCGAAGCGGCCCCAAAACCTGAGAGCGCGGTTTTCCTGAAACACCGCATCTGCCGGGTTTACGACTGCTGCGCAGCCGAGCGGGAGCAAGCTCCCTCGCCACGAGCGACTTCATCAGCCGAGGGCCGTTTTCTCCAGGTGCTCAAGGATGATCGGGTAGACATCGACCACCGCGTTCTTGCCGAACATGCAGTCGATATGGCCGTAGCCCGGCACCACCTGCCGGCTGTAGCGCTCCGGCCCGTTGACTTCGCACACTCGCTGGTAGGTCTTGAGCGTACTTTCCGGCAGATAACACTGGTTGTCGGCGCCGCTGATAAAGCAGATCGGCATGGTCAGCCGATCGAAGTGCGGCATGTACACATCGTTGCCTTTGAAATCCACCAGATGTCCTTTGCGCACGATCAGCGCCAGATGTTCGAAGGTCTCGATGTTCGATTCGCCGAACAATTCGTGCAGGTTGTCGTGCAGGGTTTCGTTGAGGGTGTCGTGGCGATACAACGACGCGTACATGAAGGTGATGCGGTGACACACCGGGTTGGTGCAGTAACCCTGCGCCTCGATCCGCGCGTAGCCGTTGAGGGCCTTGTCGTAGAGTTTGTTGAACCAGTTTTCCTTGCTGTCGGCGTAAGCGGTCATCGACTTGATGCCGATCGCATCGAGCATGCCCGGCAGGTGCAATCCGGCTTTCAAACCCGTCGCGGTGGCGACCACGGTGTCTGCGGCAATTTGTGAGCAGACCACCGAACGCACGCCCTGCAAACCGGCGAGCAGCGACATGAAGAAGGTCGTTGCGCCGTAGCAATGCACCACGCATTGCACATCACGGGCGTGGGTTTGCTGCTGTATCTGCGCGATGGCCGCCTTGAAGTCGTATCGGGCGATCTGATCGCCGTTCCACTCCTTCTTGCTCGCCGGCAGCAAAATGCTCACGCGAAAATCCAGCAACCACACGTCGTAATCGTGCTTGCACAGGTACTCCAGCAGATTGGTCTGGATGGTATCGGTGGAAAAGATATTCGACCCCACACCCAAGCCATGCACCAGCATCACCGGTCCCTTGCTCCCGGCCTGGTACCGAGTCAGACGCAGTTCGACGCCATCCTCGGTGGGGAAGAAATGCACTGCCGGGACGGGGGCATCCAATGGTCGTTTCAGCCGTGGCGGCGCGTCGGGGTTGAAGTAGATATCGCCGGCAAACACCCCGCCGTAACTTTCCCAGAGAATCCCGGCGAAGAACTTGCCGAACCGTGCCAGGCCTTCGATGCGCTCGCGCTCATTGCGTGCATTGAGCACTTTCATGGTGGTCATCTGCTTGGCGAAATCGGTCGGGTGAATGTGCATCACTCCCGAGCCGATCACTTCGCCCGACTTGTCCGGCCCGCGATACAGCGTCACGTACAGGGTGCTGGTGTCGTGCCAGATATTCAGCACGCCGTTATCTTCCGGTACGGTTTTGAAGGCGCTGAAGAAATAGTCGTTGCCGTCCTCGGCGGTCAGTTTCATGTCGTACTTCATGTGACGCGTATCGACCTGTTGCTCGAATTGCTCGAACAGGTTGAACACGCCGTTGCTGGCGGTCAGCGGCTGCGGTGACAGTGCCGGGGCATTCACCGTGCCGACGATGGTCGCCGCGTGTTCCGGCTCCCTGATCATCCGGTTCATGTCGCTGGCGGTGATCGTCAGGGTGAAGTCGATCGGCGAGTTGTCCGCCTCTCCGCGCTTGGCCGCTGCTTCATAAACTTTCAGGTCGGTGCTCTGCGCCGCCGTGAAGGCCCGGGAGAAATAGCCCTTCATGGTTTCCGTAAACTGCACGCCGAGGGTGGGCGGCGCCACCGGTTTGCGCGGCGCAGAAGGCAACGTGTAGTCGATCTGCCAGCCACGGTCGGCGGCGAGCAGGCCCATGTTGCGCTCACTCACCGCAGAGATGGTCAGCAGCGGATTGACCGCCAGCGAGGTCGGAATCACCGCGCCATCGGTGACGTAGAGATTGGCGTAAACATCAGTGCCGCTGGCACCGCTGAACACCTGGCCCTTGTGATTGACCACGCCTTGCGCCGCGTCTTCACCCATCACGCAACCGCCCAGCGGGTGTACCGAAACGATGCTGTGCTTGAGCAGTTTGGTCCAGATCGGGTTCTCCACCCAGACCCCGCCCAATGCCTTGGTGCTCTGGTGCAAACGTTCGTTGCCGAGTTTGAAGTTCTCCTGCTCGCCAACACCCGGCCAATCGATGCGCAACTGATCCTTGCTGTCGAGGACCATCCGCCCCTGCCCGCTGTCATGGCTCATGATCAGGTAGGTCTGCATGTTGTGCAGTGCGCCGTAATAAGGGCCGCGCAGGAAGCTTTCGGCTTCACGTTCCTTGTACTTCAACTTGCCACTGAAGCTCTCGTCAGTGGCCACGCCGATCATCTCGGCAAACCCGGCCATCGCCGGCACCATCGGCCGCCCGAGGGCGCCGGGAATCGAGCCTTCCTCGATGACCATGCGGCTGCGCCAGTCGCCTTCGGTGCGCATGTCGATGACCGAAGTGATGCACGGGCCAACCGGGTGCAGTTCCTTGGCCGGGTGCGCACCGAAACCGATGCCGTTGATGGTCTGCTCGCAGTTGTGGCCGAAGCCGAGGATGTCGCCGTTGCCGCTCATGTTCTCGCCGAGCTGGCCGGACATCACCACGCCTTTGTCCCGGGAACGCAGGAGGATTTCGGTTGAACCGAGCGTGCCGGCAGAGACCACAACGATGTCGGCCTTCACGAACAGGGTCGGTGCACTGAACATCTCGCGACCACTGTCCAGGTACTGGAAATGCACGATCCAGCCGTCGCCATCACGCTCCAGATGCCGCACTTCGGCCTGACAGAAAATCTCCGCGCCGTGGTTCCAGGCGTCGGGCAGATAGTTCATCAGCGTGGTGTTCTTGGCCTTGTTGTTACAGCCCGAAACGCAGTCGCCGCACTGGTTGCACGGCAGCTGCTCGACGCCGACATGGTTGAGGTTGTTCGGCAGCTTGTCGAAAGTCACGTTGATCGGCGGCTTGTAGAAATGCGCGCCCTGCTGGAGGTAGTCGGCGGATTTCCTGTTGGCGTCGAGTTTCGGCAGGTTCGGTGCAGTGCTCGGGTAAGGGTTGGGCTTGAGCATCTCCCGGGCGCGGGCGTAACCGTCCTTGAGCAACGTATCACGGTGTTCCCGCACCGCTTGCGGCCAGCGCGGATCGTCGAATACGCCGGGCTCCGGCTCAAGGGCAACGTTGGCATTGATCAGCGACGTGCCGCCGAGGCCGCAACCGACCACGACGTTTTGCTGGGCGTTCACGTGCAAATCGAACATACCGGTACGCGAACCGATATGCCCGTCCGGGTCATGCACCTGCAGTTCCTCGGTGGCCGCGATCATGGTGTTGGGGTATTCGCCGGGCTGGATTTCCCGACCGCGTTCAAGCAGGCACACACGCTTGCCGGCACGGGACAGGCGCGAGGCAGCAATACCGCCGCCGTAGCCTGAACCAATGACAATCACATCGTAGTGTTCCTTGATCTCGCTGATAGGCGTTGCGATCCGTGTCATGAAGTGATTCCTCTAATCAGGCAGATGGGGCAACTCTGCGGTTGCCTGCAAACAATGGGCGAACGGGTACCTGGCCACCGGAGAAATTGCGGCGACAGCACAGCGGTCTGGCGGGTGTGGCGGGCTACAGGCGAGCGTGCTGATTGGCAGCGCGTCGGAGCGTGCGCTTGCGTGGCGAGGGCGGGGGGCGGTGCGGCTGGCTATCCATCATGCGTTCTCCCAGAACCTGATGTGGATAAATGACGGCTGTCCTTGTGCCATTGCAGTGAAGACAGCACAGGAATCGAAGTCAAGGCAACTTCTTAGAACTGTATGAAATGTAATCAATTGCCATTTGGACTAAGCCGGCCGGGGCTTGCAAGGTTTGGCGAACAAGTTATCCACATAGCCACCCACAGCAAATGGGGGTAACTGTGGATGAGCCGAAAATTATCGTGCTGATTTACAGAGAAAAATCGTGACTTATGCAGAACAGGCGGTTGCGGGGGACATTGGTTGTTTTTTAATCATATCTTTGCAAGCCATGATTTTAATGGCCTGTGGAGGACAGCGAACATGTTATCCACAGAAGCGCCAACAGAGTTCGGGGGTAACTTTGTGGCGCCTGTGGAAAAATGCTCAAACGTGCGAATAACCAGGGCTTACAAATGAATTCGAGGCTGAAAAGCGTAAAGCGATCAAATATTGACCAATCCCGTACAGGGCTTGGTTTATAAGGCTCCCAGCGGGCAACGAACATCTTATCCACAGAAGCACCAACAGAGTTTGGGGGCAACTTGCGGCGTTATCCCGCAGAAAAACCTCATAAAAACCGTAAGTTAGGCTGGTTGTTTTTTGATCTGCGGGCTGCAGGCCACGGCTTACTTGACCTGTGATGAAGGGCCAACACGTTATCCACAGACTGACCAACAGGGATTGTGCGTAACCGCTGTCCGGTGGATAACCCAACGCTAAGCGCGGTGCATCAGATAGGCTTCTCCGGTTACCCGAATCAGCGGATGCGGCGTGACCTGGCAAGTCTTGATGATGCGGAAGCCATGGCGCTCATAAAATCGCCGCGCACCGGTGTTGGCTGCGTAGTCAATCAGGCTCAGGCCGTTTAGCGCCGTCTGATCAGCGCGCGCCTGAGCATGCTCGAGGAACTGCACACCCAGGCCCCGATTGCGCCAGCCTTCATGCAGCGCCAGGCTGGAGATGTACAACGAATCGGGCACTTCCATATCGGCGTACGGTGCCAGCACCGGATCAGTGGACGGCGTCGGCTCGGGATTCTCGCGCATCGCATAACTGTGCATCATGCCAACGACCCGGTCTTCGGCCTCAGCGACTATGCAGTTCTGCCAGGAGAAATCCACATCGTCGCGGGCATAACGGCGCTCGCCGACATCCAGCAGCGCCTCCCCAGGCGCCGCCAACTGGCTCCAGATGTAATCCGAGGCGCCTTCCGAGGAAATCTGAAACAGACGCGCAATGTCGCGCGCATCCGAGCGCCGGGCAGGGCGAAACTTGACGGTCATTCAGTTGACTCCTTGTGGGGTGAGTGGCTTTTTACCCTGCGTTTGAAACCGGCCGCAAACAGAAGCGCCAGGTTTTTCGTGTCAACCAATGACAGCTGTCGGCCCGTCCCTACGAGCATTGGTTGCGGGGGTCAGCGGACCACGCCTTCCTCGATCAGCAACTTGAGGATCGCTTCGGCACCGGCCTGTGGGGTGATGCCCTTGAGCACCTGCCCACCGCCCCCACTGGCTTTGGCCGTCGCCGCTTTCATCCGGTCGGCGCCGCTTTTGGCCTTGATCACCTTCAGACGCTTGGGCCGTGGCTTGGCCGGCTGCAACGTGGCGACGGCCAACAACGCGTCCTCCACCACTTCAACTTCATCTGCTGCCAAATCGCCCCGCCGTGCCGGGCCATATGCACTCTGCCGAGGCTTCGGCGCGGCGTTATCCACAGTGGCCAGAAACGGCAATTTGACCTTCAGACGCCGCCGCTGCCCACGCGGCAAGGCTTGCAGGACCAGCGCCGAACCGTCATTGATCGACTCGACCTGCGCCAGGCCGACCACCAGTGGCCAGCCCAGACCTTCCGCCAGCAGGAACGGCAACATCCCCGAGCCTTCACCGGTTTCCGCCTGACTGCCGGTCAGCACCACTTGCGCCCCGGCATCGCGCAGGTACGCGGTCAGCGCCGGCAAAGCGTCGGCGCCAACGGGTTGTTCCAGCACATGCAGCTGTTCCAGGCCCATGCCCAGATAGGCACGCAGTGCCGGTTCGGCGATGTCGCCGGCGTGCAGCACTTGCAGGTTATCCCCAGCCAGTTGCAGACCCAGTTCCACTGCGCGGGCATCCTGATCGGCGCGGCGCGGGCGGCCCGAAGTCGGGTGGGCGCCGATGGAGACGAGGCTGATCACATTGGTGCTCATAACTGTTTTCCTTATGCCGCGTCGCGTCGGCCGTCGTTGCGGTAGGCCTCTACCGCCTCGATCAGGGCCTGCAGAATCTCTGCGCTTTCGCCAATCACCGAGAGGTCGGCGCGTTTGATCATGTCGCAACCCGGATCAAGATTGATCGCCACCACCTTGTCGCAGGCACCGATGCCTTGCAGGTGCTGGATCGCCCCGGAAATACCCACCGCGACGTAGACTCGCGCGGTGACCCAGGTGCCGGAGGCGCCGACCTGGCGATCGCGAGCCATGAAGCCATCGTCCACCGCCACGCGCGAAGCGCCTTCGGTAGCGCCGAGGGCTGCCGCCGTTTCATGAAACAGCGCCCAGTCCTTGACGCCGTTGCCGCCGGAGAAGATGAACTCGGCTTCGGCCATCGGAATCGCTGCCGGATCCACCGCCACCGCGCCGAGATCTTCGATTCGCGACAGGCTGCGCGCGACGCCTGTGGATAACTCCACCGGTAACGCTTCGTGACGGGTTTCGCTGACCGGTTCTGCGCATTCGGCAGCGGCGAGAATCAACCGCGCGACCGGGCGCGCCAGGTCCTGCAACCCGGCACCGGCGCGGCCGATGCACTCCTGATCCTTGACCTGCCAGACCCGCGTGGCCGGGCGCTCGCCCAGCGCTGCAGCAAAGCGTCGGCCGAGTTCGCCGCCACCGCTGCGACTGTCCGGCAGCAACCAGTGACGCGGGTTGAATTGGTTATCCACAGCGCGCAAGCCCTGCACCCGTTGTTCCGGTGCATAACCGCTGAACTGCTCGCCTTCGAGCACCAGCAGGCGATCGACGCCGGCGGTTTCGAACGTGCTTTCCTTGTGCTCGCCAAAAACTACCGCCAGCACCGCACCGTCCGTGCCGGCCAGTTGGTGAGCGAGGCCGAGCAGATCGCGATCGTGGCTGCTCAGGCGGCCGCCCACCATATCCGGCACCACGCTGATATAGAACGCCGGAGCCGGTACCTGATGCAGCGGCAATTGCACTTCCACCGTGGCCGAGCGTTTGACCGCCCCACCCTGTTGCGCGCCGCTGCGGTCGATCCGCTTGAAGCCGTTGGGGCCGATAAAACCCATGCCGTGGGGGTTCTTGCGGATGACGCCATTGGGCCCCATCCAGCTGTGTTGCGCCGGTTGCATCGCCGCGTGCAGCGGATGCAGACGGTTACGCGCGATCCATTCGGCGCGCGGGTCGCGGCGGATAATGACGCTCATCAATGCACCTCCGCAGGTTCACGTTTGGCCGGTGTGGCAGGCTTGCCTGGCGCGGCGTCTTCGAGCAGCGCGTCGGCCACCAGTTCGGCGATGTCCTTGATCAGCGGACGCGGTTCGACCACGCCTTCGAGCATCGCCGTGCACTGTGGACAACCCACCGCCACCAGCTCGGCGCCGGTTTCGCGGATGTCTTCCATGCGCATGTCGGGGATGCGCTGCTTGCCCGGAATGTCGGTGATCGGCGCGCCGCCACCGCCGCCGCAGCAGCGCGAGCGGAAACCGGACCGCTGCATCTCTTTGACTTCGATGCCGAGCGCACGCAGCACTTCTCGCGGCGCTTCGTACTCGCCGTTGTAGCGGCCCAGGTAGCACGGATCGTGATAGGTCACGCTGTTGCCTTTGTGCTGACCGAGGTTGAGCGCACCGGCCTGAATGATCTCGGCCATGTAGGTGCTGTGGTGCTGCACCAGGTAATTGCCGTCGAACGCGCCGTACTCGTTTTTCAGCACATGGAAACTGTGCGGATCGCAGGTGACGATGCGGTTGAAGCTGTATTTGGCCAAGGTCTGGATATTGCGTTTGGCGAGCAACTGGAAGGTCGCTTCATCGCCCAGACGCCGGGCGACGTCGCCGCTGTCACGCTCTTCGAGGCCGAGCACGGCGAAGTCGATTTTTGCCGCTTTCAACACTTTGACGAAGGCGCGCAAGGTGCGTTGGTTGCGCATATCGAACGCACCATCGCCAACCCAGAACAGCACGTCGGTGGATTTCTTTTCGCTGAGCAGATTGAGGTTCAGATCCGCCGCCCAGTTCATCCGCCCGCCCGGGGCGAAACCGCCGGGGTTGTCGGTGGCGATCAGGTTTTCGAGGACTTCGGCGCCCTTGTTCGGCGTCGCGCCTTTTTCCAGGGTCAGGTGACGGCGCATGTCGACGATCGCGTCGACGTGCTCGATCATCATCGGGCATTCCTCGACGCAGGCACGGCAGGTGGTGCACGACCAGAGGGTTTCGGCGTCGACCAGACCGTTGACGATCGGTTGATGCGGATTGCCGCCATGCTCGCCAATCGGTTTGCCTGGATACGGGCTGCCGGCGAATTTGGCGTCGGTGCCGCCAGCGAGGCCGACGACCATGTCCTGAATCAGTTTTTTCGGATTCAGCGGCTGGCCGGCAGCGAAGGCCGGACAGGCCGCTTCGCACTTGCCGCACTGCACGCAGGCGTCGAAACCGAGCAACTGGTTCCAGGTGAAATCCTTGGGTTTCTCCACGCCCAGCGGCGCATCGGGATTGTTCAGGTCCAGCGGTTTCAAACCGGTCGAGCGACCGCCGCCAAAGCGTTCCGGACGGCGATGCCAGGCCAGGTGTAACGCACCGGCAAAGGCGTGTTTCATCGGCCCGCCCCAGGTCATGCCGAAGAACAGTTCCGTCACGCCCCACAACACGCCAACGCCGAGAATGGCTGCAAGCACCCAACCACCGAAGTTCTCCGGCAGGATTCCGGCCACTGGCAGGGTCACCAGGAAGAACGACGCCGAGAACGCCAGCAGGCTTTTTGGCAGGCGCATCCACGGGCCTTTCGACAGACGCGCAGGCGGATTGACCCGACGCAGGTACATGAAGATCGCGCCGAAGAACATCACCGCCGACATCAGCAGCAAGGCGTAGCCGAGGATGCGGTTATGCAGGCCGAAGCCGTGTACCAGAATGGCCAGCACAATCGACGCCACCGCACCGCCCGCCGTGGCGACGTGGGTGTTGGCGATGTATTTGTCCCGCGCCACGACGTGGTGCAGGTCGACCATGTAGCGCTTGGGCATGGCCAGCAGACCGCCAAGCAGATCGACCTTCGCCGCCCGCCCCCGGCGCCACATGTTCATCCGCCGCAACGCGCCGAGGACAGCGAGGCCCAGAGCAGCGAACAACAAAATTGGAAGAAGGGTGTTCAACATCAGAGTCACCTCTGGCGAGCGGCAAGCTACAAGCTACAAGCGGCAAGAAAGAGCAGCATGGATCGGCTGTGCTTTTACTTGCAGCTTGCAGCTTGTGGCTTGCAACTGAGCCGTCAAAAATCCTTACAGAGCCGAAGTGCGTCGTAAATGGCGGCGTGGGTATTGCGCTGCGCCACGCAGTCGCCGATGCGGAACAGCAAGTAGCCGTCACCCGCCTCGCTCAGCGAAGGCTGCGGCTGGATCGCGAACAGCGCTTCGACGTCGATCTGGCCCTTGTTGCGCGAGCCGTCCTTGAGGGCGTAGTAGATTTCCTCGTCCGGGCGCACGCCGTTTTCGACGACCACCTGATCGACCACCCGCTCCTCTTTCGCGCCGGTGTATTCGTTCTCCAGTACCGCGATCAGCTTGTCGCCTTCGCGGTAGACCTTCTCCAGCATCATGTCGCCGGTCATGATCACTTCTTTCGGGTACATGCTGCGGTAGTAGGTCGGGAACGACGTGCCGCCGATGGCCACGCCCGGCTTGATGTCGTCGGTGACGATCTCGACCTGGCTGCCCTTGTCGGCGAGGAAGTCGGCGACCGACATCCCGGTGAACTCGCAAATGGTGTCGTAGACCAGCACGTTCTTGCCCGGCGCAACCTTGCCGTCGAGCACGTCCCAGCTGCTCACCACCAGCCCTTCGGCCGCGCCCCAGTGTTCGTTCTGCTCGAGATACGGATGACCACCGACCGCCAGCACCACCACGTCCGGACGCAAGTCCATGATGGTATCGGCGTCAGCCGCCGTGCCGAGGCGCAGATCGACTTTCAACCGCGCCAGCTCCAATTGGAACCAGCGGGTGATGCCGGCAATCTGATCGCGCTGCGGTGCTTTCGATGCGGTGGTGATCTGCCCACCGATGAAGTCTTTTTTCTCGAACAGCGTGACGTCGTGGCCACGCTCGGCCGCCACACGCGCAGCTTCCATCCCGGCCGGGCCGGCACCGACCACTACGACTTTGCGTTTCGGCCCGGCGGATTTCTCGATGATGTGCGGCACGCCCATGTATTCACGGGACGTCGCGGCGTTCTGGATGCACAACACATCGAGACCTTGATACTGGCGGTCGATGCAATAGTTGGCGCCGACGCACTGTTTGATCTGGTCGATCTGGCCCATCTTGATCTTGGCGATCAGGTGCGGGTCAGCGATGTGCGCGCGGGTCATGCCGACCATGTCGACGTAACCGCCCTCGAGAATCCGCGTAGCCTGGTTCGGGTCCTTGATGTTCTGTGCGTGCAGCACCGGCACCTTGACCACTTCCTTGATGCCGGCGGCCAGATGCAGGAACGGCTCCGGTGGATAACTCATGTTCGGAATCACGTTGGCCAGGGTGTTGTGGGTGTCGCAACCCGAGCCGACCACGCCGATGAAATCGAGCATGCCGGTGTCGTCGTAATACTTGGCGATCTGCTTCATGTCCTCGTGGGACAAGCCGTCCGGATGGAACTCGTCACCGCACAGGCGCATGCCCACACAGAAGTCGTCACCGACCTCGGCGCGCACGGCTTTGAGCACTTCCAGACCGAACTTCATCCGCCCTTCGAAGCTGCCGCCCCATTCATCGGTGCGCTTGTTGACGCGCGGGCTCCAGAACTGGTCGATCATGTGCTGGTGCACGGCCGACAGCTCGACGCCATCGAGGCCACCGGCCTTGGCCCGGCGCGCCGCCTGGGCGTAGTTGCCGATCACCCGCCAGATTTCTTCCGGCTCGATCGTCTTGCAGGTGGCGCGGTGCACCGGCTCACGGATACCCGACGGCGACATCAGGGTCGGCCAGTTGAAGCCGTCCCAGCGCGAGCGCCGGCCCATGTGGGTAATCTGAATCATGATCTTGGCGCCATGCTTGTGCATGGCGTCGGCCAGATTCTGGAAGTGCGGAATGATCCGGTCGGTGGACAGATTGACCGAACTCCACCATTCCTGCGGGCTGTCGATCGCCACGACGGACGAACCGCCGCAGATGGCCAGGCCGATGCCGCCCTTGGCCTTCTCTTCGTAATACTTGACGTAGCGGTCGGTGGTCATGCCACCGTCAGTCGCGTAGACCTCGGCGTGCGCGGTGCTGAGCACGCGGTTGCGGATGGTCAGTTTGCCGATCTGGATCGGCTGGAACATTGCTTCGAAAGCCATGGCACGGTCCTCGGCTTACAACGGCTTGACGATGAACAAGCCGTCATCGTGGCCCTCTTCGGAGCCTCCGTAGACTTGTTCGGCCACAGTACGGATCTTGCTGCCACGGGCTTCGAGAATCTGGTCCATGGCACCGGCAAACCAGCCGGTGAACATGTAATCGACCTTGCGCCCGACCTTGCCGTAGACATAGACGAATGCCGAGTGCTCGAGCTTGACGCTGGCGGTGCCCTTGTCGAGGTCGATGTCCTGGATCTTGAACAGGCCCCAGCCGCGTTGCGACAGGCGCTTCATGTAGTGCTCGAACACCGCGACGCCTTCCAGGCCGTGGCATTCGGCTTCCTTTTCACACCAGTGCCAGGCGGATTTGTAGCCGGCCTTGTAGAGGATTTCCGCATAGGCTTCGGCGCCCAGCACTTCCTCGATGCCCATGTGGTTGTTGACGAAGAAATGCCGCGGCACATAGAGCATGGGCAGGGCGTCGGAGGTCCAGACACCGGTCTCGCTGTCGACTTCGATAGGCAATTGCGGGGCGATCTTGGCCATGGAAACTCAACTCCAGAAAAATTATGGTTCAGTGGTGGCCGCGGCCCTCACCCCAGCCCTCTCCCGCAGGAGAGGGGCAGTTCGGCGGCGGTCGTGAAAGAGTTATTCGCCCCAGACGTCTTTGAGGACGTTCACCCAGTTCTCACCCATGATCTTGCGCACCACACGTTCGGAATGGCCGCGCTTGAGCAGGGTTTCGGTGAGGTTGGGGAATTCGCCGACGGTGCGGATGCCCAGCGGGTTGATGATCTTGCCGAAGCTGGTCAGGCGGCGGGCGTAGCCCTTGTCGTGGGTCAGGTATTCGAAGAAATCCTGACCGTGGCCCTGAGTGAAGTCGGTGCCGATGCCGATGGCGTCTTCGCCAACGATGTTCATGGTGTATTCGATGGCTTCGGCGTAATCGTCGATGGTCGAATCAATGCCCTTGGCGAGGAACGGCGCGAACATGGTCACGCCGACAAAACCGCCGTGGTCGGCGATGAACTTCAGCTCTTCATCGGACTTGTTGCGCGGGTGCTCTTTGAGACCCGACGGCAGACAGTGGGAATAGCAGACCGGTTTTTTCGATTCGAGGATGACCTCTTCGGAAGTCTTGGAACCGACGTGGGACAGGTCGCACATGACGCCGACGCGGTTCATCTCGGCGACGATCTCCCGACCGAAACCCGACAGGCCGCCGTCGCGTTCGTAGCAACCGGTGCCGACCAGATTCTGGGTGTTGTAGCACATCTGCACGATGCCCACGCCGAGCTGCTTGAACACCTCGACATAGCCGATCTGGTCTTCGAAAGCGTGGGCATTCTGGAAGCCGAAGAGGATGCCGGTCTTGCCCTGTTCCTTGGCGCGACGGATGTCGGCGGTGGTGCGCACCGGCATCACCAGGTCGCTGTTTTCACGGATCAGTTTCTGGCTGGCAGCGATGTTGTTCACGGTCGCCTGAAAGCCTTCCCACACCGACACAGTGCAGTTGGCTGCCGTCAGACCGCCCTTGCGCATGTCTTCGAACAGCTCGCGGTTCCATTTGGCAATGATCAGACCGTCGATAACGATGCTGTCGGCGTGTAATTCGGCTGGGCTCATCAGGCGTCCCCTTATTGGCGATTCGTGCGCCGAATCGTCTGCCGGCGCTTTGGGGCCAGCATATGCCTCGGTGCCGGGGCGACCGGGTGCAAAAACGACAGGGGAATTGCCGAAAGCGTCAATCCGCGACAAAGGGTCGTCAGCCGCCCTCCTCGGCCGGCTGTTCAAGCCCGCGCGCTTGCGCCAGAATCTGCCGCAGCCTGCACCTACCCACGGATTAGAGCGACCCCAATGAAATCGATCTTCCTCGCCCTGGCACTGATTGCGACCGGCGCCCACGCCGCCGAAGAATCCGAGAACAACCCGTGCGACGCGGTGGAAAACGACATCCAGACCCTGGAATGCTCCGCCTACAGCCGCACCACCGCCGAAGACCTGCTCAAAGACAACTACGCCAGCCTCAACGAACGCATGCAGACCGCGTACGGCAAGAACCCGACGCAACTGGCCGACATCACCGCCAAACTGAAAACCGCCCAGCAGCAATGGCTGAAAACCCGCGATGCCGATTGCGCGGTGGAAGCCTTCCCGGCGACGGCGGGGAGCAAAGCGTTCACCATTGCGCAGAATGATTGTGTGGCGCGGATGAGTGACGAGCGGTCGGAGTTTTTGGAGTCGATTGGGCAAGAATAAACATACAAAGGATAAATCAATGATTCCTCATGAAGTGGTCAGCCAAATGGTTGACGGCGCAACACCGATCCGCGCATGGCGCGAACATCTCAACCTGACTCAGGAAGAAGTGGCGAAGCGCATGGGCATCTCGCAACCGGCGTTTGCCCAGCAGGAGACAGTCGCCAAGCCGCGCAAGGCCACCCGCGAGAAAATTGCCGCCGCGTTCGGCATCACCGCCAGTCAGCTTGAGCTATAGGCTGCCCTTTTTACCCAAAGGAATTCCCATGAACATCTGCGGCATTGAAATCAAAGGCAGTGAAGCGATCATCGCCGTGGCTGCGCTCGACGGTTCGACGTTGAGCCACGTCCCTCTCGCCACGAAAAAGATCGCTCTCGATGATGATGACGAGGCGGCGAACGTGCGGCGGTTCGCGGCGCAGGTGGCGTCGTTCGTGCGGGAGAACTCGGTGGACCGGATTGCGATCAAGAAGCGCAGCAAGAAGGGTGAGTTTGCCGGTGGGCCGACGACGTTCAAGATTGAGGGGATGTTTCAGCTGCTCGATGGTTGTGAGGTGACGCTGTTGTCGCCGCAGACGATCAATGCGCAGGCCAAGAAGCACAATTTCGAGCTGCCGGGGACGTTGAACAAGTATCAGCATGAGGCTTACAAGGCGGCGTGCTCGGCGTTGGTGAAGAAATAATGTCGATCGAATTGTAGGAGTGAGCCTGCTCGCGATAGCGGTGGGTCAGTCCCACACATGTGAGCCGATAGACCGCTATCGCGAGCAGGCTCACTCCTACAGGGGTTTTGTGTGCATTCACTCAGGCCTGCGCGGTACGCCGATCCTCGCGCGGGCAACGGGCAAATCTGGCGCGATAGCTGCGGGTGAAGTACGACGGTGATTCAAACCCGCAGGCAATGCTGACCTCAAGCACGCTCATGTCGGTCTGACGCAACAGCTGCCGGGCCTTTTCCAACCTCAACCGCAGATAGAAATTGCTCGGCGTGTCGTTCAGGTGCAGGCGAAACAAGCGCTCCAGCTGCCGTCGCGTCACCTTGATCGACTCCGCCAGTTGCAGCGTGCTCAGCGGCGGTTCGCTGTGCTGCTCCATTTCGCCGATCACCTGCACCAGTTTCTTGTTGCTGATGCCGTAGCGTGTGGCGACTTCCATGCGCTGGTGGTCTTTGCGCGGGCGGATGCGCCCGAGCACAAACTGCTCGCTGACCTGAATCGCCAGTTGCGGGCCGTGGGCCTGGGCGATCAGATCGAGCATCAGATCAATCGACGCCGTGCCGCCCGCCGAAGTGATCCGCCGCCGGTCTATCTCGAACAGTTCCTGGGTAACGCTGAGCTGTGGATAAGACTCCTTGAACGCATCGATCGCCTCCCAGTGCAGGGTCAGGCGATGGCCATCAAGCAGACCCGCTTCGGCGAGAACGAAGCTACCGGTGTCGATCGCGCCGAGGGTCACGCCGTCCTTGTCCAGCCTGCGCAACCAGTGCTCCAAGGTCGTCGTGATGAACTTCAGCGGTTCGAAGCCGGCCACCACCAGTAACGTCGCGCCTTTTTTCAGCGGTTCCAGAGCCGCATCGGCGTTGACCGACATGCCGTTGCTTGCCAGTACCGCGCCGCCATCGGCGCTGAGCACATGCCAGCGGTACAGCTCGCCACGAAAGCGGTTGGCCACCCGCAGCGGTTCGATCGCGGAGATAAAGCCGATGGCGGAGAACCCCGGCATCAGCAAAAAGTAGAAATCCTGGGACATGGGCGCACTCGGTTGGCGGACGCGTGGCTCGTTGATACGCCGATTGTCGGCGGCGTTCAAGCGTGCAGGTCGCTACAGTGCAAATGCCAGTCGCCGCAGTGCGCTTTCACGGGCGTATAGCTGCGTAACTTGGCATCACCGGCGCGCAGATGCCGGGAACCACAATAATCGAACTGCCGAGGAACCCGACATGAAACGACTGATCAGCAGCTGCGTTCTTGCACTCAGCGGTACCGCTTTCTTCAGCACCGGCGTGATGGCGGCCGAACCGGCCTCCTGCAAGAACGTACGCATGGGTGTGGTCAACTGGACTGACGTGATCGCCACCAGTGCCATGACCCAGGTCCTGCTCGACGGCCTCGGCTACAACACCAAACAGACCAGCGCCTCCCAGCAGATCATCTTCGCCGGGATCCGTGATCAGCGCCTGGACCTGTTCCTCGGCTATTGGAACCCGTTGATGACGCAGACCATCACGCCGTTCGTCGAGGCCAACCAGGTGAAAGTGCTCGAGGCACCGAGCCTGAAAGATGCCCGCGCCACTCTCGCCGTGCCGACGTACCTGGCCGACAAGGGGCTGAAAACCTTCGCCGACATCGCCAAATTCGAGAAGGAATTGGGTGGCAAGATCTACGGCATCGAGCCAGGCTCGGGCGCCAACACGCAGATCAAAGCGATGATCGCCAAGAACCAGTTCGGCCTCGGCAAATTCCAGCTCGTCGAGTCGAGCGAAGCCGGCATGCTTGCCGCCGTCGATCGCGCCGTGCGCCGCAAGGAAGCTGTAGTGTTCTTCGGTTGGGCGCCGCACCCGATGAACGTCAACATTCAGATGACCTATCTGACCGGCAGCGAAGATGCCCTTGGCCCGAACGAAGGCATGGCTACGGTGTGGACTGTCACTTCACCGAAATACGCCGAGCAGTGCCCGAACATCGGCCGCCTGCTGACCAACCTGACCTTCACCGCCGAGGCCGAGAGCCGGATGATGCAGCCGCTGCTCGACCACAAGGACGCCTTCGAATCGGCCAGGCAGTGGCTCAAGGATCACCCCGAAGACAAGCAGCGCTGGCTCGAAGGTGTGACGACTTTCGATGGCAAACCGGCCGCTGAAAATCTGCAACTGACCAGCAAATAACCTTGCGCTCAAAAGCCCCCTCACCCTGGCCCTCTCCCAAGGGATAGGGAATTTAACGACGCTTCGCAGCCCCGCCACGGGCTGCGGACAGACCCATCACGCCTGAAGGAAACGCACCATGAACCACGACGTCATCATCACCTGCGCACTCACCGGTGCTGGCGACACGACCGCCAAGAGCCCGCATGTGCCGGTCACCCCGAAACAGATCGCCGCTGCGGCAGTGGAAGCGGCCAAGGCTGGCGCCACCGTGGTGCACTGCCATGTGCGCGATCCGCAGACCGGCAAGTTCAGCCGCGACGTGGCGCTGTACCGCGAGGTGATGGAGCGCATCCGCGAGGCGGACGTCGACATCATCGTCAACCTCACCGCCGGGATGGGCGGAGACCTGGAAATCGGCGCTGGCGAGCACCCGATGGAGTTCGGCCCGAACACCGATCTGGTCGGCCCGTTGACCCGCCTCGCCCACGTTGAAGAGCTGCTGCCGGAAATCTGCACCCTCGATTGCGGCACGCTGAATTTCGGCGACGGCGACACCATCTATGTCTCCACGCCGGCACAACTGCGCGCCGGCGCCAAGCGCATCACCGAACTGGGGGTGAAAGCCGAGCTGGAGATTTTCGACACCGGGCATCTGTGGTTCGCCAAGCAGATGATCAAGGAAGGCTTGCTCGACAACCCGCTGTTCCAGCTGTGCCTGGGCATCCCGTGGGGCGCGCCGGCCGATACCACCACCATGAAAGCCATGGTCGACAACCTCCCCGCCGATGCGGTGTGGGCGGGCTTCGGCATTGGCCGCATGCAGATGCCGATGGCCGCGCAAGCGGTGCTGCTCGGCGGCAACGTGCGGGTCGGGCTGGAAGACAACCTGTGGCTGGACAAAGGCGTGCTGGCGACCAATGGCCAATTGGTTGAGCGCGCCACGGAGATCCTCAGCCGCCTCGGTGCCCGCGTGCTCACGCCGGCGGAAGGTCGCAAGAAAATGGGCCTGACCCAGCGCGGCTAACGAGCCCACCTCAAAACCCTGTGGGAGCGAGCCTGCTCGCGAAGAGGCCGGTACATCCGAAGCATCTTCATCCGCAGAGCCAGCGCATTCGCGAGCAGGCTCGCTCCCACAGTTGATCGCCGAACTATTCAGGAATGTCGCCATGCGCTTTATCACCGAAATCAAAACCTTCGCCGCCCTCGGCAGCGGTGTCATCGGCAGTGGCTGGGTCGCCCGCGCCCTCGCTCATGGCCTCGACGTGGTGGCCTGGGATCCGGCGCCCGGCGCCGAAGCGGCGTTGCGCCAGCGCGTGGCCAATGCCTGGGGCGCGCTGGAGAAGAACGGCCTGGCGCCGGGCGCTTCGCAGGATCGCCTGCGCTTTGTCGCCACCATCGAGGAATGCGTGCGCGACGCCGATTTCATTCAGGAGAGCGCCCCCGAGCGGCTGGAACTGAAACTCGATCTGCACAGCAAAATCAGCGCCGCCGCCAAGCCCGACGCATTGATTGGCTCGAGCACTTCAGGCCTGTTGCCCAGCGAGTTCTACGAGAGTTCGACGCACCCTGAACGCTGCGTGGTCGGGCATCCGTTCAACCCGGTCTATCTGTTACCGCTGGTGGAAGTGGTCGGCGGCAAGCACACCGCGCCTGAGGCGGTTCAAGCGGCGATGCAAGTCTACGAATCTCTTGGCATGCGTCCGTTGCATGTGCGCAAGGAAGTGCCGGGGTTCATCGCCGATCGCTTGCTTGAAGCGCTGTGGCGCGAGGCGCTGCATCTGGTCAATGACGGTGTGGCGACGACCGGCGAGATCGACGATGCGATTCGTTTTGGCGCCGGCCTGCGTTGGTCGTTCATGGGTACATTCCTGACTTACACCCTGGCCGGCGGCGATGCCGGCATGCGCCACTTCATGTCGCAATTCGGCCCGGCGTTGCAGTTGCCGTGGACGTATCTGCCAGCGCCGGAGCTGACCGACAAGCTGATCGATGATGTGGTCGATGGCACCAGTGAACAGTTGGGCCGCCACAGCATCTCGGCGCTGGAGCGCTATCGTGATGACTGCCTGCTGGCGGTGCTTGAAGCGGTAAAGACCACCAAAGAGAAGCATGGGATGAGTTTCAGCGAGTAATGCGTATGGCATGACACTGCTGCCCTCACCCTAACCCTCTCCCTGAGGGAGAGGGGACTGACCGAGGTGTTTTTGCAAGCTACGCCGACTTGCACCTCTGAGTCGAACTCTGGACTTGAAAAGCTCGAAAATCGGCTCCCTTTCCCCCTCGCCCCCTTGGGGGAGAGGGCTGGGGTGAGGGGGTTGCTCTTGATCTTCACCCATCAACTGCGGGAATCGAAACCATGCCCCACCTCACCACCTACCAAACCACCATCATCCCCGACTGGGTCGACTACAACGGCCACCTGCGCGATGCCTTCTACCTGCTGATCTTCAGCTACGCCACCGACGCGCTGATGGATCGCCTCGGCATGGACAGCAACAACCGCGAGGCCAGCGGCCATTCGCTGTTCACCCTCGAGCTGCACCTCAATTACCTGCACGAAGTGAAGCTCGATACCGAGGTAGAAGTGCGCACGCAAATCATCGGCCACGACAGCAAGCGTCTGCACCTCTACCACAACCTGCACAAAATCGGCGAGGCACAGGAACTGGCCGGCAATGAACAGATGCTCCTGCACGTCGACCTCACCGGCCCGCGCTCGGCGCCGTTCAGCCCCGACACGCTGCATCACCTGCAAGCGATCGTCGCTGAGCAGACCGACCTGCCCGCTCCCGCTTACATCGGCCGCGTGATCGCGCTGCCACCTGCCCGGTAAACCCCTCCATCGTCAAGGAGCCACCATGAACACCGCCGTCGCTGTTGCCGATTTTCGTACTTATCCGTTGATCAGCGCGCTTCGCGGCGTGCAGGGTCTGGCGGATCGCATTGTCATCGAATGGGCTGACGGTCGTGTCAGCCCGTTTCACCACGTATGGCTGCGCGACAATTGCCCGTGTGATCGCTGCGTCTATAGCGTCACCCGCGAGCAGGTCTTCGAGAGCGTCGATGCCGCCGAGGACCTGCAACCTCTGGCCACGCGCATCGACACCGACGGCTGCCTGCGCATCGACTGGCAGGATGGTCACCTCAGCCGCTTCGATCCGGGCTGGTTGCGCGCTCACGCCTATGACGACGAGTCCCGCGCCGAACGCCTGGCCGGCAAACCGCAGAGCCGTTTGTGGCATAGCGATCTGCAGTTGCCGGTGTTCGAGTACGCCGCACTGATGAACGACAACGCTGCGCTGCTGCAATGGTTGCTCGCCGTGCGTGACATCGGCCTGACTCAAGTGCGCGGCGTGCCCACCGAGCCGGGCTCGCTGAAGCTCATTGCGCAGCGGATTTCCTTCATCCGCGAAAGCAATTTCGGCGTGCTGTTCAATGTGCAGTCCAAAGCCGACGCCGACAGCAACGCCTACACCGCTTTCAACCTGCCATTGCATACGGATTTGCCGACTCGCGAGCTGCAACCGGGGCTGCAATTTCTGCATTGCCTGGTGAACGATGCCGAGGGTGGCGAAAGCATTTTCGTCGATGGTTTCGCGATCGCCGACGCCTTGCGTCGAGAGGATCCGCAGCTGTTTCAGGCCCTGTGTGAAATCCCCGTGGAGTTTCGCAACAAGGACCGCCACAGCGACTATCGCGGCCTGGCGCCAATCATTGCTGTGGATGCGTTGGGGCGTGTGGCGGAAATTCGCATGGCGAACTTTTTGCGCGGCGCGTTCGAGACGTCGGTGGCGCAGATGCCATTGCTGTATCGAGCCTATCGACGTTTTATCGCGATGACCCGCGAGCCGCGGTTCCGGCTGGTGCAGCGCCTCAATCCGGGAGAGTTGTGGTGCTTTGACAACCGCCGCACGCTGCATGCGCGCAATGCCTTTGACCCAGCCACCGGGGCACGGCATTTCCAGGGCTGCTATGTCGACCGGGATGAGTTGTTGTCGCGGATTCTGGTGTTGCAGCGTTGAACCGGATCATCGCTCTTCGCGAGCAGGCTCGCTCCCACATTCAACCGCATTCCCCTGAATGAACGCGGCCACTGTGGGAGCGAGCCTGCTCGCGAAAGCGTCAGCGGGAACAACCAATCTCTGACTGATTCACAGAAAAAAAACTCCGATCAAGCCGTGACAGGATCGGAGCTGAGGAGGGTACTGTTGAGGAGCTGCCAGGCGAGGGTGACCAAACCTTCGTGAAGCGAGCTGGAGCCAGTTTGCCTACTCGCCAATCCACTCGGTTAGCCGAAAACGACCTGTTCATAGTCGTCCCGGCCACCGCGACAAAACGCCCTTGCCGCGCCCGGTCGGGGCCACCAGAATCGAGCCAAGACCTCCGTTGCCACAGAAGGATTTGCGTAATGATGTACGCCGATTTGATTGACCAGGAAGATCTGTTGGGCCAGCTCAAGGCCTTGGGTATTCAGGTGCCGAGCGGTACCACCGCCGAGCAGGCCTGTGAGTGCGCAGTACGAGGACTGGATAACGTTCGCGCATTTGAACTGCGCAAGATGGTCAAGGACATGTACACCAGCGGCGCCAGCATCCAGCCGGCAGTGCGTCAGGCGATCGACAAGCAGCTGTTACCGGCCCTTTCGGATTACCAGCAGTCCCACAGCGCCTGAGAAACCCCTTCGCGAGCAGGCTCGCTCCCACCCTGGAATGCATTCCGACTGTGGGAGCGAGCCTGCTCGCGAAGAACGATGACTCGGTCTACAGCCTTACGCTGGCAAACGTCGACTCATTGCGTGCCTGACTCAACGCCGACATCGGCCCCGACAGCGGCGACATCACGATCGCTTGCGGCAGCGGCAGCATGGCCACTTGCTGGGTGGTGTTGGAGCCGACGCGCTCGTCACGCGGCGGAATGCCGAAGTACTCGCGGTAGCACTTGGAGAAGTGCGGCGTGGAGACGAAACCACACACCGATGCCACTTCGATGATCGACATCGGCGTCTGCTTGAGCAGTTGCCGGGCGCGGATCAGCCGCAGCTTCAGGTAATAGCGCGACGGTGAGCAGTGCAGGTATTTCTGGAATAACCGCTCCAGCTGTCGACGCGACACCGCGACATACACCGCCAGCTCATCAAGATCGATCGGCTCTTCCAGATTGGCTTCCATCAGCGCGACGATTTCCTGCAGCTTCGGCTGATTGGTGCCGAGCATGTGCTTGAGCGGCACACGCTGGTGATCCTGTTCGTTGCGGATACGCTCGTAGACGAACATTTCCGAAATCGCTGCGGACAGTTCGCGACCGTGATCGCGGCTGATCAGGTGCAGCATCATGTCCAGCGGCGCGGTGCCGCCGGAGCTGGTGAAGCGGTTACGGTCGAGGGTGAACAGGCGTGTGCTCATGGCCACGCGCGGGAAAGCTTCCTGCATCGCCGCCAGGCATTCCCAGTGCACGCTGCAATCGAAGCCGTCGAGCAGACCGGCGCAGGCCAGCGCCCAACTGCCAGTGCACACCGCGCCAAGACGCTTGGACTGACGCGCCTGGCTTTGCAGCCAGGACACGTGTTCACGGGTCACGGTGCGTTGAATGCCGATGCCGCCGCAGACGATCACGGTGTCCAGTGGCGGGGCTTTGTGCATGGAGGCGTCGGGGGTGATCTGCAGACCGTCACTGGCCCAGACCTGGCCGCCATCGACAGTGAGGGTGCTCCAGCGATACAGCTCACGACCGGACAATTGGTTGGCCATGCGCAGTGGCTCAACGGCGGACGCCAGGGAAATCAGCGTGAAATTGTCCAGCAGCAGAAAGCCGATGGATTGAGGCGCACGGTTCTGGGGTTGGGCCCCGGAGTTGAACGACGTCATCGCGGTATCTCCTCACACAAAGCGGGTGGTGGCCTCAGGCGGAGGCTCTTGTTATTGCCGGCATTCTCACGAGGGAAGCAGGCTTTGTTATGACAGAGCAATTGCCATGCCTGAAATTGGATGGCCATTCAATAACTCCTGAAAACGACCTCGCGACGCGTCTATACGAGACCTCGGATCACGGCATTTCGAAGTGCCATCAAGCGCCTTGACCGCCCTGCCGCGCAGCCTGTGAGCAGATCGGTAGCACTTGTGGGAACTGGCCTGCAGAGGATTTGCACAGAGTGTCACCGCAAGCACGGGCGACAGACGGTCAGGTAACGACTGATAAGTCACGGCTGATAAAGACGCTTGTCTGATTGCGACGCGCCAAAAGGTGGCGTGAATGAAATGAGGTGTTCATTTGGTGAGCAGTTTTGACTGGTCTGGCCTCATCACACTGAATGCCGTTCGTGGACGAGTATGGCGAGGGAGCTTGCTCCCGCTGGACTGCGAAGCAGGCCCGAAACCAGACTTGCGGTTCTGCAATTGAAATGCATCAAGCTGATTGCGACTGCTGCGCAGCCGAGCGGGAGCAAGCTCCCTCGCCACAATAAATATGCGTCAGCACTCCACGGCACTGACCGCTAGGCCACCGCGCGACGTTTCTTTATATTTGTCATGCATATCGGCGCCGGTATCGCGCATGGTGCGGATGACCCGGTCCAGGGAAATGAAGTGTTGACCGTCGCCACGCAGGGCCATTTGCGCGGCGTTGATCGCCTTCACTGCGGCAATCGCGTTGCGCTCGATGCACGGCACCTGCACCAGCCCACCGACCGGGTCGCAGGTCAGGCCAAGGTTGTGCTCCAGGCCGATTTCCGCGGCGTTGCACAACTGTTCAGGCGTGGCGCCGAGAATCTCCGCAAGCCCCGCCGCTGCCATCGCGCAGGCCGAACCGACCTCGCCCTGGCAACCGACTTCAGCGCCAGAGATGGAAGCGTTCTTCTTGCACAGAATGCCGACCGCCGCCGCGCTGAGGAAATAGTCGACGACGTTGGCGTCGGTCACCGCCTCGCTGAACTTCATAAAATAGTGCAACACCGCCGGGATGATCCCCGCCGCGCCGTTGGTCGGTGCGGTGACCATACGCCCGCCGGCAGCATTCTCTTCATTGACGGCCAGGGCGAACAGGTTGACCCACTCCATCGCGCTCAGGGTCGAGCCGATGACGTTGGGTTTGTTCAGTTCCTGCAGGCTGCGGTGCAACTTCGCCGCGCGCCGGCGCACGTTCAAGCCGCCGGGCAGAATGCCTTCGTGCTTGAGGCCCTGCTCGACGCAATCCTGCATCGCCCGCCACAGCTTCATCAGGCCGGCGCGGATTTCTTCTTCGCTGCGCCAGACCTTTTCGTTGGCCATCATCAGTTCGGCAACGCGCAGATTGTGCGTCTTGCACAGTTCCAGCAGCTCGACCGCACTGGAGAAGTCGTAGGGCAATTCGGTGCGATCCAGATCAACCACACCGCTGGCCGCTTGCGCCTCATCAACGACAAAGCCGCCGCCGATTGAATAGTAGGTGTCACGGTGCAGCTCACCGAACTCGCCTTCGGCAACCAGGGTCATGGCGTTGGGATGGAATGGCAGGTTTTCATCGATCAGGCGCATGTCCCGGGCCCACACAAACGGCACCGACAGACGACCATCCAATAGAAGCGTATGGGTTTCGCGCAGCGCCTGAATGCGCGGGCCGATCTGCGACGGGTCGATTGCGTCCGGCCACTCGCCCATCAGGCCCATGATCACCGCGTTATCGCTGCCGTGACCGACACCGGTGGCCGACAGCGAACCGAACAACTGCACCTCCATGCGCCGCACCTGTTCCAGCTGATGCTTGCCGCGCAGCGACTCGACGAACAGCGCGGCGGCGCGCATCGGGCCGACGGTGTGGGAACTGGAAGGGCCGATGCCGATTTTGAACAGGTCGAAAACGCTGATAGCCATTGCTGCAGAGCTCCTGAGAATACCGGTCCGGGCGGCAAAAACGCCCGCTGGCGGAGCTGCTACGCTCAAGCTGCGATCCGCCGAATGCCGGCATCATCGGGCTTTTGTCGGCGCGCACGGCGTCTGACACCGACGCACTCATGTCCAGCAGCGTCGTTACGTTTTCGCCCCGCAAATACGCCGCTTTTATGCAGTTGTGCAGGTCATCGGAGGCGGAAAAAAGCTGTAAGCGACGTCACCGACACTGGAAGCGACCATCCCTGTACTGGATACGACCCTCCCTGTAGGCGTCAGATTTTCACTGGTACATGATCGGGATGACTCGATTGCCAGGCGCTGCGGTAGAGCTGTCTTACGAACGCCACCAACCGCAACCCATAAGTGCGGTGGTCCACAGTCGGAACACTGCCAAAAAAAACACCAAGGAGTCCATCCATGAAAGGTTCCCCGTCGTTGTTGTTGGCCGCCCTGCTGAGTCTGCCGTTACTGGCGCAAGCCGCAGAACCGGCACAGTGCAGCCTCGTTAACTTCTCCGATGTCGGCTGGACCGACATCACCGCGACCACCGCCACCACTTCCGTTGTTCTCAATGCCCTCGGCTACAAGACCAAGACCACCATGATCTCCGTGCCCGTGACCTACAAGTCGCTGGCCGACGGCAAGAACATGGACGTGTTTCTCGGTAACTGGATGCCGACCATGGAGAACGACATCAAGCCGTACCGCGATGCCGGCACTGTCGACACCGTGCGCACCAACCTCAAGGGCGCCAAGTACACCCTCGCCGTGCCGCAAGCCCTGTACGACAAAGGCCTGCATGACTTCGCCGATATCGCCAAATTCAAGAAAGAGCTCGACGGCAAGATCTACGGCATCGAGCCGGGCAACGACGGCAACCGGCTGATCCAGAGCATGATCGACAAGGACGCCTTCGGCCTGAAAACCGCCGGTTTCAAGGTGGTCGAATCCTCCGAGGCCGGCATGCTCTCGCAAGTCGACCGGGCGCAGAAGCGCGACACCGCCGTGGTCTTCCTCGGCTGGGCGCCGCACCCGATGAACAAGCGTTTCAAGATTCAATACCTGACCGGCGGCGACGACTTCTTCGGCCCCGATTTCGGCGCAGCCACCGTGGCCACCAACACCCGCAAGGGTTACGCCGAAGAATGCAGCAACGTCGGCCAGCTGTTGAAAAACCTGGAGTTCACCGTCGACATGGAAAGCGAACTGATGGGCAACATCCTCGACGACAAGATGAAGCCTGACGCGGCCGCCAAGGCCTGGCTGAAAAAGAATCCACAGGTGCTCGAAACCTGGCTCGCTGGCGTGACCACCATTGACGGTAAACCAGGCCTGGAGGCCGTGAAAGCCAAGCTCGCGCCTTGATTCGAGGGGCATCGCTTATGCCGGGCAGGCGTGCCTGCCCGGGCTGTTAATTTCCTTGCATGCGGACGTTCACTACCATGCTGATTGATCAGAAAATACCTCTAGGCCAGTACATCGCGGGCTTCGTCGAATGGTTGACGCAACACGGCGCCAACACCTTCGACGCAATCGCCGTGACACTGGAAACGATGATCCACGGCGTGACGTTTGCGCTCACCTGGTTCAACCCACTGGTGCTGATTGGCCTGATCGCCATCATCGCCCACCTGATTCAACGCAAGTGGGGCCTGACCGCGTTCGTGGTCGCCTCGTTCCTGCTGATCCTCAATCTGGGGTACTGGCAGGAAACCATGGAAACCCTCGCCCAGGTGCTGTTCGCCACCCTGGTCTGCGTGTTGATCGGCGTGCCGCTGGGCATCGTCGCCGCGCACAAACCGATGTTCTACACCATGATGCGGCCGGTGCTCGATCTGATGCAGACCGTACCGACCTTCGTTTACCTCATTCCTACCCTGACCCTCTTCGGGCTGGGTGTGGTACCGGGCCTGATCTCCACGGTGGTCTTCGCCATCGCGGCGCCGATCCGCCTGACCTACCTGGGCATCCGCGATGTCCCGCAAGAACTGATGGACGCCGGCAAGGCCTTCGGCTGCTCGCGTCGCCAATTGCTCTCAAGGATCGAACTGCCGCACGCCATGCCAAGCATCGCGGCCGGCATCACCCAGTGCATCATGCTGTCGCTGTCGATGGTGGTGATTGCGGCACTGGTCGGCGCCGACGGACTCGGCAAACCGGTGGTCAACGCACTGAACACTGCTGATATTGCGCTGGGCTTCGAAGCAGGCCTGGCAATCGTACTGCTGGCGATCATGCTCGACCGTATCTGCAAACAACCCGACGCCAAAGTAGGGGGTGACGCATGAGCATAATTCGCTTCGAAGACGTCGACGTAATCTTCTCCAAAGACCCGCGCGAGGCACTCAAGCTGCTCGATCAGGGCATGACCCGCAACGAGATCCTGAAGAAGACCGGGCAGATCGTCGGCGTGGAAAAAGCCACGCTGGACATCAACAAGGGCGAGATCTGCGTGCTGATGGGCCTGTCCGGTTCGGGCAAATCGAGCCTGCTGCGCTGCATCAACGGCCTTAACACCGTGAGCCGCGGCAAGTTGTTCGTCGAGCACGAAAACCGCCAGATCGACATCGCCTCCTGCACCCCGGCCGAGCTGAAAATGATGCGCACCAAGCGCATTGCCATGGTGTTCCAGAAATTCGCCCTGATGCCCTGGCTGACGGTGCGCGAGAACATCAGTTTCGGTCTGGAAATGCAGGGCCGACCGGAGAAGGAACGCAAAAAACTCGTCGATGAGAAACTTGAACTGGTTGGCCTGACCCAGTGGCGCAACAAGAAGCCGGACGAACTCTCCGGCGGCATGCAGCAGCGCGTCGGCCTTGCCCGCGCGCTGGCGATGGACGCCGATATCCTGCTGATGGACGAACCGTTCTCGGCGCTCGACCCGCTGATCCGCCAGGGTCTGCAGGATGAACTGCTCGAGCTGCAACGCAAGCTGAGCAAGACCATCGTGTTTGTGAGCCACGACCTCGATGAAGCCCTCAAACTGGGCAGCCGCATCGCGATCATGAAGGACGGCCGGATCATCCAGTACAGCGTGCCGGAAGAAATCGTCCTCAACCCGGCGGACGACTACGTGCGGACCTTTGTCGCCCACACCAATCCGCTCAACGTGCTTTGCGGCCGCAGCCTGATGCGCACGCTGGACAAGTGCAAACGCATCAACGGCTCGGTCTGCCTCGATCCCGGCGGCGATTCGTGGCTGGACCTGGCCGAAGGCAACACCATCAAAGGCGCACGGCAGAACGGTTCAGTACTGAACCTGCAGAACTGGGCACCTGGCCAAGCGGTGGAAGGCCTGGAGCGCAAGCCGACGCTGGTGGACTCGAACATCGGCATGCGTGACGCGCTGCAGATCCGTTATCAGACCGGCAACAAGCTGGTGCTGCACGATAACAATCATGTGGTGGGGATCCTCGGCGACAGCGAGCTGTATCACGCGTTGTTGGGCAAGAACCTCGGTTAAGGCGGGATAAAAAAAGGGATCGCGGTGAGCGATCCCTTTTTTATTGGGTCAGGGAAAAGCCCCTCACCCTAGCCCTCTCCCAGAGGGAGAGGGGACCGATCGGGGGATGCTGCAGATCTGCACCGACCTGATCTTGCTTTACCGAATCCATAATCGACTCGATCTTTCAGGTCAATGTACAACGCCAGACACCTCAGTCGGCTCCCTCTCCCTCCGGGAGAGGGCTGGGGTGAGGGTCAGCTTTTGACTTTAGCTATAAACCCGCCCCAACAATTGCCGATGGCTCTCGAACTGATCGAGCACATCCCGGGTAATCTGCTCCGGCGTAAAGCCCATCAAGTCGTAATCCTGACTGCCATTGTGCAGATACACCTCAGCGCGGTAATAACGCTGGCGCGCTTCATCCGATTGCGCCGATTCGGTCGGAGTCGCCAGATAGCCGTCCAGGCTCACTTCATAAACGAAAGGGTTGCCCTCTTCCATTTCGACCCGCACACCCATGCAACGCTTGGCCTTGCCCAACAGCGTCTGCACTTCAATCCCCTGATTGCGCAATTGTGCGGCCGCATCTTCCAGCGCCGGGGTGACATGTTTGTCCATGAAGCGCTGCACCACCGATTGGCTCGGCTGCAGATCCAGCTGAGTCAGGCGCTCGCTGAAACCACGGCGTCCGCGCTCGGCCAGTTGCGCTTGCTCCTGTTCGATCTGCACGTCCTGGCGCATCGCCTTGTGCAGGCCGAACATGAAGCAGATCAGCACCACCGAGAACGGCAGGCCGGCCAGCACGACCATGGTCTGCATGGCTTCGAAGTTGCCGGCGAACAGCAGGCCAATGGTCACCAGCGTGATCACCACCGACCAGAAGATCCGCAGCCAGTGCGGCGCGTCTTCATCGACGTTACCGCCCTTGCACGACAGGTTCGCCATCATCACCGCGCCGGAGTCGGCCGGGGTCAGGAACAGCACGAAGCCGACGAAGATCGACACACCGATGACGACTTTCGACGCCGGATAATGCTCAAGCAACTGATAAATCGCCATCGACGGCTGTTCCAGCGCCGTCTTGCCCAACTCCACCGCGCCCTGATTCATCACCAGATCCAGCGCCGAGTTACCGAAGATCGACAGCCACGCCAAGGTGAAGCCCAGCGGAATCAGCAGCACGCCAGCGACCAGTTCCCGCACGCTGCGGCCACGGGAAATCCGCGCGATGAACATGCCCACGAATGGCGCCCAGGAAATCCACCATGCCCAGTAGAACAGGGTCCACAGGCCGAGCCAGCGGTCGGACTTGGCGTTGTCGCCTTCATAGACGTACAGGTCGAAAGTCTTCAACACCACGCCGTTGAGGTAGTCGCCGATGTTCTGCACAAAGCCGTTGAGCAAGTGCAGGGTCGGGCCGAACAACAGGACGAAAATCAGCAGGCCGCTGAACAGCACGATGTTCAGGTTGGACAGGCGACGAATGCCGTTTTCCACACCCGACACGGCAGCGATGGTCGCCACGGTGCTCATGACGATGATGACGATCAGCAGGTTGGTGTTGCTGTGCTCCATGCCGAACAGGTTCTCCAGCCCGGACGACACTTGCAGCGAGCCAATCCCCAGGTTGGTCACCAGACCCAGCAGCGTTACGAACATGCCGAAGCCGTCTACCGCGTGCCCGGCCGCGCCCTTGACCCAGCGCTCGCCGACCAGCGGATACAGTGCCGAACGCAGCGCCAGCGGCTGGTTATGCCGATAGGCAAAATACGCCACGGCCAGACCGACCAGTGCGTAGATCGCCCAGCCGTGCAGGCCCCAGTGCAGGAACGTCAGTTGCACTGCCTGCCGCGCGGCCAGGTTGCTGGCCGACGTGCCTTCCGGCGGATTGAAATAGTGATCCAGCGGCTCGGACGCGCCGAAGTACAACAGCGAAATGCCGATGCCTGACGAGAACAGCATCCCCGCCCAGGCGCCGTAACTGAAATCCGGGGTGTCGTCCTTGCTGCCCAGTTTGAGTTTGCCGTACGAGGAAAACGCCAGACCGACCACGAACACCAGATAGGCAGCGATCACAACCATGTAGTACCAGCCGAAGCTGCGCGACAACCAGGCCTGGGCCATCCCCAACATTCTGCCGGCCTCTTGCGGGGCGATGATCAGAATGGCGGTCAACAACAGAATCAGCGCGGTCGAGGTGTAGAACACCCAACCGTTGACCGTCACCTTCTCGGGCGGGGTCTTTATTAGCGAGGCAGAACTCATGGCACAAATGCTCCAGGCAGTGCGAGAGAAGAACACAAGGCATCACGGAACCCGACCAATCGGTTAGTTGGCAGCCGACCGGCGGGTGATATAAAGACACTCCGAAAAAAGCCCGAACCTGCCGAAATGGCGTTGCGTATTCGCTTTCGTGGCCAGAGGTGCCGGACGTTCATCCGAAACCTGGCCCCGAGCGTCTTGCCCTTTCAACACGTCCTTCGAATCACGAACCGCGCCATGCCCCACGCAGGTTTCGAGCCGTTTCAGGTGTCGGTTTTTATCGTCATCACGCGTAGGAATTTTCTGTAGGCAGCGACGAATTGTCGCAGATCTTATTCTTTGTTGATTGAACGTTCAATCAAAACAAAATAGACTGGCCCTCAATCCGATCGGCGTCATTCGCCCCTCGGAAGGCCTAAGGAGATGTGCAAGATGCCCAAGGTCGGTATGCAACCCATCCGCCGCCAACAACTGATCGAAGCCACTTTGCAGGCCGTCGATCAGGTCGGAATGGGGGACGCCAGCATTGCGCTGATCGCCCGTTTGGCCGGTGTCTCGAATGGCATCATCAGTCATTACTTTCAGGACAAGAACGGCCTGATCGCCGCCACGATGCGGTACCTGATGACCGCCCTCAGCGAGAGCGTCACCGCGCGCCGTCAGGCGCTGGCAGATGACAGCCCACGGGCGCATCTGCAGGTGATCATCGAAGGCAACTTCGACGCCAGCCAGGTCAATGGCCCGGCAATGAAAACCTGGCTGGCCTTCTGGGCCACCAGCATGCACCAGCCGTCTTTGCACAGGTTGCAGCGGATCAACGATCACCGTCTGTATTCCAACCTGTGCTGCCAGTTCCGCCGTGTGCTGCCGCTCGAAGATGCGCGCAGTGCGGCCCGGGGTCTGGCAGCGTTGATTGACGGCTTGTGGTTGCGCGGCGCGCTGTCGGGAGACGCTTTCGACACGGCGCAGGCGCAACAGATCGCTTACGAATACATGGATTTCCAATTGGCCAAGCAGGTGAGCTAGAGCACACAGAAACGCTCAGCCCCTGAACTCCACCGCAGCGTCATCGCGGTGGTCAACGCCAACCACCAATGCACTTGCGAGGACACTATGGCCCGTTTCGAACTGCAAAAACTCTACATCGATGGCGCGTATACCGATGCCGGCAGCGACGCCACCTTCGAAGCCATCAACCCGGCGAACGGTGAAGTCCTCGCACTGGTGCAGCGTGCGACCAAGGACGACGTCGAGCGCGCCGTGGTCAGCGCCGAAAACGGCCAGAAAATCTGGGCCGCGATGACCGCCATGGAGCGTTCGCGCATCCTGCGTCGCGCCGTCGACATCCTGCGCGAGCGCAACGATGAACTGGCCGCGCTGGAAACCCTGGACACCGGCAAATCCTTCTCCGAAACCAAATACGTCGACATCGTCACCGGCGCCGACGTGCTGGAATACTACGCAGGCCTGGTGCCCGCCATCGAAGGCGAGCAGATCCCGCTGCGTGACACCTCTTTCGTTTACACCCGTCGCGAGCCGCTGGGTGTGGTCGCCGGTATCGGCGCGTGGAACTACCCGATCCAGATCGCGCTGTGGAAATCCGCTCCAGCCCTGGCGGCCGGTAACGCGATGATCTTCAAGCCAAGCGAAGTCACCTCGTTGACCACCCTGAAACTGGCCGAGATCTACACCGAAGCGGGCGTGCCGAACGGCGTGTTCAACGTCCTGACCGGCAGCGGCCGCGAAGTCGGCACCTGGCTGACCGAGCACCCGCGCATCGAAAAAATCTCCTTCACCGGCGGCACCGACACCGGCAAGAAAGTCATGGCCAGCGCCTCGGCTTCGTCGCTGAAAGACGTGACCATGGAACTGGGCGGCAAGTCGCCGCTGATCATCTTTGACGACGCCGACCTCGATCGCGCCGCCGACACCGCGATGATGGCCAACTTCTACAGCTCCGGTCAGGTCTGCACCAACGGCACTCGCGTATTCGTACCGGCGCACCTGAAAGCTGCGTTCGAAGCCAAGATCGTCGAACGCGTTGCACGCATCCGCGTCGGCAACCCGGAAGACGAAAACACCAACTTCGGCCCGCTGGTCAGCTTCGCCCACATGGAAAGCGTGCTGGCCTACATCGAAAAAGGTAAGGAACAAGGCGCCCGCGTCCTGTGCGGCGGCGGTCGTCTGACCGACGGCGAATTCGCCAAAGGCGCGTTCGTTGCACCGACCGTGTTCACCGATTGCAGCGACGACATGACCATCGTCCGCGAAGAAATCTTCGGCCCGGTCATGGCGATCCTCTCCTACGAAACCGAAGAAGAAGTGATCCGCCGCGCCAACGACACCGACTTCGGCTTGGCCGCCGGTATCGTCACCAAAGACCTGAACCGCGCCCACCGCGTGATTCATCAACTGGAAGCCGGTATCTGCTGGATCAACGCCTGGGGCGAGTCCGACGCGAAAATGCCGGTCGGCGGCTACAAGCAGTCGGGCGTGGGCCGTGAGAACGGGATCAGCTCGCTGAATAACTTCACGCGCATCAAGTCCGTGCAGGTCGAACTGGGTGAGTACGCCTCAGTGTTCTGATCAGCTAGCTGATCAGCTGCAAGCGGCAAGTTTCAAGCTGCAAGTAAAAGCAGTTTGGGGTTGCCGCCCTCCCCGATTCCAAAGCCACAGCTCGCTGCTTTTTCTTGCAGCTCGTAGCTTGCGGCTTGTAGCTCCTTCAGGAGAATTTATGACTCAAGAATACGACTACATCATCATAGGCGCCGGCTCTGCAGGTAACACACTTGCGACCCGTCTGACTGAAGACGAAGGCGTCACCGTTCTGCTGCTCGAAGCCGGGGGCCCGGACTACCGCCTCGACTTCCGCACGCAGATGCCCGCCGCGCTGGCGTTCCCGCTGCAGGGGCGTCGCTACAACTGGGCCTATGAAACCGATCCAGAGCCACATATGGACGGTCGCCGGATGGAATGCGGTCGCGGCAAGGGCCTCGGCGGTTCTTCGCTGATCAACGGCATGTGCTACATCCGTGGCAACGCCATGGACTACGACGGCTGGGCGAAACTGCCGGGCCTGGAAGACTGGTCGTACCTCGATTGCCTGCCGTACTTCCGCAAAGCCGAAACCCGTGACATCGGCCCGAACGATTACCACGGTGGCGAAGGCCCGGTCAGCGTGACCACGCCAAAAGCCGGCAACAACCCGCTGTTCCACGCCATGGTGGAAGCCGGCGTGCAGGCCGGTTACCCGCGCACCGAAGACCTCAACGGCTACCAGCAGGAAGGCTTCGGCCCGATGGACCGCACCGTGACGCCGAATGGCCGCCGTGCTTCCACCGCCCGTGGCTACCTCGACATCGCCAAGAAGCGTTCGACCCTGACCATCGTCACCCACGCCCTGACCGACAAGATTCTGTTTGAAGGCAAGCGTGCGGTCGGCGTGCGTTACCTGATCGGCGACGCAGAAGAGCGCGTTGAAGCCAAGGCGCGCAAAGAAGTGCTGCTGTGCTCCGGCGCCATCGCTTCGCCGCAGATTCTGCAGCGCTCCGGTGTCGGCCCGGCGAAACTGCTGGAAAGCCTCGACATCCCGGTGGTTCACGATCTGCCGGGCGTCGGTGAAAACCTGCAGGATCACCTTGAGCTGTACCTGCAATACGCCTGCACCCAACCGGTCTCGCTGTACCCGTCGCTGCTCTGGTACAACCAGCCGGCGATCGGTGCCGAGTGGTTGTTCAACGGCACTGGCATCGGTGCCAGCAACCAGTTCGAGGCCGGCGGTTTCATTCGTTCGCGTCCTGAATTCGAGTGGCCGAACATCCAGTACCACTTCCTGCCGGTGGCGATTAACTACAACGGCAGCAACGGTGTGAAAGAGCACGGTTTCCAGGCGCACATGGGTTCCATGCGCTCGCCGAGCCGTGGCCGCGTCCAGGTCAAATCCAAGGATCCGCGCCAGCACCCGAGCATCCTCTTCAACTACATGGCCACCGAGCAGGACTGGCAGGAATTCCGCGACGGTATTCGCCTGACCCGCGAGATCATGCAGCAGCCGGCCCTCGACGCCTTCCGTGGCCGCGAAATCAGCCCGGGCATCGACGTGCAAACCGATGAGCAGCTCGACAAGTTCATCCGCGAGCACGCCGAAACCGCGTTCCACCCGTCCTGCTCGTGCAAGATGGGCATCGACGAGATGGCGGTGGTCGATGGCGAAGGTCGTGTGCACGGCATGCAGAGCCTGCGCGTGGTCGATGCCTCGATCATGCCGATTATCACCACCGGCAACCTCAACGCGCCGACGATCATGATGGCCGAGAAAATCGCCGACAAGATCCGTGGTCGCAAACCGCTGCCGCGCAGCAACGCTGCGTACTACGTCGCGAACGGCGCGCCGGTCAAAGGCAAGCCGATGCGGGATATCACACCGGTTACCCAGTAAGTCGTAAGAGCGAGGCGCGACCTTCGCGAGCAGGCTCGCTCCCACATTGGAATGCATTTCAACTGTGGGAGCGAGCCTGCTCGCGAAGGGGCCCTCAGATTCAGCACAAATTCCCCCGCTGCACAGTAAAACCTCCTACACCCCCTCTTCACTTGATCCTACCCCCACGCGGGCCTACTCTAGACCTCGCGCAACCGTTTCACCCCTCCCCGCTGTCGCCATGCCGCTACTCCATTACAAGGAGGTTCCCGAATGTTCGATTTCCACCCCCAGCTCAAGCAGCGCTTCGCTGCCTTGCGCACGGGCGCTGAATTTTTTTCCCTGCGGTATGTGCGCGAGTCCGGGCAGTATCTGTCGGTGCGCAAGAACGTCGCCGAACCGCCGAGCCTGCGCCGCGACGAAGGGGCGATGCTCACCGTGCGGGTCAATGGCGTCGAAGCCTACGCGGCGACCAACGATCTTTCGCAACAGGGCCTGCAAGCCGCCCTCGAACGCGCCGAGCAACAGGCCCGCCGCCTCAAGCCGCACGCCTTGCTCGATCTGCGCGAGCAGCCGGTTTCCAGCGACCGCGCTGATTATTTTTCGCCTAACCTCGAACAGCCCTTCCCGTCCCTGAGCGAATGCTTCGAGCTGCTCGGCGCGGAATCCGCCTCGGTGCCCAAGGATGAGCGCCTGGTCAATTGGCAAGTGAGCATCGGCATCACTCACGTCGAGCAGATTTATTTGAGCAGCGCTGGCGCCGAACTGCGTCAGGCCCAGCGCTTCGTCTATCCGGGCCTCGACGTCACGGCCTACGACGGCAACGACAGCCAGACCCGTAGCCTGGGCCGGGAGAATTTCGGCCAACAGGGTGGCGCCGATGTCATCAGCCGTTGCGGACTGGTCGGTGCCGGCCCGCAAGTGGCCGATCAGGCCCTGCAACTGCTGCTCGCGCCGAACACCCCGCAAGGCCCGCGCGATCTGCTGCTGATGCCCGATCAGATGATGCTGCAGATCCACGAATCCATCGGCCACCCGCTGGAGCTCGACCGGATCCTCGGTGATGAGCGCAATTACGCCGGCACCAGTTTCGTCAAAACCAGCGATTTCGGCAGCCTGCAATATGGCTCCAGGCTGCTCAACGTAACCTTCGATCCGGACATTCCCGAAGAACTCGCCAGCTACGGCCATGACGAGGACGGCACTGCGGCCAGCAAGCAATTCCTGATTCGCGACGGCCTGCTGCTGCGGCCACTGGGCGGAGCGCTGTCGCAATATCGCGCCGGCCTCGATGGCGTCGCCAACAGCCGCGCCTGCGGCTGGAACCGCCCGCCGATCGACCGCATGGCCAACCTCAACATCGAGCCCGGCGATCAGAGCCTGGAGCAGATGATCGGCGGCATCGAGCACGGCATTCTGATGAGCACCAACCGTTCGTGGTCGATCGACGATGCGCGCAACAAATTCCAGTTCGGCTGCGAATGGGGCCAGCTGATCGAGAACGGTGAACTTAAAGGCGTGGTGAAAAATCCCAACTACCGGGCGATTTCCGCGCACTTCTGGAAGAGCCTGCGCGCCGTCGGCGATGCCAGCACCGTCAAGGTGCTGGGCACGCCGAACTGCGGCAAGGGCGAACCGAACCAGGTGATTCGCGTCGGCCACGCTTCGCCGGCCTGCGTATTCAGCAACATTGATGTGTTTGGGGGAGACGCCTGATGAGCATTTCGAAGCGTCAGTCCGACGCCTTCAAGGTCATGGTCAACTGGCTGCGCGACAGCGTGCGCGAGCCAGAACAGTTCACGCTCAGCTACGCCGCCGAAGCCTCGGCGTTCGTGCGCTTCAATCACGCCAAGGTGCGCCAGGCCGGGCAGGTGCAACAGGCCAACGTCGGCCTGAAACTGATCAACGACGGTCGCCACGCCGACCTGCAGATCACGCTGTCCGGGGATCAGGAAGCCGATCTGCAACGGCTCGCCGAGGGCCTGCAGCAATTGCGCGAAACCCTGCCGCTGCTGCCGCAGGATCCGTATCTGCTGCTCAATCACAACAGTTGGCAGAGCACGCACGTACAAGCGCATCCGCTGCCGGACACCGAAGATGTCGTCGGGCAAATCTGCGCCGCCGCTGAAGGTCTCGACCTGGTCGGTTTTTATGCTGCCGGTCCGATCAGCCGCGGTTTCGCCAGTTCCGCCGGCGCGTTCGGCTGGCATGAAGCCAACAGCTTCAATTTCGACTTCAGCCTGTTCCATGAAAATGGCGAAGCGGTGAAGGCCAGCTACGCCGGGCACGACTGGAGCGACGAGGGTTTCGCCAGGCGTTTCGCCCAAGCCCGCGAACAGCTTGAGTTTCTCGGCCGACCGTTACGCACCCTGGCGCCGGGTCAGTACCGCGCCTATCTGGCGCCGGCGGCGCTGGAAGAAATCATGGGCATGCTCAGTTGGGGCGGCTTTTCGGCGCAGTCGATTGCCAGCAAGAGCAGTCCGTTGCAGAAGCTCTACGTCGGCGATCAGGCATTCAGCCCGTTGCTGTCGCTCGATGAGAAAGTCAGTGAGTCGCTGAGCCCGGCGTTCTCCGCCGAAGGCTATCCGCGCAGCGATCTGCGTCTGATCATCGAGGGCAAGGCCGGGGATCAACTGGTCGGCTCGCGCAGCGCTGCCGAATATGGTCTCGCGGCGAACGGTGCGGGCGGCGGCGAGATGCCCAGCGCGTTGAACATGGCTGCAGGTGATTTGTCGCAGCAAGAGATCCTCAAGCAGTTGGGCACCGGGCTGTACATCAGCAACCTGTGGTACCTGAACTATTCGGACCAACCGGCGGCGCGTATGACCGGCATGACCCGTTTCGCGACTTTCTGGGTCGAGAACGGCGAGATCCAGGCGCCGGTCAGCACCATGCGTTTCGATGACAGCGCCTACAACCTGCTCGGTTCGCAGCTGGAAGCGTTGACCACCGAGCGCGAACTGCTGCTGTCGGCGAGCACCTACAGCCAGCGCAATACCTCGTCGGCGTTGTTGCCGGGAGCGTTGGTCAGCCGACTGACCTTGACCCTGTAAATCGCCCCCCGGTGAGGGGGGGGGCACACTCAACTGTGGCGAGGGAGCTTGCTCCCGCTGGGTTGCGAAGCGACCCCAAAACCGGAGCTCACGGTGTTCCAGTAATACCGCGCTGGCCGGATTCACGACGGCTGCGCCGCCGAGCGGGAGCAAGCTCCCTCGCCACAGAGTTCCATTCAGACCGACAAGCCGGATTAACCACCTTCAGAGGTTCCATGCCCAACCGCCCGCCTCTCGACGCCATCACCGCACGCTGGTTGCCGTGGGTCGTCGCCATTGCGTTCTTCATGCAGTCCCTCGACGGGACCATCCTCAACACCGCGCTGCCGGCCATGGCCAGCGATCTCGCAGAAGACCCGTTGCGCATGCAGGGCGTGATCATCGCCTACATGCTCACCGTCGCCCTGTTGATCCCGGCGTCAGGCTGGATCGCCGACCGCTTCGGCACCAAGAAAATCTTCTTCGGTGCGATCCTGCTGTTCAGTTTCGGCTCGCTGCTCTGCGCCCTGTCCAGCAGCCTGAGCATGCTCATCGGGGCGCGGGTGATCCAGGGCCTCGGCGGCGCGCTGATGTTGCCGGTGGGGCGACTGGTGGTGCTGCGCGCCTATCCGCGTTCGGAACTGGTGCGGATCATGGGTTTCATCACCATTCCCGGCCTGCTCGGCCCGCTGATCGGCCCGACCATGGGCGGCTGGATGGTGGAATACGTAACGTGGCACTGGATCTTCCTGATCAACCTGCCCGTCGGGGTCATCGGTTGTTATGCGGTGTGGAAATTCATTCCTGACCTGCGCGGCACGGAGCGCACGCGTTTCGATAGCCTCGGTTTTTTGCTGTTCGGCGCGGCGATGATCCTCATCACCATTGCCATGGAAGGCCTTGGCGAACTGCACTTGCCGCACCTGCGGGTGATGTTGCTGCTGTTCGCCGGCATGGCCTGTCTGGCGGCGTACTGGCTGCGCGCCGGGCATATCGAGAATCCGCTGTTCGCGCCGTCACTGTTCAAGACCCGCACCTTCGCCGTCGGCATTCTCGGCAACCTGTTCGCACGACTGGGCAGCGGTGCCCTGCCGTTTCTTGTGCCGTTGTTGCTGCAAGTGGCGTTAGGCTACTCGCCCTCGCAAGCCGGGATGAGCATGTTGCCGCTGGCCGCTGCGGCGATGATCGCCAAGTGGGTCGCACGACCGCTGATCGAACGCCTCGGCTATCGCATCGTCCTCACCGGCAACACGCTGGCGTTGGGCATCATGCTGGCGAGCATGGGCCTGGTCAGCGAGCAGACGCCGTACTGGCTGCTGCTCTGCCTGCTGGCGGTGCTGGGGGCGATCAACTCGCTGCAATTCACCGCGATGAACACCGTGACCCTGATCGACCTCGACGATGCCAGCGCCAGCAGCGGCAACAGTTTGCTGTCGGTGGTCGCGCAATTGTCGCTGAGCCTCGGCGTGGCCTGCGCCGGCGCGCTGCTCGGCGGCTTCACTGCCAAGGTCGGCAACGACGGCGTAGAAACCGTACTCGGCGCTTTCCAGCTGACCTTCGTTACGGTCGGCGTGATGGCAATGCTGGCGGCGACGATTTTCTCGCAACTGTCGAAAGAGGACGGACGCCGGGCGAAACGGCCGCAGGAACACATCGAACACTGATGTGTGATGAAGGGCTTTTGTGGCGAGGGAGCTTGCTCCCGCTGGACTGCGCAGCAGGCCCTGCTTTTTGAGTAGAAAAGCGGGGGCCGCTTCGCGCCCCAGCGGGAGCAAGCTCCCTCGCCACAGGTTTAACGCCACTTGGATAAACGTGGCTGTTCGTCCAGAACTGTCGAGGAAACCGGCACGGGGCTGCTACACTGCGCGACATTTTGTTTTGCAGGCCAGTCCCGTGACCACCATCGCCACCGCTTTTAATACTCTGCCGCTGTCCGCCGCCATGCTGGCTAACCTCGAATCACTCGGTTATGCCCAGATGACGCCGATCCAGGCGCAGAGCTTGCCGGTGATCCTCAAGGGGATGGACCTGATCGCCCAGGCCAAGACCGGCAGCGGCAAGACCGCCGCGTTCGGCATCGGCCTGCTCAACCCGATCAATCCGCGCTACTTCGGTTGCCAGGCGCTGGTGATCTGCCCGACCCGCGAGCTGGCTGACCAGGTGGCCAAGGAAGTCCGTCGTCTGGCCCGCGCCGAAGACAACATCAAGGTCCTGACCCTCTGCGGTGGCGTGTCGTTCGGCCCGCAGATCGCTTCGCTGGAGCATGGCGCGCACATCATCGTCGGCACCCCGGGGCGCATTCAGCAGCACCTGCGCAAGGGTTCGCTGGTGCTCAATGGTCTGAACACGCTGATCCTCGACGAAGCCGACCGCATGCTCGACATGGGTTTCTACGACGCCATCGAAGACATCATCATCAAGACCCCGGAGCGTCGCCAGACTCTGCTGTTCTCCGCGACCTACCCGGCGGGCATCAAGCAGCTGGCCTCGAAATTCATGCGCGATCCGCAGACCGTCAAGGCTGAAGCCTTCCACGACGACACGCAGATCGAACAGCGCTTCTACGAAATTTCCCCGGAAGAGCGCATGAGCGCAGTGACCAAAGTCCTGCACCACTTCCGTCCGGCGTCCTGCGTGGCGTTCTGCTTCACCAAGCAGCAAGTGCAGGAAACCGTTGATCACCTGACCGCCAAAGGCATTTCCGCCGTCGGCCTGCACGGCGATCTGGAACAGCGTGACCGCGATCAAGTGCTGGCGATGTTCGCCAACCGCAGCACCTCGGTGCTGGTTGCCACCGACGTCGCAGCCCGTGGTCTGGATATCGATGCGCTGGACATGGTGATCAACGTCGAGCTGGCGCGGGATTCGGAAATCCACATCCACCGCGTCGGCCGTACCGGTCGCGCGGGCGAGAAAGGCATTGCCATCAGCCTCGTCGCGCCGTCTGAAGCTCATCGTGCGCAAGCCATCGAACAATTGCAGAAAGCGCCACTGAACTGGGATCAGATCGACAACCTCAAGTCCCAGGGGCTGGCACCGCTGCAACCACCGATGACCACCCTGTGCATCGGCGCTGGCCGTAAAGACAAGGTGCGTCCGGGCGACATTCTTGGCGCATTGACTGGCGAAGCGGGCATTCCCGGTGCGCAGGTTGGCAAGATTGCGATCTTCGATTTCCAGGCCTATGTCGCTGTCGAGCGCACCGTGGCCATGCAGGCCTTGCAGCGCCTGAACGACGGCAAGATCAAGGGCCGCTCGTTGCGCGTACGCATTCTCTAAGCGATCTTCCATCCAAAGGAGATCCCCTGTGGGAGCGAGCCTGCTCGCGAATGCAATCGGTCAGTCGACATCATTGTTGAATGACACAGCGCTTTCGCGAGCAGGCTCGCTCCCACAGTTTGTATTGTAGCGAGCCACCAAGAGGACACCGTTTTGCGCTCTACCGAAGTCGTGATCATTGGCGCTGGCGCGGCCGGCTTGATGTGTGCCCTGACTGCCGCCGGGCGCGGGCGTCAGGTGTTACTGCTTGACCACGCGAACAAGGCGGGGAAGAAAATCCTCATGTCCGGCGGTGGCCGCTGCAATTTCACCAACATGTACACCGAACCGAGCAATTTCCTCTCGCAGAATCCGCATTTCTGCAAATCCGCGCTGGCGCGTTACACCCAGTGGGATTTCATCGGTCTGGTCGGCAAACACGGCGTCCCGTACCACGAGAAGAAACTCGGCCAGCTGTTCTGCGATAACAAATCCAGCGACATCCTCGAAATGCTCCTGACCGAGTGCGATCAGGCCGGTGTCGAACTGCACCTCGACACGTCGATCCAGACTATCGAGAAGGTCGAAAGCGGTTACTTGCTCGACACCACCCTCGGTCAGGTTCAATGCCAGTCGCTGGTGATCGCCACGGGCGGCTTGTCGATCCCGACGCTGGGCGCCACCGGGTTCGGTTATCAGGTCGCTAAACAGTTCGGCCATGAACTGCTGCCGACCCGCGCCGGACTGGTGCCGTTCACCATCACCGATCAGCTCAAGGATTTGTGCACAGAGCTGTCCGGCACCTCGGTGGATTGCCTGGTCAGCTGCAACGAGCAGAGCTTTCGCGAAAACATCCTGTTCACTCACCGCGGCCTCAGCGGCCCGGCGATCCTGCAGATTTCCTCGTTCTGGGAGCCCGGCGACACAGTGGAGATCAATCTGCTGCCGGACCACGATGCGGCGACGTGGCTGCAAGAGCAAGTCGCCGAACGCCCGAACAGCGAGTTGAAAACCTTGCTTGGCGAAATCTTCACCAAGAAGATGGCCAATCTGCTGGCGGACAACTGGTTTGCCTCCAAACCGATGAAGCAGTACACCCACGCTGAACTGGCGGAGATTGCCGAGAAGCTTGGCAGCTGGAAAGTTGTGCCGGCGGGAACTGAAGGCTATCGCACGGCTGAGGTGACTCTGGGTGGCGTCGATACCCGCGAGGTTTCGTCGAAGACCATGGAATCGCTGAAAAGCCCGGGCCTGTATTTCATTGGCGAAGTGCTCGACGTCACCGGGCATCTGGGCGGCTTCAACTTTCAGTGGGCCTGGGCCTCCGGCTACGCGGCGGCGCAGTACGTCTGATCCAACACAAATCACAGCTGTGGGAGCGAGCCTGCTCGCGAATGCGGTATATCAGTCGACATATCTGTTGAATGACACTCCGCTTTCGCGACCAGGCTCGCTCCCACAGGGGTTTGTGGTGTAAGTAAAAGGAACACTTTTTGCTGTCAGATGTGCTCGGCGCCATTGCGTCGGCGTCATTACTGGCTCAATTTAGCGGCATCGCCTCGGAAGGCCTTCGCACTTCATGTCCTCGACCTCGTTTCGTCAGTCTTTGCGGCGCCTGTGGGCGCTGGATAAATTCAGCTATAGCGTGCGGGTATTCATCGCCCTGACCGGCAGCATGGCGCTGTGCTGGTATCAGGATGAAATGGGCCTGCTGATCCCGTTGTTCCTCGGCATCATCGCCAGCGCCCTGGCCGAAACCGACGACAGTTGGCAGGGCCGCCTCAACGCCCTCGCCGTGACGCTGGTGTGTTTCAGCATCGCCGCGCTGTCGGTGGAGCTGCTTTTCCCCTACCCGATCATTTTCGCCGTGGCCCTGGCGCTGGCCAGTTTCGGCCTGACCATGCTCGGTGCGCTGGGCGAGCGTTACGGCGCGATCGCCTCGGCGACGCTGATTCTGTCGGTGTACACGATGATCGGCGTCGATCAGCGCGGGGGCGCGGTCACCGATTTCTGGCACGAACCGATGCTGCTGGTCGCTGGCGCGGCGTGGTACGGCCTGCTCTCGGTACTGTGGCAGGCGCTGTTTTCCAATCAACCGGTGCAGCAGAGTCTGGCGCGGCTATTCCGCGAGCTGGGTCTTTATCTGAAGCTGAAATCCTCGTTGTTCGAGCCGATCCGGCAGATGGACGTCGAAGCCCGCCGCCTCGAACTGGCGCAACAGAATGGCCGGGTGGTCGCCGCACTGAACACCGCCAAGGAAATCATCCTGCACCGGGTCGGCAACGGTCGACCGGGCTCGAAAGTCAGCCGATATCTGAAGCTGTACTTCCTCGCGCAGGACATCCACGAACGCGCCAGTTCGTCGCACTACCCTTACAACGCGCTGGCCGAGGCGTTCTTCCACAGCGACGTGCTGTTCCGCTGCCAGCGCCTGCTGCGTCAGCAAGGCAAGGCTTGCCGGGCATTGGCGGAGTCGATCCAGATGCGCCAGCCGTTCATTTATGACGCGAGTTTCGCCGAAGCCCTGAACGACCTGCATGCCTCCCTCGAGCACTTGCGCATCCAGAGCAACCCGGCATGGCGCGGCCTGCTGCGCTCGTTGCGCGCACTGGCGGCCAACCTCGGCACCCTCGACCGCTTGCTCAGCGATGCCAGCAACCCAGACGCCCTGGCCGATGCTACCGACAGCAGCCTGCTCGACCGCTCACCGCGCAATCTCAAGGACGTTTGGATTCGCCTGCGCACGCAACTGACGCCCACCTCGCTGCTGTTCCGCCATGCCCTGCGCCTGCCGCTGGCACTGAGCATCGGCTACGGCATGGTGCACCTGATTCACCCGTCGCAAGGCTACTGGATCATCCTCACCACGCTGTTCGTCTGCCAGCCGAACTACGGCGCCACCCGGCGCAAACTCGGCCAGCGGATCATCGGCACGGCCATTGGCCTGACGGTGGCGTGGGCGCTGTTCGATCTGTTCCCCAACCCGGTGGTGCAATCGTGCTTCGCCATCGCTGCCGGCGTGGTGTTCTTCACCAACCGCACCACCCGCTACACCCTGGCGACGGCGGCGATCACGATCATGGTGCTGTTCTGCTTCAATCAGGTCGGCGATGGCTACGGACTGTTTCTGCCACGGCTGTTCGATACGCTGTTGGGCAGTCTGATCGCCGGGCTGGCGGTATTCCTGTTCCTGCCGGACTGGCAGGGCCGGCGCCTGAACAAAGTGCTGGCCAACACCCTGACCTGCAACAGCATCTACCTGCGCCAGATCATGCAGCAATACGCCGCGGGCAAGAGCGACGACCTCGCCTATCGCCTCGCCCGACGCAACGCGCACAACGCCGATGCGGCGCTGTCGACGACGCTGGCGAACATGCTGATGGAGCCGGGGCATTTCCGAAAGGAAGCCGATGTCGGTTTCCGTTTCCTGGTGCTGTCGCACACCCTGCTCAGTTACCTGTCCGGGCTCGGCGCACACCGCGAAACGCAGCTGCCAGCCGAAGTGCGTGAGCACTTGATCGAGGGCGCCGGGGTGAAACTGGCGAGCAGTATCGACGAAATCGCCCAAGGCCTCGCGAGCAAGCAGCCGATTGCGATTCAGAGTGATGAAGAGGAAGCGCTGGCCAATGAACTGGAGCAGATGCCAGAGGAGATCGATGAAGGCCAGCGACTGGTACAGACGCAACTGGCGCTGATCTGCCGGCAGTTGGGGCCGCTTCGGACGTTGGCGGCGCATCTGATCAAAGAGGTCTAGCTGCAAGCTACAAGCTACAAGCTACAAGCTACAAGCTACAAGCTACAAGCTACAAACCAAACGCTACCCGGCTTCTAACTTGCAGCTTGCCGCTTGAAGCTTGTAGCTCCCAACTACATTCCATGCCGCCGCAATAACTTCTCGTAGGTCCCGTCAGCCTTCATCGCTGCAATCGCTCGATCAAACCCGGCGACAATCTGCTCATGCTGCGGATTCTTCAGGGTGACCAATATGTGCAGGCTGTTCTCACTCAGCGGCTTGGGTAAAAACTCCACCGAATTGCGCACCTTGGCCGATTCCCGCGCCAGGTAATACTTCGCCACGTATTCGTCTTCCAGCGTCAGCTTGACCCGATCGGCCGAGAGCATGCGCACGCCCATGGCGAAGTTGTGCACAGGGACTTTCTGCATCGCCGTGTCGGCATCGAACGGTGCGGAATAGGCATACCCGCGCACCACGGCAATCGGGTAGGTGTGCAGTTGCTCGAGATTGCTGTAGTCGATGGGCGCATCCTTGCGCTTGAGGAAGCGAATGCGGTTGATCAGGTACTCGCCGGAAAACTGGCCGATCTGCGTGCGCTCGTCGTTGTACCAGGCGTTGACCAGCACGTCGTAACGCCCTTCGCCAATCCCCAGCAACGCCCGCGCCCACGGCACTTGCTCGTAACCGCTGGCATAACCGGCGCGCGCCAGTGCGGTGCTGACAATGTCAGTGGCCAGGCCACCGTTGATCAGCGCATCGTCGGTAAACGGCGGCCAGTTATCGAACACCAGCCGCAGCTTTTGCGCTGCAGCATCCTGGCCGAGCAACAGCAGTCCGATCAAAGCAACGGCTTGAAGCAATCGCAGCATGCTTGAACATCCTCAGCGGGCATCCGCCCGACGTGGTTTCACGTCAAAATCCAAGGCCCCTTACCGGCAAAACCCAAGCATTGAACATTAGCTCATGGGAGCCAGTGCGCAGTGCTCTTGAGCAGATTACACAAAGTCGCAGGCGCCGCGAGAAAGGAATGATGGCATTTTGACCTTTATCACAGACTGTTGCGCCATACAGACATACGGCGCCGCTGCGCTTAGTATCGGGCGACGTATTCAAGGAATCGAAAGATGACAATCGAGTGGATCTGCAAACATCACAGCGATCTGGGCAAAGAGCAGTTGTACGCGCTATTGAAACTGCGCTCGGACGTGTTCGTGGTCGAACAGAAATGCGCCTACCCGGACCTCGACGGCCAGGATCTGGAAGGCGATACCTACCATCTGATGGGTTGGGAGGACGATCAGTTGATGGCTTACCTGCGCCTGCTCGATCCCGAATCCCAGGGCGGCGACGTGGTGATTGGCCGGGTGATCACCGCCCCTGCCGGTCGCGGTAAAGGGCTGGGCCACGCGATGATGGAACAGGCGCTGAAACAGGCCGGGAAACACTGGCCGCAGGTGCCGATCTATCTGTCGGCGCAGGCGCATTTGCAGGGGTATTACGGTCGCTACGGGTTTGTCGTGGCGGGTGAAGAATATCTGGAGGATGGCATTCCTCACATCGGGATGCGTCGCGCCTGAACAGCCCCTCACCCTAACCCTCTCCCAGAGGGAGAGGGGACTGACCTTGGTGTCTTGGGCCATGCGGCGACCTGAAAAACAGTGTCGATTATGGATTCAACAGCATTCGCTCACGTCGGTGAAATTCTACAATTTCCCCCGATCGGCGCCCTCTCCCTTCGGGAGAGGGCTGGGGTGAGGGGCTTTTTCAGGGGTACTCAAGAACAGCCTTGATCTGCCGCAAATTGCGTTCGATCCACCCGCGATCAATCGCCCCCCACTCGCGAATCCGATAGCGCCCGGCATGATTGCGTGCGCCCTCTTCCTGCTCGAATTCACAGATGATATCCAGATCGGCCAGCGCGGCGATGGTGTCCTGCGCCGTGCGTCGGGGCATGCCGGTGACTTCGGTCAGCGCCGGCACGCTGGGCGCCAGACCGCTGTCGATCAGATAGGCCACGTAGAGACGGCGGTAGAAACTGCTTTTGGTCTTGCTGACGTCCATCCAAACACTCCCAACGTTAGAAGATCGCAGCCTTCGGCAGCCTGCAAAAGATCGCACCCCAACTGTAGGAGCTGCCGGAGGCTGCGATCTTTTGATTTTTATTGCATATCCCGCCACGTCAGGTATACGCGCAGATCGAATTCGATCTGGTGATACCCCGGCAGCATGTGCTCGCACAGTTTATAGAACGCCTTGTTGTGGTCCGATTCCTTGAAGTGCGCCAGCTCGTGCACCACGATCATCTTCAGAAAGTCCGGCGCGGCGTCCTTGAACAGCGAGGCGATGCGGATTTCCTTGTTGGCCTTGAGCTTGCCGCCCTGCACCCGCGAGACCGTGGTGTGCAGACCGAGGGCGCGGTGGGTCAGGTCGAGGCGATTGTCGAACAGCACCTTGTCGATGGCCGGCGCGTTGCGCATGTACTGCTGCTTGAGATCCAGCGCGTAGCTGTACAACGCCTTGTCGCTCTGCACGTCATGGCGTCCCGAGTAGCGCTGATCCAGGTAATCACCCAGCCGCCCTTCGGCGATCAGTTGGCGCACCTGATCCTGCAAACGCTCGGGATAGGCCTGGAGGTACTTCAAGACAGTCATGGACGGGCAGCACGGCTCGGAAAAAGGTGCGCCAGTGTAGCGAATTCAACCGGCCAGCGCGCTCCAGTCGAACGGCTCGGCAAAGCGGACCGCGTCCTCGGCGACCAAGGGTCGCGCCACCAGGAAACCTTGCACGTACTCGCAGCCATGGGCTTGCAGCCACCGGTATTGCTCGACGGTTTCCACCCCTTCGGCGATCACCAGCAGGCCGTATTGCTTGCACAGGTCGATGACCATGCGCACCAGCGCAGCATCACGTGGCGAGTCCGGCAGGCGCGCGATAAGATGGCGGTCGAGCTTCAGCGTGTCCAGCTCCAGATCACGCAGATGCGCCAGCGAGCATGATCCGGAACCGAAATCATCCAGCGCCACGCGCACCCCGAGATGACGCAGCAGTCGCAGTTGCTTGCGCGTCTCGTCCGGGTTTTGCATCAACGCTTCCTCGGTGACCTCGACTTCCAGTTGCCGTGGCTGCAGCCCATGGCGCTCCATGACCTGACGCAACTCGGTGACCAGATTCGGCAAGCCGAACTGGGTGTTGCTCAGGCTCACGCCGAGCACCAGATCCTCGGCGAACAGCGCTTCCCAGGCTTTGCGCTGTCCGGCGGCACGGTGATAGATCCAGCTGCCGAGGCGGCTGATCAACCGCGCTTCTTCCAGCAACGGCAGAAACAGTCCCGGCGGCACATCGCCGACGCTCGGATGCTGCCAGCGCAGCAACGCTTCGAACCCCCGAGTCTGCCCGCTACCGATCGCTACCTGCGGCTGATAGACCAGATTGAAATCGCGGTTTTCGATGGCCTCGCGCACGCTGTCTTCCAGCATCAGGCGCGAGCGTGCGCGGCCGTTCATCTCATGATCATAAAAGCGATATTGCTGACGCCCGGCCCGCTTGGCTTCGTACATGGCAATGTCCGAGGCGCGCAGCAAACCGTCGAGGTTGCGGCCACAGTCGGGATAGGTGGCGATGCCGATGCTGGCGCCAAGGACAATATCCAGACCTTCGATCTGCTGACAGACCGACACGCGCTCGATGAGCTTCTCGGCAATCTTCGCCGCTTGCTCGGGGAATTCCAGATCCAGCAGCGCAGTGAACTCATCGCCGCCCATGCGCGCCAGGATATCGAACGGCCGCAGGCACGCCTTCAACTGTTCGGAAACCCAGCGCAACACGCGGTCGCCGGCGTCATGGCCGAGGGAATCGTTGACCCGCTTGAAGCCGTCGAGATCGAGGTAGAGCAACACCCAGCTACTGTCGCTGCGTTCGCCGCGCAACAACAGGTTTTCCACGGTCTGGTAGAAACCCCGCCGGTTGAGCAGGCCGGTCAGAGGGTCGGTCACTGCCTGGAATTCCAATTGCTGGTGCAAGTGACGCACCACCGACATGTCCAGCACGGTCACCACCATCGCGTGCTGCTCCGAGGATAGCGGCGCGCAGGACAATGCCACCGGCACTTGCTGTCCGGGCGCAGTGCGCAGCAACGCATCGTGCAGGCGCAGAGTTTCGCCGCGCTGGTAGCCGGCGTAGAACTCGGAATCGGCCCACAGCGGAATGTGCGGCTTCTGCAGGAAGTCGAGAAACTCCTTGCCCTCAAGCTCCTTGACCGGCGCGTTGAGCAGCCGCGAAATCGCCGGGTTGGCAAAGCGAATCACGCCGTCCTCGCTCAACACCAGAATGCCTTCGGCGGCGTTATCCAGCACCGAGGCATTGAAGGCGCGCGCCACTTCCAGATCATGACTGAGGCGTTGCAGGGCACGGCGATTGCGCTGGTGTTCAAGCAGTGCCTGAACCTTGGGCTTGAGGATTTGCGGATCGAACGGTTTGAACAGGTAATCCACCGCGCCGCTGGCATAGCCCTTGATCACGGCGTCTTGGGATTGCTCGTTGGCGGTAAGGAAAATGATCGGCGTCAACCGCGTGCGCTGGCTGCCGCGCATGAGCCGTGCGACCTCAAAACCGTCCATGCCGGGCATCTGCACATCGAGCAGGACCAGGTCGATGTCGTGTTCGAGCAAAAGATTGAGCGCCTCGAAACCGGAGGCGGCGGTCATCACATGCCAATCCTGACGCTGCAACAACGCGCGCATGCTGATCAGATTTTCGGGGTAATCATCGACGATCAAAAGGACCGAGTTGCCTTCACCTGGCTGGGGTTGCGCGCATTCCATGCTGCTTCTCTTATCGGGACCGGTTGCCGGCAAAACCATAGACGTACTGAGCCTTCACTCTAGTCGCGGAAGCCACAAAGCAGAAGCAGCCGCCACGCCATCATTTGGCCAATGTTCCATCGAGCCGACTAACGGTCGCCGCTACAGCCCCCTAAAACCGGGCAGGATGGCATTTCGACAGGATGTTGACGCCAATCAACTGCCGGACGGGCATTAACAAAAATAGCCGCTACGCTTATAAAGGCGCCCCGAAAAGGCGCGGGCTAGAGCTTCTGGCACCCGCGTTCAGGATGAATCGAGTGGAAGAACCGACATGATCGATCTCGCAACCTGGAATCTCAGCGTTCCCGTTGGCAGCCCGCCATACACCGTCGAAACCGAAAAACTGGTGAAAGGCTTCAAGGATCAATACTTCCATTCCGACACCGGAACCTTGTTTTTCTGGTCCCCGGTTACCGGGTCAAAAACCGAAAACGCCGTCTACCCGCGCACCGAACTGCGCGAGACCTTCAGCAACGGCACCCTGCGCAACTGGTATTACCCGGACGCGGACAACCTGCTGCGTGCAACCCTCGCCGTGAACAAGGTGCCCAGCTCGGGCAAGATCGTTATTGGTCAGATTCACGCTTATGAAAGCCAGAAGCCGATGCTCAAACTTGAGTATCAGTACAAGACAAAGACCGAGACGGGCAACTTGGTCATCAAGGTGCGCATGCGTCCAGATGACGAAGAAAGCCGCGTCATAACCCTCGCCACCGGCGTCAAGCTCGATCGCGAATTCAACTACCTCATCCACTTGAGCCCCGGCGGTGCCCTGGGCGTGAGTGCGGCGGGGTATCAGTGGGATTCACAGATCAGCGCGACCTGGCGCGACAAGCCGTTGTACTTCAAGGCTGGGGTTTATGTGCAGGACAACACCGGGTACACCAGCGAAGGTGGCCAAGTAACGTTCAGTAAACTGGATATTGATCATGACGAGTAGTAACTACACGAAAAAACAATAGTTCTTTTTAAATCGCTAAGTAAGTGCAGGTGGCGAAACAGCTTACTTTTTCACCACCTCACTTATTATCCACCCACAATCAAACTATAAGAAACCAGAGCCACATCGATTGCTTTGAGCCACACAGCTAGTTCTTTTCTCCTTTGAAGACAAAGACCCCTTCAGCAACCTTTACTCCCCGCTGAGTAGTATAAAGAAAGCTTCCCTCCGGGTATTCGCCATTCTTTTTCAAAATCAATTTTCCATTAGTGTAATCGACCTGTCCTTGCCCCGGAAAATCCGTGCGAGCGAGAATTTTGTCTCGACTGAAGACGATATCGTACTCACCTACAGGCATCATTCGATCAAATCTTAACATCACGTAGTATTGACGGTCAGATACCCTTCCATGCGCTTTAAAATAAAAATAGTCATCATAAAGTCGTCTGTATGGGCGGCTTTCATAGGTAATTGGGCCGTCTCCAATATACAACGTAACCTCTACCAGTCCAAAATCGTCCATCTTTGAAATTTTATCCAAGTCTTCCGATTTGATCGAGTTCATACCTTATTCACTCCAAGAATCAATTGAAGAGCCACAGTAGGAAAGTACCACTCCTTTTTCTACTGTAACTTCTGACAGGTTATTAGAATATTTAGCGATCAAAAATCATTTCACCAACGAATAACAGGCAGAAACCAGACTGCTTGAGAGGTTATCCGACACTCAGTGCCTATCCGCGCTCATGCAACATTTACCGGAGAAGCAAATGAAGAGTTTCCCCATTTTTTATCCCATAGTCAGACAACGTGCGCCCATCCTCGAGTTGTTTACTTTTAAAAACAAGGCGTTGCTGATCGGGCGGGATGCCCTCTTTATCTTGAATTTTTGATTTTACATTTTCTATGGTGTCTGACGGGGCGGCTAACAAATCAATCGTTTTTCCTGTCAACGTCGCAATGTGAACATACAGATCCCCCGATGCATCTTGAGCCACCGCAGCGGCGTCCGATGAAAAACCGGAAATTTTTCTAATCAAGATGACCCTACTATCATACGCATCGGCTTCGCTAACAACTGTTAGAGTTGAGCTATCTTTTGACTGAAGCGTACCTGAAAAAACGCGAAGCTCTTGCTCTCCTGAAGCAGCATCATTAAAGACATACTGAACGACAACTTTATCGCCAGCCTTAGCTTTATCCACACCAGCCTGAATTACAACGTCCATATTCCTGACCCTCTAACAAAGACGCACACGTTAGGTTACGTTGAAGCGTGATTTTCACTGCGCAGGGTCAGCGTGACTACTGTCAAACCTGACAGGTTCTGATAACTTTTTCGAATCAACCCTCAAACAATCGGGTCTATCAAACACCCCTTCAAAGATACATTTATAACTTTCGTAATACGCTGTACTTCCAAACCTGGATGTAGAAACAAGATGTTAAATAACCGCCTCCCTTCGGCAAATCCTTAGAGGAGAAATAGACTGCTTGAGAGGTTATCCGACACTCAGTGCCCTTCACGCTCATGGGACGGGAGACGGGCGCCATGCCCTGACCGGTTATCACTTGAAAGAGAAGCCTTCTCCACTGTCAATTCGCTGCGCTCATTCAAGTGCGGAGGCACCGCTTTACGGTGGGTTATTCGTTCAATTGAAGCGCTGGATGCTCGGTTGTGCTGTTTTTACATCCAGCCTTTAAACAGCGCTGTTTAGATCTGTCAGCGGTTACTTCCGGATGCCTACAACAGCTTGCGTCGTTGCCTACGGGTACGCCAGAATCCGCCGGCTTGTGCGCCTGGAGGGCCATCGGTAACTTGATTCGCGTCACTGATTTCCAGTGATCGGGTTTAGTAGCCCGTGGTTTCAAGCGTGATGCACAAGCATCTGTCAGTCGGGAATTTTGATTCCTGCGCTTGATGGTAGCTGTGCGCAGGGCACCTTCGGGTGCGCCGGCTTGCTCGAAACCCCGGTCTACTAACCTGCGTACAGTTGCCTCCACTTTGATTAGTAGCCAGAGCGGGGGCACTCCAATCAGGTTTCGAGCAAATGACTAAATCAACGCCACACCCGCCGGTCACCGACCGGGCCTCGCCATACGAATCCCTCGACTCGAAAAAACTCAACGACGCCGCCGAACGCGCCCTCGACCACTACCTCAACCCCGCCGCCCTGGTCACGGCGAGCAACAATGAACCCGAGCCCATGTATTTCGCCAACTCGAAATACAACACCGAATCCCTGCTGGCCAACGCCAGCGAAACCTTGGGCTCAGCCAGCGTCATGCTCAACAACTTCGCCGCGATGCTCGACAACTCCCATCGCAAAACCGCGCTGGGGATCGCGCAGGTCGTCATGCTCGGTGACTGGCAGTGAATGAGGAACTGGATCATGTCGAGCTGAAGGAATAACCGACCACAAAAAAACCCGCCTCACGGCGGGTTTCTTTAAAGCAGTCTAACGCTCAGGCTTAGTTGACCTTAGCGTTCAACTCACCCTTCAGATAACGCTGGTACATCGCTTCCAGCGAGATCGGTTTGATCTTCGACGCATTACCCGCAGTACCAAATGCTTCATAACGTGCGATACACACGTCACGCATTGCAGTCACGGTGGCGCCGAAGAATTTACGTGGGTCGAATTCGCTCGGGTTGGTGGCCATCAGGCGACGCATGGCGCCGGTGGATGCCAGACGCAGGTCGGTGTCGATGTTGACCTTGCGCACGCCGTGCTTGATGCCTTCGACGATTTCTTCAACCGGTACGCCGTAGGTTTCTTTGATGTCGCCGCCGTACTGGTTGATGATCGCCAGCCACTCTTGCGGAACCGACGAGGAACCGTGCATCACCAGGTGGGTGTTCGGGATGCGCTTGTGGATTTCCTTGATGCGGTCGATCGCCAGCACGTCACCGGTAGGTGGCTTGGTGAACTTGTAGGCGCCGTGGCTGGTGCCGATGGCGATGGCCAGGGCATCAACCTGAGTCTTCTTGACGAAGTCAGCGGCTTCTTCCGGGTCGGTCAGCATCTGGCTGTGATCCAGAACGCCTTCGGCGCCGATGCCGTCTTCTTCACCGGCCATGCCGGTTTCCAGCGAACCCAGGCAGCCCAGCTCGCCTTCAACCGAAACGCCGCAGGCGTGAGCCATGGCCACGGTTTGTTGGGTCACGCGGACGTTGTATTCGTAGTCGGTCGGGGTCTTGCCGTCTTCGCCGAGGGAGCCGTCCATCATCACCGAGCTGAAGCCCAGTTGAATCGAGCGCTGGCAGACATCAGGGCTGGTGCCGTGGTCCTGGTGCATGCACACCGGGATGTGCGGGAACTCTTCGATCGCCGCCAGGATCAGGTGACGCAGGAACGGGGCGCCGGCGTATTTGCGGGCACCGGCCGAAGCCTGAACGATCACCGGGGAGTCAGTCTTGTCAGCGGCTTCCATGATGGCGCGCATCTGCTCAAGGTTGTTGACGTTGAAGGCTGGAACGCCGTAGCCGAACTCGGCTGCGTGGTCCAGCATCTGGCGCATGCTGATAAGTGCCATTGTGTGTGTCTCTCCCGGTTTGGGTCGTTAATCGTGCCAGCCTGCCGGAGCGGCGGCGGCTATTCAAGTGATTGCAGATCGGGGGTTGAGGCCCGGCCTGGTGATTCGATAAAGCAAATTCTGTTTTATTCGGCTTTGCAGCCCCGACCGATCAGATCATTGGTGGCGACCCAGTAAACCAGGCCTTCATTACCTTTGATGTGAAACGCCAGCATGTCGTCGCTGTACAACGCGCCCGAGGCGCCCGGCTCTTCTTTCAGGCGATAGACCTGATCACCGCCTCCCAGGCGCACATCGACTTCCTTGCGGGCGGCATCGGTGAAGCGCCACAGCACCTTGGCCTGGCTGTCGCAGGTCCAGGTGGTCCAGTTATCCACAGGCGCGGACGACTGGAACGGGTTCCACTGCGCACAACCACCCAACAATCCCAGTGCCGCAACGGCGATCAAGCCTTTCATCCGTGTTCCTCGACCGGCAGCGCACGCCGCCGGACTTGAGTAAAGAGTCAGACCGGTCAAGGACAACCATGTTCCTTGGCCGGGGTTTGCGTCTCGTATTTGTCCAGACCGTCCGGGCCCGAGCGCTTGTTCAGCACCGGGTTGGTTTCGGCCTGCCAGTCGGCCTGGTAGCAGCCTTTCTGGGCCTCGCCGGGTGCCGGTGTCGGCTCGGCCTTCGGGTTGCTCCCGCAGGCCGCCAGCGTACCGGTCAGCAGCAACAGCGCTAACGACTTGACCATCTGAACACTCCTTTGCCTGGCCAATCGGGCGGCCTCAGGCCTTGGCCCGGCTTTCCAGGACTTCAACGGCCGGCAGCACCTTGCCTTCGACGAATTCGAGGAACGCGCCACCGCCGGTGGAAATGTAGGAGATCTTTTCCGCCACGCCATATTTATCGATGGCCGCCAGGGTGTCGCCACCGCCGGCAATCGAGAACGCCGCGCTTTCGGCGATGGCTTCGGCCAGCACTTTGGTGCCGTTGCCGAACTGGTCGAATTCGAACACGCCGACCGGACCGTTCCACAGGATGGTTTTCGACGACTTCAGCAGTTCGGCGAAGTTGGCCGCGGTTTGCGGGCCGATATCGAGGATCATGTCGTCGGCAGCGACGTCTGCGATCAGTTTCACGGTCGCTTCAGCGCTTTCAGCGAATTCCTTGGCAACCACCACGTCGACCGGCAGCGGCACGCTGACCTTGGCGGCGATGGCGCGAGCGGTGTCCAGCAGGTCCGGCTCGTAAAGCGACTTGCCAACCGGGTGACCGGCCGCAGCGAGGAAGGTGTTGGCGATGCCGCCGCCGACGATCAATTGATCGCAGATCTGGCTCAGGCTGTTCAGCACGTCGAGTTTGGTCGAGACCTTGGAACCGGCAACGATGGCCGCCATCGGCTTGGCAGGGGCGCCCAGGGCTTTGCCCAGTGCGTCGAGTTCAGCGGCCAGCAGCGGGCCGGCAGCGGCGACTTTGGCGAACTTGGCGACGCCGTGGGTCGAACCTTCGGCGCGGTGAGCGGTGCCGAAAGCGTCCATCACGAACACGTCGCACAGGGCAGCGTATTGCTGGGCCAGTTCGTCGGCGTTCTTTTTCTCGCCCTTGTTGAAGCGCACGTTTTCGAACAGCACGATGTCGCCGGCCTTGACGTCAACGCCGCCCAGGTAGTCGGCCACCAGCGGCACTTCACGACCCAGAGCCTTGCTCAGGTAGTCGGCAACTGGCTTGAGGCTGTTCTCGGCGGAGAATTCGCCTTCGGTCGGACGACCCAGGTGCGAGCAGACCATCACGGCCGCGCCTTTTTCCAGGGCCAGCTTGATGGTCGGCAGCGAAGCCAGGATACGCGCATCGCTGGTGACAACACCGTCCTTGACTGGGACGTTGAGGTCTTCGCGGATCAATACGCGCTTACCTTGCAGATCGAGGTCGGACATCTTCAACACGGTCATGGGTCGCACTTCCTACGGTTTTTTTGAAGTCGCTGTTTGCAGATAGTGCTCTGCAACATCCAGCATTCGGTTGGCAAAACCCCATTCGTTGTCGAACCAGGCCAGGATGTTCACCAGCCGTGGGCCGGAAACGCGGGTCTGACTGGCATCGACGATGGCCGAATGTGGGTCATGGTTGAAATCACAGCTTGCGTGAGGCAATTCGGTGTAGGCCAACAGACCTTTGAGCGGGCCGCTGGTGGCGGCGTCGCGCAGGATCCGGTTGACCTCGCCGGCGTCGGTGTCGCTCGCGGTCTGCATCGTGATGTCGAGGCAGGACACGTTGACCGTCGGCACGCGTACGGCTTTGGCCTGAATTCGCCCGGCAAGTTCCGGCAGCAGGCGCTCGATACCACGCGCCAGACCGGTGGACACCGGGATCACCGACTGGAACGCCGAACGGGTGCGGCGCAGGTCTTCGTGGTGATAGGCGTCGATCACCGGCTGATCGTTCATCGCCGAGTGAATCGTGGTGATCGACACGTAATCCAGGCCGACCGCCTGATCCAGCAGACGCAACAGCGGCACGCCGCAGTTGGTGGTGCAGGAGGCGTTGGACACCAGCAGTTCGTCGCCGGTCAGGCAATCCTGATTGACGCCGTAAACGATGGTGGCGTCGACATCCGCCTCGCTGGCCATCGGCTGCGAAAACAGCACACGCGGCGCGCCGGCGTCGAGGAAACGCTGGCCGTCTGCGCGGGTGTGCCAGGCGCCGGAGCATTCGAGCACCAGATCGACGCCCAGCGACGCCCAATCGATGCCTTCGGGAGTGGCACTGCGCAGGACCTTCACGCAGTCGCCATTAATATGCAGACAATCGCCGTCGACCTTCACCTCGCCCGGAAACCGGCCGTGAGTGGAGTCGAAGCGTGTCAGGTATTCGATGCTGGCCATGTCGGCCAGATCGTTGATCGCGACAATCTCAAACCCGGCCTTCTCGCCTCGCTCGAACAACGCACGCAAGACGCAACGACCAATCCGGCCGTAGCCGTTGAGTGCAACTTTGTAGGGACGCGGTTGAGGCATGGGGTTCTCGATTACCGTGGTGTATCAGTCAAAGCGATGTTGCCTGACCGACCGCCATCGCGGGCAAGCCCGCTCCCACAGGGATCTACATCGCCCATGTGGGAGCGGGCTTGCCCGCGATGGCGTCAGTTAAGACGACACCTGATCTGGATCAGTCTTCCAGCAGCTCTTCAGCCTGACCCAGGATGTTTTCCAGGGTGAAGCCGAACTCTTCGAACAGTGCCGAAGCCGGAGCCGATTCGCCGTAGGTGGTCATGCCGATCACGCGACCTTCCAGACCCACGTACTTGAACCAGAAGTCGGCGTGGGCCGCTTCGATCGCGATACGTGCGCCAACCTGCAACGGCAGGACCGATTGCTTGTAGCTGGCGTCCTGAGCGTCGAACGCGCTGGTGCATGGCATGGAAACCACGCGCACCTTGCGGCCCTGCTCGGTGAGTTTGTCGTAGGCCTGAACGGCCAGACCAACTTCCGAACCGGTGGCGATCAGAATCAGCTCAGGCTCGCCTGCGCAGTCCTTCAGCACGTAACCACCACGACGGATGTCGGCGATCTGGCCGGCATCACGGGTCTGGTGCTGCAGGTTCTGACGCGAGAAGATCAGCGCCGACGGGCCGTCCTTGCGCTCCAGAGCGTTTTTCCAGGCCACGGCCGATTCAACGGCATCGGCTGGACGCCAGGTGTCGAGGTTCGGCGTGCTGCGCAGGCTGGTCAGTTGCTCGATCGGCTGGTGCGTCGGGCCGTCTTCGCCCAGACCGATGGAGTCGTGGGTGTAGACGTGGATCACACGCTGCTTCATCAGGGCGGACATGCGCACTGCGTTGCGGGCGTATTCCATGAACATCAGGAAGGTCGCGCCGTAAGGCACCAGACCGCCGTGCAGGGCAACGCCGTTCATGATGGCGGTCATGCCGAATTCGCGCACGCCGTAGTACATGTAGTTGCCGCTGGCGTCTTCGGCGCTGACGCCTTTGCAGCCTTTCCACAGGGTCAGGTTGGAACCGGCCAGGTCAGCCGAACCGCCCAGCACTTCCGGCAGCAGCGGGCCGAACGCGTTCAGGGCGTTCTGGCTGGCTTTACGGCTGGCGATGGTTTCGCCTTTGGCCGCAACGTCGGCGATGTAGGCATCGGCCTTCTCGGAGAAGTCGGCCGGCAGCTCGCCGCTCAGGCGACGGATCAGTTCGTTGGCTTCGGTCGGGAACGCGGCGGAGTAGGCAGCGAAACGCTGATCCCACTCGGCTTCGGCGGCGCGGCCTTTCTCCTTGGCATCCCACTCGGCATAGATGTCGGCCGGGATTTCGAACGGGCCGTGGTTCCAGTTCAGCGCCTGACGGGTCAGGGCGATTTCCGCGTCACCCAGCGGGGCGCCGTGGCAATCTTCCTTGCCTTGCTTGTTCGGCGAACCGAAACCGATGGTGGTCTTGCAGCAGATCAGGGTCGGCAACGGGCTCTTGCGAGCGGTCTCGATGGCGGTCTTGATCTCTTCCGGGTCGTGACCGTCGACGTTGCGGATCACTTGCCAGTTGTACGATTCGAAACGCTTCGGCGTGTCGTCGGTGAACCAGCCTTCGACTTCGCCGTCGATGGAGATGCCGTTGTCATCGTAGAAGGCGATCAGCTTGCCCAGGCCCAGAGTGCCGGCCAGGGAAGCGACTTCGTGGGAAATGCCTTCCATCATGCAGCCATCACCCAGGAACACGTAGGTGTGGTGGTCGACGATGTTGTGGCCAGGACGGTTGAACTGCGCGCCCAGTACTTTTTCTGCCAGGGCGAAGCCCACGGCGTTGGCCAGGCCCTGACCCAGCGGGCCGGTGGTGGTTTCAACGCCCGGGGTGTAACCGAATTCCGGGTGGCCCGGGGTACGGCTGTGCAGTTGACGGAATTGCTTCAGGTCGTCGATCGACAGGTCGTAGCCGGTCAGGTGCAGCAGCGAGTAGATCAACATCGAGCCGTGGCCGTTGGACAGCACGAAGCGGTCACGGTCGGCGAACGATGGATTGCTCGGGTTGTGCTTGAGGTAGTCGCGCCAAAGCACTTCGGCGATATCTGCCATACCCATAGGGGCACCGGGATGGCCGCTGTTGGCTTTTTGCACGGCATCCATGCTGAGGGCACGAATGGCGTTGGCACGCTCACGACGGCTAGGCATCGCTGATCTCCTGGGTGTGAATAGATTGAAACGGAAAAAAGGAGGGCATTTTCCCTCACCCGAGCGCCTCGGGGCAATGACAGATAGTCATCCGGAGGCGTTTTTCCAATGGATAACACCGGTTTCGGTTGGTGAAACCTTTCCGCTGTTCGTTTGTAGAGTTAACCGGGCGGTGAGAAGTGCAATCGAATGCGCCATCCATCGAGCAATATCAAAACTTTTTGATATAGACCTTGCGATGCCTTCAGGCCGTCACTAGACTGCCAGCCCTATGAACTTACGCGTGCCTTCCATTCGCCATGACGATTGCGACGAGCTGGCGGCCCTGTGCAAGGCCGGCGGCGATCCGCTGCGGCTGAATGTATTGCGCGCCCTGGCCAACGACTCGTTCGGCGTACTGGAACTGGCGCAGATTTTCGATATCGGCCAGTCCGGCATGAGCCATCACCTTAAAGTGCTGGCGCAGGCGGATCTGGTGGCGACTCGCCGCGAAGGCAATGCGGTGTTCTATCGCCGCGCCCTGCCCCACACCGAGTTGCTGGGCGGCAAGTTGCACGCGGCATTGTTAGAAGAAGTCGACAATCTGGCGCTGCCGGCTGACGTGGAAACCCGGATCGCACAGGTTCACGGGCAACGTGCGGCCAACAGCCAGGACTTTTTCGCCCGGGTCGCAGAGAAATTCCGCGCCCAGCAGGATTTGATTGCCGGCCTGCCGCAGTACCGTGAAAGCGTGCTGGCCCTGCTCGACAAACTGAACTTCAATGGCGCTGCCACGGCCATTGAAGTCGGCCCCGGCGATGGAGCTTTCCTGCCGGAACTGGCGCGTCGCTTCGGCACCGTAACCGCACTGGACAACAGCGCGGCGATGCTCGAACTGGCCCGTCAGGTATGTGAACGTGAACAGCTGGCTAACGTCAGCCTGCAATTGGCCGATGCATTGAATGGCGTGAGCCTTCAGGCCGATTGCGTAGTGTTGAACATGGTGTTGCACCATTTCGCCGCGCCGGCCGAAGCGCTCAAGCACATGGCCAGCCTGCTGCAACCGGGCGGTAGCCTGCTCGTGACAGAGTTATGTAGCCACAACCAGAGTTGGGCCAGGGAGGCCTGCGGTGATCTGTGGTTGGGGTTTGAACAGGACGATCTGGCCCGTTGGGCCACCGCTGCGGGACTCGTTCCCGGGGAAAGCCTCTATGTAGGCTTACGTAATGGTTTCCAGATCCAGGTCCGCCATTTTCAGCGACCGGCTGGCGACACTCACCATCGGTAAATTCAGGAAAACATCGAGATGAGCGAATACTCCCTCTTCACCTCCGAGTCCGTGTCTGAAGGACATCCGGACAAAATCGCCGACCAGATTTCCGATGCAGTGCTGGACGCCATCATCGCCCAGGACAAGCACGCACGCGTTGCCGTGGAAACCCTGGTCAAGACTGGCGTGGCCATCGTTGCCGGTGAAGTGACCACCAGCGCCTGGGTCGACCTGGAGCAGATCGTTCGTGACGTGATCTGCGACATCGGTTACACCAGCTCCGAAGTCGGCTTCGACGGCGCTACCTGCGGCGTGATGAACATCATCGGCAAGCAGTCCCCTGACATCAACCAGGGCGTTGACCGTGCCAAGCCTGAAGATCAGGGCGCCGGTGACCAGGGCCTGATGTTCGGCTACGCCAGCAACGAAACCGACGTGCTGATGCCGGCACCGATCACCTTCTCGCACCAGCTGGTTCAGCGTCAGGCCGAAGCCCGTAAATCGGGTCTGCTGCCTTGGCTGCGTCCGGACGCCAAGTCCCAAGTGACCTGCCGTTACGAAGGCGGCAAGGTTGTGGGTATCGACGCTGTTGTTCTGTCGACCCAGCACAACCCTGAAGTGTCGTACAAAGACCTGCGCGAAGGCGTGATGGAGCTGATCGTCAAGCACGTGCTGCCTGCCGAACTGCTGAGCAAGGACACCCAGTTCCACATCAACCCGACCGGCCAGTTCATCATTGGCGGCCCGGTAGGTGACTGCGGTCTGACCGGTCGCAAGATCATCGTCGACAGCTACGGCGGCATGGCCCGTCACGGCGGCGGCGCGTTCTCCGGCAAGGATCCATCGAAGGTTGACCGTTCGGCGGCCTACGCTGGCCGTTACGTGGCCAAGAACATCGTTGCGGCCGGCCTGGCCGAGCGTTGCGAGATCCAGGTGTCCTACGCGATCGGTGTGGCCCAGCCTACGTCGATCTCGCTGAATACCTTCGGCACCGGCAAGATCAGCGATGACAAGATCATCAAACTGGTGCGTGAAGTGTTCGACCTGCGTCCATACGCGATCACCACCATGCTCGACCTGCTGCACCCGATGTACCAGGAAACCGCAGCCTACGGCCACTTCGGTCGTGCTCCGCAGACCAAGACCGTTGGCGAAGACAGCTTCACCACGTTCACCTGGGAAAAAACCGACCGCGCCGACGCCCTGCGTTCTGCCGCTGGCCTGTAAGACCCTGGCTGCATGAAAGCCCCGCACGGTTCGCGCCGTGCGGGGCTTTTTCATGCCTGACGGATTTTTGAGATCTCTGTGGGAGCGAGCCTGCTCGCGAAAGGGCCCTACCCGACGCCACCATGCTCCAGCCCGGAAACAGTTCGCAAAAAAACCGCGCAACGATCTTCAGATCCTCACCTACCCTTCAAGCATCACCCCCGAGCAAGGACGCTCAACGATGCTTTTCACACTGCGCCTGTTGCTGGCCTTCCTGCTGGCACTCATCACCCTCGTCAGCCAAGCCAACTGCCCCGACTGGCCCTTACCCCAAGCCCAACGCGAAATCACTACCCTGCAAAACCGGATCGACCAATGGGACGACGCCTATCACCGCGAAGGCCGTTCATTGATCACTGACGAACTCTATGACCAGTCCCTGCTGCGGCTGAATGAATGGCAAGCCTGCTTCAACCAACCCGCATCACCGCAGCCGTTGCGCACAGCGGCCGGCACGATCACCCATCCCATCGCCCACACCGGCCTGGACAAGCTGCACAAAGCTGCAGACGTCGCCGACTGGCTGCGCGATCGCCAGAACGTCTGGGTGCAGCCCAAGGTCGATGGAGTGGCCGTCACGCTGATCTACCGTCAGGGGATATTGCAGCAGGCCATCAGCCGAGGTGACGGTGTCAGCGGTCAGGACTGGACAGTTTCCGCGCGTAGAATCGCTGCCATTCCGCAACGCCTGAACCAGCCACGGGATCTGCTGGTGCAGGGCGAACTCTACTGGCGGCTGCAGGCGCACGTGCAAGCGCGATCCGGCAGCGTCAATGCCCGCGCCACCGTGGCCGGCCTTATGGGACGCAAATCCCTCGATGCCGAACAGGCCGCCGGGATCGGGCTGTTCGTTTGGGACTGGCCGCAAGGCCCTGTGCGACTGCCAGAGAGATTGTCCGGACTTCACGCATTGGGGTTCGCCACAACCGAGCCCTACACACAGCCGATCACCCGATTCGAAGACGCGCAAAAATGGCGCGAGCACTGGTATCGCTCGCCGCTGCCCTTTGCCAGCGATGGCGTAGTGCTGCGCCAGAGTCAACGGCCACCCGCCGAACGCTGGCAGGCCAAGGCACCTTACTGGGCGGTGGCCTGGAAATACCCGTTCGCCCAGGCATTGGCGGAAGTGCGCAAGGTGCATTTCAAGATCGGCCGCACCGGGCGCATCACCCCAGTGCTGGAACTGCTGCCGGTCAGACTCGATGACCGCGAGATCAAACGGGTCAGTGTCAGCTCGCTCAAGCGCTGGCAAACCCTCGACATTCGCCCCGGCGACCAGGTGGCTCTCAGTCTGGCCGGGCTGACCATTCCACGCCTGGACAGTGTCGTGTTGCGTACCAGCGAACGGGCAGACATCGACATCCCCAACGCCAGCGACTACCACGCCCTGAGCTGCTGGCAACCGACACCCGGCTGTGAAAGCCAGTTTCTCGCGCGTCTGACCTGGCTGAGCGGCAAGCAGGGCCTGGCCATGCAACATGTCGGGCGTGGCACCTGGGAGAAACTTTTGGAAACAGGCCGTCTGAAACACCTGCTGGATTGGCTGACCCTCGATGCCTCAGAGCTTGCTAACATTGCCGGCCTCGGCGAGCGCAGCAGCGCACGTCTGATCGAAAGTTTTCGGGGCGCGCGGCAACAGCCGTTCGCTCATTGGTTGAAAGCCCTGGGCATGCCGCCGACCGGACAGGCACAACTGGCTGATTCGTGGCAGGCCCTGGCACAACGCGACACTGAACAATGGCAGGCAGAAGCCGGCATCGGCCCGGGTCGCGCCGCGCAACTGAGCGCATTCTTTCGCGACCCGCAGGTACTGGCTTTGAGCGACACCTTGAAAGCCGCCGGAATCGACGGTTTCTGAACATGCAATCCCCGCCAGGCGGGAACCCAATGGCCGGCCAGACGCTCCAACAGCGCAGTGCCCTCCTACCCCGATTGCCTTTGCACATGGAGCTTTTATGAAATTTCTCGCACCGCTCGCCCTGCTTACTCTTTGCGGCGTCATGGCCGCCCCGGTCATGGCCGAAGAAGACGGCCCGGGCCTGACCGGCTGCGCTGCCAAGAAGCAGGGCATCATCAATCAGATCGAACAGGCCAAATCCCGCGGCAACATGGAGCAGCAGGCAGGTCTGGAAACCGCACTGCGCGAAGTGACCGAACATTGCACCGACGCCGGCCTGAAGAAAGAGCGTGAGAACAAGGTGCTTGAGGCCAAGCATGAAGTCAGCCAGCGTCAGGCAGACCTCGACAAGGCCATGAAAAAAGGCGATCCGGAGAAGATCAACAAGCGCAAGGAGAAGCTCGCCGAATCGCGCAAGGAACTGCAGGAAGCGCTGGACGAGATCGACAAGTAATCTGCCGATTCCCTGTGGCGAGGGAGCTTGCCACAAGGTACTCAGCAGGTTCAGGAATCAATGATCCCGAAACTCTTTATGGCAAGCACTGCAGGCATCCTCGACTTTCTGCACTGCCGGTCCGAGATTGCTGGCCTTGTAGGGCTGAACCTGGCTGGCGGCTACCAGTTCGCCGGTAGCCGCTTCAAGAGCGCGGGCCAGCTCTTGAAAACGCGCTTGTTTCTGCCAGACATCGTCCTTGGCGCTGGTGTGATCTTCTTCGCGCACCTGCGGAAAATGCTTCCAAGGCTCGTGGGACAACTCATCGAGTCTGACCGCACCCTCGGCAAATTTCGGCCCGTCGAACGCAATGCGCCCACGCAACATGCCGCCGAGGTCTTCGCTGGTCTTGAGCATCTGTTTGAAGATGGCCTTGCGCTGGCCCAGCGGCGAATTCGGGTCGACGCCGCCACAGGCGGACAAGCTCAGGCAGGTCAGCAATACAACAGCAATTCGTTTCAGAGTCATGGTGGCTTCAGGTCGCGGAAATCGGCGGCCAGTATCGTCGGCTCACCGCCAAACACCAATAGCCCTATTAAAAATACGGGTTGTTCGAGCGCATGGAGCACTCGGCCAACCGGCACAGGAATCACTCCATGAACAGCCGCTTCACGGCCTGGCGTCACCCGCTTCTCGTCACCCTGCCAATCCTGGCCGCCCTCGCCGGCTGCACCGGCGGTGACAACGCCGAACCGAAAACCCACGCGCTGGCCACCTATTCCAGCGCAACCTGGGAAGCCTTGCCAGCAGTCTCCGACAGCGATCTGGTCGCCGGTTTCGGCTCGTGGCGCAGCGCCTGCACACGACTCAAAGCCGACGCAATCTGGGGCCCGACCTGCGCTGCAGCGGCGAATGTGCCGCAAAGTGCTGATGCAATTCGCGCATTCCTCAAGCAGAACCTCGATGTCTACGGCCTGCGCGCCGAGCACGACAACCCCAACGGCCTGATCACTGGCTACTACGAACCGGTCTACCCCGGCAGCCTGACCCCAACCGCAACGGCCAACGTGCCGGTGTATGGCGTGCCCGAAGACATGATCATTGTCTCGCTCGACAGCATCTATCCGGAATTGAAAGGCAAGCGCCTGCGCGGCCGCCTCGAAGGTCGCGTGCTCAAGCCTTACGATGACGCAGCAACCATCGAATCCAAAGGCGTTAAAGCCCCGGTAGTCGCCTACCTGACGGATCCGATGAACCTGCAATTTCTGCAGATTCAGGGGTCGGGCCGGATTCAGACCGAAGACGGCAAACAGTTGCGCATCGCCTACGCCGATCAGAACGGCCACCCGTACCGGCCGATCGGTCGCTGGCTGGTCGAGCAAGGCGAGCTGAAGAAAGAAGAGGTGACCATGAGCGCGATAAGCAATTGGGCCAAGGCCAACCCGACGCGCATTCCGGAACTGCTCGCCAGCAACCCGAGCTACGTGTTCTTCACCCGCAACCCGGACAGCAACGAAGGCCCGCGCGGCTCGCTGAACGTGCCGCTGACCGCCGGCTACAGCGCGGCGGTGGATCGCAAGGTGATTCCGTTGGGCAGTCTGTTATGGCTGTCCACCACCAAACCGGATGGCACACCGCTGGTGCGCCCGGTCGCGGCGCAGGATACCGGCGGCGCGATTGCTGGTGAGGTGCGTGCGGATCTGTTCTGGGGCACTGGCGATGCGGCCGGGCAACTGGCCGGGGACATGAAGCAGCAAGGGCAGATCTGGATGCTCTGGCCCAAAGGAAAAGAGTTACCGCAAGTGCCGCAGGTGGCGGATACACCGAAGCAAAAGTCTTAGGTTCTTCGTGGTCTGATCGGTCGCCTTCGCGAGCAGGCTCGCTCCCACATCTGGAATGCATTTCCATGTGGGAGCGAGCCTGCTCGCGAAGAGGCCGGCAGCAACACCCGATAATCAGATGGACACAAAGAAGAGCGAAGCAATCAACGCCATCCCGATAAACCACACCACCGAACGCAGTGCGGCCCAGTCGGCCAGATAGCAAATGATGTACAGCAGGCGACTGGTGATAAACAGCACGGCCAGCACATTGACCGTCACCAGCTCCGCAGTGCCGACCAGATGGGCAACGATCACCGCGGCGGCAAAGGCTGGCGTCACTTCAAAGCTGTTCAACTGCGCGGCATGGGCGCGACGGGCGACGCCGTCGACACTGTCGAGAAAATCCCGTGGATCGTAATTGTCCTTCAAGCGGAAACCGCCGGTTGCCTTCGCCACGACCGTGCACAGGTACGGCAGAAAAATCGCGATCAACACACACCAAAGAGCCACCGTCATAACGTCGTCCTTTTTTCGATTCGAGTAATGGGCGAGCGGTCAGAACTTCATCACCCAGCATGCCGATCAGCACCTGCCCACAGGCTAAGAGCCGTGGCCGGCCGAAAGGTTCTTTCAGGCGGATATTTCACGGCACCGCTTACGGTGAATATGCGATTGCAGAACCGACTGGTCAGAATTGATTCGCCATGTGTCAGCAGCTGTTTATACTGCACCCACCACGCCGTACTCAGCTGCACACCCAAAAATTCCAATAAAAGCTGCCTGCTCCGCTTTCCTTTGCGAAAACGGTCGCTGGCACGCGTATGCCTGATCAAAGCGTCAAGACTACTGACAGAGACCTTGCGCATGCCCCTCGCTTTGCTTGCACTCGCCGTTGCTGCATTCGGCATCGGCACCACCGAATTCGTCATCATGGGCCTGCTGCCCGATGTCGCCCGCGACCTTGCGGTGAGCATTCCTCACGCCGGCCTGCTGATCACCGGTTACGCCCTGGGCGTGGTGTTCGGCGCGCCGATTCTGGCGATCGGCACCGCCAACATGCCGCGCAAAGCGACCCTGCTGGGCATGACGCTGATGTTCATTCTCGGCAACGTGCTCTGCGCGCTCGCGCCGAACTACGCAACACTGATGGCGGCACGCGTGGTCACGGCGCTGTGTCATGGCGCGTTTTTCGGCATTGGCTCGGTGGTCGCCGCCGGACTGGTTGCGCCGAACAAACGCGCGCAGGCCATTGCGATGATGTTCACCGGCCTGACCCTGGCCAACGTCCTCGGCGTGCCCTTGGGCACAGCGCTGGGCCAATACGCTGGCTGGCGCTCGACCTTCTGGGCGGTGTCGGTGATCGGCATTGTCGCCGCGCTGGCGCAATGGTTGTGGTTACCCAAACACATCGCGATGGACAAGGCCAACCTCGCCAGCGAATTCAAAGTACTGGGCAAGGCCAACGTGCTGCTGGCCCTGGGCATGAGCGTGCTGGCGTCGACCAGCCTGTTCAGCGTATTCACCTATATCGCACCGATTCTGCAAGACATCACCGGCGTCAGCCCCCACGGTGTGACGGTGATGCTGCTGTTGTTTGGCGTCGGTCTGACAGCGGGCAGCATGCTCGGCGGGCGTCTGGCCGACAGCCGTCTGTTGCCGTCACTGGTCGGCGTGGCACTGGCGGTCGTGGTGATTCTCGCGGCGTTCAGCCAGACCAGCCGTTCGGTTATTCCGGCGGCAATCACGCTGGTGCTGTGGGGAATTTTCGCCTTCGCACTGTGCCCGATTCTGCAGCTGTTGATCATCGATCAGGCGCATGAAGCGCCGAATCTCGGTTCGACGCTGAACCAGAGCGCGTTCAACCTCGGCAACGCTGCGGGCGCCTGGATCGGCGGACTGGTGGTCGCCAGCGGCGCGGATCTGGCGGACTTGCCGTGGACCGGGGCGCTGGTCGGCGTGCTGACGGTGCTGACCGCGCTGCTGTTCATTTACCTGCAACGTCGGCGGGCCAGTGCGGTCAATGTGTCTGGCTGATCGTGGGGTGCCAGATGCAGCCCTCACCCTAGCCCTCTCCCAGTCGGAGAGGGGACTGACCGGGGGATGCTCGACACCCACGCCGACTTGAACGTGCTTTGCTGAATCCTCAATCGACCCGATCGTTCAGGTCGATGCACCTCACCAGACACCTCGGTCGGCCCCCTCTCCCTCTGGGAGAGGGCTGGGGTGAGGGCTGTTGAATTTGACTCTGGATTCGGATGTGCCCTCAGCCACTCCCGCCCCATCAAACCCCTGCGTCCAACCTCCGGTCGCGCTCCATTCACCCTTCATCCAAAGGACCCCGGATGCTTGAACTTGTCGCCGCTTTCATCTGCCTCACCACCCTCCTTACCTTTGTCAATTTCCGCTTCATCGGCCTGCCGCCGACCATCGGCGTGATGGTTACCGCCCTGCTGTTCTCACTGCTCCTGCAAGGCCTCAGCGTGCTCGGTTTTCCGGGGCTCGAAGACCGTGTGCAGCAACTGATCGGCCAGATCGACTTCGGCGATCTGCTGATGAACTGGATGCTGTCGTTCCTGCTGTTCGCCGGCGCCCTGCACGTCAACCTGAATGACTTGCGCAGCTACCGCTGGCCGATCGGCCTGCTGGCTACCTTCGGCGTATTGATCGCCACAGTGGTGATCGGCAGTCTGGCCTTCTACATCTTTGCCCTGTTCGGCTGGCACGTGAGTTTCCTCTACTGCCTGTTGTTCGGCGCCCTGATCTCACCGACCGACCCGATTGCCGTGCTCGGCGTATTGCGTACCGCCAATGCTTCAAAACCACTGAAAACCACCATCGTTGGCGAATCGCTGTTCAACGACGGCACCGCGGTCGTGGTCTTCACCGTGCTGCTGGGCATCGCGCAACTGGGCGAAACCCCGACCGTCAGCGCCACGGCCATGCTCTTCGTCCATGAGGCGATGGGCGGTGTGTTGTTCGGTGGGCTGATCGGCTATCTGGTCTACCGAATGATCAAAAGCGTCGAGCAGCATCAGATTACCGTGATGCTGACCCTGGCCCTGGTGATCGGCGGTTCGGCGATGTCCACCGAACTGCACGTCTCGGCGCCGATCGCGATGGTGGTCGCCGGGCTGATCATCGGCAACCTGGGGCGGAACCTGGCGATGAACGACATGACCCGGCGCTATCTGGACGGTTTCTGGGAATTGCTCGATGACATGCTCAACGCGCTGCTGTTTGCGCTGATCGGCATGGAGTTGTTGCTGCTGCCGTTCAACTGGCTGCACATGGCCGCAGCAGGTTTGCTGGCGGTGGCGATTCTGCTGTCGCGCCTGCTCACCGTGGCGCCGGCGATTCTACTGTTGCGCCGCTGGCGCTCAGTGCCCGCCGGCACCATCCGCATCCTGACCTGGGGCGGTTTGCGCGGCGGTGTTTCGGTGGCACTGGCGCTGGCCCTGCCGCTGGGCCCGGAGCGCGATCTGCTGCTGAGCATCACCTACATCGTCGTGCTGTCGTCGATCCTGTTGCAGGGCCTGACCATCGGCAAACTGGTCAAGCACGCGACACGCAACGAGCCGACCAGCGTGCCTGAGCCAGCCCACCATTGATCATTTCTTGATCGACTGCGGATCGGGCTCTACAGCCTGGTCCGCAGACTCCTTCGGCGCACCACTTTCGCTGCGAATCTGCGCATGACTGATCAGCGCGAAGATGAAACTGCCGCCAATGATATTTCCCGCCAGCGTCGGCGCGGCGAACACCGCCCAGAAGTCACTCCACGGCAACTCGCCGGCAAACACCAGATACGATACTTCCGCCGAGCCGACGACGATGTGAGTGAAGTCGCCCAGCGCCATGAAGTAGGTGATGAGGATGATGATCCACATCTTCGCGCTCTCCATGGACGGAATCATCCAGACCATGGTGGCGATCATCCAGCCGGAGACGATGCCCTTGGCGAACATCTGACTGGCGCTGTGTTCCATGACCTTGCGGCCGATCTCGAGGAAGGCGACGTCGGTCTTGCTGTCGAAGATCGGCAGTTCCAGCATCACGTACGCAACCAGAATCGTCCCGCAGAGGTTGCCGACCAACACCACGCTCCACAGGCGGATCAGCCGGGCGAAATTCAGCAGCGTCGGCTTGGTCATCACTGGCAGCACGGCGGTCAGGGTGTTTTCGGTGAACAGCTGCTGCCGCGCAAGGATTACCGCGAGGAAACCGGCGCAGTAACCGAAGCTGGCGATCACCTTGAATTCGTCGCCCTCGGGCAGACGCGAATTGAGCAATCCCATGCCCATCAACGACAGGCCCATGGTCAGGCCGGCGGCCAGCGCCGACCACCACAGCGCGGCAATGCTGCGTTCCAGTTCCTGGTCGCCCTGGGTGCGGATGATTTCATGCAGAACGGCCGCGCGCGGCGGCTGGCTCTTCTCGACTTCGTGCTGCTCCTTGGCCGAGAGGTCGGGGGTCTTGTCGCTGGTGGGGGTGGTCATGGCGTGGCAACCGGTGGGGGGCGATGTAGCTACGACCGTTGCGCTTCATAGCTGTTCAGTGGCCAGGCGAATCTTCGCTGAGCGGGCAAGCGATTTCGCGAGCAGGCTCGCTCCCACAGGGATCACCCGTACCTGTGGGAGCGAGCCTGCTCGCGAAGAATGCGCCGCCGATCTTATTGAACGGCTTCGTCATCCTTGAACTGGTCTTTCACATATTTGATCTCGGTGCGCCCGTGCGGCGCCGGCAGGCCGTCTTCGCCGAGGTTGACGAACACCATCTTCTCGACGGTCAGAATGCTCTTGCGGGTGATCTTGTTGCGCACTTCGCAGGTCAGGGTGATCGAGGTACGGCCGAATTCGGTGGCGGTGATGCCCAGTTCGATGATGTCGCCCTGGCGCGAGGCGCTGACGAAGTTGATTTCCGAGATGTACTTGGTCACTACACGCTGATTGCCCAATTGCACGATGGCGTAGATCGCCGCTTCTTCATCGATCCAGCGCAGGAGGCTGCCGCCGAACAACGTGCCGTTGGGGTTGAGGTCTTCGGGTTTAACCCATTTGCGGGTGTGGAAATTCATAGGGGGGGGGCTCCTGGGTCGAGGCGTTTGAGCGTTAGGGGTATTGGCCCCCAGCTTCAAGTTTTAAGCTACAAGCTGCAAGTAAAAGCCGATCAGCTTGTCGCTTGCAGCTTGCAACTTGCAGCTCAAAGACAGCTATAATCGCCACCGATTCAGAACGGCTTTGCCGTTTTCCCGCCACCTGTCCGAGGGGCGCTGCAGCAGGTTCGACCTGTCAGGCTCGGATGGGGCGTTGACCGGCTCTCGCCGGACACTAAACGCACAACGGCGCCCATTCGCATACATTACGAATGGAGGCTCTTCATGAGCGCTGTCAACACGCCTGCCGATTTTACCGATTACAAAGTTGCCGATATGTCCCTGGCTGCCTGGGGCCGTCGCGAAACCATCATCGCCGAATCGGAAATGCCTGCCCTGATGGGTCTGCGCCGCAAGTACGCCTCGGAGCAGCCGCTCAAGGGCGCGAAAATCCTCGGCTGCATCCACATGACCATTCAGACTGCCGTGCTGATCGAAACCCTGGTTGCTCTGGGTGCCGAAGTACGCTGGTCGTCCTGCAACATTTTCTCCACTCAGGATCAGGCCGCTGCCGCTATCGCTGCCGCCGGTATCCCGGTGTTCGCCTGGAAAGGCGAGACTGAAGAAGAGTACGAGTGGTGCCTGGAGCAGACCATCCTGAAGGATGGCCAGCCATGGGACGCCAACATGATCCTCGACGACGGCGGCGACCTGACCGAGCTGCTGCACAAGAAATATCCGCAAGTGCTCGATCGCGTTCACGGCGTGACCGAAGAAACCACCACTGGCGTGCACCGTCTGCTGGACATGCTGGCCAAGGGCGAGCTGAAGATCCCGGCCATCAACGTCAACGACTCGGTGACCAAGTCCAAGAACGACAACAAGTACGGCTGCCGTCACAGCCTGAACGATGCGATCAAGCGCGGCACCGACCACCTGCTGTCCGGCAAGCAAGCGCTGGTCATCGGTTACGGTGACGTGGGCAAGGGCTCGGCTCAGTCCCTGCGTCAGGAAGGCATGATCGTCAAGGTGTCGGAAGTCGACCCGATCTGCGCCATGCAAGCCTGCATGGACGGTTTCGAACTGGTGTCGCCGTTCATCGACGGTATCAACGACGGTTCCGAAGCGAGCATCGACAAAGCGCTGCTGGGCAAGATCGACCTGATCGTGACCACCACCGGCAACGTCAATGTCTGCGACGCGAACATGCTCAAAGCCCTGAAGAAGCGCGCCGTGGTCTGCAACATCGGTCACTTCGACAATGAAATCGACACCGCTTTCATGCGCAAGAACTGGGCATGGGAAGAAGTGAAGCCACAGGTGCACAAGGTTCACCGCACCGGTGCCGGCAGCTTCGACCCACAGAACGACGACTACCTGATCCTGCTGGCCGAAGGCCGTCTGGTGAACCTGGGTAACGCCACCGGTCACCCGAGCCGCATCATGGATGGTTCGTTCGCCAACCAGGTACTGGCACAGATCTTCCTGTTCGGCCAGAAATACGCCGACCTGTCGCCAGCGCAGAAAGCCGAGCGTCTGACCGTTGAAGTCCTGCCGAAGAAACTCGACGAAGAAGTGGCCCTGGAAATGGTTCGCGGCTTCGGCGGCGTGGTCACCCAACTGACCAAGCAACAGGCTGACTACATCGGCGTCACCGTCGAAGGCCCGTTCAAGCCGCACGCCTATCGCTATTAAGAGCAGCTGCGAGCTTCAAGCTGCAAGCGGCAAGTAAAAGCGGTTGGTTTACTTGAGGCTTGTAGCTGTCGCTGGCTTCTTCATCGTTATTACGCAGCCGCTGGTTGCAAGCTTCAGGCACAGGATCCCGGCGCTCCGCCCTCTTGCAGCTTGAAGCTTGCAGCTCGTAGCTGGAGGCCCCCTCCAATGTCCCAAGACCGTCGCTACAGCTTCGAGTTTTTCCCGACCAAGACCGACGCCGGGCAAGAAAAGCTTCTCGCCACTGCCCGTCAGTTGGCCACTTACAATCCTGATTTCTTTTCCTGCACCTACGGCGCTGGCGGTTCGACCCGTGATCGCACGCTCAACACCGTGTTGCAGCTGGAAAGCGAAGTCAAAATACCCGCCGCACCGCACCTGTCGTGCGTCGGCGACAGCAAGGACGACCTGCGCGGCCTGCTCAACGAATACAAGGCCGCCGGCATCAAACGCATCGTCGCCCTGCGTGGTGACCTGCCGTCCGGCATGGGCATGACCAGCGGTGAGCTGCGTCACGCCAATGAACTGGTGCAATTCATTCGTGAAGAAACCGCTGATCATTTCCACATCGAAGTTGCCGCTTACCCGGAGATGCATCCGCAAGCGCGCAACTACGAAGACGATCTCGCCAACTTCGTGCGCAAGGCCAAGGCCGGTGCCGATAGCGCGATCACCCAGTACTTCTTCAACGCCGACAGCTACTTCTACTTTGTCGACCGTTTGCAGGCGCTGGGCGTGGATCTGCCGATCGTGCCGGGGATCATGCCGATCACCAACTACAGCAAACTCGCGCGTTTCTCCGATGCCTGCGGTGCGGAAATCCCGCGCTGGATCCGCAAGCAACTGGAAGCCTACGGCGACGACACACGAAGCATCCAGAGCTTTGGCGAGCAAGTCGTCAGCGAGATGTGCGAACGCCTGCTGCAGGGCGGCGCACCTGGATTGCATTTTTATTCCATGAACCAGGCCGAGCCTAGCCTGGCGATCTGGAATAACCTGAAGTTGCCGCGGTGAAGCAGCCGCAAGCTTCAAGCTGAAAGCTACAAGCTACAAGCTACAAGCTACAAGCTACAAGCTACAAGCTACAAGCTGAAAGCTGAAAGCTGAAAGCTGAAAGCTACAAGCAAGAGCAAGAGATCGCAGCCTTCGGCAGCTCCTACATTGGAATTTCGTATCCCGCAGGAGCTGCCGAAGGCTGCGATCTTTTGCTTTTGAGCACGCGAAACAGAGCTTGTGCAGGCACTTTCTGGCTCTTTCGGGTTTCTCGTCGTAATCTCCAGCCATGCCTTTGATCACGCAGTTACTCGCCGTGCTGGTTTTTGCTTGCCTGAGCTTCGCCGCTCGGGGCGAGAAGTTGCGTATTGTCACCGAGCCATGGGCGCCCTACGTGTACGAACAGGGCGGGCAGAATCTCGGGCTGGACTACGAAACCACCGCCATCGTGTTCAAACGCCTGGGCATTGAAGTCGAGTGGCAGTTCCTGCCGTGGAAGCGCTGCCTGTCGATGCTCGAAACCGGTCAGGCCGACGGTGCGCTGGACATTTTTCACAGCGCCGAGCGCGACGCCACCCTGCTCTACCCCAGCGAACCGTTGTCCGACGTTGAATTCGTAATGTTCTACGCCAACGATCGACCGCACCCGTTCAACACCCTGGATCAACTCAAGGGCCTGACCATCGGCACCTCGCCGGGCTATCTGTACAGCCCGGATTTCAGCCAGTCACAGCTGTTCAGCCGGGAGCCGGCACCAACCCATGAAGCCAATTTCGGCAAACTGGTACGCGGGCGTATCGACCTGCTGATTACTGATCGCCGCGTGGGCCAGCATTTGCTCGATGAGCTGAATATTCGCGATCTGATCACGGAAAACCCGACGGTTATCAGCCGTCAGAGCCAGTTTCTTGCAGTTCGGCGCAATGCCGGCATGGATTTGCTGGTGCAGCGTTTTGGCGCCGAGCTCAAGCGTTTCAAGCGCGAACCGGCCTACGCCGAGCTCAGCGCGCGTTACGGTGCTGCTCCCGTCGACAGCGCTTCTCTGCGCTCGGCCACGGCCAGCGGCAAAACCGTTGAGCAGCAGGAAAGCAGCGCGCAGTGATTGCTCTGTTATACTCCGGCGTTCCCGCCAGGCTCACGCCCGGACGCCCGGAACCGTAACAGGCCTCACGACCCGCTACAGCGCAGCTTTCAGCCCGCGCGAGCGCTCCTGACGAGCCTTCGGAACCGCCGCTGGACCGGACGGGATTGCGTCCTCTTAAACGTGATTCGCGCCAGGCAAGACTCCCATTGGGCCAAGCCCTAACTAAAACAGGATTACTCATGTCCTTTGCTTCCCTCGGTCTCTCCGAGGCTTTAGTCCGTGCCATCGAAGATGCGGGCTATACCGAGCCTACTCCGGTGCAACAGCGGGCCATTCCCGCCGTGTTGCAAGGTCGCGACCTGATGGTTGCGGCTCAGACAGGTACCGGTAAAACCGGCGGTTTCGCCCTCCCGATTCTGGAGCGGTTGTTCCCCAACGGTCACCCGGACAAATCCCAGCGTCATGGCCCGCGCCAACCGCGCGTACTGGTCCTGACCCCGACCCGCGAACTCGCGGCCCAGGTGCACGAGAGTTTCAAGATCTATGCCCGTGACCTGAAATTCGTCAGCGCCTGCATCTTCGGCGGCGTCGGCATGAACCCACAGGTCCAGGCCATGTCCCGCGGCGTCGACGTCCTGGTTGCCTGCCCGGGCCGTCTGCTCGACCTCGCCGGCCAGGGCAGCGTCGATCTGTCCCACGTGGAAATCCTCGTCCTCGACGAAGCCGACCGCATGCTCGACATGGGCTTCGTGCACGACGTGAAGAAAGTCCTCGCGCGCCTGCCGGCCAAGCGTCAGAACCTGCTGTTCTCGGCAACGTTCTCGAAAGACATCACCGACCTCGCCGGCAAGTTGCTGCACAACCCGGAACGCATCGAAGTCACGCCGCCGAACACCACGGTCGAGCGCATCGAACAACGCGTATTCCGCCTGCCGGCCAGCCACAAGCGTGCCTTGCTGGCGCACCTGATCACCGCCGGCGCGTGGGAACAGGTACTGGTCTTCACCCGCACCAAGCACGGCGCCAACCGTCTCGCTGAATACCTGGACAAACACGGCCTGCCGGCGGTGGCGATCCACGGTAACAAGAGCCAGAACGCCCGCACCAAAGCCCTGGCCGACTTCAAGGCCGGTGAAGTGCGCATTCTGGTTGCCACCGACATCGCCGCCCGTGGTCTGGACATCGACCAGTTGCCGCATGTGGTCAACTTCGAGCTGCCGAACGTCGACGAAGACTATGTGCACCGTATCGGTCGTACCGGCCGCGCCGGTCGTTCGGGCGAGGCGATCTCGCTGGTCGCGCCGGACGAAGAGAAGCTGCTGAAAAGCATCGAGCGTATGACCAAGCAGAAGATTGCTGACGGCGATCTGATGGGCTTCGACTCCAGCACCATCGAAGCCGAGAAGCCGGAAGCCCGCGAGCGTCCGGACATCCGCAACCCGCGCAATTCCCGTGGCCCACGCGGCGACGGCCCGAATGGCGGCGGCGGTGGCGGTGGTCGCAAGGACAAAGGTAAAGACAAGGGCAAGGAAAAACCGGCCGGTGATCGTGGCGAGCGCCCTGCCCGTCAGCAGAAACCGCGTGAAGGCACGCCGGGTCGCGAACAGCGTCCGAGCCAGCCACCGCGTGCAGCGGCTGACCGTGCCCCGGACGAGTTCCTCGACGACGATATCGATAACTTCGGTAACCGCGTTGATTACGTGCCGAAAGCCGCTCCTGCCGGCGGCCGTGGCCGTCGTCCGGGCGCCCCGGCGCAAGGCGCAGGCACTGGCGCACCACGCGGCGGTCAGCCACAGGGTCGCCAGAACGGTCCGCGCAACAGCAACGGTTCGAGCACCGGCACACCACCGGCCAAACGCAGCGGCCCGCGCAATGGCGCACCGCGTGACGGTCAGGGTCGTCGTGACGAATCCGCGCCACGCAACCGCCGCCCGGCCCGTGACGATCAGCCACGTAGCGAACCGGCCGTGCAGAACCCGCGCAGCAACGGCCCGAAGATCATGCACAAGGAATCGAAAGCCGACCGCTTCCCGACGCCTGAGCAGCTCGATCAACTGCCAAGCCGCCCGCGTGGCGAGAAACCGGCACTGCTGACCCGCAATCGCTGAGTTCAAGCCGCAATGAAAAATGCCCCGGTTCGAAAGAGCCGGGGCATTTTTTTACCTCGAATATCTCTACCGCACCGCAATGCCCCTGTGGGAGCGAGCCTGCTCGCGAAAGCGTCGGATCAGTTGCATCTCTGCCGATCCACACACCGCTTTCGCGAGCAGGCTCGCTCCCACAAGGAACAGCGTGTTGTGGCAATTAAAAAAAACGCCCCCGGCCTTGCGACCGGGGGCGTTTTTCATGTGGCGGCGAAATTTATTTCGCTTTCACACCTTCGAACGAAACGTACAGCTCGACCGCATCGGACTTCGGACCGAGGTCTTTCTGCTTGCCGAAATCGGAACGCTTGATGGTGGTGGTGCCTTCGAAACCGGCACGGTAGCCGCCCCATGGATCCTTGCCTTCGCCCAGGAAGGTCGCCTTGACGACAACTGGCTTGGTCACGCCCAGCAGGGTCAGGTCGCCGGTCACGTCGGCCGTGTTGGCACCAGTGGATTTGACGCTGGTGGATACGAAAGTGGCCTTGCCGAATTTGCTGGCGTTGAGGAAGTCCGCGCTGGCGATGTGCTTGTCGCGCTCGGCGTGGTTGGTGAACACGCTGGCGGTGTTGACGTTGAACTCGATCTTGCTGTCTTCAGGCTTGGCAGCGTCGAAGCTGAACTTGCCGTCGATGTCCTTGAAGGTACCGGTGATGAAGCTGTAGCCCAGGTGGCTGATCTTGAAGTCGACGAAGGCGTGCTGGCCTTCCTTGTCTACTACGTAGTCAGCAGCCATTACGTTGGCGGACAGCACGGCAGAACCGATTGCCAGAGCGGCCAGAGTCTTTTTCAACATGCTTTCTTTTCCTTTGAGTCGAGGTTGAATTTCAAGCTTTGCGACCAAGCATTCGGGTGAGGGTCGCATCACGATCGATAAAGTGGTGCTTCAATGCTGCCAACGCATGGAGACCGGAAAAAATTACCAGTATCCACGCCAGCCAGAGATGAATCACCCCAGCGGTATCTGCCTGATCCGGTAGTCCGGAGAGCAGAGCAGGAACTTCAAACAGGCCAAACACCGGGATCCCGACACCGTCTGCGGTGGAAATCAGGTAACCGGCAATCATCACAGCGAACAGCGCCAGATACAGAAACCCATGGCCGAATTTAGCGCCGATGCGGGTCATGCGGCTGTAGCTTTGCAGGGTTGGCGGCGGTGGGCTGATGAAGCGCCACAGCACCCGCAACACCATCACACCAAGCAGCACCAGACCGATGCCCTTGTGCAGATCCGGCGCGTCTTTGCGCCAGGTGCTGTAGTAATCCAGCCCGACCATCCACAGGCCCAGCGCAAACAGCCCGAAGACCGCCAGCGCCACGCCCCAGTGCATGAAGATGCTGACCCAACCATAGCGCGAAGAAGAGTTACGTAGCTGCATTGCCCAAATCCTGTGAGAACTGCGAACCAAGACTAGCGAGTTATCTATCGAATTAAAGCGGAAAATTTTGCTTTGAAATATCGAGAAATACGATCAAGAGTCTGCGAGCGGGGTGTTAAGGAAGGATTAAAGGCGATTCCTGCGTGGAGCGCTTGTACAAATGACGGGGGCTGCATTGACCATCGTCATCTCTGCACACGCAGACGGCGAAACTCGCCCCTGATAACTATGTACCGCTGATGCGCAATTCAAACCTGCTCGAATGATGCTTCTTTTCATTATTCAAACAGGCACGAAAACATGGCTCTGCGATATACGCCCTTTCAAGCAAGTGGTTCTTCTGTACTGCCGCCCAATCAAACGATGTCTGCGGGCCAATTCCTGCAATCCGAGAACGGTCGATTTCGTCTGATGCTGCAAAGCGACGGGAACCTCGTGCTCAAGGACGGTGAGGCGATCATCTGGATCGCCGACGCCAATCAACCTTACAGCGCAACTTTGCACCCGAAGAAGATGCGCGAGCCGCTGCAGTTTGTGATCAGCAACAGCGGCTTTCTTTATGACCCCTCCAGGCGACGATTATGGATCGCGGAAAGCACGCATAGCGCCGACAAGTCGCTTTGGTACAACACATACATGACTGTGCAGGACGATGGAAACCTGGTGATTTACGACCAGCGCACGGGCAGTCTGCGCTGGGCGCGTTTCGGTTTCATTCCCGGGCGCCTGCGCAAACCCAAGCAAAAGTGGCTGAGGAAACTGCCGAACGGGACAGAGTTCTTCAAGTGGGAGTTTTAACTGACCAGCCATCCATGGCCGATCAGTTATGAAGTACCGCCGGCGGTTGCAGGCATTCGGCACTGTAGGGGTCTATGTGGCACTTGTGCGCCAGTTCAGAACCATAGCCGCCGGGGAAAAATTGCCCGCTGCTACATCCGGAAAGTGCAATCAAAACCAGTATCGCGATAAGCGTTTTCATAGCATGCCTCCAATTTTTTCCAGCATAAAATTGGCGCGCTCGCAGCCGCTATCACCTGGTTCCGAGTGTTTTGTGGGAAGGCTCCGGTACGCCGGTAAGTCCCGTAACCGGATGACGAAGGACTGAAATGCGGGGCAAAAAAAACGCGACCCGAGGGCCGCGTTTTCATGTGAACAAAGCCTTACTGCGCCTTGGTCTCGGTCGTTGCAGCAGGCTTGGCTGCTGGCTTCTTCGCCGGCTCAGCCTTCTTCGCTGCAGGTTTGGCGGCCGGCTTTTTCGTTTCGGTTTTGGCCGCAGGCTTCTTCGCCGCTGGCTTGGCCGCTGCTTTCTTCGCCGGTTCAGCTTTCACTGGGGCCGCTGGTTTCGGTGCTTCCACCGGAGCTGGCGCAGGGGCCGGGGTCGGTGCAGGCGCTGGAGCGACCGGAGCAGGTGCTGGCTCTGGCGCTTTCGCTGGCTCAGGCTTCTTCTCGTCATCCGAACCGCCAAACAGGTTAGTGAAGAAGTTGCCCTTCTTCGCCGCCACGGCACCCGCCGCGCCTGCCGCTGCTGCTGCAGCCGGCACCACTTTGACCGGTTCGAACGATTTGCCTGCCGCCAGATCTTCCACCTGACTGGCCGCGCGCTGGCCGGTGCGCAGTGCGCCTTCCAGGGTGCCCGGGTACAAGGTGTCGGTGTGTTCGCCAGCGAACGCTACGCGTTGCAGCGGACGTTCCCACAGGCGCCAGAACTTGCTGATCTGCCCCGGGCCGTAAGCCAGGTAGGCGCCGCCCATCGACGGGTCGGTGCTGTAGCGACGGATTTCATAACCGGTGAACGAGCCACGGGCCTGTGGATAAAACGCGTGCAGACGGATCAGCACCTGGTCGACCATCTGCTTGTCGCCGAACGCTTGCATCACCCGAGCGTTGTCGCCTGACAGGTTGATCACCACGTTGGCGCCACCCTTGAGCGCCGGCTCGATCCAGAGCATGCCCAGGCCGGTATTGCTGTAGATCTCGCCAGACATGCGCGACTTGCTTTCCCACACCGGCGTCTTGAACTTCAGCATGATCTGGTCGCGCCAGCCGTAGTTGGTGCCTTTGATCGCCGCCAGGTGCTGGGCATCAAGCGCCGGGGTCAGGGCGATCTTGTTCAGTGCGCGCAACGGCACCGCCAATACCACGTAGTCAGCCTGATAACCGACGCTGCCGACTTTGACGGTCACGCCGTCCTTGTCCTGGGTAATGGCCGAGACCGGCGAGCTGGTCTTGATGGTCTTGATCTGTTTGACGAAGGCCTGGGCCAGCACCTGGCTGCCGCCGACCAGCCGCGAGGCGCGCAGGTCACGGTCGGAAATGCCGCGATAGACGCGGTTCTGCTGGGCGAAATACAGCAGCGACAGACGCGAAGGTTCGTCGTAGTGGGTGCGAATGTCCTGGTTGATCAGCTGACGCGCGGTGGCCGGCAGGTTCTGCTTGTCGAGCCAGCTCGACACCGTGATCTGATCCAGCGCGTGCAGGGTGGCGGTCGCCGCCGGGTTCTGCGGATCGTCGATCGAGCGTGCCAGATCGTCGAGGGTGTTCTGGTAGCGCTTGAGCGCATCGGCGGTGGCTGGTTGCTTGGTGGCCAGATCGGCAGCGGAGAAATAATCACCGTCGATCAGATAGCTCGGGGTACGGACGAATTCCGGCGCCGGCGTGGTGCCGAGCTTGAACGTCGACACGTATTTGTTGAGCACCGGCTGGGTCTTGTCGTTGCCGATCCACTCGCTGGTGGCCATGCCCGAGCGACCGCCCAGGCTCGGTTTGGCTTCCAGCAGGGTGACCTGCCAGCCCTTGTTCTGCAGCTCGTAGGCGGCAGTCAGACCCGACAGGCCGCCGCCGATCACGATTGCGGTTTTATCCTTGGCCAGCGCCGTAACGCTGAACAGCCCCAACATCACCAGCGCACAGGCGCGCAGCCAACCGACAGACATTCAGCGAACTCCGGAAAAACATGTGGGAAAAAGCAGTTTTGCGAGTCAGACGACTCAAAGAACCGCGAAGAATACGTTAGCCATCAAAACGCCGCCAGCGACGTCTATCGGCTCAGACAAAGTAGCTCAATCGACACAATGGGTTGTTCCCGCGCGATGCATTGCATAGGCTTGCGCGATTGTTCGCCCGCGCCTGACGCGAGCCGCCTCGAGGAGACTGTAAATGGGCCTGAATAACCAGTGGATGCAACGCGATCTCGCGGTGTTGTGGCATCCCTGCACCCAGATGAAAGACCACGAACAGCTGCCGCTGATCCCGATCAAGCGCGGCGAAGGCGTCTGGCTCGAAGACTTCGAAGGCAAGCGCTACCTCGACGCGGTCAGTTCCTGGTGGGTCAATGTTTTCGGGCACACCAACCCGCGCATCAACCAGCGCATCAAGGATCAGGTCGATCAACTCGAACACGTGATTCTTGCCGGTTTCAGTCATCAGCCGGTGATCGAGCTGTCCGAGCGCCTGGTGAAGATGACCCCGCAAGGCCTGAATCGGGTGTTCTACGCCGATAATGGCTCGTCGTGCATCGAAGTCGCGCTGAAGATGAGCTTTCACTACTGGCTCAATCGCGGCCAGCCGAATAAAAAGCGCTTCGTCACCCTGACCAACAGCTACCACGGTGAAACCATGGCGGCGATGGCGGTCGGCGATGTGCCGCTGTTCACCGAGACCTACAAAGCCCTGCTGATGGACACCATCAAGGTGCCGAGCCCGGATTGCTACGGACGTCCCGACGGCATGAGCTGGGAAGAACATTCGCGCAACATGTTTGCCGCCATGGAACAGACCCTGGCGGAAAACCATGACAGCGTCGCGGCAGTGATCGTCGAGCCGCTGATCCAGGGCGCGGGCGGCATGCGCATGTATCACCCGGTCTACCTCAAGCTGCTGCGCGAGGCCTGCGACCGTTACGGCGTGCACCTGATCCACGACGAAATCGCCGTCGGTTTCGGCCGCACCGGCACGATGTTCGCCTGCGAGCAGGCCGGCATCCGCCCGGACTTCCTCTGTCTGTCCAAAGCCCTCACCGGCGGCTACCTGCCGCTGGCCGCGTGCCTGACCACCGACGAGGTCTACAGCGCGTTCTACGATGACTACCCGACCCTGCGCGCCTTTCTCCATTCGCACAGCTATACCGGCAATCCGCTGGCGTGCGCGGCGGCACTGGCGACGCTGGATATCTTCGAGCAGGACAACGTCATCGAGAACAACCGGGCGCTGGCCCAGCGCATGGCCTCGGCGACGGCGCATCTGGTCGATCACCCGAACGTGTCCGAAGTGCGCCAGACCGGCATGGTCCTGGCCATCGAGATGGTCAAGGATAAAGCCACGAAAGAGGCCTACCCTTGGCAGGAGCGCCGTGGTCTGAAGGTGTTCCAGCATGCGCTGGAGCGTGGCGCGCTGTTGCGGCCGCTAGGCAGCGTGGTGTATTTCCTGCCGCCCTATGTGATCACCCCGGAGCAGATCGACTTTCTGGCCGAAGTGGCCAGTGAAGGCATCGACATTGCGACGCGGTACAGCGTCAGCGTCGCGGTACCGAAAGATTTCCATCCCGGTTTCCGTGATCCCGGATGACTCGGCTACTTGAGATTTGCGGTGTTTGAACTACCGCTTTCGCGAGCAGGCTCGCTCCCACAGGGGGGATGCATTCCAAATGTGGGAGCGAGCCTGCTCGCGAATGAAGTCAACACCGATCCAACTGATTCACATCTTTCCAGAGACCCGAAATGAGACTGTCCCGCTTCTTTATCGACGCCCCGCTGAGCACCGGCGAACACGAACTGCCGGAGGCCCAGGCGCATTACATCAGCCGCGTGCTGCGCATGGCCGAGGGCGATGCCGTGCAGTTGTTCGACGGTTCCGGCCATGAGTTTCGCGGATCGCTGGTAGAAGTCGGCAAGAAGCGCGTCGTCGTGCAGATCGACGAGCAATTCCCCGGGCAGGTCGAATCGTCGCTGCAGATCCACCTCGGCCAGGGCCTTTCCCGTGGCGAGCGGATGGACTGGGCGATTCAGAAAGCCACTGAACTGGGGGTGAGCGAAATCACCCCGATTTTCAGCGAACGCTGCGAAGTGCGCCTCAAGGACGAACGCGCCGACAAACGCCTGCTGCACTGGCGCCAGGTAGCGATCAGCGCATGCGAGCAATGTGGGCGCTCGCGGGTGCCGGTAATTCATCCGCCGGTGTTGTTGGCGGACTGGATCAAGCAGACTGAAGCGGAGTTGAAGCTGGTGTTGCATCCGGTGGCAGAGCCGCTGGTCAGCCATGCCAGACCGGCGACGCTGGCGTTCCTGATCGGGCCGGAAGGTGGCTTGTCAGATGGCGAAGTCGAGCAGGCCAAGACCAACGGCTTCCACGCCGCCCGCCTCGGGCCGCGGGTGCTGCGCACAGAGACCGCGCCGGTGGTGGCGCTGGCTGTTGCACAACAGCTTTGGGGTGATTTCTAAGCGCCCAAAAGATCGCAGCCTTCGGCAGCTCCTACAATTGAAATGCATTCCAATGTAGGAGCTGCCGAAGGCTGCGATCTTTTGATCTTGCTTCAAAGGACGTAGAACAGAATCGCGACAAAGTGCAGCAAGCTCCCGGCGATCACGAACAGGTGCCAGATGCCATGGGCATGCCGCAAGCGGTGATCCAGGGCAAAAAAGATAATCCCCACCGTATACAGCACGCCGCCCGACGCCAGCCAGGCAAACCCCGCCGTGCCCAGTGCGGCAATCAGCGGTTTGACCGCGACCAGCACAATCCAGCCCATCACCGCGTAAATCACGATCGACAGAATCCGCGCTTCGGAGCGCGGTTTGATCTCTTGCAGAATGCCGATCAGCGCCAGCCCCCAGACAATCCCGAACAGCGTCCAGCCCCACGGCCCGCGTAACGTCACCAGGCAGAACGGCGTGTAGCTGCCGGCGATCAGCAGGTAGATCGAAAAATGATCGACCTTCTTCATGATCGCTTTCTTGCGCCCGCGCACGCTGTGGTAAACGGTCGAGGCGCTATAGAGCACCAGCAAGGTAACCGCATAAATCGCCACGCTGACAATCTTCCATGGACTGCCGTCGAGGCTGGCGATTACCAGCATCCACACGCCGCCGATAAACGCCGCAATAGCTCCGACCAAATGGGTCCATGCGTTGAGTTTTTCCCCGTGATACATGTATTGCTCACCTCACATTCGTTACCGCAGCGCGCAAGGCTCGGGCCTTGAGCGTAAAAGCGCAAGTTTGCGTTCAACACGATCCCCTGTAGCAGCTGCCGAAGGCTGCGATCTTTTGATCTTCCGTGCACAATCGGCCGATACCAAAAAGAGTCCGCGCCATGCTGATCGACGAAGAATTGACCCTGAAAAAACTCGAGGTGTTCCTCGCCTTCATGCGCACCGGCAACCTCGCCCGCGCCGCCGCCGAATTGCAGACCAGCAACGTCAGCGTGCACCGCGCCATCCACTCTCTGGAAAACGCCCTGCGTTGCCCGCTGTTCAAACACGAGGGGCGCAACCTGACACCGCTGGAAAGCGCTTACGTGCTGGAAGAGCGTGCGCAGAAGCTGATCAACGACGTGGTCGAAAGCGTGCGCCTGACCCGCGAAGCTGCCGGATTCTCCGCCGAGCGCTTCAAGCTCGGCTCGCTGTATTCGCTCACGGTCAAGACCGTGCCGCAACTGATCATGGGCCTGAAAATCCGTCGCAGCGAACTCAACATCGACCTGATCCTCGGCTCGAACATCGACCTGCTCTACAAGCTGAAAAACATGGAAGTCGACGCGATTCTGGTGTCGCTGGACGACAGCATCAACGACCCCGATTGCGAGCAGATTGCACTGTTTTCCGACGACATCTTCCTCGCCACCCCGGCGGACTCCAAGTTTGCCCAGCGCAGTGAAGTGGACCTGGCGCAAGTGCGCGATGAAACCTTCATCACCCTGACCCAGGGCTTCGCCACCCATCAGGACGGTGTGCGGGTATTCAAACAGGCGGGGTTCGAGCCGAAGGTGGCGATGCAGGTCAACGACATCTTCACCTTGCTGAGCATGGTCAGCTCGGGCGTGGGTTATGCGTTGCTGCCAGGAAGGATTGCGGCGGTGTACGAGAATCGGGTGAAGCTGATTCCGTTGCAGGAGAAGTACCGGTTGCAGCAGCACATTGGGGTGGTGTTTTTGAAGGCCAAGGAAAGGGACCCGAATCTGTTGGCACTGCTGGCGGAGTGTCGGATGTATGCGAATCGGCAGGGTGGGGTTTAGATCAAGATCAGATCAAGATCAAGAGCTACCCCCTCACCCCAGCCCTCTCCCCCAAGGGGGCGAGGGGGAAAGGGAGCAGATTGGGGGCTTTTCAGAACCTGAGTTCGACTCAGGATTTTCAGGTCGATGTATAACGCCAAAACAACGCGGTCAGTCCCCTCTCCCCCCGGGAGAGGGCTAGGGTGAGGGGCTCTTGATCTTCAGCCGACAATCGCACGAACGATGAAGAACAACAGCGACGGCCCCAGCAAACACCCAAGACCGGTGTGAAAGGTAGCCGTCAACGCCCCGTACGGCACCAGGCGCCGATCCGTCGCCGCCAGCCCCGCCGTCACGCCACTCACCGTCCCGGCCAGCCCGCCAAAGACCATCGCCGAGCGGGGGTTGTCCAGGCCCATCCAGCGCGCCGCAACCGGGGTGCCGACCATCACCAGAATCGCCTTGATCAACCCGGTGGCAATCGACAGCGCCATCACATCCGAGGTCGCGCCGATCGCCGCACCGGTCACCGGCCCGACGATGTAAGTCACCGCACCCGCACCGATGGTGGTCATGCTCACCGCATCGCGATAACCGAAGGTCCAGGCCATGCACGCGCCGACAATGAACGGCAGGATCGTGCCCAGCAGCAGGGCGATCACGCCGATCATGCCGGCCTTCTTCGCTTCGGTGGCCTGCACTTCAAAGGCAGTGGCGACGATGGCGAAGTCGCGCAACATCGCCCCGCCCATCAGGCCGATGCCGGAGAACAGCGTCAGATCAGCCAGGCCTTTCTGCCCGCCGGTCATGGTGCCGCCGCCCCAAGCCAGGACCAGACCGATAACAATGGCAATCGCCGAGCCGTGGATACGTCCGAAAGTCAGACGCCTGGAGAGAATCACCGACACCCACATGATCACGCCGACGAAGGCGAATGCGGTGATCAGCCCATTGTGTTCCAGACCTTTTTCGATGAGATCCCACATGTCAGCGACCTCCTACCGGGGTGCCGACCGGGGAAATTTCCGCCGGTTCGTCGGGCAACGGTTCGCCCTTGTGAGTGCGGCTGATCAGGGCAATCGTGCAACCACAAACCGCCACGGAGCCGATTGCCGCCAGCACCGCCACCGGGCCGCCGTGCAGGGCGGTGACGACGTTCTGCTGCGCGGCCATCGCCACCACCACCGGAATGTACATCGCGCCCCAGAAGCCGACGCCCATCTCGCAATCCTTGGTCATGCCGCCGCGCTTTTGCATCCACAAGCGTGCGCAGATCAGCAGGATCATCGCAATGCCGACCCCGCCGACGTTGGATTTGACGCCCAGCAACACGCCAAGCATGTCACCCATGATCACCCCTGCCAGCGTACAGATCGCCAGCAGCGCCACACCGTAAATAATCATTGTTGTAGTCCTCAAAGTGCATCGTCGAATGTTGTTTTTGTTGTTCGAAGCTTGAGTCGGCGGTTTAGAGTTGGCGGCCACCCTCCTCTCGCAACAGCGCTTGCAGGGTGTCGAGGCGGGCACTGTCGAAGGCAGTGACGGTGCCCTGCTCGAACACCCGGCGTGCCAGCCCGGTGAGCACTGCACCGGGCGGCAGTTCGATCTGTAAACGCACGCCGCGCTCGTAGGCGCTTTGCACGGTGCCGCGCCAATCCACCACGCGGCACATGTTGAAGGCGAGGTCGTCGCGCAGCGCTTCGACTTTGGTAACAGGGCGCGCGCGGCTGCCGCTCAGGTATGCGATTTTCGGGGTATTCAGCTCAACCTTGGCGAAGGCTTCGGCGAGCGCCTGCGCCGGTGTTTCCAGCAGCGGGCAGTGCGATGGCACGCTCACCGCCAGCCGTTTCGCCAGTCCGGTGCCACGACTGCGCGCCAGTTCGGCCACCGCTTGCATGGCCTTGTCGCTGCCAGCGATGACCACTTGGTTATCGGCGTTGATGTTGGCCAGATACACCGGCGAATCTTCGCTGTGCACCTGGACCAGCAGCGTTTCCACTGTGGACAACTGCAAGCCGATGATCGCGGTCATGCCGTAGCCCTGCGGATAAGCCTGCTGCATCAGCTCACCGCGCAGGCTGACCAGATGCAGCGCATCACTGAAACTCAAGGCCCCCGCCACCACTGCCGCCGGATAAGCGCCGATGGACAGCCCGGCGACGTAATCTGCGGTCAGGCCATCCTGCAATAACTGCCGTGAAGCAGCGACCCCGGCGATCAGCAGACAGAGTTGGACCGCCCTGGACGTGCGCAATGCCTCGGTGGAATCCAGCAGCGAGACATCTTCGCCAAGAACCTCACTGGCCTCGACCAGGGTGTCGCCGGGCAAACGCTGAAGCATGCCCACCTGCTGCGCGCCCTGGCCGGGAAACACCAGCAGACTGCTCACGCTGCCTGCTCCTGCGGGTTCCACGGATCCATAACCAGACACGCCTGATGGGCAGTTTTCAGCAGCACCCGCGCCGAATCACTGGCCCATTCGCGCAAGGCCACCGCACCGAACGGCGTCTGCAATTGCGCGTCGACCCGGCACACGGTTTGATCAAACAAATCGACCAGTTTCCGCGCCTGATCACGACGGATCATCTGCGGCGTACGCAGGATCAAATCGAGATCGCTGGCAGCGTGCATCGCCGCAAAGCCACTGGCCAATTCAAACCCTACGCTGCCGCTGACACCCCAGACCCGACCGCAATCGTCGAGCAGCGGTCGCAGCTGCTGCAGCGCCTGCATCACCGGCAAATCACGCGGGCTGTCGACATGACACAGCGCCTCAGGACTGACCCGCCGGGCAATCGAATCAACCGGCATGAACGCCGCCAGGCGCTGCTCGCGCAAAGCCCCGCGCACACCCACCGCGACAAAACCGGCAGCACTCGACGCCCGCCGCACCACCACCGGTTGCCCGGCCGCCAGCACCTCGACCGCCCACGGCGGCGCATCTGCCGGCAACTGCGCCGGTGTCATACCCCAGAGCAGATCGTGGGCCAAAGTCAGGTTCACCACTGCGCCCTCAGCAGTTCGCGGACGCGGCTGGAGGCGGCGCGATTACTCGCACCGAGGCGCCCCTTCAAATCACTGCTGGTCACATCGCTGATCGCTTGCTTGAGGCACTCGCTCACCCGCGCCAGATCTTCCGCCGTCGGCTGTTCGATCTGCTGCACCGAGAGAGTTTCCCAAAGCAGACCGAGGCTGGCGTAGCTGTCGATGTCGTAGGCCATGGGCGGCACGCTGGCGGCCAGCGCTTCCAGTTCTTCAACACTGCGCAAGGTCACCCGCGCCGCCGAGGCCTTGCCCATCGCGTGCACCATCACACCGGGATCACGCAAAGCAATCAGCCGATTGGCCTGATAACCATGCGCCAGAAACGCCCCGGACATGGCCTTTCCCACCAACAACGCAATCACCGGATGCCCGGCCAATCGCGCACGGGCATAACTGTCCGCCGCGCCGGCCAAGCCCTGATGAATGCCGAGGGCTTCTTCGCGCCGGCCATACGCCTGACTCGGCACATCGACGATGGCGATGATCGGGCGCTTCTGCGCTTGGTCGCGGTCGGCGCTGATCGCGTCATCCACAGCCTTGGCCAGACCCCAGCCTTCGAGCAAGCCGACTTCGCCGTTTCGAGCGCGAGGGAAACGATTGTCCGGGTCGGCGACCACGGCGATAAAACGTCCAAGCTCAGCGTCGGCCACTTTCAATGACGGCGGCAAACCTTCGACGCTTTCAGCGCCCGTGCTCAAGGCGTTGAACCAGTGCAAACCGCGCAATGAATAACTGCTCATGAGCGCTCTCCTTGATACAGATGGCGAACCACCGACGGTTCGATTTGCTGGTCAGTGTTCAGCTTGCCGAGGCGTTGCAGGAACCACTCGGCGCGCTGGCTGCGCGGCTGTGCCGGCAAGCCTAGCTGGAGCAACTCTCCGACCTGCTGACGAATCTGCGCCACGTCATCGCCGACATAACGATCCACCAGACCACTGTTGAAACGCTGCTCGCCGCCGGTCACGCTCCAGATGAAGGGCCGGTCGCGGGAGTCGTATTCCTCGATCCCGGCTTCCTGCTCGATCACCTGCGGGCCGTTCAGACCGAGACGTGCTTCTTGGGTCACCAGCAAATAGCTGCACAGCGCAGCGGCGATCGACATGCCGCCGAAGCAACCGACGCTGCCGGCGACCACGCCGACCACCGGTTGGTATTGCTGCAAATCGACAATCGCCGCATGAATATCAGCAATCGCCGCGAGCCCCAGATTGGCCTCCTGCAAGCGCACGCCACCGGTTTCCAGCAGCAACACTGCGCGAGTAGGAATGCCGTTACGATTGTCTTCAGCCGCCAGTTCCAGCGCACCGGCAATCTTCGCCCCGCCGACTTCGCCAAGGCTGCCGCCCTGGAATGCGCCTTCAATCGCCGCGATCACTACCGGCAGACCGTCAAGACTGCCCTTGGCGATGATCACGCCGTCGTCGGCCTGGGGCACCACACCCTGGCGTTCGAGCCATGGCGACATCACCCGTTGAAACGGATCGAGCAGTTCGCGAAAGGTCCCGGCGTCGAGCAAGGCTTTCGCCCGCTGCCGCGCACCGAGTTCGACGAAGCTGTGTTTGTTGAGCAACGCTGCGCTGTCAGTCATGGCCGATCTCCTCGAAACCCTGTTCCAGACGCAAGCGCACCACCCCCGGCGTCGCGCCGAAATCGTGGATGTCGATGGCCATCGCCGGCGGCATGGTGCCGTCGAACATCCGCGCAAACAGGTGTTGCCAGCGCTGCTGCGCGCCGTTGACCGAGGTCTGCACATTGATCGTCAGCTTGCCGGCGAGGCCCGGTTCGATCAGCACTTCCAGATCTCCCGAGCCGACACAACCGACCAGCGCCCGCCCGCGTGGCGGCTGCCCGGCGGGGAATTCAAACGATAGGCTTTCCATCAAAACGCTCCCTGAACAATGCCGTCGCGCTCGATGCGATCGAGCAGCAGCGTGGCCGCGAGCAAGTCAGCGGCGCCACCGGGCGAGGCATTCAATGCGATGAGTTGTTGATCGAGTTTGTGCAGGCGCCGGCGACCGCTGAGGCTGGCGCTGCCGCCGGCGTCGAGCACCGCTTGCGCCCCCGACTGCATGGCGTGCAGGCCGGGTTCGCCAGCGCGGTAGAGCACGCAGGTGTCGGCCAGCTCGGTCATGATCGCCAGCAAGGCGTCGAGCCGGGCATTCTGTTCGCCGTGGCCGTTGGCGCGGCTTTTCTGCATTTGCGGCAGGCCGCGTTGCAACACGGACGGAAAGCCCAGTTGCGCTTCTTCGCGGGCACCGTGTGCGCCGTAGCGCTGGGCAACTTGTGCGCCGTGGCTGAGCGGTTTCGGTGCGTAGCGGTCGTCGAGCAGTGCCAGGCGTGCGGCACACAGGGCGATGGATTTCGGTTGCAGCGCGGCGGCCGTCACCAACAGTCCCAACGCCCAGATCGCGCCGCGATGGGTGTTGACGCCGTTGGTGGTCACAAGCATGGCTTGCTCGCCTTCACGGCCGATGCGGCCAATCGCTTCGCGCAACGGCAAACCGACTTCGCCAATGTCCAGCGCTGCCTCGGCCATTTCCTTGAACGCTGGCCACAAGGCCAACGCCGACGCGTGCATCAGGCCCAGGTGCAGATCGGTGTGAGCGCCATTGCCGCGACGATCGACCAGCGCCGGTTTCGGCGACAGATCCGCTTCGTCGATCAGCGCGTCCACCGCCAGATCGGCCAATCGATCAGCCAGTGACAGCGGTTTCGCTTGCAGGTTGAATGCGTGCATTACCAGCTCCTGAATTTGGCGGGCGGGTTATAGAGACCGCCGGACCACTCGACCAGATCGGCCACGCTTTTCGCTGCGAGCAATTCGCGGGTGGCGTCGGTGCGGCGGATGCCGAGGTCTTCGGGCAAGGCGATCAGGCCTTCGCGGCGCATGCGTTCGGTGTCTTTCGGGTTGTGCCGCAGGCCGATGGCGGTAACGCCAGCCACCGCTGCGATCATCGCCTGGCGCTCTTCCAGCGAGCGCGCCTTGTACAGATAGGCAATGCCTTCTTCGGTGAGCAGGTGGGTGACGTCGTCGCCGTAGATCATGATCGGTGCCAGCGGCATGCCGCTTTTCTTTGCCACTTCGACCGCGTCGAGGGTTTCGACGAAGGTCGGTTTGCCGCCCTCCTGGAACGTCTCGACCATTTGCACCACGAGTTTCCTGCCGCGTTCGAGCATCGGTTGCGGTGCATCGGCGTGGCGCATGTCCAGCCACGCCGGGGTACCGTGACGCCGGCCGCGCGGGTCGTGGCCCATGTTCGGCGCGCCACCGAAACCGGCGAGACGGCCACGGGTCACGGTCGAGGAATGGCCGTCGCCATCGACTTGCAATGTCGCGCCGATAAACAGATCCACCGCGTATTGCCCCGCCAGTTGGCAGACCATGCGGTTGGACCGCAGCGAGCCGTCGCGGCCGGTGAAGAACACATCCGGCCGAGCGGCGATGTAGTTTTCCATGCCCAGTTCGGTGCCGAAGCAATGCACGCTCTCGACCCAGCCGCTTTCAATCGCCGGGATCAGCGTCGGGTGCGGGTTGAGCGTCCAGTTGCGGCAGATCTTGCCTTTAAGGCCGAGGGATTCGCCGTAGGTCGGCAGGATCAATTCGATGGCGGCGGTGTTGAAACCGATGCCGTGGTTGAGCGACTGCACGTTGTGTTTTTCGTAGATGCCACGGATCGCCATCATCGCCATCAGCACGTGCACAGGCTTGATGTGCCGTGGGTCGCGGGTGAACAGCGGCTCGATGTAGAACGGCTTGTCGGCCACCACCACGAAGTCGACCCACGACGCCGGAATGTCCACGCGGGGAAGTTCGCTGACGTCGTCGACCAACTGGTTGACCTGGACGATGACGATGCCGTCGCTGAACGCTGCCGGCTCAATCAACGCCGGGGTGTCTTCAGTGCTGGGGCCGGTGTAGATGTTGCCGGCACGATCAGCCATGAACCCGGCCGAGAGCACGACGTTGGGGATCAGGTCCACGACGAGGCGGGCATAGAGTTCGATGTACGTGTGAATGGCGCCGACTTCGAGCAAGCCATCTTCGAGCAACTGGCTGATGCGCAGGCTCTGGGTGCCGGCGAAGGAGAAATCGAGCTTGCGGGCGATGCCGCGTTCGAACAGGTCGAGGTGTTCGGAGCGGCCAACGCTGGGCATGATCATGTGCAGGTCGTGGAGTGTCGCCGGGTCGGCTTTGGCCAGCGAACGCGAGAGGAAATCCGCCTGCTTTTGATTGTTGCCCTCGAGCACCACGCGATCGCCGGGATGGATCAACGCTTCGAGCGCGGCGACGATTTTGTCACTGGGCAACACCGCGCCATCGGCCAGCCCGCGCACCTTGTCGAGCCGGCGCTGCTTCTCGTCACGCCGCCGCGTCCAGCGCGAGTCAGGGGAAATTGTCGTTGTCATGCTCACTCCACGGGGTTCGCTGTCGTGGAGCCACGTTAGGCGCGTGTGGTGAGGGCATCAATCAAGCTGGGTGGTGAATCATTACGCTCAAAGTAACGGTCAGATTTGGATCCAGCATCGCATTACCCAGGACAAGAAATTCAATATTGAGTGTCCGTCCTTATGGAAGTTGAGCTCAATTTGACATTAATCATGTCTGAGCGAAATTCACACCTTTAGATAAAGCTCCCTCAAAAACGACGACCTCAGACCATCCTAAGACCAGGACAACCAAATCCTTATAGCGACACACCTTTTTAATTTCTTAACATTATTAACACCTGTCAGATATGACAGGTGGACGCAAACTTTAAACATGAAATGATGCCGGTGCAAAAAGCTTTACAGTATCGAAACATACGTGATTAAAAAATGGAGCGTTTGAAATGAAAAAAATTGAGATCTTGATTGTGGCGACAATATCGATATTTGCTAGCAACCTTGCATTTGCAGAAATCGATGCAGGATGTAAACAACTATGGGATGACACAAGTGCTGCAAAGACATGCAGACTAGTAAACCTAACAAAGTATCAGTCAGGAGGTGCTGCTATTTGTATGATAGAAGCTATTTGCCAGGCCTCGGGTACGCACCCCCAGATCCCGATTGAGCGAGATCTTAAATCGAGAGAATTAAACAATACCGTACACAACAAGGAAAGTGTTTCGGTATCTACGATTCTTCAGGGCGGGTTAAATAACTGCAATGGAAAACTTACCTACAAACCTTGCTAGTGCCATGATCGTGCACCTCGTTTAAAACCGACATAGCCTGCTGCACACGTTCAATTAAGGCACACCTCAACCCGGCGTCAGGCGAGTACCTCGTTCCAAGGGGTCATTGAAAAGGTGCATCAGTCTGCCGATGATCGTCCTCACGTCTTGCATGGGGACGATCATTAAGGCCAGTCAAATCATCGAAAAATATTAGATCATTCTGTGGGCACCAACTTATCTAACACACGATTCACAGCCATCTCCGCCACCATGACAATCTGCGCGATGCCCTGCAGGGTCTTGCGCTGTGAGCCTTCAACTGAAGCTGCGTGGTTATGCAGCATCACCGTTGCCGAGCCGAGCGTTTCACAGGCATCGGCCAGCAAGGATTCGGTGTCGGCCTCGGGGTTGGCCATGTACAGCGTGTTGGGGATGTAGGGCGGCGCCATGAAGTCAGCGCTGGGCGGGCCGAGGTAATGGTCGAGGGCGCGCTCGGCGGCTTCGTGGAATTTCTTTGAGTCGGGGGATTCGTAGGGCGATGCCGGGTCTTTGGTCGGCGGGTTTGGCGATGGTTTTTTCATTTTCAGGTTCCGGATATAGCCGCAACCGCTTCTCTGCTAAAAGAAGGGTGGCAGCTGAACGCAGGTTAGCAGACCGGGGAACCTAAGGAAGCCGGCGCGCCGAAGCGCCCTGCGCACAGCCGCCATCGAGTGCAGGCGAGAGGCCTGACTGACGGTGCTCGTGCAACCTTAGATTAACCACGGGCTGCTAAACCCGACCACTGCGAATCAGTGACCCGATCCAAGTTACGCAGCATGCCCTGGGCGCACAAGCCGGCGGATTCTGGCGCAGGCGTAGGCAGGGGCGCAAGGATTTGTAGGCTGGCGGGCCGTAACACCGGGTGTCTTTAAACACCGGAAAGGATTGGTGTTTATTGAGCTACAGGAATTGAGGATCTACCTGTGGAAATTTGGTGATGCGACTGGCGCTTTCGCGAGCAGGCTCGCTCCCACAGAGGTCGCCCGGTGTACACACCCTGTGGGAGCGAGCCTGCTCGCGAAGACGCCATCCAAAACAGCGAAAGCCTTGGATCAGCGGGCCAGGCCAGCCTCCACCAGCAACCGCTCCAGCCCCAACAAATCCGGCACCTTCGCCACCTGCTCGCCGACCTGCACCGCCGCCTGCTCCAGCGCACACAACGGCACATCAACATAACTCAACTGGCTGTCGAGCTTGTACGAACGCGGTATCCCCTGCACCAGCAGGGCAAGGAATTTCAATTCAGGCAAACCACCCAAGGCATTCAAGATCACAATCCGCGCCCGTTCGCCGATGACGATCTTCTGCCCGCACGCCGATTCGAAACTGATCAGCGGAATCTGCCGCTCACGCCACGTCACCCGGCCCAGGTACCACGGTGGGGTGTCGAGGTCGAAAGCGCTGGCCTGGTAGTCGATCAGCTCGGCGATCGCGACGTTGGGCAGGATCAGATTGCGATCGGCCAGCGGCAGCAGCAGCCCGGTGAGCTGGCCGGTGCGCGGGTTGTGCCGGTGTTCATGCATGTTTCTTGCTCCACTGGGCGATGCTCTCCAGCAACACCGATTCCTGATACGGCTTGCCGAGGTAGTCGTTGACGCCGATGGCCATGGCGCGGTCGCGGTGTTTCTGCCCGGTGCGCGAGGTGATCATGATGATCGGCAGATGTTGCAGGCGTTCATCGGCGCGCACTTGAGTGGCGACTTCGAAGCCGTCCATGCGCGGCATTTCGATGTCGAGCAGCATCAGATCGGGCATGTGCTCTTCAAGCAGCAGCATCGCATCGACACCGTCCTTGGCGGTCAGCACGTTCATGCCGTGGCGCTCAAGCAAACGGCTGGTGACCTTGCGCACCGTCACCGAGTCATCGACGACCATGATCAGCAGCGGCTTGTGCGGTTCGCTGTCGATCTCCGTGCGCGCCGGCTCTTGCGAAAGACGCGCCTGCATCGCCCGGATCGGGGCGAGCAGATCCAGAATCAGCACCACGCGGCCATCGCCGAGAATCGTCGCCCCCGACACCCCCTGCACCGCCGCGAACTGCGGGCCGAGGCTCTTGACCACGATCTCGCGGGTGCCGGCCATGGAGTCGACCAGCACCGCGATGTGGCGATCGTTGTAATGCACCAGCAGCACCGGCAACGGCAGGTTCTGCCCGAGCAGTTTCGGCCGTGGCGCAGTCTTCAGCAGCTCGCCCAGATAGCACAGTTCATAACGCTGGCCACCGTATTGATAGCTTGGGGGATCGTGACGGAAGTGCCCTTCCAGATCATTCGGCAACACGCGCACGATGCCTTCGATGGTGTTCAGCGGAATCGCGTATTGATCCTCGCCACACTGCACCATCAGCGCGCGGTTGACCGACACGGTGAAGGGCAGGCGAATGCGAAAATGCACGCCCTGCCCCGGCACTGAATCGATGCTCATGCTACCGCCGAGCTGACGCACTTCTTCGTGGACCACGTCCATGCCGACGCCGCGCCCGGAAATCTGGGTGATTTTTTCCGCCGTGGAGAAACCCGGCTGGAGGATGAATTGCAGGACATCGCGGTCGCTGATCTCGGCATCAGGCGCCAGCAGACCGCGCTTGATCGCCTTGCGCCGCACGGCTTCCAGCGGCACCCCGGCGCCGTCGTCGCGGATGTCGAAAACCATGTCGCCGCCCTCGCGGGACAGATCGAGGCTGATCTGTCCTTGCGCCGGTTTGCCCGCCGCCAGCCGCACCTCGGCAGATTCCAGGCCATGGTCGACGGCGTTGCGCAACATGTGCTCCAGCGGCGCGGCCATGCGTTCGAGGACGTTGCGATCCATCTCGCCATCGGCATTGCCGACAACAAACGCAACATCCTTGCCCAGCTCTTCAGCGACCTGACGAACGATGCGTTTCAGACGCGGGACCATGCGTTCGAACGGCACCATGCGCGTGCGCATCAGGCCTTCCTGCAATTCGGTGTTGATCCGCCCCTGTTGTTGCAACAGGTTTTCCGCGTCGTGATTGCGGCGGTCGAGGGTTTCCTTGAGGTCGAGCAGGTCCGACGCCGATTCGAACAATGCCCGCGACAGTTGCTGCAACTGCGAATGGCGGTCCATTTCCAGCGGATCGAAATCTTCGTAACCGAGGCGCTCACCGTCGACTTGCTGACGGCTGAGAATGCGCCCCTGGGTTTCGGTGTCGAGGCGGCGCAGTTGATCGCGCATACGTTCGATGGTGGTTTCCATCTCGTTCAGGGCGATCTGCGCATCGTTGACCTGCTGCTCGATCCGCCCGCGAAAGATCGACGTTTCTCCGGCCAGATTGACCAGCTCATCGAGCAGTTCGGAAGACACCTTGACCATGTCCGCGCCAGCATCGGCACTCGGTGGCGCAGCCTCAGGCTTGGCCACAGGCGATGGTGCAGGCGCTGGCGGCGCTTCAACCTGCACCGGGTGGCTGAAATTCTGGATCGCGTTGATCAGCCGATCGGCCGGCGGACACGGCTGTCCGGCGCGCACGCCATCGAGCATTTGCGCCAGTCGGTCATGCCCGCGCTGCACCAGCGCGAACAGCTCGGCAGAGGGTTGCAGCGCACCGGAAGAGAGGCTTTCGTAGAGAAATTCCAGCTCATGGGCGAGGTCGCCGATCGGGCCGATTTCGACCATTCGCGCGCCGCCCTTGAGGGTGTGCAGATCGCGCAGCAGGGTTTCGACTTCCTGGCGGTTGCCCGGCTCGGCCTGCCAGCGCAGCAGTGCAGCGCCGGAGCTTTCGATGATGTCGAAGCCTTCTTCGAGGAAGATCTCCAGCAACTCCGGGTCGTGCCCGGCGTTGTCGTGCTCGGTTGGCGCTGGGGCAGTTTCGCTGGCGGCCTGGCCCTGACGCAGCTGACGGATGGCGTCGATCAGATCCTGCGCCGGGGTCAGCGCTTGATGCGCTTGCAGTTGCTCGAGCATCCCTGCCAAGCGTGCATGACTCTGCTGCAGCATCCCTTCGAGCGCGGCGCTGTGGTTGTAGCGTCGATCGACCAGGCCTTCGTAGAGGTTTTCCAGTTCCTGGGCGAGGTCGCCCACGGCCTCGACTTCGGCCATGCGCGCACCGCCCTTCAGCGTGTGCAAGTCGCGCTGTAACGACGACAGCGGCGCGCTGTTGTCCGGATCCTTGAGCCAGCGCTGCAAGGCTTGTCCGGCGCTGTCGAGGATGTCCACCGCCTCTTCGAGGAAGATTTCAACGATCTCGTCGTCCGGTTCGAGCGCGGCAGCCGATTGCTGCAATTGGGCGGTGGCGCTGCCCAGTTCGCGAATGTCCAGGGTGCGGCTGCCATCGCTGCGGATCAGGCCCATCGACGCCGGGTCGAGGCCTTCGTCGAGCAGTTCCTGCAAGGCGCGGATCCGCTCCGGTTGCGGGGTGATTTCCTGGCCGGCGGCGAGTTCGTCGAGCATGTTGATCAGCGCTTCGTGGGCCAGTTGCGCTTCGTGGAAAAACCGCTCGCTGACCGCCAGACTGCTTTCTTCCACCGCGCCATACAGGTCGAGCAAGGCTTCGCATAAACCGTCGACCGGCAGCAGATCGGCAAGGTGCGCGCCTTCGCCGAGGGTGGTCAGTTCATCGAGCAAGGCACTGAGTTCCTGGCGCTCGCCGGGGTGCTGCTGCCAGCGCTGCAAGAGGTTTTCGGCGTCGAGCAGGATGTCCATGCCCTGGGCGAGGAAGTTGTTGATCAGTTGCGGATCGCGCTTGAGGCGCAGGCCGCTGTCAGCGCTATCGGAGCTGGCTTGCAGGCGTTCGGCGAGCAGCGCGTCGGTGCGTTTGATCAGCGACTGCGCACCGACAATCGGCGCCAGCGGATCGTGCTTGAGCTGACGCAGGCCGACACGGAACAGGCCCTCGGCTTCGAGCAGCAATTCGACCTCGTCCAGGTCCAGCGGCAACTGATGCGCCTTGAACTCGCGGGCCAGTTGATCGAGTGACGCGGCAAGTTCGGCCATCGGCAAGACACCGGCCATCGAGGCACTGCCCTTGAGCGTGTGCAGCGCGCGTTGCAGCTCGTCGCTGGCCGGCAACGGCACGTGCTCGGCGGCTTGATCGAGGAAGCGGTTGAGGCTGGCGAGATGGGTTTCGGCCTCCTTGCGGAAGATTTCCAGCAGCAGCGGGTCCAGCGCGGCGACGTCGTCGGTGTCTTCGGCGGCCAGCGGTTCATCGCCTTTGGCCAGCGCGTGGGCGCGGGCGGCGAGCTGGTCGACATCGCTGCGCTGGCGTTGGCGCTGGGTGGCGAATTCGTTGATCAGCTCGGGCAGCAGCAACAGCGTGTCGCCGAGCAATTGGCGCAGCACGGCGCCGGATTCGACGCTTTGCTCGAGCACGCGGTTGAGCAGGTTTTCCACCGCCCAGGCCAGTTCGCCGAGGACCAGCGCGCGAACCATGCGCCCGCTGCCCTTCAAGGTGTGGAAGGCCCGGCGCAGTTCAGTCAGCGCGGCGCGGTCCTGCGGATTGGCGGCCCAGCGCGGCAGGTATTCGTGGAGCACTGCGAGGACTTCGTCGGTCTCTTCGAGGAACACTTCGCGCAGCTCATCGTCGACCGGTTCTTCATCGGCCGGCGGCGGCATCAGGCTGTCGGGGGTATTGCGCGCCGGTGGGTTGAGCGTCGACAGCGGACTGGCCAGCACCTCGGCCAGTGACTGCACCACTTGAGGGTCGTCGAGGGTTTGCAGGCCTTGCATGACCTGCGCTTCGTCAGGGCTGAGCACTTCATCAAGCACAGGCACCTGCGCTTCGCCGGGCTGCTCGCTGGGAAAGAAGCCGAGGCTGGCGAGGCTGTTCTGCGCGACATCGAGCAGATGTTCGGCGGGTACTTGCGGATCGTCGCTCAGGCGTTCGAGGTAATACTCGAGGCTGCTGATCGCATCGGCCAGATGATCGAGTTGCTCCCAGCCCGGTTCGTGAGCATCGAGCATCAAATGCTCGCGAATGAAGCCGTTGCAGGCCTCGACCAGACTCGCCGCCCGTGGCAGTGGAATCATCGCCAGCGCGCCGCGCACCTGCGTCAGCAGGTCGGGCAGCGGTTGCAAATGCTGGCGGTCCCAATCGGCGTCGATGTAGTCGACGATCATGTCCTTGGCCTGTTGCAGGCAGATGCGCGCTTCCTTGATCACGATCTGGTGGATCTGTGTCAGGTCGGTGGTCGGCAGGCGCGCATCGTCGGCGCTTTGCGTCTCCACCGTGCCGACCATGCCGGCCAGCGTCGCTTCGACGTAAAGCAAGGCCCCGGCGACGTCCATGAGGATCGCGTCGTTCGGTTCGCGCTGGCCCTGAGCGAGGCTGAGCACCACCGCCAATTGGTCGATGATGACTTTGCGCGGCTGGCCGAAACCCAGCACCGCGAGGGTATCGGCAATCTGCCGCAGCGGCGCGAGCAGGCTGTCCAGATCCGAGGCGTGCTGGCGGTCGCTGCGCACGAACAGATCGAGGCGTTCCTTGACCCGCACCAGCTCTTCGCACAGCGCCGCCAGCACCGAGCGCATGGCATCGCGGTCGGGGCCGGCGAGGCGTGCGCGTTCTTCATCGACCATCGCGCTGTCGGGCAACGCGTCGTCCAGGGAGTAGCGATCTTTCATGGTCAGCATCTGCCCGGTGGGATGTTCGGCTTTGGCAATATAGAACAACAGGCTTTTCAGCAGCTCGGCCGGCGCCGGTTGATTGAGCCCGACGATGCCCTGCTCGAGCAGGCGCTTGAGCTCTTTGTCGGCGTCCTTGAACAGGCTGCGCAGCGCCGGACTGTTGGCGATGACGCCCTCGCGCATGCCCTCGACCAACGCCGAGGCGACCTGCCACAACGGGCTCAACGGCGCGTCGCCGCTCAACGCTTCCAGGCGAACAAAGACCTTGGCCAGATAATCGAGGTGCGTCTGGTCATCCTGTTCGCGCAGCAGACCGACCAGGGCCATTTGCAGCATCTGCCGCAGTTTGCGCAGCACGTTTGGCAGCTCGGGCGGTTCCAGTGCGGCGAGTGCTTCGTCGCCGAGCGGCGCCAGCTCGGGCAGTGGCGGGCTGAACAGGCTGGTTTCCGCCAGCAGGCTTTCACCACGGGCGCTGCGCAGGTCGTTGATCAGCGGCAACACCACCAGCGGCAGGTCACGGCGGGCGCTTTGCACGCGGTCGAGGTACGCCGGCAATTGCCCCAGCGCTTGCAGCATCAGGTGCAAGGCTTCATCGCGGTGCGGCACGCGATCATGTTGCAGAGCTTCGACCAACTGCTCCATTTCCTCGGCGAGCAATGCCGCGCCGTAGAACTCGACCATTTGCAGACTGCCGTGGACCTGATGAATGTAGGCCAGGCATTCGTCCAGCCCGGGGAAGGCCTGCGGATCGTCGAGCACGGCTTCGATCGCCTGATGCGCGAGCTTCAGCGTTTCGGCAATTTCGCCCTTGACCCACTCCAGGGCCACATAGTCGTGCCGATCACCCATAACCACTCCACTCACGCTTTATCTGTCGCCGCCGGCAAGGTGAAACCGGACACCGAACGGCGCAACTGACTGGCCATTTTCGCCAGGTTGCCGATGCTCTCGGCGGTGGCCGTTGACCCCGACGAAGTCTGCGAAGTGATCTGCTGGATCACGTTCATGGTCAGCGAGATCTGCCCCGCCGAGGACGTCTGCTGCTGCGCCGCGTTGGAAATGCTCTGGATCAGCGCCGCGAGGGTCTTGGAGACGCCTTCGATTTCTTCCAGGGCCACACCGGCATCCTGCGCCAGTCGCGCGCCGCGCACCACTTCGGTGGTGGTCTGTTCCATGGAAATCACCGCTTCGTTGGTGTCGGCCTGAATCGCCCGCACCAGTGTTTCGATCTGCCGGGTCGCGGCGGACGAACGTTCGGCCAGCCGCTGCACTTCGTCGGCAACCACGGCAAAACCGCGCCCGGCATCACCGGCCATCGATGCCTGGATCGCTGCGTTGAGGGCGAGGATGTTGGTCTGGTCGGCGATGTCATCGATCAGACTGACGATGTCGCCGATCTCCTGAGAGGATTCGCCGAGGCGCTTGATGCGCTTGGCGGTGTCCTGAATCTGCTCGCGGATGTTGTCCATGCCGTGGATGGTGTTGTGCACCACCTCGTTGCCCTTGTTGGCGATTTCCACGGAGCGCTCGGCCACCGCCGACGATTCGGCAGCGTTGGCCGAGACCTGATCGATGGATTCGGCCATGTCGCTGATCGCCGTCGAAGCTTCGGAAATCTGCTGGGCCTGTTGCTCCGAGGCCTGGGCCAGGTGCATGGCGGTGGCCTGGGTTTCCTGCACCGCAGCGGCAACCTGGCCGGCGGTGAGGTTGATGGTCGCCACCAGATCGCGCAATTGGTCTACAGAATAGTTGATCGAGTCGGCGATGGTGCCGGTGAAGTCTTCGGTCACCGAAGCGGTCACGGTGAGGTCGCCATCGGCAAGGTCTTCGATTTCGTCGAGCAGACGCATGATCGCGTTCTGGTTGCGCTCGTTCTTCTCGGCAGTCTCGCGCAACTGGCGATTGGTTTCGCGCACCATGACCAGGCCGATGAGGATGATCGAGGCCAGTGCCAGCAAGCCCAGCACATAGCCGCCAATGGTGTCGGTGTTGCGCCCGCCGGCGAGATTTTCGAAACCGGTGGCCAGGTGCGAGGCTTCATCGAGCAGGGTTTGCGACAGGGTGAAGATGTTGCTCGCCGATTCGCGGACCTTGAACAGCTCCGGCGAGGTTTCGAGGATCTCGTCCACCGAGCCGGAAACGAACTGGAACAGCTCGGAGATTTCGCTCAACCGCGCACGGGCGTCGCGGTCTTCGACCTGGCTGATTTTCAGCGCCGGGTTGCCCTGCAACATGCCGTTGAGCACCAGACCGAACCGCGCCGCATCGCGGCCAAAGGCATCGGCGGCCTGCTGCGAATTTTCGTCACCGGCGAGCACTGTGTTGACCGCGCCAAGGATGCGTTCGGCCAGCAACGATTGACGCTGCGCCATCGCCACCTGCGCCGCCGGGGCGCCGCGCTGGAGCAGGATCTCCACTACTTTTTCGTATTCGATCTGCAACTGCGGCACGGTTTCGGCCAGCGTCGCGGCGACCTGATGCAGCGACAGCACGGTCTGTTCGCTGCTGAGGATCGCATCGGTGTTTTTCAGCAGGCGCTCCCAGTCCATCTGCACCGCGCGCATTTCCGGGCGCACGGCGACGGGTGCCGGGGGCAGGCCGGTGTTCGGGTCACCTTTCTTCAGGTAACCCCAGCGCTGGGCGAAATCGTTGCGCGCATCGCTGAGCAACTTGAACGCCGCCGCTTTGCCCGCCGCCGCTTCAGTGGCGTTCTTGGCGATACGTTGTGAGAGCACGCGCAACTCACCGGCGTGGCCGATGTACTGCTTGTCGTAGTTCGCCTGGGTGTTGAGGTACGCGAAGTTGGCGAACAGCAGCATGATGAACACGATCAGTGCGATAAACAGCACGATGATCTGTGCGCGACTGCGCGATGCTTCTGCCGACTTGCCTGTTTTTGCTTTTGTCATCGGTCCTCGCCTTAGAAACTCGCCATGGCCTCTTGTGGGAGCGAGCCTGCTCGCGAAGGCGGTGGGTCAGCCAGCATCAATGTGCAGGGCAGACCGCATTCGCGAGCAGGCTCGCTCCCACAGGGATGGTATTCAACCAATCAGATTGCCACACCCATGAACACCGGGGATTTGGCCAGTGCGAACAGGCTGAACACCCGCCAGTTCTGTTCGCGGCGGAAATAGCCTTTGACGAACTCGGCCTTGGAGCCCTGGCGCTTGCTGATCGACAGCGGCTCGAAACTGCCCTGCTCGAAATGCTGCAAACCGATGACCTCGTCAACCATCACCCCGGCAAACACGTCTTCGTGTTCCACCACCAATACCCGCCGCTGTTTGCGCAACGGCGACAGCTCGTGGCCGAAGAACCCGCACAGGTCCATGATCGGCAGCAACCGCCCGCGCAGGTTGGCCACACCCTTGACCCACGGTTTGACCCCGGGCAACTGGGTAAAGCGCGGTTCATGCAGGACTTCGCTGACTTCGCCCATGGGCGCCACATACCAATGCTCGCCGAGGCGAAAGCCGATGCCGCTCCAGCGATCCGGGCGCGCCGCTTGCGAGGGCAGGTCCGCCGCCAGCAGGCGGCAGCGCTGGTCGATCTGCCAGAGCAGTTCGAACGCGGTCAGCGATTCGCTCATGATTGCGCGATCAGCCTTTGAGCACGTTGTTCAGGGTCTTGATCAGGGTGTCTTCGTCGACCGGTTTGGTCAGGTAATCCTTGGCGCCCTGGCGGGTGCCCCAGACCTTGTCGGTTTCCTGATCCTTGGTGGTGATGATGATCACCGGGATGTGCGCGGTGTCGGCATCCTTGGTCAGTTGCCGGGTCGCCTGAAAACCATTGAGGCCGGGCATGACGATGTCCATCAGCACGGCGTCGGGTTTTTCCTGACGGGCCAGGGCCACGCCGTCGGCGCCGTTCTCGGCCTTGAGCACTTCATGGCCGTGCTTTTCGAGCATGCCGGTGAGTTTGTACATTTCAGTCGGCGAATCATCGACGATCAGGATACGTGCCATGGTCTTCCCCATTTTTCTGGTCGACTGCCGGCCCGCTGGCCGAGCGTCACTGTGCGTGTCTTACTGCGGCAAAACGGCGGCGAAGCCCGGAACATGGGCCTGGATCGCGTTGAGCAGTTCTTCTTTGCTGAACGGTTTGGTCAGAAATTGATCAGAGCCGACAATCCGCCCCTTGGCCTTGTCGAACAAACCGTCCCTGGACGACAGCATGATCACCGGCGTCGCCTTGAAAGCGCTGTTGTTCTTGATCAGGGCACAGGTCTGATAACCATCCAGACGCGGCATCATGATGTCGACGAAGATGATCCCGGGATGGTGGTCGGCAATCTTCGCCAGCGCATCGAAACCGTCGATGGCGGTGATCACTTCGCAACCGACGTTCTTCAACAAGGTTTCGGCGGTGCGGCGAATCGTTTTCGAGTCGTCGATCACCATGACCTTCAAGGCGCTGGACTGCTGTTCCATAAGAGGGTTCTACCGTCGCCTTTGCGAATCAAATTGTCCGATTTACTGTGAATAATGGCCTGAAACCCTTGATAGCCAAGGGCCGCCGCGATCTGCCAGCCTTTTTAGCACAGTCTCCAGATGCAATCTATCGACGGGTTTTTCCTTGACCCGAAACCCGCCCGGCGCCACTCTGGCGGCACTTTTTCAATACCGATCCGGTAGCCAAATTTCGAGGAAAACCCAATGAGCGTTCGCGTCGGGATTGTCATGGACCCTATCGCCAGCATCTCCTATAAAAAGGATAGCTCGCTGGCCATGCTGCTGGCCGCGCAGAAGCGTGGCTGGGAACTGTTCTACATGGAACAGAAAGACCTGTATCAGGCCGAGGGCCAGGCGCGGGCGCGGATGAGCCCGCTGAAAGTCTTCGCCAACCCGGACAAGTGGTTCGAACTGGACGCCGAGCAGGACAAGCTGCTAAGCGAGCTGGACGTGATCCTGATGCGCAAGGATCCGCCGTTCGACATGGAATTCGTTTACTCCACCTACCTGCTGGAACAGGCCGAAGCCGCCGGCGTGCTGGTGGTGAACAAGCCGCAGAGCCTGCGCGACTGCAATGAAAAGCTGTTCGCCACGCTGTTCCCGCAGTGCACGCCGCCAACCATCGTCAGCCGTCGCCCGGATGTACTGCGCCAGTTCGCCGATCATCACGGCGACGTGATCCTCAAGCCGCTGGACGGCATGGGCGGTTCGTCGATCTTCCGCCACACCGCCGGCCACCCGAACCTCTCGGTGATCCTCGAAACCCTGACCCTGCACGGCAAGCAGCAAATCATGATTCAGGGTTACCTGCCGGCGATCGTCGATGGCGACAAGCGCATCCTGATGATCGATGGCGAGCCGGTGGATTACTGCCTGGCGCGAATCCCGGCAATGGGCGAAACCCGCGGCAACCTCGCCGCCGGTGGCCGTGGCGAAGCCCGTCCGCTGACCGAGAAGGATCGCTGGATCGCCGCCCAGGTCGGCCCGACCCTGCGCGAGAAAGGCCTGCTGTTCGTCGGCCTCGATGTGATCGGCGAGCATCTGACCGAAATCAACGTCACCAGCCCGACCTGCATCCGCGAAATCGACAATGCGTTTGGCACTGACATCGGCGGCATGCTCATGGATGCGATCGAAAAGCAGCTGCAAGCTTCGAGCCGCAAGCCTCAAGCTTGAAGCCGAGCGACAAGCTTCTGACTTGCAGCTTGCAGCTCGATACTTGCAACTGCCTCTATACAGCTTGTCGCTTGAAGCTCGTCGCTTGCAGCTAAAAACCAACATTGCGTTATCATGCCGGGCCCATGAAAACGCGATGTTGGTTTTTCTGTAATGACTCTCCCGTCCGATCTGCCCGCTGAACTCGCCCATCGTGGCGTGCGCCCGGCCGATCGCCTCGGTTTTACCCTGTTTCTCGCGGCGCTGATTCATTTGGCGCTGCTGCTGGGCGTCGGCTTTACCATGGTCGAGCCGCAGCAGATCAGCAAAACCCTGGAAATCACCCTCGCCACGTTCAAGACCGAGAAGAAGCCGGAGAAGGCAGATTTTCTCGCTCAGGAAAACCAGGAAGGCAGTGGCACGCTGGACAAGAAAGCCCTGCCCAAGACCACCGAAATCGCGCCATTCCAGGACAATCAGGTCAAAAAGGTCACCCCGCCACCCGCGGCCAAGCCAGAGGTGCAGGAAGCCGCACCGAAGGCAGCGGTGACTACGGTAGCGCCGAAACCGAAGAAAGCGCCGACCAAGAAAGAAGAAAGCAAAACCGAGGTCAAACCGACCGTCGACGCGCCGGCGTTCGACAGCTCGCAGCTGTCCAGCGACATCGCCAGCCTCGAGGCGGAACTGGCCAAGGAACAACAGCTGTACGCCAAGCGCCCGCGCATCCACCGCTTGAGCGCGGCGTCGACCATGCGCGACAAGGGCGCCTGGTACAAGGACGACTGGCGCAAGAAGGTCGAGCGCATCGGCAACCTCAACTACCCCGAAGAAGCACGGCGCAAGCAGATCTACGGCAATCTGCGCCTGATGGTCTCGATCAACCGCGACGGCTCGCTGTATGAAGTGCTGGTGCTGGAGTCCTCCGGCCAGCCGCTGCTGGATCAGGCCGCGCAACGCATCGTCCGCCTGGCCGCGCCGTTTGCACCGTTTACCGGCGATCTGTCGGATATCGATCGTCTGGAAATCATCCGCACCTGGAAATTTGCCCGGGGCGACAGACTCTCGAGCAATTGAATACACCGCAAATCCCCTGTGGGAGCGAGCCTGCTCGCGAATGCGGTGGATCAGCTACATCAATATTGAATGACACACCGCTTTCGCGAGCAGGCTCGCTCCCACATTGGATCGGTGTGGCACCTGCATCTCCGGCTTGTCAGTTCGCCCCCCGAACGCCACACTAGCGCTCATGAAAAACGTCAGCCCCAGCTACCTCAAGCATCACTTCCTGATCGCCATGCCACACATGGCCGACCCGAACTTTGCCCACACCTTGACCTACATCGTCGAGCACACGGCCAATGGCGCGATGGGGCTGGTGGTCAACAGGCCGCAAGAGTTGAACCTGGCCGACATCCTCGAACAGTTGCGCCCGGACATCGAGCCGCCGGCGCGCTGCCAGAATGTGCCGATCTTCATCGGCGGCCCAGTGCAGACCGATCGCGGTTTTGTCCTGCATCCAGCAGGTAAAACCTTCCAGGCCACCGCGCAACTGGAAGGCGATCTGGCCCTGTCGACGTCGCAGGACGTGCTGTTCGCCATCGCTGACGGCGTCGGCCCCGCGCAGAGCCTGATCACCCTCGGCTATGCCGGTTGGGAAGCCGGGCAGCTGGAAGCCGAACTGGCCGACAACGCCTGGCTGACCTGCCCGTTCAACGCCGACATCCTCTTCAATACCCGCAGCGAATTGCGTCTCGAAGCGGCGGCGCGGCACCTGGGCATCGACCTCAACCTGCTCACCAGTCAGGCAGGTCACGCCTGATGGCCCTGCGCCTGATTCTTGGTTTCGACTACGGCACCAAACAGATCGGCGTCGCGGTCGGCCAGGTCATCACCGGTCAGGCCCGCGAGCTGTGCACCCTGAAGGCGCAGAACGGCGTGCCGAACTGGGATCAGGTCGAAGCGCTGATAAAAGAATGGAAACCCGACGCCGTGGTGGTCGGCCTGCCGTTGAACATGGACGGTACGCCCAGCGAGATGTGCGTGCGCGCCGAGAAGTTCGCCCGCCGCCTCAACGGCCGCTACAACCTGCCCTTCTATACCCACGACGAACGCTTGACCACCTTCGAAGCCAAGGGCGAGCGACTGGTGCGTGGCGGGCAGAAAGGCAGTTACCGCGACAACCCGGTGGACGCCATCGCCGCCGCCCTGCTGCTGCAGGGCTGGCTCGATGAAAACACCGCATTGTTTGAATCCTGACAAGCGCTTCGGCGCTTTTCTTTTGGTTATAAACCGAGCTTCGTCCGGCAGGACGCAGCGCGGATTCACGAAGGAGCAACCATGAGCCTGCCCAATCCCGCCGATCTGATCAGCCAGATGGCGACCCGCCTCAAGGCGCACCTTGCCCAGCGTGACATCAACGAACCGCGTTACATCGGCATCCGCACCGGCGGCATCTGGGTCGCGCAGGCGCTGCTCAAGGAACTGAACAGCGATGCGCCACTGGGCACGCTGGATGTGTCCTTCTACCGCGACGATTTCAGCCAGAACGGCCTGCACCCGCAAGTGCGCCCGTCCGCCCTGCCCTTCGAGATCGAAGGCCAGCATCTGGTGCTGATCGACGACGTGCTGATGAGCGGTCGCACCATCCGCGCGGCGATGAACGAATTGTTCGATTACGGCCGCCCGGCCAGCGTCACTCTGGTCTGCCTGCTGGATCTGGACGCCGGTGAGCTGCCGATCCGCCCGAACGTGGTCGGCGCCACCCTGGCCCTGGCCGGCAACCAGCGGGTCAAGCTGTCCGGCCCCGAGCCGCTGAGCCTCGAACTGCAAGACGTCACCCTTTAATCCGCCCTATTGAGAGTCCCCCTCGCGATGACGCCTCTAGATACCAAGCGCCCGCTGCAGCTCAATGATCAGGGCCAGCTGCGCCACTTCCTCTCGCTCGACGGCTTGCGCCGCGAGTTGCTGACGGAAATCCTCGACACTGCCGACTCGTTCCTCGAAGTCGGTGCCCGGGCGGTGAAGAAAGTCCCGTTGCTGCGCGGCAAGACCGTGTGCAACGTGTTCTTCGAAAACTCCACGCGCACCCGCACCACTTTCGAGCTGGCGGCCCAGCGGCTGTCGGCGGACGTGATCACCCTGAACGTGTCGACATCGTCGGCGAGCAAGGGCGAAACGTTGCTCGATACCCTGCGCAACCTTGAGGCCATGGCCGCCGACATGTTCGTCGTGCGCCACGGTGATTCCGGTGCGGCGCACTTCATCGCCGAGCATGTCTGCCCGCAAGTGGCGATCATCAACGGCGGCGACGGCCGGCATGCGCACCCGACGCAAGGCATGCTCGACATGCTCACCATCCGTCGGCACAAGGGCGGTTTCGAAAACCTCTCGGTGGCGATCGTCGGCGACATCCTGCATTCGCGGGTGGCACGCTCGAACATGCTCGCCCTGAAAACCCTCGGCTGCCCGGACATCCGTGTAATCGCGCCGAAAACCCTGCTGCCGATCGGCATCGAGCAATACGGCGTCAAGGTCTACACCGACATGGCCGAAGGCCTGAAAGACGTCGACGTGGTGATCATGCTGCGCCTGCAACGTGAGCGCATGACCGGCGGCCTCCTGCCGAGCGAGGGCGAGTTCTACCGCCTGTTCGGTCTGACCACCGCGCGTCTGGCCGGGGCCAAACCGGATTGCATCGTCATGCACCCGGGGCCGATCAATCGGGGGGTGGAGATCGAATCGGCGGTGGCCGACGGCCCGCACTCGGTGATCCTCAATCAAGTGACCTACGGCATCGCGATTCGGATGGCCGTGCTGTCCATGGCCATGAGCGGGCAGACTGCCCAGCGCCAATTCGAGCAGGAGAACGCCCAGTGAAGCTCAGCATTCTCGGCGCACGCGTCATCGATCCCAGCAGTGGCCTGGATCAAATCACCGATATCCACGTTGAAGCCTGCAAGATCGTCGCCCTCGGCGCCGCGCCGGCGGGTTTCAGCGCAGTCGAAACCATCGATGCCCAAGGCCTGGTCGCCGCGCCTGGCCTGGTCGATCTCAACGTTGCCCTGCGCGAGCCGGGTTACAGCCGCAAAGGCTCGATCGTCAGCGAAACCCGCGCCGCTGCTGCCGGTGGCGTCACCAGTCTGTGCTGCCCGCCGAAGACCAGACCGGTGCTCGACACTTCTGCCGTGGCCGAACTGATCCTCGACCGCGCCCGTGAAGCCGGCAACACCAAGGTGTTCCCGATCGGCGCACTGAGCAAAGGTCTGGACGGTGAGCAACTGGCCGAACTGGTGGCCCTGCGTGACGCCGGTTGTGTGGCGTTCGGCAACGGTCTGGAGAGTTTCCGCAACAGCCGCACCCTGTGCCGGGCGCTGGAATATGCGGCGACGTTTGACCTGACCGTGATTTTCAACTCGCAGGATCACGATCTGGCCGAGGGCGGTCTGGCCCACGAAGGCGCGGTCGCCAGTTTCCTCGGCCTGCCGGGAATTCCGGAAACCGCCGAAACCGTAGCGCTCGCCCGGGATCTGCTGCTGGTCGAGCAGACCGGCGTGCGTGCGCATTTCAGCCAGTTGACCAGCGCTCGCGGCGTTGCCCTGATTGCCCAGGCCCAGGCCCGTGGCCTGAAGGTAACGGCGGATGTCGCGCTGTATCAGTTGATTCTGACTGACGAAGCGCTGATCGACTTCAACAGCCTCTATCACGTGCAACCGCCGCTGCGCACCCGCGCCGACCGCGATGGTTTGCGTGAAGCGGTGAAGTCCGGGGTGGTTTCGGCCATCTCCAGCCATCACCAGCCCCACGAGCGCGATGCCAAACTGGCGCCGTTCGGCGCCACCGAGCCGGGCATCAGCAGCGTTGAGTTGCTGCTGCCTCTGGCGATGACCCTGGTCGAAGATGGTTTGCTCGACTTGCCGACGCTGCTGGCACGCCTGAGCGCAGGCCCAGCCGAAGCGTTGCGTTTGCCGGCGGGCAAGCTGGCGGTAGGAGGGGCGGCGGATATCGTGCTGTTCGATCCGAAAGCATCGACGGTGGCCGGTGAGCACTGGCTGTCGAAGGGCGAGAACTGCCCGTTCATCGGGCACAGTTTGCCGGGTGTCGTTCGCTATACGCTGGTGGATGGGCGGATTACGCACCAGGCTTGATAGCCAGTTGACCCCTTCGCGAGCAGGCTCGCTCCCACAGGTTTTGCGGTGATTCCTGTGGGAGCGAGCCTGCTCGCGAAAGCTTACTGGAAGGCGCCGCGATTCTGCGCGTTACGCACCGACACCTGATCGTTCAGCGTCCAGAAGTCATACAGCACACCAATAAAGAACAACCCGCCGGTCAGCAGATACAGCAAGCCGCTGATCCATTTGCCCTGATACATGCGGTGTACGCCGAACACACCGAGGAAGGTCAGCAGGATCCAAGCGACGTTGTACTCGATCGGCCCGGCGGCAAAGCGCAGGTCGGCCTCGCGATCCATCGCCGGGATCAGAAACACGTCGATGAGCCAGCCAATCCCCAGCAAACCGAAGGTGAAGAACCAGATCGTCCCGGTCACCGGCTTGCCGTAATAAAAGCGGTGCGCACCCGTGAATCCGAAAATCCACAGCAGGTAGCCGATGACTTTGCTGTGAGTGTCTTTTTCTTTCACGCGGGGTAGCTGATAGCTGTTCATTAAGACCTCATTGCACTCGATAGATAAATATTCTTCATTTCTTTGTGACTTTTTTACAGGTGGCCGACGTATGGCAAATGTTACCGTTGCTAGCGCGAAACCCTTGTAGAACCTGACTTCTGTCGGACAATTGCGTACTTTTTAAGCGTTTTTGGTTCCCCGGCCGGCGGAATGAATCGATGAACGGCCTCGGAACGGCAAAAAAAGCTGTTATAAAGTTGCGCGCTATCACTTATGAGCCACGCCTAATGCGACCATTTTTCAAGACATGGCTGACTATTTGCCTACTAATGCCACTGGCCGCCCACGCCACCAATCGTGAGCAACGTCTTCCTAACGTTAACGGCTTTACCCCTAAATCCCATGCTTCGGCTCCAGCGAGCAAAAGCAGCAAGAGCAAAACCACCACGCTGAGCAGCAAGAGCCGCAGCAAACTGGTGCCACCGATGGCGAGCAAGGAAAGCAGCAATGTGCTGAGCCGTGCGGTGAACGTCCTCGGTACACCTTATCGTTGGGGCGGCAGCAGCCCAAGTAAAGGCTTCGATTGCAGCGGCCTGGTGAAATACGCGTTCAACGACGCTACGTTCGACCTGCCACGCACCTCCAACGCCATGGCCAGCGGTCACGGCGAGAAAGTCGAGCGCAAGGATCTGAAACCCGGCGACCTGATTTTCTTCAACATCAAGAGCCGTCGGGTCAACCATGTTGCCATCTACCTGGGCAACGACCGCTTCATCCACGCCCCGCGCCGTGGCAAAGCGGTGAGCATCGACACGCTGAACAAGCCGTACTGGGAAAAGCACTACGTCGTGGCCAAGCGCGTGTTGCCCAAAGAGCAACAGCAGCTGCGTGTAGTCCAGCGCTGAGCTGACTGATCCGGAAATCTGCTCAAGCAGTACCGCCACCTTCGCGAGCAGGCTTGCTCCCACAGAAGAATGCATTCCAGCTGAAGGAATGCGGTTTGATGTGGGAGCGAGCCTGCTCGCGAAGGGGCCGGCAGCCGCACCACCGACCCTCAGAGGTTATCCGGGGTGCGCGCCTTCTCGCGGGCATGCTCGCGGCTGATCAGGCCCTTGGTCACCAGATCCTTCAGGCACATATCGAGTGTCTGCATCCCCAACGACCCACCGGTCTGAATCGCTGAATACATCTGCGCCACCTTGTCCTCGCGGATCAGGTTACGAATCGCCGATGTCCCGAGCATGATTTCATGCGCCGCCACCCGCCCGCCGCCGATCTTCTTGATCAACGTCTGCGACACCACCGCGAGTAACGATTCCGAGAGCATCGAACGCACCATCGACTTCTCGTCGCCGGGGAACACGTCGACCACGCGGTCGATGGTCTTCGCCGCCGAGGTCGTGTGCAGTGTGCCGAACACCAGATGCCCGGTCTCAGCGGCGGTCAGCGCCAGGCGAATGGTTTCCAGATCGCGCATTTCGCCGACCAGAATCACGTCCGGATCTTCACGCAGCGCCGAACGCAGCGCTGTGGCGAAGCTGCGGGTATCGCGATGGACCTCGCGCTGATTGATCAGGCATTTGCGCGATTCATGGACAAACTCGATGGGGTCTTCAATGGTAAGAATGTGGTGATGGCGATGGGTGTTGAGGTAATCGATCATTGCCGCGAGCGTGGTGGATTTGCCGGAACCGGTTGGCCCGGTGACGAGCACCAGCCCGCGCGGCGCATCGGTGATCTTGCGGAAAACATCGCCCATGGCGAGGTCTTCCATGCTCAGCACTTTCGAGGGAATGGTGCGGAACACCGCGCCGGCGCCACGGTTCTGGTTGAACGCGTTGACCCGAAAGCGTGCCACGCCGGGCACATCAAAGGAAAAATCCGTTTCCAGATTTTTCTCGAATTCGATCCGCTGGGTGTCGTTCATGATGTCGTAGATCAGATCGTGCACTTGCTTGTGATCCAGCGCCGGCAGATTGATCCGTCGCACATCGCCATCGACGCGGATCATCGGCGGCAGGCCCGCCGACAGGTGGAGGTCGGATGCGCCCTGTTTGGCGCTGAAGGCCAGCAGTTCAGTGATATCCATAGCGTCCCTCAATTCCAGTAGAATGCCGCGAACCTACAGACCGCCGGCGCCTCTTGATGTCCACGATAGCAGACAACATCCTTCAGGTTGGTTCGCGCATCCAGGCAGCAGCCAAAGCTGCACACCGCGACGAAAACAGCATCCATTTGCTCGCCGTGAGCAAGACCAAACCCGCCCAGGCCCTGCGCGAAGCCTACGCCGCCGGCTTGCGCGACTTCGGCGAGAACTACCTGCAGGAAGCCTTGGGCAAACAGCTGGAGCTGGCCGATCTGCCCTTGATCTGGCACTTCATCGGCCCCATTCAATCGAACAAGACTCGCGCCATTGCCGAGCATTTCGACTGGGTGCACTCCGTGGATCGTCTGAAAATCGCCCAACGCCTGTCCGAACAACGCCCCGCCGAGCTGCCTCCACTGAACATCTGCATTCAGGTCAATGTCAGCGGCGAGGCGAGTAAATCCGGTTGCACCCCGGCCGATCTGCCGGCGCTGGCCGAGGCCATCAGCGCCCTGCCCCGGCTGAAACTGCGCGGGCTGATGGCGATTCCCGAGCCGACCGAGGCGCGCGCCGAACAGGACGCTGCTTTCGCCGCCGTGCAGACATTGCAGGCGAGCCTCGCTCTGCCGCTCGACACACTGTCCATGGGCATGAGCCACGACCTCGAGTCGGCCATCGCCCAGGGCGCCACCTGGGTGCGGATCGGTACCGCGCTGTTTGGCGCCAGAGATTATTCCCAGTCTTGAACGTTTCCAGATAAGGACCACACATGAGCAACACACGTATTGCGTTTATCGGTGCGGGCAACATGGCGGCCAGTCTGATTGGCGGCTTGCGCGCCAAAGGTCTGGAAGCGGCGCAGATACGCGCCAGCGATCCGGGCGACGACACCCGCGCCAAGGTCAGCGCCGAGCACGGCATCGAAACCTTCGCCGACAACGCCCAGGCTATCGAAGGCGTCGATGTCGTCGTGCTGGCGGTCAAGCCACAGGCGATGAAAGCCGTGTGCGAGGCGATTCGCCCCAGCCTGAAGCCGAATCAACTGGTGGTGTCGATCGCCGCCGGGATCACCTGCGCGAGCATGACTGCGTGGCTCGGCGAACAGCCGATCGTGCGCTGCATGCCGAACACACCGGCGCTGTTGCGTCAGGGTGTCAGCGGTTTGTACGCGACCAGCGAAGTGACCGCCGAGCAGCGTCAGCAAGCCGAAGAGCTGCTGTCCGCCGTCGGCATCGCCCTGTGGCTGGACGAAGAACAGCAACTGGACGCCGTCACCGCAGTGTCCGGCTCAGGCCCGGCGTACTTTTTCCTGTTGATCGAAGCGATGACCGCCGCTGGCGTCAAACTCGGCTTGCCAAAAGAAATCGCTGAGCAACTGACCGTGCAGACCGCTCTGGGCGCCGCGCACATGGCGGTGTCCAGCGATGTCGATGCAGGCGAATTGCGTCGCCGTGTGACCTCGCCAAACGGCACCACGGAAGCAGCGATCAAATCATTCCAGGCTGGCGGCTTCGAAGCGCTGGTTGAAACCGCACTCGGCGCCGCCGCGCACCGCTCGGCCGAAATGGCCGAACAACTGGGCAAATAAAGGAGCCTTACATGATCGGATTGAACACCGCAGCGGTTTACGTGCTGCAAACCCTCGGCAGCCTGTACCTGCTGATCGTGCTGCTGCGCTTCGTCCTGCAACTGGTGCGGGCGAACTTCTACAACCCGCTGTGCCAGTTCGTGGTCAAGGCCACCCAGCCGCTGCTCAAGCCTTTGCGCCGGATCATCCCGAGCCTGTTCGGCCTCGACATGTCGTCGCTGGTACTGGCGATTCTGGTGCAGCTACTGCTGATGGCACTCACCCTGCTGTTGACCTACGGCACCACCGGCAACCCGCTGCAACTGTTTATCTGGTCGCTGATCGGCGTTACCGCGCTGTTTCTGAAGATCTTCTTCTTCGCCCTGATCATCAGCGTGATTCTCTCGTGGGTCGCACCGGGCAGCCACAATCCGGGCGCCGAACTGGTCAACCAGATCTGTGAACCGGCGCTGGCACCGTTCCGCCGCTTCCTGCCGAACCTCGGCGGCCTGGATCTGTCGCCGATCTTCGCCTTCCTGGCGCTGAAATTGATCGACATGCTGGTGATCAACAATCTGGCGGCGATGACGATGATGCCGGAGATTTTGCGTTTGCTGATGTAAGCCATTGCGTTCGGTCTGATTCACGAGTCGCCTTTTTCGCGAGCAGGCTCGCTCCCACATTGGAATGCATTTCAACTGTGGGAGCGAGCCTGCTCGCGAATGGCTGCACCTCGGTCCGAAGCGAAAACGCCGGACCTGATCGTTGCTTGCCGCTAACCCCCACGGTCTTTAGACTTACGCCTTATTTCAACGAGAGCAGGGTCGATGCCAACTGCCTTTCCCGCCGATTCTGTTGGTCTGGTGACACCACAAACCGCGCACTTCAGCGAACCGCTGGCGCTGGCTTGTGGGCGTTCGCTGGCCGCCTATGATCTGATCTACGAAACCTACGGCACGCTGAACGCCCAGGCGAGCAACGCCGTGCTGATCTGCCACGCCTTGTCCGGCCACCACCACGCGGCCGGCTATCACAGCGTCGACGACCGCAAACCCGGTTGGTGGGACAGCTGCATCGGCCCCGGCAAGCCGATCGACACCAACAAGTTCTTCGTGGTCAGCCTGAACAACCTCGGCGGCTGCAACGGCTCCACCGGCCCGAGCAGCGTCAACCCGGAGACCGGCAAGCCGTTCGGCGCCGACTTCCCGGTGCTCACCGTCGAAGACTGGGTGCACAGCCAGGCGCGCCTCGCTGACTTGCTCGGCATCGGTCAGTGGGCGGCGGTGATCGGCGGCAGCCTCGGCGGCATGCAGGCGCTGCAATGGACCATCACCTACCCGGATCGCGTGCGTCACTGCCTGGCCATCGCCTCGGCGCCCAAACTGTCGGCGCAGAACATCGCGTTCAACGAAGTGGCACGTCAGGCAATTCTCACCGACCCTGAGTTCCACGGCGGTTCGTTCCAGGAAGCGGGCGTGATCCCCAAGCGCGGGCTGATGCTCGCGCGCATGGTCGGCCACATCACTTACCTGTCCGACGATTCGATGGGCGAGAAATTCGGCCGCGGCCTGAAGAGCGAAAAGCTCAACTACGACTTCCACAGCGTCGAGTTCCAGGTTGAAAGTTACCTGCGTTATCAGGGCGAAGAGTTCTCCGGGCGCTTCGATGCCAACACCTATCTATTGATGACCAAGGCACTGGATTACTTCGATCCGGCGGCGAACTTCGACGATGATCTGGCAAAAACCTTCGAAAACGCCACGGCCAAGTTTTGCGTGATGTCGTTCACCACCGACTGGCGCTTCTCCCCGGCGCGTTCGCGGGAATTGGTGGATGCGCTGATGGCCGCGCGCAAGGACGTCAGCTACCTGGAAATCGACGCACCGCAGGGCCACGACGCCTTCCTGATTCCGATCCCGCGTTACTTGCAGGCGTTCGGCAATTACATGAACCGCATTTCGTTGTGAGAAAGCCATGAGAGCTGATCTGGAAATCATCCAGGAATGGATCCCCGCCGGCAGCCGCGTCCTCGACCTCGGTTGCGGTGACGGCGAGCTGCTGACCTGGCTGCGCGACAACAAGAACGTCACCGGTTATGGCCTGGAAAACGACGCCGACAATATTGCCGAGTGCGTGGCCAAGGGCATCAACGTCATCGAGCAGGATCTGGACAAGGGCCTGGGCAACTTCGCCAGCAACAGTTTCGACATCGTCGTCATGACCCAGGCCCTGCAAGCGGTGCACTACCCGGACAGGATCCTCGACGAAATGCTCCGGGTCGGCCGCCAGTGCATCATCACCTTCCCGAATTTCGGCCACTGGCGCTGCCGCTGGTACCTGGCGAGCAAGGGCCGCATGCCGGTCTCCGAGTTCCTGCCCTACACCTGGTACAACACGCCGAACATCCACTTCTGCACTTTCGAGGATTTCGAAGAGCTGTGCCGCGAACGTGATGCCAAGGTCATTGATCGGCTTGCCGTGGATCAACAGCACCGTCACGGGTGGGCCAGTAAGCTATGGCCTAATCTGTTAGGTGAAATCGGTATCTACCGCGTCAGCAGCCCGCAGTTGGCGGACCACCGGGTCGCGGTCTGAGCCAGGCCATTTCGAGGAGCACGAACATGAGTCGTCCAGCGTTGCTGTTACTCACCGTCTGCCTGAGCGCTGGCGCCATGGCGGCAGACGTCATCAAAGGTGAACGCAAGGAAACCTTCGGCGATGTCACGGTGCACTACAACACTTTCAACTCGACGTTTCTGACGCCGGACATCGCCAAGGCCGCCGAGCTGATCCGCAGCAAGAACCAGGGCGTGATCAACGTCTCGGTGATCAAGGACGGCAAACCGCTGATCGCCAGCGTCACCGGCACGGTCAAGGACCTGACCAGCAACAGCGTGGCGCTGAAATTCCGCCAGGTCACCGAACAGGGCGCGATCTACTACATCGCCCAGTACCCGGTGCCGCAGCAGGAAACCCGCACCTTTGAAATCAAGGTGCAGAACGGCGACAAGATCAACACCATCAACTTCAACCAAGAACTTTTTCCCGGCGAATGATGAACATCAAGCAGCTCGTACTGGCCAGCCATAACGCCGGCAAACTCAAAGAACTCCAGGCCATGCTCGGCGACTCGGTGCAACTGCGCTCGATTGGCGAGTGGAGCAAGGTCGAGCCGGAAGAAACCGGCCTGTCGTTCGTCGAGAACGCGATCCTCAAGGCACGCAACGCCGCGCGCATTTCCGGGCTGCCGGCACTGGCCGACGATTCCGGTCTGGCGGTGGATTTCCTTGGCGGTGCGCCGGGCATCTACTCGGCGCGTTATGCCGACGGCCAGGGCGATGCGGCGAACAATGCCAAGCTGCTCGATGCGCTGAAAGATGTGCCGCAAGCCGAGCGCGGCGCGCAGTTCGTTTGCGTGCTGGCGCTGGTGCGCCACGCCGATGATCCGCTGCCGATTCTCTGCGAAGGTCTGTGGCACGGGCGCATCCTCACCGCGGCCAGCGGCGAACACGGCTTCGGTTACGACCCGCTGTTCTGGGTGCCGGAGCGCGACTGCTCCAGCGCCGAGCTGAGCCCGGCCGACAAGAACCAGATCAGCCACCGCGCCCGTGCAATGGATCTGCTGCGCCAGCGTCTGGGCTTGAAATGACCACTGATTCTTCCGCGTCGTCGCTGATCATCGGCGGCGCCGCTTCCTCGCCTCGGGCGCCGCTGCCAACTCTGCCGCCCCTGGCGCTGTACATCCACATCCCGTGGTGTGTGCGCAAATGCCCGTATTGCGATTTCAACTCGCACACCGCCAGCCCAGTGCTGCCGGAGCAGGGATATGTCGACGCACTGCTGGCCGATCTCGATCAGGATCTGCACGCGGTGTATGGCCGTGAGCTGACCTCGATTTTCTTCGGTGGTGGTACGCCGAGCCTGTTCAGCGCCGACGCCCTCGGACGTTTGTTGAAGGGCGTCGAGCAGCGCATCCCGTTCGCCGACGACATCGAAATTACCCTCGAGGCCAATCCGGGCACCTTCGAGCAAGAGAAGTTCGTCGCCTATCGCAAGCTGGGGATCAATCGCCTGTCGATCGGCATCCAGAGCTTTCAGCAGGAAAAGCTTGAGGCCCTTGGTCGCATCCACAATGGTGACGAAGCCGTTCGTGCGGCGGGCATGGCGCGACAGGCCGGGTTCGATAATTTCAACCTCGACTTGATGCACGGTTTGCCCGATCAGTCGCTGGACGATGCCTTGAGCGATCTGCGCCAGGCCATCGCGCTGAAGCCGACGCATATCTCCTGGTATCAGCTGACGCTTGAACCCAACACGGTGTTCTGGAATCAGCCGCCGGTGCTGCCGGAAGACGACACGCTGTGGGACATTCAGGAAGCTGGCCAGGCGCTGCTGGCCGATCACGGTTACGCGCAATACGAAGTGTCGGCATATGCCCAGCCCGATCGCCCGGCGCGGCACAACCTCAATTACTGGAGCTTCGGCGACTTCATCGGCATCGGCGCCGGCGCCCATGGCAAATTGAGTCACCCGGACGGGCGCATCGTCCGCACATGGAAAACCCGCCTGCCGAAGGATTATCTGAACCCGGCGAAAAACTTTCAGGCTGGCGAGAAATCGCTGAGCAATGACGAAATGCCGTTCGAGTTCCTGATGAACGCCCTGCGCCTGACTGCCGGGGTCGAATCGCGCCTGTATCCGGAACGTACCGGACTGTCGCTGGACAGCCTCGCCGAAGGCCGCCGCGAAGCCGAACAAAGCGGCCTGTTGCAGGTCGAACCGTCACGCCTGGCGGCCACCGAACGCGGCCAGCTGTTCCTCAACGACTTGCTGCAACAATTTCTGAACTGACTTCAGCTCAAAGGGAAAACGCATGGATTTGATACTCGACCTGCTGGCCACCGTCTCCCGCTGGAGCCGCAGCAATCTCTCGGAAATCGCCCTGGCGCTGGTCGGTTGCCTGCTGGTGCTGTTCGGCGCCGACTTCAAAGGCTGGGTCGAGCAACGCCTGGGCAGCATCGCCGGCGCCCTGCGCGTACCCCTGATGGCCCTGCTCTGCCTGATCGGCAGCGGCGCTGCGCTGATCTACGCGACGCCGTGGGTGATCAAGGGCCTGAGCCAGTTCAACAACTACAGCCTGGCGCCGGTGCTGCTGGTAGTCCTCGTCCTCATCGGCGTAGTCGCTGATCGCCGCTGATCTTTCAGCACATCCAAAACAACTGTAGGAGTGAGCCTGCTCGCGATTGCGGTCTGACAGTCACCGAAGAGGTTGAATGTCAGACCGCAATCGCGAGCAGGCTCACTCCTACATTTTTACCGCGTGATGCTCAGGACTGTTTTTCGAACTTCAGATCCCACACGCCATGGCCAAGGCGTTCGCCGCGGCGTTCGAACTTGGTGATCGGGCGTTCGGCCGGGCGCGGGACGCATTTGCCATCTTCGGCGAGGTTGCGGTAGCCCGGGGCGACGTTCATCACTTCCAGCATGTACTCGGCGTACGGTTCCCAGTCGGTGGCCATGTGCAGAATGCCGCCGACCTTGAGCTTGCTGCGCACCAGTTCGGCGAACGAGGCCTGGACGATGCGGCGCTTGTGGTGACGGCTCTTGTGCCATGGATCCGGGAAAAACAGCATCAGGCGATCGAGGCTGTTGTCGGCGATGCAGCGGTTGAGCACTTCGATCGCGTCGCAATCGTAGACCCGCAGGTTGGTCAGCCCTTGGGTCAGTACGCCATTGAGCAGCGCACCGACACCCGGACGGTGCACTTCAACGCCGATGAAATCCTGCTCCGGCGCCGCCGCGGCCATTTCCAGCAGCGAATGGCCCATGCCGAAACCGATTTCCAGCGAGCGCGGTGCCGAGCGGCCGAACACCTGGTCGTAATCGACCGGCGCATCGGCCAGCGGCAGCACGTACAGCGGCGCGCCCTGATCCAGGCCGCGTTGCTGGCCTTCGGTCATGCGCCCGGCGCGCATCACGAAACTCTTGATGCGGCGGTGTTGGCGCTCGTCGCCTTCGTCCGGCTGGACAGGCGTGTCGTTCGATTCAGTCATCAATGGCTCTTACTTGATCAGACCATCCAGCGGCGAAGAGGCGCTGGCATAAAGTTTTTTCGGCATGCGGCCGGCGAGGTACGCCAGACGGCCGGCGAAGATGGCGTGCTGCATGGCTTGCGCCATCATTACCGGTTGCTGGGCGTGAGCGATGGCCGAGTTCATCAGTACGGCGTCGCACCCCAGTTCCATGGCGATGGTCGCGTCGGAAGCCGTACCGACACCGGCATCCACCAGCACCGGAATCTTCGCTTCTTCGAGGATGATCTGCAGGTTGTACGGATTGCAGATACCCAGACCGGAGCCGATCAGACCGGCCAGCGGCATCACCGCGATGCAGCCGATTTCCGCCAGTTGGCGGGCGATGATCGGGTCATCGCTGGTGTAGACCATCACGTCGAAGCCTTCCTTGACCAGGGTTTCGGCGGCCTTGAGGGTTTCGATCACGTTGGGGAACAAGGTCTTCTGGTCGGCCAGCACTTCCAGCTTCACCAGGTTGTGTCCGTCGAGCAATTCACGCGCGAGGCGGCAGGTGCGCACGGCTTCGATAGCGTCGTAGCAACCAGCGGTGTTCGGCAGAAAGGTGTAGCGATCCGGCGACAGCACTTCGAGCAGGTTCGGCTCGCCTTCGATCTGGCCCAAATTGGTGCGGCGCACGGCGAAGGTGACGATCTCGGCACCCGAGGCTTCGATGGCCTGGCGGGTTTCTTCCATGTCACGGTACTTGCCGGTACCGACCAGCAAACGCGACTGGTAAGTACGACCGGCCAGCACAAAAGGCTTGTCGCTACGAACGATGCTCATGGGGAATCCTCTTGAGGGGTGAGGGTCTTGCAGAATTCTTTGCCCTTGCGGGCCGGGACAATCAGCCGCCGCCGATGGCGTGGACCACTTCGACGCTGTCGCCGTCATTGAGCGTGGTATCGGCATGCTGGCTGCGCGGAACGATGTCCAGATTGAGCTCGACCGCCACCCGGCGTCCGGTCAGTTCCAGACGGGTGATCAGGCCCGCAACGGTTTCACCGTCAGGCAATTCAAAGGACTCACCGTTCAACTGAATGCGCATGCACAACGCCGCCATCATTTTTAGGGGCTGGCATTCTAGCCCGATCATGACCTAAAGGTCAGTACCAAGCGTCAAGCGGTTAGCTGCAAGCGCCAAGCAGCTAGCCCCAAACATAACCAACCGACCAGAAATGCGAGACCACCAAACGGGGTAATGATGCCTAGCTTGCTGATGCCGGTGGTGGTCAGCAGATACAGGCTGCCGGAGAACAACAGAATGCCGACGCTGAAGGACACGCCGGCCCAGGTCACCAGCCGCCCTGGAATCTGCGTGGCCAGCAGCGCAACGCCGAACAGTGCGAGTGTGTGCACCAATTGGTAGGTGACGCCAGTGTGGAAGATCGCCAGGTATTCCGGGGTCAGGCGGTTTTTCAGGCCATGGGCGGCGAACGCGCCCAGCGCAACACCGGTGAATCCGAAAAAAGCGGCCAGCATCAAAAAGCCACGCAGCATGGGGAACTCCAGTCAGACGCGATCGGCAGGGTCTGTATAATGGCCCGCTCCACGGGTTCGGCCAAGCCATCTCTATGCTGCGTTCAATTTTCCGTCGTCTCACGAAGGCCCTGCTCTGGTTCGCCGGCGGCAGTGTCTTGCTGGTGCTGGTGTTTCGCTTCGTGCCACCGCCGGTCACGGCGCTGATGGTCGAGCGCAAGGTCGAATCCTGGGTCGACGGTGAGCCGATCGACCTGCAGCGCACCTGGAAACCGTGGAATGAGATCTCCGATGACTTGAAGGTGGCGGTGATTGCCGGCGAGGATCAGAAATTCCCCGAGCACTGGGGCTTCGATCTGCGCGCGATCCAGGCTGCGCTGGCCCACAACGAGCTGGGCGGCTCGATTCGCGGCGCCAGCACCTTGAGCCAGCAAGTGTCGAAAAATCTGTTTTTGTGGTCCGGCCGCAGCTATCTGCGCAAGGGCCTGGAAGCGTGGTTTACCGCGTTGATCGAAGTGTTCTGGCCCAAGCAGCGGATCCTTGAGGTGTACCTGAACAGTGTCGAATGGGATGAGGGCGTGTTCGGCGCCGAAGCGGCGGCCCGCCATCACTTTGGCTTGGGTGCGAAGTCATTGTCGCGTCAGCAAGCGAGTTATCTGGCTGCCGTTCTGCCCAATCCGCGGGTATGGAGCGCGAGTCACCCGACCGGTTATGTGTCGCGTCGGGCTGGCTGGATTCGGCAGCAGATGAGTCAGTTGGGTGGGGACAGTTATTTGCTGGGGCTGAACGATTCGCGGCGGGCGCCTTGGGCTGAATAACACCGAAATACCAATGTGGGAGCGAGCCTGCTCGCGAAAGCGGTGTGTCAGCCTGCATTGATGTCACTGATAAACCGCATTCGCGAGCAGGCTCGCTCCCACAGGGATTTGCGCTGAAACAGAAATGAAAACGCCCCGATCATCGCTGATCGGGGCGTTTTTTATTGCTGATGCGCCGGTTACGCGGCGATCGACAACTTGAGCTTGTTCATCGCGCTCTTCTCGAGCTGACGGATTCGCTCGGCCGACACGTTGTACTTCTGCGCCAGGTCGTGCAGCGTGGCCTTCTCTTCCGCTAACCAGCGCTGGTAGAGGATGTCACGGCTGCGCTCGTCCAGCACTTCCAGTGCTTCGTGCAGGTTGGTGTTGGAGTTGTCGCTCCAGTCGGCATCTTCCAGCTGACGCGCCGGGTCGTACCGGTGGTCTTCCAGGTAGTTGGCCGGCGACTGGAAAGCGCTGTCATCGTCGGCTTCCGCAGCCGGGTCGAAGGCCATATCATGGCCGGTCAGGCGGCTTTCCATCTCGCGCACTTCACGTGGTTCGACGCCGAGGCTTTCCGCCACACGGTGGACTTCCTCGTTGTTCAGCCACGCCAGACGTTTCTTCTGGCTGCGCAGGTTGAAGAACAGCTTGCGCTGGGCCTTGGTGGTCGCGACTTTCACAATGCGCCAGTTGCGCAGGATGAATTCGTGAATTTCCGCCTTGATCCAGTGCACGGCGAACGATACCAGACGCACACCCATTTCCGGGTTGAAGCGCTTGACGGCCTTCATCAGGCCGACGTTACCTTCCTGGATCAGGTCAGCCTGAGCCAGACCGTAGCCGGAGTAGCTACGGGCAATGTGTACGACAAAACGCAGGTGGGCGAGCACCATCTGCCGAGCCGCCCCCAAATCCTGCTCATAGTAGAGACTCTCGGCCAGTTCACGCTCCTGCTCCGGCGTCAGCAATGGAATGCTGTTGACGGTGTGCACGTAAGCTTCCAGGTTCGCACCCGGAACCAACGCATACGCAGGTTGCAAAGAATTGGTCATACGAAAAAACCTCCCACTCACATACTCGTGCCTCTCGGCACTGCGAAAAATTGACCGGGAACTCAAGTACAAGTTCCCATAAAAACCGCAAGGTCAATCACGCGCAAAAAAGATTCTACTTCGGCGCCAGCTCCCTGAGATGACGTGCGACTGCAATCCATGCACCGATATAACCCAACAGCACCGCGCCAAGCAAGAGCGACAGACCGTCGGCCACTGGCACGCCGGCCAGGGCGAAATCACTGCCGTACAAGCCGGCCAGTCCAACCACCGCATCGTTCAGCCAGTTCAGGCCGAACGCCAATACGCCCCAGGACAACAGCCCTGCACCGAAGCCATACAACGCGCCCATATAAAGGAAAGGGCGGCGCACATAACTGTCAGTGCCGCCGACGAGTTTAATCACTTCTATCTCGGTGCGGCGGTTTTCAATATGAAGACGAATGGTATTGCCTATCACCAAAAGTAATGCAGACACCAACAACACCGTCAGACCGAAGACAAAGCGGTCGCCAAGCTTGAGGATGGCGGCCAGACGCTCGACCCAGACTAGATCAAGTTGTGCCTGTTGTACCTTGGGCAGCTCGGAAAGTTTTTGTCTTAATGCTTCGAGTGTCGGCTTGTCGACTTCGTTCGGCGTCACCAGCACCACACCCGGCAACGGGTTCTCCGGCAACTCACGCAGGGCTTCGCCCAGGCCGGACTGCTGCTGGAACTCTTCCAGCGCCTGATCGCGGCCGACATATTCGGCATCCGCGACGCCGGGCATGCCTTTGATCTGCTCGCGCAGCGCTTCGCCCTGTTCCGCGCTGGCATCGAGTTGCAGGTACAGGGAAATCTGCGCCGCGCGTTGCCAGGAACCGCCGAGACGCTCGACGTTGTTGAGCAACAGCGAAAGCCCCATCGGCAGACTCAGCGCAACGGCCATCACCATGCAGGTGAAGAAACTGCCGATCGGCTGCTTGCCAAGGCGGCGCAGGCTGTCGAGCAGGCTGGCGCGATGGCTTTCGATCCAGGCGCGGAACAGCGTAGCGAAGTCCGGGCCGTCGTCATCGTCGTGCTTTTTCTTCTTCTGCGGTTGCGGGTCAGCGGCTTTCGGGGCCACGCGCTCGGAAACCTTCGGACTGCGTGTCGCACTCATACCCCGGCCTCCCCGTCGCCGATCAAGCGGCCGCGTTGCAGGGTCAGCATGCGGTGACGCATGCGCGCGATCAGCGCCAGGTCGTGACTGGCGATCAGCACGCTGGTGCCCAGACGGTTGATGTCTTCGAACACGCCCATGATTTCCGCCGCCAGTCGCGGGTCGAGGTTACCGGTCGGTTCGTCCGCCAGCAGCAAGGCCGGGCGATGGACGATGGCGCGGGCAATGCCGACGCGCTGCTGTTGACCAGTGGACAGGTCGCCCGGGTACAGATCGGTTTTGTCCGACAGTGCCACGCGTTCCAGCGCCGAATCGACGCGCTTGGCGATCTCAGCCTTGGACAGGCCGAGAATCTGCAGCGGCAACGCGACGTTATTAAACACCGTGCGATCGAACAGCAACTGGTGATTCTGGAACACCACGCCGATCTGCCGACGCAGGAACGGGATCTGCGCGTTGCTGATGGTGCTCAGGTCCTGCCCGGCGAGCAGCAATTTGCCGCTGGTCGGCCGTTCCATTGCCAGCAACAGGCGCAACAGCGTGGATTTACCGGCACCGGAGTGACCGGTGACAAACAAGAACTCGCCACGACGGACTCGAAAGCTCAGCTCATGCAAGCCGACGTGACCGTTCGGGTAGCGTTTACCGACCTGTTCGAAACGAATCATGAACGCTCCCGCTCGGCAAACAGTGCCTGGACAAAGGGTTCGGCTTCAAAGGTGCGCAAATCGTCGATGCCTTCACCGACGCCGATATAGCGGATCGGCAGACCGAACTGCTTGGCCAGGGCGAAAATCACACCGCCCTTGGCGGTGCCATCGAGCTTGGTCAGCGCCAGGCCGGTCAGTTCGACGGTCTGGTTGAACTGCTTGGCCTGGTTGATGGCGTTCTGGCCAGTACCGGCGTCGAGCACCAGCAGCACTTCATGCGGCGCGTCGGCGTCGAGCTTGCCGATCACCCGGCGAACCTTTTTCAGCTCTTCCATCAAGTTGTCTTTGGTGTGCAGGCGACCGGCGGTGTCAGCGATCAGCACGTCGATGCCACGGGCCTTGGCCGCTTGCACGGCGTCGAAGATCACCGAAGCCGAATCGGCGCCGGTGTGCTGGGCGATTACCGGGATCTTGTTGCGCTCGCCCCAGACCTGCAATTGCTCAACAGCTGCGGCACGGAAAGTATCGCCGGCCGCCAGCATGACTTTCTTGCCTTCGAGCTGCAGCTTCTTCGCCAGTTTGCCGATGGTGGTGGTCTTGCCGGCGCCGTTGACGCCGACCACCAGAATCACGAAAGGCTTGTTCTGCGAGGCGATTTTCAGCGGCTGTTCAACGGGCTTGAGCATCGCCGCCAGTTCAGCCTGCAGGGATTTGTACAGGGCGTCGGCGTCGGCCAGTTCCTTGCGCGCAACCTTCTGGGTCAGGCGCTGGATGATCTGCGTGGTCGCCTCGACGCCGACGTCGGCAGTGAGCAGGCGGGTTTCGAGGTCGTCGAGCAGGTCATCGTCGATGGTCTTGCGGCCGAGGAACAGGCTGGCCATGCCCTCGCCGATGCTGGCGCTGGTCTTCGACAGGCCTTGCTTGAGGCGGGCGAAGAAACCGGCTTTGGTTTCTTCGCTGCGCGACGCTTCGACCGGCGTTTCTAAAGGGGCTTCGACCGGCACGATCGGAGCGACAACTGGTGCCGCGGCAAGCGGTGCAGGCGCAGGCTCGGACGGCTGGACAACCGGCGCCACTGGCTCGGCAACGACCGGCACTGGCTCGACAACCGGTTCAGGCACAGGCGGCGCAGCCACCTCGGCAACCGGCGCAGGAATCACTGGCGTCACATGGGGCGCTGCTTCTTCGACCAGGGCCACCGGCTCTTCTGCCACCGGCAGGGTCAACCACGGCTCAACGGCGGGCGACAGCGGCAACTCGGCAGCGGTCGGCGTTTCAGGCTCGGCTTCAGCTTCCGGTTGCAGCACCGGTTCGGCGATCGGCAGCACAATCGGCGCCGGCTCTTCTTCTATTGCGGGTGCTGGCGCGGGGGCCGGCTCAGGAATCGCGGGCGGCTGTTCGACGACGGGTTCCTGCGGTTTTTTCCGCAGCCATCCGAACAGGCTTTTCTTCTCGCCAGCCGCAGCTGGGCTCTTCTTGTCGTCGTTGGAACCAAACATGGAGGACGGCTATCTCACGGTAGCGACGCGCCAACAGGGCGCCCCGGCAAATGAATATTCGATGCAGAACAGACTGTGTTTCACCCAGCTTGTTCACGCGCAACATTTTGTCGAGGCACCGAAGGCACCTCAACGATCGTTTTTACGATGATCTAAACCGGCAAAAATCGGCGAAAACGCAGGGTCTGGTTGCCAAACCGCTGCCTTGTGCCGCAAACCCATTCAGCCTTATCAGGTTGCAGAACCTCATAGACGTGGTCGCCAGTAAAACGGATCAGTATCCTAGGGCGTGTCATTGATCATTACCAGTACCGCGTGGCCGCCTGAAAACGGGCCAGACAAGGCGCAGGCCGCAGGGAATGTGCTTTCCTTGCCAAGGACTGCAACGCAGTATGGCCCGTTTTCAGGCGCCACCCGGAGGGCCGGGCCTGATAGTGTGCAGGGCTGCGTTGCTCGGAGTTTATTTGGAACAACCAAACCACACTCCTCGCGCCTTGCCCTGCACACTATCAGGCACCGGCGCGGTACTGGTAACGATCAATGACACGCCCTACCTCTCGCCCGCCGACGCTAAGACCAAGCGGGCAGCCCAACAGGTTGAAAAACGAATGAATGCTCTAGCCCGCCGCGCTGCTGGCCTGCTGCTCAGCGCAGTCTGCCTGCCCCTTTCGGCCCTGGCGGCCGACCCGCAACCGACCCATGAATTCACCCTCGACAACGGCCTCAAGGTCGTCGTGCGCGAAGACCATCGTGCGCCTGTCGTCGTTTCGCAGATCTGGTACAAGGTCGGCTCCAGCTACGAAACCCCGGGCCAGACCGGTTTGTCCCACGCGCTCGAACACATGATGTTCAAGGGCAGCGAAAAAGTCGGCCCCGGCGAAGCCTCGCTGATCCTGCGCGACCTCGGCGCCGAAGAGAATGCCTTCACCAGCGACGACTTCACCGCTTACTACCAGGTGCTGGCCCGCGATCGCCTCGGCGTGGCCTTTGAGCTGGAAGCGGACCGCATGGCCAACCTGCGCCTGCCCGCCGACGAATTCGCCAAGGAAATCGAAGTCATCAAGGAGGAGCGCCGCCTGCGCACCGATGACAAGCCGATGTCCAAAGCCTACGAGCGCTACAAGGCCATGGCCTACCCGGCCAGCGGTTACCACACGCCGACCATCGGCTGGATGGCGGATCTGGAACGCATGAAAGTCGAAGAACTGCGCCACTGGTACCAGTCCTGGTACGCGCCGAACAACGCCACGCTGGTAGTGGTCGGTGACATTACTCCGGACGAGGTGAAAACCCTCGCCCAGCGCTACTTCGGCCCCGTCGCCAAACGCGAGGTACCACCGGCGAAAAAACCGCTGGAACTGGCCGAGCCCGGCGAACGCCAGATCACCCTGCGCGTGCAGACCCAGTTGCCTAGCCTGATGCTCGGCTTCAATGTGCCAAGCATTGCCACGGCTGAAGACAAACGCTCGGTCAACGCCCTGCGCCTGATCTCCGCGCTGCTCGACGGCGGCTACAGCGGACGCATTCCGACGCAACTGGAACGCGGTGAAGAATTGGTCTCCGGCGGTTCGTCGGACTACGACGCCTACACCCGTGGCGACAGCCTGTTCACCCTGTCGGCGACGCCGAACACACAAAAGAAAAAGACCATCGCTCAGGCTGAAGCCGGTTTGTGGAAACTGCTCGAGCAGCTGAAGACCACCGCACCGTCTGCCGAAGAGCTGGAACGCGTGCGCGCACAGGTCATCGCCGGGCTGGTCTATGAGCGTGATTCGATCACCAGCCAGGCCACCGCCATCGGTCAACTGGAAACAGTCGGGCTGTCGTGGAAGCTGATGGACACCGAACTGGCCGATCTGGAAAGCGTGACTCCGCAAGACATCCAGAACGCCGCGAAAAAGTATTTCACCCGCGAACGTCTCAGCGTCGCCCACGTCCTGCCAATGGAGACGACTCATGAGTGAGCGCAAAACCCCACGCCTGATGCTGCTCGGCCTGATTGCTGTCGCGGTGATCGGTTCGGCGGCGGTCTATCTGTCACCTGGCGCCGACAGCCACGCCAGCGAAGCACTGGATAACGCCAAGTCCAGCCAGAAATTGCAATCGCTGGCCGAACTCGACGGCAAGGCCCCGGCCAGCCGCAAGCTCGATGTGCAGACCTGGAACACCGCCGAAGGCGCGAAAGTGCTGTTTGTCGAAGCCCATGAGCTGCCGATGTTCGACATGCGCCTGATTTTCGCCGCCGGCAGCAGTCAGGACGGCAACGTGCCCGGCCTCGCGGTGCTGACCAACGCCATGCTCAACGAAGGCATCGCTGGCAAAGACGTCGGCGCTATTGCCCAGGGTTTTGAGGGCCTTGGGGCCGACTTCGGCAACGGTGCGTTCAAGGACATGGCGCTGGCCTCGCTGCGCAGCCTGAGCGCACCCGAGCAGCGTGAGCCGGCGCTGAAGCTGTTCGCCGAAGTGGTCGGCAAACCGACCTTTCCCGCCGATTCCCTCGGGCGCATCAAGAACCAGTTGCTCGCCGGTTTCGAATACCAGAAACAGAACCCCGGCAAACTCGCCAGCCTCGAGCTGATGAAGCGTCTGTACGGCGAGCATCCATACGCGCATTCCAGCGATGGCAATCCGCAAAGCGTGCCGAAGATCACCGTCGCGCAATTGCGCGAGTTTCACGCCAACGCCTATGCCGCCGGCAATGCGGTGATTGCGCTGGTCGGCGATTTGTCGCGAGCCGACGCCGAGGCCATCGCCACTCAGGTCTCCTCTGCCCTGCCCAAAGGTCCGGCACTGGCGAAGATCGCTGCGCCGCAGGAACCAAGGGCCAGCGTCAACCACATCGAGTTTCCGTCGAAACAGACCAACCTGATGCTCGCGCAACTGGGCATCGATCGCGACGATCCGGATTACGCCGCGCTGTCGCTGGGTAATCAGATCCTCGGCGGCGGTGGTTTCGGTACGCGCCTGATGAGCGAAGTGCGCGAGAAGCGTGGCCTGACCTACGGGGTTTACTCGGCGTTCAGCCCGATGCAGGCCCGTGGCCCGTTCATGATCAACCTGCAGACGCGCGCCGAGATGAGCGAAGGCACCCTGAAACTGGTGCAGGACGTGCTCGCCGACTACCTGAAAACCGGGCCGACACAAAAAGAACTCGACGATGCCAAGCGCGAACTGGCCGGCAGCTTCCCGCTGTCCACCGCGAGCAACGCCGACATCGTTGGCCAGCTCGGCGCCATGGGCTTCTATAATCTGCCGCTGAGCTATCTGGACGACTTCATGCGTCAATCGCAGAGCCTGACTGTGGAGCAGGTCCGTGATGCGCTGAACAAACACCTGAGCACGGAGAAAATGGTCATCGTCACCGCTGGCCCGACCGTGCCGCAAAAGCCGTTACCGGCCCCATCTGATAAACCTGCCGAGCAACCGCTCGGGGTTCCGGAGCATTAATGGCGACTCGATCACCGAAAAAACCTGTGCAAAACGTGCACAACGGCGTGAACCAACTGCGCATCATTGGTGGCCAGTGGCGCAGCCGCAAACTGAGCTTTCCTGATGCGCCGGGCCTGCGCCCGACCCCGGATCGTGTGCGCGAAACCCTGTTCAACTGGCTCGCGCCGTACGTCGAAGGAGCGAAAGTGCTCGACCCGTTCGCCGGCAGCGGCGCGCTGTTTCTCGAAGCGCTGTCCCGCGGCGCGGCCACGGCCCAAGCGCTGGACGCCAGCAACGTTGCGGTATCGAGCCTGAAAGAACACCTCGGCACCCTGCGCTGCAGCAACGGTCAGGTACAAACGGCCGATGCGCTGCGCTACCTGGAAACCCAGACCGCAACGCCGTTCGATCTGGTATTCCTCGACCCGCCGTTCAATCAAAACCTGCTGCCAGCGGTTTGTACTTTGCTGGAAGAGCGCCAATGGCTGGCGGCCGATTCGTGGATCTACACTGAAAGCGAAACCGCGCCGTCGACGTTGGGCCTGCCGGGCAACTGGCGCCTGCATCGCGAACAGAAATCCGGTCGCGTGTACTACGCGTTATGGCAGCGCACGGCGGACATCGCCGGCTGACAAGGTCGCAAGCAACCTGCGGCGAGGGGGCGTGCTTCCTCGCCACAAGCCCATCGAGAATCATCGTGCCCCCTTCGCCAGAACGCTTCATCCCCGCCTTCGGCCTCGGCAATCCTCATCTGCAAACCTTGTGGGGTCCGCTGTGGCGCAAAACCGTGCACATCGAGCGCGAGCGCGAACGCCTGTGGCTCGAGGACGGCGACTTCCTCGACCTCGACTGGCACGGCCCGCACAGTGCCGAGGCGCCGCTGGTGCTGGTGCTGCACGGTCTCACCGGTTCTTCCAATTCCCCCTATGTGGCGGGCATCCAAAAGGCTTTGGCCGACCTGGGCTGGGCCAGCGTCGCGCTGAACTGGCGTGGTTGTTCCGGCGAGCCGAATCTGCTGCCGCGCAGCTACCACTCCGGCGCCAGCGAGGACCTTGCCGAAGCCATCCAGCACCTGCGCGCGAAACGTCCGTTGGCACCGTTGTATGCGGTCGGCTATTCCTTGGGCGGCAACGTGCTGCTCAAACACCTCGGCGAAACCGGCAGCCAGAGCGGCGTGCTCGGCGCAGTGGCAGTGTCGGTACCGTTCAGGCTGGATCAGTGCGCGGACCGCATCGGCCAGGGCTTTTCGCGGGTATATCAGGCGCACTTCATGCGCGAGATGGTCGCCTACATCAAGAACAAGCAGCGCCAGTTCCAGCATGACGGGCGCGAAGACGGCCTGGCGAAACTGGCCGCACTCGGCTCGCTGGAGAACATGCGCACGTTCTGGGATTTCGATGGCCGGGTCACCGCGCCACTGCATGGTTTCAATGATGCCGAGGATTACTACCGCCGCGCTTCGAGCCGCTACTACCTTGGCGAGATCCGCACGCCGACGCTGATCATTCAGGCGGCGGACGATCCGTTCGTATTTCCCCACAGCCTGCCGCAAGCCGATGAGTTGTCAGCCTGCACCCAGTTCGAATTGCAGTCGCGGGGCGGTCATGTCGGCTTCGTCGACGGCTCGCTGCGCCGGCCTGGGTATTACCTGGAGCGGCGCATACCGCAATGGCTGGCCGCAACCAGTCAGTGAACGCCATATATCCCTTGTAGGAGTGAGCCTGCTCGCGAAGGCGTCCTGTCAGGTAATGAATTGATAACTGACACACCGCTTTCGCGAGCAGGCTCGCTCCCACAGAGGATCTGCGTTGGCATGAAGATGCGTGGCGCAACCTGATTCATTGTGGGAGTGAGCCTGCTCGCGAAGGCGTCCTGTCAGGTAATGAATTGATAACTGACACACCGCTTTCGCGAGCAGGCTCGCTCCCACAGGGGATCTGCGTTGGCATGAAGATGCGTGGCTCAACCTGATTCATTGTGGGAGCGAGCCTGCTCGCGAAGGCGTCCTGTCAGGTAATGAATTGATAACTGACGCACCGCTTTCGCGAGCAGGCTCGCTCTCACAGAGGATCTGCGTTGGCATGAAGATGCGTGGCTCAACCTGATTCATTGTGGGAGCGAGCCTGCTCGCGAAGGCGTCCTGTCAGGTAATGAATTGATAACTGACACACCGCTTTCGCGAGCAGGCTCGCTCCCACAGGGGATCTGCGAGTTTATTCGCCGGTGGCAATGCCGCGCGAAGGCTGATTGATCCATTCACTCCACGATCCGGCATACAGTGCGCCCAGCGGATAGCCGGCCAGACACAGTGCAAACAGGTTGTGACACGCCGTCACCCCGGATCCGCAGTACGCGACCAGCTCCGACGGCGAGCGATCGCCCAGTTTCGCAGCGAAACGCTGCTTGAGCTGCTCCGCCGGCAGGAATCGTCCGTCACTGCCGAGGTTATCGGTGAACGCCGCACATTGCGCCCCGGGAATGTGCCCGGCGACCGGATCGATTGGTTCCACTTCGCCCTTGAAGCGCGGCAAGGCGCGGGCGTCGAGCAGGGTCAGCGTTGGCTGGGCGAGGCGTTGCTGCAATTGCTCGGCGCTGAGCAGCAGGCTCATGTCCGGCTGACCGCTGAAGTTACCCGGCGTCACGCTCGGCGGATCCAGGCTCAGGGGCAGACCGGCGGCGTGCCAGGCCTTGAGCCCGCCATCGAGAATGAATACGCCGTCGCGCTTGCCCAACCATGCAAGCAACCACCACGCCCGTGCCGCGTAGGCACCCGGGCCGTCATCGTACAAAACCACGTCGCTGTCGTTGCTGATGCCCCAGGCTTGCAGGCGTTCGATCAGCGCCGCCGGTTCGGGCAACGGATGACGCCCGGTGACGCCTCTCTCGACCTTACCGCTCAGATCACGCTCCAGATCGGCGAAACTCGCCCCGGCAATGTGCCCTTCAGCGTAGCTGCGCTGGCCGTAGTCCGGATCTTCAAGGGCGAAACGACAATCGAGAATCACCAGCCCCGGCTGCTCTTTGCGAGCGTCCAAAGCTTGTGGGCTGATCAACTGCGCAATCGACATATCGGGCTCCTGTGGCATTCGGCTGAACGGTTTATTTCACGTCTTCAAGGGCCTGCGCCAGCGGCACATAGAACTCGTCGAACAAAGCATTGACCTCATCACGCGCCTGATCGGTGACAAACCCCGCTTCCAGCACCAGTACCTGATACACGCCGCGCTTCACGGCCTGTTCGCTGAGGTGGTTGGAGTTTTCCCGCGTGGTGCACAGAAAGCGTACCCACGAGGTCAGGATGATCCACGCGTTGAGGGTCAGCGATTCGATCTGTACGCGGTCCATTTTCAGGATGCCGGCGGCGACGAAGCCTTCGTAGATGGCTGCGCCCTGGATCACGCAACGCTGGGAAAAGCGCCGATAACGCGCAGCCAGTTCCGCATCGCTGTCGAGCAGATGCTCGAGGTCGCGATGCAGAAAGCGGTAGCGCCACATGGCCGAAAGCAGTTCCTTCAAATAGAAACGCTTGTCCTCGACCGTTGCGGGGCGGCCCTGGGGCGGACGCAGAAAGCTGTCTACCAGGGCTTCGTACTCACTGAACAACACGGCGATGATCGCCTGCTTGTTGGGGAAGTGGTAGTACAGGTTGCCCGGAGAAATCTCCATGTGCGCGGCGATGTGGTTGGTGCTGACGCTGCGCTCGCCCTGCTGATTGAACAGCTCCAGGCTGTTCTGAACGATGCGCTCGCTGGTTTTTATTCGTGGGGCCATGGCTTGAGCTTTAATTCAGAGTGCGTAGACGGCGCATCTTACGACCTAACCGGAAATGGATAAAACACTGACGTGCGCGGAAGTCGTTTGACTTTCTAGAGCATCGACTCTAAAAAGTGCTCATTACAACAAAATCCGGAGCCTGCGATGACTGCCGACATTGCCTACCTGCAAACCCTGCAACAGCCTGCTGAAACCCTCGACCGGCAGTTCCAGGCGCAACGGGCGGCGTATGCCGCCAACCCGATGCCGCCGGCCGCGCAACGTCAGCAGTGGCTCAAGGCTTTGCGCGATATGCTCAACGCCGAGCGCCAGGCATTGATCGAGGCTATCAGCGCCGATTTCAGTCACCGCAGCGCCGACGAAACCCTGCTCGCCGAACTGATGCCGAGCCTGCACGGCATTCACTACGCCAGCCGTCATTTGAAGAAATGGATGAAGCCCTCGCGGCGCAAGGTCGGCATGGCGTTCCAGCCGGCTTCGGCGAAAGTGGTCTATCAGCCGCTGGGCGTGGTCGGTGTGATCGTGCCGTGGAACTACCCGCTGTATCTGGCCGTAGGGCCGATGGTCGGCGCCCTGGCGGCGGGCAATCGGGTGATGCTCAAGCTCAGCGAATCGACCCCGGCCACCGGGCTGCTGCTCAAGCAATTGTTCGCGCGGATCTTCCCTGAAAACCTGGTCTGCGTGGTGCTGGGCGAAGCGGATGTCGGCATGGCGTTCTCGCGTCTGCCTTTCGATCATCTGCTGTTCACCGGTTCCACCAGCATCGGCAAACACGTCATGCGTGCGGCGGCGGAGAACCTGACGCCAGTGACGCTGGAACTGGGCGGCAAGTCGCCGGCCATCGTCTCCAGAGACGTGCCATTGAAGGACGCCGCCGAACGCATCGCCTTCGGTAAAACCCTCAACGCCGGGCAGACCTGTGTCGCCCCCGACTATGTGCTGGTGCCGGAAGACCGCGTCGGCGCTTTTGTCGAGGCCTATCGTCAGGCCGTAAAAGGCTTTTACCCGACCCTGGCGGACAACGCCGACTACACGGCAATCATCAACGAGCGCCAGTTGGCGAGGCTCAATGCTTACATCAGCGACGCGACCAGCAAGGGCGCGCTGCTGATCCCGTTGTTCGAACAAGGCCAGGGCCGGCGCATGTCGCACAGCGTCCTGCTGAATGTCAGCGACGAGATGAGCGTGATGCAGGACGAAATCTTCGGCCCGCTGCTGCCGATCGTGCCTTATCGCGATCTGGAGCAGGCATTCGCTTACATCAATCAGCGCCCTCGTCCTCTGGCTCTTTACTACTTTGGCTACGACAAGCGCGAACAGCATCGCGTGCTGCACGAGACCCATTCCGGCGGTGTGTGCCTGAACGACACCCTGCTGCACGTCGCTCAGGACGATATGCCCTTCGGTGGCATCGGTCCGTCAGGCATGGGCCATTACCACGGCCATGAAGGTTTCCTGACCTTCAGCAAGGCCAAAGGCGTGTTGATCAAACAGCGTTTCAACGCCGCCCGGCTGATCTACCCGCCATATGGCACGTCGATTCAGAAACTGATTCAGAAACTGTTCATCCGCTAAACGCTGTCGACCCGGGTAATAACAACAATGCACCCAAGCCTGACTGAAACACCCGCCCTGTCGCGCCGTGGCCTGCTGAAATTCAGCCTCGGCGCCACGGCGTTTCTCGCCACCGCCGGCCTTGGTGCCAGCCTGACTGGCTGCTCGTCGAGCGTCAGCGCCAACGGCTTTGTCAGTTTGCGCGACGGCGATCTGCTGTTTCTGCGCGCGCTGATCCCGGTGATGCTCGACGGTGCTGTGGCGGCGGAGAAAATGCCCGCAGCGGTCGACGGCACACTGAAATCGCTGGACTACAGCCTCGATCACCTGTCGCCGGAAATGCTCAAGCTCACTCGACAACTGTTCGATGTGCTCGGCATGGCCGTGACCCGTGGGCCGCTGACCGGAATCTGGGGCAACTGGGAAAACGCCAGTCCCGACGCGATGCGGCAGTTCCTTGAACGCTGGGAGAACAGTTCCCTGAGCCTGCTGCGCATGGGCCACAGCTCGTTGCAGCAGATGGTGATGATGGCCTGGTACACCCGCGCCGAATCCTGGGCGCATTGCGGTTATTCCGGGCCGCCTAAAGTTTGAGATCGGCGTCGCGCCCTTCGCGAGCAGGCTCGCTCCCACAGGAAAATGCATTTCAAATGTGGGAGCGAGCCTGCTCGCGAAGAGGTCGGCCGCCACACCGCCGCATCCAAAAATAATAAAGAGAACCTGATCGATGCCCGTACCCGACCCCTTCCGCGAAGGCCTTGCCCGAGGCTGGAAAACCTACAACGGCGCGCAACTGAGCGACGACCTCACCCTCCAAGCCGATGTGGCGATCATCGGCAGCGGCGCCGGCGGCGGCACCACAGCGGAAATCCTCAGCGCAGCCGGCTACAAAGTCCTGCTGATCGAAGAAGGCCCGCTGAAAACCAGTTCGGATTTCAAACTGCTCGAGGACGAGGCCTACAGCAGCCTGTATCAGGAAGGCATCGGGCGGATGAGCAAGGATGGCGCAATCACTATCCTGCAGGGCCGCGCAGTCGGCGGCACGACGCTGATCAACTGGACCTCAAGCTTTCGCACACCCGAACCGACTCTCGAACACTGGGCCAGGGAACACAACGTCAAAGGCCATAGCCCGGCAGAGATGGCGCCGTGGTTCGAAAAAATGGAGCAGCGCCTCGGCGTCGCCCCATGGATGGTGCCGCCTAACGCCAACAACGACGTGATCCGCAAAGGCTGCGAGCAACTCGGCTACAGCTGGCACGTGATCCCGCGCAACGTGCGTGGCTGCTGGAACCTCGGCTATTGCGGCATGGGCTGCCCGAGCAACGCCAAGCAATCGATGATGGTCACGACCATCCCGGCGACGCTGGAAAAGGGCGGCGAGCTGCTGTATCTGGCGCGGGTGGAGAAGCTGCTGATCAGCGGCGACAAGGTTACCGGGCTGCATTGCGTGGCAATGGACGAACGCTGCGTCGAGCCGACCGGGCGCAGCATCACGGTCAAGGCGCGGCATTACGTGCTGGCCGGCGGCGGCATCAACAGCCCGGCGTTGCTACTGCGCTCGGACGCGCCGGATCCGCATGCGTGCCTGGGCAAGCGTACCTTCCTGCATCCGGTGAACATGTCCGCCGCGCGTTTCGCCGAGGTGGTCAATCCGTTTTACGGCGCGCCGCAGTCCATCTATTCCGACCATTTCCAGTGGAAGGACGGCACCACCGGCCCGATGGCTTTCAAGCTCGAAGTGCCACCGCTGCACCCGGCGCTGGCGGCCACGCTGCTCGGCGGTTTCGGCCGAGAGAACGCGCAACACATGGCCGACCTGCCGCACACCCACGCCATGCTGGCGCTGCTGCGCGACGGTTTTCACCCGGACAGCAGCGGTGGCTCGGTGGAACTGCGCGGCGACGGCTCGCCAGTGCTCGACTATCAGGTCTCGCAGTACGCCTGGGACGGTTTGCGCCGGGCCTTTCACGTCATGGCAGAGATTCAGTTCGCAGGCGGCGCGCAAGCGGTGATGCCGATGCATGCCGACGGTCGCTATGTGAAGACACTGTATGAGGCGCGCTCGCTGATCGATGGGTTGAGCCTGGAGTTGTACCGCACGCGACTGGGCAGTGCCCATGTGATGGGCGGTTGCGCCATGGGTGAAGATCCGAACAGTGCGGTCGCCGACAGCCTCGGTCGCCATCACCAGCTCAGTAATCTGTCGATCCACGACGGCTCGCTGTTCCCCACCAGCATCGGTGCCAACCCGCAGCTGTCGGTGTACGGCCTGACCGCGCAACTGGCAACGGCCCTGGCGGATCGACTGAAAAATCCATGAAAAAGCAGCCTGTTCCTATCGTCTATAGTGCTTTCTTACCGAACAGGCGACTTGGCCGACCGGGAAGGCTGCGATACCATCCGACTCCCCAACGGACTCCCGCCAGGACGACGCGATGAACCGAGTGTTGTACCCAGGTACCTTCGACCCTATTACCAAGGGCCATGGCGATCTGGTCGAACGCGCCTCGCGCCTGTTCGATCACGTGATCATTGCGGTCGCCGCCAGCCCGAAAAAGAACCCGCTGTTCCCGCTGGAACAACGGGTCGAACTGGCTCGCGAGGTCACCAGACACCTGCCGAACGTGGAAGTGGTCGGTTTCTCGACGCTGCTTGCGCACTTCGCCAAAGAGCAGAACGCCAATGTGTTCCTGCGTGGTCTGCGCGCGGTGTCGGACTTCGAATACGAATTCCAGCTGGCCAACATGAACCGTCAACTGGCGCCGGATGTGGAGAGCCTGTTTCTCACACCGTCCGAGCGTTATTCGTTCATTTCCTCGACGCTGGTGCGGGAGATTGCCGCGCTGGGCGGCGATATCAGCAAGTTCGTTCACCCGGCCGTGGCCGACGCACTGACCCTGCGCTTCAAAAAGTAGGAGCTGTCGAAGGCTCGGGCTGCGATCAGACGATCTTTGTTGGTAGGAGCTGCCGAAGGCTGCGCTCTCTGTTTTGCAGCCCTTGATCGCCCCCGCGTGCACTGCGCTCGCCAATGCGGCACAATTGCGCGCATTGATTTATAGCGCCCGGGCCTGCTGCCCCGGCTGGAGTTAGCATGTCCCTGATCATCACCGACGATTGCATCAACTGCGACGTCTGCGAACCCGAGTGCCCGAACGCCGCCATTTCCCAAGGCGAAGAGATCTACGTGATCGACCCGAACCTGTGCACCCAGTGCGTCGGCCACTATGACGAACCGCAGTGCCAGCAGGTCTGCCCGGTGGATTGCATTCCACTGGACGAAGCCCATCCGGAGACTGAAGAGCAGTTGATGGAGAAATACCGCAAGATCACCGGCAAGGCCTGATCTCTTCAGTGCCCGTCTGGCCCTCTTCGCGAGCAGGCTCGCTCCCACATTTTGCAATGCATTCCCCTGTGGGAGCGAGCCTGCTCGCGAATGGGCCATCAGCCACACCGCTGAAATCCGATCAGCTCACTCGCGCTGTTCGAACCCCTCCCCCGTACACCCCAGACACCGCACAAACGCTGCTTTCGCCGGGTCGACCACCAGCGCCTGTCCGGCATCGCCAACACCGCCACCCAGCGCGGTAAACGGCAGCGACACCACAAACGCTCCCGCACCGATCACCGTCGCCACCACCAGCAAGGGTCGAGCAATCAGCAGGTCGCCGAGCATGGCGTACGCCGGGGGATTCTGGATGGTGTAACGGGGGTCACCGCTGCCACTTTCCGAGGCCTGAACGAGCAGGCTGGAACACAGCAGCAGCGTGACGAAGAAGACTTGCAGGACTTTCATGGCACGATCCTTCGGGCTGAACAGTGAGACTTCTCACTATAGACCCAAGGATTTTTCAGGTCTGGCAGCGCGGACAAAACACGCTGGCGCGCTGGCCAAGCTTCACTTCGCGCAGGCCCGTGCCGCAGACCTTGCAGTGCTGACCACCCCGACCATAAACAAACAGCTCCTGCTGGAAGTATCCCGGCTGACCGTCACCGCCAATAAAGTCGCGCAACGTTGTGCCGCCCCGCTCGATTGCAGCGGCAAGGATGCGTTTGATCTCGATCGCCAGTTTCAGATAACGCCCGCGGGAAATGCCCCCGGCTTCGCGGCGCGGATCGATTCCGGCGGCGAACAGCGCTTCGGTCGCGTAAATATTGCCGACTCCGACTACCACCGCGTTGTCCATGATGAACGGCTTGACCGCCATCGCGCGGCCGCGTGACAGCTGGAACAATCTGTCGCCATCGAACAGATCGGTCAGCGGCTCCGGACCGAGGCGAATCAGCAGCTCGTGATTGAGCGGGTCGGTGCTCCACAGCATCGCGCCGAACCGTCGCGGATCGGTGTAACGCAGGGCCAGTCCCGATTCCAGTTCGATGTCGACGTGTTCGTGCTTCAACGCCGGCAACCCCGCCTCGACCAGGCGCAGATTGCCCGACATGCCCAAGTGACTGATCAGCGTGCCGATCTCGGCGTTGATCAACAGGTACTTGGCCCGCCGCTCGACCAGCACGATGCGCTGCCCGGACAGGCGCACATCGAGGTCTTCCGGGATCGGCCAGCGCAGGCGCCGGTCGCGGACGATGACCCGGCTGACGCGCTGGCCTTCAAGGTGCGGGGCAATTCCGCGACGGGTTGTTTCGACTTCCGGCAGTTCAGGCATGGTGTCCTCGGATCAATGCGCGCCGAGGTCGCGAATCGTTTGTTTGAGCGTTTCGAAGTCGTAGTCCGACAGACCGACGTAATCCAGCACCAGCGGGCCAACGGCATTCCACTCGAAATCTTCGCTCTGGTTGCCGAGCACCCGATACGAGGCGCAGATGTGCTCGGCCATTTTCAGGATCGCCAGGAGATTTTTCAGTTGGCTGTTCTTCGACGATTCATCGTTGAAAATCGCCAGCGCGTTGTGGTGGTTGGCGATGGCGGCGCTGACATGTTCCGGCAGGCGCCAGGACTTGGCGGTGTAGTAACCGACCACGGCGTGGTTGGTGTTGAACACGCGGTTTTCCGTATCCACCACACGGCAGTCCGGGCTGGCGCTGGCGTAAGCCTCTTCCAGCACGGTCATGTAATTGGGGAAGCGCTGCAGCATCAACGGCACGCCGCAATCGTGGAACAGGCCCAACGCATAGGCTTCATCACCGGCCTGGGTGCCGATGCGCTTGGCCAGGGTCAGGCAGGTCATCGCCACATCCTGCGCGGTGTCCCAGAAACGGTTGAGGGTGACGATGGTGTCGTCGTTCATCTCGCCCTTGATCGACTGCGCGTTGATCAGGTTGATGATAGAACGGCTGCCCAACAGGTTCACCGCCCGCTGGATCGAGGTGATCTTGTTGCTCAGGCCGTAATACGGCGAGTTGACGATTTTCAGCAGCGCGCCGGACAGGCCGGGATCCTGGGAGATCAGTTTGGCGATCACCTCCAGGTCCGGGTCGGGCATGTACTGCTCCATTTGCAGATCCACCATGATCTGCGGTTGCGCCGGCACACTGATGCCTTGCAGCGATTGTTGAATCTGTTCGGTGGTCAGCTCTTGGGACATAAGTACACACTCCGGGGCAGGCGGCGATTCTAACCGCTGAAACGGCAGGGCGACACACCGATGGGCACATCGCCGGAACTTTCATCCGCGCTCAGGCTTCGGACTCTGTAGGGCGCATCGGATCTCGATGGTTCGCTGCGAAGGCAAAATCTCCACAGACTCAGGAGCTTACCGATGGCAACTTCCCTCAATGGCAAACGCGTCGCTATTTTGGTTACCGATGGTTTCGAACAGGTCGAGTTGACCGGTCCCAAGGATGCCCTGGAGCAGGCCGGCGTGCAGGTCGATATCCTGTCGGCCGAGACCGGCACGGTCAAAGGCTGGAACCATGACAAACCGGCGGACGACTTCCCCGTCGCCAACACCTTCCAAGCGGTGAGCATCGATCAATACGATGCCGTGCTGCTGCCGGGCGGTGTGCAGAATTCCGATACCATCCGCATTGATCAGGATGCTCAGCATCTGGTCAAGACTGCCGCATCGGCGGGCAAGCCGATCGCCGTGATCTGTCATGGCAGCTGGCTGCTGATCTCGGCGGGGCTGGTCAATGGCAAGACCATGACCAGCTACAAGACCGTCAAGGACGATCTGGTCAATGCCGGCGTCAACTGGGTCGATCAGGAAGTGGTCAAGGACGGCAACCTGATCAGCAGTCGCCAGCCGGATGATGTGCCGGCGTTCAGCCAGGCCCTGATTGACGCACTGGCTGCGTAATCTTCGCGGTCCCGTTCGCAAGCAGGCTCGCTCCCACACTTGAAATGCATTCCCTGTGGGAGCGTGCCTGCTCGCGAACGCATCATTAGCGTTTCATCGCATCCTCAGCCCGGCGCAAACCGCAACACGCTATACTCCCGCTCTTTTTTCCGGAGCGACGTCATGTCCCTGCCTAGCCTGCGCCTCAAAGCCAACGCCGACCGTCGCCTGCGCAACGGCCACTTGTGGGTCTACAGCAACGAAATCGACGTGGCCGCCACGCCTCTGCACGGCTTCAAGGCCGGCGATCAGGCGGTGCTCGAAGCCGCCGGTGGCAAGCCGCTGGGCATCGTAGCGATGAGCCCGAACAACCTGATCTGCGCGCGCCTGCTCTCGCGCGACATCAAACTGGCACTGGACAAGTCGCTGCTGGTGCATCGCCTGAACGTCGCGCTGTCGTTGCGCGAGCGTCTGTTCGACAAGCCGTTCTACCGTCTGGTCTACGGCGATTCCGACCTGCTGCCGGGTCTGGTGGTCGATCGTTTCGGCGACATCCTCGTGGTGCAAATCGCCTCGGCGACCATGGAAGCGCACAAGGACGACGTGATCGCAGCGCTGACCCAAGTGCTCAAGCCAAGTGGCATTCTGTTCAAGAATGACTCCGCCGCCCGCGACGCCGAAGGTCTCAACCGCTACGTCGAGACCGTATTCGGTCTGGTACCGGAGTGGGTAGCGCTGGAAGAAAACGGCGTGAAGTTCGAGGCACCGGTCATTCAAGGTCAGAAAACCGGCTGGTTCTACGATCACCGTATGAACCGCGCGCGTCTGGCGCCCTACGCCAAAGGCAAACGCGTGCTGGACCTGTACAGCTACATCGGTGGCTGGGGCGTGCAGGCCGCGGCGTTCGGCGCCAGCGAAGTGTTCTGCGTCGACGCCTCCGCATTCGCCCTCGACGGTGTAGAGCGCAACGCTGCGCTGAACGGTTTCGCTGACAAGATGACCTGCATCGAAGGCGATGTCTTTGAAGCGCTGAAGGAACTGAAAGCCAGCGAAGAGCGTTTCGACGTGATCGTTGCCGATCCGCCAGCGTTCATCAAACGCAAGAAAGACATGAAGAATGGCGAAGGCGCCTACCGTCGTCTGAACGAGCAAGCCATGCGCCTGTTGACCAAGGACGGCATTCTGGTCAGTGCTTCGTGCTCCATGCACCTGCCGGAAGATGATCTGCAGAACATCCTGCTGACCAGCGCCCGTCACCTGGACCGCAATATTCAGATGCTCGAGCGTGGCGGCCAGGGCCCGGATCATCCGGTGCATCCGGCCATCGCCGAAACCCGCTACATCAAGAGCATCACCTGCCGTCTGCTGCCCAACAGCTGAATGCAGTTGAACACGGGGAGCCACTGAGCTCCCCGTTTTTTTGCGTCACCTTCCCGCCTTTCTTCACACTCGCCATGAGTGTCTTGCCGTCTTCCTACAATTATCTTCCAACTTTCTTGCAGGACGTTTCGCCACGCCTGTTAGTTATGGAAAATTAACCTACACGGTAGATATCCCACACTAGATCACTCCGACAGAATTACTGGAATATTCCTACTTAATAACCCCTTGCCAATATTCGATTACAAACTATTATGAAGTTGTCGCCATGAGGCGACTTCAACTACTTAAGAACAAGGAGTTCACATCATGAAAACCATTTATCTGGAAACAAACAAACTCGCCAACCTGGCCTTCCTGGTTGCAGCCAAAACCCGCTAAGCAAGTCTGGACGCCGGAGAGTGCCGGCACTCCGGCGTCCTTCAGACTTCCCTTGAGTGAATTGAATAAATGTATATCAGTCCTTTTCTATTTATATTGCCGCGCCCACCCGGACAGGTTGTATGGAACTATAAGACACATACTCAACACGAGCTTGATCTTGACTACTCCACTCGCCTCGCCCAACTTATAAACAACCCGAATCTGTATGACCCGCAAAACATAATAGACATACAACTTCTGCACGCAGGCATTCTAACCATTGCAAAAATAGACAGTCCCAATTGGGGCTGGGATGAGCTGTCGAAGATCTTTCACATCGGCACACAAAACATCCCTTGCGAACATGTGCCGCAAAACATTCATGAGTGGTCAAGACAATACCTGGCGCACTGCCGCGAAGTATTGGCAACCCCGGAACCCGCCAATCCCAGAACGCGGCAATCAGCAGCAGCGCTTATCGTCCTGCCTGCACCGTGTGATGTGAATGCTGACAGCCTGACTCAGGCATTGCTGCAGCGGAAGACCTGCCGATCCTATACGGGTGCTGCGGTGACCCTGGACGAGGTCGGCACACTTCTGTATTTCACCCTCGGCTATCTCCCCGCGCGGGAAAACGCGCACGACGACCCCGTCGCGCCAGGCCTCGGCGAACGTCGGAGCAGTCCGTCAGGCGGCGGCCTGAACGCCTGTGAGGGCTTTCTTCTCGCTCAGAATGTCTCCGAGCTCGAACCCGGCATCTATGCCTATCACCCTGCGGAGCACGCCTTGAGCCGGGTCAATCCGCTGCCCGACCCAGAGCTGGGGCAATTGCTCGGCGGCCAGCATTTCATCAATAACCTGCCGCTGGGCCTGTTCATCACCGCGCGATTCGATCGACTCTGGTGGAAGTACGAACATTCGCGCGCCTACCGCATGGCGTTCATTGATGCGGGTCATCTCTCGCAAACCTTTCAACTGGTGGCGACAACACTGGGGCTGAGTACCTGGCTGACGGGAGCGTTTGCCGACGCCCGGGTCGAAACCCTGCTCGGTCTCGAAGGCAGCGCCGAGCAGCCTTTGTTCTTCGTCGGGTGCGGAGAAAGCGATGGTCAGGCCATGTGCCAGGAAATGCGCGATCTGCTGTGCGGGGTACCGTCATGATTTCAACAGCGCTGGATGAGGGCGAAGCCCCGGTGTCATGGTCGCTTAAATTTACCCTTCCCGATTGGGAAAGCCGCGCGTCGGTTCGCAGCAGCACTCATGACTACCGGCTGCCGGCGAATGTCGAGCAGCAATTGCAAACGCGCTACTGGTTTCCCCCGGCCTTCCTGCCCTATCTGGCACATCCCGCCATCCAGGCCAAGGGTCGCGAAACGCTGCATCGCCTGACCGCCAATCACCTTGTGTATTTCCTCGATTACACCACGCTGCTTGAACATCGCATCGTCAACCGAGCGGTGGAAGTCATCGTGCACCGGGAGCTGCCCATCTACATACCACTGCCGATGAAGCACGCGGCGCTGCAGCTATATACCGACGAGGGCTATCACGCACTGTTCTCAAACCAGATTGCCGAACAGATCGCCGCGCTCTACAACATCACCCGACGCCCTGTCATCCCCAGGCGCATCACCCGCATGAACGCCCTGATCGCGCGCGCACCGGAGAAGAACCGCGCACTGGCCTGGTTTCTTCTTGGATTCGTCTCGGAAACCATCATTGCCCGGGAGCTGCTGGAGGTGTGTCGCGACACGCTGGTTTCCAGCGTGAACGACATGCTGCGCGATCACCTCGCCGACGAGGCCCGGCACAGTCGTTATTTTGCTGAAGCCTTCCATTACTTCTGGATCGCCATGAACAGTCGGCAGCGCCTGTTCGTCAGCAAGACGCTGGTGGAGATCATTTCGATTTTCTTCGAAGCCGACGAAAGCTGGCTGCAACAAAGCCTGCGTTCAGTCGGTATCGCTGACAGCGACGTGATGGAAATCGTCGGCGGCATGGCGACGGTGCCGGCCAACCGCGCCCGTGCCCGCGCTGGCTGCAAACCGACACTGGAGGCGTTGCACAAGGCCGGTTTCTTTGCACTGCCCCACAACCAGACACTGTTCGCCAAGGCAGGATTGATCGATGGATAAACACCGCCGGGTAGTTACCCGCCGCCAACAGCGCGGCGCCGTCAGTCTGTTGCTGGCAATGATCCTGCTCGGCGTGTTCCCGCTGGATGTGCTCTTGCCGTCCTTCCCGGCGCTGGCGGCACACTTTGATCGATCCCCGAGCGACATCGCACTCTCGATCAGTCTGTTCGCCGTGGGCATTGCGTTTGCCCAGTTGCTGATCGGTCCGCTGTCCGACGTGATCGGCCGCAAGGGTCTGCTGCTCGCCGGCATGACTGTGTCGCTGCTCGGCGCCCTTGGCTGTGTGCTGAGCAATGACTACACGCTGTTTCTGATTTTTCGGGTGATGCAGGCACTGGGATGCGGGTGCTTCGTGCTGTCCCAGGCTCTGGTGCAGGATCTGTTTGCAGGGAACGAGCGTGACCGCCTGCGAATTTTGATGGTCACCGCGACAGGGATCTTCATTTCGGTATCGCCGCTGGCGGGTACGTTTCTGCAAGCCACGTTCGGCTGGCGCGGCAGCTTCTGGGTGTTCATCGCCTTGGCCGCCGTGGTTCTGCTCAAGACCTGGCGACTGCTCGATAACAGCCGTCCTCCTCATGATGCCAACCGCCTGGGCTTCATCCAGTCCTACCAACGCGTCCTGGGCAATTTCGAATTTGTCAGCTGTTGGCTGATTTCCGCGTTCGCTTTCGCTTGCCACTTTTCCTTCATCGTCATTTCGCCGCTGATCTTCATGGAGCAGCTGCAAATGGCCCCCTACGATTTCGCCTTGATCCTGCTGATTTACGGCGCCTCCTATGTCTTCGGCGGCTTGCTCGCCAGCGTGTTGAACCGGCTTATCAATGCGCAACAGCAGATTTTCACCGGACAGAGTCTGATCCTGATTTCGGGTCTGGTGATGCTCTACCTGGCCGCCAACCATGAGCTGTCAGCTGCGACGGTGCTTGTTCCGATGCTGATCTGCACGGCGGGCACCACCATTTCCCGGCCACCGGCCACCTCCCGGGCCATGAGCCTGTTCACCGAAAACGCCGGCGCATCGGCGTCTGCCGGCAGCACCATCATCTTTATCTGTGGCGGGCTGGTCAGCGCCCTGATCAGCCTTGGCCCGACCAACCTGCAAGCGACGCTGGGCTACGGATTTGTGGCGCTGAGCGGCATATCCCTGCTGCTCAACAGCGTGATTGGCCGTCGCACCCGCAACCTGCGCAGTGATCCGGTAATGCCGGGTGGCGACCATTGACCCTGCCAGTCGTCACTGAGCGAGCGCATTGGGCACGGGAACAACGCTTTGCGGCATTCCCTCACGACGCCAGCGGTGTAGAATCGCCTCATTCATCGCCATTCATCCCCGGCGGGTTTATGAGCTCAGGCTGAGACCAGCGGCGATCCCGCAACGTCATCGGCAGCTTCCGGACACACGGCCATTTTTCGGGTGTTTCAGAGGTCAACAGAAGCTCACTCCCCTTTAGTACGTGATTAGCCGCCCGGAGTGCTCCATGCCAGATTACCGCTCGAAAACATCCACCCACGGCCGCAACATGGCCGGCGCCCGCGCACTGTGGCGCGCCACCGGGATGAAGGATGACGACTTCAAGAAGCCGATCATCGCCATCGCCAACTCGTTCACCCAGTTCGTCCCGGGCCACGTGCACCTGAAGGACCTGGGTCAACTGGTCGCCCGCGAGATCGAACGCGCCGGTGGCGTGGCCAAGGAATTCAACACCATCGCCGTCGATGACGGCATCGCCATGGGCCACGATGGCATGCTGTATTCGCTGCCGAGCCGCGAGATCATCGCCGACTCCGTCGAGTACATGGTCAACGCCCACTGCGCTGACGCCATCGTGTGCATTTCCAACTGCGACAAGATCACCCCGGGCATGCTGATGGCTGCACTGCGCCTGAACATCCCGGTGATCTTCGTTTCCGGCGGTCCGATGGAAGCCGGCAAGACCAAACTCGCCTCCCACGGTCTCGACCTCGTCGACGCCATGGTGATCGCCGCCGACTCCAGCGCTTCTGACGAGAAAGTCGCCGAGTACGAGCGCAGCGCCTGCCCGACCTGCGGTTCGTGCTCCGGCATGTTCACCGCCAACTCGATGAACTGCCTGACCGAAGCACTGGGCCTGGCCTTGCCGGGCAACGGTTCCACCCTGGCCACCCACAGCGACCGCGAACAACTGTTCCTGCAGGCCGGGCGCACCATCGTCGAGCTGTGCAAGCGTTACTACGGCGAGAACGACGACTCTGTGCTGCCGCGCAACATCGCCAACTTCAAGGCGTTCGAGAACGCAATGATGCTCGACATCGCCATGGGCGGTTCGACCAACACCATCCTGCACTTGCTCGCTGCAGCCCAGGAGGCCGAGATCGATTTTGACCTGCGCGACATCGACCGTCTCTCGCGCAGCGTGCCGCAGCTGTGCAAAGTCGCGCCGAACATCCAGAAATACCACATGGAAGACGTGCACCGTGCCGGCGGCATTTTCAGCATCCTCGGTTCGCTGGCCCGTGGCGGGCTGCTGCACACCGACCTGCCGACCGTGCACAGTCGCAGCATGGAAGAAGCCATTGCCAAGTGGGACATCACCCAGACCAGCGACGAAGCCGTGCACCACTTCTTCAAGGCAGGTCCTGCGGGCATTCCGACCCAGACCGCATTCAGCCAGTCGACCCGCTGGGAAACCCTGGATGACGACCGTGAAAACGGCTGCATCCGCAGCTTCGAGCACGCTTATTCGAAAGAAGGCGGCCTCGCCGTGCTCTACGGCAACATCGCGCAGGATGGTTGCGTGGTGAAAACCGCCGGTGTCGATGAGTCGATCCACGTTTTCGAAGGCAACGCGAAGATCTTCGAAAGCCAGGACAGCGCCGTGCGCGGCATTCTTGCCGACGAAGTGAAGGAAGGCGACATCGTCATCATTCGCTACGAAGGCCCGAAAGGCGGCCCGGGCATGCAGGAAATGCTCTACCCGACTTCGTACCTGAAATCCAAAGGCCTGGGCAAAGCCTGTGCGCTGCTCACCGACGGCCGTTTCTCCGGCGGTACGTCCGGCCTGTCCATTGGTCACGCTTCGCCAGAAGCTGCGGCCGGTGGCGCGATCGGTCTGGTGCAGGATGGCGACAAAGTGCTGATCGACATTCCGAACCGCTCGATCAACCTGTTGGTCAGCGACGAAGAACTGGCGGCACGCCGCGCCGAGCAGGACAAGAAAGGCTGGAAACCGGTAGAGGTGCGTCCACGCAAAGTGACCACCGCCCTCAAGGCCTACGCTCTGCTGGCGACCAGTGCCGACAAGGGTGCTGTGCGTAACAAAGCGATGCTGGACGGGATATAAAACAGCTGCAAGCTGCAAGCCGTAAGCAAGAGCCGCCTTGCTCTTCCTTGCAGCTTGTAGCTTGTAGCTTGCAGCTGCTTTATTGAATATCTTCAGGTTTGACGACCACCCAGTTCTTGTCCGCCGTCACCGGCAATCCTTCCTTGGCCTGCGCCGCTGCGTGCTTGGCCATCATGCCGTTGATCTGCGCCATGTACTTGTCCTTGCGGTTGATCCACAAATGGATGCCGCCCTTGGCCACGTCGACATCATGGAACAGCATGTAACCGTCGCTGGTCGGGGTATCGCCGCCAACCAGTACCGGTTTTTTCCATTCGTCGATGTAGGTGAGGATCGCTGCGTGCTTGCCGGCCATCCAGGTTGCCGGAGTCCACAGGTACGGAGTCAGTTCGAGGCCGAGGTTGGCCTTCTCGTCATATTTGCCGGCGGTGATCTGCTTGCGCGCGGTGGTCAGCTCGCCAGTCTTCTGATCCTTGAGCAGCAGTGAAACGCCAATGACGTTCTGCGGTTTGACGTTGTAGCCGTACTTGGGATCCGCCGCGACCATGCGCACCAGTTCCTCGGAGGCGGCGGTCATCACGTAGACCTCGATGCCATTCTCCATCAGCTTGTTGTACAGCTCCTGCTGACCGGTGAAGATCTTCGGCGGATTGACGTCCAGCTGCTTCACCACATCGCCTTCGTAATACGTCACCGGCACCGGTTTGCCCGAGGCCATCAACTCGTCGACATAGCCCTTGAGTTCCTTGAGGGTGAAGCCGGAAAACACCTGCGCCACCCATGGGTAGCAGACCATGTCGTCGACTTCACAGAGCCGGTAGTAATAACTGAACAGGCTCTCCTTGTGCTCGGCGGTGTCCTTGAACGGCATCAGTTTCAGCGAGGGATCGAGCTTGTCGCGGGTGATCAGGCCCTTGTTTTCCATGAACGGCAGCAACGACTCTTCGAGGTCGTAGCGGTAACTGGTGTTGTCCATGTCGAACACCGCGTAGTTACCCTTGTTGGCGTTGGCGGCGATCATCGCGTCGAGCGCCTTGGCCTGATCTGCCGGCCAATGCTTGAGCTCCGTGGCGTAAGCCTGACCAGTCAGGCCCGCCGCCAATGCCACAGCCAACAACGTGCGTGCAATTCTCATAGCGCTACTCCCCGATCCAAAGAGTTCGACGCTAACAAATAAGTGTGACAACCCTGGCCTGTCAGCGACCGCGTACGTCCCCTGCGCGTCAGCTGCATTGCCGACAGCGACACGCGCTTATTCCAAAAACGACGGACACCCTGCCATTTCGGTATTAAATCATTGCAAATCAAGCTGTTAGGCTTGCCGGTTCGCAGCAGCCCCGGATGGCTGTTGGCACAGTCTTTTCTGGAGTCCTCATGAATCTACCGCTGATTCTCAACCTGCTGGTGTTCCTCGCCCTGCTCTTCGGTCTGGCGCAAACCCGCCACACGACCTGGAGCCTGGCGAAAAAAGTCCTGCTTGCACTGGTCCTCGGCGTGGCGTTCGGCGTCGCCCTGCACACGATCTACGGTGCCGGCAACCCGGTACTGAAAGCCTCGATCGGCTGGTTCGATCTGGTCGGCAACGGCTACGTGCAGCTGCTGCAGATGATCGTGATCCCGCTGGTGTTCGCTTCAATCCTCAGCGCCGTGGCCCGTCTGCACAACGCCTCGTCGCTGGGCAAGATCAGTTTCCTGACCATCGGCACGCTGCTGTTCACCACCGCCATCGCGGCGCTGATCGGCATCGGCCTGACCAACCTGTTCGGCCTCACCGCTGAAGGTCTGGTCGCCGGCACTCAGGAAATGGCGCGCCTGCAAACCATTCAGAACGACTACGCCGGCAAGGTTGCCGACCTGAATGTGCCGCAACTGCTGCTGTCGTTCATCCCGCAGAACCCGTTCGCCGACCTGGCCCGGGCCAAGCCGACCTCGATCATCAGTGTGGTGATTTTTGCCGCGTTCCTCGGGGTGGCTGCGCTGCAACTGCTCAAGGACGACGTCGAGAAAGGTCAGAAAGTGATCAACGCCATCGACACCCTGCAAGCCTGGGTGATGCGTCTGGTGCGTCTGGTGATGAAGCTGACCCCGTACGGTGTGCTGGCGCTGATGACCAAAGTGGTCGCCGGTTCCAACCTGCAGGACATCATCAAACTCGGCAGTTTCGTGGTGGTCTCGTATATCGGCCTGGGTCTGATGTTCGTGGTGCACGGCGTGCTGGTTTCGGCCGCCGGGATCAACCCGTTGCGCTTCTTCCGCAAGATCTGGCCGGTGCTGACGTTCGCCTTCACCAGCCGCTCCAGCGCTGCGACCATTCCGCTGAGCATCGAAGCGCAGACCCGTCGTCTGGGCATTCCGTCGTCGGTCGCCAGTTTCGCCGCATCGTTCGGCGCAACCATCGGCCAGAACGGTTGCGCCGGCCTCTATCCGGCGATGCTGGCGGTGATGGTCGCGCCAACGGTCGGCATCAACCCACTGGATCCGCTGTGGATCGCGACGCTGGTGGCGATTGTCACGTTGAGTTCGGCCGGTGTCGCTGGGGTTGGTGGCGGTGCGACGTTCGCCGCCCTGATCGTGCTGCCGGCGATGGGCCTGCCGGTGTCGCTGGTGGCATTGCTGATTTCGGTCGAGCCGTTGATCGACATGGGCCGCACGGCGTTGAACGTGAGTGGTTCGATCACCGCTGGGGCGATTACCAGCCAAGTCATGCAGCAGACGGATAAAGCGCTGCTGGATGCGGATGAGCATGCGCAGCTAGTCAGCTGAAGCTGCGAGCTGCGAGCTGCAAGCTGCAAGCTGCGAGCTGCAAGCTGCAAGCTGCAAGCTGCGAGCTGCAAGCTGCAAGCTGCAAGCTGCAAGCCAAGAGCCAAGAGCCAAGAGCCAAGAGCCAATCAGCTTTTACTTGCAGCTTGTAGCTTGAGGCTTAAAGCTGCTTTTTCTCCCAGACTTCGAAGTTGTACGCGGGTTTATCTTCAACCGCCGGGTTTTCAACATTCGACACCAGCTTCCACTCGTTCAGATCAAACTCCGGAAACCACGCATCCCCTTGCGGGCTCAGCGCCACGCGGGTCAGGTACAGACGATCGGCCTGCGCCAGCCCTTGCGCGTACAACTGCGCGCCGCCAATCAGCATCAGCTCATCAACGCCTTGGGCTTTCGCCCATTCCTCGGCGCGCGCCACGGCGGCTTCCAGCGACGGGTAGACCTCGGCGCCTTCGAGCTGCAGATCCGGCTGACGGCTGACCACGATATTCAAGCGACCAGGCAACGGCCGACCGAGCGAATCCCAGGTCTTGCGGCCCATGATGATCGGCTTGCCGAGCGTGGTCGCCTTGAAGTATTTGAAGTCCCCCGGCAGGTGCCAGGGCATGCTGTTGTCGACGCCGATCACGCGGTTTTCACCGAGGGCTGCGATCAGGCTGAGGGGGAGTGATTTAGTCATGGCGGCGAGGATACCAGAGCCGCGCTTACCCCGATAAGCGCCACAGCGGTTATGCTCAGCGCTCGATTTAGCGACGGGACGCCGCGTGACTGAACTGACTCCACTGCAAAACCTCTGGCTCACCGAAACCATCCGCCTGCGCGAAGAACACGCGGGGCCGCTGGATGATCTGGAAGCCAATCGTCTGGCCCGCGCCGCTGGCGGCGACCTGCCGAGCCGCATTCAGCGCCGCGCGTTATGGCTGGCCGAGCGTGACGGACTGACTGCCGCCCTCAAGCATTGGCTGCAAGGCGCGCGGCTGGCGCTGGTGTTGTTGATGATTTTTGCCGTGCTCAGCGGCGCCGGTCTGGCTTTCGCCGCGCTTGGGCAGACGCCAGTGAATGTGTTCTGGGCGCTGGGCAGTCTGCTCGGGATCAATCTGCTTCTGCTGTTGAGCTGGGCGCTGGGGTTGATCTTCGCTGGCGAACACGGCGCCACCCTTGGGCGCTTGTGGCTGTGGCTGAGTGAAAAATTCGCTCGCGACGCCAAAGCCGCGCAACTGGCGCCGGCCTTGCTGTTGCTGCTGCAACGCAAAAAACTCAATCGCTGGGCGCTGGGCGCTTTGGTCAATGGCTTGTGGCTGCTGGCGATGCTCAGCGCGCTGATTTTGCTGCTGACGCTGATGGCCACCCGGCGTTACGGCTTTGTCTGGGAAACCACCCTCCTCGGCGCCGACACCTTTATCCACGTCACCCAAGCCCTCGGCTATCTGCCGTCGCTGCTGGGCTTCAACGTGCCCACGCAGGAGATGATTCGCGCCAGCGGCGATGGCGCCCTCGATATTGAAAGCGCCCGGCAGGCCTGGGCGACCTGGCTGGTCGGCGTGCTGGTGGTCTACGGCGTGCTGCCACGCCTGCTGCTCGCGCTGTTCTGTTTTTGGCGCTGGAACAGCGGCAAAGCCGCGCTGCGCCTGGATCTGAACCTGCCCGGCTACGCGCAACTGCGCGAACGGCTGATGCCAACCAGCGAACGTCTCGGCGTCAACGACCCGGAGCCGGCGCAACTGCACCGCGTCGAAAGCAACGTCGGCGAGCTCGTCAGTGAAGGCGCGCTGCTGGTAGCGATCGAGTTGGACGAACAGCGCCCATGGCCACCGGCGCTGCCGAAAAATGTCAGCAATGCCGGCGTCCTCGACAGTCGCGAATCGCGGCACAAACTGCTCGAGCAACTCAGTCGCTTCCCACCGGCGCGGCTGGCGATCGCCTGCGATCCGCGACGCTCGCCGGATCGCGGCAGCCTCGCGCTGATCGCCGAACTGGCACGCAATGCCGGCGCCACCCGCATCTGGCTGCTGCAAGCGCCGCCCGGCGAAGCGCTGGATGGCCAACGTCTGGGCGACTGGCACGCTGCGCTGCAACAGCTGGAACTGCCGTTCGCCGATTGCGCGCCGATGAACTGGCTGGAGAGCGGACATGACTGATGCACGCAAAGCCCCGTTGAAACTCGCGGTGGTCGGCCACACCAACGTCGGCAAAACCTCGCTGCTGCGCACACTGACCCGCGATGTCGGCTTCGGCGAAGTCTCGCACCGGCCGAGCACCACCCGGCACGTCGAGGGCGCGCGCTTGTCGGTGGACGGCGAGGCGTTGCTCGATCTGTACGATACGCCAGGGCTGGAAGATGCCATCGCCCTGCTGGATTTTCTCGAACGTCTGGAACGTCCCGGCGAACGCCTCGACGGCCCGGCGCGGCTGGCGCGGTTTCTCGACGGCAGCGAGGCGCGCCAGCGTTTTGAACAGGAAGCCAAGGTGCTGCGGCAACTGCTCGCCTCGGACGCCGGTCTGTATGTGATCGATGCCCGCGAACCGGTGCTGGCGAAATATCGCGACGAGCTGGAAGTGCTCGCCAGTTGCGGCAAACCGCTGCTGCCGGTGCTGAATTTCGTCAGCAGCGCCAACCATCGCGAGCCTGATTGGCGCGAGGCACTGGCGCGGCTGGGACTGCACGCGCTGGTACGGTTCGACAGCGTCGCACCGCCCGAGGATGGTGAACGCCGACTGTATGAAAGCCTCGCCCTGCTGCTGGAAAATGCGCGACCACAATTGGAGCGGTTGATCGCCGATCAACAGGCCCAGCGCCGAGCTCGTCAGCACAGTGCCGCGCGCTTGATTGCCGAATTGTTGATCGATTGCGCGGCGTGCCGGCGCAGTGTGGTCAGCGAGCCTGAACAGGAACAGCAGGCGGTCAGCGAATTGCGCAAAGCCGTGCGCCAGCGCGAGCAGAAGTGCGTTGAGGCGCTGCTCAAGCTCTACGCGTTTCGCCCGCAGGACGCGGCGGCCAGTGACTTGCCGTTGCTCGACGGGCGCTGGGGTGATGACCTGTTCAACCCGGAAACCCTGAAGCAGCTCGGCGTGCGCGTCGGCGGCGGCATTGCTGCCGGTGCAGCGGCCGGGGCTGGCGTGGATTTGTTGGTCGGCGGCATTACCCTCGGCGCAGCAGCACTGGCCGGGGCGATTGCCGGTGGCGCGCTGCAAACGGCGCGCAGTTACGGCAGTCGTTTGCTCGGCAGGCTCAAAGGCCAGCGGGAATTGACGGTGGATGACGCCGTGCTGCGCTTGTTGGCGTTGCGTCAGCGGCAATTGGTGTTGGCGCTGGATCAGCGCGGGCATGCGGCGATGGACAGCATTCAGGTGGCCACGCCTGTGGATAAAACATGGCGCGAGGGCAAGCTGCCCGAAGCCTTGAGCAAGGCCCGGGCGCATCCGCAGTGGTCATCGTTGAACCCCCATGCGAAGTTGAATCAGGGGGAACGGCAGGAGCAGGTTGAGGCGTTGGCTGAAAATTTGTAGCGCCTGGCCCATTCGCGAGCAGGCTCGCTCCCACATTGGAATGCGGATCCCTGTGGGAGCGAGCCTGCTCGCGAATGCAGCACCTCGGTGCGCAGTCCTAAGCAGCAAGCAGGCGCGCCGCTTTCTCTTTCAATACAGCCAAATCCATCACCGGCACCGCCCTCTCCTTCGCCAACTCATCCCAGCGCCGTATGCGCAGACTCAGCGCACACAACGGATCAGCCGCAAACGCATCTGCCTCAGCCGCGCTCATCACCCCGCCCTGATATTCCAGCGTGCGCCGACTCGCCTCACTCAACTGCGCGTAATACCCCGGCTCACGCAACGTCAGATAACGCTTGGCCTGCACGTGATACTCCACCAGCCGCGCCAGCCGCTCGCTGAAACCCGCCTCACGCAGATAATCCGCACCGAGCCGTTCATGGCTGACCACGCCATAACCGCCCATGTTGTCCGCGCCTTCGGCACATAGATGGCCGATGTCATGGAAAAACGCCGCGAGCACCACTTCATCATCACAGCCCTCGGCCATCGCCAACTCGGCGGCCTGGGACATGTGCTCGAGCTGCGACACCGGCTCGCCGATGTAATCGCTGGCACCGAAGCGTTCATACAGGCCAAACACCCGCGCCACCACCTGCTGGTGATTCATGCCTCCTCCAGCAACTGCGCGATGTTGCGCTCGGCCAGCGCCGGGCCGACGCTCATGCCGACGCCGGTGTGCATCAGCGCCACGCTCAAACCCGGCGCGGGGCGCAGGAACGAGAACGGGCCGGGGCCGCGAGCGCCATAGACGCCCTGCCAGCGTTCGACCACTTGCACCCGGCAGCCCAGGGTCTGCTCGGCGAGTTCCAGCATCCAGTCGTCAATCTGCTCGGCATTGAACGGTGAAGTGTCGCTGCCGTAGTGATGTGAGTCGCCGATGATCAGTTCGCCATAGGGTGTCGGGCTGATCAGCAGGTGGATGCCGTTGGCGTGAAGGTGCGGTTGTTCACGGAGGATCTGTGCCTGCACCGCCGCGGCTTCCGGCAAATCGGCGAAGGCGCCGTAGTGCACGCAGCTCAGACCAGTGAGCACGGCGTGTTGCAGATTGAAATCGAACTGCGGTTTGGCCCGGAGCATTTGCAAGCGGCAGACTTGCGGCTCAAGCGCGGCAATCGGCTCGGCGAGCAGGGTCTGATAATCATGGCCGGAGCAGACGATGATCTGCTTCGCGGTAAAACTGCCGGCGGTGCTGTGCAGATGTCCCGGCTCGACGTCGCGCACCAGGGTGGAAAAGTGAAACTCGACGCCGAGGTCGCGGCGCAGGTAGTCGATCAGTGCCGGGATGGCTTCGCGCGAGTACAGCTGTTGATCGTCAATGCCGTGCAGTGCAGCGCGGTGATGGCTGAACTGGCCGCCGTACAGATCACGCAACGCGGTCGCGCGAAGCAGTTCGACGTTGTAGCCGTGCTCGATCGCGCGTCCGGCGCAGAACGCTTCGAGCAGGTGTTCTTCGGCTTCGCTGCGGGCGAACAGATAGGAGCCGTTGCGCTTGATCTGCAGTCCGGCGAGTTGCGCCCAGTCGCCCCAGATTTCTCGGCTGGCCTTGGCCAGTGCGAGCATGGTGCCGGGCGGCTGACCGGTGACCAGTGCCTGACCGAAGTTGCGCACCGAAGCGCCAAGGGGCGTAGCGGTGCGTTCGAATACCGCGACCTTGAGACCGCGTTTGGCAGCGGCGTAAGCGTGGGACAGGCCGAGGATGCCGGCGCCGACGATGAGCAGGTCTTTGGGTTGTGTCATAGAGTCAATCCCGCTTTTGTGGCGAGGGAGCTTGCTCCCGCTCGGCTGCGCAGCAGTCGCAACTTCCGCAGATGTGGAGTGCCTGACACTACTCATTTGCAGAATTTGGCACCGCTTCGCGCTCCAGCGGGAGCAAGCTCCCTCGACACAGGATGTGTGGGTCAGTTATTTCGCGACAACCTTCTCGGACTTGCCGTCATACCGCTTGCGCCATTCAGCCAGGATCTCGTCGCGATTCTTCGAGGCCCAGGCAAAGTCGTTCTTGATCAGGCGCTGCTCATAATCGGCTGGCAATTCGGTCTGCGGCTTGGCAATCCCCGGCTGTGCAAGAACGGCGAAGTTCTCTTTGTACAAGTCCATCGCCTCGGCGCTGGCGGAGAAGTCGGCGAGTTTCTTCGCCGCGTCTTCGTGCGGTGTGCCTTTGATCACCGCTGTCGCCTCGATCTCCCAGCCCAGACCCTCCTTCGGCAGGATGATGTCCAGCGGCGCGCCCTGGCGTTTCAGCTGCACGGCAGGGTATTCAAAGGAAATCCCGATCGGGAACTCCCCCGCCGCTGCCAGTTTGCAAGGCTTGGAACCGGAGTGAACGTACTGGCCGATGTTCTGGTGCAAGCCATCCATGTAGGCCCAGCCCTGCTTTTCGCCGAAGGTTTGCAGCCAGGCGCTGACGTCGAGGAAACCAGTGCCGGACGACGCCGGATTGGGCATGACGATCTTGCCCTTGTACTCAGGCCTGGTCAGGTCCTGCCAACTCACGGGTTTGCTCAGCCCCTGCTTTTCGGCTTCGACGGTGTTGAAGCAAATGGTCGCCGCCCACACGTCCATGCCGACCCAGGCCGGCGGGTTGGCGGCGTCGCGGTAGTTCGCGCCGATCTTGCCGAGATCCTTCGGCGCGTAGCTTTGCAGCATGCCCTGCTGATCGAGGATCGCCAGACTCGAAGCCGCCAGCCCCCACACCGCATCCGCCTGTGGCCGGGCTTTTTCGGCGAGCAGTTTGGCGGTGATGATCCCGGTGGAATCGCGCACCCATTTGATTTCGACGTCCGGGTTGGCCTTTTCGAAGGCTTCCTTGTAGGACTTCAACTGTTCGGCTTCGAGGGCGGTGTACACCGTCAACTCGGTTTTCGCCGCGAAGGCATTCAGGCTGAAAGTCGCGAGCACAGCAGCGGCCAGGGCCATAGGCTTGAACATGAGCGTTTTCCTGTAGGTGAGTTGAATCAGTGACCGGGGGCGGTTTGCCGCCAGGCCTGGGAACGGCGCAACAGGCCGCGCGAAGCCCACGCCAGCAGCAAGGACACGCCCGCCGAGGTGAACAGAATCAGGGTCGACATCGCCGCCGCGCCGCCGACATTGCCGGCGTCGTCCATGTTCAGCACTGCGACCGCCGCGAGGATGGTGTCAGGGCTGTAGAGGAAGATCGCAGCGGAAACCGTGGTCATCGCCGAGACGAACAGGTAGCGCACGATGTCCAGCAGCGCCGGCAGGCAGATCGGCACGGTCACGCGCAGGTAATGCCGGTACAGCGGCGCCTTGAGGGACAGCGCCGCCGCTTCGAACTCGGCGTCGAGCTGGCGCAGCGCGGTGGTCGCGGTCATTTGTGCGGTGGTCAGATAGTGCGCAATGGTGCAGACGATCAGCAGCGTCATCGTCCCGTAGAGCACGTGCAGCGGATTGCCGCTGAGGTTGAAGAAGAAGACATAACCCAGGCCAAGCACCAGCCCAGGCACGGCCATCGGCACGAAACTGAGCAGGCGCAAGGTCAGGTTGAGGCCGCGCTGGGTGCGGGTTTTCTCCATCAGATAAGCGCCAGTGAAGATCAGCACGCTGCCGATCAGCGCCGTGCCCAGCGCCATCTTCAAGCTGTTGCTGTAGGCGAGCCAGCCACCGCCGGCGGTCTCGTTGAACTGATAGTGGTTGAGCGACAGCGACAGGTTGTATGGCCAGAACTTCACCAGCGACGAAAACACTGCCATGCCGAACACCAGCAGCAGCGCGGCGCTGATCAGCAAAACGATCACCAGATAGCAGCCGTCGCGCAGCTTGGACGGCAGCGGTTTGAACACCTGCGCCCGTCCGCTCATCGAGTCGCCTTGGCGGCGACGCAGCCAGGCATCGACGCCGAAACTGAACAGCGCCGGCAGCAACAGCACCATGCCGATCAACGCGCCGCGACCAAATTGCTGCTGACCGACCACGGCTTTGTAGGCCTCCAGCGCCAGCACTTGATAGTCGCCACCGACCACCACCGGCACACCGAAATCGGTGATGGTCAGGGTGAACACCAGACAGAACGCTGCAAACACCGCCTGCCGGGTCGCCGGCCAGGTGATGCTGCGAAACGCCTTGGCCGGACTGGCGCCCATGCTCGACGCAGCATCGAACAGACGCGCATCGGCCAGCGACAATGCCGAGAGCAGAATCATCAGCGCATGGGGGAAGGTATAAATCACCTCACCCAGCACAATGCCCCAGAAGCCGTAAATGTTGTCCGAGAGCAGCCCACGCAGCATGCCCTGGTTGCCGAACAGATAGACCAGCGCAATCCCCGGCAGCATCGACGGCGCCATCAGCGGCAGCAGGGAAATCCCGCGCCAGATGCCTTTGCCAGGAATCAGCGTGCGTTGCAGCGCGTAGGCAAACAGGTAGGCCAGCGGTACCACGATGGCGGCGACGCTGAGGGAAACTTTCAGGCTGTTGCCGAGCAGCCAATGGAAATTGGCGCTGGTCACCAACTCCTTAGCCGCGAGCCAGCCACCGCCCTGCCCGGCGTCATTGCTGAAACCGCGCCAGAAGATCGCCAGCAAGGGTAGCAGCACCGCGAGGCCGAGCAACACCAGCAGGAGGATTTTCCCGCCGACCACGAACAGGCGATCACCGATCTCGGCTTTCGAGGATTGTCGCACCTGCTTGTGCGGTAGCGGCAGCGCGAGATTGCTGTTCATCAGGCAAACACCTGAAGGCTACGCGGGGGCAAGGCAACCATGATCTGCTGCGCGCCGAGACGCGGCATCGCTTCCGGGGCAATTTCGGCGAGCAGTGGGTGGCCCGGAAGCTGATCAAGTTCAAAGCTCATCCGGCAGCGATTGCCGAGGAAAGTGATCTCGCGGACCTTGGCCGGGAACAGGTTTTCTTCATGCACCAGCGGATTGACATTGATCGCCTCCGGGCGGCAGAACAGTCGACCCGAGGCTCCGCTGACGCTGCCGTCGGCCAGACGCACATTCATTCCGCCAACCCGGGCGTGGCTGTCGCTGCTGCGCTGGAACGGCAACCAGTTGCCCTGGCCGACAAACTCGGCCACGAACGGCGTGGCCGGGCGGTCGTAGATTTCCTGCGGGGTGGCGTACTGCTCGACGCGACCGTTGTTCATCACCGCGATGCGGTCGGCCATCAACATCGCTTCGTCCTGATTGTGCGTGACCATCAGGGTGGTAATGCCGAGGTTGCGTTGCAACTGGCGCAGCTCGGTGCACAGATGCTCGCGAACCCGAGCGTCGAGGGCCGACATCGGTTCATCGAGCAATAATAGCGACGGGGCCGGCGCCAGGGCCCGAGCCAGCGCTACTCGCTGTTGCTGACCGCCGGACAATTGGCCGGGGTACTTTTTCTCACTGCCGGTGAGGCCGACCAGTTCCAGCATCTGACCGACGCGACGGCGCACTTCATCGCGCCCGCTGCCGGCGAGGCCGTAGGCAATGTTCGCCTCGACGGTCAGATTTGGGAACAGTGCGTAGGACTGGAACAGAATGCCGTAGTCGCGAGCTTGCGGGGCGAGGTGCGAGACGTCGCGCTCACCCAGATACAGCTCGCCGCTGTCCTGCTTCTCCAGCCCGGCGATGCAGCGCAGCAGCGTGGTCTTGCCACAGCCCGACGGGCCGAGCAGACACACCAGTTCACCGGCGGCGACATCGAGGGAAACGTTATCCAGCGCAGTGAACGCGCCGAAACGCTTGTGCACGCCGCGCACTTTCATCGGCGCGCCGGGGTGGGTCAGGGCAGTTGCGATGGCAGGATTCATGGACAGACCTCATCAAGCAGATGGGGCCAATCCTAGAGTTGTAATGCGTCCGTCATGTGGCAGCGAGGCAAAAACAGCTGATAGTGGTATTCGGGGATTTTGGTTCAAGTGATGGGGTGACTGATCTGGCGCCTTCGCGAGCAGGCTCGCTCCCACAGGGGATAGTGTTCACAGCGCAGATCCAATGTGGGAGCGAGCCTGCTCGCGAAGAGGCCAGCTCGCACACTGAAGATCTCAGGCCGGGGACATTTCCTGTGCGAGTCCCAGAAAAGCCGCCGGCAACCGCGCGCCCTTCCTCTCTTTGAGGCAGTACAGATATTCCGGGATTTGCGGTGCATTCTCGATGGTCAGCACGCGCAACTGCGGATCATGCGGCACTTCCTGACGCGCAATGATGCTGATGCCGATATTGCGCAGCACGGCTTCACGAATCGACTCGCGACTGCCGATCTCCAGCAGCGGCCCGAAGCTGACCCCGGCGCTGGCGAGCAACTCTTCGGTCAAGCGCCGCGTGGTTGAACCCGACTCACGCATCAACAGCGTATGCCCGGCCAGTGCACTCAACGTCACATGCTCTTGCGCCGCCAACGGATGATCGCGATGCACCGCCAGCACCAAAGGATCGGTGCCGAGCACCCGGCGAATCAATCGCGCATCGTCGAGCAACTGTGACGACGCCGCGACATCCACGCGGTAATCCTCCAGCGCTTCGAGCACTTGCTGCGAGTTGCCGATTTCCACCGACACTTCCACCTGTGGCAAACGCTCGCGGAAGGTTTTCACCAGATCGAGGATGTAATACGGCGCGGTGGCGGCAATGCGCAAGGTGCCCTGCACCTGGCCGCTGTTACGCAAAAAGAACTCGATGTCGGCCTCTTGCTGCAACAGGGTTTTGACCATTGGCAGCAAGCGCGCGCCTTCATCGCTGACACTCAGGCGTCGACCGCCGCGATAAAACAGCTCCACCGAATACTGACTTTCCAGGTTACGGATCTGCGTGGTCACGGTCGGTTGACTGAGGCCGAGTTTTTTCGCCGCCAGCGTGATGCTGCCCAGGCGGGCGACCATGTAGAACGCTTTCAGCTCGGCACTCAGCACAACCATTCCTCATCGTTATTTACGCAACAGGCGCAACCCGTTGAACACCACCAACAGGCTCACGCCCATATCGGCGAACACCGCCATCCACATGGTGGCGAGCCCGGCGAAGGTTACCGCAAGAAAGATCGCCTTGATCACCAGCGCCAGGGCAATGTTCTGTTTCAGGATGCTCGCGGTGTTGCGCGACAGGCTGATGAACGCCGGGATCTTGCGCAGATCGTCGTCCATCAGGGCGACATCGGCGGTTTCGATCGCCGTGTCGGTGCCGGCCGCAGCCATGGCGAAACCGATCTCGGCGCGGGCCAGTGCCGGGGCGTCATTGATGCCGTCGCCGACCATGCCAACGCGGTGGCCCTGCTTGTAGAGATTTTCGATGGCTTGCAGCTTGTCGGTCGGCAGCAAATCGCCGCGCGCCTCGTCGATACCGACCTGAGCGGCAATCGCTTGGGCGGTGTGGACGTTGTCACCAGTGAGCATCAGGGTTTTCACCCCGAGTTCATGCAACTGACGAATCGCTTCGCGGCTGCTTTCCTTGACGGTGTCGGCCACGGCAAACAACGCCAGCGGGCCAGAACTGTCGAGCAGCAGCACAACGGATTTGCCCTGTTTCTCCAGCGCGAAGAGTTTTTCCTCCAATTGCGGCGAGCACAGACCCAGTTCCTCGACCAGACGATGGTTGCCCAGGTGATAGGTCTGGCCATTGATATCGCCTTTGACGCCACGCCCACCCAGCGCTTCGAAGTTATCCACAGCGGGCGCCGCGGAATCTTTATCCACAGCAGCGTTGGCAATGGCCAGCGATACCGGGTGATCGGAGCGTCCGGCCAACGCTGCGGCGATGGCGGGTGCAGTTTGCTCGGCGGTTGCCTCCAGGCACAAGTAATCGGTCTGCACCGGTTTGCCATGGGTGATCGTGCCGGTTTTATCCAGCGCCAGATAATCGAGCTTGAAGCCGCCCTCCAGATACACGCCGCCCTTGACCAGAATGCCTTTGCGCGCCGCCGCTGCGAGGCCGCTGACGATGGTCACCGGGGTGGAAATCACCAGTGCACACGGGCAGGCCACCACCAGCAGCACCAGCGCGCGGTAGATCCAGTCGAACCACGCCGCACCCATGAACAGCGGCGGAATCACCGCCACGGCCAAAGCGAAGACGAACACCGCCGGGGTGTAGATTTTCGAGAATTGATCAACGAAACGCTGGGTCGGCGCCCGTGCGCCTTGCGCCTGTTCGACGGCGTGGATGATCCGCGCGAGTGTCGAGTTGTTCGCCGCAGCGGTCACCGTATATTCCAGCGAACCGGCCTGATTGATGGTGCCAGCGAAGACTTTGTCACCGAGTGTTTTCTCCACCGGCAGGCTTTCCCCGGTGATCGGTGCCTGGTCGATGGTCGAGCTGCCGCTGACCACCGCGCCGTCCAGCGCAATGCGCTCGCCGGGTTTCACCCGTACGCGGGCGCCGAGTTCGACGCTTTTCACCTCTTGTTCGCGCCAGTTGCCATCGGGTTGCAGCACCGTGGCCTGCTCAGGGGTCATCTGCATCAAGCCGCTGATCGCATTGCGCGCACGATCCAGCGAGCGTGCTTCAATCAGCTCGGCGACGGTGAACAGGAACATCACCATCGCCGCTTCCGGCCACTGGCCGATGAGGATGGCACCGGTTACGGCGATGCTCATCAGCGCATTGATGTTGAGGTTGAGGTTCTTCAGGGCGATCCAGCCCTTTTTGTAAGTGCCGAGGCCGCCACTGAGAATCGACACCAGCGCAACGATCGCCACCACCCAATCGGGTGCGGCGCTGGTGAAGTGAATGACTTCGGCGCCCAGTGCGGTAAGGCCGGACAGCGCCAGCGGCCACCAGTGTTTTTTCACGGGTGCCGGGGCCTGTGCGTCGACGCCCGCCTCCAGCGGCTCGGCGTGCATGCCGAGGGATTTGATCGCTTCGGTGATGGGCTCGGTGCCCGGCAGATTGTGGGTCACGCCAAGTACGCGGTTGATCAGGTTGAATTGCAGCTGCTGCACCCCAGCCAGTTTGCCCAGCTTGTTCTGGATCAGCGTCTGCTCGGTCGGGCAATCCATCGCCTCGATGCGGAAACTGCTCAGGCGCGCATCGGCGCTGGTCTTTTCGCTCAGTTGCACCAACGCAGGCGCTGCGGCTTTCGACCCGCAGCAGGAATCGCCACCGTGGTCATGTTTGTGCACGGGCTGCAATTTATGACTGTGATCGTGGCCGTCGCCGGGCTTGTGGGTATGCAGGGAATCGCTCATTGGTCGCGTCCATGAAGGTGCCTGTTGCCAAGTAAAGACCCTGTAGCCACTATAGGGTCAAGCACCCATTTGGAGATGGCCGTCATGAAGATCGGCGAACTGGCGAAACTCACCGACTGCGCCGTGGAAACCATCCGCTACTACGAGCGCGAAAACCTCCTGCCGGAACCGGCCCGCAGCGACGGCAACTACCGCGTCTACACCCAGGCCCACGCCGAGCGCCTGACCTTCATCCGCAACTGCCGCACCCTCGACATGACCCTCGAAGAAATCCGCAGCCTGCTCGCCCTGCGCGACAGCCCGCAGGATCAGTGCGAGAGCGTCAATGCGCTGATCGACGAACACATCCAGCATGTGAAGGCGCGGATTGACGGATTGCTGGCCTTGCAGGCACAACTGCTCGACCTGCGCCAACGCTGTGGCGAAGGCCCGGAGGCGGATCAATGCGGGATCTTGCAGCGGCTGGAAGTGAGTGGCGGGGTTGTTGCAACGGAGGTTGAGCATTCCCACGTAGGCCGTAGCCACGGCCATTGAGCACACCACAAAAGCAAATGTGGGAGCGAGCCTGCTCGCGAAATCGGTGTATCAGTCGACCCATTTATGACTGACAAGCCCTCTTCGCGAGCAGGCTCGCTCCCACAGGTTTATGTACTGCCTGTCAGACCGCCATCGGCGCGGTCATTGGCGGATGGTGCTCGTAGCCTTCCAGCGAGAAGTCGCTCGGCTCGACCAGTTCCAGCCACTCCGGTTGATACACACCGGTCTTGGCAAACTCCGGCACGCGATCGGAGATCTTCAGTTTCGGCATGGCAAACGGCTCGCGCTTGAGCTGTTCGTTGAGCATGTCCAAGTGGTTTTCGTAGACGTGGGCATCACCGATGAAATAGGTGAACCAGCGCGGCGTGTAACCGGTCAGGCGACCGATCAGGCTCAGCAGTGCGGCGCCTTCGGTGAGGTTGAACGGCGTACCCAGACCCAGATCGTTGGAGCGAATGTACAGGGTCAGCGAGATCTCTTTGGTCTCGACGTTCGGGTGGAACTGGTACAGGAGATGGCACGGCGGCAGGGCCATTTCATCAAGCTGGGCGACGTTCCAGCCGTGGAACAGAATGCGCCGGCTGCCCGGATCCTTGATGATCGTGTCGACGCACTGGCGCACCTGGTCGATCGCCTTGTACAGCACGACGTAAGCCTGGCCGTCTTCTTCGCCCTGAGCGATCTGCCTGTAGCCGTTGCTCAAGGTTTGCTCGATGGCGGCGGTGTTGCTCAGCGGGATCTGCTTGTACGCCGGCCATTTGCGCCATTGCACCCCGTAGATTTCGCCGAGGTCGTCGTCGCCCTGACGGAACGGGTTGCCCAGCCACTGCGCGTTTTCGTTGGCGTTCTGGTCCCAGACCTTGCAGCCCAGCGCGCGGAATTCAGCGGCGTTGTTCACGCCACGCAGAAAACCGCACATCTCGCCGATGGCCGATTTGAAGGCCATTTTGCGCGTGGTGATCGCCGGAAAACCTTCCTGCAGATCGAAACGCAGCATCGCCCCCGGGAAACTGATGGTGTTGATGCCGGTGCGGTTGGCCTGTTTACTGCCGTTCTGGATGACGTGCGAGACCAGTTCGAGATATTGCTTCATGAGTTACCTGTGTCCTTTGAGCCCCGGCGTCGCGCGCCGGGGTTCGTAGTTTAAGCCGTCGGCGCGAGCGGCGCTGCCGGGGCGCGACGATAGGCCAGCCAGATCAGCAACAGCCCGCCGACAATCATCGGCACGCAGAGCACCTGACCCATGGTCAGCCAGTTCCACGCCAGATAGCCCAACTGTGCATCCGGTACGCGGACGAACTCGACGATGAAACGGAAGATGCCATAGAACAGCGCGAACATGCCCGAGACCGCCATGGTCGGGCGCGGTTTGCGCGAGAAAATCCACAGGATCAGGAACAGCGCCACGCCTTCGAGGGCGAACTGATACAGCTGCGATGGATGGCGCGGCAACTGCGCCGGATCGCTGAACGGCGGGAACACCATGGCCCATGGCACGTCGGTGGCCTTGCCCCACAGCTCGGCGTTGATGAAGTTGCCGATGCGCCCGGCGCCCAGACCGATCGGCACCATCGGCGCGACGAAGTCCATCAACTGGAAGAACGACTTGCCATTGCGCTTGCCGAACCACAGGGCCGCGAGCATCACGCCGATGAATCCGCCGTGGAACGACATGCCGCCCTTCCACACTTCGAAAATCAGCGTCGGATTGGCCAGGTACGCGCTCAGGTCGTAGAACAGCACGTAACCCAGACGGCCGCCGACGATCACGCCCATCGATAGCCAGAACACCAGATCGGAGAGCTTCTCCTTGGTCCAGGTCGGGTCGAAGCGGTTGAGCCGGCGCGACGCCAACAGCCACGCGCCGCCGATGCCGATCAGGTACATCAGACCGTACCAGTGGATTTTCAGCGGACCGATGGCCAGGGCCACCGGGTCGATCTGCGGGTAAGGCAGCATTGCGACTCCTTGTTAGAGTTGAAAGCGAAATTCCCGGGTGACGCTGCCACCTCAGGATTAAGCCAGGATTGCCACGCGGTCAGAGCAGAAAGCTCAAACCCACGCAGAACAGCAAAGCGGCGAACAGCCTTTTCAGCAAGCGCGGCGACAACCTGTGCGCCAGACGCGCGCCGAGCCGGGCGAAGACCATGCTGGTCAGGGCGATGCCCAACAATGCCGGCAAATACACAAAACCGAGACTATGGGCCGGCAGCAACGGATCGTGCCACCCCAGAATCATGAAACTTGACGCACTCGCCAAAGCGATCGGCAGGCCACAGGCCGACGAGGTCGCCACGGCCTGCTGCATCGGCACGCTGCGCCAGGTCAGAAACGGCACCGTCAGCGAGCCGCCGCCAATACCGAAAATCGCCGAGGCCCAGCCAATCAACGTACCGGCCGCAGTCAGACCGAGCTTGCCCGGCACCGTTCGGCTGGCCTTGGGTTTGACGTCCAGCGCCAATTGCACGGCGATCACCAGAGCAAACACGCCGATGATCTTTTGCAGGTTCGGCCCCGAGATCGCTTCCGCGGTCAGCGCACCGAAACCGGCACCGAGCAGAATGCCCACGGTCATCCAGCGGAAAATCGCCCAACGTACCGCGCCACGGCGGTGATGTTCACGCACGGCGTTGATCGAGGTGAAGATGATCGTCGCCAGCGACGTACCCACCGCCAGATGCGTGAGAATCGACTGATCGAAGCCTTGCAGGGTAAAGCTGAACACCAGCACCGGGACGATGATGATCCCGCCGCCGACGCCAAACAGCCCGGCGAGCACGCCCGCGCAGGCGCCGAGCGCCAGGTAGAGCAGAAATTCCATGACCGTCTCCAGCACACGTCGGCAAAACAGGACCGGCATGGTAACGGATGCGCAGCCTTCTGCTCCACTGGCGATGGATGCACGGACGCCGGATGCGTAGAGTGGGCAAAAAACACACAAGGACCACCTTATGTGCCTGATTGTTTTCGCCTGGCGCCCGGGCCATGCCCAGCCGCTGATCGTCGCGGCCAACCGCGACGAGTTCTACGCCCGCCCCAGCCTGCCATTGGCGCCGTGGCCGGAGGCGCCGCAGGTGCATGCCGGGCGCGATCTTGAGGCCGGCGGCACCTGGCTGGGGATCGGCGCCAACGGACGCTTCGCTGCACTGACCAATATTCGCGACCCGCAGCAGCCGCCCGCGACCAAATCCCGGGGCGAGCTGGTGGCACGCTTTCTCACGGGTGATCTTTCGATTGATGATTATTTGAGCGATGTAGTGGACCGTGCGGCGGAATACGCCGGGTTCAACCTGCTGCTGGGCAATACCCATGAGCTTTGGCATTTCAATGCACGGGCGTCCGAGCCGGTGATGCTCCAGCCCGGGGTTTATGGATTATCCAATGCCGGGCTGGACACGCCGTGGCCAAAACTGCTCAAGGCCAGGGCGGCGTTGAGCGCAGTGCTGGACGATCCGCAGCCTGAACGATTGCTGGCCTTGTTGAGCGATGCGCAGCCCGCACCAGAAGCCGAGTTGCCGGATACCGGGGTGGGCATGGCGACGGAGTCATTGTTGTCGAGCGTGTTTATTGCCAGCCAGAGTTACGGCACGCGGGCGAGTACGGCGTTGGTTGTGCAGGCGGACGGGACGCGGCGAATGGTGGAGCGCAGTTTTGGGCCGTATGGCGGGCATCTAGGGGAAGTTGAGATTTGTGTCTAACAGCAGCCCCTCACCCCAGCCCTCTCCCGGAGGGAGAGGGGGCCGACCGAGGTGTCTTGGGCCTTACATCGACCTGAAAGAACAAGTCGATTATGGATTCAGCAAAGCTCTTTCAGGTCGACGGAGTTCTGCAGCATCCCTCGATCAGTCCCCTCTCCCTCCGGGAGAGGGCTAGGGTGAGGGGCCTTTGATCTTTAGAGAGCCTTGTTCACCACAGGCGAATTCATCTTGGCCAACCCAAGATTCTTCAGCGCCAACTGCAGCGAGCTATGGATAACCTGCGGGTTATCGATCTTCATCAGCTCCGCCAGCATCTCCTGTGCCTTGCTCAGGTTCACCTGGCGCAACATCCACTTCACCTTCGGCAGGTTGGTGGCGTTCATCGACAGGCTGTCGAAGCCCATCGCCATCAACAGCACTGCTGCCGCCGGATCACCGGCCATCTCGCCGCAGATGCTCACCGGTTTGCCTTCGGCGTGCGCATCGGTGACCACGGTTTGCAGGGCTTGCAGCACTGCCGGGTGCAGGTAGTCGTAGAGGTCGGCGACGCGCGGGTTGTTGCGATCGACCGCCAGCAGATACTGGGTCAGGTCGTTGGAGCCGACCGAGAGGAAGTCGACCATGCGCGCCAGTTCCTTGGTCTGGTACACCGCTGCCGGGATTTCGATCATCACGCCGATCGGCGGCATCGGCACGTCGGTGCCTTCGTCGCGCACCTCGCCCCAGGCACGGTGGATCAGGTGCAGGGCTTCTTCGAGTTCATGGGTGCCGGAGATCATCGGCAGCAGAATCCGCAGGTTGTTCAGGCCTTCACTGGCCTTGAGCATCGCGCGGGTCTGCACCAGGAAGATTTCCGGGTGGTCAAGGGTGACGCGAATACCGCGCCAGCCGAGGAACGGGTTGTCTTCCTTGATCGGAAAGTACGACAGCGACTTGTCACCGCCGATGTCGAGGCTGCGCATGGTCACCGGTTGCGGGTGGAACGCGGCGAGCTGTTCGCGGTAGATCGCCAGCTGTTCCTTCTCGCTCGGGAAGCGCTGGTTGATCATGAACGGCACTTCGGTGCGGTACAGACCGACTCCCTCGGCGCCGCGCTTCTGCGCCCGCGCCACATCGGCGAGCAGGCCGGTGTTGACCCACAGCGGCATGCGGTGACCATCGAGGGTCACGCACGGCAGGTCGCGCAGGGTGTCGAGGCCCAGCGCCAGTTGTTTCTCTTCTTCGACGACTTCGGCGAACTGCTTGCGCAGCACTTCGCTGGGGTTGGTGTAGACCTCGCCACGGGTGCCGTCGACGATCATTTCGATGCCGTCGACCTTGGCGTACGGCAGGTCGACCAGACCCATGACGGTCGGAATGCCCATGGCCCGGGCCAGAATCGCAACGTGGGAGTTACCCGAACCGAGTACCGACACCAGGCCGACCAGCGTGCCTTCCGGCACCTCGCCGAGCATCGCCGGCGTCAGTTCTTCGCTGACCAAGATGGTTTTTTCCGGGTAGACCAGGTTCTGCTGGCGCTCTTCCTGCAGATAGGCGAGCAGACGGCGACCAAGGTCTTTGACGTCCGACGCACGCTCACGCAGGTAAGCGTCGTCCATCAATTCGAAGCGGTTGACGTGTTCCGTGACCACCTGACGCAGCGCGCCCTGAGCCCACTGGCCGGTCTTGATCACGGTGGTGATTTCGCTGCCCAGCGAGGCATCGTCGAGCATCATCAGGTAGACGTCGAACAGCGCGCGCTCTTCCGGGCGCAGCTGGGTCGCCAGTTTGGCGGACAACGCGCGCATATCGGCGCGCACGCCTTCGATGGCGGTCTTGAACAGCGCCAGCTCAGCGTTGATGTCGGTGATGGTCTTGTCCGGCACCACGTCCAGGTCGGCCGGCGGCAGCATGACCACTGCGGTACCGACAGCAGCACCCGGCGAGCCCGGCACGCCGACGAACTTGGCTTCCTGAATGCCCTTGCCCTGCCGGCCCAGACCACGGATCGAACCGGTGGCCTCGGCATGGGCGATAACGCCGGCGAGCTGCGCGCTCATGGTCACGAGGAAGGCTTCTTCACCTTCGTCGAATTGGCGGCGCTCTTTCTGCTGGATGACCAACACGCCGACGACGCGGCGGTGGTGAATGATCGGTGCGCCGAGGAACGAGGCATAACGCTCTTCACCGGTCTCGGCGAAGTAGCGATAGCGCGGGTGAACCGAGGCGTTTTCGAGGTTCAGGGGTTCTTCACGCGTGCCGACCAGACCGACCAGACCCTCGTTGGGGGCCATGCTGACCTTGCCGATCGAGCGCTTGTTCAAGCCCTCGGTGGCCATCAGGACGAAGCGATTGGTTTCCGGGTCAAGCAGGTAGACCGAGCAGACCTGGCTGCCCATGGCCTCTTTGACGCGCAACACAATAATCCCCAACGCCGCCTTGAGATCCTTGGCGGAGTTAACTTCCTGGACGATCTTGCGCAGCGTATTGAGCATGGCTCGGGGTCGAACTCCGTCGTCAGTCGCGCGCTAAAAGGCGCGGGGCAAGCTCTTTGAGAGCGCGTCGATACACCTCGCGCTTGAATGTCACCACCTGGCCCAACGGATACCAATAGCTGACCCAGCGCCAGCCATCGAACTCCGGTTTACCGGTCAGATCCATCCGCACCCGCTGCTCGTTGGAGATCAGGCGCAGGAGGAACCATTTCTGTTTCTGGCCGATGCACAGCGGTTGGCTGTGGGTACGCACCAGGCGTTGCGGCAAACGATAGCGCAACCAGCCTCGGGTACAGGCCAGTATTTCAACATCTTCACGTTCCAGGCCAACTTCTTCGTTCAGCTCGCGGTACAAGGCGTCTTCCGGCGTCTCCTCGGGGTTGATCCCCCCTTGCGGAAACTGCCAGGCGTCCTGATTGATACGGCGAGCCCATAGCACCTGGCCGGCGTCATTCGTCAGAATGATCCCGACATTGGGGCGGAAACCATCGGGGTCGATCACGGCAACAACCTCGCAAACGCATGTCGCCGCATTGTTCCACAAAGCTTGATCAGGCGGCAACGAAGGTTCCTACCTTATGTGCACTCTTGTGAAAAGACCGTATTCTTGTCGCCTTTTTACTGACTTTTCAGCGGGTAACTGCAATGCGCCTGGCTCTATTCGATTTGGACAACACCCTTCTGGGCGGCGACAGCGATCACGCCTGGGGCGATTATCTGTGCGAGCGCGGCTTCCTCGACCCGATCGCCTACAAGGCGCGCAACGACGAGTTCTATCAGGATTACCTGGCCGGCAAGCTGGACAACGCCGCGTACCTGAACTTCTGCCTGGAGATTCTTGGCCGCACGGAAATGTCTGTGCTTGACGCCTGGCACAGCGATTACATGCGCGACTGCATCGAGCCGATCGTCCTGCCCAAGGCTCTGGATCTGCTGAAAAAGCACCGCGATGCCGGCGACAAACTGGTGATCATCACCGCCACCAACCGTTTCGTCACGGCGCCGATCGCCGTGCGTCTGGGCGTAGAAACCCTGATCGCCACCGAATGCGAGATGGTTGATGGCCGCTACAGCGGGCGCAGCACCGATATCCCGTGCTTCCGTGAAGGCAAGGTCACGCGCCTGAATCGGTGGCTGGAGGAGACTGGTTATTCGCTGGAGGGCAGCTATTTCTATAGCGACTCGATGAATGATCTGCCGCTGCTGGAGCAGGTGGCGAATCCGGTGGCGGTGGATCCGGATCCGAATTTGCGCGCCGAGGCCGAGAAGCGTGGCTGGCCGGTGATTTCGTTGCGCGGCTGATATTGCTATCGCGAGCAGGCTCGCTCCCACATTTGGAATGCGTTCCCTGTAGGAGTGAGCCTGCTCGCGAATGGCCGCAACTCGGTCGCAAACCTTAAACCGGCTTGGCCCCCATCAACGCCGCGATGGCGACAAATCCGACACCGCTGACAATCGCCAGCGCCAGATTGAATGTGCGGTTACCCTGCCCGGTTGTCCAGAGCCGATCCAGCCGAACCAGCAGCCAGACCGCACTGAACGTGGCCACGGCGTAGATCACGCTGGATCCCAGAATCCACAACTGCCCCAAGGGCCAGCCAATCAGGTGCACCAGCCACCAGCCGGTGAACGGCATGCTGAGCATGCCGATCAGCATCAGGCACCAGATGAACAGCCACGGACGGCGCATCGTGCTGGCCGGGCCTTCGCTGCGATTGCGCCAGGTCAGGAAGGCGAGCCCCAGCCCACTCGCGAGGATGACCACGGTCGCTGCGACGTGAAGGACTTTCAGGGTGGTCAGGGTTTCCATGTCGTTCTCTTCCGTAGGTCCATGCCCATCAGCGTAGCCGCTCAGCCGAGAAACAGCTGATAGGCCGGATTGTCGCTTTCGTCCCAGTACGGGTAGCCGATTTCCGCCAGCGCCGCGGGCACCAGATGACGCTCGTCATGGGGCACTTGCAGGCCGGCAACCACGCGGCCGTCCGCCGCGCCGTGATTGCGGTAGTGGAACATCGAGATGTTCCAGCGCCCGCCGAGCTTGTTGAGGAAGTTGAACAGCGCGCCCGGCCGTTCCGGGAATTCGAAGCGCAGCACCACTTCATCGACCACCTGCGCGGCGCGGCCACCGACCATGTGGCGGATGTGCAGCTTGGCCAGTTCATTGTCGGTCAGGTCGATAACCGGGAAACCCTGCTCGGTCAGGCTCGCCAACAAGGCGCTGCGCGGGTCGTTGTCCGGGTGGGTCTGCACGCCGACGAAGATGTGCGCTTCGCTGCCGGTGTTGTAGCGGTAGTTGAACTCGGTGATCTGGCGCTTGCCGATGGCTTCACAGAACGCCTTGAAGCTGCCGGCCTGCTCGGGAATGGTCACGGCGATGATCGCCTCGCGACCTTCGCCCAGCTCGGCGCGCTCGGCAACGTGGCGCAAGCGGTCGAAGTTGACGTTGGCGCCAGAGTCGATGGCGACGAATGTCTGACCGCTGACGCCGCGCTGCTCGACGTACTTCTTGATCCCGGCCACGCCCAATGCGCCGGCAGGTTCGGTGATCGAACGGGTATCGTCGTAGATATCCTTGATTGCCGCGCAGATCTCGTCGGTGCTGACAGTGATCACTTCATCGACGTAATCCTTGCAGATCTCGAAGGTGTACTGGCCGATCTGCGCCACCGCCACGCCGTCGGCAAAGATGCCCACGGCCGGCAGCACCACGCGCTCGCCGGCAGCCAACGCCGCTTGCAGGCAGTTGGAGTCGTCCGGCTCGACGCCAATCACCTTGATGTCGGGCCGCAGGTATTTCACGTACGCCGCGATACCGGCGATCAGCCCGCCGCCGCCGACCGGGACGAAAATCGCGTCCAGCGGCTGCGGGTGCTGACGGAGAATTTCCATGGCCACGGTGCCCTGCCCGGCAATGGTGTGCGGATCGTCGTACGGATGGATGTAGACGTAGCCTTTTTCATCGACCAGTTTCAGCGAATAGGCCAGCGCTTCCGGGAACGAATCGCCGTGCAGCACCACTTTACCGCCGCGCGAACGCACGCCTTCGACTTTGATTTCCGGGGTGGTCTTGGGCATGACGATGGTGGCTTTGACGCCCAGCACTTTCGCCGCCAGGGCCAGACCCTGCGCATGGTTGCCCGCCGAGGCGGTGACCACGCCACGTGCGCGTTCTTCGTCGCTCAGTTGCGTCAACTTGTTGTAGGCACCGCGAATCTTGAACGAGAACACTGGCTGCAAGTCTTCGCGCTTGAGCCAAATGTCGTTGCCCAGTCGCTCGGAGAGCTGGCGAGCGTTCTGCAGCGGGGTTTCTACGGCAACGTCATAAACGCGCGAGGTGAGGATCTTTTTGACGTACTGTTCGAGCATCGGAAAGCATCACTGAGCGGGTTGGGCAGGGCCAAGGAGTCTAACCCGGCTTTCGGGCGCACGACCACACGAATCCAGAGGTTTTAGCCACGCTTGCGGCTATAATGCCGGCCTTTCTGCCCACCCCTTGCCCGCTTCGGAGCCCGCATGACCCAGGATCAACTCAAACAGGCCGTGGCCCAGGCCGCCGTCGACTTCATCCTGCCGAAACTCGACGACAAGAGCATCGTCGGCGTCGGCACCGGCTCCACCGCCAACTGCTTCATCGATGCCCTGGCCCAGCACAAGGGCGCGTTCGATGGTGCGGTTGCCAGCTCCGAAGCCACTGCCGCGCGCCTCAAGGGCCACGGGATTCCGGTGTATGAGCTGAACACTGTCAGCGATCTGGAGTTCTACGTCGACGGCGCCGATGAAAGCGACGCACACCTGAACCTGATCAAGGGCGGCGGCGCGGCCCTGACCCGCGAGAAGATCGTTGCCGCCGTGGCCAAGACCTTCATCTGCATCGCCGACGCCAGCAAACTGGTGCCGGTGCTCGGTGAGTTCCCGCTGCCGGTGGAAGTGATCCCGATGGCCCGCAGCCACGTTGCCCGCCAACTGGTCAAACTCGGCGGCGACCCGGTGTACCGCGAAGGCGTGCTGACCGACAACGGCAACATCATCCTCGACGTGTTCAACCTGCAGATCACCAACCCGGTGGAACTGGAAGCGCAGATCAACGCCATCGTCGGCGTGGTCACCAACGGCCTGTTCGCCGCACGCCCGGCGGATCTGTTGTTGCTGGGCACGAGTGAAGGTGTGAAGACCCTGAAGGCTGAGTAAGCCAACGCTGCCCACACTTTATGGGCAGACGAATAAACCTGTGGGAGCGAGCCTGCTCGCGAAAGCGCCAGTTCAGCCAACATTTTCATTGGCTGACACGACGCCTTCGCGAGCAGGCTCGCTCCCACAGTGTTTTATGGTGTGAGTCAAGGCTGTGCAGGCTTTTTGAAGACGTAGAAAAGATTCGGCTCACTCACCAGGTACAACGTGCCGTCATCATCCATCGCAATCCCCTCCGCCTGCGGCACGGTTTTCTGCAAGCCCTGGCGTCCGCCGCTGATCGACATGGTGCTCAACGGGCGGCCGTCGACATCCAGTTCGATAATCAAGCGCGACTCGTCCGACAGCGCCAGCAAGTGCCCGCTGCGTTCGTCGTACTGCAGACTCGACAGGTCACGCACGAACATCCCGGCATCGCGCTTGGGGTTGTTGATCACGTGCACGGCGTAGGTCTTGTCCGGTTTGAAATGCGGAAAACCGTGGACCTCATAGATCAGCATGGGGTCGCGTTCTTTCGCCACGAACAGGCGTTTGCCCACCGAGTCGTAAGCCAGCCCCTCGAAACCCTTGTTGCTGGCCATGTGCACGCCCAAGGTCATCTGCTCGGCATCTTCGGCGTCGAGGAACGTGGTGTCGGCGTCGAGGTGGATCTTGATCAGGCGTTGCTGGCGCTCGTCGGTGATGACGTAGGTGTCGGCACTGATGTACTCGACCGCTTCAGGATCGCCGAACCCGACCAAAGCAATGCGCCGCAGGATCTTGCCTTCCAGCGACAGTTCGATCAGTTCGGAATTCTTGTTGGTCACGGTGAACAGGCTTTTGCGCACCGGATCGTAGGTCAGCGCCGAAACGTCATCGTCGAGCCCGTCGATCGGCCGCGCTTCGATGGTCACCCGATATTGATCCAGGCCAATGGCCTCGCTGCTCAACGGCTGCCACAGGGTGTGCAGGTTGAACCAGGCGCGCTCGAACAGGCGCAGGTACTGGCCGATCGCGAGCAACGCGATCAGAGCAATCATCAACAGGACAAGAATCAACGGTTTGGGACGGGCAAGTCGACGCATTCAGGCAGGCTCGGATTCAAGACAGGCCGATGAAATATCACGCCCGTCTGAATTGAAGCTTAATGGCCAGTTGCCTGCCAGGACAACCACACGATTCCGCGTTTGTCGTAGGGAAAATTACCTGTGCTTCTCGAAGCGATAAAACAGGTTCGGCTCGCTGACCATGTACAACGTGCCGTCTTCGTCCATGGTCAGGCCTTCGGCGCGGGGAATGGTGTCTTTCAGACCGTTGAAATTGCCGAGCAAGGTCATGAAGCTGACTTGCTCGCCACGCTCGTCCAGTTCCAGCAACAGGTGCGAATCGGCCGACAACACCAGTAGATGGCCAGTGCGCGGATCGACCGCCAGCGCCGAGAGATTGCGAATGTCGAGCTCGTCACTGGCCAGCTTCTGCTTGTCGCCGATCAGCGTCTGACTGCCATCGCTCTTCCACGTGAACAGCGCTGGCGGGCGTTCTTCACCCAGCACAAGCTGATGATTGCGCGGATCCCAGGTGATGGCTTCAAAAGCCTTGTTCTGGTCTTTCGACGGCCCGAGGTCGTATTTAGGGAAGTCGGCAATGTTCAGCTCGCGTGTACCGGCGTCGACCTTGACGATCGACAACGTGTGCTGGCGCTCATCGACAATCGCCATCAGGCCGTTTTCCATGACCGTCAGACCTTCCGGATTGCTCCAGCCCACCAGCGGCATCTTGCGCAGCACCTCGCCCTGCAGTGTCAGCTCAGCGAGGAACGGATTTTTGCCCATCACCGAAAACAGGGTTTTGGTCTGCGGGTTGTAAGCCAGGTCGGAAGCTTCGTCCTTCTCCATGCCCGGCAACGGTTTGGCGTCGATCACCACCTGATAGTCCGGCAGCCACACGCTCTCCTTCTGCTCGGCCTTGCTCTCGAAGCGCTCCAGCACCCACAGCACACCACGATCATCCCAGTGCATGGCAAACGCCAGCCCATAAGCCGCCACGATGGCCAGCAACAGCCAGACATACCAGCGCAGAGCGAAGCGGGAACGGAGGGTGGGTTTCTGCTGAGTTCGAGATGCCATCAAGGGACGCGTTCCGTAAATTCAGGCCAAGGGTAATAGCACAAAGAGGCCGGCTGAGACGCCGCAATCGCGGAAATTATCCAGAGAGGATGTGAAAAAAACGGGAAATGGCGGGATTGGCGTGTGCGTTTGCGGGCCACAACACATAACCAAGGAGGCATGGGGCAATTGTGGCGAGGGAGCTTACTCCCGCTGGGGCGCGAAGCGGCCCCGCTTTTTTTACTGCAAAAAGCAGGGGCCTGCTGCGCAGTCCAGCGGGAGCAAGCTCCCTCGCCACAGGTGCAGTGGACATCCCTACAAGTTAGCGCACGCTACTGCTGAAGCTGCTCGCCCCCGGCAGTTCAAGGACGATCTCGTCGCCGACGTTCAGCGGGCCGACACCCACCGGCGTACCGGTAAGGATCACGTCGCCGGCCTGCAGCGAGAAGCAGCCGGCCATGTGCTGGATCATCGGCACGATCGGATTGAGCATCGCACTGCTGTTGCCGTCCTGGCGCACGTCGCCGTTGATGGTCAGGCGGATGCCGATGTCGGTCAGGTCAGCGAAAGTGCTACCGACCACGAACGGCGCGATCACCGCCGCGCCGTCGAACGACTTGGCGATTTCCCACGGCAGGCCCTTGGCTTTCAGCTCGGCCTGCTTGTCGCGCAGGGTCAGGTCCAGCGCCGGGGCGAAACCGGAGATCGCATCGAGGACTTCTTCGCGGCTTGGTTTGGTCGACAGCGGCTTGCCGATCAACACAGCGATTTCCGCTTCGTAGTGCACCGAACCGCGCTCGGTCGGAATGCTGAAACCGCCTTCCAGCGGCACCACGCAACTGCCCGGCTTGATGAACAGCAGCGGCTCGGTCGGCACCGGGTTGTCCAGTTCCTTGGCGTGTTCGGCGTAATTGCGGCCAATGCACACGACTTTCCCGATCGGGAAGTGGATGCGCGTGCCGTCGACGTACTGGTGCTGATAGCTCATTTACCGACTCCTGCCTTCATTGATTCAACAGAGATTACCGATCACACCGGGAAAATCTTCCCCGGGTTCATGATGCCGTTCGGGTCGAACACTGCCTTGACCGCTTTCATGTACTCGATCTCGGCCGGCGAGCGGCTGTAGGTCAGGTAATCACGCTTGGTCATGCCCACGCCATGTTCGGCCGAGATCGAGCCGTTGTACTTCTCGACGGTTTCGAACACCCACTTGTTGACGGTGGCGCACTTGGCAAAGAACTCGTCCTTGCTCAGGTTTTCCGGCTTGAGGATGTTCAGGTGCAGATTGCCGTCGCCGATGTGGCCGAACCAGACGATTTCGAAATCCGGATAGTGCTCACCGACGATCGCGTCGATTTCGCGCAGGAACGCCGGCACCCTGGAAACGGTCACCGAGATGTCGTTCTTGTACGGCGTCCAGTGGGAGATGGTTTCGGAGATGTACTCGCGCAGCTTCCACAGATTATGCAGTTGAGTTTCGCTCTGGCTCATCACGCCGTCGAGTACCCAGCCCTGTTCGACACACTGTTCGAAAGTTTCCAGCGCGCTGTTGGCCACTTCTTCAGTGGTCGCTTCGAATTCCAGCAGGGCGTAGAACGGGCACTCGGTGTCGAACGGCGCCGGCACGTCGCCGCGGCCCATGACCTTGGCCAGGGCCTTGTCGGAGAAGAATTCGAATGCGGTCAGGTCGAGCTTGCCCTGGAAGGCGTGCAGCACCGGCATGATCGAATCGAAATCGGCGGTGCCGAGGACCATGGCGGTGAGGTTTTTCGGTGCGCGATCAAGGCGCATGGTTGCTTCGACGACGAAACCGAGGGTGCCTTCGGCGCCAATGAAAAGCTGACGCAGGTCATAACCGGTGGCGTTCTTGATCAGGTCCTTGTTCAGCTCGAGCACGTCGCCCTTGCCGGTGACGACCTTCATGCCGGCCACCCAATTGCGCGTCATGCCGTAGCGAATCACTTTGATCCCGCCGGCATTGGTGCCGATGTTGCCGCCAATCTGGCTGGAACCCGCCGAGGCGAAGTCGACCGGGTAGTACAGGCCGTTTTCTTCAGCAACGTTCTGCAGATGCTCAGTGAACACGCCCGGCTGGCATACAGCGGTGCGGTCGGTGAGGTTGACGTCGAGAATCTGGTTCATGTAATCGAACGACACCACCACTTCGCCATTGGCCGCCACCGCAGCGGCGGACAACCCGGTGCGCCCGCCGGACGGCACCAGCGCGACCTTGTGGGTGTTGGCCCAACGCACCACGGCCTGCACTTGCTCGATGGTCTTGGGAAACACGATAGCGCTCGGCGCCGGGGCGAAGTGCTTGGTCCAATCCTTGCCGTAAGCATTCAGGGAGTCGGCGTCGGTGAGGACTTTGCCGGGCTCAACCAGGGTCTTCAGTTCATCAATCAGCGCAGGATTGGTCATCGACAGAACTCTCGAACAATTCATGGTCATCCTGAGAACGCTTCACGTCGCAGGAATGAGTGTTTAGCGGGGTGGCTATGCTAGCATACCGACCCCGCAGGACAGTGCCCAAGGCCAGATCCGCGGTGACGGCTTTCCTGCCGTTTGGGTCAGCTCCAGGCTGCGCCCCTCCCTGCCATTTTTCTCCGGGATACAGGTTTACGCAGATGAGCAAGACTTCTCTCGATAAGAGCAAGATCAAGTTCCTTCTTCTCGAAGGCGTCCACCAATCGGCTGTCGACGTCCTCAAGGCGGCGGGCTACACCAGCATCGAATACCTGACAGGCTCCCTGCCGGAAGCCCAGCTCAAGGAAAAGATCGCTGACGCTCACTTCATCGGCATTCGTTCGCGCACCCAGCTGACCGAAGAGATCTTCGATCACGCGAAGAAGCTGGTCGCGGTCGGCTGTTTCTGCATCGGCACCAACCAGGTTGACCTGGAAGCGGCCCGCGAGCGCGGCATCGCCGTGTTCAACGCGCCGTACTCCAACACCCGCTCCGTTGCCGAGCTGGTGCTGGCCGAAGCGATCCTGCTGCTGCGCGGCATCCCTGAGAAAAACGCTTCCTGCCACCGTGGCGGCTGGATCAAGTCCGCAGCCAACTCTTTCGAGATCCGTGGCAAGAAACTGGGCATCGTCGGCTACGGCTCCATCGGTACTCAGCTGTCGGTCCTGGCTGAAGGTCTGGGCATGCAGGTGTTCTTCTACGACACTGTGACCAAGCTGCCACTGGGCAACGCGACCCAGGTCGGCAACCTGCACGAGCTGCTGGGCATGTCCGACATCGTCACCCTGCACGTTCCGGAAACCGCTGCGACCCAGTGGATGATCGGCGAGAAGGAAATCCGCGCCATCAAGAAGGGCGGCATCCTGATCAACGCTGCACGCGGCACCGTGGTCGAGCTGGATCACCTGGCTGCTGCGATCAAGGACAAGCACCTGATCGGCGCCGCCATCGACGTGTTCCCGGTCGAGCCGCGCTCCAACGACGAAGAGTTCGAAAGCCCGCTGCGTGGCCTGGATAACGTGATCCTGACCCCGCACATCGGCGGTTCCACCGCTGAAGCGCAGGCCAACATCGGTCTGGAAGTGGCAGAAAAACTGGTCAAGTACAGCGACAACGGTACTTCGGTATCGTCGGTGAACTTCCCGGAAGTGGCCCTGCCGGCTCACCCTGGCAAGCACCGCCTGCTGCACATCCACGAGAACATCCCGGGTGTGATGAGCGAGATCAACAAGGTCTTCGCCGAAAACGGCATCAACATCTCCGGTCAGTTCCTGCAGACCAACGAGAAGGTCGGCTACGTGGTGATCGACGTCGACGCCGAGTACTCGGAGCTGGCGCAAGAGAAGCTGCAACACGTCAACGGCACCATCCGTAGCCGCGTGTTGTTCTGATCCGACGCTGAGCGACAAAAAAGGGAGCCTTCGGGCTCCCTTTTTCATGCACGCGAAAACATCATTCGACGTTGACGGTGATCTTCTTCGACACGATCGGCGGATCGAACGCCATGTGGCCGCTGTCACCCAGCTCCAGCTGCAGGGTGTGCTTGCCCGGCGCGAGCTTGATGTCGGCCTGGGTCTGCGCCTTGCCGAAGTGCATGTGGTTGGCGTCGGTCGGCACGACGGAGCCGGCCGGAACGATTTCCTTGGCATCGATCAGCAGATGGTGATGACCGGTGTTCTTGGTGACGTCACCGGCCGGTGCCAGCGCGATGTCCTTTACACCGAACTTGACCGTGAAGGTCTGCGAAACCGTGGCTCCGTCCTCGGGAGAAACGATGAACACTTCGGCGCCCTTCGGTGCCGGTGTTGCCGCACTGGCCAGTACCGAAACACCCATCAGCACACCGGCCAACGCTGCACGTGACATAAAGCTTTTCATTTTCTTCTCCAGTTTTTCCGTAAAATCCGCACGGTCATGACAACTTCATGACCATTCGTTGTCGAAGGCACTCGACAACCATAGCAAAGCGAGCCTGAATCAGAGCGTCGCGATAATGATTTCAAAGGAGTGACCATGCGCTTGCTGCCTGGCCTGATCTGCCTGCTACCCCTTCTGAGCCCGCTGGCTCACGCCGAACTGATTGATGACGTCAACGACCGTGGCGAGTTGCGCATAGCCATTGAGGCTAATACACCGCCCTTCAATTACAAGGAAGGCGACACACTCACGGGGTTCGAGGTCGAGCTTGGGCAACTTCTTGCCAAGGAGCTGGATGTACGCGCCGATTTCATCGTCACCGACGAGGGCGATCTGCTCCAGGGCGTTGAAAGCGGCAAATACGACGTCGCGCTCAACCACATAGCACTGACACCCGAACTCAAGGATCGTTTCGACTTCAGCGAGCCGTACGGCGAGGTCGATGGGCAACTGCTCGCGAAGAAGGACGAGACGCCACGGCCGATGGTGCTGGTGCAGGCGTTGACCGAAGAGAAGCCGAAAGCGGCGCCGCCGGTGGAACTGGCGATTCCGTTTCAAAAGGGCAATCCGGCGTTTCAGGCCAGCCTCAAGAGCGCGCTGGAACGGATCAGGGCGGATGGGCGGTTGGCGGCGTTGTCGCAGAAGTGGTTGAAACCGTAAGAGCCCCCTCACCCTAACCCTCTCCCGGAGGGAGAGGGAACTGATCCGGGAATGCTTTAGAGGTACGCCGACCTGAAACTGCCCTGCCGAATCCATAATCGATAAGGTGTTTCAGGTCGATGGACAACGCCAGACACCACGGTCGGCCCCCTCTCCCTCCGGGAGAGGGCTGGGGTGAGGGTAACGATTCAGGATCAGTCCAAAGCTGCCAGTGCCAGCGCGGCCTGCGGCAATTCCAGCTCACTGAAAACCTGCACACCATGACGCTTGAGCAACGCCGCCGTCACCCCTTCGCCACTGACCTTGACCCCACTGAACGTCCCGTCATACGTCAGCAGATTCCCGCACGAAGGGCTGTTGGCCTTGAGCACCGCCACCCTGATGCCGTGCCGTTGCACCAGTTCCAGCGCTTGGCGCGCACCTTTGAGAAACTGCGCACTGACATCCTCGCCTTCGGCAGTGATGACTGCAGCATTGCCATCCAGCACCTCACCGCCCTGCCCGCCGGGAATCTCCGCCGCCGCCCTCGGCGTCGGCAAACCACCGGCCACCTCAGGACACAACGGCACTACGCGGCCCTCGGCAATCCACTGCTCAAGCAGATCAAACGGACCACTCGCGCCACCGTCATAACGCACGCGATGGCCCAACAGGCAGCGGCTGACCAGAATCTTTTCCATGCTCAGAACGGCTCGTTGCCACGGCGACGAAACCAACCGGTCAACGACAGCCGCTCGCGATGGGCCGGCAGCACCTCGTGGGGCACTTCGCCGGAGAGAAACACCACCAGGCAGCCGCCGGTAGGTTGCACATCGTGCACACGCTCATCGTTCAAGTACATGCGCAACTGGCCGCCGTCCTCCGGCAGCCAGGCGTCGTTGAGGTAGATGACCGCCGACACCATGCGTCGGTCGTCATCGCGAAAGCGGTCGACGTGCTTGAGATAAAACGCGCCGGGTGGGTACAGGGCGAAATGGCATTCGAAATCTTCGAGGCCCAGAAACAGACCGCGATTGAGCGCCTCGCGCAGACTGTCCATCAGGCTCAGGTAGCGGTCGGTAGCGTCGGCCTGGCCGGGGTCGATCCACTGAATGTGATCGCCACGAATACCCTCGCGAATCTCCGAAAACGGCCCGCGCCCGACCGCCGCCGGCGCCAGTTCACCTTCGGCTTCACGTTTACGGCACTCGGCCGCCAGCGCCCGGGTCAGATCGGCGGGCAGGAAGATGTTCTGCTGCGACCAGCCGTGTTCGGCCAGGTCATCGACAATGCGTAACAGCAGTGGGTGTTCAGAGGATATCGGCATGGCGCGCATAGTATGCCGACGGCAATAAATCCGACAGAGCCACGCAGCGGCTTGCTACGAATTCTCGACAAGTACCGGCACCGCACGGACAATAGTCCGCTGCTGACAGGAGTCCCTATGCGCCGTTTGCTTTTTTCACTGTTGATGTTCTGCGTATTGCCCGCCTGGGCGGACGGCCACGATCAGTTGTACAAGGTCGCCGGCTGGCCAGAACAACGCGCGCATTTCAACGATGCCCTGAGCGCCGCCCAGCAGCGCTATCAGAACAGCCTGCCGCCTGCGGTGTTTCAAGCACTGGTCAACAATAGCAACCAGCGGTTCGCCGCGCAGGCCATGGATCAACGCGCCGAAGCGCAACTGCGACAGAAACTCGCTGATCCGAAACCGGCGCTGACCTTTTTCCAGTCACCGCTGGGCAAGAAAATCGTCGCCGCCGAACTGCTCGCGACCCGCCGCGATCAACTGGCGAAAAATGCCCAGGGCCTGCCAAAAATGCAGGCCAGCGACAGTCGTTTGCTGATCATCGGCCACCTGGCGCAAGCCTTGCCGGCCCGCGAGGCTGGCGCCGAGGTCAGTCTGGCGATTGCCGGCGTGGCGGCGGACAGTTTGAGTTCGATGATCCCGGGATTGCTCGGCGGTGGTCAGGCGCAGGGCATGTTGAATGGTCAGCGCCAGCGACTGATGGATCAGATCGGCGCCGATCTGAACAACACCCTGCTCTACGTTTATCGCGATTTGTCGGATGAAGAGCTGGAAGAGTTTGCGACGTTTGCCGAGTCGACCGAGGGCAAGGCTTACTATCAGGCGGCGCTGGCGGCGATTCGGGCGGGGTTGGCGGTCGGCCAGTGATCTTCGTTGCCTGAAAGATCGCATTCGCGAGCAGGCTCGCTCCCACATTGAGTCCTCAGCGGACACAAAATTTGTGCCCCTCCGACTTGCCTGTGGGAGCGAGCCTGCTCGCGAAGAGGCCCGCACTGCCGCTACAGATTCCGCCCCCTGATCCGCTTGCTCAAGAACTCGAAATACTCCTCACGCATCTCTACCGTCTCATTGGCCAGGTGATGCCGCGCCTCGGCCAACAGCAGAATCTGCGGGCGGTCGAATTTCCATTTCAACACCTGCAGATTGTGCTGCCAGTCGACGGTCATGTCCGCCTGTCCTTGAATGATCAGCGGCCGGCGCGGACTTTTTTTCGCGTGCTCGACGCGGATGATCCAGCGCGACAACGCGCCCACCCATTTCGTCGGCAGACGTCTTGGCTGCAACGGATCGGCCTGCAGAAACGGCAGAAAATCCGGATCGTTGGAATTTTCGCTGAAGCGCCGCGCGACGCCGCGAACAAATGGCCGCAGCAGGTAATAACTCAACTGAGACCAGCCCCACGCCCTCGGCCGCACCAACGGCGCCAGCAAAATCACCTGCCCCTGCGCCGGGCTGTTCTCGCCATGATTGAGCAGGTGATCGACGACAATCGCGCCCCCGGTGCTCTGCCCGCACAAATGCCACGGCTGCGGCAGCGCGATCGAAGTCGCTTCTGCGAACAACGCTTGCAGCATGTGCTGATATTCAGCGAAATCGCGGATGCTCGCCCGCGGCCCGCTCGACAGTCCATGCCCCGGCAAGTCGCAGGCAATCACCGCGAAATCCTGATCCAGCGCCCACTCGATCACATGCCGGTACAGGCCGATGTGATCGTAGTAACCGTGCAGCAGAAACAGCGTCGCCTTGACCTTCTCCGGCCACCAGCAATGACTGACCAGTTCGTAGCCATCGACTTCGAAACGTCCCATGCCGCGCCACACATCGCGCTCGGCGAAGTCGGTCTTGTAGAAGCGCTGATAAGCCTTCGCCTCATCCGATAACGGCTGCCACTCGGCCAACGGCTTGAGGCTCGCGCGTAAATGATCGGGGTCGAAAGTATCGGGCATGCGCACATTCCAAAGCGGTTAACGGACTTTATCGGCCTGCGATATTCATCTGTCGGAGCAAGCATGGCAAGCTAGCCAACCTTTTCAGATTCCGAAACCATGCGTTCGCCCTACCGCACCGCACTGTTCGCCAGCCTGCTCGCGCTGATCTGCGCCGGGGTGCTGTGGGCGGCATATGACTGGTTTCAGGGCCGCTATCTGCGTGCGTTCAGTGAACACACGGCGGTGTTTTCCGGCGATCCGCTGCGCCTGCCGGACGACCTCGCCGGGCCGGGCAATATCCGTCTCGTGCACTTCTGGGACCCGGCCTGTCCGTGCAACGTCGGCAATCAACAACACCTGAGCGAGATGGTCGAACAGTTCGGCGCGCGCGGCGTGGAGTTCTTCGCCGTGCAAAAACCCGGCAGCCACGGTCAGTTGCCCGCCACCCTCGCCGGCCTGAAAACCATCATCATCCTGCCCGGCTCCGAACAGATTCCCGCCAGCCCCGCCGTGGCGATCTGGGATCGCAGCGGCAAACTGGCCTACTTCGGCCCGTACAGCGAAGGCCTGACCTGCAACTCCAGCAACAGCTTTATCGAACCGATCCTGCATGCCCTGACGGAAGACCGCCCGGTGAACGCTACGCACACCTTGGCGGTGGGTTGTTATTGTCCGTGGCCGGCGGATGCGCGGTAAGGCATTCCGGACTTTTCAAGGACAGCGCTGCACCGCACAGATGCTCTGTGCTAAATGTTTGCAGCCCGACGGGCGGCCCTCCCGCCTGCACAAGGAGTCACCATGAAGCGTGCGTTGATCGTCGTTGCCTTGTTCATCGTTGTCCTGCTCTGCGCCGCTGGCGGGTATATCTACAGCAAGCAGCCGACGCGCCAGGGCCAGGTCCAGCTGCATAACCTGCAAGGCTCGGTGACCGTGCGCTATGACGAGCGCGGTGTGCCGCATATCCGCGCCGAGAACGAAACCGACCTCTATCGCGCCCTCGGTTATGTGCACGCGCAGGATCGCCTGTTCCAGATGGAAGCCCTGCGTCGCCTCGCCCGCGGTGAGCTGGCCGAAGTGCTCGGGCCGAAACTGCTCGACACCGACAAGCTGTTTCGCAGCCTGCGCATCCGCGAGCGCGCCGCCAGTTACGTCGCCAGCCTGGACAAGCAGTCGCCGGCGTGGAAGGGCCTGCAAGCTTATCTGGATGGCATCAACCAGTATCAGGACAGCCACGCCGCGCCGATCGAGTTTGACGTGCTGGGCATCCCCAAGCGGCCGTTCACCGCCGAGGACAGCATCAGCGTCGCCGGTTACATGGCCTACAGCTTTGCCGCCGCGTTTCGCACCGAGCCGCTGCTGACCTACGTGCGCGATCAGCTCGGCGCCGATTACCTCAATGTGTTCGATCTTGACTGGCAGGCCAAAGGCGTACTTGCCACGGATCACACCAGGCATCCGCCAGCCCTCGCCGCCGGCGACTGGCAGGACCTCACCGCCCTCGCCCGCCTCAGCGAACAGGCAATGATCGACAACGGTCTGCCGCAGTTCGAGGGCAGCAACGCCTGGGTCATCGCCGGCAGCCGCAGCCAGAGTGGCAAGCCGTTGCTGGCCGGCGATCCGCACATCCGTTTTTCGGTGCCGTCGGTGTGGTACGAAGCGCAACTGTCGGCGCCGGGCTTCGAGTTGTACGGCCATCATCAGGCGCTGGTGCCCTTCGCGTTTCTGGGGCACAACCTCGATTTCGGCTGGAGCCTGACCATGTTCCAGAACGATGACCTCGATCTGATCGCCGAGAAGGTCAACCCTGACAATCCCGATCAGGTCTGGTATCGCGGCCAATGGACCGACCTGCTCGTCAGCGAGCAACAGATCAATGTGAAGGGTCAGGCGCCGGTGACGATCACCTTGCGCCAGTCGCCGCATGGGCCGATCGTCAACGATGCCCTCGGCAGCGCCGCCGGCAAGACCCCGATTGCGATGTGGTGGGCATTTCTCGAAACACCCAACCCGATCCTCGACGGCTTTTACCAGCTCAACCGCGCTGACACGTTGGCCAAGGCCCGCGCGGCGGCGGCCAAGGTGCAGGCGCCGGGTCTGAATCTGGTTTACGCCAACGCCAAGGGCGATATCGCCTGGTGGGCCTCGGCCTTGCTGCCGAAACGTCCGGCCGGGGTAAAACCGGGCTTCATTCTCGACGGCAGCACGCCTGAGGCGGACAAGGACGGCTACTACCCGTTCAGCGCCAACCCGCAGGAAGAGAACCCGGCACGCGGCTATATCGTCTCGGCCAACTTCCAGCCGGTTTCGCCGACCGGCATGGAGATTCCCGGTTACTACAACCTCGCCGATCGCGGCCAGCAGCTTGATCGTCAGCTCAGCGACAACCGGGTGAAGTGGAGCAACGAGGCCAACCAGAAACTGCAGCTGGGCACGACGACCGGCTACGGCCCGCGTCTGTTGGCACCGCTGTTGCCGGTGTTGCGTGAAGTGGTGAGCGATCCGGCGCAACGCAAACTGGTCGAGCAATTGGCGCAATGGCCCGGCGACTATCCGCTGAATTCGGTCAGCGCGACGGTGTTCAACCAGTTCCTCTACGACCTTGCCGACGCAGCGATGCGCGATGAGTTGGGCAATGACTTTTTCGAAACGATGCTGTCGACGCGGGTCATCGATTCCGCCTTGCCGCGACTGGCGGCGAGAGCTGATTCAACCTGGTGGGACAATCGCAGCACGCCGGTCAGAGAAACCCGCGCCGACATAGTGCGCACGGCATGGGCGGCGAGCATGCAGCATCTGCAACTGACCCTCGGCGACGATGTGGCGGGTTGGCAGTGGGGCGCGGCGCACACCCTGACCCATGGCCATCCGCTGGGCCAGCAGAAGCCACTGGATCGGCTGTTCAATGTCGGCCCGTTCCCGGCGCCAGGCAGCCACGAAGTGCCGAACAACCTCTCGGCGAAAATCGGCCCGGCGCCATGGCCGGTGACCTATGGACCGTCGACCCGGCGTCTGGTGGATTTTGCCGATGCGGTGCATGCCCTGACGATCAATCCGGTCGGCCAGAGCGGCGTGCCGTTGGACAGTCACTATGACGATCAGGCCGAGGCGTATGTGGAGGGGATTTATGTGCAGGCGCATTTCAGCGAGGAAGAGGTGCTGGCGAATACGCGGAGTACGTTGAAGCTGTTGCCTGCGCGCAAGCCCTGAAGAGCCCCTCACCCTAGCCCTCTCCCAGAGGGAGAGGGGACCGATTGGGGATATTGGGGAGAAACGCCGACGTGCAAGATTGGCACCGAATCCATAATCGATAAGGTCTTTCAGGTCGATGTAACACGCCAGACACCGCGGTCGGCCCCCTCTCCCTCTGGGAGAGGGCTGGGGTGAGGGCTTTCGAGCTCAACCCGGATCAAACATCCAGCGCAAAATTCAGCCGAAACTGTTGCGGCGTCACGCCCAAGCGCCGGTTGAACACACTGCGCATATGCTGCGCATCCCGAAATCCGCACTGATACGCCACGGTTTTCAATGGCGCCGTGGTGCTTTCCAGCATGACCCGCGCTGCGTCCACCCGCGCCCGTTCGACGAATTCCGCCGGGGTCACTTTGGCTTCTCGCGCGAACACCCGCGAGAAATTGCGCGCACTCATGTTCGCTGCGTTGGCCAGATCGGCAATCGTCAGGTCGCCGGTGAGATTGGCCAACACATACAGCTGCACCAGCGCCACCGCTGACGTCGGTTCGGCATGCGGCGTGAGGAACGGGCTGAACTGCGATTGCCCGCCCGAGCGCTGGGTGAACACCACCAGACGTTTCGCTACACTCAGCGCCACCTCGGCACCGTGATCGCGCGCCAACAGGTACAGCGACAGATCAATGCCCGCCGTGACCCCGGCCGAGGTGTAGAGCGTGCCGTCCTCGACATACAGGCGATCCGCCTCGACCCGCGTGGTGGGGCACAACTGCGCAAGCGCCTCGGCATCGTTCCAGTGCGTGGTGACGGTGCGCCCCTTGAGCAAACCGGCGCGGGCGAGCATGAACGCGCCGTTGCAGATCGAGCCGCAACGCCGGGCGCGACCACAGGCGTCACGCAGCCAGGCGTCGAACGTCGGGCCGAAATCCATGAACGGCAATTGCGGGCCGCCAGCGACCAGCAACAGGTCGGGGCTATCGGTTGCTTCGCTGAAGTGGCAGTGGGCGTTCAGGCTCATGCCGTTGGAACAGGCCATCGGCCCGCGCTCAAGGCCGATCACTTGCAAGCGATAGTGATCCTGCGGCGCGAGGAAGCGGTTGGCTTCGGCGAACACGTCCATGGGGCCGCTGACATCCAGTGACTGCACGCCGGGGAATACCACGATGGCGACGGATTTGTTCATGGCTCAAACGTCCTCAATACCTGTGACAAACACACCAACCTGTGGGAGCGAGCCTGCTCGCGAGGAGGTCATCACACGCAATATAGCGGCCGAATGACACACCGCCTTCGCGAGCAGGCTCGCTCCCACATGGGCCGTGCCTGGCCTGTTGATCGAGCCAACCTGGCCAATCCACACCCGACAAGCGAGCTTGGCACGATTTGCAGGTGCAATGGCAAGGATCGCAGCCATGACTCGATTGCTCGCCTGGCGCGCCGGGAACAGACTTTCTCCAGCAGCGCCACGACGGCGTTTTCGACGAGGAAACCGTTATGACCAGCACCATCGCCGGCATCAAGATCCCTGACAGCGCCCTCGCCCGGGCCACCACCGAATACATCCGCGACATCGAATCCGACCTGCTCTATCACCACTCGCGTCGAGTGTTTCTGTTCGGTGCCTTGAGCGGCGAACGCCAGCAACTCGCCTACAACCCGGAGTTGCTGTACGTCGGCGCGATGTTCCATGACCTTGGTCTGGTCGCAGGCCATCGCAGCGATGACGAACGTTTCGAGGTGGACGGCGCGAATGCCGCGGCAGCGTTTCTCAAGCCGTACGGGCTGAGCGACGACGACATCGAGCAGGTGTGGCTGTCGATTGCATTGCACACCACGCCGGGCGTGCCCAAGCATCTGCGCCCGACCGTGGCACTGGTGACGGCCGGGGTGGAGATGGACGTGCTGGGCATGGACTACGCGGCCTTCAGCAGCGTGCAGCGCGAAGCCGTGGTGCATGCGCATCCACGCGGGGAGGGTTTCAAGGAGTGCATCATCTGCGCGTTCGCCGATGGCTTGCGCCGTCGTCCGCAGACCACCTTCGGCAATGTGAAGACCGATGTGCTGGTGGATCAGGAGCCGGGATTCAAGCCGATGAATTTCGTCGAAGTCATCCGCCAATCTCCCTGGACTGCCTAAAACGAACTGTGGGAGCGAGCCTGCTCGCGAAAGCGGTGTATCAGTCAATATTTGAGTCGACTGATATTCCGTCTTCGCGAGCAGGCTCGCTCCCACATTGGGATTTTGCTTGGCCTCAAGATTGAGGCCAAACCGATATTGCTTACGCCGCTTCCGGGCTTGGGGCGCGACGCGCGTCCGGTTGCTTCCACGAATCGGCGGCGCTTTCTTCGATGGCTTGCTGGATGGCTTTCTTGCGTGCTTCTTCGGCGCGGCGGCTGAAGAACCAGACGAGGAAGGTCACCAGCGACACCGCCAGCAGAATCAGGCTGGCCACCGCGTTGATCTCCGGCTTCACACCGAGCCGCACCGCCGAGAACACTTCCATCGGCAGGGTCGTCGAACCTGGGCCGGAAACGAAGCTCGCCAGCACCAGGTCATCCAGCGACAGCGCGAACGACATCATCCCGCCCGCCGCCAACGATGGCGCGATCATCGGGATGGTGATCAGGAAGAACACCTTCCACGGCCGCGCCCCCAGGTCCATCGCCGCCTCTTCGATCGACAGGTCCAGCTCACGCAGACGCGCCGACACCACCACTGCCACATACGCCGCGCAGAACGTGGTGTGCGCAATCCAGATGGTGACGATGCCGCGTTCCTGCGGCCAGCCGATCATCTGCGCCATCGCCACAAACAGCAGCAACAGCGACAGACCGGTGATCACTTCCGGCATCACCAGTGGCGCAGTCACCAGGCCGCCGAACAGCGTGCGACCCTTGAAGTGAGTGATGCGGGTCAACACGAACGCCGCCAGTGTACCCAGCGCCACCGCAGCAACCGCCGTGTAGCAGGCGATTTCCAGCGAGCGCAGCACCGAGCCCATCAATTGCGAGTTGTCCAGCAGGCCGACGTACCACTTGATCGACCAGCCGCCCCACACCGTTACCAGTTTCGAGGCGTTGAACGAGTAGATCACCAGGATCAGCATCGGCAGATAGATGAAGATCAGACCCAGTACCAGCATCAGGCTGGAGAAACGGAAGCGCTTCATTCTTTACCCTCCATTTCCTTGGCCTGACTGCGGTTGAACAGGATGATCGGCACAATCAGGATCGCCAGCATCACCACCGCCAGCGCGGACGCCACCGGCCAGTCGCGGTTGTTGAAGAATTCTTGCCACAGCACCTTGCCGATCATCAGGGTTTCCGGACCGCCGAGCAGTTCTGGAATCACGAATTCGCCGACCACCGGAATGAACACCAGCATGCAGCCGGCGATGATGCCGTTCTTGGACAGCGGAATGGTGATCTTCCAGAAGCTGTTGAAGGTGCTCGAACCCAGGTCAGACGCGGCTTCCAGCAGACTTTGGTCATGTTTGACCAGGTTGGCGTACAGCGGCAGGATCATGAACGGCAGATAGGAATAGACCACACCGATGTACACGGCGAGGTTGGTGTTGAGGATCTGCAGCGGCTCGTCGATCAGGCCCATGCTCATCAGGAAGCCGTTGAGCAGGCCGTTATTGCTCAGAATACCCATCCACGCGTAGACGCGGATCAGGATCGCGGTCCAGGTCGGCATCATGATCAGCAGCACCAGCACCGTTTGCAGCTCTTTGCGCGCGCTGGCGATGGCGTAGGCCATCGGATAACCGATCAGCAGGCAGAGCACGGTGCTGATGAAGGCCATTTTCAGCGAGCCGAGGTAGGCGGCGATGTACAGCTCGTCGTCGCCGAGCATCGCGTAGTTGCCCAGGTTCAGCAGCAGTTGCAGCTTCTGCTCGGCGTAGGTGTAGATCTCGGTGTACGGCGGAATCGCCACGTCGGCTTCGGCGAAGCTGATCTTCAGAACGATGAAGAACGGCAGCATGAAGAACAGGAACAGCCAGATGAACGGCACCCCGATGACCAGCTGCCGGCCATTGGGGATGACTCGGTTGATGCGGCGTTTGAATTTGCGCATGTTCATGAGCGAAGTACCACGCCACTGTCGTCTTCCCACCACACGTAGACCTGATCGCCCCAGGTCGGACGCGCGCCGCGACGTTCGGCGTTGGCGACAAACGACTGCACCAGTTTGCCGCTCGGCAATTCGACGTAGAACACCGAATGCCCGCCCAGATAGGCGATGTCGTGGACCTTGCCGCTCGACCAGTTGTACTCGCAGGTCGGTTGATCGGCGGTGACCAGCAGCTTCTCCGGGCGGATCGCGTAGGTGACCGATTTGTCCTGCACCGAGGTGCTGATGCCGTGGCCGACGTAGATCTGCCGGTCGAGGTCCTTGCAAGTGATGGTCGCGTGGCCTTCGGCGTCGTCGATGACTTCGCCTTCGAAGATGTTGACGTTGCCGATGAATTCACAGACCAGACGGCTGGTCGGGGTTTCGTAGATGTCGATCGGGCTGCCGATCTGCGCGATCCAGCCCAGGTGCATGATCGCGATGCGCTCGGCCATGGTCATGGCCTCTTCCTGGTCGTGGGTCACCATCACGCAGGTCACGCCGACGCGCTCGATGATTTCCACCAGTTCCAGCTGCATCTGCGAGCGCAGTTTCTTGTCCAGTGCGCCCATCGGTTCGTCGAGCAGCAGCAGCTTCGGCCGCTTGGCCAGCGAACGGGCCAGGGCCACGCGCTGACGCTGACCGCCGGACAGTTGATGCGGCTTGCGCTTGGCGTACTGGCTCATCTGCACCAGCTTGAGCATCTCGGCCACACGTGCGTCGATCTCGGCCTTGGGGATCTTGTCCTGCTGCAGGCCGAAGGCGATGTTCTGCGCCACGGTCATGTGCGGGAACAGGGCGTAGGACTGGAACATCATGTTGATCGGACGGTCGTACGGCGGCATGTCGGTGATGTCGACGCCGTCGAGGAAAATCCGCCCTTCCGTGGGCCGTTCGAAGCCTGCCAGCATCCTCAGCAAGGTGGATTTGCCCGATCCCGAACCGCCGAGCAGGGCGAAGATCTCACCCTTCTTGATTTCCAGGGACACGTCGTCCACGGCAATCGTCTCGTCGAACTTCTTCGTGACCCGGTCGATTTTGACCAGCACCTGTTTCGGTGTCTGGTCGCCCTCGAGGGCTTTCTTGTAGGCGCCGGAGGCAACTGCCATTTACGAAACTCCCAACAGAAGCAGCAGTTCGCCACGCAAGACGAACCCTGGATAGTTTGTGCGTTATTTGCCCGACTTGACCTTGGTCCAGCTGCGGGTCATCAAACGCTGAATATTGGCTGGCAACTCGGTCGACACGTAGGTCTTGTCGAGGACTACTTGCGGTGGGTAAACCGCTTCATCGGTGCGAATGGATTGTTCCATCAGCTTGTCCGAACCCGGATTGGGGTTGGCGTAACCGACGTAATCACTGACCTGGGCAATCACCTCAGGTTTCAGCAAATAATTGATGAAGGCGTGGGCTTCCTTGACGTTGGACGAATCCTTGGGGATCGCCAGCATGTCGAACCACAGCGCGCCGCCCTCTTTCGGAATCGAGTAGGCGATGTTGACGCCCTTCTTGGCTTCCTCGGCACGGTTCTTCGCCTGGAAGATGTCGCCGGAGAAACCGATCGCCACGCAGATGTCGCCGTTGGCCAGGTCGCCGATGTACTTCGAGGAGTGGAAATAGGTCACATAAGGACGCACCGCGAGCAGCTTGGCGGTGGCTTTTTCGTAGTCCTTGGTGTTGGTGCTGTTGGCGTTCAGGCCCAGGTAATTGAGCATGGTCGGCATCATTTCATCTGCCGAATCGAGGAACGCGACGCCACAGCTGTGCAGTTTCTTGATGTTTTCCGGTTCGAACAGCACGGCCCAGGAGTCGATCCTGTCGATGCCGAGCACGGCTTTGACCTTGTCGACGTTGTAGCCAATGCCGTTGGTGCCCCACAGATACGGTACGGCGTAGAGGTTGCCCGGATCGTTCTGCTCCAGACGCTTGAGCAGCGCCGGGTCGAGGTTGGAATAATTCGGCAACTGGGTCTTGTCGAGCTTCTGGAACGCGCCCGCCTTGATCTGCTTGCCGAGGAAGTGGTTCGACGGCACGACCACGTCGTAACCGGTGCGCCCGGCGAGCAGCTTGCCTTCCAGGGTTTCGTTGGAATCGAAAACGTCGTAGACCGGTTTGATTCCGGTCTCTTTCTCGAAGTCGGCCAGGGTCGATTCGCCGATGTAATCGGACCAGTTATAAATATGCACCGTACCGGCGGCGTGGGCTCCGACAGCGATGGTCAGGCCGGCAGCGGCCAGCAGGGCTTTGCGCAAAGAAGAAAATACAGGCAAGTGGAGGTCCTCTAGATTGATTGGGCCCAAGTTGCCCCCGCGCTGCATGACAGCCATGGCTGCCCGACAACAAAACCGGCGCGCAACTTACCTTCGAAAAACCGATCCAGCAAAACTTTCTGTCATTTAATTATCCGCTGGCCGCCGTCGCGGCGACGACGGCCAGTGGTTGTGGCGACAAACCGGCTTATTTACCCGATTTGATCTTGGTCCAGCTGCGGGTGATCAGACGCAGTGTCGCGGCGTCCAGATCGCTGATCGCATAGAGCTGCTTCTTCACTTCAGCCGACGGATAGATGCTCGGGTCGCTGGTGATGTCCTTGTCCACCAGAGGCGTCGCGGCCTTGTTGCCGTTCGGGAAACGCACGGCGTTGGTGATGCCGGCCATCACTTGCGGCTCCAGCAGGTAGTTCATGAACTTGTAGGCGGCTTCGACGTTTTCGGCATCCTTGGGAATGGCGACCATGTCGTAGAAAGTACCAGCGCCTTCTTTCGGAATGGTGTAGGCCAGTTTGACCTTGTCACCGGCTTCCTGAGCGCGGGTCTTGGATTGCTCCAGGTCACCCGAGTAACCGACGGCGACGCAGATGTTGCCGTTGGCCAGGTCCGAGATGTACTTGGACGAGTGGAAGTAGGCAACCGAAGGACGGATCTTCAGGAACAGGTCTTCGGCGGCTTTGAGGTCAGCCTTGTCCTTGCTGTTGGTCGACTTGCCCAGGTAGTGCAATGCCGCCGGAATCATTTCGGTCGGGGCATCGAGGAAGCTCACGCCGCAGCTTTTGAGTTTCTCGATGTTTTCCGGCTTGAATACCACGTCCCACGAATCGATCTTGTCGATGCCCAGCGCAGCCTTGACCTTGGCCGGGTTGTAGCCGATGCCGATCGAGCCCCACATATACGGGAAGGCGTGCTTGTTGCCCTGGTCGCTGGCGTCGCCAACAGCCTTGAGCAGGTCTTCGTCGAGGTTTTTCCAGTTCGGCAGTCTGGACTTGTCCAGCTCCTGGTAGACGCCGGCCTTGATCTGCTTGGCGAGGAAGTTGTTGGAAGGCACCACGATGTCGTAACCGGACTTGCCGGCCAGCAGCTTGGCTTCCAGGGTTTCGTTACTGTCGAAGACGTCGTAGACGACTTTGATCCCGGTGGCTTTCTCGAAGTTGGCCACGGTGTCCGGCGCGATGTAGTCGGACCAGTTGTAGACGTGCAGTACCTTGTCGTCCGCGTGCACCGCACCCGCCATCATGCCCGCCATGGACAGCGCGAGCAGAGTCTTGCCAGCTAGCTTTTTACCTAATGCCTTCATGCGTCATGCTCCAAATTTTTCTTTTTTGAACCACTTTGTTCAGCGGCCGAACCCGGACAACCGGAACCGCGGCTAGTCTGGCAAGATCCGAGGCGGTCTTTCAACAAAAGACCAGCCTTTCTGACAGCTTTGAGCGAGTGCGCCGCAGCTCCCCCGCTCAAAGCCTAGCACCTAGGCCTGCAGCGCATTGAGGGTCAGGTCCAGACACTTGCGTGCTTTTGTAACCAGCTCATCGATCTCGGCTTTGCTGATCACCAGCGGCGGCGCGATGATCATGGTGTCGCCGACTGCGCGCATGATCAGGCCGTTGTCGAAGCAGAACTGCCGGCAGATCATGCCGACGCCCTTGCCTTCATAACGCTTGCGCGTGGCCTTGTCCTGCACGAGCTCGATCGCCCCCAGCAGACCGACGCCACGAACTTCACCCACCAATGGGTGATCGTTCAGCTCGCGCAGACGTTTCTGCAAATACGGTGCCGTTTCGTTATGGGCGTTCTCGATAATTTTTTCTTCGCGCAGGATGCGGATGTTTTCCAGGCCCACCGCTGCTGCCACCGGGTGCCCGGAGTAAGTGAAACCGTGGTTGAAATCGCCGCCTTCATTGAGCACGGCCACCACCGAATCACGCACGATCAGCCCGCCCATCGGGATGTAGCCGGAAGTCAGGCCCTTGGCGATGGTCATCATGTCAGGCGCAAGGTCGTAGAAATCGCTACCGAACCACTCACCGGTACGGCCGAAACCGCAGATCACTTCATCGGCGACGAAAAGGATGTCGTACTTGGCAAGGATTTCCTTGATGCGCGGCCAGTAGGTATCGGGCGGAATGATCACGCCACCGGCACCCTGGATCGGCTCGGCAATGAAGGCACCGACGTTGTCGACGCCGACTTCGAGAATCTTCTCTTCCAGCTGATTGGCCGCCCAGATGCCGAACTCTTCCGGCGACATGTCGCCGCCTTCAGCGAACCAGTACGGCTGCGCGATGTGGACGATGCCCGGAATCGGCAGGTCGCCCTGCTCGTGCATGTAGGTCATGCCGCCGAGGCTCGCGCCGGCTACGGTTGAACCGTGATAACCGTTTTTGCGGCTGATGATGACTTTCTTGTTCGGCTGGCCCTTGATCGCCCAGTAGTGGCGAACCATACGCAGCATGGTGTCGTTGCCTTCGGAGCCGGAACCGGTGAAGAACACATGGTTCATGCCTTCAGGCGCGACGTCGGCGATCGACTTGGCGAGTTCCAGCGCTGGCGGGTGGGCGGTCTGGAAGAACAGGTTGTAGTACGGCAGTTCGCGCATCTGTTTGGCGGCGGCATCGGCCAGTTCATCGCGGCCGTAACCGATCGCCACGCACCACAGGCCAGCCATGCCGTCGAGGATCTTGTTGCCTTCGCTGTCCCACAGGTAAACGCCCTTGGCGTTGGTGATGATCCGCGGGCCCTTCTCTTTCAGCTGCTTGAAATCACTGAACGGGGCCAGGTGGTGATCGCTGCTCAGCGTTTGCCACTCACGGGTTTGCGGGTTGTTGCTGGTCATGCCAATTCTCCTTGTTATCGGTGAAGGCGCGACGGCTGGCCGCCGCGCCCGGCGTATCAGACTGCGAAGAGCAGGTACTCACGCTCCCAGGAACTGATCACGCGCTTGAAGTTTTCATGCTCGGCCCGCTTGACCGCGACGTAGCCGGTGATGAAGGTCTTGCCGAGGTATTTCTCGACGGTCTTGCTGTTCTCCATGCGCTCCAGCGCATCTTCGATGGTCAGCGGCAGGCGCAGGTTGCGGCGCTCGTAACCACGACCGACCACCGGCGCGCTCGGGTTGAGGCCTTCGACCATGCCGATGTAGCCGCAGAGCAGGCTCGCGGCGATCGCCAGATACGGGTTGGCATCGGCGCCCGGCAGACGGTTTTCCACGCGGCGGTTCTGCGGGCCGGCATCCGGTACGCGCAGGCCGACGGTGCGGTTCTCCTCGCCCCATTCGACGTTCACCGGTGCCGAGGTGTCCGGGAGGAAGCGGCGGAACGAGTTGACGTTCGGCGCGAACAGCGGCAACAGCTCGGGGATCAGTTTCTGCAGGCCACCAATGTGATGCAGGAACAGTTGGCTCATGGTGCCGTCTTCGTTGGAGAAAACGTTCTTGCCAGTCTGAATGTCGATGATGCTCTGGTGCAGGTGCATGGCGCTGCCCGGCTCGCCGGTCATTGGCTTGGCCATGAATGTCGCGGCCACGTCGTGCTTGAGGGCGGCTTCACGCATGGTGCGCTTGAACACCAGAATCTGGTCGGCCAGCGACAGGGCGTCGCCGTGACGAAAGTTGATTTCCATCTGCGCCGTGCCGTCCTCGTGGATCAGCGTGTCGAGGTCCAGCTCCTGCAGTTCGCACCAGTCGTAGACGTCTTCGAACAGCGGGTCGAATTCGTTGGCCGCCTCAATGGAGAACGACTGACGACCGATTTCCGGACGGCCCGAGCGGCCGATCGGCGGCTGCAACGGATAGTCGGGGTCGTCGCTGCGCTTGGTCAGGTAGAACTCCATTTCCGGCGCCACGATCGGCTGCCAGCCCTTGTCGGCATACAGCTTCAGGACTTTCTTGAGCACGTTGCGCGGCGACAGCTCGATCGGGTTGCCTTGCTTGTCGTAGGTGTCGTGGATCACCTGCGCGGTCGGCTCGATGGCCCACGGCACCAGGTACACCGCGTTCTGGTCGGGGCGGCAGATCATGTCGATGTCGGCCGGGTCGAGCAGTTCGTAATAAATGTCGTCTTCGACGTAGTCGCCGGTCACGGTCTGCAACAGCACGCTCTCCGGCAGCCGCATGCCTTTTTCGGCGATGAACTTGTTGGTCGGAGAAATCTTGCCCCGGGTGATCCCGGTCAAGTCAGCGATCATGCATTCGACTTCTGTGATCTTGCGGTCTTTCAACCAATCGGTGAGCTGGTCGAGGTTGTTACTCATAAATGCCTCTGGGCTGAGTCTCCTGACGCGATGTCAGGCAATTTTGACGCTTGAGGCGTCGCGTTAAGGGGGGCTTGCTCGCGCAGTGCCGGCTTACGCCTGGCACCGCGCATAGACAATGAAAGAGGAGCTTACCTGCCCTTTGCGCTGGTGTTGCATTTCCCGTGCACTTTGCAAACGTGCAGAATCACCAGCACGACGCTGAGCGCGGCATGGGCTTTGAGAGGGAAAGAGTTCTATAGTGGAAGGGGACGCCATAAAGCGGATGCTGTGTCCGACGTCCAGAATATCGGACGCTGCCGTTTTGCCGACTGTTGACGAGAGTCTCGTCGACAGGCTGCGCGCCTTGCTGGCTGCGCTACGGACGGATTGATCGCCACTGATGTGATGAGCATGCAGACCGGACTGTTGCAAGCAGTCGGTGATGCCGATTAACGGCAGGCGAGACATGAAGCACCCCGGTATTATTGCTGTTATGGGTTTGACCGGAGCTTAGCCTTGTTCATTTTTTTACACAACACCCCCGTAAAAAATACAACACGGCCTGCTCAAGCCCGCAGCTGAGCAACGTTCAAGGTTTGAAAAAACGCCCCAAAGTGCCCCATAAATGCCCTTCAAGCGCTTTTTCGGGGCAAAAATGGCCTCGCTTGACTTCGGCAGGCCGTTCGGGTTGACTGAAACCAGAAAAGATCAATGATTGATATTTTTAACAACAAAGGTGTTGCATCATGTCGGTACCCCCGCGTGCCGTTCAGCTTAACGAAGCGAACGCGTTCCTTAAGGAACATCCTGAGGTTCTGTACGTTGACCTTCTGATTGCGGATATGAATGGTGTGGTGCGCGGCAAGCGCATCGAACGCACCAGCCTCCACAAGGTTTACGAGAAAGGCATCAACCTGCCGGCCTCTCTATTTGCTCTGGATATCAACGGCTCCACGGTGGAAAGCACCGGCCTGGGCCTGGACATCGGCGACGCCGATCGCATCTGCTATCCGATCCCCGATACCCTGTGCAACGAGCCATGGCAGAAGCGCCCTACCGCGCAACTGTTGATGACCATGCACGAACTCGAAGGCGACCCGTTCTTCGCCGATCCCCGTGAAGTGTTGCGTCAGGTGGTGACCAAGTTCGACGAGCTCGGCCTGACCATCTGCGCCGCCTTCGAACTCGAGTTCTACCTGATCGATCAGGAAAACGTGAACGGCCGTCCTCAGCCGCCACGCTCGCCGATCTCCGGCAAACGTCCGCACTCGACTCAGGTCTACCTGATCGACGACCTCGACGAATACGTCGACTGCCTCCAGGACATTCTCGAAGGCGCCAAAGAGCAAGGCATCCCGGCCGATGCGATCGTCAAGGAAAGTGCCCCGGCGCAGTTCGAAGTGAACCTGCACCACGTCGCCGACCCGATCAAGGCCTGCGACTACGCAGTGCTGCTCAAGCGTCTGATCAAGAACATCGCCTACGACCATGAAATGGACACCACTTTCATGGCCAAGCCGTATCCGGGCCAGGCGGGCAACGGTCTGCACGTACACATTTCGATTCTGGACAAAGCCGGCAAAAACATTTTTGCCAGCGAGGATCCCGAGCAGAACGCCGCGCTGCGTCACGCGATCGGCGGTGTGCTCGAGACCCTGCCGGCGCAGATGGCTTTCCTCTGCCCGAACGTCAACTCGTATCGTCGCTTCGGCGCGCAGTTCTACGTACCGAACTCGCCGTGCTGGGGCCTGGACAACCGCACTGTGGCGATTCGCGTACCGACCGGCTCGGCCGATGCCGTGCGTATCGAACACCGCGTGGCCGGCGCCGACGCCAACCCGTACCTGCTGATGGCTTCGGTACTGGCCGGCGTGCACCACGGTCTGGTCAACCAGATCGAGCCGGGCGCACCTGTCGAAGGCAACAGCTACGAGCAGAACGAACAGAGCCTGCCGAACAACTTGCGCGATGCCCTGCGCGAGCTGGACGACAGTGAGGTGATGGCCAAGTACATCGATCCGAAGTACATCGATATCTTCGTCGCCTGCAAGGAGAGCGAGCTGGAGGAATTCGAACACTCCATCTCCGACCTTGAGTACAACTGGTATCTGCATACCGTTTAAATGGTTTGCGGTAATAAAAAGCGCTGCCGGCTATTTCAGCCGGCAGCGCTTTTTTATGCCTCATTGCTTTCCCTTTGTGGCGAGGGAGCTCGCCACAGGGATCGTATTGCATTCGGGATGGGCGCTCCGCGTACAATGCCCGCTGCCCCGCAGGAGACTTCCATGACGCGTCCCGCCACCGTTCGCAAACCCCGTGCCCGCAGTCAGGCGCGGATCGATTCGATACTCGACGCCGCGCGCACGCTGCTCGCCGCCGAGGGCGTGGCCAGCCTGTCGATCTACAGCGTCGCCGAGCGCGCGCAGATTCCGCCCTCTTCCGTGTATCACTTTTTCGCCAGCGTCCCGGCGCTGCTCGAAGCGCTGACCGCCGATGTCCACGCGGCCTTCCGCGCCTGCCTGCAAGCGCCGATCGATCATGATGCTTTGCGCGACTGGCGAGATCTGTCGCGACTGGTCGAACAGCGCATGCTCGAGATCTACGATCAGGATGCCGCCGCACGGCAATTGATTCTGGCGCAACATGGCCTGACCGAAGTGACCCAGGCTGACCGCCAGCACGATCTGGAACTGGGCGACCTGATGCACAAATTGTTCGACCAGCATTTCGAGTTGCCGAGACTGCCGGACGATGTCGATGTGTTTGCCCTGGCCATGGAACTGGGCGACCGGGTGTATGCCCGCTCGGTGCAGCAGCACGGGCAGATCACCCCGCGCATGGCCGAGGAAGGGATGCGCGTGTTTGATGCCTATATCGGCCTGTATCTACCGACGTACCTGCCGAAGAGAAATCCCTAGCGCATGCACCGACCCCTTCGCGAGCAGGCTCGCTCCCACATTTGAAATGCGCTCCCCTGTGGGAGCGAGCCTGCTCGCGAAAGTCGCGCCGCCAATTTCAAGCCAGGCACAAAAAACCCCGAAGGGCTCACACCCTCCGGGGTTGTTTTTTGTTCACCGGCTTACAACTTGGCGATCGACACCTCGGTGGATTTCACAAAGGCGATCACCTCGCTGCCGACCACCAGTTCCAGCTCCTTGACCGAACGGGTGGTGATCACCGAAGTGACGATGCCCGAAGCGGTCTGCACGTCGATTTCCGACAGCACGTCGCCGAGGACGATTTCCTTGATCGAGCCTTTGAACTGGTTGCGCACGTTGATGGCTTTGATAGTCATAGCATTTCTCCTAGGATCGAAATGAGCGGCAAGCGGCAAGCTTCAAGCGGCAAGCAAAAGCTCAGCGCTTCTACTTGTAGCTTGTAGCTTGAAGCTCGCAGCTGCTTCACTGCGCCCAACGCAGTTGCGTAGGCAGGGGTGAAACGGGTTCCGGCGCCGGCGGTTCACCGGGCAGGGACAGAACACGGTTGAGCACTTCGGTTTCCAGCGCGGCGAGGCGATGCGAACCACGGACCCGAGGGCGCGGCAGCTCGACGTGCAGGTCGAGGCCGACTTCGCCGTCCTCGATCAGGATCACCCGATCGGCAATCGCCACCGCTTCACTGACGTCGTGGGTCACCAGCAGCACGGTGAAGCCGTGTTGCTGCCAGAGACGCTCGATCAATTGCTGCATCTCAATGCGGGTCAGCGCATCCAGTGCACCGAGCGGTTCGTCGAGCAGCAGCAGACGCGGCTGATGGATCAGTGCGCGGGCCAGTGCAACCCGCTGCTTCTGCCCACCCGACAACGCCGCCGGCCATTCATTGGCGCGATCTGCCAGGCCAACCGCGTCCAATGCTTCAAGAGCCTTCGGACGCCAGTTGCCTTTAAGCCCGAGTCCGACGTTGTCGATGATCCTTTTCCACGGCAGCAGTCGCGCTTCCTGGAACATCAATCGCGTGTCGTCGCGTGCCTGGCTGAGCGGCGCGGAGCCGGCGAGCAGCTCGCCGCCAGTCGGCTGGTCGAGGCCGGCGAGCAAGCGCAAAAACGTGCTCTTGCCACAACCGCTACGCCCGACCACGGCGACGAATTGCCCCGCCGGAATGTGCAGATCGATGTCGCGCAGCACCTGGCGCGCGCCGAAGGTTTTTTGCAAGTTGCGCACCGCCAGTGGAATCCCGCGCAGCAGGCGTGGAGGTTGTTGAGCGGTCATGCCGCACCTCCCTTGGCAACCTGATAGGCCGGGTGCCAGCGCAGCCACACGCGTTCAAGTCCACGAGCGGCAAGGTCGGCAAGTTTGCCCAGCACCGCGTAAAGCAGGATCGCCAGCACCACCACGTCGGTCTGCAGGAATTCACGGGCATTCATCGCCAGGTAGCCAATGCCGGAGCTGGCCGAGATGGTTTCGGCGACGATCAGCGTCAGCCACATGAAGCCCAGTGCGAAGCGCACGCCGACCAGAATCGAAGGCAGCGCGCCCGGCAGAATCACCTGCCAGAACAGGCTGAAACCGCTCAGACCATAACTGCGCGCCATCTCCACCAGCGCCGGGTCGACGTTACGGATGCCGTGATACGTGTTGAGATAGATCGGGAACAACGTGCCCAGCGCCACCAGAAAAATCTTCGCCGACTCATCGATGCCGAACCACAGGATCACCAGCGGAATCAGCGCCAGATGCGGCACGTTGCGGATCATCTGCACCGAGGAGTCGAGCAGGCGTTCGCCCCACTTCGACAGACCAGTGATGAAACCCAGCACCAGGCCGATGCTGCCGCCAATGGTGAAACCGAGTGCCGCGCGCCAGCCGCTGATCGCCAGGTGCGTCCAGATCTCGCCGCTGCGTACCAGACTGACGCCGGCCTCGATCACCGCCACCGGCGCCGGCAGAATCCGCGTCGACAACCAGCCCGCCGACACCGACAACTGCCACACCGCCAGCAGCAACACCGGCAACGCCCAAGGCGCGAGGCTGTGGATAAATTTCTTCATGGCCGCGCCTCAGCTCTGCGACGCGGCTTTGGGCAGGATGTCGTTGGCGACCATCTCACCGAACGGGCTGACATAACCGGCACTTTTCGGCAGTTCCGGGCGCTCGACGTCGAGGTGTGGGAACAGCAGCTCGGCCACCCGATACGATTCTTCGAGGTGTGGATAACCGGAGAAGATGAAGGTGTCGATGCCCAGATCCGCGTATTCCTTGACCCGCGCCGCCACGGTCGGGCCGTCACCGACCAGCGCGGTTCCGGCACCGCCGCGCACCAGACCGACGCCGGCCCAGAGGTTCGGGCTGACTTCGAGGTTGTCGCGGCTGCCACCGTGCAGCGCGGCCATGCGTTGCTGGCCGACCGAATCGAAGCGCGCCAGCGAGGCCTGAGCACGCTGGATGGTGTCGTCGTCCAGATGCGAGATCAGGCGATCCGCCGCTTGCCAGGCTTCGGCGTTGGTTTCACGGACGATCACATGCAGACGAATGCCGAAGCGCACGGTGCGCCCGAGCTTGGCGGCCTTGGCGCGAACCTGGGCAATCTTCTCGGCCACCGCTGCTGGCGGCTCGCCCCAGGTCAGAACCATCTCCACTTGCTCGGCGGCCAGATCCTGCGCCGCTTCCGAGGAACCGCCGAAATACAGCGGCGGACGCGGTTGCTGGATCGGCGGATAGAGCAGCTTGGCGCCCTTCACGCTGATGTGCTCGCCGTCATAATCGACGGTTTCGCCTTCCAGCACGCGGCGCCAGATGCGGGTGAATTCCACCGAGGCCTGATAGCGTTCTTCATGGTTGAGGAACAGCCCGTCGCCGGCCAGTTCTTCCGGGTCACCACCGGTGACCAGATTGAACAGCGCACGCCCGCCGGACAGACGATCAAGCGTGGCTGCCTGGCGCGCCGCGACCGTCGGGGAAATGATCCCGGGGCGTAGGGCGACGAGGAATTTCAGACGCTGGGTCACCGGAATCAGTGAGGCCGCGACCAGCCATGAGTCTTCGCAGGAACGCCCGGTGGGAATCAGCACCCCGCCAAAGCCCAGACGATCCGCCGCTTGCGCGACCTGTTGCAGATAACCGTGATCAACCGCGCGGGCGCCTTCGGCGGTGCCAAGGTAATGGCCGTCGCCGTGGGTAGGCAGGAACCAGAAGATATTGAGGCTCATGGAGTGGTCTCCTTGTAGATTCGAATTACTCGGCTTGTGAGCTTTGGGCCACAGCGGCCGGCGGGGTCCAGATCACATCCTTGATACTCAACGGCTTGGGAATCAGCTTGAGCTGGAAGAACGTGTCAGCGATTTTCTGTTGCGCGGCGACCACTTCCGGGGTCAGGAACAGCGCGCCGTAGCCCTGGCGTTTCACCGAGGTCAGGGTGATGTCCGCCGGCAGGCCGAGCAGCGGCGCGACCTGTTGCGTCACGTCTTCGGGATTGGCTTTGGACCACTCACCAACCGCGCGCACTTCTTCGACGAGGGTCTTGATCACCTCGGGATTTTTCTGTGCGTAAGGTTTGGTCGCCAGATAGAACTGGTGGTTGTCGACGATGCCTTTGCCGTCGCGCAGGGTGTGCGCTTGCAGTTGTTTCTCGGCAGCGGCCTGGTACGGGTCCCAGATGACCCAGGCGTCGACACTGCCACGCTCGAACGCAGCGCGGGCATCGGCCGGTGGCAGGAACACCGTTTGAATGTCGCTGTAGTTGAGGCCGGCGTCTTCCAGCGCACGCACCAGCAGGTAGTGGACGTTGGAGCCTTTGTTCAGGGCGACTTTCTTGCCCTTGAGATCGGCCACGGATTTGATCGGCGAGTCCTTCGGCACGAGGATCGCTTCGCTGTTCGGCGCTGGCGGTTCGTAGGCGACGTAGAGCAGATCAGCGCCGGCGGCCTGGGCGAAAACCGGTGGGGTTTCGCCGGTCACGCCGAAATCGATCGAGCCGACGTTGAGGCCTTCCAGCAGTTGTGGGCCGCCGGGGAATTCGGTCCATTGCACGTCGACGCCTTGCGCCGCCAGACGTTTTTCCAGGGTGCCTTTGGCTTTGAGCAGCACCAGCGTGCCGTACTTCTGATAACCGATCCGCAATGTCTCGGCTTGAGCTTGAGTGATGGCGCCGAAGGACACAGCCGCAGCAAACAGAGCGACCAGACCACGACGCAAAAATACAGTGCGCATAGCGCTCTCCTTTTTGCTGTTGGGTTTTGGCTGCACCTGCTTGCCCGTTGGCGGGCGAGTAAGGCCAGTACTTCAAATTCCGGTGAGGCTTAAATGCTCCAGCGAGCACTCAACAAACGTTCGTTCAACAGGCCCGGCTCCAGCGGTTTCGGCCGACGCGCCATGGCGCCGATGAACTGGTCCAGCGCCTCGTGCAAGCGTTGCTCCAGGGCGGGCGCCAGTTGCGCGGCGGCACTGCCTTCGCCGTAAGCGATCTGGCTGTCCTCGGCGAAAATGCCCTGGAGCATTTCCTGGGCTTTGAGTGCCGACAGCACAGGCTTGAGGGCGTAATCGACCACCAGCATGTGGGCGATGCTGCCGCCGGTGGCCATCGGCAAGACGATCTTGTGGTTCAGGGCACGCTCGGGGAGCAGATCCAGCAGGGTCTTCAGCGCTCCGGAAAACGAGGCCTTGTACACCGGGGTGGCGATCAGCAGGCCATCGGCGTTTTCAATCTGTTGCAGCAGGTCGAGGACCTTCGGGCTGTCGAAGCGGGCATGGAGCAGATCCTCGGCCGGGAAGTCCCGTACCTGATAACTCACCACTTCCACCCCTTGCTGTTGCAACCAGCGTTGCGAACGCTCCAGCAGCACTCCGGAACGGGAGCGCAGGCTGGGGCTGCCACCGAGTGAGACGACCAGCATTGCAGATTCCTTTAAGCGTTACAGGCGATTCGCAGGCTGCGATCTCGCTTCAATGGCAGTGACCTTACCAGCTGATTTATATATCCATAAATCATATTTATTCATTTGGTTATGCATTTAAGAGATATAGCGCCAAGCAGAATCCAGGCGAAAAAAAAGGCCGTCGAAACGGCCGGAAATCCCCTGCTTTGTGGTTCCGGATTCTCGGTTGCCTGGGCTGGCGCCTTCGCGAGCAGGCTCGCTCCCACAGAGGATCGCATTGCAAATGTGGGAGCGAGCCTGCTCGCGAAGGCGGTGGCGGCTACACAGCAAATCTCATTTGTTCGGTTGCGGCGTCAGGCGCAGGTAAGGCTTCACCGCGCGATAGCCTTTCGGGAAGCGCTGCTTGATCTCGTCTTCGTCCTTGAGCGACGGCACAATCACCACTTCTTCACCGTCCTGCCAGTTGGCCGGGGTGGCCACCTTGTAGTTGTCGGTGAGCTGCAGCGAGTCGATCACCCGCAGGATCTCGTGGAAGTTGCGCCCGGTGCTTGCCGGATAGGTGATGGTCAGGCGGATCTTCTTGTTCGGGTCGATCACGAACAGTGAACGCACGGTCAGGGTGTCGTTGGCATTCGGGTGGATCAGATCGTAGAGATCGGAGACCTTGCGATCGGCATCGGCGAGGATCGGGAAATTGACGATAGTGTTCTGGGTTTCGTTGATGTCTTCGATCCACTTGTGGTGCGAGTCCACCGGGTCGACCGACAGCGCGATGGCTTTTACGCCGCGCTGGCTGAATTCATCCTTGAGCTTGGCGGTGAAACCCAGCTCGGTGGTGCACACCGGGGTGAAATCCGCCGGATGGGAAAACAGCACGCCCCAGCTATCGCCCAGCCATTCGTGGAAACGAATCTTGCCGGCGCTGGAATCCTGTTCGAAATCGGGGGCGATGTCGCCGAGTCTGAGGCTCATGGTGCTGCTCCTGATGAGGGATGGGAGACAACAACTGTAGCCCGGGATGGATCAGCGTGAAAAAGAATAAATAACTAGATATCTAGATCATTAATGAATATTAAACATCTGTTCATTGGACACTGGCCCGCATCGCGACGAACATCGCACGCAAGGTTCGAGAAGGCCTTGAGTTGCAGCAAAGAGGGAATCGGGAAGGGCTTACGGGGGTGAGCCTGACTCGAAACGCAAAAGCCCCGTCCGGCGCGATGCCGGACGGGGCTTTTTTTGTCTGCGAATCGAGCCGCGTGATTACAGCAGCGGGATCGAGTAGCTGAGGATCAGGCGGTTTTCGTCCTGGTCGCGCTGACCGGCGATGTCGGTGCGCCAAGTAGCGTTTTTCCACATTACGCCAACGTTTTTCAACGGGCCTTCCGGAACAACGTACGCCACGGTCAAATCACGTTCCCATTCGGAAGCGCCATTCGAGGTCTGGACGCGACGAGCGTTATAGGTGTCAATGTTATCGCCACGCAGGTAAACCATGCCAGCAGTCAGGCCAGGCACGCCAACCTTGGCGAAGTCATAGGAGTAGCGTGCTTGCCAGGTGCGCTCGCCGGCGCGGTTGAACTTCTGGATCTGCATGTCGGTGATGGTGTAGTTCGACGAACCGTCACCCTGGTTCAGCCAAGGGAAGTCGCTGCTGCCGTTGCTCACCTGATAGCCGCCACCAAAAGTGTGACCGGCAACGGTGTACAGGAACAGGCCGCTGTACAGGTTGTTGTCGACTTTGCCTTTGCCGTTTGCCGCGTGACTGTAAGCGCCAGAGCTGAAGTACGCTGGGTCGTGGCCGTTCGCGCCGTCGTCGGAGCTGTTGAAGTAACGGAAGTCAGACTTCAGCACGCCTGGACCGATGGACCAGTTGTGAACCAGCCCAAGGAAGTGCTGTTTGTAGAAATCTTCCAGGTTGCCGTAGTAGTACTGGGCAGTCAGATCTTTGGTGATCTTGTAGTCACCACCGGCGTAAATGAATTTGTTGCTATCGCGGAAGTTCGGACCGCGAGAGTTGGCACCGCCAATGCTCAGCTGTTCATTGTTGCTGGAGTTACGGCCTTTGACGTGCTCGATCTGACCACCGACCAGAGTCAGGTCCTTGATCTCGCCGGATGTGATCTGGCCACCCTGCCAGGTTTGCGGCAGCAGACGACCGTCGTTGGTGACGATGACCGGGTTCTTCGGCTGCAAGGTACCCAGCTTCAGTTCAGTCTGGGAGATCTTGGCTTTGGCAGTCAGGCCCAGGCTGGAGAAGTTGTCCACGGCTTTACCGTTGGACTCGCTCGGGAATACAGTGCCGCCGTAAGCGGTGCCGCTGTTGCCGTTGGTGCCGCCGCCCGAATCAAGACGAATGCCCAGCAGGCCGATGGCGTCGAGACCGAAACCGACGGTGCCTTGGGTGTAACCGGAGATGAAACGCAGGTCGAAGCCTTGGCCCCACTCTTCGTTCTTGTTGGCACCAGTGCCATTACGGTTGTCAGTGTTGATGTAGAAGTTGCGCAGACCCAGAGTAGCCTTGCTGTCTTCGATGAAACCGGCGGCGCCTGCCTGCTGCGCCATAACCCCAACGGCCACGGCCAGGGCCAAGGTGGACTTGTTCATGTATCGCTCCTCTCGTTCTAATTCTTGTGTTCCTGGTTCGGGGTCGATTTGCCCTGAATCCTAAGATTCGCGATTAGCGCCAGACCGTGACTGCCAAGTCAATCGTAACCTTGTATGTCTACGACCATCGTCTAATCGCAAGTGATTTGGTCCCTGCAGCGTAAAGACTTCCTGATAATCCCAAAAAGAATTTATTCATTCTTTTTCATACCATTCAGGTATATGGCCCATTAATGGCCATCCGCGCTGGGAAACAGCGTATCGGCGCCTAAGCTCATTCCTAAATGGTATTTGTTGACCTTTTTTTAGATCGATTAGCTTTGCCGTACTCCCAACACGGCAAATCCCATCGAAAAGGCGACGCATCATGGCGAAACGCGCACTATCAAGTCAATTTGTTACAGTTTGTGTGTCGGCACTGTTTTGTTTTTCCGCACAGGCCGCCGGTCTGACTGTCGGCTACCAAACCGGCATCGACCCGAGCAAGGTGCCGCAGGCCGACGGCGTCTATGAGAAAACCATTGGCGAGAAGATCGACTGGCGCCGCTTTAACAGCGGCCCGGAAGTAGTGACAGCCATTGCTTCTGGCGACGTGCAGATCGGCAACCTCGGCTCGAGCCCTTTGGCTGCGGCGGCCTCACGTAATCTGCCGATTGTGGCGTTCATTGTTTCGGCGCAGATCAACGCCGCCGAAGCTTTGGTGGTGCGCAACGGCAGCGGCATCGACAAGCCGCAGGATCTGGTCGGCAAGACCATCGCCACGCCGTTCGTATCGACCTCGCACTACAGTCTCCTCGGGGCGCTGAAGCACTGGGGCCTGAATACTTCGCAAGTCAAAGTGGTCAATCTGCAACCGGCGGAAATCGCCGCCGCGTGGAAGCGTGGCGACATTGACGGGGCGTTTGTCTGGTCTCCGGCGCTGGGCGAGATTCGCAAGACCGGCAAGACCCTGACCGACGCCGCACAAGTCGGCCAGTGGGGTGCGCCGACCTTCGAGGTGTGGGTCGCGCGCAAGGATTTTGCCGAGAAGCATCCCGAGGTCGTGGCGAAATTCGCCAAGGTCACCCTGGACTCCTTCGCTGATTACGCCGCGCACAAGGACAGCTGGACAGCCGACTCGGTGCCTGTGCAGAAAATCGCCAAACTGACTGGTGCCAACGCGGCGGATGTGCCGGAACTGCTGGCCGGTTCGGCATTTCCGGATGCCAAGGCGCAGCAAACCACGGCGCTGCTGGACGGCGGCACCGCGAAGGCCATTACTGAAACGGCGAAATTCCTGAAAGAACAGGGCAAGGTCGAGACGGTGCTGCCGGATTACTCGCCTTACGTCAGCGCGAAATTCATCACCCAGTAAAAAGCTTCGCGAGCAAGCTCGCTCCCACACTGGAATGCGCTTTCCTGTGGGAGCGACGGAGCGACACGGTTTTACAGAGTTTTTTCGAAAATCTTCGAATTGCGCTGATAGTTGTACAGCGACGCCCGCGCCGCTGGCAGGCGTTCGACGCTGCTCGGCTCGAACCCGCGCTCACGGAACCAGTGCGCGGTGCGGGTGGTGAGCACGAACAGGGTTTTCAAACCCTGCGCCCGCGCCCGGGTTTCGATGCGCTCAAGCAATTCGTCGCCGCGGCCGCCATGGCGGTATTCCGGATTCACCGCCAGACACGCCAGCTCGCCCGCATCGGAATCGGCAATCTGATACAGCGCCGCACAAGCAATGATCATCCCTTCACGCTCGACCACGCTGAACTGCTCGATCTCGCGCTCCAGCACTTCACGCGAACGGCGCACCAGAATGCCCTGCTCTTCCAGTGGACTGATCAGGTCGAGCAGGCCACCGACGTCTTCAATCGCCGCCTCGCGCACCAGCTCGAATTGCTCTTGCGCGACCAGCGTACCGCCACCGTCTCGGGTGAACAGTTCGGTCAGCAGCGCGCCGTCTTCGGCGTAACTGACGATATGGCTGCGCGCCACGCCGCCACGGCAAGCCTCGGCGGCGGCATCGAGCAACTCCGCTTGATAGTTGCTCATGCCCAGGCGCTGCAGATGCGCCGGCACCTGTTGCGGGCGCAGTTCGCGCACCAGTTTGCCGTTCTCGTCGATCAGGCCGAGCTCGGCGCCGAACAACAGCAGCTTGTCCGCGCCCAGATCAATCGCGGCGCGGGTGGCGACGTCTTCGCAAGCAAGGTTGAAGATTTCGCCGGTCGGCGAGTAGCCCAACGGCGACAGCAGCACGATCGAACGCTCGTCGAGCAGGCGGTTGATGCCCTTGCGGTCGACCCGACGCACTTCGCCGGTGTGGTGATAGTCGACGCCCTCCAGCACGCCGATCGGCCGCGCCGTGACGAGGTTGCCGCTGGCCACGCGCAAGCGTGAGCCCTGCATCGGCGAAGAGGCCATGTCCATCGACAGCCGCGCTTCGATGGCGATACGCAAATGGCCGACCGCATCGATCACACATTCCAGAGTCGCGGCATCGGTGATGCGCATGCCGTGATGGTAATGCGGGGTCAGGCCACGGGCGGCGAGGCGGGTTTCGATCTGCGGGCGCGAACCGTGCACCAGCACCAGACGCACGCCGAGGCTGTGCAGCAAGACCAGGTCGTGGACGATATTGCCGAAATTCGGATGCTCGACGCCGTCGCCGGGAAGCATGACGACGAAGGTGCAATCGCGGTGGGCATTGATGTAGGGAGACGCGTGGCGGAGCCAATTGACGTATTCGGGCATGAACCTGGGCCTGTAATAAAGAGCAGCCGAAAAAAAAGGGCGAAACGAAAAACGCACAGCGGGCTGATGGTTATCGTCGGAACAGGCTTGGCGACACGCGCGCTCTCCTCATGAATACGGGTTGGGGTGCAGGCAATTTACCGAATTGATGCAGGACATTTAACCCTGTGGGAGCGAGCCTGCTCGCGAAAGCGGTGGATCAGGTTCATCAATGGCGACTGACAAAACGCTTTCGCGAGCAGGCTCGCTCCCACATAGGGCCATCATCGTTCGTCTGTCGTCAGGCAGTAATGTTCAATCAACTGCTGAATCAGATGCACGGTAGGCTGCAAACGTGACATTTCAAGGTACTCGCCCGGTTGATGCGCGCAGGCGATGTCGCCGGGGCCAAGCACAATGGTTTCGCAGCCGAGGCGCTGAAGATAAGGCGCTTCGGTGCCGAACGCTACTGCTTCGGCACGATGACCGGTGAGCTTTTCGGCGATGCGCACCAGTTCGGCATCCTCGGCCTGCTCGAACGGCGGCACTTCCGGGAACAGCGGTTTGTAATCGATTTTCACCTTGTGCCGCTCGGCGACCGGGTTGAGCTTGCGCAGGATTTCCGCGCGCAGCACGTTCGGGTCCATGCCCGGCAGCGGCCGCAGGTCGAATTCCAGCGAACACTGGCCGCAGATGCGATTGGGGTTGTCGCCGCCATGAATGCAGCCGAAGTTCATCGTCGGTTGCGGCACACTGAATTGCGCATTGCTGAATTCGCGCTGCCACAACAGGCGCAGGCCGCGCAGTTCGCCGATGGCATCGTGCATCGCTTCAAGGGCGCTGTGGCCCAGGCGCGGATCCGAGGAGTGACCGCTCTGCCCGAGGATGTCGATGCGCTCCATCATGATGCCCTTGTGCATGCGGATCGGCTTGAGCCCGGTCGGCTCGCCGATCACCGCCGCGCGGCCCAGCGGTTGCCCGGCCTCGGCCAGCGCGCGGGCGCCGGACATCGAGCTTTCTTCGTCGCTGGTGGCGAGAATCAGCAGCGGTTGTTTGAACGGTTGCTCGAGCAGCGGCTGCACGGCTTCGATGATCAGCGCGAAGAAGCCCTTCATGTCGCAACTGCCCAGCCCTACCCAGCGGCCATCGACTTCGGTGAGCTTCAGCGGGTCGGTCTGCCACAACGCGTCATCGTAGGGCACCGTGTCGCTGTGCCCGGCCAGCACCAGGCCGCCGGGACCACTGCCAAAACTGGCGAGCAGATTGAATTTGCCGGGGCTGACCTGCTGGATATCGCAGCTGAAACCCAGGTCACCCAGCCAACCCGCCAGCAGATCGATGACGGCGCGGTTGGATTGATCGAGGCTCGGTTGGGTACAGCTGACCGATGGCGCGGCAATCAGCGCGGCGAACTGGTCTTGCATGGACGGCAATGGCATCACTGACTCCAGGTCCCGGATTGAGGCCCACTATAGAACCATCCGGCGCGCGGAATAAACCGCCGCAGGGCGTAGGAAGTTTGACTCCTGTACACTGCACGGCCTTGGCAGCCACACATTCCCCCGGCTGCGCTCCCGATTCTGGATGTTCCGGCCATGCAAAAAGAAACCGAAATCAAACTCCGCGTCAGCCGCGAAACCCTCGCTGCCCTGCGCGAGCACCCGCTGCTGAAGAAACGCAACAAAAGTGGCTGGGAACGCCGTGAGTTGATGAACCAGTATTTCGACACCCCCGAGCGCGATCTGGCCCAGGCCAAAGTCGCCCTGCGCCTGCGCAAGGACGGTGACGAAGTGATTCAGACCCTCAAGACCCGTGGCCAGAGCGTCGCCGGTCTGTCCGAGCGTAACGAGTACGACTGGAAGCTCCCGAAAGCCAAGCTCGACGTGAAGAAACTCGACGGCGAATGCTGGCCCGAGGCGCTGGCCGAGCTGGACAAGAAAACCCTCAAGCCGATCTTTACCACTGATTTCGTCCGCGAGCGCGCTGAAATCGCCTGGGGCCGTGGCAAGACCAAAGTGGTCATCGAGGCGGCGCTGGATCTCGGTCACGTGGTGGTCGGCAAGCAGAAAGAAGAGATCTGCGAACTGGAACTGGAGCTGCGCGAAGGCGAGCCCGCCGCGCTGTTGGAACTGGCTGCTGAACTGGCCGAGACCCTGGCACTGATGCCGTGCGACATCAGCAAGGCCGAGCGCGGTTATCGCCTGCACGACGCCAACAGCTACTCGCTGAGCCTGCCAGCGCCGCAGCTGACCACCGAAACCCGTCTCGACGACGCCTTCGCCGCGCTGAGCTGGCACCTGCTCGGCAGCAGCCAGCGTCTGGCCGAACAATATCGCTTCAACGGCCACTGGCGCCTGCTGCAGGACTGGGTCGAGAACCTCGCGGAAATGCGCGCCCTGCTCAGCAGCCTCGGGCAAGCGGCACCGCGTCAGTCGACCCACGACCTGCGCGTCGCCCTTGATGCCTTGCTGGAAGACTGGCGCCCGCTGGTGCAGGTCGGCATCGAAGACGAAGACGTGCGCAAAGCCGCGCCTGAGCAGTTCCTCGAAGAGCTGGAAGACCCGCGCTGGGGTCAGTTCTCGCTGAACGCCTCGCGCTGGCTGCTGGCCCGTACCTGGACCGCCGACCGCAACACTCGCGGCAACCGTCAGGGGGACGCGCAACTGCACAGCTGGTTGCCGCGCCTGCTGGGCGAAGAAGCCACCGCTCTGCAGTTGCAGCGCTACCAGCAGCAGCCGGAAGATCTCGCCGAGCAACTGCCGCGCATCGAGCGCATTCAGGTCTGGCTGCACCATGCACGCAACGTGCTGGACATTCCGGAAATGGATCGCCTCTACGGTGAACTGAACAAACTGGCGCAACTGGCCAACGAGCCGACCATCACCGACGAACTGCTCGATGCACGCAAGCATCAGGCGATTGCGGTGTACCAGAACCGCGCCTGGAAGATCCTCCTGCGCATGTAACACCGATTTCGCGAGCAGGCTCGCTCCCACATTGGAATGCAATCCCCTGTGGGAGCGAGCCTGCTCGCGAAGAGGCCAGCTGCCCTACCTCAGACCGGGAGGCTCGTGGTGGACTTGATCTCCGACAGCGCCACGATCGAATTCACTTCCTGTATCCCCGGCACCAGCGACAGCTTCTCGAAGAAGAACCGCTCGTACGCCTCGATGTCCGCCGCAACGATGCGCAACATGAAGTCCACGGCACCCATCAGCACATAACACTCCAGCACTTCCGGAAAGCCGCGAATCGCCTCGGTGAATTCGGTGAAGTTCGACCGGCCGTGGGCGTTGAGTTTGATCTCGGCTAAGATCTGCGTGTTCAGGCCGATCTTCTTGCGATCCAGCAAGGTCACCTGCCCGCGAATGATGCCCTCCTCCTTCATCCGCTGAATCCGCCGCCAGCACGGCGATTGCGACAGGCCCACCTGCTCGGCGATCTGCGCGCTCGACAGCGAGGCGTCTTGCTGCAGCAAGGCGAGAATCTTGCGATCGTAGCCATCCAGCTCGCTGTGCATAAAAAATCCTCAAAGATCAGCTTTCACGAATCATCGATTTCGATAAATCCCGTCAAGCGCCGATCATAGCCAAGAAATACCCCGCGCCGAATGTAAAAATTTCTCCAGCACCTTTGGAGACTCGCTATGCCGCACCTTGAAGCCGTGAACAGCCCCGCCACCCGCGCCGATGTCTGGAACATCAGTAACGCGCACTGCCTGGCGCAATACCAAATCCTCGCCGAGGCCGAGCCGGATCTGTTGGTGCGGGTATTGAATCTGTTCGCCTTGCAGTTCCTGACCCCGGAGCAGGTCAACGTGCAGCGGCTGGACGACCTGCTGTCGATCGATCTGCTGATGAGCGGCCTGAGCTGGCATCGCGCGCAGGTGATCGCGGAAAAACTGCGCAACCTGATCAGCGTCTGCTCGGTGGATCTGCACAACGTCGACGCGGCATGGCAGGCGCCCGTGCAAGCCGCCGGCTGACAGATCCGGCAACGGCTTCGTCGGGTAGTGGCCCAACGGTCAGCAGCGCCACGACTATCCTTTTGGGCATGACGCTTAAAAAGGAAAGCCACATGTCCGTTCAATTTGTCACTCAGGACCGCTGGCTGGACCTCAACGATGTACTGCGTGAACTGGTCGCCCAAGGCTTCATCTGCCAGGACGCGGCGGAACAGGCGCTCAATGCCCGCCGTCGCCATGCTGCTCACGGGCAGATGCATCCGCTGGAGTTCATCGCCAGCCAACAACTCGACGACCTCAGCCGGCCAGGCAAATATCTGGATCTGGAAAGCCTGACCCTGTGGCTGGCACAACAGGCCGGCCAGCCTTACTTGCGCATCGATCCGTTGAAAATCAACGTCGCAGCGATCACACCGCTGATGTCCTATGCCTTCGCGCAACGGCACAGGATTCTCGCCGTCGCCGTGGATCGCGATGCGGTGACCGTGGCCAGCGCCCAGCCTTACGTCAACGGATGGGAAGCCGATCTGACCCACGTATTGAAGTTGCCGATCAAACGGGTCGTGGCCAACCCGGTGGATATCCAGCGCTTCAGCGTCGAGTTCTTTCGTCTGGCCAAATCGGTCAGCGGCGCCAGCAATGCCGACGCGCAGGGCGGCAACCTCGGCAACTTCGAACAACTGCTCAATCTCGGCGCCAGCGACCAGGAGCCGGACGCCAACGACGCACACATCGTCAACATCGTCGACTGGCTGTTCCAGTACGCCTTCCAGCAGCGCGCCAGTGACATCCACATCGAACCGCGCCGCGAGCATGGCAGCGTGCGCTTTCGCATCGACGGCGTGTTGCACAACGTCTATCAATTCCCGCCGCAGGTGACCATGGCAATTGTCAGTCGCCTGAAAAGCCTCGGTCGCATGAACGTCGCGGAAAAGCGCAAACCCCAGGATGGCCGGGTCAAGACCAAGACCCCGGATGGCGGCGAAGTGGAATTGCGTCTGTCGACCCTGCCGACGGCGTTCGGCGAAAAAATGGTCATGCGGATTTTCGACCCGGAAGTGCTGCTGAAGAATTTCGACCAGTTGGGTTTCAGCGCCGACGACCTGCGGCGCTGGCAGGACATGACCCGCCAGCCCAACGGCATCATTCTGGTCACCGGGCCGACCGGTTCGGGCAAGACCACCACCCTCTACACCACGCTGAAAAAACTGGCGACGCCGGAGGTCAACCTCTGCACCATCGAAGACCCGATCGAAATGGTCGAGCCGGCCTTCAATCAGATGCAGGTGCAGCACAACATCGAACTGAGCTTCGCCTCCGGGGTGCGCGCGCTGATGCGACAGGACCCGGACATCATCATGATCGGCGAGATCCGCGATCTGGAAACCGCGGAAATGGCGATTCAGGCCGCGCTCACCGGGCACCTGGTCTTGTCCACCCTGCACACCAACGATGCGCCAAGCGCCATCAGCCGTTTGCTCGAACTCGGCGTGCCGCATTACCTGATCAAGGCGACCGTGCTGGGGGTCATGGCCCAGCGGCTGGTGCGCACGTTGTGCCCGCACTGCAAGGCGCCGCTGACGCTCGAAGAGGAAGATTGGCAAACCCTGACCCGGCCATGGCAGGCGCCGCTGCCGAGCCATGCGCAACGGGCGATCGGTTGCCTGGAATGCCGCGACACCGGCTATCGCGGCCGCGCCGGGGTCTACGAAATCATGCAACTGAGCGACAGCCTGAAAGCGCTGATCACCCCGGACACCGACCTCACCGCGATTCGGCGCCAGGCCTTCAAGGAAGGCATGCGCAGCTTGCGCCTGTCCGGCGCGCAGAAGGTCGCGGCGGGCCTGACCACGGTGGAGGAAGTGCTGCGGGTGACGCCACAAAGTGAGTTGAAATAAGTCGCCACGGAACTGGATCGATGGATCGCCGATCCAACGCCGTAGTCAATCCCCAGGAGTCACCCCATCATGCGTCTCAAACTTGCTGTCGCCACCTTGGCCCTGCTGTCGCTTCCCGTTGGTTCGGCCATGGCGGACAGCTTTTGGCGTAACGTCATCTCCTCCGGCGCCACCACCGGTTCGACCTACCTGACCTTCAAGGATCACAAGCTGATCGTCGCCGCCCAGGACGACGCCGGCAGCTTCGTCGCCAGCGACGGCGGCATCCGTGGCCCGTACCTGGAAGCAGCGATGCAGAAAGTCCGCGCCGACAACCCGGGCCTGCAGGCCTCGGACATGGAACTGGCGAACGCGATTCTGGCGAAGAACGCCGTGGCTTCCGAGTAACAAAAAATGCCGCTTGATCGAGCGGCATTTTTTTGCCCAAATTATCGCCTCATCACCATCCCTTGTGGGAGCGAGCCTGCTCGCTCCCACAGGGTCGGTAGTGGATTTTAAAGATCAGCGATAATCATCCACCGGCACACAGGCGCAATACAGATTGCGATCGCCGTAAACGTTATCCACCCGATTCACTGCCGGCCAGTACTTGTGGGCTCGGGTGTGCGCATCCGGGGTGATGGCCTGTTCGAGGCTGTAGGGCCGCTCCCAGATCCCAGTGACATCGGCCAGCGTATGCGGGGCGCGTTTGAGCGGGTTGTCTTCGGCCGGCCAGTTGCCCTTCTGCACTTCATTGATCTCTGCGCGAATACTCAGCATCGCCGCGATGAACCGGTCGAGTTCCGCCTTGGATTCGCTCTCGGTCGGCTCGACCATTAACGTCCCGGGCACCGGAAAAGACATGGTCGGCGCGTGGAAACCGTAATCCATCAGACGCTTGGCCACGTCTTCCTCACTGATGCCGGTCTGCGCCTTCAGTGGTCGCAGATCAAGAATGCATTCATGCGCCACGCGGCCATTGCGCCCGGTGTAGAGCACCGGAAACGCGCCGGATAGATGCTGCGCCAGATAGTTCGCCGCCAGAATCGCCACCTCGCTGGCATCCGCCAGTTGCGGACCCATCATGGCGATGTACATCCAACTGATCGGCAAAATGCTCGCACTGCCCCACGGTGCTGCACTGACTGCGCCGTTCTGCGCCAGTGGCCCGTCAATCGGCACCACCGGGTGGTTGGCCACGAACGGCGCCAGATGCGCGCGAACCCCGATCGGGCCCATGCCCGGCCCGCCGCCGCCATGGGGAATGCAGAAGGTCTTGTGCAGGTTCATGTGTGACACGTCGGCGCCGATGTCCGCCGGACGGGCGAGACCCACCTGGGCATTGAGATTGGCGCCATCCATGTACACCTGGCCGCCGTGCTGGTGAATCACTGCGCAGATTTCGCTGATGCCTTCCTCGTACACGCCATGGGTCGATGGATAGGTCGCCATCAGACACGACAACTTGTTCCCGGCCTCGGCGGCTTTCAGCTTCAAGTCGTCCAGATCAACGTTGCCCGCCTCATCGCACTCGACAATGACCACGCGCATCCCGGCCATCTGCGCCGAAGCCGGGTTGGTGCCGTGGGCCGACGAAGGAATCAGGCAGATCTCCCGCGCGCCCTCGCGCCGGCTCTCGTGATATTTGCGAATTGCCAGCAAGCCTGCGTACTCGCCTTGGGCGCCGGAGTTGGGCTGCATGCAGATCGCATCGAAACCGGTAATTGCACACAGCCAACGCTCGAGCTCTTCGATCATCAGCGTGTAACCGGCGGCCTGCTCTCTCGGCACGAAGGGATGCAGATTGGCGAACTGCGGCCAGGTGATCGGGATCATCTCGCTGGTGGCGTTGAGTTTCATCGTGCAGGAGCCGAGGGGAATCATCGACTGGTTGAGCGCCAGATCCTTGTTTTCCAGTTGTTTGAGGTAACGCAGCATCTCGGTTTCGCTGTGGTGCGCATTGAATACTGGATGGCGCAGGTACGGCGTGCTGCGCTGGAGCTCACTTGGAATTCCCGAGGCGATGTCTTCGGCATCCAGCGCGTCGACGCTCAAGCCATGATCGGCACCGAGCAGCACATCGAACAGTTTCGCCACGGTGTGTTCATCACAGGTCTCGTCCAGACTCAGACCGACGCGGCCGCGACCGAGAATGCGCAGGTTGATCTGCGCTGCCTGAGCGCTTTCGATGATCGCCGTTTGTGCGCCGCCGACTTCCAGGGTCAGCGTGTCGAAGAACTGGGCGTTGAGCCGTTTGATGCCGTTGCGCTCAAGTCCAGCCGCGAGGATGCAGGTCAGACGATGCACGCGCTGGGCGATACGCTTCAAGCGCTCGGGGCCGTGATACACCGCATAGCAACTGGCGATATTCGCCAGCAGCACCTGTGCCGTGCAGATGTTCGAGTTAGCCTTCTCGCGGCGGATATGTTGCTCACGGGTTTGCAGGGCCATGCGCAGCGCGACGTTGCCGCGAGCATCCTTCGACACGCCGATGATCCGCCCCGGAATCGCCCTCTTGTATTCCTCGCGGCTGGCGAAGAACGCCGCGTGCGGTCCGCCATAACCCATTGGCACGCCAAAACGCTGGGACGAACCGAACACCACATCGGCACCCAACTCACCCGGCGGCGTCAGCACCAGCAGGCTGAGCAGGTCAGTGGCAACGCAGGCCAGGGCCTGCTGCGCGTGCAGGTGATCGATCAGCGGTTTCAGATCGCGGATCTCGCCGTGGGTGTCGGGATATTGCAGCAGCGCACCGAACACCTCGTGCTGCGCCAGGTTATCCACTGCGTCGACGATCAGCTCGAAGCCGAAACCTTCGGCGCGGGTCTGCACCACGGAGAGGGTTTGCGGATGACAGTTTTCATCGACGAAAAACGCATTGCTCTTCGACTTCGCCACGCGCTTGGCCAGGGCCATGGCTTCGGCGGCAGCGGTGGCCTCATCGAGCAGCGAGGCATTGGCCAGCTCCAGGCCAGTGAGGTCGATGGTCAGTTGCTGAAAATTCAGCAGCGCCTCGAGCCGGCCTTGGGCGATCTCTGGTTGGTATGGGGTATACGCGGTGTACCAGCCGGGATTTTCCAGCACGTTGCGCAAGATCACGGTTGGCGTGACGGTGCCGTGGTAGCCCAAGCCGATCAGGCTGGTGAACAGCTGATTCTGCTCGGCATAACCGCGCAGTTTCGCCAGCGCAGCTTGCTCGTCGAGGGCCGGCGGCAGATCCAGTGCGCGATTGAAGCGAATGCCCGGCGGCACGGTCTGCTCGATCAGCTCGGCGCGACTGCCCAGGCCCAGGCTGTCGAGCATCGCCTGCTGCTCGGCAGCATCCGGGCCGAGGTGACGGCGCAGAAAGGCTTCGGGATCGCGTAACTGGCTCAGGGACGGCGACTGGGGCATGACGGGCTCTCCTGGCTGGGGCTTGGCGTCAATCGACACGGTCAAACCAGCATAGCAGGCGAATTTTCAAGATCACGCCAGCCATGTGGGAGCGAGCCTGCTCGCGAAAGCGGTGTTTCAGACACATTGGCATTGACTGATATGGCGCTTTCGCGAGCAGGCTCGCTCCCACAAAGGGATATTCGTCGCCCATAAAAAAACCCCGACGAATCGGGGCTTTGGGTCATGCCGGCAGGTTACTCGCCGATGGCAGCCTTGTAAGCCGCCGCATCCAGCAGCTTGTCCAGCTCGGCCTTGTCGCTTGGCTTGAGCTTGAAGATCCACGCGCCGTACGGGTCGGAGTTCAGCAGCTCGGGCGAGCCACTCAGCTCTTCGTTGATCGCGATGACTTCGCCGCTGACCGGGGCGTAGATGTCGGAGGCGGCTTTTACCGACTCGACCACGCCGGATTGGTCACCGGCGGCGAACACCTTGCCGACTTCGGTCAGCTCGACGAACACCACGTCGCCCAGCGCTTCCTGCGCGTGATCGCTGATGCCCACGGTGACGGTGCCGTCAGCTTCCAGACGCGCCCATTCATGACTTTCGGCAAAACGCAGTTCGGCAGGGATATCGCTCATCTTCGGTTCCTCGGAAATTGGTCAGCGGTCATGCCCGCCAGAAAAGGTTAGATCAAGGTTTTGCCATGGCGTACGAAGGTCGGTTTGACCACTCGTACCGGGTACCACTTGCCACGGATTTCCACTTCGGCGCGGTCGGCAGTTGCCATCGGCACACGCGCCAGGGCAATCGATTTGCTCAGCGTAGGAGAGAAACTACCACTGGTGATCTCCCCTTCGCCAACATCGGCGATGCGAACCACCTGGTGAGCGCGCAGAACCCCGCGTTCTTCGAGCACCAGACCGACCAGTTTGTGCGCCACGCCGGCGGCTTTTTCCGCCTCCAGCGCCGCGCGGCCGATGAACTGACGCGAGGCCGGTTCCCAGGCGATGCTCCAGGCCATGTTCGAGGCCAGCGGCGAAACGTCCTGGTGGATGTCCTGACCGTAGAGGTTCATCCCGGCCTCGACGCGCAAGGTGTCGCGGGCGCCAAGGCCGATCGGCGAAATGCCGGCGCCGACCAGGTCGTTGAAAAAGCCCGGCGCCTGATTCGCCGGCAGGCAAATCTCCAGACCATCCTCGCCGGTGTAACCGGTGCGTGCGATGAACCAGTCGCCGTCGATGGCGCCTTCGAAAGGTTTGAGTTGCTGGATCAGCGTGGCGCGGGACTGAGTCACCAGTTCGGCGATCTTGTGCCGGGCCTGCGGGCCCTGGATGGCAAGCATCGCCAGCTCGGAGCGCTCGTGCAGTTGCACGTCGTAAGCACCGAGCTGGGCGTTCATCCAGGCCAGATCCTGATCGCGGGTAGAGGCGTTGAACACCAGCCGGTAAGCGTCGTCGAGGCGGTAGACGATCATGTCGTCGACGATGCCGCCACGCTCGTTGAGCATGGTGCTGTACAACGCCCGGCCGGGATGCTGCAGGCGCTCGACATCATTGGCCAGCAGATGCTGGAGCCAGGCCTTGGCCTGGGCACCGGTGACATCGATCACGGTCATGTGGGAAACATCGAACACCCCGCAATCGCGGCGCACTTCGTGGTGCTCCTCGACCTGCGAGCCGTAATGCAGTGGCATGTCCCAACCGCCAAAATCGACCATCTTCGCGCCGAGCGCGAGGTGCAGGTCATACAGAGGCGTACGCTGTCCCATGGGTTTCTCCTTCCGGGCGTGGCGAGGGTGCGGACCGCCGCTATACGGCTGAAAGCCTTGATGGATAAGGCTTGCAGCCGATTCCAGCGCACGGGTCTGTCAGACGAACCGCACCGAATGCCGCGCATTGTAGCCGCATGATGTAGGACTCACTACTAAGTGTTTCGGTGCGCTGAGCGTCGAATCAATCCGATCACTGGCAATAGACCAACCAGCACCAGGGTCAATGCCGGCAATGAGGCGCGCGCCCATTCGCCTTCGCTGGTCATTTCAAAGATGCGCACCGCCAGCGTGTCCCAGCCAAACGGGCGCATCAGCAGGGTCGCGGGCATTTCCTTGAGCACATCGACGAACACCAGCAACGCGGCGCTCAGCGTGCCGGGCAGCAACAGCGGCAGATACACTTTGAAAAACAGTCGCGGCCCACTGACACCCAGGCTACGTGCTGCTTCGGGCAAAGATGGCCGTATACGCGCCAGACTGCTTTCCAGCGGCCCGTAAGCGACGGCGATAAAACGCACCAGATAAGCCATGAGCAAAGCGGCGAGGCTGCCGAGCAACAGTGGTTTGCCGGCACCGCCGAGCCACGCGGAGAGCGGAATCACCAGTTCCCGATCCAGATAACTGAAAGCGAGCATGATCGACACCGCCAGCACCGAACCGGGCAACGCGTAGCCGAGATTGGCCAGGCCGACGCCGGAGTTTATCGTTGGGGTCGGCGCCAGACGCCGGGCGAACGCCAGCAACAACGCAACGCTGACGGTAATCAGCGCCGCCATCGCGCCCAGATACAGCGTGTGCAGGATCAGCCCGGCGTAGCGCTCGTCCAGATCGAAGCGCCCGCGCTGCCAGAACCACACGATCAGTTGCAGCACCGGAATGACGAAGGCGCAGGCGAACACCAATGCACACCAGCCCGTCGCCGCGAATGCCTTGATTCCCCGCAGGTGATACAGGGCTTTGACCCGTGGCCGCTCATTACTGGCCCGATTCGCTCCGCGTGCCCGGCGTTCGCCGTACAGCACCAGCATTACCACCAACAGCAACAGACTCGCCAATTGCGCGGCGCTGGGCAGGCTGAAGAAGCCGTACCAGGTTTTGTAGATGGCGGTGGTGAAGGTGTCGAAATTGAACACCGATACCGCGCCGAAATCGGCCAGGGTTTCCATCAGCGCCAGCGCCACACCGGCACCAATCGCCGGACGCGCCATCGGCAACGCGACCCGCCAGAACGCCTGCCACGGCGATTGCCCGAGCACCCGCGCCGCCTCCATCAGGCCTTTGCCCTGGGCCAGAAACGCGGTGCGCGCCAGCAGGTAAACGTAGGGATAAAACACCAGCACCAGCACCACAATCACCCCGCCGGTGGACCGCACCCGGGGCAGGCGCAGGCCCGTGCCGAACCATTCGCGCAACAGGGACTGCACCGGGCCGGCGAAATCCAGCAGGCCGACGAAAACGAACGCCAGTACATACGCTGGAATGGCAAAGGGCAGCATCAGCGCCCAGTCGAGCCAGCGCCGACCGGGGAATTCGCAGAGGCTGGTCAGCCAGGCAAGGCTGACACCGAGCAGCGTCACGCCGACACCGACGCCGAGGATCAGCGTCAGGGTATTGCCGAGCAGACGCGGCATCTGGGTTTGCCACAGGTGCGACCAGATCTGCTGATCGATGGTCTGCCACGACAGCAGCAACACGCTCAGCGGCAACAGCACCAGCGCAGCGATGGCGAAGACGATGGGGTACCAGCGGCGTTGGGCGGGGTGGGCCACTTTTGGGTCTCTGGAGGTATTGGCGTGGTCTTGGATTGCGTATTCCAGGTTGAGAGTGCTGCCCTCACCCTGGCCCTCTCCCGGAGGGAGAGGGGACTGACCGCGTCGCTTGTACGTATTATGCCGATCTGAGGTAGCAAGCCGAACTCAGGTTCGAATCCAACACAAATCGGCTCCCTCTCCCTCCGGGAGAGGGCTGGGGTGAGGGCAGCGATCTAAAGTTAACGGTGTTATCGGAACAGACTCAATTCCACCCCGCCCGATCCATCATCCGGATCGCTTCGGCCTGGCGTTTGCCCGCGACCTCGACCGGCAAGGTATCGGCAACAAACTTGCCCCACGCCGCTACTTCTTCCGAGGACGCCACCGCCGGGTTGGCCGGGAACTCCTGGTTCACGTCGGCAAAAATCTTCTGCGCCTCAGGCGTGGTCATCCATTCGACCAAAGCCTTGGCCGCTTCCGGGTGCGGCGCGTGTTTGGTCAGGCCGATGCCCGAAAGATTCACATGCACACCGCGATCAGCCTGATTCGGCCAGAACAGCTTCACCGGCAATTCAGGCTTCTGCTTGTGCAGGCGACCGTAGTAATAAGTGTTGACGATGCCGACGTCGCACTGCCCGGCGTTGATCGCCTCCAGCACTGCAACGTCATCGGAGAACACGTCGGTGGACAGGTTGTTGACCCAGCCCTTGAGGATTTTCTCGGTCTTCTCGGCGCCGTGGACTTCGATCATGGTCGCGGTCAGCGACTGGTTGTAGACCTTCTTCGCCGTGCGCAGGCACAAGCGACCTTCCCAGTTCTTGTCGGCCAGCGCTTCGTAGGTGGTCAGTTCGCCCGGTTTCACCCGCTCGGTGGAATAGGCGATGGTCCGTGCGCGCAGGCTCAGGCCGGTCCAGGCATGAGTGGAGGAGCGATATTGCGGCGGAATGTTGGTGTCGATGGTTTTCGAGGTGAACGGCTGCAGAATGCCCATCTGCTCGGCCTGCCAGAGGTTGCCGGCATCGACAGTGAGCAGCAGGTCGGCGGTGGCGTTTTCACCTTCGGCCTTGATGCGCTGCATCAGCGGCGCTTCCTTGTCGGTGATGAACTTGATCTTCACCCCGGTCTTGGCGGTGTAGGCATCGAATACCGGTTTGATCAGCTCATCGATACGCGACGAGTAGACCACCACCTCATCGGCAGCCTGGGCAGTGGTGCTGCCGATCAGGGTCAGGGCCAGTGCGGTCAGAAGACGCTTGGGTGCCAACATGGGAGTGGTCTCTCGGTCGGAAAATGTGGGCCAAATGATAAGGACTCACATTTACCACCACAATCGAACACTGGGGGAAGGCGTTACCAGATGTTGCACAACTCAAAACTGCGGTGAGTGGGCTGACGCTTTCGCGAGCAGGCTCGCTCCCACATTGGAATGCATTTCAACTGTGGGAGCGAGCCTGCTCGCGAAGGGGCCATCAGCCTCAATGAGGAGGTCAGGGCTTTGCCAGAGCCGGAAGATCACCCGTCAACCCCAGCGCCTCGCGCACAAACAACGCCTTGGCCTCGGGCATCTGCTCGACCAGTTTCAACCCGGTATTGCGCAGCCAGCGCAGCGGCAGCGGATCGGCCTGGAACAAGCGCTCAAAGCCTTCCATCGCCGCCATCAGCGCCAGGTTATGCGGCATGCGCCGACGCTCGTAGCGGCTCAGCACTTTCACGTCCGCCAATCGCTCGCCGCGCTCATGCGCTTGCAGCAACACTTGCGCCAGTACCGCTGCATCGAGGAAACCGAGATTCACGCCCTGCCCCGCCAATGGGTGAATGGTATGTGCCGCGTCACCGATCAAGGCCAGGCCTTCCGCGACGTAGCGCTTGGCATGGCGCTGACGCAGCGGCACGCACAGACGCGGATCGGCGCTGATCACTTCACCGAGGCGTCCCTCAAAGGCTCGCTCCAGTTCGGCGCAAAACGCGACGTCGTCCAGCACCATCAAGCGCTCGGCTTCACTCGGCGTGGTCGACCAGACGATCGAGCACCAGTCCTGCTGGCCATCGCGTTCCAGCGGCAGAAATGCCAACGGCCCGTGATCGGTAAAGCGCTGCCACGCGGTTTTGCGGTGCGGCTGGCTGCAGCGCACGCTGGTGACGATGGCGTGATGCAGGTAATCCCACTCGCGAGTGGCCACGCCGGTGAGACGGCGCACTGCAGAATTGGCGCCATCCGCCGCGATCACCAGCGGCGCGCGCAGGGTGCGGCCGTCAGCCAGGGTCAGCAGCCAGTCATCGCCGGAGCGACGCATCTGCTCCAGCCGCGCGTTGGCGAGCAGGCCCAGATCGCAGCTGTGCAAACGTTCGAGCAGGGCGTCCTGGACCACGCGGTTTTCAACGATGTGGCCGAGCACATCGGCATGCACGCTGCTCGCCGAGAAATGAATCTGCCCGGTGCCGCTGCCGTCCCAGACGTGCATGTCGGTGTACGGACTGCTGCGCCGTTGGGCGATGCCATCCCACACGCCGAGGCGTTCGAGGATGCGCTGGCTCGCCGCCGACAACGCACTGACCCGCGGTTCAAACGCCGCTTCGGCATCGAACGGCTTTACGCTCAACGGGCTGCCATCGAGCAGCAGCACTTCCAGGCCGCTGTCCTGTAGCGCCAGCGCCAAGGCGCTGCCGACCATTCCGGCTCCGACAATCAGCAGATCTGCGCGCATTTCCATGCTTTAGGCCTGTCTCGCTTGCGGCTTGCGCCGCACGTAATGGGTTTTACCGAGCGCGCCAGTGGGCGGCGCGATCCTGAAAATGAAAGTGCCGGGCAGCCACTCAAGCATCCGGACGGGTTCCCAAGCCCATCGCCTGACGGGCGAACCAGCGTTTCGCCGGCGGCAGCAGATCGAGCCCGAGCAGGCCGAGGTTGCGCCCCAGCGACACCAGCGGCTGGGTGCTGCCGAACAGGCGCGTAACCTGATCGGAGAAGCCCACGGTCAGGTCCTGATCGAGGCGCTGCTGCTCGCGGTAGGCCTGCAACGTGGCGAAGTCGCCCAGCGGCTTGTCACTGGCCAGCAGCGCAGTCGCCAGGGCGTCGGCGTCACGCAGCGACAGGTTGAAACCCTGGCCGGCGATCGGATGCAGGCTGTGTGCGGCGTTACCGAGCACGGCCAGGTGCGAACGCACCTGTTCTTCAGCCTCGATCAGCGACAGCGGATACAGATGCCGTGCGCCGACCTGTTTCAGGGTGCCGAGGCGATAACCGAACACGCCTTGCAGCTCGCTGAGAAATTCGCGCTCGCTCAACTCGGTCAGGCGCTGCGCATCCATGCCCAGTCGGGTCCAGACCAGCGCGCAGCGGTTGTCCGGCAGCGGCAGCAGGGCCATTGGACCTTCGTCGGTAAAGCGCTCGAAGGCCATGCCGTTGTGCGCTTCACTCGGGGTGATGTTGGCGATCAGCGCGCTCTGGTTGTACGGGCGCTTGCGCACGTTGATGCCCAGCTGTTCGCGCAACCCGGAGCGGCCGCCATCGGCGAGCACCGCGAGGTCGCATTCCAGGGTGGTTTCATCGTTCAGGGTCAGGCGATAGCCATCGGCCAACGGCTCCATGCGCGTGACTTCCGCCGGGCAGCGCCAAGTGATCACGTCTTTGTCGAGGTGCTGCCACAGGCACTGGCCGAGCCAGGCGTTTTCCACCACGTAACCGAGCGCGGGTACGCCCTCTTCCATCGCCGACAAACGCGCGGTGGAGAAACGGCCCCGGTCGGAGACGTGAATCTGTTTGATCGGCTCGGCGCGGCGGGAGATTTCCTGCCACACGCCGAGGCGCTGGTAAATCTGCCGCGAGCCGAACGACAGCGCCGAAGAGCGTGCGTCGTAGCTCGGCTGCCAGCTGTCGCCGGGAGCGAACGGTTCGATCAGGACGATTTTCCAGCCTTGCGCCTTGGCTCCGGCCTGCAAGGCCAACGCCAGACTGGCGCCGACCAGACCACCACCGATAATTGCCAGATTGACTCGACTCATGCTGCGTGTGTCCTTGCCTGTGCCATCAGCGCTTCGATCTCGGCGACGGTTTTTGGCACACCGCTGGTGAGAATTTCACAACCGGATCGCGTTACGACCACGTCGTCCTCGATGCGCGCGCCAATGCCGCGCCATTTCTTCGGCACGCTCTGATTGTCCGGGGCGATGTAGATGCCCGGTTCCACGGTCAGCGCCATGCCGACTTCCAGCACGCGCCATTCGCCGCCGACCTTGTATTCGCCGACATCATGCACATCCATGCCCAGCCAGTGGCCGGCGCGGTGCATATAAAAAGCCTTGTAGGCTTCGCTGGCGATCAACTCGTCAACTTCGCCCTGCAACAAACCCAGCTTGACCAGACCTGTGGTGATCACCCGCACCGTGGCTTCGTGCGCCTGGTTCCAGTGCTTGTTCGGGGCGATCTCGGCGAATGCTGCTGCCTGGGAAGCCAGCACCAATTCGTAGATCGCTTTCTGCTCGGGCGAAAACTTGCCGTTGACCGGCCAGGTGCGGGTGATGTCGCTGGCGTAGCAGTCGATCTCGCAACCGGCGTCGATCAACACCAGATCACCGTCCTTGAGCAGCGCGTCATTCTGCTGGTAATGCAGGATGCAGCTGTTGCGTCCGGCGGCGACGATCGAGCCGTAGGCCGGCATCTTCGCTCCGCCCTTGCGGAATTCGTAATCCAGTTCGGCTTCGAGGCTGTATTCATACAGTCCGGGACGACTGGCCTGCATCGCGCGGATATGCGCTTGCGCCGAGATCCGCGCAGCCTCGCGCATCACCTTCACTTCTGCCGCCGATTTATACAGGCGCATGTCGTGCAGCAGATGATCCAGGGCAACGAATTCATTCGGCGGCTGCGCACCAAGGTGCGCCTTGGAGCGGATCACGTTGATCCACTCCATCAGGTGCCGATCGAATTCCGGGTTACTACCCATCGCCGAATAGACCCGGTCGCGGCCTTCGATCAGGCCCGGGAGGATGTCGTCGATGTCGGTAATCGGAAACGCATCATCGGCGCCGTATTCGCTGATCGCGCCTTCTTGCCCGGCGCGCAAGCCATCCCACAATTCGCGCTCGGCGTTGCGTTCACGGCAGAACAGGATGTACTCGCCATGCTCACGCCCGGGCATCAGCACGATGACCGCTTGCGGCTCGGGAAAACCGCTGAGGTACTGGAAGTCGCTGTCCTGACGGTAGACGTGCTCGACGTCGCGGTTGCGGATTGCGACCGCGGCGGCGGGCAGGATCGCGATGCTGTTGGGTTCCATCTGCGCCATCAGGGCCTTGCGGCGACGGCTGTATTCCGCTTTGGGGATATGGGTCATGGGCAGATGGCTTTCCCTGGCACGCGATTAATGCAGCGACGGCTTGGCGGCTGGCGGCACGTCGGCTTTCTTGGTTTCCGAGAACAGCAGCAGCGGCGCGACGCGCAGGTACTCCATGACTTCCATGTAGTCGGTTTCGCCGTCTTCGGATTCTTCCAGCGCATCCTGGACCTGGGAAATCGCCGCCAGATCCTGCAGCACTTCGTTGGCTTCCGTGCTGAGCATGCTGCTGTCGCGGCAGTTCAGGCCGAAACCGCTGAGGAAGCCCTGGCACCATTCGCCCAGAGCAGCGGCGCGATCGGCCAGCGGCGCATCGTCGGTCGGCAGCAGCAGAACGACGGTGACATCGTCGCCGGTCAGCTCGCCCTTGACCATCTCCTGCAGGCCGATCAGGGCGTTGCGGACGTTGTCCTGGATATCGCCTTCGAGCAGTTCGGCGGCGTCGATCAGCCAGCCTTCATGATCGAAGCCGGCCCCGGCGCAACTGCGCCCGAGCAGCACGCCGTGCAGTTCGGCAGGCGAGACGTTGTGGCCGCTGGCAGTCAGCAGGGTGGCAAAGGCTTGGTACGGGGAATTCGCAATGGTCATGGGCAGCTAGGCGCCAGACGGCGCTATGTCTAGAATGAAGGCCTTGTATCCTACATCGACAGCCCCGCCAAGACCATTAAAGGCTGTCCGCCAGTCACCCCCATCAGACGAACACGTGGACCCAATGGAAGACACCGACCTGCAAGCGCTGATGGCCAGACTCGAACTGCTGATTGGCCGAGTCGAGCAACTTAAGAGTCAAAACGCACTCTTACTAGCTCAGGAAAAAACCTGGCGCGAGGAACGCGCTCACCTCATTGAAAAAAACGAAATCGCCCGGCGTAAGGTCGAATCGATGATTTCGCGCCTCAAGGCCCTGGAGCAAGACTCATGAGTTCAAGCAATAGCGTTACCGTGCAGATCCTCGACAAAGAGTATTCGATCATCTGCCCGCCGGAAGAACGCAGCAATCTGGTCAGTGCCGCCCGCTACCTGGACGGCAAGATGCGCGAGATCCGCAGCAGCGGCAAAGTCATCGGTGCCGACCGCATTGCCGTGATGGCCGCGCTGAACATCACCCACGACCTGTTGCACAAAGAAGAGCGCCCGGATATCCAGGCCAGCGGTTCGACCCGCGAACAGGTGCGCGACTTGCTCGATCGTGTCGATCTGGTCCTGGCCGACGATCAGAGTACCGCCAAGGGCTGATTCGACTGGCAGCTTGAGGTATACTCGCCCCACTCCCTGGGGTGCTTGCCAGTTGACGATGTCCCGGAGCCGATTCGCACTACCCTGGAAGTTGCACGTTGGGCTGGTGTGCATGTCCGCTAGACGGAAAGCCTTAAAGTCTACTGCTTCTTCCACCTTGAACTTTCGGGTTCAAGGGCTGAGTTGACAGCGGTTCATCCGGGGAGCCTGATTCGAATCCGATGTCGGTACATGCCGACATCGGATTTTTTATGCGTACGTTTTTGCATCCACCTGCCGAAGCCGAACCATGACCGAACCCGCCCTGCTGCCCCGCCCGCAACTCCGCCGCCTGCTGCGCAAGGCGCGCCGCGCACTGACGTCGGGCGAACAACGTCAGGCTGCCAAGGGTCTGTTCCGGCAATTGGCCCAAGACCCGCATTTTCGCCGGGCGAAACATATCTCTCTGTATTTGCCCACCGACGGTGAGATCGATCCGCGCCTGTTGCTGCGTGAAGCCCAGCGTCGCGGCAAGGCAACTTATCTGCCGGTACTCAGCGCCTGGCCACGAACGAAGATGGTTTTCCAGCGTATTCGTCCCGGCGAAAAGCTCACTCCCAATCGTTTCCGCATCCTTGAGCCTCGGGCCAATCTGGCTCGACAACGCAAGGTCTGGGCGCTGGATCTGGTGCTGTTGCCGCTAGTCGGGTTTGACGATGTTGGCGGGCGCCTGGGCATGGGCGGCGGATTTTATGATCGCAGCCTCGCCTATCTGGCCCGACGCAAGAACTGGCGCAAGCCGACGCTGCTGGGCCTGGCCCATGAATGTCAGAAGGTCGAGCGTTTGGCGCAGGCGAGCTGGGATGTCCCGTTACAAGGCACGGTCACCGACAAGGCATGGTATTTCGCAGAGTAGACGCCGCACAGAACAGCGGCGTCGAAGAGACAGGTTCAGCGTTTGAAAGCGGTCGACTGTTGCACCTGTTGCGCCACTTCAATCGGCGCGTCGGCCTTGTTGGCCCACAGGCTCTGCGCGTAACCGGTGGTTACCACGCCCAGGCCAAACAAAATTACCAAAGTCCATAGCAAATCCGGTTTGCGTTTCATCGATTGCCCCCCTCAAGGCACATCATCACGATGACAGCAGCGGTTTCCGTTCGTAGGCCGTGCAGCAGCGTCAAGCTTTAAAGGCCGGCATTTTGCGGCAACGTGAACCTGTGCGCAAACGCTGACGTCAACCGACTGTCGGTTTGTCATAAAATTGCCCGACAACCTGCCCAATGACCGCTTCAGGAGCAAATGACATGGCCTACTGGCTGATGAAATCGGAGCCCGACGAACTCTCGATCAAGGGTCTGGAAAAGCTCGGCAAGGCGCGCTGGGACGGCGTTCGCAATTATCAGGCGCGCAATTTCCTGCGGGCGATGGCGGTGGGCGATGAGTTCTTTTTCTATCATTCCAGCTGTCCGGAGCCGGGGATTGCCGGAATCGGCAAGATAATCGAAGCGGCGTACCCCGATCCGACGGCACTTGAGCCCGACAGTCACTACTTCGATCCGAAAGCTACGCCGGAGAAAAATGCCTGGAGCGCGATCGATGTCGAGCATGTCGAGACGTTTGCGCGGGTGTTGAAGCTGGATTATCTGAAGCAGCAGACGGCGCTGGCCGAGATGCCGTTGGTGCAAAAAGGCTCGCGGTTGTCGGTGATGCCGGTGACGGCGGAACAGTGGGCCGCGGTAATTGCGTTGCGTTAACGCGCAAAAAGATCGCAGCCTTCGGCAGCTCCTACAGGGAAACGTATTCCAGGGTAGGAGCTGCCGAAGGCTGCGATCTTTTGATTTTATGTCTTACTGGATGATCAGGTTGTTGAACAACAGATCCTCAACCACTGGCTTGCCGGTCTCGTCATTCATGACCTGCTGGGTCTGCTTCAACGCTTCCTGACGCAGCTTTTCCTTGCCCTCGATGCTGCCCATCGCCTCGGTAGTCTGCTGAGTGAACAGCGCCACCAGTTGATTGCGGATCAGCGGCTCGTTGGCCTTGACCAGTTTGGTTGCCTCTTCGCCAGTGACGCGCAGGGCCACGTCGGCCTTGTAGACCTTGAGCTTGGCGGTGCCATCGAGGCCGTAATTGCCGACGAACGGCGGGCTCAGGGTGATGTAATTGACCTTCGGCGCCTCGCCTTCTTTGGCTTCTTCGGCCAGTGCTGCCACAGGCAGAGACAGGGCCAGCAACAACATGATCCACGCTTTCACAATTCGCTCCTTATCCGGTTTGCGGCCTAGCATAGCGACCCGCCGCGCCAGCACAAGCTTATGGCTGACTATCAGGGTCGGGCATGCTCGTTGACCCGTTGATTCACACACCTACACTTATCGGCCATCACTCCCAAAGGAATAGCCCTGATGAAAGCCGTGCTGTGCAAAGCCTTCGGCCCTGCCGAATCGCTGGTGCTGGAAGACGTCGCCAGTCCTGTCGCCAAGAAGAACGAAATCCTGCTGGACGTGCACGCCGCCGGGGTCAATTTCCCGGACACGCTGATCATCGAGGGCAAATACCAGTTCAAACCGCCCTTCCCGTTCTCGCCGGGCGGTGAAGCGGCCGGGGTGGTGCGCGAAGTCGGGGAAAAGGTCAGTCACCTGAAAGTCGGCGACCGGGTCATGGCGCTGACCGGCTGGGGCAGTTTTGCCGAGCAGGTTGCGGTGCCGGGCTACAACGTCCTGCCGATTCCGCCGTCGATGGACTTCAACATTGCCGCTGCTTTCAGCATGACCTACGGCACCTCCATGCACGCGCTCAGGCAGCGCGCCAACCTGCAAGCGGGCGAAACCCTGCTGGTTCTCGGTGCATCCGGTGGTGTGGGCCTCGCCGCGGTGGAGATCGGCAAAGCCATGGGCGCCCGGGTGATCGCCGCCGCCAGCAGCGCCGAGAAACTCGCGGTGGCCAAGGCTGCCGGGGCTGACGAGTTGATCAACTACAGCGAAAGCAATCTGAAGGACGAAATCAAACGCCTCACCGACGGCCAGGGCGCCGACGTGATTTACGACCCGGTCGGCGGCGACCTGTTCGACCAGGCCATCCGCGCCATCGCCTGGAACGGCCGCCTGCTGGTCGTCGGCTTCGCCAGCGGACGCATCCCGGAACTGCCGGTGAACCTCGCCCTGCTCAAAGGCGCGGCGGTGCTCGGCGTATTCTGGGGCTCGTTCGCCCAGCGCCAGCCCCAGGACAATGCAGCCAACTTTGCACAACTGTTCGGCTGGTTCGCCGAGGGCAAACTCAAGCCGCTGGTGTCGCAGGTGTATCCGCTGAGCAATGCCGCGCAAGCGATCGATGATCTTGGCCAGCGCAAGGCTGTGGGCAAGGTTGTCGTTCAGGTTCGTTAAGACTGCGGCGCGATCCGGGCCCGCAACCCGGATCGCTTCAATATTGAGATCCGCCTCTTCAATACGTTAAACCGCAGAAAGCCACCCGAGCCACCATTCCCTCCGCGCCGCATAGTTATCTCAGAGCGACATGTTCATAAAGGAACGCTCAACTGCGCAAATTTCCGCTGTTTTGCCGACGTGAAGCAATGCTATTTTCGGTAACGAAACTGTAACATTCGCATCCGCAGTCAAAACAAGAAAACTGGAGCTCTTGAATGTTTGCTTTCTTTCGTCCTGCCGCACATCAGGCTCCTTTGCCTGAAGAAAAAATAGACAGCACCTACCGACGCCTGCGCTGGCAGATCTTCGCCGGTATCTTTATCGGCTACGCCGGTTACTACCTGCTGCGCAAGAACTTCTCCCTGGCCATGCCGTACCTGATCGACGAAGGCTACAGCCGTGGCGACCTCGGCCTGGCGATGTCGGCGATCGCCATTGCCTACGGTCTGTCGAAGTTCCTCATGGGCCTGGTGTCCGACCGTTCCAACCCGCGTTTCTTCCTGCCGTTCGGTCTGCTGGTCTCGGCCGGGGTGATGTTCATTTTCGGTTTCGCGCCGTGGGCAACATCCAGCGTGACGATGATGTTCATCCTCCTGTTCATCAACGGCTGGGCGCAGGGGATGGGCTGGCCACCGAGCGGACGGACCATGGTGCACTGGTGGTCGCAGAAGGAACGCGGCGGCGTGGTGTCGGTGTGGAACGTGGCGCATAACGTCGGCGGCGGTCTGATCGGCCCGCTGTTCCTGATCGGCATGGGCCTGTTCAACGACTGGCACGCGGCGTTCTACGTCCCGGCAGCGGTCGCGCTGGGCGTTGCGGTGTTTGCGTTCATCACCATGCGCGACACCCCGCAATCGGTCGGCCTGCCGCCGATCGAGCAGTACAAGAACGATTATCCGGAAGGCTACGACGCCAGCCACGAAGACGAATTCAGCGCCAAGGAAATCTTCGTCAAATACGTGCTGCGCAACAAAATGCTCTGGTACATCGCCATGGCCAACGTTTTCGTCTACCTGCTGCGCTACGGCGTGCTGGACTGGGCGCCGACCTACCTGAAGGAAGCCAAGGGTTTCACCGTGGATAAAACCTCGTGGGCCTACTTCTTCTACGAGTGGGCGGGCATTCCGGGGACGCTGCTGTGCGGCTGGATGTCGGACAAGATCTTCCGTGGCAACCGTGGCCTGACCGGCATGGTGTTCATGGCGCTGGTGACCGTGGCGACGCTGGTGTACTGGCTGAATCCGGCCGGCAACCCGATGGTCGACATGATCGCCCTGTTGTCGATCGGCTTCCTGATCTACGGCCCGGTCATGCTGATCGGCCTGCAGGCACTGGAACTGGCGCCGAAGAAGGCCGCCGGCACCGCAGCGGGCTTCACCGGCCTGTTCGGTTATCTGGGTGGTTCGGTCGCGGCCAGTGCGGCGATGGGCTACACCGTTGACCATTTCGGCTGGGACGGCGGTTTCGTCCTGCTGGTCGGCGCTTGCCTGCTGGCGATGGCCTTCCTTGCGCCAACGCTATGGCACAAGCAGGTCGCCAGTCAGAGCCGCGAAGCGGTCGCCTGATCGCTGTGTGATTTACAGCGCTTGAGCCGCGCCTCCAGATTGCGGTCTGGCATGGCGTGGCTGCGCAGGGCGTGCACGGTCTGCTCGACATAATCGCGAGTGGTTCCGTAACGCCCGCTGGCGCTGGCGAACACCTGGCTGAGCACATGATCCGGCAAGTTGCCGGCATAGCTCGGCAGGTGACGCTCCAGCACGAATCCCAAGGCCTGCACCTGAGTGCCATCTTCGAGCCGGCAATTGAGCCAGTGCGGACGATACGAGGGAAACGGCATCTCGCGTTTCCACAGCGCGTACAGCGCGGTATCGAGATTGTCTTCCGGCAAGCGGTAGGCAAAACCACTGCAGGAACCGCCACGATCCAGACCGAACACCAGACCGGGCATCTCCGGCGTACCACGGTGCTCATGCGACCACAGGTACAAGCCGCGATGGTAACCATGCACGCGACCGCGCATACGCTCAACGGCCGTGCATTCCGGACGCCAGATCAGCGAGCCATAGGCGAACAGCCACACCGGCCCGCCCTTGTGGCGCGCCATGGTCGATTGCATGGAAGCGAGAAGTTGTTCGTGCGTCAGCTGCGGCCCAAGATCGAGCCGCGGAGGGTAAGCCAGATTCAGAATTGCGTTTTCAATGGCGCTCATGGCGAATAGCGTTCAGCTCCCCGCGGGTGAAGAATTACTTAATAGAACGCACCGCTGTAACAATAAGGCACATATGTTTCGAGGGAAATTAAGTGCCATGACACTGGCGGTGATTAATTACCTGATTGATATATAACCTAGCGGTATTTGTGCAATTACATAAATACCGATCGGCTATATACCCAGTTATAAGTATCAGCCGCGCGGGGCATAGGCGAACACGTCGGCGCGCATCTGATGCGCATCCATTCCCGCCTCGACCAGCGCGTCCAGCGTGCCATAAACCATCGCCGGCGAACCGCTGGCATAGACGTGCAGCGGCTTCAGGTCAGGGAAATCCTCGCAAACCGCCTCGTGCAACATGCCGCAGCGCCCTTCCCAGCCGCACTGGTCGCTGACGACCTTGTGCAGAAACAGGTTGGGCAGCTTCAGCCATTCGTCCCAGTGCTCGATCTGATAGAAATCTTCCGGACGGCGCACACCCCAGTACAGATGCACCGGATGCTTGAAACCTTCGGCGCGGCAATGCTCGATCAGGCTGTGAATCTGGCCCATGCCGGTGCCAGCGGCAATCAGCACCAGCGGGCCATCGGGCAGCTCCGCAAGGTGTGTGTCGCCAAACGGCAGCTCGACACGCACCATCGGGTTGCGTTGCAGCTGTTCGATCAGGCTCAGCGCACTGGCTTCGCGCGCCAGCACGTGGATTTCCAGATCACGCCCGCCGTGGGGTGCCGAAGCCATGGAGAACGCCGATTTCTCGCCGCTCTCACGCTCGATCATCAAATACTGCCCGGCGTGATAACGCGGTGGCTTGCCCGCCGGTGCACGCAGACGCACGCGCCAGGTATCGCCGCCCACCTCGCGGCACTCGATGACCTGACATGACAGGCTGCGCACCGGCAGCTCACCCAATGCGAGCACGCCATCCCACAACAGCACGCAGTCTTCCAGCGGTTCGGCGATGCAGGTGTAGAACTCGCCGTGGTCGTGGACTTTGCCGGCCTGCTCGACGCGGCCTTCGACCAGCAGCGCTGCACACACGTGGCAATTGCCGTTGCGGCAGCTTTGCGGGCAGTCATAGCCCAGGCGCCGCGCGCCGTCGAGAATCCGCTCACCAGGTTGTATCTCGAGCACCGCTCCGGAAGGCTGCAGGGTTACACGCATCAATCTATTCCTAACTGATTCCAGATGGCATCGATCCGTTGGGTGACGGCGTCGTCCTTGACGATCACGCGGCCCCACTCGCGGGTGGTTTCGCCCGGCCACTTGTGGGTGGCATCCAGGCCCATTTTCGAGCCCAGGCCGGAAATCGGCGAGGCGAAGTCGAGGTAGTCGATCGGCGTGTTATCGATCATCACCGTGTCGCGCTTGGGGTCCATGCGCGTGGTGATGGCCCAGATCACGTCGTTCCAGTCGCGGGCGTTGATATCGTCGTCAGTGACGATAACGAACTTGGTGTACATGAACTGTCGCAAAAACGACCAGACGCCGAGCATCACGCGCTTGGCATGCCCCGGATACGACTTCTTCATCGTCACCACGGCCATGCGGTACGAGCAGCCTTCCGGCGGCAGGTAGAAGTCGGTGATCTCCGGGAATTGCTTCTGCAGGATCGGCACGAACACTTCGTTCAGCGCCACGCCGAGAATCGCCGGCTCATCCGGCGGACGGCCGGTGTAAGTGCTGTGATAGATCGGTTTGATCCGGTGGGTGATGCGCTCGACGGTGAACACCGGGAAGCTGTCGACTTCGTTGTAGTAACCGGTGTGGTCGCCATACGGGCCTTCGTCGGCCATTTCGCCCGGATGAATCACGCCTTCGAGGATGATTTCGGCGGTGGCCGGCACTTGCAGGTCGTTGCCACGGCACTTGACCAGCTCAGTGCGGTTACCGCGCAAGAGACCGGCGAAAGCGTATTCGGAAAGGCTGTCCGGCACCGGGGTTACAGCGCCAAGGATAGTCGCCGGATCAGCGCCAAGGGCCACCGACACCGGGAACGGCTGCCCCGGATGCTTCTCGCACCACTCGCGGAAGTCGAGAGCACCGCCACGATGGCTGAGCCAGCGCATGATCACCTTGTTGCGAGCGATCACTTGCTGACGGTAGATGCCGAGGTTCTGACGTTCCTTGTTCGGGCCTTTGGTGACCGTCAGGCCCCAGCTGATCAGCGGGCCAACGTCGCCGGGCCAGCAGGTCTGCACCGGCAGCATTGCCAGATCGACGTCGTCGCCTTCGATGACCACTTCCTGACACACCGCGTCTTTGACGACTTTCGGCGCCATGGAAATGATCTTGCGGAAGATCGGCAGTTTCGACCATGCGTCCTTCAAGCCCTTCGGCGGCTCCGGTTCCTTGAGGAAGGCCAGCAGCTTGCCGATTTCGCGCAGTTCGCTGACCGACTCGGCGCCCATGCCCATGGCCACACGCTCGGGGGTGCCGAACAGGTTGCCGAGCACCGGGATGTCGTAACCGGTGGGTTTTTCGAACAGCAGCGCCGGGCCTTTGGCCCGCAACGTGCGGTCGCACACCTCAGTCATCTCCAGCACCGGCGAGACGGGAATCTGGATGCGTTTCAACTCTCCGCGCTGCTCAAGCTGCTGCACGAAATCCCGAAGATCCTTGAATTTCATTGACGATGGCACCCTCAAAATAGGCGTACATCCTACCTGCTCTGACGGGCAAACAGCAGCCCGTCAGTGCCCGGCATCGCTCAATTGTGGCTAGCACCCAGCAGCATCGGCGCAAACAACGGGCTGAGTCTGGCGCTGCCGGCGTCGGAAAGATGGTCGGCATCCTTGTACTGCGAATGGCCGTCGACATCGATCATGCACAAGCCGTCCTTGCACATCAACGGCGTCGGGTCGATGACGTGCACCCCGGCATCCGCGGCATTCATCGAGCCGAACAGCTCGGTGAAAAACTGCTGGCGAGCCAGATGCTCGGCGAGCGGGCGGCCCAACCCTTCGGCCGAGCGGCCAATACGCGCCAGACTGGTCAAGCGGCTGATGTAACTCTTGTGCTGCAGTGGCACCTCCTTGAACAACCAGACCTGCACGCCCGCCTCACGCAATTCGCTGACCTGAGCCTTGATCGCCGCTGCCATGCGCTTTTCCGATTGCGCGACATTGCGCGAAGGGTCGAGGAGGAACTGCTTGTCGCCGTCACCGTCCTCGCGGCCGTAGACATACAGACTCCAGTTCGCCGCCAACACCACGTCCTTGATACCCAACTCGCGGACCAGCTGCATATTGCGCTGGTTGAACTGCTTGCATTGCGCGCGCAGGGCGTCGTCGATGATCGGTGGGCATCCGGTGAGGCTGTACAGCCAGACCGGCTGACCGTCACGCTGGCTATTGCCTTCGATGGCGGGCAGCAGCGCGGCGGTGTGGCTGTCACCCCAGAACATTTTCGTCGGCGCAATTTTCTGATCGCCGCCCACGCGACACGCCTTGTCCAGGGTTTTGTCCTTGCTCATGTGCATGCATTGCATCTGCCCGGCGTTCCACTCCTGGGACTGGGCATATTCCAGCGCTTTGCCGCTCAGGCGCTCAGGCACGCCGTCCGCCGAACGGATGACCGAACCGACCACCGCCAGGACGGCAATCGACACCAGGCCACCGACCAACACCGAGTTTCGGCTGGCGAACACGCGTTTTTCGCGAAACGGCAGCTCGACAAAGCGCAGACTCAGCCAAGCCAGTGCGACCGCCAGCGCGATCCAGCCAAGCGCTTCAAGCGGCTGGATGCCGTCGATCGAGATGGCATTGGCATACACGTAGATCGGCCAGTGCCACAGGTATAGCGAGTAGGACAACAGACCGATCCACACCATTGGCCGCAGGCTCAACACCTGGCCGGCCAGGGTCGGGCCGCGAGCGCCCGACCAGATCAATGCGCTGGTACCGAGCACCGGCAGCAACGCTGCCCAGCCCGGGAACACGGTGGTTTTGTCGAATGTGAAGATTGCCAATAGCACCGCCGCCAGTCCGGCCAGGCCGACGGTCTGCCGAAACCAAAGCCGCGGCGCGTGTTTTGCTGCCGGCAACACTGCGAGCATGGCGCCGCAGAGCAATTCCCAGGCGCGGGTCGGCAGGGAGAAGAAGGCGAATTCCGGGCGACGCTCGATGTAGACGATGTTCAGCCCGAACGACACCAGCAGCACGGCGAACAGCATCCAGCGCCAATGCCGGACATAGCGCATCAGCAGCACCATCATCAGCGGGAAGAAGATGTAGTACTGCTCCTCCACGGCCAGCGACCAGGTATGCAGCAAGGGTTTGAGATCGGAGGCCGGGGCGAAGTAGCCGTCCTCGCGCATGAACAGGATGTTGGAAATGAACAGCGACTGATAGCGAATCGTTCGTCCCAGATCGGACAGATCCTTGGCGGTCAGCAGCAACCAGCCCAGCGCCAGAGTCACCACTACGACCAGCGTCAGCGCCGGCAGAATGCGTCGAGCGCGACGGCCCCAGAAGTCGAGAAAGCTGAAGCGCTGGGCGCTGATTTCGCGAAACAGGATCGAGGTGATCAGAAACCCGGAGATGACGAAGAAAACATCCACGCCGACAAAGCCGCCGCTGAACGTATTGAATCCGAAATGAAACAGCACGACGGGAAGAACCGCGAGCGCGCGTAAACCGTCGATATCACGGCGATTGCCAAACGTGTGCATGAAAAACCTTACCTGTTCTGGATACAGAATCCCTTGAAGGCGCGACGTTAGCAGCCGCGCAAACTTCAATCCAGATACAAATAATCGCGGGCAAAAAAAAGCGCCCCTCGCGGGACGCCTTTTTCAACAGCGCAGAATATTACTTGCGCTTCATCGACAAGAAGAACTCGTCGTTGGTCTTGGTCGTCTTCAGCTTGTCGACCAGGAACTCGATGGCGGCAACTTCGTCCATCGGGTGCAGCAGCTTGCGCAGAATCCACATGCGCTGCAGTTCGTCGTCGGCAGTCAGCAACTCTTCGCGGCGGGTGCCGGAACGGTTGATGTTGATGGCGGGGAACACACGCTTCTCGGCAATCTTGCGATCCAGAGGCAGTTCCATGTTGCCGGTACCCTTGAACTCTTCGTAGATCACTTCGTCCATCTTCGAGCCGGTCTCAACCAGCGCGGTGGCGATAATGGTCAGCGAGCCGCCTTCTTCGATGTTGCGCGCGGCACCGAAGAAACGTTTCGGCTTCTCCAGGGCATGGGCATCGACACCACCGGTCAGGACCTTGCCGGAGCTCGGGATCACGGTGTTGTAGGCACGGGCCAGACGGGTGATGGAGTCGAGCAGGATCACCACGTCTTTCTTGTGCTCGACCAGGCGCTTGGCCTTCTCGATCACCATTTCAGCTACCTGGACGTGACGGGTCGGCGGCTCGTCGAAAGTCGAGGCAACCACTTCGCCGCGCACGGTGCGCTGCATTTCGGTCACTTCTTCCGGACGCTCGTCGATCAACAGCACGATCAGGTGAACTTCAGGGTTGTTGCGGGCGATGTTCGCTGCGATGTTCTGCAGCATGATCGTTTTACCGGCCTTCGGCGGCGCAACGATCAGACCACGCTGGCCTTTGCCGATCGGCGCACACAGGTCGATCACGCGGCCGGTCAGGTCTTCGGTGGAACCGTTGCCGGCTTCCATCTTCATGCGCACGGTCGGGAACAGCGGGGTCAGGTTCTCGAAGAGAATCTTGTTTTTCGCGTTCTCCGGACGATCGAAGTTGATCGTGTCGACCTTGAGCAGGGCGAAATACCGCTCGCCTTCCTTCGGAGGGCGGATCTTGCCAACGATGGTGTCACCGGTGCGCAAGTTGAAGCGGCGGATCTGGCTCGGCGAGACGTAGATGTCGTCAGGGCCGGCGAGGTAGGAAGCGTCTGCGGAGCGCAGGAAGCCGAAGCCGTCCTGGAGAATCTCCAGCACGCCATCACCGGAGATTTCCTCGCCGCTTTTCGCGTGCTTTTTCAGCAGGGAGAAAATCACGTCCTGCTTGCGCGAACGGGCCATATTTTCTATGCCCATCTGTTCGGCCAATTCGAGCAGTTCGGTAATCGGCTTTTGCTTGAGTTCAGTCAGATTCATATAGGAATGACGTAATCATTTATGGAGGGGGGAAATTAAGCTTTTGGCTTAATGAGGCCGCGCCGCGGAGAAGGCGACAGGATCGCGAACTAATTCGAAAAGGAGTGCGTCGGCGACGGCTAGCAGGGGGCATTGGAGAAACCAGTGCGGGGCCGAATGTACCACCTGAGTTTCGGAGCGTCCAGCCCTGAATACGCAAAAAGCCCCGCGAAGTGCGGGGCTTTTTTTCAGCGTTTTACTGCGACGCTCAGATGTTGGCGTCGAGGAAAGCCGCCAGTTGCGACTTCGACAGTGCGCCGACCTTGGTCGCTTCAACGTTGCCGTTCTTGAACAGCATCAGCGTCGGGATACCACGCACGCCATACTTGGCCGGGGTTTCCTGGTTTTCGTCGATGTTCAGTTTGGCGACGGTCAGCTTGCCTTTGTAGGTCTCGGCAATCTCGTCCAGAACCGGTGCGATCATTTTGCAAGGGCCGCACCATTCAGCCCAGTAGTCGACCAGGACAGCGCCTTCGGCCTCGATTACGTCAGCATCGAAGCTAGCGTCGCTAACGTGTTTGATCAGATCGCTGCTCATGGAGTTCTCCAGGTTGTAAGCAAAAAAACGTGGCCCATCATAGCCGCCCTTCCCTTGTTCCGGAAGCCGCAGATGATTGAGTGTTGCTATGGCCCCTGATGAGTTTGGGTATAGCTCAAGTCACGCCGTGGCGGGAGCGATGAAGGCGATTCCGGTGCGCAGGGCGGCGTTGCGCACGTGTTCCTGCATGGCTTTCTGCGCAGCCCCCGACGCGCGGCGGGCCAGGGCGCGGAGGATCTTGCGGTGTTCCTGCCAGGTTTCCATGGCGCGCTCGGCGCGGATGAACGGCAGTTTCTGGCTCTCGAGGAAGATCTCGGCGCTGGCGGTGAGAATGCTCAGCATCGCCTGATTGCCGCTGGCCAGGAGGATGCGCCGGTGAAAATCGAAGTCGAGTTTCGCCGCCGCTTCGAAGTCGCCGCCGCGCAATTGCTCGCGCATCGCCGCGACATTGTCTTCCAGCGCATCCAGATCAAACGTACTCAAGGTTGTCGCGGCGAGCCCGGCGGCAAAGCCCTCCAGCGCGTAGCGCAACTGAAAGATGTCCAGCGGCGAGGCTTGCGCCGCGAATGGCCAGCCCGGCGCTTCGCCGCGCGACAATTCGACCGGCGACTGCACGAACACGCCCTTGCCCGGCTTAATGCTGACCACGCCCAGTGCACTGAGCGACGACAGCGCTTCACGCAACGATGCCCGACTGACGCCCAGTTGCAGCGCCAGATCCCGTTGCGAAGGCAACGCGTCGCCGGCACCGAAGCCCTGTTCGGTGATCAGTTTGCGGATCGCTTGCAGCGCCACTTCGGGTACGGCGCGGGAGATCGAATTCATGATGTGCGGACGCGTCAGGGCCAAGGTGCGGCTAGTTGTAAAGCTATTCGTCGAGTCCGGCAAGTCGTGCCCCAGCGGGGTTCGGCGCGCACTGCCGATGCGCCATCGCAGTGCGAAAACCGAGTTGACTGTTCAGACCAGTAAGACCGAACCAAACCGCTGATGCCGCGGCCTGCCGGGGCGAAATCCGTCTGTTGGCACGGCCCATGCTCTGTCCGATCGCAGCAACCACTTCCCGCCGATCCGGAGATTGTCCATGACCCAGCGTTACAGCGCCCTCCTCGCTTCCCTGTTTGCCGGCCTGCTGCTGTGCCAGGCCCCCGCTCACGCCGACGGTCTGGACGACGTGGTCAAACGCGGCACGCTGAAAGTTGCCGTGCCCCAGGACTTCCCGCCGTTCGGCTCGGTCGGCCCGGACATGAAGCCGCGCGGGCTGGATATCGACACGGCGAAACTGCTCGCTGACCAACTCAAGGTCAAACTCGAACTGACCCCGGTCAACAGCACCAACCGCATCCCGTTCCTGACCACCGGCAAAGTCGATCTGGTGATTTCCAGCCTCGGCAAAAACCCCGAGCGCGAGAAGGTCATCGACTTCTCCCGCGCCTACGCGCCGTTCTACCTCGCTGTGTTCGGCCCACCAGACGCTGCGATCACAAGTCTCGACGACCTCAAGGGCAAGACCATCAGCGTCACCCGGGGCGCCATTGAAGACATCGAGTTGAGCAAAGTCGCCCCCGAAGGCGTGACCATCAAGCGCTTCGAAGACAACAACTCGACCATCGCCGCTTACCTGGCCGGCCAGGTCGATCTGATCGCCAGCGGCAACGTGGTGATGGTTGCCATCAGCGAGAAGAACCCCAAGCGCGTGCCGGCGCTGAAAGTGAAGCTCAAGGATTCGCCGGTCTATGTCGGCGTGAACAAGAACGAAGCGGCGCTGCTGGCCCGGGTCAACGACATCCTCAACAGCGCCAAGGCTGACGGCGCGCTGGAAAAGAACTCGCAGACCTGGCTGAAAGAGCCGCTGCCGGCCGATCTCTGATCGACTGCGCGGGAGACCTTCATGGCTTATCAATTCGATTTCCTGCCGGTGGTGGAAAACACCGACCTGCTGCTGCGCGGCGCGCTGTTCACCCTTGAGCTGACCGCCATCGGCGCACTGCTCGGGGTTGGCGTCGGCATTGTCGGCGCGCTGGTGCGGGCGTGGCACATCCGCCCGTTCTCGGCGATCTTCGGCGTCTACGTCGAGTTGATCCGCAACACGCCGTTTCTGGTGCAACTGTTCTTCATCTTCTTCGGCCTGCCGTCGCTCGGCGTGCAGATTTCCGAGTGGCAGGCGGCAGTGCTGGCGATGGTGATCAACCTTGGCGCCTATTCGACCGAGATCATCCGCGCCGGCATCCAGGCGATTCCGCGCGGGCAACTGGAAGCGGCTGCGGCACTGGCTATGACCCGCTTCGAAGCGTTCCGTCATGTCGTGCTGCTGCCAGCGCTGGGCAAGGTCTGGCCGGCGCTGAGCAGCCAGATCATCATCGTCATGCTCGGTTCGGCGGTGTGTTCGCAGATCGCCACGGAAGAATTGAGCTTCGCTGCCAACTTCATTCAGTCGCGCAACTTCCGCGCCTTTGAAACCTACGCGCTGACCACGTTGATCTACTTGTGCATGGCGCTGCTGATCCGCCAGTTGCTCAACTGGTTCGGCCGCCGCTTCATTGCCAGGAGCAGCCAATGAGCGATTTCACTTTCTGGGACATCCTGCGCAACCTGCTCACCGGCCTGCAATGGACCCTGGCGCTGTCACTGGTGGCGTTCATTGGCGGCGGCCTCGTCGGCCTGCTGATTCTGGTGATGCGCATCTCCAAGAACACCCTGCCAAGCAGCATCGCCCGCACCTGGATCGAGCTGTTCCAGGGCACGCCGCTGTTGATGCAATTGTTTCTGGTGTTCTTCGGCGTGGCGTTGGCCGGGATCGAAATTTCGCCGTGGATGGCCGCGGCGATCGCTTTGACCTTGTTCACCAGCGCCTATCTGGCGGAGATCTGGCGCGGTTGCGTCGAGGCGATTCCCCACGGTCAGTGGGAAGCTTCGTCGAGCCTGGCGCTCAATCCGCTGGAGCAACTGCGCTACGTGATCCTGCCGCAAGCGCTACGCATCGCCGTGGCGCCGACCGTGGGGTTCTCGGTGCAAGTGGTCAAGGGCACAGCGGTGACATCGATCATCGGTTTCACGGAGCTGACCAAGACCGGCGGCATGCTCGCCAATGCCACGTTTGAACCGTTCATGGTCTATGGCCTCGTCGCGCTCGGCTACTTCCTGCTCTGCTACCCCTTGTCCCTCAGTGCGCGTTACCTGGAAAGGAGACTGCATGCCTCTGCTTAGAATTTCCGCCCTGCATAAATACTACGGCGATCACCACGTGCTCAAAGGCATCGACCTCAGTGTCGAGGAAGGCCAGGTGGTGGCGATCATCGGCCGCAGCGGCTCGGGCAAATCGACCCTGTTGCGCACCCTCAATGGCCTGGAGTCGATCAACGATGGCGTGATCGAAGTCGACGGCGAGTACCTCGATGCCGCCCGTGCCGATCTGCGCAGCCTGCGGCAAAAGGTCGGCATGGTCTTTCAACAGTTCAACCTGTTCCCGCACCTGACCGTCGGCGAAAACGTCATGCTCGCGCCGCAAGTGGTGCAGAAAGTGCCCAAGGCCAGGGCAGCCGAACTGGCGCGGGAAATGCTCGAGCGAGTCGGGCTCGGGGAGAAATTCGATGCCTTCCCGGACCGCCTGTCCGGCGGCCAGCAGCAACGGGTGGCGATTGCCCGGGCCCTGGCGATGTCGCCGAAGGTGTTGCTGTGCGACGAAATCACCTCGGCACTCGACCCGGAACTGGTCAATGAAGTGCTCAGCGTGGTGCGGCAACTGGCCAAGGAAGGCATGACGCTGATCATGGTCACCCACGAGATGCGCTTCGCCCGGGAAGTCGGCGACAAACTGGTGTTCATGCACCATGGCAAGGTGCATGAGGTGGGCGATCCAAAGGTGCTGTTTGCCAATCCGCAGACGGCGGAGCTGGCGAACTTTATTGGCACCGTGGAAGCGACAGCCTGAAGATTTTCTGAGGCAGTGATGCCCTCTTCGCGAGCAGGCTCGCTCCCACATGGGAATGCGCTCACCTGTGGGAGCGAGCCTGCTCGCGAATGGCCGCGCCGCGATCTCCAGACTTTCTGTGCTGAATCAAGGCTTTGCGCCATGCGCGTTGGCGTCAGCGTTTGATCGTGGCACGATGTCGGGGTTATCGACCGAGACCCCCTGACCATGCCGCAATCCCAAGCCAAGAATCTGTCCCTGATCGCCGCAATCGACCTGGGCTCCAACAGCTTTCACATGGTCGTGGCCAAGGCCCGGAACGGCGAAATCCGCATCCTCGAACGCCTTGGCGAGAAGGTCCAACTGGCCGCCGGCATCGACGATGCGCGCCAGCTCAATGAAGAATCGATGCAGCGCGGCCTCGATTGCCTCAAGCGCTTTGCCCAACTGATCAACGGTATGCCCCTGGGCGCCGTGCGCATCGTCGGCACCAACGCCTTGCGCGAAGCGCGCAACCGTGGCGAGTTCATCCGCCGCGCCGAGGAAATCCTCGGCCATACCGTCGAAGTCATCTCCGGCCGTGAAGAAGCGCGCCTGATCTATCTGGGCGTCTCGCACACGCTCGCCGATACGCCGGGCAAACGTTTGGTCGCCGACATTGGGGGCGGCAGTACCGAATTCATCATTGGCCAGCGCTTCGAGCCATTGCTGCGCGAAAGCCTGCAGATGGGCTGCGTGAGTTTCACCCAGCGCTACTTCAAGGACGGCAAGATTACCCCGGCCCGCTACGCTCAGGCGTATACGGCGGCGCGGCTGGAAATCATGAGCATCGAACACGCCCTGCATCGCCTGACCTGGGATGAGGCCATCGGCTCCTCCGGTACGATTCGCGCCATCGGTCTGGCACTGAAGGCCGGCGGCCATGGCAGCGGTGAGGTCAACGCCGAAGGCCTGGCGTGGCTCAAGCGCAAGCTGTTCAAACTGGGCGACGCCGACAAGATCGATTTCGAAGGCATCAAGCCTGATCGCCGGGCGATCTTCCCGGCCGGTCTGGCGATTCTCGAAGCGATTTTCGATGCCCTCGAACTGCAACGCATGGATCACTGCGACGGCGCGCTGCGCGAAGGCGTGCTCTACGACCTGCTCGGTCGCCACCATCACGAAGATGTGCGCGAACGCACCCTGACCTCGCTCATGGAGCGCTATCACGTCGATCTTGAACAGGCGGCGCGGGTCGAGCGCAAAGCCCTGCATGCGTTCGATCAGGTCGCCGTTGACTGGGAGCTGGACGACGGCATCTGGCGCGAGCTGCTCGGCTGGGCGGCGAAAGTGCACGAAGTCGGGCTCGACATCGCTCACTATCACTACCACAAGCACGGTGCCTACCTGATCGAGCACTCGGACCTGGCCGGCTTCTCCCGCGAGGATCAGCAGATGCTCGCGCTGTTGGTACGCGGCCACCGCCGCAACATTCCCAAGGACAAATTCGCCGAGTTCGGCGATGACGGCATCAAGCTGATTCGCCTGTGCGTGCTGCTGCGTTTTGCGATTCTGTTCCATCACATTCGCGGAACCCAGGCGATGCCGCAGGTGGTCCTGCATGCCGAGGGTGACAGCCTGGATGTGGAGTTTCCCGAGAACTGGCTGGAGGAGAACCAGCTGACCCAGGCGGATTTCGCGCTGGAGGCGGACTGGTTGACGCGGGTGGGCATCGTTCTCACGGTGCACTGATCTGCGTTGCAGGAACTGCCGCAGGCTGCGGTCTTTTGATCTTGTCTTTAAAGATCAAGATCAAAAGATCGCAGCCTCGTTGCACTCGACAGCTCCTACAGGGCATTCCAGGCACAAAAAAGGCGATCCGTCGGGATCGCCTTTTTTATTGGGTCCGGTTTGAGGAACTGCGTGAGCCTTGCCCCTCACCCCAGCCCTCTCCCGAGGGAGAGGGAGCCGATTTTTGGGCTTTTTAAATCCTGAGTTCGACTCGGTCAGTCCCCTCTCCCTCCGGGAGAGGGTTAGGGTGAGGGGCTTTTGACTTCCAGCACTTAACTGCTAACGGGCAATATCGGGCTGCCCAACCGCTCCAGCAACGTGGCCTGCGCACTGCGCGGGTTCTGGTTGCCGGTGGGCGTGTTGCGAATGTAGCGGCCGTCCGACTGCAGGCTCCAGCTGTGGGTGTTGTCGGTCAGGTACAGCTCCAGCTCTTTCTTGACCCGGGTCAGCAGCTTCTTGCCTTCCACCGGGAAGCAGGTCTCAACACGCTTGTCGAGGTTGCGCTCCATCCAGTCGGCGCTGGAGAGGAACATCTGCTCGTCACCGCCGTTGAGGAAGTAGAACACCCGCGTGTGCTCGAGGAAGCGGCCAATGATCGAGCGCACATGAATATTGTGCGAGACCCCGGCAATGCCCGGACGCAGGCAGCACATGCCGCGCACCACCAGATCGATGCGCACGCCGGACTGGCTGGCCTTGTACAGCGCACGGATGATCTTCGGATCGGTCAGCGAGTTGAACTTGGCGATGATGTGCGCCGGTTTGCCTTCGAGGGCGAACTGGGTTTCGCGGGCAATCATGTCGAGCATGCCCTTCTTCAGGGTGAACGGCGCGTGCAGCAGCTTTTTCATGCGCAGGGTCTTGCCCATGCCGATCAACTGGCTGAACAGCTTGCCGACGTCTTCGCACAAGGCGTCGTCGGAGGTCAGCAGGCTGTAGTCGGTATAGAGCTTGGCGTTACCGGCGTGATAGTTACCGGTGCCGAGGTGCGCGTAACGGACGATCTCGCCAGCCTCACGGCGCAGGATCAGCATCATCTTGGCGTGGGTCTTGAAGCCGACCACACCGTAGATCACCACTGCACCGGCCGCTTGCAGACGGCTGGCCAGTTGCAGGTTGGACTCTTCATCGAAGCGCGCGCGCAACTCGATCACCGCGGTGACTTCCTTGCCGTTACGCGCGGCGTCCACCAGCGCATCGACGATCTCGGAATTGGCGCCGGAGCGGTACAGCGTTTGCCGTACGGCGAGCACGTGCGGGTCTTTCGCCGCCTGGCGCAGCAGGTCGACCACCGGCGTGAACGACTCGAACGGGTGCAGCAGGAGGATGTCCTGCTTGCTGACCACACTGAAAATGTTTTCGCTGTTCTGCAGCAGTTTCGGGATCTGCGGGGTGAACGGCGTGTATTGCAGCTCCGGATGGCTGTCCAGACCGGTGATGCTGAACAGCCGCGTCAGGTTGACCGGGCCGTTGACCTGATACAGCTCGGTCTCGCTCAGGTTGAACTGCTTGAGCAGGTAGTCCGAGAGGTGTTTCGGGCAGGTGTCGGCGACTTCCAGACGCACCGCGTCACCGTAGCGCCGCGAGAACAGCTCGCCACGCAGGGCACGGGCCAGGTCTTCGACATCTTCGGAGTCGAGGGCCAGGTCGGCGTTTCGGGTCAGGCGGAACTGGTAGCAGCCCTTGACCTTCATGCCCTGGAACAGGTCATCGGCGTGGGCGTGGATCATTGACGACAGGAACACATAGTTGTCGCCGGCGCCGCCGACTTCTTCCGGCACCTTGATGATCCGTGGCAGCAGACGCGGCGCCGGAATGATCGCCAGACCGGAGTCGCGCCCGAAAGCATCGATGCCTTCGAGCTCGACGATGAAGTTCAGGCTCTTGTTCACCAGCAGCGGGAACGGGTGCGTCGGGTCGAGGCCGATCGGGGTGATGATAGGGGCGATTTCGTCGCGGAAATAACGACGTACCCAGGTCTTGAGCTTGGTGGTCCAGTTGCGCCGACGGATGAAGCGCACCTGATGCTTTTCCAGCTCGGGCAGGAGGATGTCGTTGAGGATCGCGTACTGGCGGTCGACGTGACCGTGGACCAGCTCGCTGATCCGCGCCAGCGCCTGATGCGGCTGCAAGCCGTCAGCGCCGGCCTGTTCACGGGCGAAGGTGATCTGCTTTTTCAGCCCGGCAACGCGGATTTCAAAGAATTCGTCGAGGTTGCTGGAGAAGATCAGCAGGAACTTCAGCCGCTCCAGCAACGGGTAGGACTCGTCCAGCGCCTGTTCGAGCACGCGGATATTGAACTGCAATTGCGAAAGCTCGCGGTGGATGTACAGGCTGCTGTCATCCAGGCCGGGAATGGCGATCGCCGGCACCGCCGCGGCAGTTTCGGCAACCGGCGCGGGTGGCGCAGGTTCCATTTCCGGCGGGGTTTCGGTGATCTGCTCGACCACCGGCTGAGCTTCTTTTACGGCAACTTCAGTGAGTCCTTCGGTATTCATGGAATGTTCCTGGGAGGGCTATTTCTGCTCTCGTAACAATTGAGCGGCACGAACGGCAAAGTAAGTCAGGATGCCATCTGCACCGGCACGTTTAAAGGCGGTCAGTGACTCGAGGATCACCGCTTCGCTCAACCAGCCATTCTGGATAGCGGCCATGTGCATGGCGTATTCGCCACTGACCTGATAGACGAAGGTCGGCACCTTGAAGGCATCTTTGACCCGAAAAAGAATGTCCAGGTAGGGCATGCCCGGTTTGACCATGACCATGTCCGCGCCTTCGGACAAGTCCGCACCGACTTCGTGCAGCGCTTCGTCGCTGTTGGCCGGATCCATCTGGTAAGAGGCCTTGTTGGCCTTGCCGAGATTCGACGCCGACCCCACCGCATCGCGGAACGGGCCGTAGTAGGCGCTGGCGTATTTGGCCGAGTAGGCCATGATGCGCACGTTGACGTGACCGGCTATTTCCAGCGCTTCACGAATGGCCTGGATGCGGCCGTCCATCATGTCCGATGGCGCGACGACCTGAGCGCCGGCCTCAGCGTGGGACAGCGCCTGACGTACCAGCGCATCGACGGTGATGTCGTTCTGCACGTAGCCGTCTTCGTCGAGAATGCCGTCCTGACCATGGGTGGTGAACGGGTCCAGCGCCACGTCGGTGATCACCCCCAGTTCAGGGAAGCGCTCGCGCAGAGCGCGAGTGGCACGCTGGGCGATACCTTCGCGATTCCACGCTTCGGCGGCATCCAGGGATTTCAGTTCGGGCGGAGTGACCGGGAACAGCGCCAGCGCTGGAATCCCCAGCTCGACCCACTTCGCCGCTTCTTCCAGCAGCAGATCAATCGTCAGCCGCTCGACGCCCGGCATCGAGGCTACGGCTTCGCGGCGATTCTCACCGTCGAGCACAAATACCGGCAGGATCAGGTCATCGACCGTCAGCACGTTTTCACGCACCAGCCGCCGGGAAAAATCATCACGACGATTGCGACGCAGGCGGGTGGCGGGAAACAGACGATTGGCGGGGGTAAAGCTCACGGCAGACTCCTGAGCCCGGGCAAACGGGCGAGCGTGACAGTTATAGACGGCCATTATGACCAACAGATGACAGCTGTGTGAGACCTGTGTCGGGTAGCCGCTTTCCATTCTCGGTGTAGGAATTGTTCACGTCGAGACACATTTGGACACTTTCATGAATGTGCCCGAAGGGTTAGGCTGCGCGTTCATTTCGCCAGCACCCAGACAATGCTCCAACAATTTCTGCACGACTTTGGCTACTTTGCCTTGTTTCTCGGCACGTTCTTCGAAGGCGAAACCATCCTGGTGCTCGCAGGCTTCCTCGCGTTCCGTGGATACATGGACATCAACCTGGTGGTGGTCGTGGCGTTCTTTGGCAGTTACGCCGGCGATCAGCTGTGGTACTTCCTGGGGCGCAAGCACGGGCGCAAGTTGCTCGCGCGCAAACCGCGCTGGCAGATGATGGGCGACCGCGCGCTGGAGCACATCCGCAAGCATCCGGACATCTGGGTCCTGAGCTTCCGTTTCGTCTACGGCCTGCGCACGGTGATGCCGGTGGCGATCGGTCTGTCCGGCTATCCGCCGGGACGCTACTTGCTGCTCAATGGTATCGGCGCGGCGATCTGGGCCAGTGCACTGGCTGCTGCGGCTTACCACTTCGGCGCAGTACTGGAAGGCATGCTCGGCAGCATCAAGAAGTATGAGCTGTGGGTGCTCGGTGCGTTGCTGATCCTCGGCCTGGGTCTATGGCTGCGGCGCCGCTTCAAGAATGCACAGTTGGCGAAGAAGATCTATCAGGATGAGCAGATCGCCAAAGCCGCCGCGGCCGAGCAGTTGCGTCAGGCCGAAGCGACCCATCCCGCCGAGCCTAAAACGCCAGCCGAATAAGCCTTGCGCTGGTGGCTGCCGCGCGCAGCCAAGGCAAATAATGAACACCCCGCCGCCGTTGCGATCCATTGAGAGAGCGCTCTGCCCCCGCGTGCGTCGCCCATGCCCCTATGGCAACGCGTGACGATTTAAGGGACATTGAGCGCCATGAATCTGGAGAGAAGCCCATGAGCAAAAAAGTTGCAGTGATCCTGTCCGGCAGTGGCGTGTACGACGGCGCCGAAATCCAGGAAAGTGTCATCACCCTGTTGCGCCTCGACCAGCGCGGCGCGCAGGTACAGTGCTTCGCGCCGAACATTGCCCAACTGCATGTGATCAATCACCTGACCGGCGAAGAAATGCCGGAATCGCGCAACGTGCTGGTGGAGTCGGCGCGGATTGCCCGCGGCAACGTCAAGGATATCCGCGACGCCGATGTCGAGGACTTCGATGCGCTGATCGTGCCCGGCGGTTTCGGCGCGGCGAAAAACCTGTCGAACTTCGCCATCGAAGGCGCCGGTTGCACCGTGCAACCTGAGGTGCTCGCCCTGGCCGAGGCGTTTGCCGAAGCGGGCAAACCAGTCGGGCTGATCTGCATCTCCCCGGCGCTGGCAGCAAAAATCTACGGCCCCGGGGTGACCTGCACCATCGGCAACGACGCCGACACCGCTGCGGCAATGAACAAAATGGGCGCCACCCACGAAGAGTGCGCCGTCACCGACATCGTCGAAGACAAGGCGCGCAAACTGGTGACCACCCCGGCGTACATGCTGGCGCAGACCATCAGCGAAGCGGCTTCGGGCATCAACAAACTGGTCGACCGTGTGCTCGAACTGACCCACGAAAACGACGCCTGATCCCTGCCTGCACACAAACCCGACGGTGGGAGCGAGCCTGCTCGCGAAAGCGAAGTGTCATTCAATTCAAATCTGTTTGATACGACGCCTTCGCGAGCAGGCTCGCTCCCACAGGGATTGTGCAAGACTCAGCGCTTGCGGATGAGCCGGGTCAGAATCCGGTCCAAAGCATTGGCAAACGCCTGCTTCTCGCGCTCGCCAAATGGTGCCGGGCCGCCGCTCATCTGACCCTGTTCGCGCAAATCGGTAAACAGATTCCGCACCGCCAGACGCTCGCCCATGTTCTGCGCATCGAACTCCTTGCCGCGCGGATCCAGCGCCGCCACGCCCTTCTTCACCAGCCGATCGGCCAATGGAATATCGCTGCAGATCACCAGCTCACCCGGCACCGCGTGCTCGACCAGATAATCATCGGCCGCGTCCGGCCCGCTCGGCACTACGATCAGTTTGACGATGGCCAAGCCCGGTTTGATCTGCGGCTGCCCGGCCACCAGGACCACTTCGAACTGGCGCTTGAGGGCGAACTTCACCACCAGATCCTTCGCCGCCCGCGGACAGGCGTCGGCATCGATCCATACACGCATGTTCTTGCCTCCAAAAAAATTCGCGAGCAGGCTCGCTCCCACAGGATACAGACCGAACCTGAGGGAGCGAGCCTGCTCGCGAATATGAGCGCAGCGAATGCTTTCAGGCAGCCGAAACCCGGCGCTTCTCCGCCACCCAACTACGCCCATACAACACCACAATCGCCACAATCGCTATCGCCTGCGCAATCAGCGAATAGGCATCGGCGTGGATCCCCAGCCAGTCGAATTCAAAGAACGCCACCGGCCGCGTGCCGAAGATCCCGGCTTCCTGCAAGGCCTTCACGCCGTGCCCGGCGAAGACCACCGACAACGCGCACAGCAGCGCGGCGTTGATGCTGAAGAACAAGGTCAGCGGCAGTTTCGCCGAGCCACGCAGAATCACCCAGGCCAGACCGACCAACAAAACCAGAGCCGTCGCGCCGCCGGCCAGCACGGCGTTGTGCCCGGCAGGCCCGGCCTGCAACCACAGGGTTTCGTAGAACAGGATCACCTCGAACAGCTCGCGGTACACCGAGAAAAACGCGAGGATCGCGAAGCCGAAACGTCCACCGCCGCCGACCAGGCTGCTCTTGATGTAATCCTGCCAGGCCGCGGCATGACGCCGGTCATGCATCCACACGCCGAGCCACAGCACCATGACGCTGGCAAACAGCGCAGTGGCGCCTTCCAGCAGTTCACGCTGCGAACCGCTGACATCGATCACATAAGCCGCCAGTGCCCAGGTGCCCAGGCCCGCCAGCAATGCCAGCCCCCAACCCACGTTGACGCTGCGCACCGCTGACTGCTGGCCGGTATTGCGCAGGAAAGCGAGGATCGCCGCCAGCACCAGAATCGCTTCCAGGCCTTCACGCAGCAGAATCAGCAGGCCGGAGATGTAGCTCAGCGACCAGCTCAAGCCATCGCTGCCCAACAGGCCGGCGGACTCCTTGAGCTTGGTCTTGGCCGCGTCCAGACGCTGCTCGGCCTGCTCGACGGGCAGGCCGTCCTGCAGCGACTGCCGGTACGCCATCAAGGATTTTTCGGTGTCCTTGCGCACGTTGGCATCGACGTTATCCAGCGAGCTTTCCACCAGTTCGAAGCCTTCCAGATACGCCGCTACCGACAGGTCATAGGCCTGATCGTGCTCACCGGCGCGATAGGCCGCGAGGCTCTTGTCCAGCGTGGCGGCGGTGTAATCGAGCAACTGCGCCGGGCCGCGTTTGACCTGCGGTGGTTGTGCGCGCTGGGCACGGAATGTCGCCGCGATCTCTGCGCCCTCGGCTGCCTGCACTTCGGCCGGGGTCTGGCGGGCCAGATCGGCGATGTTGTAGACCTTGGCGGACTTGGCCGCTGCCGCATCGGCACTGAAGCCGGCGATATAAGTAGCCAGATCCCAACGCTGGCGATCATCGAGCTGATCGGCGAACGCCGGCATGTCGGTGCCTTCGACGCCTTGGCCAAGGGTGCTGTAGATCGCGTACAGGCTCAGGTGATCCATGCGCGCGGCGTCGCGCAGGTTGGCTGGCGCTGGGGTCAGGCCGACGCCGGCCGGGCCGTCGCCAGCGCCTGTATCCCCGTGGCATACCGAGCAGTTCTGCGCGTACAGCGGCGCACCGCGCGTCGGGTCCGGGGTAATGATCGGCGCTTGGCTGACTTCATACGCCACGGCCAGTTTCGCCCCCAACTGTCGGGCCTGACGCGCAACATCGGCGCCATCCTGCTTCGCACTGATCGCGGAGTGCAAAGACTTCACGCCCTGCTCCAGAGCGACTTTTTCGGGTTTGGCTGGCAATGCGGTAATCAAGCCTTGCAGAACCTGGGTGAACTCCAGCTGTTCACGGTATTCACCATCGTCGATGACCTTGCCTGCCGCGACCGTCGGCGGGTAGTCGGCACTGATGTAATCGAGCAGGTGCAACGCTTGCGGCGCGCCTTCCACGGTATCGGCCAGCAGCGGCAGGCTGCTCAGGGACAATAGCGGGAACAGCAGCCAGGCCAGCAATCGGGACGAGGCAGTCATGAACGAATCTCAAATGGAAATGCGAAGTTACATATTGTTCACTTCGCAGACGTTTCTCTCAAGCTTTGTCGGTGCTTACAGGGAATGATTCATATCGTTGAAGCGATGTGCCACCATCGGCTCCAATAACGTAAATGCTCCCGCTTTGTTCAAGGAAGACCCCACTCAATGCGCCCTTGCCTTCTGCTTCCCCTGCTGCTGACCGCTATTACGCAACTGGCGGGTTGCGCGGCTTATCGCAATTACGATCTGGAGCTGGAACAGACCGCCGAGCAATTGAAGCAAGGCAATGTCGCCGGCTCACTGGCTTTGCTTGAAACACATAACCCGGACGAGCAAAAAGATCTGCTCTATTACTTCGAGAAAGGCGCGGTGTTGGGTGCGGGCGGCGAACTGCCCCAGAGTCAGGCGGCATGGCGCAGTGCCGAGCAAATGGTGGTCGAGCGCCAGGACACCATTGAAACCACCGGCGACAAACTCTTGGCTGCCATGGGTAATCACTGGGGCAGCATCATCAATGACAAGTTGCGCCGCTACGACGGCTATGACTATGAAAAAGTCATGCTGACCACGCAGATGGCCCTCAACCAGCTGGCCGTGAATGATTTCGACGGCGCCCGCGCCGACATCAAGAAGACCCATGAACGCGAAGCGCTGATCGCCCGGCAGCGCGAGCTTGAATATGAGCGCGTCGAAGAGGTAGCGAAAAAGCAGGGCGTGCGCGTGCACTACAAGGACCTGCAGGGCTATCCGGTAGTCATGCTGGACGCGCCGGCGGTGATCGCCTTGAAGAACGGTTACCAGAGCGCGTTCAGTCACTACCTCGCGGGCTTTACCTATGAAGCGCTCGGGGAAAAGAATCTCGCCGCGCCGGGCTATCGCCAGGCCATCGAATTACGCCCGGACCTGCCGTTCTTCCAGCAGGCATTGCGTGACCTCGACAGTCCCGGCCTCAAGGGTGACGAAAGTGACGTGCTGATCATCGTGCAAAGCGGCCTCGCTCCTGCACGCAGTTCGCTGCGTGTGCCGTACCCGGTGAAGCTGGCAGACGGTCAGGTCATTGTCGCCAACATCTCGTTCCCGGTGATGGTGCCCGACACTTCAACGCCGTCGTTCAATCAGATCGGCATCGATGGACGGCAGAAGAAACTGATACCGGTCAACAGCATCACCGACATGTCCTTGCGTACGCTGCGCGATGACATGCCCGGCATCATCCAGCGCACCACCTACCGAGCCTTTCTGGCAGCCGATGTGCAAGCCACCGACAACCGACGCGACCCGAGCAAAGCATCGTACGTGACCCATTGGGATGGTTTCGAACAGGCCGATACGCGTACCTGGCGCACACTGCCCAACCTGACTCAGGTGCTGCGCCTGCGCCTGAAGAAAGGCGAACACGCGATCACCCTGCCCCACGTCAACAACGCCGCGCCGCTGAAGATCCGGATTGATCAGAACCGCCAGGTCATCACCCTGCGCGCCCTCGGCGATCGGGTTTTCGCCAATGGCAGCGCGTTCGGACCCGGTAAAACAGCGGCCGAACGCGTCGTGAGCAACTTGCCGAAGTGATGGCACGACCGTTCGTTAAGCCATCAAAAAGACATTACATAGCCACCACCCAACGCTTATAATGCCGCGCCCTCGCCCAGCGAGCCGGCACCAAAGCTCCTCACCCGTGAGGAATTGGCAGGAGGCCAGCGCCGCCGTCGATAGGTCACACCAGCCCGACCAGCACCCGCGGCTGCAAGTTTTCGTCACTCAGGGAAGAAGTACCCATGGCATTCCGCGCTCCCATGCTGCTCGCGCTCAGCGCCGTCACACTGTTGTCCGGCTGTGCAGCGTTTCGCAACTACGATTCCGAACTGGCCCAGACCAACCAGCAACTGGCTTCCGGCAACGTCGACGCTGCTCTGACCCTGCTGGAAAAAAACAACACCGGCACCGATAAAGACCTGCTCTATTACTTCGAGAAAGGCGAACTGCTGCGCGCCAAGGGCGACCTGTCGGGCAGCCAGAACGCCTGGGGCAGCGCCGATCAGGTAGTCGGTCAATGGGAAGACGCGGTCAAGCTCGACTCGGCCAAGTACCTGGCACAGTTCGGCAGCTTCATCGTCAACGACAAGGTGCGCCGCTACGAAGGCTATGACTATGAAAAAGTCATGCTGACCACGCAGATGGCCCTGAACCTGTTGGCGGTCAACGATTTCGATGGCGCCCGCACTGCGATCAAAAAGACCCACGAACGCGAAGCGGTGATCGCCGACCTGCGCGACAAGGAATACCTCAAGAGCGAAGAACAGGCCGAGAAGGAAGGCATCAAGACCCAGTACAAGGATCTGCAGGGTTATCCGGTGGCCAGTCTCGACGCACCGGAAGTGGTCGGCCTGAAAAACAGCTACCAGAGTGCGTTCAGCCATTACCTCGCCGGCTTCGTCTACGAAGCCCTGGGCGAGAAGGATCTGGCTGCGCCGGGTTATCGCAAAGCCGCCGAACTGCGCCCAAACACACCGCTGCTCGAGCAGGCGCTGGTCAATCTCGACAAGCCTTCGAAGTCTGACGACAGCGACATTCTGATCGTGGTCCAGAGCGGTCTTGCCCCGGCGCGCGACTCGATTCGCGTACCGCTGCCGCTGCCGATTTCCAACAACGTGGTGATCACCCCGTTGTCGTTCCCGATCATCAAACCGGACACCTCCACCGCGCCGTTTGCGCAGATCGGCGTCGACGGCAAGCAGGTCGACCTGACCGCGCTGAACAGCACCACCGCCATGTCCCGCCGCGCCCTGCGCGATGACATGCCGGGGATCATCGTCCGCACCACCGTCCGCGCGATCACCAAAGGCGTGGCGCAGAAGCAGATCAACGAAACCAACCCGCTGGCCGGCCTCGCCGTAGGCATTTCTTCAGCAGTGCTCGAAGGTGCCGATACCCGTACATGGCGCACCCTGCCGGACAACACCCAAGTGGTGCGTCTGCGCCTGAAAAAGGGGGAGCATCAGGTTACCCTGCCGAGCGCCGTCGGCGGCTCGGTGGTCAGGGTCACCGTCGATCAGCGCTATCAAGTGGTCAGCCTGCGTGCCGTGGGCAACCAGGTATTCGCTGGCGGCATCGCCGCACACGTTTTGCCGAGCGCTGGCGCGACCAACGTCGCCAGCCTCAAACAACCTTAAGAACGGAGTCTTTGCAATGCGCTTGAAGATCATCGCCGTCGCCGCCCTCGCCTTGCTGGCAGGCTGCGCCACCCCGCCACCGCCAGAGCCGGGCAGCGCCGCGAGCAAAGTCGTGGCCATGGGCCCGCAGAAACACATCGTCGTCGGCGCCATGCGCGTCGCCCGCGAAAACGGCTTCATGACCGTCAACGTGCAGCTGAGCAACACCCTCAACAGCAACAAGATCTTCTACTACCGCTTCGCCTGGCTTGGCGCCGAAGGTTTCCCGGTTGCCGAAGAAGAAGTCTGGAAAAGCCAGATGATGTACGGCGCCCAGACCAGCTTCATTCAGGCCATCGCCCCGACCCCGAAAGCCGTGGATTTCCGTTTGGAAATCAAGACGCCTTAAGCCCGCCACCCTATTTCTGATTGAGAGAGCTTTCTCATGTTTGCACGCTTTTCCTGCATCGCCGTCATCGCCCTGCTCACCTCCGGTTGCGCCAACACCTCGCCGACTCTGGGCAGCAAGAACATCAGCTACGGCGACACCAAAGCGGTTGAAACCGTGACCAACGAATTCGGTTCGACCGACCTGCAAATGATCGCCGAGTCGATGACCCGCTCGCTGGCCCAGTCCGGCATCCTGCAGGGCCGTCCGGTGGTTCAGGTCTACGACGTGAAGAACAAGACCAGTGAGTACATCGACACTCGCGAAATCACCACCAGCATCAAAACGCAACTGATGAAGACCGGTGTCGCGCGCTTCGCCAGCGACAACAATGCGATGCAGAGCCAGGTTGATCAGCTCAAGCTGCAGAACCAGAGCGGTCTGTACAAGAAAAGCACCGTGGCCAAGACCGGCAACATGATCGCTGCCAAGTACCGCATCGAAGGTTCGATCAGCTCGATCGTCAAGCGCAGCAGCGATTACAAGGACGTCTTCTACAAATTCAGCCTGCAGTTGATCGACGTTGAGAGCGGTCTGGCCGAGTGGATGGACGAAAAAGAGATCCGCAAAACCACGGAGCGTTAATCGATGCGCACATGGATTGGCATGATGGCCCTGGCTTGCGCGTTCAGCGTGCAGGCGGCCCCGAAAGTGGCGGTGACGGATCTGGCGTATCAGGAGCGCGTGGAGCAATACATCCACATCGTTTCGGCGCAGAGCAATCACCGCGAGAGTTACTACAGCGCCAGCGGATCTTCGAGCTACAACGAGATCGAAGCGACCACCAGCTACATCGAACAGGGCGAGTTGCGCAAATTCACCGGCGACATCAAGGGTGAAATCCTCCGTACCGGCATGTTCCAGCTGGTGCAGGGCACGCCGTACACCGCGTCCTCCAAGGGCGATGTGTATGACGTGATCAAGCGCATCAAGGCCGGCAACTTCAAAGGCGCCGATTACGTGCTGTTCGGCACCGTGTCCGACATCGATTTCACCCAGGACATCAACGAGCTGGCGCACACCGACAGCTATTCGGCGGTGCTGGGCCTGACGCTGGTGGCGGATTTCAGCCTGATCAACACCAAGACCTACGAGATCACCTCGGCCTTCACGGCGATGGGTGAAGCGCAGGACACCAAACTGGTGAACCATCGCGACATCAAGATCTCGCTGAACCGCCCTCGAGTGGTGCGTGAGGTGTCCAAAGCTTTGGGCGAGGACGTGGCCGGGCAATTGAGCATGCAACTCGGTGGCGGTGACGCTTATGAGCAGCCGCGTGAAGCGCCGCAGCGCAATAATCTGCCGCGTGATACGGCGCCGGTGATCCTGCGCTGACTGACCGAGAGAAACAAAAAAGGCGACCCGCAAAGGTCGCCTTTTTTCTGCCCGGGCGGTTTACGCCGCCGCTTTGCGCAACGTCGCCATGAACGCCGCCGCGCCAATGAACAACCCGGCAAAGGTGCGGTTCATGCGCTTCTGTTGCTTGGGCGTGCGCAGCAGGCGCAGCACCTTCGACGCCAGCCCGGTGTAGCCGGCCATGACAATCAGATCGACGAAAACCATGGTCACGCCGATCACCACATACTGAATCAGCAGCGGTGCATGGGGATTGATGAACTGCGGCAACACCGCGAGCATGAACACCAACGCCTTGGGGTTGCTGATATTCACCAGAAAGCCACGGAACACCAGGGCCAGCGGCTTGCCGATCGGTCGCACCGCGGCGTCATCACTCATGTCCATGGGCAGCGCCCGCCATTGCTTGATCGCCAGGTAAACCAGATAGGCGACACCGAACCATTTGATCGCATGGAACGCCGTGGCCGAAGCGGTGAGCACAGCGCCAACACCCGCGCCGACAATCGCGATCTGCACCGCCAGACCGATCTGCAGGCCCAGTGCGTTCCAGTAGCCGCGCCAGAACCCGTATTGCAGGCCGCTGGACATCGACGCAATGGCGCCCGCGCCCGGGGACAGACTGATCACCCAGCAGGCGGCAAAGAATGCCAGCCATGTTTGAAGCTCCATCGCATACCTCGGCTGATGCTTGTGACAAATGCCTAAGCTAATGCGGCTTCGTGAGGATGACCACCGATTTCTTGCTGAATGTTGCAGGTGTTGCTGATGGCCCCTTCGCGAGCAGGCTCGCTCCCACAGGAGAACGCGTTTCGAATGTGGGAGCGAGCCTGCTCGCGAAGGCGTCCTAACCGACGACGCGAAAGCTACTTCTCGAAGCCACTCGACGGAAACACATCGGTCCCGCGCCAACGCCGCACCGAACGCTGGAAGAACAGGCTGTTGGGCACCTGCACCATGGCGCTGCCGGTGCCCAACTCTTCGGCTTCGACCAGCGTGGTGTAGAGCAGATTGATCGCGATCACCCGACCTTTGACGCCAGGCTTGTCGGTGGTGTCCACCAGCTCGACTACGTCGCCGAGGCGGAACGGCCCGACGGTGAAGATGAGAATCGCGCACAGCAGGTTCGACAGCACGCTCCACATGGCGAAGAACGCCACCGCCGCCACCGCGACAAAACCCGATAGCGCCGTCCACAACACGGTGGCGGAGACGCCAAGGCGCTCGAGCACGAAGAGCAGCGCGCTGCCCATGATCAGCCAGCGCAACACGCCGCGCAGCGGCATCAGCAATTGCGGCGGGAACGGATAGCGCTCACCCAGGCGAGTCAGGCCTTTGGCAACGAAACGCTGGGTCAGGTAACCGGCCAGCAGAATCAGCAGAATCTGCGCGGTGAACCAGATTGGCTCGACCCACACCGCTGCAAAGGGCAGCTTGAAGGCTTCCATCAGGACAACGCCTCCAGCTCCGCCTGCATGCTTTCCAGGGTTTCCAGCGCTTCCATCCAGGCTTCTTCCAGCTCGGCTTCACGCACCTTCAACTTGGCCTGTTCGGCGAGCAGATCGCGCAATTCGTTCTTGCGCGCCGGCTCGTAGATATCGCTGTCACCGAGGCTGGCATCGACCTTGGCGAGTTTCTCGTGAAGCTTGCCCAGTTCAGCTTCAAGCTTGTCGGCCTCGCGCTTGTGCGGCGCCAGTTGCTGACGCAACGCTGCCGCTGCCTGACGCTGAGCTTTCTTGTCAGTTTTGTCCGGATTGACCGGCGTGTTGCTGACCGGCGCATTGCGCTGGCGGTATTCCACCAGCCAGCGCGCGTAGTCTTCGAGGTCGCCGTCGAACTCTTCAACCTTGCCGTCGGCGACCAGATAGAAATTATCGGTGGTGCTCTTGAGCAAGTGCCGATCGTGAGACACCACCAGCACCGCACCGCTGAATTCCTGCAGAGCCATGGTCAGCGCCAGGCGCATTTCCAGGTCGAGGTGGTTGGTCGGTTCGTCGAGCAGCAGCAGGTTCGGCCGCTCCCAAGCGATCAACGCGAGGGCCAGACGCGCCTTCTCGCCACCGGAAAAATTCAGCACCGGCTCATCGATGCGCGCGCCCCGGAAGTCGAAGCCGCCGAGGAAATCGCGCAAGGTCTGCTCCCGCTCACCCGGCGCCAAACGCTGCAAGTGCAGCAACGGGCTGGCCTTGGAATCCAGCGAGTCGAGCTGATGCTGGGCGAAGTAGCCGACCACGGTGTTCTCGCCACGGGTCAGGCGTCCGGCCAGTGGTTCGAGCTCGCCGGCGAGGTTCTTGATCAGCGTCGATTTACCCGCGCCGTTCGGCCCGAGCAGACCGATCCGCGCACCTGGGGTGAGTTGCAGCTTGACCTTCTCGAGGATGGTCTTGTCACCATAACCCAGGCGTGCATCGGACAGATCGATGAGCGGGCTGGAGATCTTCGTCGACTCGCGGAAGACGAAGTCGAACGGCGAATCGACGTGGGCCGCCGACAATTCTTCCATGCGCTCCAGCGCCTTGATCCGGCTCTGCGCCTGACGGGCCTTGGTCGCTTGCGCCTTGAAGCGAGCGATGTAGCTTTCCATGTGCGCACGCTGCGCCTGCTGCTTCTCGTAGGCCTGTTGCTGCTGGGCCAGACGCTCGGCACGGGCGCGTTCGAACGCGGTGTAGCCGCCACGGTAGAGGGTCAGTTTGCGCTGATCGACATGCGCAACGTGATCGACCACCTCATCGAGGAAATCGCGGTCGTGGGAAATCAGCAGCAAGGTGCCCGGATAACTCTTCAGCCACTCTTCCAGCCAGATGATCGCATCGAGGTCCAAGTGGTTGGTCGGTTCGTCGAGCAGCAGCAGATCCGACGGGCACATCAGCGCCTGCGCCAGATTCAGACGCATCCGCCAGCCACCGGAGAAATCGCCTACCTGGCGGTCCATCTGCTCGTTGGTGAAGCCAAGACCAGCGAGCAGCTTGCGCGCCCGCGCATCGGCGGTGTAACCGTCGGCACTGTCGAGTTCGGCATGCAGGCGCGCCAGCGCGGTGCCGTCGTGCGCCTCCTCGGCGGCGGCAAGCTCGCGCTGCACCTCGCGCAGACGCAGGTCGCCATCGAGCACATAATCGACCGCAAGGCGCTCGAGGGTGTCGACCTCCTGACGCATGTGCGCGATGCGCCAGTCGGCCGGCAGCAGGCAGTCGCCCGAATCCGGGTGCAACTCGCCGCGCAGCAAGGCGAACAGGCTGGATTTGCCGGCACCGTTGGCGCCGATGAGGCCGGCTTTGTGGCCGGCGTGCAGGGTCAGCTCGGCGTCTTCTAGCAGACGTTGCGGGCCACGCTGTAAAGTCAGGTTCTGAAGTCGGATCATAATGGCGGCGGAGTCTACCAGCTTCGCTCACAACTGGCGCGAGTAGCACGATGTCCTCTGACCTGTGGAGCTTTGCCCTTGATGTCTACGCCCGACCCGGCGTGGAAGATGCCTGTCTGCGACTGCAAACGGCGGGCGCCAATGTTTGCCTGCTGCTGTGCGGTTTGTGGCTGGAGCAGCGTGCAGTGGCCTGCGATGAACCGCGCGTGGATTTGCTCAAGGCCCTGACTGCGCCTTGGGATATCGAAGTGGTGCAGCCGCTGCGAACCCTGCGCATGCAATGGAAAGCGCGGGCCGTCGATGATGCGGTGGTAAAAGGCATGCGCGAGCAAATCAAATCACTCGAGCTGGAAGCTGAACGAACCTTGCTGTCGCGGCTTGAAGGTGTGGCGCAGGAATGGGCGCGCAACGAGGGAGGTTCGGTGACCTGGCTTGAAGGTGTGGCCGGCACTGCCGCCAGCCTGGACCGCGACGCGCTGCAAGTGCTGCGCGTCGCGGCAACCGGCACTTAGGAAGCGCTGGTCGGGGTGCTGCTGACGTTCGACGAAGCGGCTGGTGCTGGCGCAGTCGAAGGGGTCGAGTGAGCAGCGGACGACGGTGCCGACGCGGCAGGAGCAGCCGGGGTTGCCGGGGTGGCTGGCTTGGCCGCTGGAGTCGTAGCCGGTTTGCTGGCAGCTGGCTTGGCAGCGGCAGGCTTTTTCACCGCTGGTTTAGCGGCTGGCCTGGACGCTGGTTTGGTTGCAGCAGGTTTCGCAGCAGCGGTCGCAGGCTTGGCAGCAGCCGGTTTCGCAGCAGGTTTGGTGGCCGGTTTCGCGGCGGTTTTTGCCGCAGGTTTTGCCGCGGATGTTGCCGCTGGTTTGGCAGCCGGTTTTACCGCTATTTTCGCAGCAGGTTTGGCGGCGGCGGGTTTAGCCGCAGTCTTGGCAGCTGGCTTCGCAGCGGCCGTTCTGGCAGCGGGTTTTACCGCGGCTTTGGCCGCAGGTTTGGCGGCTGCGGTTTTAGCTGGCGCGGCTTTGGTTGCGGCCGGTTTTGCAGTCGATCTGGCAGCGGTGGTTTTCGCTGCTGGCTTGGTTGCAGCGGGTTTGGCTGCAGCAGTTTTCGCCACAGGTTTTGCCGCGCTCGCCGCAGCGGGTTTCTTGGCGGCGGTTTTCGCTACAGGTTTGGCAGCCGCTTTCAACGGCGCCTTGGCCGCTGGTTTGGCAGCGGCTCTGGCAGCAACAGGCTTGGCCGCAGCGGTCTTCGCCGAAGCTTTGTTTGCAGCAGGTTTGGCAGCGACTTTCTTCGCTGGAGCGGCTGCCGGTTTGGCCGAACGCGACGACAATACTTTGCCCACTGCTTCTTGAACACGGCCAACACCCTGGGCCAGTTTCAGGCTTTCCTGAGCATCACGCTTGAGTTGCAGAATGTAGCTGCGGGTCTCGGACTGACGATCTTTCAGTGCGTCGAGCAGCTCTTCGAGTTCTTTCACGGAAGACTTGGCTTTGTTCTGCGCCTTGGCTTTGCCAGCGGTGGCGGCGTCTTGCAGTTTGGTGCGCGACTTGTGCAGTTTTTCCTGCGCCTTTCCACGCTGTTTTTCCAGCTTGGCGAGCAGTTTTTCAGCATCAGCCAAGGCTTGCGAGCAAGCGTTTTCCAAATGCTCGAGCAGGCTGCCCGACAACTGTTGGAGTAGGTGCAACGGAGTATTTACAGGCTTCTTGGTGGCCGACATGGTTTACCTCCTGGCTGACGTGAGTGCGGCTCATACTAGACCTCTGCTGATACCGCCGCTAGGGCATGTTGACAGTATCTCTGCCGTTGCGTTGCACCGACGCCGAAATGTTCTGCACCGATGAAAAAGCAGTTCACCGATGCAGGCGTTCGCACTGGCATAATCCCCCGCATCTCAGGTCGGAGAGTGCCCATGTCGCGCTACATTATTTTGTCCCTCTGCGTGTTTTTTTCGGCGGCGTATGCCGATGAAAAAACTACCGCGAACGATGCTCATGACCTGGCTTACAGCCTCGGTGCCAGCCTCGGAGAACGGCTGCGCCAGGAGGTGCCGCAGTTGCAGATCCGGGCGCTGATTGAAGGTCTGCAACAGGCTTATCAGGGCAAGCCACTGGCGTTGAGTGAAGCGCGCATCGAACAGATTCTGGCCGATCACGAATCGCGCAATGCCGAGCAGGCCTCACGCCAGTCGAGCGACGCCGCGATGGAAAACGAGCAACGTTTTCTCAGTGCGGAAAAAGCCAAACCGGGGGTGAAGGAACTGGCCGATGGCATCCTCCTGACCGAGCTCGTTGCGGGCAGTGGCGCCAAGGCCGGCCCCGATGGAAAAGTGCAGGTGCTGTATGTCGGAAAGCTGCCCGATGGCACCGTGTTCGATCAGAACACCCAACCGCAGTGGTTCAACCTCGACAGCGTGATCGCCGGTTGGCGCACCGCCTTGCAGAACATGCCGGTGGGTGCGAAGTGGCGGCTGGTGATTCCATCGGATCAGGCCTATGGCGCCGACGGTGCCGGCGACCTGATCGCGCCCTTCACGCCGCTGGTATTTGAAGTGGAACTGCGTGGCGCGACGAGCTGATCGGGCATAAAAAAACGGTGCGCTTTCGGGCGCACCGTTTTTCATGAAGGTCGCGGATCAGGCCTGAACCGGATCTTCTGCCTTGTGTGCCGTGTGCAGCACTTCGATCAGGCAGTCTTCAAGTTCGAAGCGTTCGTGCAGCAACCCCCCGAGCTCCTTGAATTTCTCTGCAACGCATTTGCCTTCATCGCACAGGTCGTTGAACGCGAGCAGCTTCTCGGTAATGACGTCGATGCGCGGGTAGATCGTTTCGGCGAGTTCCAGACCGCGCTTGTCGTTGAACGCCTTGGCTTCGCCAGTCAGCTGTTCATAGATTTCGAAGTGCCCCGCCGATACGTAATCGACCAGCACGCCGCAAAATTCCAGCAAAGGCTTGCGGCTTTCGGACAGCGAATCAGGCTGCGCACCGAGTTTGTCGTAGGCGCCGATCAGCTCTTCACGCTCCTGCAACCAGCGGTCGATCAGCAGATGAACCCCACCCCAACGTTCCTGAGCATTCTGACAACTTTCGAGCATGGCGATCTCTCTTCCCTTGTGGGTCATGCTGCTCTACACCCGCGCCCCTGTTCTGATTTGACTGGGTGGACGATCGGGCAGAGCGTCATCGAGCAACATAAATCCAATGACACGTGCCGGCCAGATTATGCCCGCACGCCTATGGCTTCAAGGTACGCAGGAGATAAAGTTCATACAAGTGTTTAATCCCTGACCAGCGAGTGATGCGACGCTTCGTCGCTGACCGGGCGCTGCAGGGCGCTCCAGATCAGACGCAGCAACTGATAAACCGCAAGAATCGAGACACCGACAAAAAACAGCAGACTCCATTCCGGGATGCTCAGATCGAACAGCGTCCATGAGATTTCTGCGCAATCGGCGCCACCGTTGAACATCCGTTGCAAAGCACATATCCACGGCAAGCCGCTGAAAAGCGATTCCACGGTGGGCGAGCATTTGACCAGTTGCAGCATGGAGTCACTCTGGATCAACACCTGCCGCCAGGCAGCGGTGGTTCCGCCCAGACTCGCGCCCAGCGCAAACAGCCAGTACCACCACATGCCCACACGCCGCGGACCGTGCACCGCCGCCACGCCGCTGACAATGCACAGCAGAGTGAGGAACAGCCGCTGCACCAGGCACAAGGTGCAAGGCGTCAGGCCGACCACGTATTCGAGATAATAGGAAGCTCCCAGAGCAAAGGCCCCCGCAATGAAAGCCATGAAGAACAAGGAGCGTGAGCAGGCCAACGACATGGCTTTTCCGTAACAGTAGAGACAGACGGTTACGGTAGAGGAAAGCGTGTCAGCCTTTCAAGGCGAGGGCCTGCCGACAGTTCACCAGAGGTGTAGGGAAAACCCGACAGGGCCGGAGGGAAACGGTGAACCACCCTGTAGGACTTTGCCTCAGGCACCTGAAGAAGTGGAATTTTCACTCATTGAAAGTTCGCGAGGGAGCCAGCTCCCCCGCCTTTCAGACCTTCGCTGCAACCGGCAAAGGCGCCGCCAGCAGCCGCTCATCGAGCAGCCCCAGACCTTCCTGGAACAACTGATTGCTGCGTTCGGTATCGCCGAGCTGTGCAAGCAGACGCGCCAACTCCGCACAGGTTTCTGGATTGCGCTGCACACGCAGACTGCTTTCCAGATAATCACGGGCCTTGCCCCACAGACTGGTTTGCAGACACAGACGCCCGAGGGTCAACAGCAGGCTTGGGTCGGCCGGATGCTCCTTGAGCCAGCCTTCGGCAGTCTGCAACTGACGCGCAGGATCACTGCCACGAACCAGGCCATACAGACGCGCCAGATGGCTGTCGTATTTGCGCTTGAGCGCGGTGCGCAGCACTTCTTCGGCCTCGACCTGAGCGCCAAGCTGGCGCAGTTGCTCAGCATAGGCGAGCACCAGCGGCGCTTCCTGACGCTGCGCCGAAGTCAGCTGCTCCCACGCCCGCTTGAGCGATTGCAGACCGACCGTGCCGTCTTCTTCGCGATGCGCGGCCAAGGACAGGTTTTCACCCCAGGCGCGGCGCTCGAGTTCAGCCAGTTCGGCTGGCGGCAGCACTTTGTCTTTGCGCAACTCTGGCAGCAGACGAATCACCGCCGACCATTCGCCACGCTGTTGATGCAGACGCTGCAATTGACGCAACGTTTGCGCGCTGCGCGGATGCCGTTCGTGCATCGCCTGCAAGGTCACCAGTGCACCGTCGGTGTCGCCGCGATCGGTCTGCAGTTGGGCATGACTCAAGGCAATCGCCAACTCGGCTTGCGGCTGACGTTCCAGCGCACGCTCGAGCAAACGGTCGCTTTCTTCGTACTGACCCTGTTCGTTCGCCGCACGTGCGGCGCCGAGGTAGTAAAGCAGTGGCTGGCGCTCGGCTTCCGCAGCTCGGGTCAAATGCCTTTGCGCACTGGCCCAGCGACCTTCAGCCAGATCCAGTTGCCCGTGTTCGATCGCCACTTGCACGCGACGGCTGCGATTGCGCCGCGACCACGGATTGACCACGCCGGTGGAGGTCATCACCAGTTCGACCAATACCTTGATGCCCCAGAACAGCAGCCACAGCACCGCGATGACTGCCAGTGTTGCCCACAGGCTCGATTCATAGCGGAAGCTCTTGTACGCCACCAGCACGTAACCGGAATGCTCGGCGATCGCCAGGCCCAGCGCTGCCGTCGCAGCGATGACCAGAAACACGATTACATAGAGGCGCTTCATGGGGTCGCCTCCTGCGCCGGGTCGGCGGCAGGCTTGGCGAACGGTTTCACCGATTCTTCGGCATTGACGTTACGCCGCTCGAGATACCCCTGCACTGCACTCAAGGTACCGGTCAGATCCGGGGTTTTGACCGTGACCGGTTCCTTGCTCAGCTCGCCCACCTGTTCCAGCATGGTTTTGCTTTGCGGGTTGTCCGGGTTGAAATTGCCCTTGAGCACATCGCGCGCCTCGGCCAGCGCCTGGGTGTAAACCGCCGCCTGACCGTTGAGCGCCGCCCACTGCGCCTGCTCCAGCGCCAGGCTCAGGGCCAGGCGCACCTGGCTCAGGCTTTGCCCGGCGAGCAGCGGTTTGACGTTCTTGTCAGCGTTGAAATCGATGCGGATATAGCGCGACACCTTGTCCCACCACTGCGCCCAGCGACTGGCGCCATCGCCGTCGGCGGTCAGGCCCAGCAGCGACTCGCCGCGATCCTTGTATTCAGGCGCCAGCTCGGTCAGCTCGATGACCTGATCGCGCAACGCGCCCAGGCGCAGGAACAGTCCGGTACGATCCGGCTGTTCGGTGCTGCGCAGGGCGACCAGGGTTTTCGCCACTTGCTCGCGCGCGGCGAAGGAGCCCGGGTCGTTCTGTTCACGGAGGATTTCGTCGGCACCCTGCACCAGTGCCTGCGCGCTGCTGATGTCCTGCAATGCCGACAGGCGCAGGCTGGCCAGACGCAGCAAATGCTCGGCCTCGGCCAGACGCCAGTCCTTGCGGCTGGCGCCGAGGACGGTTTCCAGACGTTGATTGAGGCGCTGCTGATCGCCCTGCAATTGCGTGACCAGACGCTGACGCTCGGCGAGCTCGTCGGCACCGGGCAACTGCGCCAGGCGCTCGGTCAGACGTTGTTCGTTGAGCTTCAGACTCTGCGCCTGATCATTCAACGCCTGCACCTGACTCGACTGCTGCTGCGTGTTGTTCTGCAGGTGGCGCACCTGCCAGACACCCCAGCCACCGATGGCGACACCGGCGGCGCCGAGGAGCAGGGCAACAATCGCCAGTCCATTGCTTCGGCGCGGCTCTTTGGCCGGTGGTGGAGTTTCAACCTGGGCATCGAGCGCAGGCTGGACGTCATCTTTTGGCAAGGCTGTTTCGCTCACGTATCCATCCTTTGCATTAGAAAACGGCAGCGGAAATTCCCGTAATGCCGTCAGCAAAGCCGCGGCACTCGCGCCGCGGCAATCCACAACTGTTTGAGCCCCGGCGGCACGTGCCAGCTCGGCGACCCTCGGGCTTGGAACAAACAACGGCAACTGCGCGATCTTCGGCCAGGCATCGCCGGCCATCTGCCGCAGGTGCTCGAAACCCTGTCCACTGCTGACCACCAGCCCGTTCAAGCGTTCCGCTTCGATCCGCCGCGGCAGCTCGTCTGGCGGGTAGGCTGGCAGGTCGCGGCGATACAACTCCAGATACTCGACACTAGCACCAAGCGCACGCAGGCGCTCGGCGAGCAGTTCACGACCACCCTCGCCGCGCAGGATCATCACCTGCGCACCGGGCTGGCCGACCGCCTCGCGCAGACGCGGCAATTGCAGCAAAGCTTCACTGTCATCGCCATCCGCCGGAAAGCTCACATCCAGACCGTGCTCGCGAAGAATCTCGGCGGTCGCCGCGCCGACGCTGAACCACGGCATGCTCAATGGTACCGAGCCTTCGCACTTGAGCAGATCTACCGCGATCCGCGCCGCCGGCTTGCTGACCACGATCACTGCGCTGCAGGCCGACAATCGCCTGATCGCCTGACGAATACTGTCAGAGACCGGCAGCGGGACAATCTCCAAAAGCGGCAGGCAACTGCTGAAAATCCCGTGCCCGGCCAACTGTTCGGCGAGCGCCGCGCAGTCGTCCGCAGGGCGCGTCAGCAACAGGCGCCAGGCCGTCACTCGTGACCCGCCTCGCCGTACACCGCTTTGAGAATGTCGTCAGCGCCCTGCTTGAGCAGGTCTTCAGCGACCTGCACGCCCAAGGTTTCGGCGTCGGCACGCGGTGCTCGCGCCTGGGCACTGAGCAGCTTGCCGCCGCTCGGCTCACCAACCAGACCGCGCAACCACAACTGCTCGCCTTCGAGCACGGCGTAGCAGGCGATCGGCACCTGGCAGCCACCGTTGAGATGTTTGTTCAGGGCACGTTCGGCGTTCACCCGCGCAGCGGTATCGGCGTGATGCAAAGGCGCGAGCAAGGCGTGGATTTCGTTATCGGCGCTGCGACATTCGATGCCGACCGCGCCCTGGCCACCGGCCGGGAGACTGTCATCGACACTGATCGCCGAGGTGATGCGATCTTCGAAACCGAGGCGGATCAGACCGGCCGCTGCGAGGATGATCGCGTCGTACTCGCCGGCGTCCAGCTTGGCCAGACGGGTGTTGACGTTGCCGCGCAGAAAACGGATCTGCAGATCCGGGCGACGCGCCAGCAATTGGGTCTGCCGACGCAGGCTCGATGTGCCGACAACGGCACCGGTCGGCAGCGCTTCAAGACTTGCGTAGGTGTTGGAGACGAATGCATCGCGCGGGTCTTCACGTTCGCAGATGCAGAACAGGCCCAGGCCTTGCGGGAAGTCCATCGGCACGTCTTTCATCGAATGCACGGCGATGTCGGCGTGGTTTTCCAGCAGCGCGGTTTCCAGTTCCTTGACGAACAGACCTTTGCCGCCGATCTTCGACAGTGGCGAGTCGAGCAGCTTGTCGCCGCGACTGACCATGGGCACCAGCGTCACCAGCAAGCCCGGGTGGGCCGCTTCAAGACGGGCTTTGACGTATTCGGCCTGCCAGAGGGCCAGCGCGCTTTTACGGGTGGCGATGCGGATTTCGCGAGGGGACATGGAGCAATCCGTACTGAATAGATACGGCGGATAATAACAGCTCAGTCAATTCCACTTTGACCTGAATCAGAAAACGGCGTGGCCTCCCTGGCCTGCCATGCCGGGTAGAAGAAGTCGAAAGGCCCGGTGACGACCGGGTCAAAGCCCCTGCATCATCTTGCGCACGCCAGCGACATGCCGACGGCTGACAATCAGCGCATCGCCATTGAGGCCTTTGAGGAACAACTGGAAATGTCCCAGTGGTGTGCGCTGCAATCGCTCGATGCGATCGCGGGCGACCAGTGCATTGCGGTGGATACGCACGAACCGTTCGCCGAATTCGTCTTCGAGGGCTTTGAGGGGTTCGTCGAGCAGCACCTCGCCGGCTTCGTGACGCAGGGTCACGTATTTGTGGTCGGCGATGAAGTAGACCACCTGATCCAGCGGAATCAGCTCGATGCCTTTGCGGGTGCGCGCGCTGATGTGGCTGCGTGGGCCGCTGCCACTTTCGGCAGCGGGACGGGTCAGGGCCGAGAGTTGCGCCCGGTTGGGACGTTCAGCCCGCTTCAGGGCTTCATTCAAGTGTTCGGTTCGCACAGGTTTCACCACATAGCCCACGGCGCTGGCCTGCAGGGCTTCCACGGCAAATTCATCGGGACTGGTGCAAAACACCACGGCCGGCGGCGTCTCTCGTTCGCACAGTCGGGCAGCAACCTGCAGGCCGTCGAGGCCCGGCATGCGGATATCGAGCAGCACGATATCCGGCTTGTGGCTGTCGATCAGCGCTAACGCCTCCTCGCCATTCGTGGCACTGGGCTCCAGGACTGTGTAACCCTCGAGTTCGCTCACCATACGGCTTAGGCGCTCGCGAGCCAGGGGTTCGTCATCAACGATCAGGACATTCATATTGCGCTGGATTCCTGCGTGAGTCTCGCACAAGGATAGCGTAGACAGGTGTAGTGACCTGCGTCACCGCGATCCACGCTAAGACTAGCCCGAGCGCCAAAAAGTGCCGTACGTCGGCCAGCAATATTTGCCAGCGTCCGGGTCGTACCGCTCAGAGCCCACTGTTTCCTGCGTTTCTCGCGGTGGTTGACCGATGGACAACTCACCCGCCCCCTCTTCTTATAGTCGGTGGCCAGACCTTTGCATGATCTGCGTATGTACCGACCCTTATGTCCACTGTAGACGTTCGTCGGAACGATATTGCTCAATCAAAAAATATCCTTTTGTAAATCCCTTGCAGACAGCGCCTGCCACGCCTGACACCTGAGGAAAAAAACCTGTCGACCGGTGCCAGCGACAGGATTGGCAACCCTGTTATCATCCGCGCCAGCGTTTCACGCCATTTCTTCAAGCCGATACGAGCGAATTCATGAGCACTGACAAGACCAATCAGTCCTGGGGCGGCCGCTTCAGTGAACCCGTCGACGCCTTCGTCGCCCGCTTCACCGCCTCCGTCACTTTCGACCAGCGCCTGTATCGCCACGACATCATGGGCTCGATCGCCCACGCCACCATGCTGGCCAAGGTCGGCGTGCTGAGCGATGCCGAGCGCGACAGCATCATCGATGGCTTGAACACCATCCAGGGTGAAATCGAAGCCGGCCAGTTCGACTGGCGCGTCGACCTCGAAGACGTGCACATGAACATCGAAGCACGCCTGACCGACCGCATCGGCGTCACCGGTAAAAAACTCCACACCGGGCGCAGCCGCAACGACCAGGTGGCCACCGATATCCGCCTGTGGCTGCGTGATGAAATCGACCTGATCCTCGCCGAGATCACCCGCCTGCAAAAAGGCCTGCTGGAGCAAGCCGAACGTGAAGCGGCGAGCATCATGCCCGGCTTCACCCACCTGCAAACTGCGCAGCCAGTGACCTTCGGGCACCACATGCTGGCCTGGTTCGAAATGCTCAGCCGCGACTACGAGCGCCTGGTCGACTGCCGCAAGCGCACCAACCGCATGCCACTGGGCAGCGCCGCGCTGGCCGGCACCACTTACCCGATCGATCGCGAATACACCGCGCAACTGCTCGGCTTCGACGCCGTCGGTGGCAACTCGCTGGATAACGTTTCCGATCGCGACTTCGCCATCGAATTCTGCTCGGCCGCGAGCATCGCGATGATGCACCTGTCGCGCTTCTCCGAAGAGCTGGTGCTGTGGACCAGCGCGCAGTTCCAGTTCATCGATCTGCCGGACCGCTTCTGCACCGGCAGCTCGATCATGCCGCAAAAGAAAAACCCCGACGTGCCAGAGCTGGTGCGCGGCAAGACCGGCCGTGTGTTCGGCGCGCTGATGGGCCTGCTGACCCTGATGAAAGGCCAGCCGCTGGCGTACAACAAGGACAATCAGGAAGACAAGGAACCGCTGTTCGACGCCGCCGACACTCTGCGCGATTCGCTGCGCGCGTTTGCCGACATGATCCCGGCGATCAAGCCGAAACACGCGATCATGCGGGAAGCGGCGCTGCGCGGTTTCTCTACCGCGACCGATCTGGCGGACTACCTGGTGCGCCGTGGCCTGCCGTTCCGCGATTGCCACGAAATCGTTGGCCACGCGGTGAAATACGGCGTCGACACTGGCAAGGATCTGGCCGAGATGAGCCTGGAAGAACTGCGTCAGTTCAGCGACCAGATCGAGCAGGATGTGTTTGCCGTGCTGACCCTGGAAGGCTCGGTGAATGCTCGCGACCATATCGGCGGGACGGCGCCGGCGCAGGTGAAAGCTGCAGTGGCTCGCGGTCAGGCGTTGATCGCCAGCCGCTAAAAGCCAAAAAAGCTTCGCGAGCAGGCTCGCTCCCACACGGATTCGGGATGTTCACAAAATTTGTGTTCACCACCGATTCAATGTGGGAGCGAGCCTGCTCGCGAAGGCTTCCTTCAGAGCGCTACAAAACTCACTTCCTGGCAGCCACCATCGCCAAAAACGCCGGCATCGCTGCATCCTTGTCCGCCGCAACCCTCTGCACATGCGGATTCTGCTCAAGCCGCTCCAGCAACGCTTTCGCCTGTGGCATCTCGGCCAGCAAATCGATTCCGAACAGTTTCTGCCCAACTGCACAGGCCAGCGGCACGCTGTAGAGGAAATACAAATCGGCAATGCTCAGGCTGTCACCCGCCACATAAGGGGCGAACTTGCCGTGACGCCCCAGCGCTGCGAAGCCCAACAGCAATTCGGAGCGGGTCTTTTCCTTGATCGCCTCAGGCAACGTCATGCCGAAAAACGCCTCGCCGTAACAGGCACGCCCCGGCAACTCGATGTACAACTCGATCTCCTTGGCAATCGCCAATACCTGCGCGCGTTCGAATGGATCGCTGGGCAGCAGCGGCGTGCCCTTCTGTGATTGTTCGAGGTATTCGAGGATGATCGCGGTTTCGTTGATGTAACCGGCGTCGACACCCAGCACCGGGACCTTGCCCCGCGGGCTGATGGCCAGTGATTGCGGAGTTTGTGTCGGGTAAAAAGTCACCTCTTCGAAGGGCAGACCTTTTTCCAGCAGCGCCAGTTTGACCATGTTGAAGTAGTTGCTGACAGCGAATCCGTAGAGCTTGAACATCACAGAGCCTCCAGGCCGTGCGGGGTGGGCAGTGCCTGTTTATAGATCGCGGCGGCGTTTCCCGCCAGCAGCATCACGCCGCTGAATGCGGGTAAACTGGCGCCTTTCCCTGAGGAGCCTGCCATGAGCGAGCCGACAGATATCGTCAACGATGACGACGAAGAAGCATTCACCGAAGCAACGCTGCTCGAAGCCATCGAGAACCAGATCGAAAGCGATAACCCGCCGGCGGCCAGGGCGACGTTGAACAAGCTGACTTTGGTCGGCATGGACCGTGAGGAGATCCTCAATCTGATGGCTCACGTGCTGGCTTTCGAGATTGACGCGATGCTCGATGAAGACCGCCCGTTCGACACCGAATGGTACGAAACGGCATTGCGCAAGCTGCCAGAGCTGCCACCGGAAAAATAATAAAATCAAAAGATCGCAGCCTTCGCCAGCTCCTGCACGGATCCCATGTAGGAGCTGGCGAAGCCTGCGATCTTTTTTATGCGGGCTACACTGGAATTCGCCTCAAGACAAAATCCCCTGATCTGCGCACTGGACATGCCGCACCAGCGGGTTCACCTTAGAGGCGCTGTCGTCCAATTCCTAGAAAGTCTGGAGTCCTTATGTCGCTTACCCCTGAGTTGGTTGCCGAACTGGAAGTCCTTGCACTCTTCAACCTGGACAGTTCCCAGGAAGGTCTGAAAATTCATCAGACCGCTGCCCCGAAACACATCGCTGCTGCCAAACGCCTCTTCGAAAAAGAACTCACCGACCAGCCCGATGGCGGGTATCTGACCAGCCTCGGTCGCGATGCCGCGCAAAACGTGCAGACCGTACTGACGATTCTGAGAGAGCAGGAAACCGCCTGATTTTCCCTGACTTTGCCCACGGGAACTCCTGCCACGGGATTTCCGCGGGCCCGCCTGATCGCTGTCGATAAAAATCTGCCGTCAAAAAACAAATTCAGCTTAAACGTCCTGCTGCGCAGAGGCTAAACTGCGGCCATTCCGAGACCTCCACGTCCGAGCCTGCAAGCCGGTTTGAGCTGACATGACGCGCACCCACGAAATCCGCCCCGACCTGGACGAAGGCATCGACCGCAAGGTACTCAGCCAACTGCGCGCACGTTTTCTCAAACTCAATGAAGTGCGCCTCGGCCGTGCGCTTGAAGGCTTGTCGACGCGCCAGCAAAGCGTATTGACGCTGTTGCCGCTGTTCTTCCACGTCAATCATCCTCTGCTGCCCGGCTATGTCTCGGGCAGTACCCCGGCCGGATTGTCGAATTATGAGCCAGACGCCAACGCGCTCGCTGAGGCGCAACGGCTGACCCGCTCGTTCTCCTACAAACCGCGCCACGGCAGCAATCCGCCGCGACCGATTCACGGTCTGTTCCTGATGGGCAGCCTCGGCACACTGGCCCAGGCCGATCAGAGCGATATGGACGTATGGGTCTGCCACGCGCCCGATCTTACCGACAGCGAACTCAGTGAACTGAGCAAGAAATGCCAGTTGCTCGAAACCTGGGCCGCGAGTCAGGGCGCCGAGGCACATTTCTTCCTGATCGACCCGGCGCGGTTCGTGAAAGGCGAACGAGACTCGCAGCTGAATTCGGAAAACTGCGGCAGCACCCAGCACTATCTGCTGCTCGACGAGTTTTACCGCACCGCGATCTGGCTGGCCGGGCGCACGCCAATCTGGTGGCTGGTGCCGGTCTATGAAGAAACGGCCTACGATGCCTACACCCATACCCTGCTGTCCAAACGCTTTATTCGCGCCGACGAGACGCTTGATCTGGGGCCGATGGCGACAATTCCGCCGGGGGAATTCATCGGCGCCGGGTTGTGGCAGTTGTTCAAAGGCATCGAGTCGCCCTACAAGTCGGTGCTCAAATTGCTGCTGACCGAGGTCTACGCCAGCGAACATCCGCAGGTGCAGTGCCTGAGCCTGCGCTTCAAGAAGGCCGTGTTCGCCAATCAGCTCGATCTCGATGAGCTGGACCCGTACATGGTCGTGTACCGGCGTATCGAGGAATACCTGATTGCCCGCAACGAGCCGGAACGGCTTGAGCTGGTGCGCCGTGCGCTGTACCTGAAGGTCAACCGCAAGCTCACCGGCAACAGCCGCAGCCAGGGCTGGCAACGCGCACTGCTCGAACGCCTGGCCGGCGAATGGCACTGGGATCAGCGACAACTGGCGCTGCTCGACAGTCGCAGTCAGTGGAAAGTGCGGCAGGTCAGCGCTGAGCGTCGCGCGCTGGTCAACGAACTCAATTACAGCTATCGCTTCCTGACCCAGTTCGCCCGCAGCGAACAGACCGTCAGCCTGATCAACAAGCGCGACCTCAATATCCTCGGCCGGCGCTTGTATGCGGCGTTCGAGCGCAAGGCCGACAAGGTCGAGTTCATCAATCCGGGCATCGCCCCGGACCTGGCCGAAGACACCCTGACCCTGGTGCAGTCACCGAACAAAAAGGAACCGGGGCAGACCCAGTGGGGCCTGTACAACGGTAGCCTCACGGCGCTGGAGTGGGAGCACTTCGCGCCGATCAAGCGCAGTCGCGAACTGCTTGAACTGCTGACCTGGTGCCACCGCAACGGCGTGATCGACAGCAGCACGCGTCTGGCCCTGCATCCGGGCACCAGCGACTTGAGCGAGTTCGAGCTGTTCAACCTGCTTGGCAGCCTGCAGCAGTGCATCGCCCTGCCCTTGCCCACCGTGGCCGAAGAGCCCTTGCTGCGCGCCGCTGTGCCCAGCGAAGTGCTGCTGCTGATCAACGTCGGCGTCGACCCGCTCAAGCATCACCGCGATCTGAACATCCTGATGACCACCGAGCGCACCGACTCGCTGAGCTACGCCGGCGTGCGCGAGAACCTCGTGCTGACCCTTGATCAGGTCACGCTCAACAGCTGGAACGAAGTGCTGGTCAATCGTTTCGACGGCCCGCACGCGCTGCTCGATTGCCTGCGCGATTACCTCAATAACCTGCCGCGCGGCCTCGTGCAGCCGTCGCTGAAGGTGCGCTGCTTCTGCCACAACCGTGCGCAATTCATTGCGCGCCGCGTCGAGGAAATCGTCGACACCGCCCAGACCCTGTTGCTCAGCGACTTGAATCACCGCTACCTGATCCAGGTGCAGCAGCACTATCACGTGCTGGAGCTGGTGCCAGGTCAGGTCAACCATGTTGCCCTCGCCACCCTGCCGGCGTTGCTCGATTATCTGGGCGAGGAACAACCATGCTACAGCCCGCTGCACCTGGACCCGATGGCACTCGAGGATCACGATCTCGCGCTGATTCTGCCGATGGGTCAGCCGGAGTGCATTCAGGTGTTCTACCGCATCAGCGAACAGCAGGCCGAGCTGTACGTGCTGGATGAATTCAATGCCTTGTGGCAACAGCAGTTGCCGTACCACGACGAGCAGAGTCTGCTGGTGCCGTTGCAGCGCTTTGTGCAATCGATCCAGTATCGCCGTGAAGCACGGCTGCCGATGGAAGGTGGCCCCGCGGGCAGTCCCGAAACCTTGTATTACCAGCTGTCAGGCCCGGGGCGATCGCGCAGAGTCGAAACCCGGCCGGCGCCGCAGACGCCAGCCAACAAACCGTTCTACGACGTGCAGGCGATCATTGGCAAAGCCGCGCACGGCGAAGTGCAGGTCACCCTGTATTGCAATCAGCGGGAATTCAGCGAGCTGGAGCATGGCGACCAGCTGTTCAGCGTGGTCGCCCGGGAGATCGTCGAGCAGCGCCGCGAGACCGAGCGCTATCGCTGCTACATCACCGACCTCGACCTGTCGGGTCTGCTCGGTGACGGGCACAGTTCAAGCAATCTGTATCTGCGCTACAAGGCGGACCTGGAGCGCTCTTTGAACGATGCGCTCGAACGGGTTTGAGGCAGGGATTTATTCGGGAAAAGCGCCGCCGTTGACCGGTTGCGATTCCACTTCCAGCAAGGTCAGCTTCAGCGACTTGCCACCCGGAGCCGGCCAATCGATGTGCTGGCCGACCTTCAGACCCAGCAGTGCACTGCCGACCGGGGCCAGAATGGAAATCTTGCCCTCGTCGGCGTTGGCGTCCCTGGGGTAGACCAGCGTCAGGTGGTAATCCTTGCCACTGCCTTCTTCGCGGCAATGCACACGGGAATTCATGGTCACGACATCGGCGGGCACTTCATCGTGGCCGACCACGGTATCGGCGCGGTCCAGCTCGGTTTGCAGCGCAAGCACGCCCGGCGCAGCCTGGTCTTTGTCGCTCAGGCTGTCGATGAGGCGTTCCAGACGTTGCACGTCCAGACGGGTAAGGGTGATGGAAGGTGCGGTCATGATCCAGGCAGACTCCTTTCTTCTGCACAAAAAAAGCAAAACCCCGCCAAAAAAGACGGGGTTTTCACCGTGCCTCGGTGGTTTGAGGCGTCCGCGGACACTATCACAGCTCAAAAAATATACAAGTCACGCCCCGCTGGACTGCTTGCGCTGTGACGCCTGAGCGACGATCACCCGGCGCCGCTGATCATCCGCCGAACGCCATTCGCGGATGTCTTCGACGTGGCGCGCGCAGCCGAGACAGACTTTCTGTTCGTCCAGTCGACAGACGCCTGTGCACGGCGAAGGCACCGCCGGACTGACATTGCTGTAAAGCGGTTTCGGCGGGCGAACAGGCGCTGCATCAGTCACGAATCACAGACCTTCGAAATCGAATTCAGCGCCAGCCTGCTGCTTGACGAGGCGCTGAAGCATTTCGCCGAGCTGCTCTTCGCTCTTGTCACACATCCAGCGCTCGCTTTCTTCGTCGTAGTCGAAGTGGAAGCCACCGGACACCGCCGCCAGCCACAGCTGCCGCAAGGGTTCCTGGCGGCTGAAAATCAGCTGGCTGCCGTTTTCGAATTTGACCGTCAGCACGCCGGCCGAGCTTTCCAGATCGATGTCCAGATCGCTTTCGTCAAATATGTCTTCCAGTTTTTCCTGGGTTTCATCGACCAGATCGTGGAAACGGGCTTCGGACAAACTCATTGCGGCAACCTCAAAAATGTCTGATCAGGCTCAAGCGCCGAAAGATACGGACGCTGCCGGCCGATTGCAAAGTTTAACGACCAAGCACCTGTCGCCCATTCAACACCGCCCCAGTGGGAGCGAGCCTGCTCGCGAAAGCGGTGTGTCAGGCAACGAACGTATCGAATGTTACAACCTCTTCGCGAGCAGGCTCGCGCCCACAGGGATGATGCGCTTCTCAGGAGCACCGCCGGACGGGAACCCCCTCGCATAGGCAAGCTGCCGGGTGGCCGGTATACTCCGGCGCAATTAACGCATTTTCAAGGATTTCGCCATGAAGCGCCTGATCTCTTCCCTTGCTGCGCTCGTCGCGGTTGCCTGCCTGGTATCGGCCTGTGGTCAGAAAGGCCCGCTGTACCTGCCCGACGACGATCAGGACCCGGCCGAACAAGCCCAGTCTTCGCAAAAGCAGCCATCCAAGGCTCACAAGCACGACGTATACCAATAAGGGATCGCCATGGACGCTTTTAACTACCGTGGCGGGGAGCTGTTCGCGGAAGGTGTGGCGCTGTCCGCCATCGCCGACCGCTTCGGCACGCCCACTTACGTTTACTCGCGCGCACACATCCAAGCGCAATATCTGGCCTACGCCGATGCGCTGGCTGGCATGCCGCATCTGGTCTGCTTCGCGGTCAAAGCCAACTCCAACCTCGGTGTCCTGAATGTCCTGGCCCGTCTCGGCGCCGGTTTCGACATCGTTTCCCGCGGCGAGCTGGAACGCGTACTGGCCGCTGGCGGCAGCGCCGACAAGATCGTCTTTTCCGGCGTCGGCAAGACCCGTGACGACATGCGTCGTGCCCTCGAAGTCGGGGTGCACTGCTTCAACGTCGAATCCACCGACGAGCTCGAGCGTCTGCAAGTGGTCGCCGCCGAGCTGGGTGTTCGCGCCCCGGTTTCGTTGCGGGTGAACCCGGACGTCGATGCTGGCACCCACCCGTACATTTCCACCGGTCTCAAAGAGAACAAGTTCGGCATCGCCATTGCCGACGCCGAAGACGTGTACGTGCGCGCCGCGCATCTGCCGAACCTGGAAGTGGTCGGTGTCGACTGCCACATCGGTTCGCAACTGACCACCCTGCCGCCGTTCATCGACGCCCTGGATCGCCTGCTGGATCTGGTCGATCGCCTGGGCGATTGCGGCATTCATCTGCGCCACATCGATCTCGGTGGCGGCCTGGGTGTGCGTTATCGCGATGAAGAGCCGCCGCTGGCTGCCGACTACATCAAGGCCGTGCGCGAGCGTCTGAACGGGCGTGATCTGGCGCTGGTGTTCGAGCCGGGCCGCTTCATCGTCGCCAATGGCGGCGTGCTGCTGACCCAGGTCGAGTACCTCAAGCATACCGAGCACAAGGATTTCGCCATCGTCGACGCGGCGATGAACGACCTGATCCGTCCGGCGCTGTACCAGGCGTGGATGGACGTCACGGCGGTGAAACCGCGCGACAGCGCTGCACGCAAGTACGACATCGTCGGCCCGATCTGCGAAACCGGCGACTTCCTCGCCAAGGACCGTGAACTGGCGCTGGAAGAAGGCGACTTGCTGGCGGTGCATTCGGCCGGTGCCTACGGTTTCGTCATGAGCTCCAACTACAACACCCGCGGCCGTGCCGCTGAAGTGCTGGTGGATGGTGATCAGGTTTTTGAAGTGCGTCGCCGCGAAACCGTGGCCGAGCTGTTTGCCGGCGAAAGCCTGCTGCCGGAGTAACCCATGCTGCTGCGTTTTACCAAAATGCACGGCCTGGGCAACGACTTCATGGTCCTCGACCTGGTCAGCCAGCACGCGCACATTCAGCCCAAACACGCCAAGCAATGGGGCGACCGCCACACCGGTATCGGTTTCGACCAGTTGCTGATCGTCGAAGCGCCGAGCAACCCGGACGTGGACTTTCGCTACCGGATCTTCAACTCCGACGGTTCGGAAGTGGAGCAATGCGGCAACGGTGCGCGCTGCTTCGCCCGCTTCGTGCTCGACAAGCGTCTGACCGCCAAGCGGCAGATCCGCGTCGAGACAAAGGGCGGGATCATCGAACTGGACGTACGTAACGACGGCCAGATCGGCGTGAACATGGGCGCGCCGCGCCTGGTGCCGGCAGACATTCCATTCCAGGCACCAGCCCAGGCCAGCAGCTATCAGCTGGACGTCGATGGCACCACGGTCGAATTGGCCGCTGTGTCGATGGGCAATCCCCATGCGGTCATTCGCGTGGATGACATCAACAGCGCACCAGTGCATGAACTGGGGCCGAAGGTCGAACACCATCCGCGCTTCCCGGCACGGGTCAATGTCGGTTTCCTTCAGGTCATCGACCGCCACCGCGCGCAACTGCGCGTGTGGGAGCGCGGCGCCGGGGAAACCCAGGCCTGTGGCACCGGCGCCTGTGCGGCGGCGGTGGCGGCTATCAGTCAGGGGTGGATGGATTCGCCGCTGTTGATCGACCTGCCCGGCGGGCGTCTGTCCATCGAGTGGGCCGGCCCGGGCGAACCGGTATTGATGACCGGACCGGCAGTGCGTGTCTACGAAGGACAAGTGCGTCTTTGAGCGAGCAGAAATCATGACCGACAAGCCCCAGGTACCCGCCCGACCAGCCGACGAATCAGCGTCCGAGAGCCTTGAGGCAGCCGCGGTTGCCGCCTACCTTGAGGCTCACCCGGACTTCTTCGTCGAGCACGAAGAGCTGCTGCCGTCACTGCGCATTCCGCACCGACGTGGCGACACCGTGTCGCTGGTCGAGCGGCAGATGACAATCCTGCGCGACCGCAACATCGAAATGCGCCATCGCCTTTCACATCTGATGGACGTGGCTCGTGACAACGATCGCCTGTTCGAAAAGACCCGGCGCCTGATCCTCGCGCTGATGGACGCGTCGACTCTGGAAGACGTAGTGATCAGTGTGGAAGACAGCCTGCGTCAGGACTTCCAGGTACCTTTTGTCAGCCTGATCCTGCTCGGCGACAACCCGGCCCCGGTCGGCCGCTGGGTAACCCACGCCGATGCGCAAACCGCGATCGGCGGCCTGCTCACCGAAGGCAAAAGCGTCAGCGGCAGCCTGCGTGAACATGAGCTGGATTTCCTCTTCGGCGAAGAACAGCGCCAGCAGATCGGCTCGACCGCCGTGGTTGCCGTCAGCCATCAGGGCATCCACGGCATCCTGGCCATCGCCAGCCGTGATCCGCAGCACTACAAGAGTTCGGTCGGCACCCTGTTCCTCAGCTACATCGCCGAGGTCATGGGCCGCGTGCTGCCACGGGTCAACAGCTCGCTGCGCTCGGTACGCTGAGCATGGAACGACAACTGGACGCTTACTGCGAACATCTGCGCAGTGAGCGACAGGTGTCGCCGCACACCCTGTCGGCTTATCGCCGCGACCTCGATAAAGTCCTCGGCTGGTGCATCAAGCAGAACATCGGCAGCTGGGCTGCGCTGGACATCCAGCGCCTGCGCAGCCTGATCGCCCGCTTGCATGCGCAAGGCCAGTCCTCGCGCAGCCTCGCCCGCCTGCTCTCGGCAGTACGTGGGCTCTATCACTATCTGAATCGCGAAGGCTTGTGCGACCACGACCCGGCCACCGGCCTGGCCCCGCCGAAAGGCGAACGGCGCCTGCCGAAAACCCTCGACACCGATCGCGCCCTGCAACTGCTGGAAGGTGCGGTCGAGGACGATTTTCTTGCCCGGCGCGATCAGGCGATTCTGGAGCTGTTCTATTCATCGGGCCTGCGCCTGTCCGAGCTGACCGGACTCAATCTCGATCAGCTCGACCTCGCCGACGGCATGGTTCAGGTGCTGGGCAAGGGCAGCAAGACCCGTCTGCTGCCTGTAGGTAAGAAGGCCCGTGAAGCCCTCGAACAATGGCTGCCGCTACGCGCCATGACCAATCCTGCCGACGATGCGGTTTTTGTCAGCCAGCAAGGGCGACGCCTTGGCCCGCGTGCAATTCAGGTGCGGGTCAAACTCGCTGGCGAGCGCGAACTGGGGCAGAACCTGCATCCGCACATGCTCAGGCACTCGTTCGCCAGCCATTTGCTGGAGTCTTCCCAGGACCTGCGGGCGGTGCAGGAATTGCTCGGCCACTCCGATATCAAGACCACGCAGATCTACACCCATTTGGACTTCCAGCACCTGGCGGCGGTCTACGACAGCGCCCATCCCCGGGCCAAACGCATGAAAGGCGATGATTCATGAGCATTCAGTTGATCACCTTCGACCTCGACGACACCCTGTGGGACACCGCTCCGGTGATTGCCAGCGCCGAAACCGTGTTGCGCGAATGGCTGAGCGAACATGCGTCGAATCTGGGCGCGGTACCGGTGGAGCATTTGTGGTCGATTCGCGAGCGAGTACTGGCGGGCGAGCCGGGGCTCAAGCACCGCATCAGTGCGTTGCGCAGGCGCGTGTTGTTTCATGCTCTGGAAGAAGCCGGGTATGGCCACGGCGAAGCATCGGATCTGGCCGACAAGGCTTTCGAAGTGTTTTTGCATGCGCGGCATCAGATCGAAGTGTTCCCGGAAGTCGAGCCGCTGCTGGAGCTGCTCGCCAATCACTATGCCCTCGGCGTCGTCACCAATGGCAACGCCGATGTACGCCGGCTGGGGCTGGCGGACTACTTCAAGTTCGCCTTGTGCGCCGAGGACATCGGCATCGCCAAGCCGGATGCACGGCTGTTTCATGAAGCCCTGCAACGCGGGGGCGTGAGTGCCGAAGCAGCGGTGCATGTCGGCGATCATCCCGGCGATGACATTGCCGGGGCGCAGCAGGCGGGCTTGCGCGCGGTGTGGTTCAACCCGACGGGCAAGGTCTGGGAAGCGGAGCGCTTGCCGGATGCAGAGATCCGCAGCCTGACCGAATTGCCCGCCGTTCTTGAGCGGTGGAATGCCCTCTCGAACTGATCTACTACCCCTGTGGGAGCGAGCCTGCTCGCGAAGGCATTCTGTCATTCAATACTGATGTTGACTGATCCGCCGCTTTCGCGAGCAGGCTCGCTCCCACAGGGGAATTGCGTTCACTTCGCTAGCTTTATTCCAGGCATAAAAAAGCCCGCAGCGACGGCGGGCTTTTTCAGCAAGCGAGCGACGCGCCTCAGATAGGGCGGCTGCCGTACTTGTTGTCCGGCTTCTTGGGCGGATCGGCGACCACGTTGGCCTCCACTTCCTGAACCTTGCCGCCGCGTGCAAGGAATTCTTCCATGGCCTTGGCCAGGGCGTCACGCTCCTTGTTCTTGGCTTCGATGCTCGGCAACTCGTCGACCGATACCGCAGCCTTGGCTTTGCCTTTGGCAGCCGGGGCCGGCGTGTCGTCACCGCCATCGTCCTCGGCAACGTCTTCCGCTGCCGCTTCCAGGCCTTCCTCGGCCTCGTCTTCGTCGCCTACTTCGAGGTCGTCGTTTTCCAGATCATCGTCGCTCATGTTCTACCTCATGACTTGCCAAAAGCAGATTAGTTATAGACCAGCTTTGGCGACTGTCGAAGCCGCCGTTGAAAAATCTTCCACCGCTGCCGTGCAGCGGCTCATGCCTGCTCACCGTGCAAGGTGGCGAGGACTTTACGGGCACCGCCATGATCACGGTGCTCGCCCAGATAAATGCCCTGCCAGGTACCCAGTGCCAGCCGCCCTGCCGCAACCGGCAGACTGACCTGGCAACCCAGCACGCTGGCCTTGAAGTGCGCCGGGAGATCATCCGGGCCTTCGTCGTTGTGCTCGAAGCCGTCTGTTCCTTGTGGGATCAGGCGATTGAAAAATCGTTCGAAGTCGCGGCGGACTGCCGGATCGGCGTTCTCGTTGATGGTCAACGACGCCGACGTGTGCTGCAGCCACAAATGCAACAGACCGACCCGACAGGTCTTGAGTTCAGGCAAGCCTGCGAGCAACTCGTCGGTTACCAGATGAAAGCCCCGGGGCCTTGCCCGCAGGGTTATCAGAGTCTGTTGCCACATACAGTTCTCCGCTCGTTCGGGGCGCATTCTAGCGTGCTCTGAAAAAAAACAAAGGCCCTAATATTCCTGCAGCGATGTAAGCGATTGCCCGCAGAAAAAGCCTCGTCGTAAAGACGACCAAAGCCGTAAGAAAAATCCTTTCAGCCGCTCCTTGAGTGACAAATCCCGGACAAAAAAATGCCCGGCGAACCGGGCAATTTTTTTATCGCGCGTACTTACAGGTTGTAGCCGCGTTCGTTGTGTTGCGCCAGATCGAGGCCGACCGACTCTTCTTCCTCGGTAACACGCAGACCCATGACGGCATCCAGCACCTTGAGGATGATGAAGGTGACGATGGCGGTGTAGATGACGGTGAAGCCGACACCCTTGATCTGAATCCAGACCTGCGCGCCAATGTCAGTCACGGTGCCGAAGCCGCCCAGTGCCGGTGCTGCGAAAACGCCGGTGAGGATCGCGCCGAGGATACCGCCGATACCATGCACGCCGAAGGCATCCAGGGAATCGTCATAGCCGAGTTTGCGTTTCAGGGTGGTGGCGCAGAAGAAGCACACCACGCCTGCGGCCAGACCGATCACCAGTGCACCCATCGGGCCCACGGTGCCAGCCGCCGGTGTAATCGCAACCAGACCGGCGACCACACCCGAGGCGATGCCCAGGGCGCTTGGCTTGCCGTGGGTGACCCACTCGGCAAACATCCAGCCCAGTGCCGCAGCAGCGGTGGCAATCTGGGTAACCAGCATCGCCATGCCGGCGGTGCCGTTGGCAGCTGCAGCGGAACCGGCGTTGAAGCCGAACCAGCCGACCCACAGCATCGCCGCGCCCATCAGCGTGTAACCGAGATTGTGCGGGGCCATCGGTGTGGTCGGGAAACCTTTGCGCTTGCCCAGTACCAGGCACGCTACCAGACCGGCGATACCGGCGTTGATGTGCACCACGGTGCCGCCAGCGAAGTCGAGTACGCCCCAGTCCCACATCAGGCCGCCGTTACCGGACCAGACCATGTGCGCGATCGGTGCATAAACCAGAGTGAACCAGATGCCCATGAAGATCAGCATCGCGGAGAACTTCATGCGCTCGGCGAACGCACCGACGATCAGCGCCGGGGTGATGATCGCGAAGGTCATCTGGAAGGTGATGAACACCGCCTCAGGGAACAGCGCCGCTGGGCCGGTGATGCTCGAAGGCGTGACACCGGCGAGGAACGCCTTGCCCATGCCGCCGAAGAACGAATTGAAGTTGACGACGCCCTGCTCCATGCCGGTGGTGTCGAAGGCAATGCTGTAGCCATAAATGACCCACAGGATGCTGATCAGACCGGTAATGGCGAAGCACTGCATCAGCACGGAAAGAATGTTTTTCGAGCGAACCATGCCGCCGTAGAACAGCGCCAGGCCGGGAATGGTCATGAACAGCACGAGGGCTGTGGAGGTGAGCATCCAGGCGGTGTCGCCGGAATTGAGGACTGGCGCTGCCACTTCGTCTGCCGCCATGGCGATGCCGGGCATTACGATGGACAACAGGGCGCCTAGCCCTGCGAATTTACGCAGAGTCATATTGTTTTCTCCTGGGGCGTTGGGTTTGTGGCGGCGCTTAGATCGCGTCGGTATCGGTTTCGCCGGTACGGATGCGGATCGCCTGTTCCAGATTGACCACGAAGATCTTGCCGTCACCGATCTTGCCGGTGTTGGCCGCCTTGGTTATCGCCTCGATAACCCGATCCAGATCCTTGTCGTCGATGGCCACGTCGATTTTCACCTTGGGCAGAAAATCGACCACATATTCCGCGCCGCGATACAGCTCGGTGTGACCCTTCTGCCGGCCGAAGCCTTTGACTTCAGTGACGGTAATGCCCTGCACGCCGATTTCGGACAGCGACTCGCGCACGTCGTCCAACTTGAACGGCTTGATGATGGCAGTGACTAGCTTCATGAAACTCTCTCCCGAATTGGTGGACTTGCCCCAGGAAAACAAACCCGTCTCAAGTCTAAGCGCAGTGCCTGGCTTTGTAACGCATCGTTGACGCCAGCTAACCGCATCAGACGAAACTCCCCGCTTCGTCTGCCGCACTGCATTCGTCACAGCGACTGCATCAGTGCATGGGTCGAGGGTGACTAAGCAGAAACCTTGCCAGCTCGGCAAAAGCCCAGCATTTCAACCGTTTGGCCTCGGTTGCGCGCACTCGCGCAGAAAAGCGTTTACCGATACGCACAACAACGGTGCGCCACCGTCCGTCCCCTTGCGCGAAAAGCGTGCATCCGAGCAACGGGATTGACTATAGACACTGCGTGATACACTGCCGGCCATTGTTTCCAGGACATTCCCCATGCTCGCGCCCAAAGACTTCCTCGACGCCCTGAGCGGCACCGCCTCCCGCCTGTTCAGCGGCGACACGCCACTGCCGAAAGCCGAGATCGAAAGCCAGTTCAAAATGCTGCTGCAGAGTGCGTTCAGCAAACTCGACCTGGTCAGCCGTGAAGAGTTTGATAGCCAGATGGTTGTGTTGGCGCGTACCCGTGCCCGCCTCGAAAGCCTCGAAGCCAAGGTTGCCGAGATGGAAGCCAAGCTGACACCGCCCGCTGAATAATCCCGCAATCCACTGTGGGAGCTAGCCTGCTAGCGATTGAAGGTCGGCACGACCTTCAGATTCATGTGTAGGAATTGCCGCAGGTTGCGATCTTTTGATCCGCAGCCCTGCAACAATCCCGGCAACGTCCTACAACCTGCACCACCGCCGTCCGATTGCGCCGAAAAGCCCAGGTTTCAACTAGATCGAAAACGCCCAGCCGTGGAGACGGTCACACGATGCGCCGCAGGTGGAGCGGGAACAGACCAAGCGCCCAATGACGGGGCCTTGGTGGAAAAGGGCTTCGCGGATGCTGCAATCGCTATAAGCCCGCATGCCTGAGCTGGGCCCTGCGCAAATCGTAAGTCGACTGAAGACTCATCCAGAACTCAGGCGTCGTATTGAGATGAATGGCAAGGCTGATTGCCAGATCGGCGCAGATCCTGAGCTGGCATTTCACAAGCTTTTCGATCTCACTTTCGGGCCAGTTCGTGGGCATGGCCAGATCCATGAAAGTCATGCCCAACGGCTCCATGAATTCCTTACTCAGAACCTCGCCCGGATGGATCGGGCGCATACCATTGCGATTCATTTTCCGACTCCAAAGGCTGCCTTGAACGGCCAAACTGGAGCATCCGACTCCGCGTTACAAGACCGTCGAAACCCTTTCGCCGGCGTCCTACAACTATTAGGGCATGGCCCTACAAAAATCAGCGTCTGCGCCTGATTACGCGACCTTTCCTCCTTGTACTACGGTGGCCAACCAAGCATCTGTCACCCAAAAAACGAGGCCCCAATGAAAGACAAAAAGAGAAGGGCAAAGCTAGAACAGATTGTTGGATATCACAATGAAGCACTTCGGTTAGCCGGAGGTATTTCAGCCAATCAGCGTCGGTTTATTGAGGTAGCGGCCAACTACGGTAAAGAACTTGAACCGGATGGTTGGCTGGCCGGGGGAGGAAGCCAGGTAAAAAACCCCAAAGCAAAAAACTAATGTGGCGCCTCCACTGAACTCGGCAAGGGCACCTTGGCAACATCCAGTGAAGGTTTAGCCTCGCGTCCGTGCCACCTGCATTCGTTCTCCCAACTACCCTTAAAAAACCCGCAGGAAGCGGACCCCGATTCAGCTCAAGGAACGACCATGTCCCTCTCCATCGTCCACAGTCGCGCCCAGATTGGCGTGGATGCTCCCGCCGTCACTGTCGAAGTTCATCTGGCAAACGGTCTGCCCTCCCTGACCATGGTCGGACTGCCAGAGGCGGCGGTGAAGGAGAGCAAGGATCGGGTACGCAGCGCGATCATCAACTCCGGGCTGCAGTTTCCGGCGCGGCGGATCACTTTGAATCTGGCGCCGGCGGATCTGCCCAAGGATGGCGGGCGCTTCGATCTGGCGATTGCCTTGGGGATCCTGTCGGCCAGTGTGCAAGTGCCGTGTCTGACGCTGGACGATGTGGAATGTCTGGGTGAGTTGGCATTGTCCGGTGCGGTGCGGCCGGTGCGTGGCGTGCTGCCGGCGGCATTGGCGGCGCGCAAGGCCGGGCGGGCGCTGGTGGTGCCGCGGGCGAATGCGGAAGAGGCTTGTTTGGCCTCGGGGCTGAAGGTGTTTGCGGTCGATCACTTGCTGGAAGCGGTGGCCCACTTCAATGGGCATACGCCGGTCGAACCTTACGTTTCCGACGGATTGATGCATGCCGCCAAGCCCTATCCCGACCTTAACGAGGTGCAAGGGCAAACAGCCGCCAAACGTGCGCTGCTTATTGCCGCCGCGGGGGCGCACAATTTGTTGTTCAGCGGGCCTCCAGGAACCGGCAAGACGCTGCTGGCCAGTCGTCTGCCGGGGTTGCTGCCGCCGCTTTCCGAGTGCGAAGCGCTGGAAGTGGCAGCGATTCAATCGGTCGCCAGCGGTGTGCCTCTGACTCACTGGCCGCAGCGCCCCTTTCGCCAACCGCACCACTCCGCTTCCGGGCCGGCACTGGTCGGTGGCAGTTCAAAACCGCAACCCGGTGAAATCACCCTGGCCCATCACGGCGTGCTGTTTCTCGATGAATTGCCGGAGTTTGATCGCAAGGTTCTCGAGGTGCTCCGCGAGCCCTTGGAGTCCGGGCATATCGTCATCGCCCGGGCCAAGGATCGCGTGCGTTTCCCGGCGCGCTTTCAGCTGGTGGCAGCGATGAATCCGTGTCCCTGTGGATATCTTGGCGAACCGAGCGGCAAATGCTCGTGCACACCGGACATGGTGCAGCGCTATCGCAACAAATTGTCGGGGCCGCTGCTGGATCGCATCGATCTGCACCTGACCGTGGCGCGTGAAGCAACAGCATTGAATCCGGCAGCCAAGCCCGGGGAGGACAGCGCCAGCGCTGCGGCGTTGGTGGCCGAAGCGCGGCAGCGCCAGCAAAAACGCCAAGGGTGCGCCAATGCGTTTCTCGATCTGCCGGGGTTGAAGCGTCACTGCAAGTTATCCACAGCCGATGAGAGATGGCTGGAAGGGGCGTGCGAGCGACTGATCCTGTCGCTGCGCTCGGCGCATCGCCTGCTCAAGGTCGCGCGCACACTGGCGGATCTTGAGCAGGCCGATGCGATTACCCGCGAGCATCTGGCGGAGGCACTGCAATACCGGCCGGCGACACCTTAATGCTCAGTCAGATCAACCAGCGGCGTCTGGCGCACTTCGGTGTCGCGCCCGGCCTGAATATCGGTCACACGCTTCAGGGCGTTATCCACCGCAGCTTTATCGACCAGCAGGCTGTAGCTGATCTGGAACTTTTTGTGTTCTTTCGGCGCAATAGTCGGCACCAGATTCAACGGCCGCTGATAGCGACGGTTATAGGAAAAACTCGTCCCAGGCTCCAGCCCGGTGACGTAGCCCTGCCCTTGGGTGTCGGTGTTTTTCCACAGCGAGAACACTGGCAACTGCTGGGTATTGAAGCCAACCGCCACGCCGAGGCTACCGGCCTTGTTGTGCAGCACGGTCAGGGTATCGCCCTTCGCGTCCGCATATGGCACAACGTTGTAGACCGTTTCGTCGTAGTCCCTGGTCGGCGCGCGATAGGTCTGCCAGTCGGGCAGATCACCCTTGGCCTTGTCGTTGAACGGCGATACCTGCTTCACCGGCGCAGCAAACTTCGCGCCCTGCTCAAGAAACGGCGTACTGAAATTGCTGTGATACAGCGCCTGATATTCCTTCGCATAGTCGCCGTTATTGGTCAGGGTATCGTTGAGGACGAAGCTTGCGCTGCCCGGTTCGGTGACCAGTTCGGTTGCTACCGAGAAATCGACCTTCTTGAATGCCTGCTCTTTCAGCTCGCCACGCAGCGTAATGGCATACGGCGGTTTTTCATCGATGTGCAGAGTGACGGTGCTGGCCGGGATATTGGCGGCGCGACCGTGCAGGGTCAGCAGTTCACCGTTGTCCATGCCGGGATGGCCAACCCACTCGTAACCGCAACGGGTGACCAGTTCATTGAAGCCTTCCAGCCAGCCCAGGCCACCGCGGCCGTTGAGCTCGATGAACGCCGGGTTGACCACGTCCTTGACCGGCGAATCCCAGCCCATGCGCACGTCGCCCACCGAAGCTTGCAACACGTTCATGCCACGAGTCGGCACCACCGAAAGCTTCATCGTGCCGTTATCGATATCGACGATGCTGACGCCCTCCTGACGACCGCCGTGCAGGGTGCGCAGGGTCACGGAAAACGGCTTGGTGGTTTCTACACCGAGCTGTTCACTGGTGATCGTCCAGTTTTTTGCCGGGGTATTGGCGTCGAGCAGAACATAGTCCCAGGCCATGGCGTGGGAAGCGGCAGAGAATGCGCCGAGAGCGACGAGGAGTTTGAGCGGAGTCATGGCAGCAGCCTTTATTGGAGTTGTGCCATTTTTATAGCGCTGCGGAAACGATTCAGCAAGTGCAAAGAAGCTGTGGGAGAAAAGCATTCGCGAGCAGGCTCGCTCCCACAGGGACATCGGGCTTTCACAACATTTGTGAGTCACACCGAAAACTGTGGGAGCGAGCCTGCTCGCGGTGGCAATTTCAAAGACACATCAACGGAAGCGATCAACCTCGGATCGCAGATCCGCCGCCAGTTTCTCCAGCTCTTTAGCGGTGATGGCCAGGTTGGAAACCACCTCACGCTGCTCACTGTTGGCCATGGCAATGCTCTGCAGATTGCTGCTCAGCAACGTCGCGGTGCTGCTTTGCTCCTGAGTGGCGGTGGTGATTGCTGCAAACTGCTGGCCTGCCGAACGGCTCTGCTCATCGATCCGTGCCAGTGCCGAGGCGACATTGGCGTTACGCGACAGGCCTTCCTGCATCAGCACATTGCCCTGCTCCATGGTGCTGATCGCGTTGCCGGTCTCCTGCTGGATGCTGTGAATCATGCTGGAGATTTCGTCGGTGGCCTGACGGGTACGCGAGGCGAGGCTGCGCACTTCGTCCGCCACCACGGCAAAACCGCGGCCCTGTTCACCGGCACGGGCGGCTTCGATCGCAGCGTTGAGCGCCAACAGGTTGGTCTGCTCGGCGATCGAAGTGATCACGCCAACAATGCCGCCGATTTCCTGGGAGCGCTGGCCGAGGGTGTTGATCACCGTGGCGGTGCTGTTCAGCGCACCGGCAATCTGCTCCAGCGACGACGACGCTTCTTCCATCGAGCTGCGACCAATCTGTGTTTGCTGGGCGTTTTCCTGTGCCAGGCGCTGAGTCGCGCCCATGTTGTCAGCGATGTTCAGCGACGTCGCACTGAACTCTTCCACCGCGCCGGCCATGCTGGTGATTTCGCCCGACTGCTGCTCCATGCCTTCATAAGCACCACCGGACAAACCGGACAATGCCTGCGCGCGACTGTTGACCTCTTCCGAGGCGCGGCGGATGTGCTCGACCATGGTCGACAGCGCCTGGCTCATCTGGTTGAACGCGCGGGACAGCTGACCGATTTCGTCGTGGCTCGATACGTTCAGACGCACGCTCAGATCACCGGCACCCAAGGCCTCGGCCTGACGCACCAGATCGCCCAGTGGCGCAAGCTTGCTGCGCAACAGCCAGACCACGGAACCGACCGCGAGCAACATCGCCAGCAGGCTGCCGATCGCCAGTTGCGTACCGACGCTCCAGGTCACCGCGCGGATCTCGGCTTTTGGCATGCTCGCGACCACCGACCACGGGCCACCTTCGAACGGCACGGCGATGCTGTAGAAGTCTTCGCCCTTGTCGCTCCAGAACTCGCCCTTGCCTGGGGTTTTCACCAGGTTATTGATGGTCGGCACGGCTTGATCCAGCGCTTCTACGCCGGCAATCGGCACCAGCCATTTGTTCTGCTCGTCGAGCAGGGCCAGCGAGCCGGTCTGGCCGATGCGGAAGCGCTTGAGATTGGCGAACTGCGCGTTCTGCGCGTCGGTGTAGTCGAAGCCGACATACAGCACGGCGATGATCTTGCCGCCCGCGTCGCGCACCGGGGTGTACTGCGACATGTAGTAGCGCTCGAACAACAGCGAGCGGCCGACATAACTCTGCCCTGCCATCAACTTTGCGTAGGCCGGGTTGGCATGATCGAGCACGGTGCCGATGGCACGGGTGCCGTCCTGCTTGCTGACGTTGGTGCTGACGCGAATGAAGTCTTCGCCGCTGCGCACGAATACCGTGGCCACGCCGGCGGTCATCTGCTTGAACTCGTCAACTTCCTTGAAGTTGTTGTTCAGCACCTCGTTGCCCAGGTGCAGGCCCGGGGTCTGCACGCCGGCCACGGTCACTGGCTGATCGGGGTGCACACTCAGGCCACTGCCGAAGCGTTTTTCGAACAGACCGCTCAAGCGCAGGGTGCTTTCGCGCAGCGTACCGTGGAAGGTACTCAGTTGATCGGCCAGCAGCCGGGCCTCACTGGCCAGATGCTCTTCACGGGTGGCGAGGTTGGCGGAATCCAGCGAACGCAAGGCGAACACCGTACTGCCGCTGATGACTATCGCCAGTATTACAGCGAGGGCGAGGCCCAACTGCGAGGCGATCCGAGCACGAGGTTGAGACATGAACAGCTCCTGGCCGAGCCACCGAATCCTCCTTGATCGCGGTAATTGCCCGGAAAATATTCTAATAATGGGGGTAGCGCGAAACCGGCACGACGGTTCCACATGCTCGTAGTCGGCGGAAAAACCGAATACTTGAGCGCATTGCGTGGGTATGGCGCAGTGGTGGCATTGTGCCGGCTCGAACGTTTCAGCTCAAGCGTGTCACTGCCGGGAGTTGCATGGCGCGGACTTCGCTCTGAAGAAAGTCACTGAGGCGGCGCAAACGTTCACCTCCCGGACGGGTTCTTGGCCACACCAGGTAATAATCAAGACCACTGGCGACCGCTGTCGGCCACGGCAGACTCAAGCGCCCTTGCGCGACGTCTTCGGCAACCATCAGCAAATCACCCATGGACACACCGTAGCCGCGCGCCGCCGCGATCATGCCCAGTTCGAGGGTGTCGAACACCTGACCGCCCTTGAGCGAGACCTGATCGGATAACCCCATGCGCTCCAGCCAACTGCGCCAGTCTCGGCGATCCGGGGTCGGATGCAACAGTTCGGCGCTGCCCAGGCGCGCCACGTCCCAGGGCTGGTCATTGAGAAGGTTCGGCGCGCCAACCGGGATCAATTCTTCGGGAAACAGCAGGCTCGCCTCCCAGTCCGGCGGGAAATGCCCGTCGCTGAGCAACACGGCGCAATCGAACGGCTCATTGTTGAAATCCACCGAATCGATGTCCATCCACGCGCTCGTCAGTTGCACCTCATTGCCCGGCTGCAAGTGGCGGAAGCGGCTCAGCCGCGCCAGCAACCAACGCATGGTCAGGGTTGATGGTGCCTTCATGCGCAGGATGTCGTCCTCGGCGCGCAAGGTGTTGCAGGCGCGCTCGAGGGCGGCAAAGCCTTCGCGGATACCGGGCAACAGCAGCCGGGCCGATTCGGTCAGCTGCAAGTTGCGGCCGCTGCGATGAAACAGCCGGCAGGCGAAATGTTCTTCGAGGGTACGCATGTGCCGACTGACCGCGCTCTGGGTAATCGACAATTCTTCCGCCGCGCGGGTGAACGAGCTGTGTCGCGCTGCCGCTTCGAATGCACGCAGGGCATACAGGGGCGGAAGGCGTCGGGACATACACAAAGCTCCAGTAGCGGGATGCAGCCGGTTCGGCCGAGACGTTTCAGGATGAGTATTAATCATGCCACCCATCCTTTTTATCCCTTTGTGCAACGCCTGCCAAGCGCCGAGAATCGACGCTCTTCTGTTCCCTTTGATATTTGGGTGGTGATGACCATGCGGCATCCTGTGCGTACCGAACTCTGGGCCATTCTGCGGCTGGCGGGGCCGCTGATTGCTTCGCAGTTGGCGCACATGCTGATGGTGCTGACCGACACCCTGATGATGGCGCGCTTGAGTCCAGAAGCGCTGGCCGGTGGCGGCCTCGGTGCGGCCAGCTATTCGTTCGTGTCGATTTTCTGCATCGGCGTGATTGCAGCGGTCGGCACACTGGTGGCGATCCGTCAGGGCGCCGGCGACATCATCGGTGCCGCGCGCCTGACACAGGCCGGACTGTGGCTGGCCTGGCTGATGGCGCTCGGCGCCGGGCTGCTGTTGTGGAACCTCAAACCCGTGTTGCTGCTGTTTGGCCAGACCGAAACCAACGTCAACGCCGCCGGGCAATTCCTCATCGCCCTGCCCTTCGCCTTGCCGGGTTATCTGAGCTTCATGGCCCTGCGCGGTTTCACCAGTGCGATTGGCCGGGCGACGCCAGTGATGGTGATCAGCCTCGCCGGCACGGTGGCCAACTTCCTGCTCAACTACGCGCTGATCACCGGCATGTTCGGCCTGCCGCACCTGGGTCTGACCGGCATCGGTCTGGTCACGGCGATTGTCGCCAACTGCATGGCATTGGCGCTGGCCTGGCACATTCGCCGGCATCCGGCCTATGACGCTTATCCGTTGCGCGTCGGTCTGTCGCGGCCGAACCGGCAATACCTGAAAGAACTCTGGCGCCTGGGCCTGCCGATTGGCGGCACCTATGCGGTGGAGGTCGGGTTGTTCGCTTTCGCTGCGCTGTGCATGGGCACCATGGGCAGCACGCAAATGGGCGCGCACCAAATCGCTCTGCAGATCGTTTCGGTGGCGTTCATGGTCCCGGCCGGGATGTCCTATGCCATCACCATGCGCGTCGGCCAGCACTATGGCGCCGGGCAACTGGTTGATGCGCGGATGTCCGGCCGTGTCGGCATTGCCTTCGGCGCGGTAGTGATGCTCGGCTTTGCCCTGGTGTTCTGGCTGTGGCCGAACCAGTTGGTCGGCCTGTTCCTCGACCATAACGACCCGGCGTTTGCCGAGGTGATCCGTCTGGCGGTGAGCCTGCTGGCAGTAGCGGCGTGGTTCGAGTTGTTCGACGGCACGCAGACGATTGCCATGGGCTGTATCCGCGGGCTCAAGGATGCCAAGACCACCTTCCTGGTCGGCCTGGCTTGCTATTGGCTGATTGGCGCGCCGGCGGCATGGTGGATGGCTTTCCACCTCAATTGGGGGCCGACCGGTGTCTGGTGGGGACTGGCACTGGGGTTGGCGTGCGCGGCAGTGAGCCTGACGCTGGGGTTTGAATGGAAGATGCAGCGGATGATTCGGCGCGAGCCGCAAGCTCAAGGTTTTAACATCCCCCAGGCCGAATGAGGGTTTGCTTTGTGGGAGCGAGCCTGCTCGCGAAGACAGAGTGTCAGGCAGAAAGCATTTAGCTGACAGAGCGCATTCGCGAGCAGGCTCGCTCCCACAGAAGTTTCGGGTTGGCCGCAAAAGCCGTGATCAACCGACGATTTCCAGAGCCGGCTGCTGGCTCGATCCCGACGTCAGGTATTCCACCAGCTCCTCCAGCGGCAACGGCCGGCTGATCAGATAACCCTGCACCTGATCGCAACCGAACCCGCGCAACAAATCCAGCTGCTCCGGCGTCTCGACCCCTTCGGCAACCACTTCCAGGTGCAGGTTGTGCGCGAGGTTGATCATCGCGTGCACCAGTTTGCGGTTCTCTTCGCGTTGTTCCATACCGCCGACAAAACTCTTGTCGATCTTCAGCAAAGTGATCGGCAGGCTGTTGAGGTGCACGAACGAAGAAAAACCGGTGCCGAAATCGTCCAGCGAGAAGCGCACGCCGAGGCGGCCGAGCGCGTCCATGGTCTGCTTGACCAGATCGCTGCGCCGCATCACCGCGGTTTCGGTCAGTTCGAATTCCAGCCACTGTGCTTCCACGCCACGCTCGGCAATCAGACGACTGAGCGTCGGCAGCAACTGGCTGTCCTGAAACTGCCGGAACGACAGGTTGATCGCCATGTGCAGCGGCGGCAGACCCTGCTCGCGCAAAGCCTGCATATCCCGCAGTGCCCGGGCAATCACCCAGTAACCCAACGGCACGATCAATCCGCTTTGTTCGGCCAGTGGCACGAATTCGCTCGGCGGCAGCAGACCGCGTTCCCCATGGCGCCAGCGCACCAGCGCTTCGAGGCCGACGATCTGGCCATCCTCAAGATTCAGGCGTGGCTGGTAATGCAGCTCCAGCTCGTCGCGGCGCAGGGCTCGGCGCAGTTCGCTTTCGAGGTCAGCCATGCTCCGCGCATTGCGGTTGATGCGCTCGTTGAAGATATGAAAGGTGCAGCCCTGCGTGCTCTTGGCCTGCTGCATGGCGATGTGTGCGTGCCACATCAATGGATCGGCACCGCCGTTGGCGCGGGCGTGAGCGATGCCGAGGCTGGAGCCGATCAGCAGGCTCTCACCGTCGACCCAATAAGGTTCGGCCAACGCCTCGGTAATGCGCTCGGCCATCCACTCGGCGCGTTGCGGCGCGCGGCGGGTGTCGATCAGCAAAGCAAATTCATCACTGCCCAGCCGCGCCAGTTGATCGCCGGCCTCCAGCTGACTTTTCAGGCGCGCGACGACTTGCAGGATCAGACGATCGCCAGCCTGATGACCAAGAGCATCATTGGCATGGCGGAAGTTATCGAGATCGAGATGGCCAAGGGCGAGGCCGCGACCGTCGCCTTCGGCAAGACGTGCGGTGAGCAGCGTCTGGAAACCCTGGCGATTGGCGATGCCGGTCAGCGGATCCTGTTCGGCGAGGCGCTGCAGGGTATTTTCCAGCACGCCGCGCTCGCGAACATGGCGCAGACAACGCTGGAGCATGCCAGCGTCGAGGGCGTCGAAGACCAGCCAGTCGCTGACCCCGACCGGCGCGGTGGCCGGTTCATGCTCCAGCAGCAGAACGGTCGGCAGGCTGCAGCGCCCGGGCGCCGGCTGCAATGCCGGCAGGGTCAGCAGCACCGCGTGGCGGTTGTCCTCGAACAGGCGGCTGACCGAATCCCAGTTCGGCGCGCTGATCAGCACCGCCGCGCTCCCCATCGGAGCCAGACACTCACGCAACAACGCTGTCCACGCTGGCTCCTCGGCCAGTAGCAGCAAACGCAAGGGTTCGACAGGCGTAGACAAGCTGACTCCCTAGACTCTGCAATGATGTAGGCGGGGCATTATGCCGGTGTGCTGAACAATGACCAATGCGTTGTCCGATGACAACGGCAGTGAAAGGTTATTTTGTGTCACGAATGAGAACATTAGCCGCAAAATCCCCGCGTATCCTGCGTGAAAGTAACAAAACCGGCAAATCTGTATCGCGTGTTGCGTCACAAGTCGGACAGAGCAGCACAAATCGCTGAGCCTGTTAAAATGCCGGCCCATTTCGTCAACGACTCCCGAATTTTCGTATGTCCCGACTCAATCCCCGGCAGCAAGAAGCCGTGAACTACGTCGGCGGCCCTCTATTGGTGCTCGCCGGTGCTGGCTCCGGCAAGACCAGCGTGATCACGCGCAAGATCGCGCACCTGATCCAGAACTGCGGCATCCGCGCCCAGTACATCGTCGCCATGACCTTTACCAACAAGGCCGCGCGCGAAATGAAAGAGCGCGTCGGCACCCTGTTGCGTGCCGGCGAAGGTCGCGGCCTGACCGTCTGCACCTTCCACAACCTGGGCCTGAACATCATCCGCAAGGAGCATGCGCGGCTGGGCTACAAACCCGGTTTCTCGATCTTCGACGAGACCGACGTCAAAGCCCTGATGACCGACATCATGCAGAAGGAATACGCAGGCGACGACGGCGTCGACGAGATCAAGAACATGATCGGCGCCTGGAAAAACGACCTGATCCTGCCTGCCCAGGCCCTGGAAAACGCGCGCAATCCCAAAGAGCAGACCGCCGCCATCGTCTACACCCACTATCAGCGCACGCTCAAGGCGTTCAACGCGGTGGACTTCGACGACCTGATCCTGCTGCCGGTAAAGCTTTTCGAAGAACACGCCGACATTCTCGAAAAGTGGCAGAACAAGGTGCGTTACCTGCTCGTCGACGAATACCAGGACACCAACGCCAGTCAGTATCTGTTGGTGAAGATGCTCATCGGCAAGCGCAACCAGTTCACCGTGGTGGGCGACGATGACCAGTCGATCTATGCCTGGCGTGGCGCGCGCCCGGAAAACCTGATGCTGCTCAAGGACGACTATCCGTCCTTGAAAGTGGTCATGCTCGAACAGAACTACCGCTCCACCAGCCGCATCCTGCGCTGCGCCAACGTGCTGATCTCGAACAACCCGCACGAATTCGAAAAACAGCTGTGGAGCGAGATGGGCCACGGCGACGAAATCCGCGTGATCCGCTGCCGCAACGAGGACGCCGAAGCCGAGCGCGTGGCCATGGAAATCCTCAGCCTGCATCTGCGCACGGACCGCCCGTACAGCGATTTCGCGATTCTGTATCGCGGTAACTATCAGGCCAAGCTGATCGAGTTGAAGCTGCAACACCACCAGGTGCCGTATCGCCTGAGCGGCGGCAACAGCTTCTTCGGCCGTCAGGAAGTGAAGGACCTGATGGCCTACTTCCGCCTGATCGTAAATCCGGATGACGACAACGCCTTCCTGCGCGTGATCAACGTGCCGCGCCGCGAGATCGGTTCGACCACCCTGGAAAAACTCGGCAACTACGCCACCGAACGCAAAATCTCGATGTACGCCGCCACCGACGAAATTGGCCTGGGCGAACATCTCGACAGCCGCTTCACCGACCGCCTGGCGCGCTTCAAGCGCTTCATGGACAAGGTCCGCGAGCAGTGCGCCGGCGAAGATCCGATTTCGGCGCTGCGCAGCATGGTCATGGACATCGACTACGAGAACTGGCTGCGCACCAACAGCTCCAGCGACAAGGCTGCGGACTACCGCATGGGCAACGTCTGGTTCCTGATCGAGGCATTGAAAAACACCCTGGAGAAGGACGAAGACGGCGAAATGACCGTCGAGGACGCCATCGGCAAACTGGTGCTGCGCGACATGCTCGAGCGCCAGCAGGAAGAGGAGGACGGCGCCGAAGGTGTGCAGATGATGACGCTGCACGCATCCAAAGGGCTGGAATTTCCCTACGTGTTCATCATGGGCATGGAAGAGGAAATCCTCCCGCACCGCTCCAGCATCGAAGCCGACACCATCGAAGAAGAACGTCGCCTGGCCTATGTGGGCATCACCCGTGCCCGCCAGACCCTGGCGTTCACCTTTGCCGCCAAGCGCAAGCAGTACGGCGAAATCATCGACTGCGCGCCGAGCCGCTTCCTGGATGAACTGCCGCCGGACGATCTGGCCTGGGAAGGCAACGACGACACCCCGACTGAAGTCAAAGCCGTGCGCGGAAATAGCGCATTGGCCGATATACGCGCGATGTTAAAGCGCTAGAATCGACTACTTTTTAATCTACCTTCGGCGCCCATCGCGCCAACAGAGGAAGCTGTTGTGGAAGCACTGCACAAAAAAATCCGCGAAGAAGGCATCGTGCTTTCCGATCAGGTCCTGAAAGTCGACGCCTTTCTGAACCACCAGATCGACCCGGCCCTGATGAAGCTGATCGGTGACGAATTCGCCTCGCTGTTCAAGGACTCGGGGATTACCAAGATCGTCACCATCGAAGCTTCGGGCATCGCCCCAGCGATCATGACCGGTCTGAACCTCGGCGTGCCGGTGATCTTCGCCCGCAAGCAACAGTCGCTGACCCTGACTGAAAACCTGCTGTCGGCGACTGTGTACTCGTTCACCAAAAAGACCGAAAGCACCGTGGCCATCTCCCCGCGTCACCTGACCAGCAGCGACCGCGTGCTGATCATCGACGACTTCCTCGCCAACGGTAAGGCCTCGCAAGCGCTGATCTCGATCATCAAACAGGCCGGCGCCACCGTTGCCGGTCTGGGCATCGTCATCGAGAAGTCGTTCCAGGGCGGCCGCGCCGAACTGGACTCGCAGGGCTACCGCGTCGAGTCGCTGGCCCGGGTGAAATCGCTGAAGGATGGCGTCGTTACCTTCATCGAGTAACCAGCAGCACCGAGTTACCCCTGTGGGAGCGAGCCTGCTCGCGAATGCATTGTGTCAGTCACCCTGTTGAGGGAATGACACACCGCTTTCGCGAGCAGGCTCGCTCCCACAGTGGCTTCTGGGGTGGGCAATTATTGCGTGGTGGCTTTCAGACCAGTGAGGAGCAGCCGCTGGAAAAGGTCTTCCTTCAACCCCTCCGGATTCGTCAGCTGCATCCGCTCAAGATGCTCCGGGAACGTTGAGGCCTCCGGCGCATCCAGCGCTGCCTTGCCCAATTCCAGAATCTCGCTCAGCTTGAACTTGCTCTTCAGCCAGTTCAGCGCGCGCAACAGATCCCGTTCGATCGCGGTGAAATCACAACCTAGCGGGTACTCCGGAAACAGGTTCGGGTGCCGCGCGGCAATCGCCTGCAAGCGTTGCGGTGTGTTGTCGGCAAACCGTGGATCAATACGGAAATCCTTCGGCAGCTTGCCGACGTTCTGCGCCTGTTCGATGAGCCCTGGCTGAAAACGTGAGTCGCTGATGTTGAGCAGCGCTTCGATCACTGCCGCGTCGGATTTGCCGCGCAGGTCGGCGATGCCGTACTCGGTGACGACGATGTCGCGCAGATGCCGCGGAATCGTGCAGTGGCCGTATTCCCAGACGATGTTGGAACTGACCTCGCCGGCGGACTCGCGCCAGCTGCGCAGAATCAGAATCGACCGCGCATTGTGCAACGCGTGTGCCTGCGCCACGAAGTTGTACTGCCCGCCGACCCCACTGAGCACCCGTCCGTCTTCCAATTGATCCGCGACACCCGCACCCAGCAACGTCATATTGAACACGGTGTTGATGAAGCGCGCATCAAGGCGCTGCAGACGTTTGAGTTCTTCCTGCCCATACAGCTCGTTGATGTAGCTGATGCGGGTCATGTTGAATTCAAGCAACCTGCTTTGCGGCAACTCGCGCAGCCGTTCATAGAAGCTGCGCGGGCCGAGGAAGAAACCGCCGTGCACGCAGATACCGTCAGGTTGTGCCGCTTCGTCGAGGGTGCCGGCATTGGCCTGTTCCTGCGTCGGCACATCGGGATAGACCTTGCGCCGAACGATCCCGGCATCTGCCAGCACCAGCAGACCGTTGACGAACATCTCGCTGCAACCATAAAGGCCTTTGGCAAAGGGCGCGGTGCCGCCCTCGCGCTGGATCAATTGCGCCCATTGGCTGAGGTTGATGTCATCGAGCAACGCCTGATACCCGGCGTTATCGGCCTGCCGAGCGAGTAACGCAGCAGTCAACGCATCACCCATCGAACCGATACCAATCTGCAGCGTTCCGCCGTCGCGCACCAGCGTACTGGCGTGCAAGCCAATGAAATGATCCTGGAAGCCCACCGGCATATTCGGCGTGGAAAACAGCGTGCTGCTGTCCTTCTCGTCGATCAGCAGATCGAAGGTGTCGATGTCGACTTCAGCATCGCCGGGCATGTACGGCAGATCCGTATGCACCTGGCCGACCAGCACAATGGTCTCCCCCGCCTCGCGGCGCTTGGCGATCATCGGCAACAGGTCAAGGGTGATGTCCGGGTTGCAACTCAGGCTCAGCCGATCGGGATGTTCGCTGTTGCTGGCGAGCAACTGCGCCACCAGGTTCAGGCCTGCTGCGTTGATGTCGCGGGCGGCATGGCTGTAATTACTGCTGACGTAATCCTGCTGCGCCGGCGCGCTGTTGAGCAGGCTGCCGGGCTGCATGAAGAACTGCTGGATACGGATGTTGGCGGGCAGGCTGTCGCGCTGCAGATCGGCGAGGAAATCGAACTCCGGATAATCACCGAACACCCGCTCGACGAAGGGCTCGATAAAGCGCTTCTGCAACCCGTCGCCAAGATTCGGCCGACCGAGGCACAGCGCGGTATAGATCGTCAGCTGCCGCTCGGGCAGCTCCTTGATGCGCCGGTACAGCGCGTTGACGAAGTGATTCGGCTTGCCCAGCCCCAGCGGCAGGCCCATGTGGATGTGCGCCGGCAAGCGCACCAGTACGTCGTCCACCGCCTGTTCGATCGAACACAACTGCACCATCTGAAGCCTCCCGCCCGTTCCGTTGATAGGGGTAGACCGAGATTGACGGGGAATTACTTCCGAGGGAAGGCGATTAAAAAGAAAAAACCGCAAATTTCTCGATAGGCCGAAGCTCAGGCCAGGTTGCGAATACCTACAAAAAATATTAAGCAATAACAATGAATTGTCCGCGCTCAATGAATCGCCTCACAAACTTATCGGTATTTTTCCTACATCGACTCGAATTTAATCACGCACTACTACAGGACGCGTCTGAATTTAAGTTATTTCCGTCCTCGTTAGGATTCATAACGTAACACGTCAAAAACTTATGCCATCAAGGCAAACACTAATTTACGTCAAGGCTCAACTATGGAAATCGACTTCTTAGCACTCCGTCGTGCCCGAGCACACGTTTTAAACTCAACGGCACCCATCTCAACTTTGGCAATTCAAGCGTTCAGTAACTTGAGCGCTGCAAGCAGCGGTTCGCGACCGTGTACCAGCTGCTGTTCACAGTGTTGGCAAGGATGCTGCTACGCGACCTACATGTAAATAAAATTTGGGCGGCACTCGAACCGAGTGGCCGCCCTGACTTGTTAAGGATAAAACATTGAAAAATCCTAAAGATTTTTTAAGTGGAACAATGCCATTTAAACGCGGCTACACTACTGACTGCCCGGTCTGGCCCTACCTGTCTTATTACATCTTCCATATCGAAGAACAATTTCCAAAATCGTGTGAAAACGACGAAACATTTAAATCAACTGTTATCAATGGCTTTGTAACCAACCTTGCAGCCAGACTTACTAACGCCGCCAACAATGTCTTAGTAACGGAAAAAATAATATTTGAAAAGACCACCTGCAGCAAAATGGAGACTTCCGCATATTTCAAATTGATTAGTGAAAACAAAAACTACCTCCTCGACATCATTAGCGCCTACCCCGAACTGGATCGAGTTCTGACCAAACTGTCAAAAAATTTTATTGAATTCACGGCACAGTTAATCCTCGCACTTATCGAAGACAGACAAGATATCAACAAAAAATTTAATATATCGACCGATTCCAAACTTTCCTCCGTTGAGGTTTCATCCAGCGAAACTCACAATGGATCTAGAACCGTTTGCATACTTTCTTTTGATTCTATCAAGATAGTTTATAAACCGAGAAATTTGGAACTTGAGGCCGAAGCATCTGATTTACTGCTGCATTTGAGCAATGCTGCTGGAGATGATTACGAAAACTGGAAATTGCCAAGGTATCTTGTAAAAAAAGAACACGGTTGGTCAGAGCATACACCTCAAACACAGGCAGAAAGCGAAGCCGAAGTTTCATCTTATTTTAAAAGAGCTGGATTTCTTTTGGGGTACTGTACCACCTTTATGGCCGCCGATATTACCTCTGACAATTTGATTGCACATGGCCCAAGCCCTATTCCAATCGATCTCGAAACTATTTTCTACAGCACTCTTAATATTGAAACCATTCCAAAAGAAGTACGCTGGAATGTCACCCAAACAAGCATACTTCCAAATTGGACTTGGAAAGGCACAGACGGTATAGGTGTAGACCTGAGCGCATTAGGTGGACTATCGGAGCAATATGTCAGCTTAAACCTGTATCAACATTTGGAAGACGAGTGTGGACAGAGCCAGTTTGGCATGGACGGAGTGAAAATATTTCCGAACCAAAACGTTTTGCATATCAATGGAAAAGCGGCAAAGCCGTGGGACTACGAAAAAGAAATCATTGAAGGTTTGAACAAATTATTTTCCCTTGTGAATAGTAGTCAGGCTTCAATCCTCAAAATTATTGAATCACTCCGAGGAAGAAGAAATAGGTATATCCCGAGGCCGACTGCCACATATCATTACGCTATCCAATGCTCCTTGCATGCGACCTTGATGCGGTGCACTAAAAAACGTACGGCCTTTTTGGAGAACATTCTTAATAATGACACCGCCCCTGCCATAGGTTTTCTCAACACCGAGATCGCCGCTTGCCTGGATTTAGACGTACCTTTTGCTCAAGGACTGACTGGGTCCCTTGAATTCTTTGAACCAAGATACGACGGCTCTGGGTACCTAGATAGCAATGATTATATAAATGGAATAGATAACAGCCTACAATACGTCCAAACCATGAGCAAAAATAGAGTTGCATTTGAAGAAAAATTGATTGCGAATACTTTATTAGCAATGAAAAATATGTATGAGCATGGAGATAAACTGACGGACCACACATTCAGACAACACGACGACCTGAACGACCCTCGTTATTCAAATGTAGATGAGATCCTTAACAAACTCAGGTCATCATCAGAGATCAATGCGAAGTTGATCAACGAAATGTTAGGCAGTGAAATTTCTACCAATGGACTTTGGCTAGGATTTCATTCATCACCTGGCGGCTACATGGAGTTCTCAGAGTTGGGGGACGATTTCTACTATGGACTGTCCGGCATTCTCTACGGCTGCGTGGTCGCTACAAGCCGCAGGAGCGCAATAGATAAAAACTTGGTAAGCGAACTGCTAAATGCTTGTTACAGCAGAGTAATCCAAAAACTTTCGAACAAAGGTACGCATTTAGGTGGATTTCACTTCGGTTTATCTTCTGCAATTATACCGCTATTGATAAGCCTAGACTATTTTGATGACGAAAGAGAAAACGAACTACTACAACTCTACAAGAGATATGTTGAAGAGGTACTCATTGAGCCTTGGTGGCAAAAATACTTTTGGGGCTCGGACTTTCTATCAGGTATGTTCGGAACTTTAAACGTACTAACTCATCTCTTCAGCCTCACGAAAGACAAACACTTCTCTGATTTAGCGAAATCCTTATACGACAAATTAGAAACAGAACTCACGCCTGTAGCCGGCCGCAAACTAGCGACATTTGATAATGCAGTCACCACGAGAAGCGATGCTTTATTGAGTGGATTGTCCCATGGCATTATGGGGTGTGCATATTCGTTATTCTATTTTAACGATCTGATTGCACAGGACGATTCCGTCAATAATTTATTCTTAGGATTTCTATCTTGGGAGCTCGACCAATATGATGAAACCATCGAAAATTGGCATGACTACAGAAAACGTTCAGCATCAAGTGCAGGCGAGTTTTCATGGAGTCATGGCTTACCAGGAAACTACTTGGCAATAGATTATTTCGCCCAAAACGGGGTACCACTGGCGATTGAGTTCTTGGAGAAGCGCCCACCCAAAACTGTATTTTCTTACTGTGATTTAGAAAAAAGAAAGCGCCCTATTAACGATTCTTTATGTCATGGCGCTTATGGAATTCTAAATATCATTAAAAAGCTTTCACCAGAATCGCTCAATGACCCAAAAATATTTCTATGGTCCAACGTCATCAATCTCAGCGAACAGAGCAGTCGTGAACTTAGAACAAAGACTGCTGATCCTTTAGGTTTGTGGATCGGACGAGTGGGATCGTTAATCGGAGCAATAGGGCTAATCGAACATGATTATGAATTTCCATTCCTTCCCCACCAGATGGAATTCTTAAATTCATGAAAAATAATCTAATACTATGCTGCTTTGGTGTAGGCATTGCGACTCTAACAAGCGCATCACCCTATTTGATTGGCAACTCAATCAATCTGTTTTTGGGAGGCGACAGCTTGTACTTATACACCCTCGCCGGCGCTGCGTTCTTTCTTATTGCCACTCCCCCATTCAAGCTGGCAGCCAACATTTATCTACAAAAAACCGCGTCCAAAACAAGATTTATTCTGAAGAAGGCAATTCTGAATCACCTACTTGGCGGAAGCTTCGGGCATACGCAAAAACCAGGCCAGTGGATCGAACTGGTTGATGGCGACGTCGATGGTTCGATGTATCTGTATCACTCGCTATATTTTGATATTTCGTTGAACTGCAGCATCATTTCCGTTGCGCTTTTCATAACCGCCTTCTACCACCCGCTTTTGGCGCTCGCGCCACTTAGCGGTCTCCTCTATGCTTTAGTTGTATATCTTGCTACTCGAAGAGCCAGTAGGTCCTTATATGATGAGTATGTACAGCATAACACCGTAACAATCGGTGCTATCTGTGAGCATTTATATGATGCAAAACCTTATACAAACAGGGCCAAGCTAGATATAAAAAACATCGAACGCCTCGCTTTTCGCTCAAGCCTCAAAGCATCGACTTTCGAATCAATTTCATGCTCATGTTATCCGGTGGCGATAGTGGTTCTATTATTAGTTTCGGCCCATCTGCTAAGCGCCGGAAATTTCAATATAGGTGCCATTTTTGCCTCAGCCATCTATCTTGAGCGTGTGCTGAGTCCTGCGGCGTCGCTGATATCCATCTACTACTCAAGCAGAGAGGCATCTTACAGACGTAGTCGGATTCGCGGCTATGGACTACAGCACGAGAGGCATTGACCCATGCTTATATGCCTGCAAAAAAATCTGACCGTTTTTGTTCTTTCGGTGATTTGCCTCACGTTAGCAGCCGCATGTCAATTGTTGATACCATCAGTCGTCGCCAAAAGCCTGACGGCTCTCACCACCGGTGCGATTAGCACTGAGGTTTATTTCGTCCTTATCGCTATTTTTTTAACCAAGCTTTCAACGCAGACTCTGGGCAACTCCTTCGCGACGCTCATGGAAGCGAGATCTCGTTTTGTGCTTATCAGTTTCATTGTGCATGATGAGCGGCCCTCTCCATTATGTTCTCGGGTGACAATGATTAAAGAAGATGCTGAGAAAATTGCTTCGGTCATTCATGACGCAATTCATCTCATCGGCTCTTGCATTTTGACATTGTCCGCTGCCTTTATTCTGCTTAGGGAAAACATCTACTTCTTCCTGCCCATCGCTTCAACTATTGTATTGACTTGTGTGCAATTGAGATTTGCCAAGCCTGTAATCCAGCGGCTATATGCAGCAGAAATGTCGAAGGAAGATTTGTACAAGGAATCGCTTATCTACGCGTTTAACTTTTCCAGCGACGGCGAGCAAAGTAAAGCGCAACTCGTAAGAAGCTTTGGATATTTGAAGGGCACAGTACGAGCACGCTACAAATATCAGAAAGCAAGCGCGATCCAATCCTTCTGGCCGGAAATGGCCATCTCGACCGGGACGGTCTCGGTCATTTTTTTCAGCGCCGCTGCCACCCCGGAATTATTTGGCGAGCGTCTTATTGCCTGTCTCGGTTATATCGGAATCTTTACCATGGCCAGCACGAGCTCGATAAGACTCGGGATAGCGATGATCGGCGTGAAGGTTTCAATCGACAGAATCTTCAGAGGGCATCGATATGAATGATCTGTTTATCCAACAAATACGCCTGAAGCCAGACCTTACGGCGGCTGACCTCCTGCATGACCTCTTTCCGCTTGAATTCAGCAGCTCAGTAACTGTGTTTATCGGAGAAAATGGCTCTGGAAAATCCACTTTACTTGAAGCTATTGCCATCAAGTTGGGTTGCAATCCAGAAGGCGGTGGCAGAAATTTCAATTTCTCGACCGAGAACACCCACTCGAAACTGTATGAAACCCTGACGCTCTCAAAAGGCTACCGAAGGGAGAAGGACGTATTTTTCTACAGAGCAGAAACCTTCTACAACTTGAGCACTACGATTCGCAAGCTCGATGCAGAGCCGAGCTTTGATCCTGAAATCAAGACCTATTACGGTGGCGTGGATTTGCATTGCATGTCGCACGGTGAAGCAATGGAGGCGCTCTTCCACCACCGATTCAAAGCCCAGGGACTGTATGTGCTCGACGAGCCGGAAGCATCGTTATCCCCGTTAAGGCAATTGGTGTTTATCAACCGGATAATGGAGCTGTCGCGCGGCGGCGCGCAATTCATCATCGCGACTCACTCTCCCCTCATCATGTCGATCCCGGGCTGTGATCTGAGGCAGATATCCGCAGGGCGTTGCGAGCAAATAGCCGTCGAAGATACTGATGCTTATGCCGTCTACAAAGCCGTGCTCAATTCTGCCGGCGCCTACATCACGAAAAACATGCAGTGACATTGCAGGCACAAAAAAACCGTCCGAAGACGGTTTTTCGTTGAGAGCGTCGCTTACAGACCGGACATCTCTTTGATCGCACCTTTGAGCTCTTCATCGGAGCAATCGGCGCAGGTGCCTTTTGGCGGCATGGCGTTGATGCCGGTGATGGCCTTGGCAAGGATGCCGTCCAGACCACCCTGATGATCGGCCCGCTCCTTCCAGGCTGCCTTGTCGCCGATCTTCGGCGCGCCGAGCAGGCCCGTGCCGTGGCAAGCGTTGCAATGCTTGGCGATCACGTCTTTAGGTGCCTTCGCCCCGCCTCCGCCGCCTGCGGTCGCAGCCACTTCCATACCCTTGCATTCCTGCCCTTGAACACACACCTGGCCGACGGGCTCGATGCGTTTGGCGATGTCGTCATTCGTCGCAGCTTGAGCGCTGACAGCCCAGAGGGCCAGTACGGTTGCTGGTGCAGCCAGCATTTTCATAATTAGGTTCACGCGTTCACCCTCAATGGTGGCTATTCACGCCTGCGGCCACGGTTCGCAGGCGGCGCAAGTATAGCGGCTAGGCCGCTGTACTGAAACAACCCCATGGTTAGAGGGGTCTTGTTGCGCATCGGTAGAACGGTCCGGGTGCCTTCGCCGTAATGGTCTGGCGCCTCTTGCTTAGAAATTCGCCGGCGTCGCTGCGCTGATTAGTCGCGCCGGTACGTCGAACGGATTACGGAAACGATGCGGCTTGGTACTTTCAAAATAGTAGCTGTCGCCAGCTTCGAGGATAAAAGTTTCCAGACCTACCACCAGCTCCAGGCGACCTTCCACCAGAATCCCCGTTTCCTCACCTTCATGGGTGAGCATTTCTTCGCCAGTATCGGCGCCCGGCGGGTAGATTTCGTTGAGGAAGGCGATGGCGCGGCTGGGGTGGGCGCGGCCGACCAGTTTCATGGTCACGGCGCCGTCGGAGATGTCGATCAGCTCGTTGGCCTTGTAGACGATCTGGGTCGGTTGGTCCTGCAGGATCTCTTCGGAAAAGAACTCGACCATGGACATGGGAATGCCGCCGAGCACCTTTCTCAGCGAACTGATCGAAGGACTGACACTGTTCTTTTCGATCATCGAAATGGTGCTGTTGGTGACGCCCGCGCGTTTGGCGAGTTCACGCTGGGAAAGCCCTTTGAGCTTGCGGATCGATTGCAGTCGTTCACCGACGTCCAAGGCGGGAGCCTCCTGATGTTGTAAGAATATTGAGCGTTATCATGGCGACAGCGTTCAGTATTTACAACACTTGGCCCCCGTAGCGGCGTCAACCCTCGGAATAGAGCCTCGGCACCCGACGCAGGTTGCAGAATATCTGGTAAGGGATGGTGTCGGCCCACTTCGCCACCTCGCTGGCGAGGATGTTCTTGCCCCACAACTCGACGTCGGAACCGAGGCCGGCTTCCGGCACATCGGTCAGGTCGATGCAGAGCATGTCCATCGACACGCGCCCCAGCAGGCGGCTGCGTTTGCCGGCCACCAGCACCGGCGTGCCGGTCGGCGCCTGACGCGGGTAGCCGTCAGCGTAACCCATGGCGACCACGCCGATGCGCATGGGTTTGTCGGTGATGAACCTGGCGCCATAGCCAATCGGTTCGCCGGCCGGCAGTTCACGCACGCTGATGACTTTCGATGCGAGGGTCATCACCGGTTGCAGGCGCTCGGCCACTGCGTTGGCTTCTTCGAACGGGGTCGCGCCGTAGAGCATGATGCCCGGGCGTACCCAATCGCTTTTGATTTCTGGCCAGCCGAGCACGGCTGGCGAGTTGCGCAGGCTGACTTCCGCCGCCAAACCCTGACGCGCCGCTTCGAACACTGCCACCTGCTCGGCACTGCTCTGCGCGTGCAATTCATCGGCGCGGGCGAAGTGGCTCATCAGCACGATTTTCGCCACTTTGCCGCTGGCCAGCAGACGCTGGTACGCCGCTGGGTAATCTTTCGGATGCAGGCCGACCCGGTGCATGCCGGAGTCGAGCTTGAGCCACACCGTGATGGGTTTGCTCAGCGCCGCCTGTTCGATCGCTTCGAGCTGCCACCGCGAATGCACCACGCACCAGAAATCATGCTCGACGATCAACGCCAGCTCGTCTGCTTCGAAGAAGCCTTCCAGCAGCAGTACCGGCGAGCGAATCCCGGCAGCGCGCAACTCCAGTGCCTCTTCGATGCAGGCCACGGCAAAACCGTCCGCCTCGGCTGCCAGTGCCTGGGCGCAACGCACCGCGCCATGGCCGTAGGCGTCCGCCTTGATCACCGCAAGCGCTTTGGCGCCAGTGACTTCACGGGCAATTCGGTAGTTGTGACGCAGGGCTTGAAGATCGATCAGGGCACGGGCAGGACGCATGGCGGCAGACTTCTGGGCGGTCATGGAAAGAAAAACCGGCACTGACTGACGGCGTGAACCGCCAACAGCGCCGGGAGAGGGATCTCGGAAACGTTATGGCAGCGCGGCGACGATGGAGATCTCCACCAGTATGCTCGGCTTGGCCATCTTCGCTTCGACGGTGGCGCGGGCGGGCGCGGCGCCTTTCGGCAGCCACTGGTCCCACACTGCGTTCATGCCGGCAAAGTGGGCGTCGATGTCGTTCAGGTAGATCGTCGCCGACAACAGATGCTGCTTGTCCGTCCCGGCCAGATCGAGCAGGCGCTCGATATTGGCGAGCACGTCGCGGGTCTGCTGTTCAATTCCGGCGTCGAAGTCGTCGCCGACCTGCCCGGCCAGATACACGATGCCGTTGTGGCTGACGATCTGACTCATGCGCTCATTGGTGAGCTGGCGCTGGATTGACATGTTTTGCGGACTCCTGGGTCTGGTTGCCGTAACGGGAAATATCGAGGCCTTCGGCGCTGATCTGGGGCTTTTTCTTCGCCATCAGGTCGGCGAGCAAACGGCCGGAACCGCAAGCCATGGTCCAGCCGAGCGTACCGTGACCGGTGTTGAGGAACAGATTCTTGAATGGCGTAGCACCAACGATCGGCGTGCCGTCCGGCGTGGTCGGGCGCAGGCCGGTCCAGAAACTCGCCTCGGCCAGATTGCCGCCCTGAGGATAAAGGTCGTTGACGATCATCTCCAGGGTTTCGCGTCGACGCGGGTTGAGCGACAGGTCGAAACCGGCGATCTCGGCCATGCCACCGACGCGGATGCGGTTGTCGAAACGGGTGATCGCGACCTTGTAGGTCTCGTCGAGAATGGTTGAAGTCGGCGCCATCGCCGGATCGGTGATCGGCACGGTCAGCGAGTAGCCCTTGAGCGGATACACCGGAGCCTTGATGCCCAGCGGCTTGAGCAGTTGCGGCGAGTAGCTGCCGAGTGCCAGCACGTAGCGGTCGGCGGTTTCCAGCTTGCCGTCGATCCACACGCCGTTGATGCGATCACCGGCGTAGTCGAGCTTCTGGATGTCCTGGCCGAAACGGAATTCCACGCCGAGCTTGCGCGCCATTTCGGCGAGACGGGTGGTGAAGATCTGGCAGTCGCCGGTCTGGTCGTTGGGCAAACGCAGCGCGCCGGCGAGAATGTCGGTGACGCCTGCCAGAGCCGGCTCGACGCGGGCAATGCCGGCGCGATCGAGGAGTTCAAACGGCACGCCGGATTCTTTCAGCACGGCGATGTCCTTGGCGGCGTTATCCAGCTGCGCCTGAGTCCGGAACAACTGGGTAGTGCCGAGGCTGCGACCTTCGTACGCAATGCCGGTTTCGGCGCGCAACTCATCGAGGCAGTCACGGCTGTACTCGGACAGACGCACCATGCGCTCCTTGTTCACCGCGTAACGGCTGGCGGTGCAGTTGCGCAGCATTTGCGCCATCCACAGGTACTGATCGATGTCGGCGGTGGCCTTGATCGCCAATGGCGCGTGGCGCTGAAGCAGCCACTTGATCGCCTTGAGCGGCACGCCCGGCGCAGCCCACGGCGAGGCGTAACCCGGCGAGACCTGGCCGGCGTTGGCGAAACTGGTTTCCATGGCCGCAGCAGGCTGCCGGTCCACCACCACCACTTCGAACCCGGCACGGGCCAGATAGTAAGCACTGGCGGTACCGATAACGCCGCTACCCAAGACCATGACGCGCATTTTCAATCCCTCATCGCGGCTTTTCGCCGAACTGTTTGTTAGAGCAATGATGAGCGCAGTGTAAAAAAGAAATGCCAGTGCTTTTCACTATATAAGCGCCTATATTTGGCGACAATTCTCGGCAAAAACCCTTTTCACGGAGGCGCATCCCCTATGCGTACCAACACTCAGACCAAACGTGAGCTGGACAAGATCGACCGCAATATCCTGCGAATCCTGCAGGCGGACGGGCGGATTTCCTTTACCGAACTTGGGGAAAAGGTCGGCCTCTCGACCACGCCATGCACCGAACGCGTGCGGCGCCTGGAGCGCGAAGGAATCATCATGGGCTACAACGCCCGGCTCAATCCGCAGCATTTGAAGGGTAGCCTGCTGGTGTTTGTCGAGATCAGCCTCGATTACAAATCCGGCGACACGTTTGAAGAGTTCAGACGCGCGGTGCTGAAGCTGCCCCATGTGCTGGAGTGCCATTTGGTGTCAGGGGATTTCGACTATCTGGTGAAGGCGCGGATTTCCGAGATGGCCTCCTATCGCAAGCTGCTGGGCGACATTCTGTTGAAGCTGCCGCATGTGCGCGAATCGAAGAGTTACATCGTCATGGAAGAGGTGAAAGAGAGCCTGTGCCTGCCGATTCCGGATTGAAATGTGTGCTGATCCCTTCGCGAGCAGGCTCGCTCCCACAGGAGATGACATTTCTATTGTGGGAGCGAGCCTGCTCGCGAAGAAGTCGACTCGGTCTGAAGTGAACGCAACAGCTAAACCAGCACCTGCCGATTCGCCGCCATGTATTCGAATATCTGCTTCTCCACCCGCGGATGAATCAACTCCACCGGTCGCCGCTCGTTAGGGCACGGCAAGGTCTTGGTGGTGCCGAACAATCGGCAGATCAGCGGTCGCTCTTCATACACCGTGCAGCCATTCGGCCCCAGGTGCACACAGTTGAGTTCTTCCAGCGCCGCGTCCTGCTCGGCGCGGGTCTTGCGCGGCAGTCGTGCCATCTCTTCGGGCGAAGTGGTCACTGGCCCGCAGCAGTCGTGGCAGCCCGGCACGCATTCGAACGTCGGGATCTGCTGACGCAGGGCGCGGATTTTCTGGCTGTTGCAGCTCATCGAAACAGTGACCAAAGTGGCGGGACAACGATTGTGCCGCAAAAGCGCGGATCCAGACACCGCAGACCGACCGATGTTGCCCGCCTTCAGCCGCGCAGCTTATGCTCCGTCAAATTTTCTCGACACTCAGCCGTTGGATGATGCCCATGACCGCCCGCGCCCAGACCACCGCGAGCCAGCCCCACGTTGCCTCTTATTACGCCGCCAGCAGCTTGCCGCAGCGCGACCATCCTGTGCTGCAAGGCGAGGTGGCGGCTGACGTCTGCGTGGTCGGCGGCGGCTTTTCCGGGTTGAACACGGCACTGGAACTGGCCGAGCGCGGCCTCAGCGTAGTGTTGCTGGAAGCGCACAGGATCGGCTGGGGCGCCAGCGGTCGCAATGGCGGGCAGTTGATTCGCGGCGTCGGTCACGGCCTCGATCAGTTCGCCAATGTCATCGGGGCCGACGGCGTGCGCGAGATGAAGCTCATGGGCCTGGAAGCAGTGGAAATCGTCCGCCAGCGCGTCGAGCGTTTCGGCATTGCCTGCGACCTGACCTGGGGCTACTGCGACCTTGCCAACAAGCCTTCCGATCTCGACGGTTTTGCCGAAGACGCTGAAGAACTGCGCAGCCTCGGTTATCGCTACGAAACCCGCCTGTTAAAAGCCAGTGAAATGCACACAGTGGTCGGCTCCAAGCGCTACGTGGGCGGCTTGGTCGACATGGGTTCCGGGCATCTGCACCCGCTGAATCTGGCGCTGGGCGAAGCGGCTGCGGCGCAGCAACTGGGCGTGCAGCTGTTCGAGCGTTCGGCGGTGACGCGCATCGATTACGGCCCCGAAGTGAAAGTGCACACGGCGCAGGGCTCGGTGCGGGCGAAGACTCTGGTGCTGGGCTGCAATGCTTATCTCAACGACTTGAATCCGCAACTGAGCGGAAAGGTTCTGCCCGCCGGCAGCTACATCATCGCCACAGAGCCGCTGAGCGAAGAGCAGGCGCATGACCTGCTGCCGCAGAACATGGCGGTCTGCGATCAACGAGTAGCGCTGGATTACTATCGGCTCTCGGCGGATCGACGCTTGCTGTTCGGTGGTGCCTGCCATTATTCAGGACGTGATCCGAAAGACATCGGGGCTTATATGCAGCCGAAGATGCTTGAAGTGTTCCCGCAACTGGCCGGGGTGAAAATTGACTATCAATGGGGCGGGATGATCGGCATCGGCGCCAACCGCTTGCCGCAGATCGGCCGGCTCGCCGACCAGCCGAACGTGTATTACGCCCAGGCCTATTCCGGACATGGGGTGAATGCCACGCACCTGGCCGGCAAGCTGCTGGCCGAGGCGATCAGCGGGCAGCATGGCGGTGGCTTTGATCTGTTCGCCAAGGTGCCGCACATCACCTTCCCCGGTGGCAAGCATTTGCGCTCGCCGCTGTTGGCGCTGGGAATGTTGTGGCATCGGCTTAAAGAGTTGGTCTGACAGAGTTGCGGTGGCTTTAAGGGCCCTATCGCGAGCAGGCTCACTCCTACAGTTGAAATGAGTTTGCCCTGTAGGAGTGAGCCTGCTCGCGATGAGGCCCGCAAGAACGATACAGATCTCAGATCCGCCAGAACGGCTTCAACCCCTCCTCCCGCGCCTGCTCACGGGTCAGCCCGATATCCTTGAGCTGATCCGCCGTCAGCGCCAGCAACGCCTTGCGCGTGTGCAGACGCTGCCAGAACAGACCCCAGCGACTCAGGCCGGACGGCGCGTTACGCAGCTGATTACGCGCGTTGTCCTTCTGCCCTGCCGCCAGTTCCTGACTGTGTAACGTCAGCCGCACATCGCTCAAGCCGTTCATTTTCGTCGCTCCTGTTTACTTGGGTAGCCAGAGATTCCATGATGCGCGGGCCGGCAAAACCATTACAGACTCAACGAACCTGTATTAACTCCATACAGATTTGCCGATTCGCTGACTGAATGATCGTTTTTTACCGCATCTGTACTGGTTTTCATCACTGCACACCGAGACCACCATGACTCTGTATGTAAACCTCGCCGAATTGCTCGGCACCCGCATCGAACAGGGCTTCTATCGCCCCGGCGATCGCTTGCCGTCAGTGCGTGCACTGAGCGTTGAACACGGAGTCAGTCTGAGCACGGTGCAGCAGGCCTATCGCGTGCTCGAAGACAGCGGTCTGGCCACGCCAAAACCCAAGTCCGGCTATTTCGTGCCCGTTGGCCGCGAACTGCCGGAATTGCCGGCAATCGGCCGCCCGGCGCAACGGCCGGTGGAGATTTCGCAGTGGGATCAGGTGCTGGAATTGATTCGCGCCGTACCGCGCAAAGACGTTGTGCAGTTGGGCCGCGGCATGCCCGATGTCGGCTCGCCGACCATGAAACCATTGCTGCGTGGACTGGCACGGATCAGTCGGCGGCAGGACATGCCCGGTCTGTATTACGACAACATCCACGGCAACCTCGAACTGCGCGAACAGATCGCACGCCTGATGCTTGATTCCGGCTGTCAGTTGAGCGCCAGCGATCTGGTGATCACCACTGGCTGCCACGAAGCGCTGTCCACCAGCATCCACGCGATCTGCGAGCCGGGCGACATCGTCGCGGTGGACTCGCCGAGCTTCCACGGCGCCATGCAGACCCTCAAAGGCCTGGGCATGAAAGCCCTGGAAATCCCCACCGACCCGCTCACCGGTATCAGCCTCGACGCGCTTGAACTGGCCTTGGAACAGTGGCCGATCAAGGCCATTCAGCTCACGCCCAACTGCAACAACCCCCTCGGCTACGTCATGCCCGAGTCGCGCAAGCGCGCCCTGTTGACGCTGGCCCAGCGTTTCGACGTGGCGATCATCGAAGACGATGTGTATGGCGAACTGGCCTACACCTACCCGCGCCCACGTACGATCAAATCCTTCGATGAAGACGGCCGCGTATTGCTCTGCAGCTCGTTCTCCAAGACTCTGGCGCCGGGGCTGCGCATCGGCTGGGTGGCGCCGGGCCGGTATCTGGAGCGGGTGCTGCACATGAAATACATCAGCACTGGATCCACCGCGCCACAACCGCAGATCGCCATTGCCGAATTCATCAAGGCCGGCCATTTCGAGCCGCACCTGCGGCGCATGCGCATGCAGTACCAGCGCAATCGTGACGCGATGATCGACTGGGTAACCCGCTACTTTCCCGCCGGCACACGCGCCAGTCGCCCGCAGGGCAGCTTCATGCTCTGGGTGGAACTGCCGGACGGTTTCGACACGCTGAAACTGAATCGCGCGCTGCACGATCAGGGCGTACAGATTGCCGTCGGCAGCATCTTTTCCGCCTCGGGCAAATACCGCAATTGTCTGCGGATGAACTACGCTGCCAAACCAACAGCGCAGATCGAAGAGGCGGTGCGCAAGGTCGGTGCCGCGGCAATCAAATTACTCGCTGAGACCGACTGACCTTTTTTGTCAGCCCGGCGTCCAAAATGCCGACCTCAACCGCCAACCGGAACGATCCTACGTGAGCTTCAGACAGCCCCTACTCGCTTTACTGATACTCGCCTCGTTCCTCAGCGGCTGCGCCAGCCTTGATGTACCGCGCGAACCGAGCCAGGCCCTGCCGGCGTCGGAATCGAGTTTCGGCCGCTCGATCCAGGCGCAGGCCGCGCCCTATAAGGGGCAGTCCGGGTTTCGCCTGCTCTCCGACAGCGGCGAGGCATTTACCGCCAGGGCCGAGCTGATTCGTCACGCCCAGGTCAGCCTCGATTTGCAGTACTACATCGTCCACGACGGCATCAGCACGCGGATGCTGGTGGAGGAAGTGCTTAAGGCTGCCGACCGTGGCGTGCGTGTGCGCATCCTGCTCGATGACACCACCAGCGACGGCCTCGACCAGATCATCGCCACCCTGGCGGCGCATCCGCAGATTCAGATTCGCTTGTTCAATCCGTTGCACCTGGGACGCAGCACCGGCGTCACGCGTGCGGCCGGGCGACTGTTCAATCTGTCTGTGCAGCATCGGCGCATGCACAACAAGTTGTGGCTGGCGGACAACAGCGCGGCCATCGTCGGCGGGCGCAATCTGGGCGACGAGTATTTCGACGCCGAACCCAACCTGAATTTCACCGACATCGACATGCTCAGCATCGGCCCGGTGGCCGAGCAACTCGGGCACAGTTTCGATCAGTACTGGAACAGTGCGCTGAGCAAGCCGATCGACGAATTCCTCTCCAGCCAGCCGACCGCCGCCGACCTGGAAAACACGCGCACGCGCCTGGAAGAGTCGCTGGAAGAAACCCGCAGGCAGAACCACGCGCTGTATCAGCAGTTGATGAAGTTCACCACCGACCCGCGCATGGACATCTGGCGCAAAGAGCTGATCTGGGCCTGGAACCAGGCGTTGTGGGATGCGCCGAGCAAGGTTCTGTCCAAGGGCGAACCTGATCCGCACCTGCTGCTGACCACACAACTGGCGCCGGAACTGACCGGTGTCAGCAAAGAGCTGATCATGATTTCCGCGTATTTCGTGCCGGGTCAGCCGGGGCTGGTCTACCTGACCGGGCGCGCCGATGCCGGGGTCTCCGTGAGCCTGTTGACCAATTCGCTGGAGGCCACCGACGTGCCGGCGGTGCATGGCGGCTACGCGCCCTATCGCAAGGCGTTGCTGGAACACGGGGTGAAACTCTATGAACTGCGGCGCCAGCCTGGGGATAACTATGGCAGCGGTCCGCGAGTGTTCTACAGCCGCTCGTATCGCGGCTCGGATTCCAGCCTGCACAGCAAGGCGATGATTTTCGATCGGCGCAAATCGTTTATCGGCTCGTTCAATTTCGACCCGCGCTCGGTGCTGTGGAACACCGAAGTCGGCATTCTGGTCGACAGCCCGGAACTGGCCGAGCACGTCCGCGCACTGGCGCTGCAAGGCATGGCGCCGACCCTGAGTTATCAGGCGAAGCTTAAGGACGGCAAGGTCGTCTGGGTCACGGAGGACAACGGTCAGATGCATACTCTGACCAAGGAACCGGGGAGCTGGTGGCGGCGTTTCAACTCGTGGTTCAGCACCAGCGTCGGCCTGGAGCGGATGCTGTAAGTCCGTCTGTTGGTGATCCCTTGTGGGAGCGAGCCTGCTCGCAAAAACGGTTTCACATCCAGAAATGAGCTGACCGGTGCACCGCTTTCGCGAGCAGGCTCGCTCCCACAGGAGTGCGCTCAGGCAGCTTCTGCCGTTGTGCCAAATGCCCCCTGGCGCAACAACAAAAGCACCAATCCAAACGCGCCCGCCGCCATCAACAGCGGCAATGCATGCCCATTGATCCACTGACTGCCTGCCCCCGCCGCCAACGGCCCGACCAGACAACCGACACCCCACAACTGCGCGATATGCGCATTGGCGCGCACCAGCGCATCGTCACGGTAACGCTCGCCAATCAGGATCAGCGACAGGGTAAACAAGCCGCCGGCACTGGCACCGAACAGCACCCACAGCGGCCAGATCAGCAGCGTGTCGAGCAACACTGGAATGGCCAGACTCGACAGCATCAACACCACCGCGCACCCGGCAAACAGCGTGCGCCGCGACAGGTAATCAGCCAATGCGCCGATCGGCAGTTGCAACAACGCATCGCCGACCACCACGGTGCTGACCATGGCCAAGGCGATTTCGGCGGTGAACCCCTGTTGCAGGCAGTACACCGGCAGCAACGTCAGGATCATCGCCTCGAACGCGGCGAACAACGACACTGCCCAGGCAATCGCCGGCAACTCCCGGGCAAAGCCCCACAGATCGCCAAATGTCACGCTGTAGGCCTCACTGCTCGGCGCGCCGCTGCGACCCAAGAGCAGGAAGGGCGAGACCGTCAGCAGACCCACCCCGACCCAAAAACCGTAATCATGCTCGGTGCCCAGCGCGCCCAGCAGCAATGGACCGGACAGTTGGCTCAGCGCATAGCTGCTGCCATACAGCGCTACCAGACGCCCGCGCCACTTTTCGACAACCAGCTGATTGATCCAGCTCTCGCCAAGGATGAACACGATGGTCAGGATCACGCCGATCAGCAGCCGCAGCAGCAACCAGATCGGATAACTCGGCAGCAATGCCAGTAAACCGATCGACAATGCCCCGGCCCACAGGCACAGACGCATCAGGTTAGCGGTGCCGAAATACGCAGCGAGATGGCTGGAAATCTTCGCACCCAGCAGCACACCGATCGCCGGCATCGCCGCCATCACACCGATGGCGAATGAGCCGTAACCCCAGCCCTCCAGACGCAACGATACCAGCGGCATGCTGACCCCCAGGGCCAGGCCGACACTCAAGACAGACGCCAACACGGCGAAATACGTCGCCCACCGCATGTTCCACGCTCCTGTGGATATTTTTATATGCACCACAAAACCAGTGTGGGAGCGAGCCTGCTCGCGAATACGGTTTCACATTCAGCAGGTCTGCTGACTGATACACCGCTTTCGCGAGCAGGCTCGCTCCCACAGGGGATCTCTGTATGGTCGGGAGCCTATCTACTCAGGCCCCTTAATGCATTACAGCTTGATCCACGTCGCCTTCAGCTCGGTGTACTTGTCGAAGGCGTGCAGCGATTTGTCGCGACCGTTGCCCGACTGTTTGAAGCCACCGAACGGCGCAGTCATGTCGCCGCCGTCGTACTGGTTGACCCACACACTGCCGGCGCGCAGGGCCTTGGCGGTCAGGTGTGCCTTGGAGATGTCCTGGGTCCACACCGCTGCGGCCAGGCCGTATGGCGTGTCGTTGGCGATCTGGATGGCTTCTTCGGCGGTATCGAAAGCGATCACCGACAACACTGGGCCGAAGATCTCTTCCTGGGCAATCTTCATCGCATTGCTCACGCCGTCGAAAATGGTCGGCTCAACGTAAGTGCCACCGGTTTCCTGGAGGATCCGCTTGCCGCCGGCGACCAGTTTGGCGCCATCGCTGTGGCCGGATTCGATGTACGACAACACGGTGTTCATCTGCTGGGTATCGACCAGCGCACCGACGTTGGTCGCCGGGTCCAGCGGATTGCCGGGTTTCCAGGTTTTCAGCGCCTCGATCACCATCGGCAGGAATTTGTCCTTGATCGAACGCTCGACCAGCAGACGCGAACCGGCGGTGCACACTTCGCCCTGGTTGAAAGCGATGGCGCTGGCGGCAGATTCGGCGGCGGCCTGCAGGTCGGGCGCATCGGCGAAGACGATATTCGGGCTCTTGCCGCCCGCTTCCAGCCAGACGCGTTTCATGTTCGATTCGCCGGCGTAGACCATCAGTTGCTTGGCGATCTTCGTCGAACCGGTGAACACCAGCGTGTCGACGTCATTGTGCAGTCCCAGCGCCTTGCCGACGGTATGACCATAGCCCGGCAGCACGTTGAGCACGCCTTTCGGAATACCGGCTTCAATGGCCAGTGCAGCGATACGGATGGCGGTCAGCGGCGATTTTTCCGACGGCTTGAGGATTACCGAGTTACCGGTCGACAACGCCGGGCCGAGCTTCCAGCAGGCCATCATCAACGGGAAATTCCACGGTACGATAGCGCCGACCACGCCTACCGGCTCGCGAGTCACCAGACCGAGTTGATCATGCGGGGTAGCGGCGACTTCGTCGTAGATCTTGTCGATCGCTTCGCCGCTCCAGCTCAGCGCCTGCGCCGCGCCCGGCACGTCGATATACAGCGAATCGCTGATCGGCTTGCCCATGTCGAGGGTTTCCAGCAGCGCCAGTTCTTCGGCGTGCTGTTTCAGCAGACTGGCGAAGCGGATCATGGTGGCTTTGCGTTTGGTCGGCGCCAGGCGCGACCAGACACCGGAATTGAAAGTAGCGCGGGCGTTTTCTACGGCACGGTCGGCGTCGGCAGCGTCACAGCTGGCGATCTTGCCAAGCAGACGGCCATCGACCGGGCTGATGCATTCGAAGGTTTCGCCGGAGACGGCGTCGGTGTATTCGCCATTCAGGAAGGCGCGGCCTTCGATTTGCAGATCGCGGGCGCGTTGTTCCCAGTCGGCACGAGTCAGGGTTGTCATTCGGGTGTCCTCCTCTTATTGAATACAAGCACCGCAAGCGCTGCGGCGCTGTTCAAGAATTCTGCCCGGCCAGCCTGCACTTTCGGCCCAAGGCACCCGCCACCCTAAACCAGCGGCCGGGTTTGTTTCAATATATTTGACATAAGCTGGCCATACAGCCTTGCGGTGTTCATTTTAATAAACATAGACTTCGGCTCATTCCAGCCCACGCGTCGTCATCAGCGGAGAAAACAACAATGAACATCCACAACGTCGTCGACATCAGCCTCGCCAGCAGCGAAGCCGAGCGCTATCGCCCGGACCCGACGAAAGTGCTCAAGGGCGACCCTGAGCAAGCGGTGTTCCATCAATACGACAGCCCTTGTGGGCAAATGGGCGTGGGAGTGTGGGAAGGCGCGGTGGGTCAGTGGACGGTGAATTACACCGAGCATGAATACTGCGAGATTTTGCAGGGGGTTTCGGTACTGCGTGACAGCGATGGCAATGCCAAGACCTTGCGGGTTGGCGACCGGTTTGTAATTCCGGCGGGGTTTCGTGGTACCTGGGAAGTGCTGGAGGCTTGCCGCAAGGTTTATGTGATTTTCGAACAGAAGGCTTGAATTTTCGCGCTGACCTTACCGGCCCCTTCGCGAGCAGACTCGCTCCCACATTCGAACGCATTCCATTGTGGGAGCGAGCCTGCTCGCGAAGGCGCCAGGGCAGGCAACGCCAAATCCAAGACCAAAAAAAAGGCCCGCATCTCACGATACGGGCCTTTTTCGCAGTCAGGAAAAATCAATTACTTGATTTTGCCTTCCTTGTACATCACGTGCTTGCGAACAACCGGATCATATTTCTTGATCTCGATTTTGTCCGGGGTAGTACGCTTGTTCTTGTCGGTAGTGTAGAAGTGACCAGTACCGGCGCTCGAGATCAAACGAATCAATTCACGCATGATTAGCTCCCTTAAACCTTGCCGTCGCGACGCAGCTCGGCCAGCACAACGCTGATGCCACGCTTGTCGATGATACGCATGCCTTTGGCGGAAACGCGCAGGCGTACGAAACGTTTCTCTTCTTCAACCCAGAAGCGGTGATGCTGCAGGTTCGGCAGGAAACGACGACGGGTTTTGTTGTTTGCGTGGGAAATGTTGTTCCCAGTCACCGGACCCTTACCGGTAACTTGACATACTCTAGACATGCCTCAGCCCTCTAAAACCACATGCCCAACCCGGCATGGGTTGGCCGCTTAATCTCTAGTCATTGTGGCGCCAGGCGCCGCGATTCTTTAGAGGTCTTACCGGCTACACCTACAAGCGAAGGAACCGGGCCCCTAGAAAAGAGCGCTGCTTTATACCAGAAAGACCACGGAGCAACAACTTTCCGTGTGGAAAGAATGGCTAAAAAGCCGCTTTTTCCGGCTGAAAGCGCTTTGGGCAAAGGCTGCCGGCAATTTTTACCATTCGTCGAAGAAAACCGATCATACCCGCGATCGGGACTTTTCCCATCGCCTCTTCCGACAAATCCTCAGCCGCGCAGCCCCGAAAATGCAAAAAGGGGATAGTCATTTGCAATCGCGACCACTAGGGTAGACCTTTTCCAGACTGCACTTGCAGATGGGCCTTCGATCTGTAAAGGAAGCCGACCATGCGCCTCGCTGCCCTCCCCCTGCTATTCGCCCCGCTGTTACTGAGTCCACTGGCCCAGGCCGCCGCCCTGAGCGTCTGCACCGAGGCCAGCCCCGAAGGGTTCGACGTGGTGCAATACAACTCGTTGACCACCACCAACGCCTCGGCGGACGTGCTGATGAATCGCCTGGTGGACTTTGACACCGCCAGCGGCAAGGTCGTCCCTAGCCTGGCCGACAGCTGGGAAGTCAGCACTGACGGCCTTACCTACGTGTTCAAGCTGCACCCGCAGGTGAAGTTCCACAGCACCGACTACTTCAAGCCGACCCGCGAACTGACTGCCGAAGACGTCAAATTCAGCTTCGACCGCATGCTCGACCCGGCCAACCCGTGGCACAAAGTCGCCCAGAGCGGCTTCCCACACGCCCAGTCGATGCAGCTGCCGAGCCTGATCAAGAAGATCGACGCGCTGGATCCGCTGACCGTGCGTTTCACCCTCGACCACCCGGACTCGACGTTCCTCGCGACCCTGAGCATGGGTTTCGCCTCCATTTATTCTGCTGAATACGCCGACAAGCTGCTGAAGGCCGATGCCACCGACAAGCTCAACAGCCAGCCGGTCGGCACCGGTCCGTTCGTGTTCACCCGGTTCCAGAAAGACGCCTCGATCCGCTACAAGGCCAACCCGGACTACTTCCGTGGCAAGCCTGCGGTGGACCCACTGATTTTCGCCATCACTCCGGACGCCAACGTGCGCCTGCAAAAGCTGCGGCGCAACGAGTGCCAGATTGCCCTGTCGCCAAAACCGCTGGACGTACAGGCCGCGAAGCAGGAGCCGACGCTGAAAGTCGAAAAAACTGACGCGTTCATGACCGCATTCGTTGGCATCAACAGCCAGCATCCGCCGCTGGACAAACCGGAAGTGCGCCAGGCGATCAACCTCGCGTTCGACAAGGCCAACTACCTCAAGGCTGTATTCGAAGACACCGCCGAAGCCGCCAACGGTCCATATCCGCCGAACACCTGGAGCTACGCGAAGAACCTGCCGGGTTACGCCCACGACGTGAACAAGGCCAAGGCCCTGCTGGCCAAGGCCGGATTGAAGGACGGTTTCCAGACCACCATCTGGACCCGCCCGTCCGGCAGCCTGCTGAACCCGAATCCGAGCCTCGGCGCACAACTGCTGCAATCGGATCTGGCGGAAATCGGCATTCAGGCAGAAATCCGCGTGATCGAATGGGGCGAGCTGATTCGTCGCGCCAAGGCTGGCGAACATGACCTGCTGTTCATGGGCTGGGCTGGCGACAACGGCGACCCGGACAACTTCCTGACCCCGCAGTTTTCCTGCGCGGCGGTGAAGTCCGGCACCAACTTCGCCCGCTATTGCAATGCCGATCTGGACAAACTGATCAGCGCCGGCAAGACCACCAGCGAGCAAGGCGTACGCACCAAGCTCTACGAACAGGCACAGGCGCAGATCCAGCAGCAGGCGTTGTGGCTGCCGCTGGCGCATCCTACGGCGTATGCGCTGACGCGTAAGGACGTTCAGGGTTACTCGGTCTCCCCGTTCGGTCGGCAAGACTATTCCAAAGTCACCCTCAAATAACCCGCCACAACACAAAACCTGTTGGAGCTGGCTTGCCAGCGATAGCGGACTGACAGCCAACATTGTGCTGAATGTGCCGCCGACATCGCTGGCAAGCCAGCTCCCACAGGGTTTTGCATTCTCCCCTCGGATCTACATCCAGCCACACTCCGCCATCGACAACGGCTCGCCATCGCCAACGATGAAGTGATCGAGCACCCGCACATCGATCAACTCCAAAGCCTTCTGCAAGCGTTTGGTCAATAATCGATCAGCCTGACTCGGATCGCTGTTCCCCGACGGATGGTTGTGGCACAGGATCACCGCCGCCGCGTTGTTGGCCAGGGAACGTTTCACGACTTCCCGGGGATGCACGGCGGTGTTGTCGATCGAGCCGCGAAACAGCGTCTCGAAGGTCAGCACCTGATGTTTGGAGTCGAGAAACAGGCAACCGAACACCTCGTGCGGTTCGTGGCGCAGCATGGCTTTGAGGTAATCACGTACGACCTGCGGGTTTTCCAGCGCCGTTTTCTGGCGCATGCGCTCGGCCAGGTGTCGCCGGCCCATTTCCAGCACGGCCTGCAATTGGGCGAACTTCGCCGGGCCCAGGCCCAATTGCTCACTGAACGTTGCGAGATCGGCCTCAAGCAAGGCTCGCAAGCTGCCGAACTGACCCAACAGGTGTCTCGCGACATCCACCGCGCTTTTGCCGGATACACCCGTGCGCAGAAAAATCGCCAGCAATTCGGCATCGGAAAGACTTCCCGAGCCCTGTTCCAACAGCTTCTCCCGCGGCCTTTCAGCCGCCGGCCAATCGCGAATACTCATACACCTTCCTTGTCTGTGGGCGCCGCTGTTCCGTAGCGGTCGCTGTGATATCGTAGCCCATCTTTTTTGCGGGCGAATTCACTCTGGGGAGGGGGTTTCGCCACGTATGTCACCAACGAAATGTAAAGGCAGACCTATGCAGCGGCTGTATCGGAAACGCATCGTTCTGGGCGTCGGCGGCGGCATTGCTGCCTACAAGAGCGCCGACCTTGTGCGCCGCCTGATCGACCAGGGCGCCGAAGTGCGCGTGGTCATGACCCGCGGCGGCAGCGAATTCATCACCCCGCTGACCATGCAGGCCCTGTCCGGCCACCCGGTTCACCTGGACTTGCTCGACCCGGCTGCTGAAGCCGCAATGGGCCACATCGAACTGGCCAAATGGGCCGATCTGGTGCTGATCGCCCCGGCGACCGCCGACTTGTTGGCCCGTCTGGCCCAAGGCATTGCCAACGACCTGCTGACCACGCTGGTGCTGGCCACCGACGCCATCGTCGCGGTCGCCCCGGCCATGAACCAGGCCATGTGGCGCGACCCGGCGACCCAGGCCAACCTGCAACTCCTTGAAAGCCGTGGCCTGAAGACCTTCGGCCCGGCCTCCGGCAGCCAGGCCTGCGGCGACGTCGGCATGGGCCGCATGATGGAAGCCACCGATCTGGCCCAACTCGCAGCGGACTGCTTCCAGCGTCAGGCGCTGACCGGCAAGCACGTGGTCATCACCGCCGGCCCGACCCAGGAAAACATCGACCCGGTGCGCTACATCACCAACCACAGCTCCGGCAAAATGGGTTTCGCCCTGGCGGAAGCGGCGGTGGAAGCCGGCGCCCGCGTCACGCTGATCAGCGGCCCGGTGCATTTGCCGACGCCGGATCGCGTCACCCGCATCGACGTGGTCAGCGCCCGCGACATGCTCGCCGCGTGTGAAGCCGCGATCCCTTGCGACATCTTCATCGCCTCGGCGGCGGTCGCGGACTACCGTCCGGAAGTCGTCGCCCCGCAAAAATTGAAGAAAGACCCTACGAGCGGCGACGGCTTCGTCCTGCAAATGGTGCGTAACCCGGACATCCTGGCCACCATCGCGACCCGTCCCGACCGTCCGTTCAGTGTCGGCTTCGCCGCCGAGACCGAACACCTGCTCGACTACGCTGCACGCAAGCTGAAGGACAAGAATCTCGATCTGATCGTCGCCAACGACGTCGCCAACCCGAGCATCGGTTTCAACAGCGAAGAAAACGCCTGCAGCGTCATCGACCGTGAGCTGCACGCCACGGTTTTCGCCCAGACCAGCAAGAGCAAGATCGCTCGCCAACTGGTCACTTTTATCGCCGAACGTCTGAACCAGGTTTAATTTACATGCACGCTTTGCAAGCCAAGATCCTCGATCCACGCATCGGTACCGAGTTCCCGCTGCCGCAATACGCCACTCCAGGCTCCGCCGGCCTCGACCTGCGCGCCATGCTGGAACAGAACATCGTGATCAAACCGGGTGAAACCGTGCTGATCCCCACCGGCCTGTCGGTGTACATCGGCGACCCGAACCTCGCGGCATTGATCCTGCCGCGCTCGGGCATGGGCCACAAACACGGCATCGTTCTCGGCAACCTGGTCGGCCTGATCGACTCCGATTATCAGGGTCCGCTGATGGTCTCCTGCTGGAACCGCGGCCAGAGCGACTTCACCATGCCCGTCGGCGAACGTCTGGCGCAACTGGTGCTGGTACCGGTGGTACAAGCGCATTTCGAAATGGTCGAGGAATTCGTCGAAACCGAACGCGGCACCGGCGGCTTCGGGCATACCGGCACCAAATAGCGCAAAGACACTATTGTGGCGAGGGAGCTTGCTCCCGCTGGGCTGCGCAGCAGACCCAAAATCTTGTGGGCGCTGCGCACCCAAGCGGGAGCAATCTCCCTCGCCACATAATTTGTGCAATGGGTGGCGCACGGTTAAGCGCACAAAATCAAGGTATTGCCGGTCGCAAGCCCGGTCAGCCGGGGCGTCATGGCCCTTTCATAGCACGAACTCTCTGTGGAAAACGCCGTCATACCCTTCAGTTTGAGCCTGCCGTCGAACATTTCGTCGGTCTGTCCCGCCCTTTTCGAGATGGAGCATGTCCACAGATGAGCACCCCCGCCAAGATCGCCCCGAAGCTGCCTGACAGCATTTTCCGCGCTTACGACATTCGTGGCACCGTGCCGGAATACCTCAACGGTGAAACCGCTTACTGGATCGGTCGCGCCATCGGCTCGCAAAGCCTGGCCCAGGGCGAACCGAACGTGTCGGTCGGTCGCGACGGCCGCCTGTCCGGCCCGGAACTGGTTGCGGAACTCATTCGCGGTATCGCCGAGAGCGGTTGCCACGTCAGCGATGTCGGTCTGGTACCGACGCCGGCGCTGTACTACGCCGCCAACGTGCTGGCCGGCAAGTCCGGGGTGATGCTCACCGGCAGCCACAACCCGTCCAACTACAACGGCTTCAAGATCGTGATCGCCGGCGACACCCTCGCCAACGAACAGATTCAAGTGCTGCATGAGCGCATCAAGAACAACGATCTGAGCACTGGTCAGGGCAGCGTCACCCAGGTCGAAATCCTCGATCGCTACAACACCGAAATCGTCCAGGACATCAAACTGGCCCGGCGCCTGAAGGTCGTGGTCGACTGCGGCAACGGTGCGGCCGGCGTCATCGCTCCGCAGTTGATCGAAGCGCTGAACTGCGAAGTCATTCCGCTGTTCTGCGAAGTCGACGGCAACTTCCCGAACCATCACCCGGATCCGGGCAAACCGGAAAACCTCGTCGACCTGATCGCCAAGGTCAAAGAGACCAACGCTGATATCGGCCTGGCCTTCGACGGCGACGGCGACCGCGTAGGCGTGGTGACCAACACCGGCAGCATCGTTTACCCGGATCGTCTGCTGATGCTGTTCGCCCGCGATGTGGTGGCACGCAACCCGGACGCGGAGATCATCTTCGACGTCAAATGCACCCGTCGCCTGGTGCCGCTGATCAAGGAATACGGCGGTCGGCCGCTAATGTGGAAGACTGGTCACTCGTTGATCAAAAAGAAAATGAAACAATCCGGCGCGCTGTTGGCCGGCGAAATGAGCGGGCATATCTTCTTCAAGGAACGCTGGTTCGGTTTCGACGACGGCATCTACAGCGCCGCGCGTCTGCTGGAGATCCTCAGCAAGGAAAAATCCACCGCGGAAGAGCTGTTCGCGACCTTCCCGAACGATATTTCTACGCCGGAAATCAATATCCATGTGACCGAAGAGAGCAAATTCAGCATCATTGATGCACTGCACGATGCTCAGTGGGGCGAAGGCGCCGACCTGACCACCATCGACGGCGTGCGGGTCGATTACGCCAAAGGCTGGGGCCTGGTGCGCGCGTCCAACACCACGCCGGTGCTGGTGCTGCGCTTCGAGGCCGATGACGAGGCTGAACTGCAGCGCATCAAGGATGTGTTCCACGCCCAACTAAAACGCGTTGCACCTGATCTCCAACTACCGTTCTGATCCATCCGGAGCCCTGAATGACCCTCGAACGCGAAGCCGCCGCCAACACTGCCAAGGTCCTGTCCGAAGCGCTGCCTTACATCCGACGCTACGTCGGCAAGACCCTGGTGATCAAATACGGCGGCAACGCGATGGAAAGCGAGGAGCTGAAAACCGGCTTCGCCCGCGACATCGTGCTGATGAAAGCCGTAGGCATCAACCCGGTGGTCGTGCACGGCGGCGGCCCGCAGATCGGTAGTTTGCTCGAACGCCTGTCGATCGAAAGCCACTTCGTCGACGGCATGCGCGTCACCGACGCGGCGACCATGGACGTGGTGGAAATGGTCCTTGGCGGTCAGGTCAACAAGAGCATCGTCAACCTGATCAACCGCCATGGCGGCAGCGCCATCGGCCTGACCGGTAAAGATGCCGGGCTGATTCGCGCGAAGAAGCTCACCGTCTCTCGCCAGACGCCGGAAATGACCCAGCCGGAAATCATCGACATCGGCCACGTCGGCGAAGTCGTCGGCATCAACACCGAACTGCTGAACCTGCTGGTCAAGGGCAACTTCATCCCGGTGATTGCGCCGATCGGCGTGGGTGAAAACGGCGAGTCGTACAACATCAATGCCGACCTGGTGGCGGGCAAGGTTGCCGAAGCGCTGAAAGCTGAAAAGCTGATGCTGCTGACCAACATCGCCGGCCTGATGGACAAGTCAGGCACCGTGTTGACCGGCCTGAGCACGCAGCAGGTCGACGACCTGATCGCTGACGGCACGATTTATGGAGGCATGCTGCCGAAGATCCGTTGTGCACTGGAAGCGGTTCAGGGTGGGGTTGGCAGTTCGTTGATCATCGACGGTCGTGTGCCGAACGCGATCCTGCTGGAAATCTTCACTGACACCGGCGTGGGTACGCTGATCAGCAATCGCAAGCGTCCTTGATGGCTGATCGCTGAAAGCAAAAGATCGCAGCCTTCGGCAGCTCCTACAGGGATTTCGCACATGCGAGAATCCGCTTTTGCAGGAACTGACGAAGGCTGCGATCTTTTTTATGCGCGCAGGAAACGCCTTACTCCACACGGCGAAATGTCCGACATCCCCTCAGAACAAATCCCCCTAGGATCTTCCCTTCATCCAGTGGAGATCTTCCCATGCAAAAAGACAGCGTTCCTTATGGCAGTGACATTTCAGCAGGTACTTATGCTTGCGTGGACTGCGGCCGAGAGTATTCAGCCCCGTCACGAACATCGATGCCACCCTGCCCTGATTTCACCCAAGCCTCTCACCCTCTCAAAGGCTGGAAAGTGCTGCGTGGCCAGGGAGATGCGCCTCAGGATCCCTATCCAGCAGCCAGCGACAAATAATCCGGAGCGCCTGATCCATGCAGATCTCGTTCACGATCGACGCCGACGCTTTCGAGCAGGAACAGAAGGAACCGGTGAAAAAGACCTTGCGCATCGGCGACGCCGAAATCGCCCATGCGCTGGAGCGCATCGCCAAGGCCAGCCTGACCGAATACCTGAAAATGCTGGTCGAAGGCGGCATGCCCAGCCGGGCTGACGAAGCCAAACAGGATCGCCTGCTGTATTTGATCCAGAGTTACTTCGGGCAAACCCTGCCGACCGAATCGCAGATTTCGACGATCTTTCAACTGACCCAGAGCCAGAGCAAAACCCTGCTGAAGAACACCGTTTCGCGCTTTCGCAACCAGCTCGACGACATCCTGCAGCAGAGCATGCGCGCAGTGATCGAGTCCGCCGAACATGCGCAAAACGTGTTTCTGGTGGTAATCAGCTCGGACGTGATTCGTGATGAGTTGAATATGCTCATCACGCAAAACGAGCCGACCTTCAAACCCATCACCAAACGCAAGGGCAGCGCCGGGCAGTTCGAGATCAGCGAAGACTCCCACGCATTGCTCTGCGCCACGCTGCGTCTGAATGCCGTTCAGTGACATTGTCGCGGTCAGTGGCTTGCTGCTGACCCTGACCACGTTCATGTTCAACCTGGCGTGGCCGGCGCTCAACGAAGCGCTGGCGCAGGATGAATATCAAAAGGGTTCGCAGGCTCGAAAACGCAGTCGAGACAGGATTCTGGCCACTGTCTACTGGCGAGCATTGCCATTGACCTGTGCTTTTGTGGCGCTGTTTTACGTTAACTTGCCGGCGGCAGTCGGAATCGTGCGCAGCAGCACGCTGGATCTGTGGGATTTCGATGTGGATCGCACGCTGTACGTGATGGTGGTTGTCGCGCTGTTGGTGTTTGCGCTGGTCAATATGGGGCTCGCGCTGAGACTGCTGATCAAATGGCAAAAACTGCATTAATCATCAACAAAAGACCCAATTCAACTGACTGAACTGGGTCTTTTTTATTGTGGGAGCGAGCCTGCTCGCGAAAGCGGTATTCGCCTCACATCGCTCAGTGTGACGGCCATTCGCGAGCAAGCTCGCTCCCACATTGGTCACACGCCAAATTGGGCGCGATAGGCTTCCACGGCTGGCAAGTGTTGTTTGAGCTGTGGATCGTCGGCGAGGAACTCCAACACTTGATTCAGCGACACGATGCTGATCACCGGAATGCCGAAGTCGCGCTCGACTTCCTGGATGGCCGACAGCTCGCCGTTGCCACGCTCCTGACGGTTCAGCGCGATCAGCACGCCGGCGGCCTTGGCGCCGTCCTGGGAAGCGATGATCTGCATCACTTCGCGAATGGCGGTGCCGGCGGTGATCACGTCGTCGATGATCAAGACTTCGCCAGTCAGCGGTGCGCCGACCAGGCTGCCGCCCTCGCCGTGGGCCTTGGCTTCCTTACGGTTGAAACACCATGGCAGATCACGGTCGTGATGTTCGGCCAGCGCAACGGCGGTAGTAGCCGCCAGTGGAATGCCTTTGTAGGCCGGGCCGAACAGAACGTCGAAGGGGATGCCGCTTTCGGCGATGGCCGCAGCGTAGAAACGCCCCAGTTGCGCCAGGGCCGAACCCGAGTTGAACAGGCCGGCGTTGAAGAAGTAGGGACTGGTGCGTCCGGACTTCAGGGTGAACTCACCGAAGCGCAAAACGCCGCGATCGATGGCAAAACGAATGAAATCGCGCTGATACGCTTGCATGAAAAAAACCCCAAATACCACGGATTTAGCTAATTAGCTTGACGCCGTGTATCATACACGCACGCGATTTTTGGGGCCATTTATGCGGATCATCAGTGTGAACGTCAATGGTATTCAGGCGGCAGTCGAGCGCGGTTTGCTCAGTTGGCTGCAAGCCCAGAATGCCGACGTCATCTGCCTGCAGGACACCCGTGCCTCCGCCTTTGAACTGGATGACCCAGCCTTCCAACTGGATGGCTACTTCCTTTATGCCTGCGATGCCGAAGTCCCTGCCCAAGGCGGCGTGGCTTTGTATTCGCGGTTGCAACCGAAGGCTGTCATCAGCGGTCTCGGTTTCGAGACGGCCGACCGCTACGGGCGCTACCTGCAAGCAGATTTCGACAAAGTCAGTATTGCCACCTTGCTGTTTCCCTCGGGGATGAACGGCGATGAGGACTTGAACCAGAAGTTCAAGCTCATGGACGATTTCGGCAAGTATCTGGACAAACAGCGACGCAAACGTCGCGAGTACATTTACTGTGGCTCGCTGTACGTTGCGCAGCAGAAACTCGACATCAAGAACTGGCGCGACAGCCAGCAATCTCCCGGCTTCCTGGCGCCGGAACGCGCCTGGATGGACGAGATTGTCGGCAATATGGGCTATGTCGATGCGCTGCGTGAAGTCAGCCGTGAAGGCGACCAGTACAGCTGGTGGCCGGATAACGAACAGGCCGAGATGCTCAATCTGGGCTGGCGTTTCGATTACCAGATCCTGACCCCGGGCCTGCGTCGCTCGGTGCGCAGCGCACGCCTGCCGCGTCAGCCACGGTTCTCGCAGCACGCGCCATTGATCGTCGACTACGACTGGACGCTGACCATCTAAGCGTTTTATCGCAGCCAAAGAAAATGCCCGCATCGTGAGATGCGGGCATTTTTTATGCGCCGTGCTTCCTAAACCGCAGCGAAGAAAGGCAAGGTCAGGTACAGCTTGATCACGATGACGTTAACGATATCGATGAAGAACGCTCCTACCATCGGCACCACCAGAAACGCGATCTGCGAAGGCCCATACCGTTGCGTCACTGCTTGCATGTTGGCAATGGCCGTCGGCGTAGCACCCAGCCCAAAGCCGCAATGCCCCGCAGCAAGCACGGCAGCATCATAGTTGCTGCCCATTACCCGGAACGTTACAAAAATCGCGAACAGCGCCATGACCAGCGCCTGCACGGCCAGAATGATGAAGATCGGCAATGCCAACGCTGCCAGATCCCAAAGCTTCAGCGACATCAGCGCGATCGCCAGAAACAGGGATAGGCTGACATTGCCGAGCACAGAAACTTCACGCTCGAATACCTGATACAAGCCAAGCGCTGATAATCCGTTACGCAACACCACACCCACGAACAGCACACAGACAAAGGTCGGCAACTCGAACGCAGTGCCGTGGAGCAAACCATTCAACAGATTGCCAGCGAGCAGGCTGACGGCAATCAGCGCCAGTGTCTCGACGAAAGAAAAGGGCGTGATCGAACGTTCTTTGTTCGGCTGTTCAAAACCTCTTGGCAGTCGCGGTGCTTGCTGGGGACTGCAGCCCGGCACCTGCACACGCTTGATCAGCAACCGCGCAACGGGACCACCGATCAGTCCCCCCAGGACCAGACCGAACGTGGCTGAGGCCAGCGCCAGCTCCGAAGCCGAGGCCAGACCATATTTCTCGCTGAACACCGCACCCCATGCAGCGCCAGTACCGTGGCCACCGGCGAGCGTGATCGAGCCCGTCAGCAAGCCCATCAAAGGATCGAGTCCGAGCAGAGTTGCCAGTCCGATGCCCATGGCATTCTGCACCACCAGCAAACCGATCACCGCCAGCAGAAAGATGCCGACAATGCGCCCGCCCTTTTTCAGACTGGCAAGGTCGGCACTCAGGCCAATCGTGGCAAAGAAAGCCAACATCAACGGTGTTTGCAATGAAGTATCAAAGCGGACTTCAATATTGAAAGTACGCAATACCAACAGGAGCACGGCGACCACCAAACCACCCGCTACCGGCTCGGGAATATTGTAACTTCGTAGAAAGCCGACACGCGTTACAAGTCCGCGCCCGAGCAGTAGCACTAATGAAGCGGCCACGAGCGTGCCGTAGAAATCGAGCTCAATCATGTGGATTATTCTTGGCTAAGTATTCACGAGGCGAGCATTTACCTGGGCCCGACGGGTGAACCGGCTGATTTTCTCAACACTGATTACTGGGGAGTTCAAGTGCCATCGATGGCTTGAACATATCGAAATGTTTCAATCGAAACATTACACCGGGCAACTTTAACAACCAGCTTGCGCGAATAACAAGGACCGGGATATACACTAGCCCGATCAGTTGTGACCAAAGATGTAATAGAGAAATATCAGTAAATAAATGCCAAGCCGCACATCGTTAACAGACTAGTCCTACAACAAAACCCAATTATTTAGTTGCACAAATAAAAATGCCCCGATAAGTCGGGGCATTTTCATATTGCGATACAACAGACTTTCACTTGATCAATCGCCAGGTGAACGGATATCTGTAGGGGAAACCTTCGTTGGCTTTGACACCTGCAATGATCGTCAGGACCAGCGCCGCAATCGCCAGCAAACCAAACAGGAAGAAACCGATGATCAGCAGCATGAGCAGGAAGCAGATCATTGAGGCAATCGCCACCGTAATCTGAAAATTCAGCGCCTCTTTGCCCTGCGCGTCGATGAAGGGGTCCTTCTCGCGCTTCATCTGCCAAAGGATCAGCGGCCCGATCAGATTGCCGAACGGAATCCAGATCCCCAGCAAGGCGGACAAGTGACAGAACATCGCCCACTGGCGAACCTCCTGGCTCGGTTTGGGCAGCAACTCTTGCTCATCACTCATCACATCCTCCTTGTGGTCAAGAACCTCAGTCGGCCAGTGCAGCCTTCTGCAATTCGAAGATCTCGTTCATGCCTTTCTTCGCCAGTTCCAGCATGGCGTTCAAGTCTTCAGGCTGGAACGGCGCGCCTTCGGCGGTGCCCTGCACTTCGATGAAACCACCGGTGCTGGTCATCACCACGTTCAGGTCGGTTTCGGCTGCGGAATCTTCAAGATAGTCCAGATCCAGCACCGGCTCGCCCTGGTACATGCCCACCGAGACCGCGCCGATCATTTGCTTGAGCGGATCCCCGCCTTTCAGGCCGCCGCGCTTCTTGATCACTTTCAGGGCATCGACCAGCGCAACCATGGCGCCGGTGATGGACGCAGTACGAGTACCGCCATCGGCCTGGATCACGTCGCAATCGACGTACAGGGTCACGTCGCCGAGCTTGGACATATCCAGCGCCGCGCGCAGGGAGCGGCCGATCAGACGCTGGATTTCCAGAGTACGACCGCCCTGCTTGCCACGGCTGGCTTCACGCTGGTTACGCTCGCCGGTGGCGCGCGGCAGCATGCCGTACTCGGCAGTCAGCCAGCCCTGGCCCTGGCCTTTGAGGAAGCGTGGCACGCCATTTTCGACGCTGACGGTGCAGATGACTTTGGTATCACCGAATTCGACCAGTACGGATCCCTCGGCGTGTTTGGTGTAGTTGCGGGTGATGCGGATCGAGCGGAGCTGATCGGCAGCGCGACCACTTGGACGTTTCATAGGGATACCTGTACTGAGGACGGAAAACTGCCGAGCATTATAGAGCGCTGCACCGCGAGTGGGCACTGGTTAAAACCGCCGGCCGACGACCGAAGCGCCTCAAGCGCGCATAACCGACGGGCTGCAGCGCTTTGTCACACCGTGTGTTTGGGCGCATTCGCCGCACTGCGCTACAATCCTGCGCCTTTGCTGCCAGTCGGCTTAAATTCATTGAAATCGCGCCTGCGAAACAGCGTTTCGCGCCGATCTGCATTGCGAGGTCACCGCCATGGTGCACAGCATGACCGCCTTCGCCCGCGTCGAGAAAGCCGGCGTTCAGGGCACCCTGAGCTGGGAACTGCGCTCGGTCAACAGCCGCTATCTGGAACCGCACCTGCGTTTGCCCGAATCATTTCGCGACCTCGAAGGCGCCGTGCGTGAAGCGCTGCGTCAGGGCCTGTCGCGGGGCAAACTGGAGTGCACGCTGCGCTTCACCGAAGAAAGCACCGGCAAGCCGCTGCAAGTCGACCGCGAGCGCGCCGCGCAACTGGTTGCCGCTGCGGAAACCGTGGCCGGGCTGATCAAGAATCCCGCTGCGCTGAATCCGCTGGAAGTGCTGGCCTGGCCCGGCGTGCTGGTGGCCGATGCGACCGACCCGCAAGCGCTGAACGCCGAAGCGCTGGCGCTGTTCAATCAGGGCTTGAAGGACTTGAAGGCTGGGCGCGAGCGCGAAGGCGCGGAGCTGGCGCGTTTGATCAATGATCGCCTGACTTCCATTGAAGAAGACGTCGTGACCCTGCGTGAACTGGTGCCGCAGATGCTCGCCACCCAGCGCCAGAAAGTCCTCGACCGCTTTGCCGACATGAAGGCTGAGCTCGACCCGCAACGTCTGGAACAGGAAATGGTCATCCTCGCGCAAAAAAGCGACGTGGCCGAAGAACTGGATCGCCTGAGCACACACATCATCGAAGTTCGCCGGGTGCTCAAATCCGGTGGTGCCGCCGGGCGGCGTCTGGACTTCCTGATGCAGGAGCTCAACCGCGAGGCCAACACACTGGGCTCCAAAGCCTTCGACCCGCGCAGCACCCAGGCCGCCGTCAACCTCAAGGTGTTGATCGAGCAGATGCGCGAACAAGTGCAGAATATTGAGTAAGGCTACCCCGACATGACCCAACACACCGGCACCCTGTACATCATTTCCGCGCCATCGGGCGCGGGCAAGAGCAGTCTGGTCAAGGCGTTGACCGACGCCGATCCGGAGATCCGCGTTTCGGTCTCGCACACCACCCGCGCCATGCGTCCGGGTGAAGTGGATGGCGTGAACTACCACTTCGTGACCCGCGAAGAGTTCGTGAAGATGGGCGAGCACGGCGACTTCCTTGAACGCGCCGAAGTCTTCGGCAACTTCTACGGCACCTCGCAAAGCCGTTTGCAACAGACGCTGGACGAAGGTCACGACCTGATTCTGGAAATCGACTGGCAAGGCGCCGAGCAAGTGCGCAAGCTGATGCCGCAAGCGCGCTCGATCTTCATCCTGCCGCCATCGCTGCAAGCCCTGCACCAGCGCCTGACCAACCGCGGCCAGGACAGCGACGAGATCATTGACGGCCGCATGCGTGAAGCGGTCAGCGAGATGAGCCACTATGTCGATTATGACTACCTGATCATCAATGACGATTTTGCCCACGCGCTGAACGATCTGAAGGCGATTTTCCGCGCCAATCAGCTGCAACAGAAACGCCAGCAAGTGCGTTTCGGCAAATTGCTGGCCGAACTGCTCGGTTAAAACAGCACTTCCCAAAATGCCTGCAAGCGCTTTACATTGGTGCTTGCAGCGCGTTGAAGGGTCTGGTCAAAAAATCAGCGCTTCCCTAATCGCTGGTGATTTTTTAAACTGCTCAGTCCGCTCGCCCAACCGGGCAGCGCGCATATTGCATTCGCTCCGAGGAATACCATGGCCCGCGTAACCGTTGAAGACTGCCTAGAACACGTGGAAAACCGCTTTGAGCTGGTCATGCTCTCTACCAAGCGTGCCCGTCAACTGGCCACCGGCGGCAAAGAGCCCCTGGTTCAGTGGGAAAACGACAAACCGACCGTAGTTGCGCTGCGTGAAATCGCTGAAGGCCTGATGAGCTACGAGTTCATCGCCGAGCAGGAAATCGTCCACGAAGACCCTGTCTTCGCTGCGTTCGAGGACGAGTCCAACGAGGCCGTCTAAGCCTATGCCTGGTCGACGTAGCACGGCGCGGGATCACAGCCTACGGCAGGAGACATCATGCCGAGCATAGACGCCCTCGCCGATCGCTTATCGACCTACCTCGGCAATGACCAGGTCAACCTGGTCCGCCGAGCGTATTTCTACGCCGAACAAGCCCACGACGGCCAACGCCGCCGCAGCGGCGAGGCGTACGTCACGCATCCTCTTGCCGTGGCCAATATTCTTGCCGACATGCACATGGACCATCAGAGCCTGATGGCTGCGATGCTGCATGACGTGATCGAAGACACCGGTATCGCCAAGGAAGCGCTGCAAGCGCAGTTCGGTGAAACCGTGGCCGAACTGGTCGACGGGGTCAGCAAACTGACCCAGATGAACTTCGAAACCAAGGCTGAAGCCCAGGCGGAAAACTTCCAGAAGATGGCCATGGCCATGGCGCGCGACATTCGCGTGATCCTGGTCAAGCTCGCCGACCGTCTGCACAACATGCGTACGCTGGAAGTGCTGTCCGGCGAAAAACGCCGACGCATCGCTAAGGAAACCCTCGAGATCTACGCACCCATCGCCAACCGGCTGGGCATGCACGCGATCCGCATCGAGTTCGAAGACCTCGGCTTCAAGGCGATGCACCCGATGCGTTCCGCGCGCATCTACCAGGCGGTCAAGCGCGCCCGGGGTAACCGCAAGGAAATCGTCAACAAGATCGAAGAATCCCTCGGCCACTGCCTCGCCATCGACGGCATCCAGGGTGAAGTCAGCGGTCGCCAGAAACACCTCTACGGCATCTACAAGAAAATGCGCGGCAAGCGTCGGGCCTTCAACGAGATCATGGACGTCTACGCGTTCCGGATCATCGTCGACAAGGTCGATACCTGCTACCGCGTGCTGGGTGCCGTACATAATTTGTACAAACCGTTGCCGGGCCGCTTCAAGGATTACATCGCGATCCCCAAGGCCAACGGCTATCAGTCGCTGCACACCACGCTGTTCGGCATGCACGGCGTACCGATCGAGATCCAGATCCGCACCCGCGAAATGGAAGAGATGGCCAACAACGGCATCGCCGCCCATTGGCTGTACAAATCCAGCGGCGACGAACAGCCGAAAGGCACCCATGCCCGCGCTCGCCAGTGGGTCAAGGGCGTGCTGGAGATGCAGCAACGTGCCGGCAACTCGCTGGAATTCATCGAGAGCGTGAAGATCGACCTGTTCCCGGACGAGGTCTACGTGTTCACGCCCAAAGGCCGGATCATGGAGCTGCCCAAAGGCTCCACGGCGGTCGACTTTGCCTACGCGGTACACACCGACGTCGGCAACAGCTGCATCGCCTGCCGGATCAACCGTCGTCTCGCACCGCTGTCCGAACCGCTGCAAAGCGGCTCCACGGTCGAGATCGTCAGCGCCCCCGGCGCGCGGCCGAACCCGGCGTGGCTCAACTTCGTGGTCACCGGCAAGGCGCGCACACACATCCGCCATGCGCTGAAACTGCAGCGCCGCTCCGAATCCATCAGCCTCGGCGAACGCCTGCTGAACAAGGTGCTCAACGGCTTCGACAGCGCGCTGGAACAGATTCCGGCCGAACGCGTGAAGGCGATGCTCACCGAGTACCGCCTCGAACTGATCGAAGACCTGCTCGAAGACATCGGCCTGGGCAACCGCATGGCCTATGTCGTGGCGCGCCGCCTGCTCGGCGAAGGCGAACAACTGCCAAGCCCGGAAGGCCCGCTGGCGATTCGCGGCACCGAAGGCCTGGTCCTCAGCTACGCCAAATGCTGCACGCCGATCCCGGGCGACCCGATTGTCGGTCACCTGTCGGCGGGCAAAGGCATGGTCGTGCACCTGGACAACTGCCGCAACATCAGCGAAATCCGTCACAACCCGGAAAAATGCATCCAGCTCTCGTGGGCCAAGGATGTCACCGGCGAATTCAACGTCGAACTGCGCGTCGAGCTGGAACACCAGCGCGGCCTGATCGCCCTGCTGGCCAGCAGCGTCAACGCAGCCGACGGCAATATCGAGAAAATCAGCATGGACGAACGCGATGGCCGCATCAGCGTTGTCCAGTTGGTGGTCAGCGTCCACGACCGTGTGCACCTGGCCCGCGTGATCAAGAAACTGCGCGCCCTGACCGGGGTGATCCGCATCACCCGCATGCGTGCATAACTCAAACATTACAAGGAGTCATACATGACCAAGACCGTTATCACCAGCGACAAGGCCCCGGCCGCCATCGGTACTTACTCCCAGGCGATCAAGGCCGGTAACACCGTTTACATGTCGGGTCAGATTCCCCTCGATCCAAAAACCATGGAGCTGGTCGAAGGCTTCGAAGCCCAGACCGTCCAGGTGTTCGAGAACCTGAAAGCCGTGGCCGAAGCCGCCGGTGGTTCGTTCAAGGACATCGTCAAGCTGAACATCTTCCTCACCGACCTGAGCCACTTCGCCAAGGTCAACGAGATCATGGGCAAGTACTTCGACCAGCCGTACCCGGCGCGCGCCGCCATCGGCGTGGCAGCCCTGCCAAAGGGTTCGCAGGTTGAAATGGATGCCATTCTGGTCATCGAGTAATGCGCACGGCGCGGTCTAATACACCGCGCCGACTGCTCTGCGGTAAAGAAAAGGTTTTGAAAGGATTCCACCATGCGCAAAGCGCTTGCTCTCTCGCTGCTCGCCATTTTCCTCGGCGGTTGCGCCAGCAACCCTGCCGACCGTGACATCAGCGGTACCTGGATCAATCAGGTCGCCATCGATGCCGCTGCCAAGGGCGGCCCCCTGCGCGAAGCGCTTCAGGCTTACGGCCCGAACCTGGAGTGGGACGTCAACACCAAGGCCGGTCAGGCCCGCTACACCAACGGTTTCGAAAACGTCGAAGGTCGCCTGCTCGGCGAACAGTCCGGTGCCTGGAAAGTCGATTTCTATGGCAGCTCCGCCAGCGAGCTGAAACGTGATGGTGGTCAACTGCAACAAGCCGCCAATGAAAACGAACCGGAACAGGTCTTCGACCGCGCACAGATTCCGGTGCCGGAAGGCGCACCGATCGGCGCCAGCTTCGAACGCGCACTGTATTCCGCGTATCTGGGCGGCAACTGGACGATCACCAGCGGCCAGGGCGAAGGCGCCACCGTGCAATTCCAGGCTGACGGACAAGTCTCCGGCCTGCCGGGTGCCGACCGCTATGCGCTGTGCCTCGCAGGCGATTGCGCATCGATGAGCAGCGGCAACGACAGCATGTGGCTGCAGCAGAACGGTCAGGGCAACAACTGGATCTTTGTGCGCAAGGGCAAAGAGCTGGAAATCCTGCAGGCCGTGAACACCGCGCTGGCGGACGAACAACCGCAGTTCACCCCGGGTGAACGCAAGTGGTTGCTCGAGAAGCAGTGATCGGCGCTTGAGACAAAAAAAGGCGGGAGCAAACATTTGCTCCCGCCTTTTTTACGCCTGAAGATCAGCAGCGCCCCTCAAGAATCGCGGCATACCCCTCGCGATAACTCGGATACTTCGGCACCCAACCCAGCGCCTTCGCCCGGGCATTGCTGCAACGCTTGCTGCCGGTGCGACGCACGCTCTCGTCTTCCGACCATTCGGTGACACCCAGATACTCACGCAACCACGCCACCACCTCGGCCAGCGGCGCTGGCGCATCGTCCACGCCGATATAGATGTCATCCAGCGCCCCGCCCTTGCGAGCCGCTTCCAGCAGAAACGCCATCAATCCCGCCGCGTCATCGGCATGGATGCGATTGCCATACAGCGGTGGATCAACCGCCACCCGATAACCCCGACGCACCTGGGTCAGCAGCCACTCACGGCCGGGGCCGTAAATGCCGGTCAGGCGCACGATGCTCGCGGGGATGCCAGAGTTGAGCGCAACCTGCTCGGCCTCCAGCATCAATCGACCGGAATAACCCGCAGCGACAGTTTCGGATTTTTCATCGACCCATTCGCCGTTCTGCTGCCCGTAAACACTGCTGCTGGAAACGAACAGCAGCCGCTCCGGCTCCTGACCGTAATCGTTCAGCCAACCCAGCACATGCTGCAAACCCTGCACATACGCCGCGCGATAACCGGCCTCATCGTGATCAGTGGCCGCCGCGCTATACACCAGGTAATCGATAGCGCCCACCGGCCACGTCTCGGGGCAATCCTCATTGAACAAGTCACCGGCCACACCGATAACGCCGTCCGGCAAACGTGAAATATCACGGCGCAGGCCGTAGACCTGGAAGCCGGCAGCCAGCAATTGCGTGGCCAGACGGCTGCCGACATCACCGCAACCGGCGATCAAAACAGAAGGCGCGGACATCAAAAATCTCCCATCGGAAAGCGACAGACTAGCCTCGACAAGGGACGAGCGGCTAGCAATGAAGGAAAAAAAGCAACTCTATTACTTCTGTTAACAAGAATTACTTGCAATAATGCACGCCACTTTTGTTCTCGGCCTCACGAGGCCTGGAAGAGCATTACCGTTTTTCTATCTCAGGTCCGGCCAGCATGACACGCATTCAAAACTCCGCTTCGCCAACCAACCGACCTCGCGCCTGGAGCGCCGTGGCTGCCCTGCTGCTCAGCCTGATGCTGGCGCCAGTCGCCGCATTCGCTGACGCCCAGGCCCCGGCCGCGCCAGCCGCCACCGAGCAAAGCGCTCCGGCCGCCGCACCCGCGACCGACCCGGTGCAGGCCGTAGAGGCCAGCGCCGCCGACGCGCCGGAAGTCCTCGAAGCCGACAACACTCTGGGCATGGCCCACGACCTGTCGCCATGGGGCATGTACCAGAACGCCGACGTGATCGTTAAAGCCGTGATGATCGGCCTGGCCATCGCCTCGATCATCACCTGGACCATCTGGATCGCCAAGGGTTTCGAGCTGATGGGCGCCAAGCGTCGTCTGCGCGGCGAGATTGCCGCCCTGAAAAAAGCCGCCACGCTCAAAGAGGCCAGCGCCACCGCCGCGAAGGAAGGCACCCTCGCCAACCTGCTGGTACACGACGCGCTGGAAGAAATGCGCCTGTCGACCAACGCCCGCGAGAAAGAAGGCATCAAGGAACGCGTCAGCTTCCGCCTCGAGCGCCTGGTTGCCGCCTGTGGCCGCAACATGAGCAGCGGCACCGGCGTCCTCGCCACCATCGGTTCCACCGCGCCGTTCGTCGGTCTGTTCGGTACCGTGTGGGGCATCATGAACAGCTTCATCGGCATCGCCAAAACCCAGACCACCAACCTTGCCGTCGTAGCACCGGGTATCGCTGAAGCGCTGCTGGCTACCGCACTGGGTCTGGTTGCCGCGATTCCTGCCGTGGTCATCTACAACGTCTTCGCCCGCTCCATCGCCGGTTACAAGGCTCAGGTGTCCGATGCGTCGGCTCAGGTGCTGCTGCTGGTCAGCCGCGACCTCGACCACCAGCCTGAGCGCAACAGCTCGCAACCGCACATGGTGAAAGTGGGGTAATCGGCCATGGGCCTGCATTTGAAAGAAGGCGCAGACGACGATCTGGCCGAGAACCACGAAATCAACGTCACGCCGTTCATCGACGTGATGCTGGTGCTGTTGATCATCTTCATGGTGGCTGCTCCATTGGCCACTGTGGACATCAAAGTCGATCTGCCCGCCTCGACCGCCAAACCGGCGCCGCGGCCAGAGAAACCGGTGTTTCTCAGTGTGAAAGCGGACCAGCGCCTGTTCCTCGGCGACGACGAAGTGAAGGCCGAAACCCTCGGCGCCACCCTCGACGCCAAGACGCACGGCAAGAAAGACACCACCATCTTTTTCCAGGCCGATAAAGGCGTGGATTACGGTGACCTGATGAGCGTGATGGACAGCCTGCGCGCCGCCGGTTACCTGAAGGTTGGTCTGGTCGGTCTCGAGACGGCAGCCAAGAAATGATCACGACGCGCCATAAGCTGACGCGTTACAGCGGTAGCCTGGCCGTGGTGCTGGGCGTGCATGCGCTGGCCATCGCGCTGGCGCTGAACTGGACCGCCCGCCCGCCCATCGAGTTGCCGCCGCAGGCAATGATGGTCGAGCTGGCTCCGTTGCCCGCCCCGCCACCGCCGGCTCCGCCGAAAGTCGTCACACCGCCGCAGCCACCGGCTCCGGTTGAAGAGTTGCCGATTCCGAAACTGGCCGAAGCACCGAAAGCGGAAATCGCGGTACCGAAACCCAAGCCGAAGCCCAAGCCAAAACCGCCGAAGCCGGTCGAGAAGAAGCTGCCCGAGCCGCCGAAGGAGAAACCTTCCGAGGAGAAGCCGGCCGACACTCAACCGACCCAGGCACCAACGGAGAAATCCGCCCAGCCCGCACCCGGCCCTTCGCCGGCTCAGTTAGCGGCCAAGGCCAGTTGGCAAGGCACCCTGCTCGCGCATTTGCAGAAGTACAAGAAGTACCCGCAAAGTGCACAGTCGCGTGGCAAGGAAGGTTTGAATCGTCTGCGCTTCGTGGTCGATGGTGAAGGTAATGTGCTGTCGTTCGAACTGGTGGGCCGCTCCGGCAACGCTGATCTGGACCGGGCCACCCTGGACATGATCCGCCGCGCTCAACCGCTGCCCAAACCGCCAGCCGACATGCTCAACAATGGCTCGATCGAAATCGTTGCGCCGTTTGTTTATTCGCTCGAACGTCGCCGATAGATACACCGCAACCTGTGGGAGCGAGCCTGCTCGCGAAGAGGTCGTGTCAGTCAGCACATTTTTCGCCTGACCCACCGCTTTCGCGAGCAGGCTCGCTCCCACAGGGTTCAGCGTGAACAGGAAGAGGCACCGAAAGGTGCCTTTTGCATATCTGCCAGCGGCAAACTGACTTCGACCAGTGTCGCACTCAGCCCGCAGTCTGATAACGTGCGTCTATCGATTGCAGCCGGTATGCTTGGCGCGCATCTTCATGGACGCTTGCTATGACCCTCACAGAATTACGCTACATCGTTACCCTCGCCCAAGAGCAACACTTCGGCCATGCCGCCGAGCGTTGCCACGTCAGTCAGCCGACGCTGTCGGTGGGCGTGAAAAAACTTGAAGACGAACTCGGTGTGCTGATTTTCGAGCGCAGCAAAAGCGCCGTGCGCCTGACCCCGGTCGGCGAAGGCATCGTCGCCCAGGCGCAGAAAGTGCTGGAGCAGGCCCAGGGCATCCGCGAACTGGCCCAGGCCGGCAAGAATCAGCTGACCGCACCGCTGAAAGTCGGCGCGATCTACACTGTCGGCCCGTACCTGTTCCCGCATCTGATTCCACAACTGCACCGGGTCGCCCCGCAGATGCCGTTGTACATCGAAGAAAACTTCACCCACGTGCTGCGCGACAAACTGCGCAACGGCGAACTCGACGCGATCATCATCGCCCTGCCGTTCAACGAAGCCGATGTGCTGACCTTGCCGCTGTACGACGAGCCGTTCTATGTGCTCATGCCGGCCCAGCACCCGTGGACCAAGAAAGAATCCATCGACGCCGGCCTGCTCAACGACAAGAGCCTGCTGCTGCTCGGCGAGGGTCACTGCTTCCGCGATCAGGTGCTCGAAGCCTGCCCGACCCTGACCAAGGGCAACGACGGCGCCAAGCACACCACGGTCGAATCAAGCTCCCTGGAAACCATTCGCCACATGGTCGCGTCCGGCCTGGGCATCTCGATCCTGCCGCTGTCGGCGGTGGACAGCCATCACTACGCCCCCGGCGTGATTGAAGTGCGCCCACTGACCGCGCCAGTGCCGTTCCGCACCGTAGCGATCGCCTGGCGCGCGAGCTTCCCACGGCCGAAAGCCATCGAGATCCTCGCCGACTCCATTCGCCTGTGCTCGGTGGCCAAGCCTGCCGCGCCGGTTACGGCCGGTTAAGCGAGCGTCATGACGGAGCTGTCGCAAGTGTCGGTGACGGCACTCAAGGGTGTCGGCGAGGCCATGGCCGAGAAACTGGCCAAGGTCGGCCTCGAGAATCTGCAGGACGTGCTGTTCCACCTGCCGCTGCGCTATCAGGATCGCACCCGCGTGGTGCCGATCGGCGCTTTGCGGCCGGGTCAGGACGCTGTGGTTGAAGGCACCGTCAGCGGCGCCGATGTGGTCATGGGCCGCCGCCGCAGTCTGGTCGTGCGCTTGCAGGACGGCACCGGCGGCCTGAGTCTGCGCTTCTACCATTTCAGCAACGCGCAGAAAGAAGGCCTCAAACGTGGCACGCGGGTTCGCTGCTACGGCGAAGCCCGGCCCGGCGCCTCGGGCCTGGAAATCTATCACCCGGAATACCGCGCGATCACCGGCGACGAACCGCCGCCAGTGGATGAAACCCTGACCCCGGTCTACCCGCTCACCGAAGGCCTGACCCAGCAGCGCCTGCGCCAGTTGTGCATGCAGACCCTGACGCTGCTCAAGTCAAGCACCCTGCCCGACTGGCTGCCGACCGAGCTCGCCCGCGACTATCAACTGGCGCCGCTGGCCGATGCGATCCGCTACCTGCACAACCCGCCCGCCGATGCCGACGTCGATGAACTCGCCCTCGGTCATCACTGGGCCCAGCATCGCCTGGCCTTTGAAGAATTACTGACGCATCAACTGTCGCAGCAGCGTCTGCGCGAAAGCATGCGTTCACTGCGCGCGCCGGCAATGCCGAAAGCCACGAAACTGCCACCGAAATACCTGAAAAACCTCGGCTTCAACCCGACCGGTGCGCAACAGCGAGTCGGCAACGAAATCGCCTACGACCTCAGCCAGCACGAACCGATGCTGCGGCTGATTCAGGGTGACGTGGGCGCGGGTAAAACCGTGGTCGCCGCCCTCGCTGCGCTGCAAGCGCTGGAGGCCGGTTATCAGGTCGCGCTGATGGCGCCGACCGAGATTCTCGCCGAACAGCACTTCATCACCTTCAAGCGCTGGCTCGAACCGCTGGGCATTGAAGTCGCGTGGCTGGCCGGCAAGCTCAAAGGCAAGAACCGCGTCGCCGCGCTGGAGCAGATCGCCAGCGGCACGCCAATGGTGGTCGGCACCCACGCGCTGTTTCAGGACGAAGTACAGTTCAAGAACCTCGCGCTGGTGATCATCGACGAACAGCACCGCTTCGGCGTGCAACAGCGTCTGGCGCTGCGGCAGAAAGGCGTCGGCGGGCGCATGTGCCCGCACCAACTGATCATGACCGCCACGCCGATTCCACGGACGCTGGCGATGAGCGCCTACGCCGACCTCGACACCTCGATCCTCGACGAACTGCCGCCCGGCCGAACCCCGGTCAACACCGTGCTGGTCACTGACACCCGCCGCGTCGAAGTCATCGAACGAGTGCGCAGCGCCTGTGCCGAGGGGCGTCAGGCCTATTGGGTATGCACGCTGATCGAAGAGTCCGAAGAGCTGACCTGCCAGGCCGCCGAAACCACCTTCGAAGACCTCACCGCCGCCCTTGGCGAATTGAAAGTCGGGCTGATTCACGGCCGCATGAAGCCGGTCGAAAAGGCTGCGGTGATGGCTGAGTTCAAGGCCGGCAACCTGCAACTGCTGGTCGCGACCACGGTGATCGAAGTCGGCGTCGACGTGCCCAACGCCAGCCTGATGATCATCGAAAACCCCGAGCGCCTCGGCCTCGCGCAGCTGCACCAGTTGCGTGGTCGCGTCGGCCGGGGCAGCGCCGCCAGCCATTGCGTGCTGCTCTATCATCCGCCGCTGTCGCAGATCGGCCGCCAGCGCCTGGGCATCATGCGCGAGACCAACAACGGTTTCGTCATCGCCGAAAAGGACCTCGAACTGCGCGGCCCCGGGGAAATGCTCGGCACCCGCCAGACCGGCCTGCTGCAATTCAAGGTCGCCGACCTGATGCGCGACGCCGATTTATTGCCCGCCGTGCGCGATGCCGCCCAGGCCTTGCTGGAGCGCTGGCCGACCCACGTCAGCCCGTTGCTCGACCGTTGGCTGCGGCATGGGCAGCAATACGGCCAAGTGTGAGCACCGTCGCAGTTTGTGAAGGATCGTTCCTACAGAGCTGGTTATACTCCTGCCATTGTTTCAAAAACGGATACAGACCATGACTGACGCAGCTCTCGCCCCCGAACTCCCGCACGCGCCGTCTGTAATTCGGCTGCTGCTTGGCAAGCTGGGTATCGCCTACGAAGAAGTGCTCGATCACCACGGCCTCAATGCCTCGCGCAAGGTCCAGGCCGTGTTGCTGGATGACGCCGTGGGCGCGCTGATGGTGCTGTTTCCACAGAGCCAGTTGCTCGACCTCAATCGCCTCGCCGAACTCACTGGTCGCCGCCTCACCGCCGTGTCCACCGAGCGTCTGGAAAAGATGCTCGGCAAACACAACCTGAGTCTGCTGCCGGGCCTGCCGGCGCTGACCAGTTCGCCGTGCCTCTACGAGGAAAGCCTGCTGCGCGAGCCGAAGCTGCTGATCAACTCCGGCGAGCCGGGCCTGCTGCTGGAAATCACCAGCGAAGCCTTCAAGAGCATGTTGACCAAGGCGAGCGCCGCCAACTTCGGCGAAGCCCTGAGCAGCATCCGCCCCAACCTCGACCGCCCGGACGATGACCGCGAGGAGATCACCCAGGCCGTGCAGGCGTTCACTGCGCGGCGTATCCAGCAGCGTCTGGAAGCGACCATCGAGATTCCACCGCTGGCCGAAACCGCGCAAAAAATCATCAAGCTGCGCGTTGATCCGAATGCCACCATCGACGACATCACCGGCGTCGTTGAAACCGACCCGGCGCTGGCCGCGCAAGTGGTGAGCTGGGCGGCATCGCCGTATTACGCCTCGCCGGGCAAGATTCGTTCGGTGGAAGACGCGATCGTCCGCGTGCTGGGTTTTGATCTGGTGATCAACCTGGCGCTGGGCCTGGCCCTCGGCAAGACCCTAAGTCTGCCGAAAGACCACCCGCAACACACCACACCGTACTGGCAGCAGTCGATCTACACCGCCGCCGTCATCGAAGGCCTGACCCGCGCCATGCCGCGCGCCCAGCGCCCAGAAGCCGGCCTGACCTACCTCGCCGGTCTGCTGCACAACTTCGGTTACCTGCTGCTGGCCCACGTGTTCCCACCGCACTTCTCGCTGATCTGCCGCCACCTGGAGGTCAACCCGCACCTGTGCCACAGCTACATCGAGCAACATCTGCTCGGTATCAGCCGCGAACAGATCGGCTCATGGCTGATGCGCTACTGGGACATGCCGGACGAACTGGCCACCGCCCTGCGCTTCCAGCACGACCCAAGCTACGACGGCGCCTACGCCGAATACCCGAACCTCGTCTGCCTGGCCGTGCGCCTGCTGCGCAGCCGCGGAATTGGCTCTGGCCCGGATGAAGATATTCCGGATGCCCTGCTCGAACGCGTCGGCCTGACCCGCGACAAGGCTAATGACGTCGTCAGCAAAGTCCTCGAAGCCGAAGTCCTGCTGCGCGAACTGGCCTCGCAGTTCAGCCAGGCCTAAAACGAAACAGGCCCGCTCCCCCAAGGATCACCAAAATCCCTGTGGGAGCGAGCCTGCTCGCGAAGAATCCGCCCCAATCCAACGAACTCAGCGAAACCCCTGTGGCGAGGGAGCTTGCTCCCGCTCGACTGCGCAGCAGTCGCAAAACCAGCCGGCAGGGTGTGTCAGGCAAAACTCGGCTTTCAGGATTTGGGGCCGCTCCGCAGCCCAGCGGGAGCAAGCTCCCTCGCCACAAAAGCTCTTCTCATCAAGACTCGGCTCAAGCCTTAGGCTTAGCCTTTCTTGGTTTCAAATACTTCATCAACCCCTGAAACCACATCACCAGCGCCGGATTACCCTTGAGCTGGATCGACTTGTCCTGAATCCCCTGCATAAACGCCAACTGCTTGTTCTTCGCCTGCATCGTGGCAAAGCCATAACCGGCATCTTTAAACGCAATCGCAAACGCCGGCTCTGCCACCACGCCAGACTTGCTGGTGATGCGCTGATCCTTGACCACGAAATGCCGCGCCACTTTCCCGTCCAGCGTCTGCAGCTGAAACACCAGATCCTTGTCACCCAACTGCTGCTGGAACGCAGGATTTGTCCGGCTGGCCTTACCCATCAACAAACCCATCATCCACAGGAGAAAACGAAATTTCATGCGCACAGCCTCAAAAGGAAAATGAACGGCCGGGGCAGTGTAAGGGATTCGGACGATAACGCCAGTATCTGCCGCTGTTGGAAGAGGATGCGGACTTTTTCCCGCACGATGACTGCCAAGTCACGATTCCGCAAGCAACGTCCTACACCTGTTGAAACACATCCCTGTAGGAGCTGGCGAAGCCTGCGATCTTTTGATCTTCCGGCCCGCGAATCTATGGGAAATTTCCTGCAAAGTGCGGTGCTGTCCATGAACTAGGCGAGTTGGCTGGCTATCGATAGTCTCTGTGTGTCGCCGCAGATTGGCGATACGGACGTGCAAGTCCGGTTGGAGTACACATTGGTTATGGCAATTCGCCGAGCGTTTTCCTATGCTCGCGGATCGTTATGGCGGCTGTGTATGGGAGGCCTTCGGGTCTGCCGGGTTACTCCACCGGTCTTGCACACCTATGCACAGCTGCCACCACTTTCGAAGTGCGAGCGAAACGGTGTCGGCTCCTTAAACTGGAGTAAGACCGAATGATCAAACCAACACCCAATCCCCCAGAAAACCCGGATATTTCGCCCTACGAATCTCTGGAATCAAAGAAATTCCACGAAGCCGCCGAACGCGCCCTCGACCACCATTTCAAACCAGCCGTCGAACCACATCCCAAACGTGAGAACGGCCTCTTCAAACTCTCCCCCGGCACCGACGCCGAAGCCCTCATGGCCAACGCCTCCGAAGACCTCCTGTCCATCAGCGTCATCGCCTGCGACCTCGCCGACGACCTCCACGGCTCCCGCCGCTCGGTGGCCCTTGCCCTGAGCAGAATGGCGGACGGCGTGAGATTGATGGTGGAAGGGACACTCGACCAGATTGAAGTGCGAAGCGTGGCGGCCAAGCCGTAGCGAGATTTGCGGATAAAAAAGGGGACGTTAAGTCCCCTTTCTGAATATTCCCTGCTTCACCACTGGCAACCTGTTTCAGGTTTCGAATCCATGTTGTAATCGTTTTCAAACGAATACTTCTTTGCAGATTTGTAATTCGTATACGTCATCGCATCAACCCGGCCACCCTGAGTGACCATCTGATACTCACCTGTCAGTGCGCCATCAACTACTTCAACCCAAGTTGTCGTGTACTGGTAGGGCCGGCCATAGACCAATTCCTCTTGTTCAGTATTGCGATGAACCAGGGTGATGGCCTTCTTCGACTTGCTGTACTTGACGCCAGCACCGCTCCATTTGGCGACAGAATCGTAATAGGTTCGGAATTCAAAATTTATGGGTTTGCCTTCGTAGGAGCGGAAGCAAAAAACCTCGGTCGTGACCTCGCTATGAGCCGCCAGAGGAACGAAAACGAGCAACGCGGAAAATAATGCAGACGAAAATTTCAAACCGAATCTTCCTTTAGCGGTTTCAGGGGTATCAGCAAATTACTCTGGCCTGTTATGCACCAGGCTCAAGCGCGCCGCACTTCAGCTCTTTGACTTGCTCGTTCTTGATCGGAATCACACAAGCGAGGCGCTTCTCTCCGAGCCCGCGAAGCTCCGTCAAACTGAGCGTCACGTGCAACCCATCCTCGGCAAACGCATGATCCTCAAACCCGGCATCGGCATAGTCCGTCCAAAAAGCCTTGCCCTCGAAACTGCAAAACCGCTTGGACGAAAGCACTCTCCAACCGCCGTTGGGTGCAAGTATCTGCACCGTCAGACATGGGCTGCCAAAGGTGCTGACATAACGTGCCACGACATCGCCGAAGCGCTGGGAGCCGGACAGGTACACCTTGTTGAGATCAACCACATTACCCGGCTCATCAGCGACGATCGTGTCCAGATAAGCCGCACGCTCCAGACTCATTCTGGCCATGCAGTTGTTGATCGTCGTGACATGCGCTGCCACTCCTGGCTCGATTTCCGTGGCTTCAAGCGGGCACGTGGTGTCGCGTAGCTTGATCCAGGCGCGCTGGGATTCTCTGGCCATGGCGACCAGCGCCTTACCCTGCTCAGGGTCGCGCCGCTGTTGAGCCTCAAACCGTCCCAACAGTTTCTTGTAGCTGGCATTGAGTAGCGTGTCGGCTTCCTTGCGGGCCACCTCCACACACCGATCGACCTGGGCGCTCACGGTGATTTCTTTGCAGTCGTCCTCGGCCATCGCGAAGGAGACAAACAGACACCCAAAGGACAACGCGATAAAACGCGCAAACATGTTCAATTTTTTATTCCCTGAATGGCAGATCGCTCAACTACGCGTTGAGGTATTTTCTGCGCTTTACCGTCGGCGGTCATCGCGTCGCGGTACTGGCTGTAATAGCGTTGCGCTTCGTCTTTACGATCGAGGCGCCAGAGTGAATCGGCGATGTTCAACATCAGCACCGTGCGTTTACCAACGGCCTCAACGCCGCGATAAAACTTCAGCGCCAGCTCATCTCTACCGCCCTCGGCCAAGTTGAAAGCCAGGTCGTTGAAAGCTTGAACATTGCGCGCCGGTGGGTGACAAGCCATATAGGACTCTGGACTTATAGCGCGAAGATTGAATGCGAGTTCTTCCACGCGAGATTGCGGCATCTCAATATTTGAGACCTGCTTCAATAAGTCCTTTGGCGACGGCGTCTGCATGACGAGGTCAGGCGCATCCTCTTCCCCGGAAGTCCACCGATTGCCCTTCCACTTGCCGTAGCAAAACCTGGCTGCCGGCTGACTGAGCACGCAACCGGTCTCCATCGAAATGACCCCGCAACCAGTTTCCTCTGTCGGGATTTCTTCACCCTCCTGGCCAATGACAACGCCATACAGAGTCTGAAGGAGGAGTAATGTTTTCTTGTCGGGACTTAACCAAGCCTCATGCGTTTCAGTACCCACCGCGGGTGCATAGAGGGGAAACGTTTTTCCATTAGCGGTAAACGAGGCGACCGCCGACTCCGCAGCAGGCCGGCCCCATGTCTTGTCCTTCAGCGTCACTAAGTGCCCGCCAACCCCCACGATCTGAATATTTTCAGACAAGGCATTGGCTGAAGCTGACAGACTGATGACAATCATCATCCGCTTAAGGCTGCCCGCGAGAAAACGGCTCATCCACTCACTCCTCATCCATCGGCGACGATTCCACATCGGTCATGCTCAGCAGCCGAAACTCATTGTTCACAAACTCGTAGTAACGCTCCCGATTACCACTTTCCAGTGCATTCCCCTGCGCATCTTCTTCGCCGTCGAGCGTGATGCCGGAGACGATGATCAAGCTGCTGTCGGGCTGGTAAACCATGCCGAACGTGCTGCCGTCGTAAGCATTCGGTAGACCGCCAACGACTTCCCCAGTCTGAGCGTCCAGCACTTCGCCACAAATGGCGCTGCCGCCACAGCCGAGCCTGTGCAGGATGTAATGGCCGGCGAAGTTGACCTTGCCTTTCAGGGCTTGTGCCCGCGCTTGATCCATCATTGGACTGCTGTTTTCTTGCGGCACCAGCTTATGGTTGGGGCCGGTGAAAACTGGCGTGACGGTGTAATCCTTGAAGGTTGGATCGGCAGCAAATGCCATGGACGCGGCAACCAATAACAGGCTGCCGAGAAGAACCGAAAATCCTTTCACGTAGTAACTCCGTAAATGCAGTGGGGACCGTCGGATTACTCAGACTGCCCTTCATAAAGCTGTGTCTGCGGGTTGAATTGCCACAGATGCGGTCGGGTCATGGCCTCTTTGCCTTTGTAGCGGATCTGGTCGCGCTTATCGCGGATGTAGGAGTAGATCTCGATGTCTTTTACATCTCCGCCGTTCTTGGGCGGACCTTCCAGAACTTTGACTCCGGCGAAGTAATCACCGCCCGTGTGTTTTAAGTAACCGCGGCACTGGATCAGGAAGGCATACGTCATATCACCTGCTGAGCCGTGACTTGAATATGAGAGAAAAATGAAGTCATCCTGGCCGTCGCCGTTAAGGTCGCCTTGATACACGACCTTGCCCTCTTCCAGGGAAAAATGGCCGTCGTAGAACGACGAATGCACATCAATCTTTCGTTCTGCACTTTCCATCCATTGCGAGAGAAAGTTCTTGGTATCGCTACTCTCGTTGCACAGATCAGTCGCCATGCCAGCCATTGGCATACAGCTCATCAATAACACCAGCAGTCGTTTCACTTCATATCCTTCGATTTGATCAACTCCAACTCGCCATCCCGAAACAACACCTCACACCCCACCCACGCCGGATCCACCTGCGGCATCACCGCCGACGGCTTGCGCAATTCCCGCAGCAACGTCGAGCCATGCGACAACCGCCCACCCATTCGCGCAATCACCGCCCGCGCCGCTTGATAGTGCGCATGCCGCCCCGGATCAAGGGTGTCTTCGAGCAGGATGTCGGCGCCGAGGATGCCTTGCACTTGTCCCGGATAAATCATGAACCCGGTGGCCTGCTCCGCACCTTCGCGACCGTCCTGCCAGAAGCTGCCGTCACGGGCGCGCACATCCGGATGCGGCGCGAACCAGTGTTCGCGGTCGGCCAGCGGCATGGCGTGGTGCAGGCGGAAGAAGATGCGCATGAGGTTGTCGCGGTACCACTCGCGTACTTGCAGGTAGTAGCCGCGCAGGCCCGGAAGGCCGGTCGAATGCGCGAGGCGGATCAGCCCTGACCATTGCGGGAATGTCTGTAATGGCAGCTCACTCGACGCGGGTCTAGGGGTGGCCGGATCGGTCTCCCACGGTAATCGATGCGGACTGTTTTCAAGATTGTCGTAACCCGTCGGCGGGCGCCCCAGCCAAGTGCCGCCGCTGCTCGCCAGCGCTGTGGCGATGCACAGATTGCCTTGCACCACGAACACGTAAAACCGGGAGAACCAGTCCGCGAGTTGTTGGCCATCGGCAGCTTGGGCGACGAGTTCGGCCAGTTCCCGATCAAAGCGCTGCAAGCCGTTTTCAAGGTTCAGCAAATGGCCGCGAGCCTTGCGTTGCATACGCAAAAACAGCGGCAACGAACGCAGCATCTTCAGCGGTTGCCATGGCAAATGCGGAGTCGCGCCACCGACTTCACCGGCGTAGTTCGCGGCGCTGATGCCCCAGTCGGCCAGCCGGGCAAGAAACAGATCATTGTTGATGTAGGACGCGCCGCCGAACACGGCGGTGAACGGCTCGTTGTCCTGCAACACCCGCGTATCCCAACGCGCCATGATCGCTGGGATACTCGCTGCCCCGCGGCGTTGGGCGTATTCCACCAGCACGCTCGGTTGCGGCGGCAGGATCTCGGCGATATTGGCGGCGGTGAGGTGCCGGCGCCAGCCGTAGTCGCTGATCGGCCGGTATTGCAGCAGCCACAGTTGTGAGCCGTCCCAAGCCCATTCGACGTCGCCGGGCACGTAGTGGAACACGCGCAACACGTCTTGCAGAAAGCGCCAGAGCAAGTCTTCGGTCAAACCGTGGGCCGGTGTGAACGTGCCACTTCGCCACGCATCGCCGAGCCGCGAAAGCGTCGCCCGTGAGGGGCTGACGTGACCGTCGGCCAGCGATTCGAGATGGCCTTCAACCCATTCCAGTTCTACCGAGAGATGGCGCACGAAGGCGATCCCGGACACTACCGGGGTGATGAAGCGTTGCACCACCACTTCCTCGACGCCTTCGGCCGTCAGTTCGGCGATGCGTTTCGGCACATTGGCGGACGGCTCGCGCAGATAGGTCGTGCTCAAACCAGCATTCGCCGAATCGGCCTGATCCTCGCCGTAACTGGAGGAGCGCACCGCCCAGGTCACATCAGGTTGGGCGGCGAGAAATGCCGGCAGACGCGGATCGCTGCAATCGTTGAGCGTCATCGCCGCCGGCACCGCTTGCCGCGCCAGTTCAGCCAGGCGCAAACGCCCGCCCTTGGTGTGCGCGACAAACCCGCGCTCGCCCGACTCCAGCCACTGCGCGAACTGCGCGGGCGAGTCGATCCAGGGGTAATGACCCCAACCGGGTTTGAGGCTGATGGTCAGATCGGCGCGGGCAAGAATCGCCGACCATGCCGCCGCTTGCTCGATGCCGAGTACGGCGTCCTGATCGCCCCAAACCAACTCGACCGGATCGCTGATCCACTCCAGCAGCGGCAGCGCGGTGTCGGCGCGAATCAGATCCCAGTGCGGCACGAACGCACGGCAGCGCGCATAGCCGGCGCCCATGCGCTGGTACTGCGCAGGCGTCCAGGTCTGGTTGGAAAACTTGCGGGCGAATAGCGTGGGTTTGTTCGACAGCAGCCAGTGGATGGTCTTGCGGATCGGCAGCGGTGACATCAGCGCCGGCAATCGACGCTGCCACAAAAATGCCCCAACCGGCGCCAACAGAACACTGCGCGAAAAGTGCCCGGGCCGACGCTGCAACGCGTGCAGCACCAGCAACGCATTGACCCCGACTGCCATGATCGCGCTGCCCTTCTGCGTCATCGCCAACAAGGTCTGCGCGTAGTCCGCCAGATCCTCGCAGGGTGGCAGCGGATTGGCGCCGAAGCCCGGCAACTCCAGCGGCACCACGTCGTAGCGCTGGAAGTGTGGCAGCGCGTCGTCCCACCAATCGGCAGCGCTACCGTTGCCGGCCAGCAGGTACATCAAGGGCTTGCTCATGAGCGATCCTCAGGTCAGATCGCGCAGAGCGGCGTCGAGGGTTGGATAGCGGAACGTGTAGCCAGCCTCGGTCAAACGCTGCGGCACCACGCGCTGACCGTCGAAGAACGACTGCGCCATCTCCCCCGCCATGGCACGCACTGGCGCGGCGGGAATGTGCAACCACACCGGACGCTTGAGGACCTTGCCAGCCTGCTCGGCAAACGCGGCCTGACTGACCGTTTCGGGCGCGACCATGTTGTAGGTGCCACGCAGATTTTCGTCGTTGAAAGCCCGCGCGATCACCTGAAGCACATCGTCGCGATGCACCCAGCTCATGATCTGCTGACCGTCACCCATGCGCCCGCCGAAACCCAGGCGGAACGGCAGCAGCAACGGCGTCAACGCACCACCCGGGCCGAACACTACGCCGAGGCGCAGCACCACCTGACGCGCGCCAAACTCAGTGGCCGGTTGCGCCGCGGCTTCCCAACGCGCACAGAGTTCGGCCATGAAACCGTCACCCTTGCTGGCATGTTCGTTGAGGCTTTCGCTGGCATCGCGCACGCCGTAGAAACCGATGGCCGAGGCTTGAATCCATAGCGCTGGTTTGTGCTTGGTGTTCTTCAGCCAGATCATCAACGCTTCGGTGGTGCCGACTCGACTGGCGAGCAGTTGCGCCTGACGCTTGGGAGTCCAGCGTGGGCCGGCGACGGGAGCGCCGGCGAGATTGATCACTACGTCGAAGGTGTCGTCGTGGCTGAGTTCGCTGAGCGAATGCACACAGCGGACGCGACCGCTGAATAGATTGGCCGCGCTCAACGGATTGCGCGTCAGTACGCTGACTGAATGGCCCGCATCGAGTAATTGATTGACCAAGCCTTCACCGATAAATCCGGTGCCGCCGGTGATCAGCACGCGCTTGAAAGCGCCGCCGGCGAACGGGTTGGATTGGCTCGGAGTCTTTACTGCAGGAGACTTTCGGCGGTCATGCCGATACAGCCAGAACAACGGCGGCAACAACACCAGCAATGCAAAGCCGTCGAGCCACAGGTGCGACCAGACCTGCTGTTGCGCCGAGAGCCACATGTCCTGCGGCGCCCATAAGAGGATGCCGGCGCTCAACCAGCCCCACACTGCCGGGGCTTTCAAACGATTGCCCAAGTGCACCAGCGCGAGCATGTACAGCGAATAACTTTGCAGCGTCGCGCCGAAGAGTGCGAGCCACCAGACTTGTTGTTCGTGGCCGGCGACGGGCACCGGGTCGGCGCCCCAGAATGCGAGTTCGAGGGTGTGCAGATAGCCGTCGAGTAAACCGGAGTGACCGGCCCAGGTCAGGGTGAGACCGGCGAGAATGTGCACGATTGCGGCGGCGTATAGCCAGAGCACGAATGCTGGGCGAAGGGAGATCGAGGGGGCTGGCATTCCGTGTCCTGAGCGCGTTCCTTGGGGGTGGGGAGTTTAAAGGAAATGCGTGGGGTTTCGGGAGTTGTCAGTAGCAGTAGCTGGGTTTGATTGGCGTGGTGGAGTTTTTCTTTAACTCATCCAAACGATTGATCGATCCTTTACTTCCCTTTGCCGCGCCCATTTCATAACAGGCCACAGCACGGGACAAATCCTTGGTCACCAGTTCCCCCCGCTCGAAAGCGGAGCCTAAAGCACCCAACGCGTGGACGCTGCCCATGGTCGCAGCCCGGATCATTGATTCTTCAGCCAACGCTGGATGTTGGCATGAACCTGTTCCAGCCAATGTGTTGCCGTCGCAGTAATAGAGCGAGAGCATCAGTGCGCCTTCGGGCGAAGTAGCCGCTGCAGCTTTGATCAACGCCTCCAATTTATCCGTTGGCAACTGCGGCGCCATGCCCGAAAGGCTCAAACTTGCTGCACTCAAACTGGATTCCGGATCTCCGGAACGCGCTGCGCAAAGGTCATTTTCCAGTGACGCCTCGAAAAGCTCTGCAGTGAGACGGTACTGCTCCAGTCCTCCCAAATTACCGAAGGCGTTGGCACGTTGGCGGCAGAAATTCTCCTCAACACTCAACTTGGGCTTGCTCGCCACTACCAAGTCCTTCTCACTAATCGACCAATCCTCAACCCCCTCAAGCACCCAACATGCCTGACGAGAGAAGTTGAAGATCTTGATATTGCTGTTACCCGCCCGTTTATCCACAACGTTGACGTGACTGTCATCGACCTCTTCGATCTCGACTCCAGGTGTCTTGCCGGGTGTGATTGCAGCCATCAGCGGATAGGTGAACGTTGTTCCACTAACACCCGAGGTCGAAGGCTCAAAGGTGCTTCGATCCTTCCCAGCTACCGGTTTCAACACCAGCGACTTAACCGTCATTGCGGTAAGACGGCGTTGTGATTCGCTATTGGCGGAAAACTCTGTCAGGAAAGCAGGAAACTCCTCCGAAGGACAAGCGCCGCTGGCCGGCGCCGTCGAAGCGCTCTTGTCGGATGCTAAAGCAGGGACAATCTTGTCCAGATACGCCGAACGCTCTCGGCTCATCCTGGCGATGCAAGAGTTAACGGCGAACACATGCGCCGGCATCCCCGTCTCGATTTCGAATGCCTCCAAAGGGCAGTTCGCATCGCGCAACTTCAACCACGCACGTTGCGACTCTTTGACCTTCGCGGCGTACTCCGCGCCCAATGCCGGATCTGCTCGATAGTCAGACTCAAGCCGCGTCATCAACTGCTTGTAACTGACATTCAACTGCGCATCGGCAGCCTTCTTCGCCGCCTCCGAGCAGGGAACCATTTCCAGGCTTGAGGTGACATGGCTGCAATCGTCCTGCGCATAGGCCGCTGAAGCCGGCAGCAGTACGGCCAGCAGGGTTAAAACAAAACGGTTCACTGTGTTCATCCTTGAGTCATTCAGGCTCCGACAGGAGTTAGATAACTCATCTATTTTGTCTTTGACAAACAATCAATATGCAAGTCATTTATTACCACTCAGCAAATCGAGCATCTTCTTCAGAGCCGTTATGTCTGCATTATAAAAACTATTGCATTGCGATACTGCTACATATTTGGTATCTATCTTTTTCTCAAGGGTAGTACAGACCACGCCCGCACCTTCTTCACCTCCCTGCCCTTCATATACGACATCCTTCATATCCAATAACTTCCACCCCGTGTCCATAAGTTTACCTTTCGCTGCACTGGACGCGTCCTCGTAATTCAGAATTGCTTCTGGGTAGGGCAAGCTAATTAGTTTGTTATATTTTGCTTCGTCACTACCTCCCACAACGTCTAAGACCTGACTCAAGTCGTCGCCACTGACAATAAATGTAGGAATATTTTCCAAGTTTGTTTCGTATGAAGCGTGCCCTATTGGAGCCAATTTCAACACACTGACACTGCCGTCATAACTGCAACCGACAACGTCCATCTTGTATCCCAAATCATGAAATTGGCATTTTTTTTCATCAGCGAAGGCCGGCGTGGAAATTAGAACAGCACATACAACCTTCAGTAAAACAGAATTACGTTTATACTTTATCACTAAGTACGCTCCACATCGGCACAAGGGCATTTTGTCTTTCGGCGTTATGCTCCGGTGTACTATTAGGATTACCTCTGTTAATAACAGAGCCAACAGTCGTTGCCACTGACGAGGTCGGGCCACCATCTGCATGCTTACTTATTTTTTCTCTAACCCAAAAAAAACCAGATGCATCGCATGCATTATAATCATCTGACGCTAATAGTGCAGAGTTCGGGTCAGTTGTGAAATCTTTACCGCGGTATTTTTCATAGCTCGTGTAATTCTTTCTTCCAGTAATTTGCAGGAAACCCCTTCCATGAAATCTGTCACCATCACCTGCCCTGCCACCATTAGCAGTATTAGCCACTCCGTTGCCCATACCGGCGGCCTTAGCTAATACTTGACCTGGACGCGAAGCGATATATCCCGCTCTGTTAATAGTTGGCTTAGGGTGAGGTCCTGGATTCGGTAGTTCTACTGGGCGGCGACCGGAAGGCAGATTACGTACCCTGGTCACAGCATTATCATAATCCTCGCCAGCTTCAGCAGGAGTAATAATTTCGTACATAGTTCTAAAATAACGCGTACCACCGATTTCTTCTCGGTACCTCCACCATCCGGTCTCTATCCCCACTTGGGAGAAGAAATGAGCCATTCTAAGTTTCGAACTGCTTATCAAGTATTTTGAAAGCATTTTATTCATTTGAATTCTTAATCCCGCAGCTCGCTGCCTACCCTGAGCATCTGCAGGTTTGAGTACACTGGCAAGCTCTTCGTTACTTAGCCATCCACAACGCCTGAACACTCGGATAAATTCCACTGGTGGAAAATGCCAGTGTTTTCCTTCAATACCGACTAGATTAGCTTGCTCCCAGAAAGCTAGTTCTTTTTGATGTTTTTTTATTTTCTCATATTGTTCTTGCGGCATTGGACCGCCGTCTGCAACTTTTAGCAACCAGCCATAGCGAGTATCAAAATCATCCGCCGTCCATTCGGTTGGAAATTTGCATACAAGACGCTTTAGTAGTTGCTGAGTATCGTCTGAGCGAAGCCGGGACATACTTATCTGACGTTCATTTGTATAACGCTCTGACAAATCTTTTTTCTGCTCATCTGAAAGTGTCAAGTAACCAGCAGAGTTTGCAACACTCACAGCATCACTATCTCCGTGTTCAACTGTACCCGTTCCTAAGCCCAAAATCCCTTTAACAATGTCTGACTGACAATGACTATCTGTATCCGTATCATCATCGACTAAGTGCCACCCCTGCCATTGAGGAAAATCTGCGTCGCTGAACTTTGTAACGCTATCAGAATTTAGGTTTACCCAGCCAACTCTACTCTCTTCTCCTGCCTTCCCGGGAAACTTAATTTGGCGCCAATGCGCGGCGTTCGTGGGCTGGAGATTATCAGGCCCTAATACACGTCCAAAGCGCAGGAGTTCATATCCGGCACTAGGTGACTGCGGGTAATATTGTTTAGCCTTATCGTAAAGTTTGTACGCATATTCAGACTCCTCCGCTAGAGTGCCAATCTCTTGGCCAGTCAGGTAAAAGGAGGTTAATTTGCATTCACCTTTTTCGTAACGCATTCGTACAAAAATACCGTTTTGCAACAACGACGCGACTGCTGGTTCATACCCCCCAACATCAGCGGGATTGCCCGCGGGCGACGCAGTGCTACCACCCTCTTGGACTGGCACGGTCGCTGGCATGGCAGGAGGCCGATAAACCACTGCCGCGCTATTTAATGATTCGCGGCGATCGCTTGGCGGCGTGCTATATAACAAAACTTCCGGTGGCACGAAAAAATACATATCACCCCAGCAACTATTTTTCCGCCCGTTCTGCGTCTGATAATTAAGTTCCTTAGTATCCCTACCCGTCAAATTTGCTATCTGACTTTGATCAGCAATGATTTCAAAATGAATACGACTCTTAGATCCATAAATGCTGCCCGCCTCACCGAGAGACTCCTTTCTGCTAACAGCCTTACCTATCTGGGGGCTAGTGAGATTAATTTTCGATAAGTGCATATAGATGGAATAGAAGACCACTTTCGACTGTGCTTCCTCACCAATTTCCGTCTCATGACGCAAAACTACACAACCCTTGTCAGTCCATCCGCCTCGAAAATTGAGCGGATCAGTCAAATCAGTGTTCTGTGGAGCGGAATCACGAAAGTACACCAATGTACCATCGCAAATTGCTCTTACTGGTAAGGCATGTCCCCCCTCCTGGGGAGCAGTCAAGTGCATCCCCCCATGCCAATTAAGGTCGAAGCTCAGCGGGTAGCCACCATCACCGGGTACACCACCCACCATGGCACGTGCGAGATAAGCATCGTCGGTTTCACCCGCCACTGGAGCAGGAATAAAAGGAGGGCTAATGATCATTCAAAAAATTCCTTGTTCATATTGACGCTTGTCCGTCCGCTCAAAGCGAGAAAGGGTAATCAACTGTCGGCTTAACCTTCTCAGGCACCGCATTCCCCAACGCCTGATCCATCAAACTCCCCGCCTTATCCTTATCCGCCGCCCCCGGCAGCACTGGCGGTTTAATCCCGATCCCAGTACCCGACCCAGCCGAGCCACCGGCATTGATCTTGATCACTGGCCCAACCACCGTCACACCACCGCCATCGAGCTTGATAAAGCTCCCACCCCCAAGAATGGTCAGCTCCGTCCCCGCCTCAATAACAATCTTGTCCCCAGCCTTGAGATGAATCTCTTTCCCCACACTGGTCAATTGCGCAGTCCCAAGCTTCACATGCTGGTTCTGCCCAACCGTCAAATGATCATCCAGCTTCGCTTCAACCTTGCGGTCGGAAATCGTGGTGCGGTGTTCTTCAGCCTTAAGCTCGGTGTAGGTGTTCTTAACCACCGTGTCATGACGTTCATTGCCGACCCGAATCTTCTGGTCATGCTCAACGTTTTCATCCCAATCACGCTGGGCATAAATGTAGATCTGCTCTGCACCTTTCTTGTCTTCAATGCGCAGTTCGTTATACCCACCGCCACCCGGCGAGCTAAGCGTTTTGAACACGCTGCGCGTCTTGTTCGCCGGCAGTGCGTACGGCACCGGGTTTTCCTTGTGATACAGGCAACCGGTGACGAGGGGTTGGTCGGGGTCGCCTTCGAGGAAGGTGACGAGGACTTCCATGCCGATGCGCGGGATGCTGATGGCGCCGTAGCGGTCGCCGGCCCAGGAGCTGGAGACTCGGAGCCAGCAGCTGGTTTTGTCGTCGGCGAGGCCTTCGCGGTCCCAGTGGAATTGCACTTTGATGCGGCCGTACTGGTCGCAGTGGATTTCTTCGCCTTTGGGGCCGGTGACCATGGCGGTCTGGCTGCCGAGTACGCGGGGTTTCGGGTGTTCGAGGGCTGGACGGTAGAACACGTCCCACGGGGTAGCGAGGAAGGTGTTGCGGTAGCCCTGGTGGAAGTCGTCCTTGTTGTCGGTGGTGTCGCTGGTCACGCCTTCTTCGAGGACTTGCGGCTGTTTGCCTTCGTGGAAGATTTCGGTGAGCAGCCACAGGTCGTTCCACTCGCTGCGCGGGTGGTCGGACATTTCCATGAAGTGGCCGCTGACCAGTCTGGTCTGGTCGCCGCGACCTTCGGCCTGGCGGTAGTCGGCGCGGTGGCGTTCGAGGGCGCGCTGGCTGAGGAACTTGCCACGCGCGCGGTCGATGAAGCGGCCGGGGTAGTCGTAGTCTTCGAGATCCGGTTCAGTGCTGTCGCTGTCTGGTTTGTACGCGGCCTCCATTTGCAGGCGCGGTTTTTCGAAGTCGTAGTCGCGGCGCGTGGTGCGCGTGGTGCGGGTTTCCAGGCGCAGTTTGAAGGCTTTGATTACCGGCTCGTCAGCGACCATGCCGCTGCCCTGCACGTAGGCGGTTGGCTGCCCTAGGTTCTGGAACACGGTCTGGTCGTCGCCGAACACCAGCAGATGGGCTTTTTCGCTGTGCTGGAAGTGATAGTGGATGCCCTCTTCTTCGCACAGGCGCTGGACAAAGTGCAGGTCGGTTTCGTCGTACTGCACGCAGTAGTCGCGATCCGGGCACGGCTCGCTGAGCTGGAAGCTGTAGGCGTTGCTCTTGATGCCGTGTTCTTCGAGGATCAGCGCGATGATTTTCGGTGCGGACATCTGCTGGTAGATGCGCTGGTTGGTGCGGTGATGCAGGTATTGCAGTTGCGGCACGATCGAGACTTTGTAGCGGGTCAGGCGCTTGCCGGCATCGCCCTGGGCGACGCGGTAGATCTGCCCGTGAATCCCCGAGCCCTGTGGATCGAATGCGAGAAACGCCTGCTTGTGCAGCAGTTGCTCGAGATCCAGATCCGGGTTTTCGCTGACCAGTTCGAGGTCGAAGCGAAACGCCTGGCTGATGCCTTCGGTGCCGGTGAACGACAGCACTTGCAGGTCGCCGACGTAGTCTTCGACCTTGAGGCTGAAGTGGGTTTCGTTAGCTGAGTTGAACATCGTGTGCTCCCTGTTCGAATGTCATCCGTTACGCCCGAAGTCGCAGACGTTGCAGCCAGGACGAAGTGGCGCCCAAGGCGTCACGCAATTGTGCGGCAGTGATGTTGCGCTCTGCCGGGTTGAAGCTCAGCGCGGTCTGCAGCGCTGACCAGCCGTGTTTCGCTAGGTTTTTCGGCGCGTGCAGTTCGCGCTCCAGGTGCTCGTCGCGGGCCTGGGTCGAGGGCAAGCGGCGGAACGGGTGTTTGCCGCTCGCCAGTTCGTAGATCACGCAGGCCACGCCGTATACGTCCGCGCTGGCCGACAACGGTTGGCCCTCAAGCAGTTCGGGGGCGGCGTAGCCCGGGGTCCAGGCGTTGAAACGCTCGCGGCTCAGGTGCGGCAGGCCGGGCAAGGTGCCCTCTTCTGCCTGTCCCAGACCGAAGTCGAACAGGCGCAGGCCGTCTTCGCTGAGCATCACGTTGCTCGGTTTCAGGTCACCGTGCAGCACGCCGCGACGGTGGGCGTAGGCCAACGTGTCGAGCAGCGGCAGGACGATGTCGCGCAGTTCTTTCCACGGCAAGCCCATCGGCCGCTCGCAGAGCAATTTGTCCAAGGTGAGGCCACGCATGTATTCCATGGTGATGAAGGCCCGCTGGCAGTCGGTGTCGACTTCAAAAGTGTGTGCACGCACGACGTTGTCGTGGCGCAGGCGTCGGGTCAGGGCGAACTCGCTGTAGAGCAAGGCACTGGCGTCCGGCGATTCGGCAAATTCTTCGCTGAGGATTTTCAGCGCGATGTAAGGGTCGGGATCGCCGAACTGTTCGTGCAGCAGATCTCGCGCCCGGTAAACGGCGCCCATGCCACCGGCCCCGAGCAGACGCTCGAGGTGATAGCGACCGGCGAGTACATCCGGCAGCGCACCGATGCTGGCCTTGGTCGGCGCCAGCAACGGTTCGGCCTTGTTGCCCTTGGCGAAAGCGAAGTAGGTCAGGTTGTTGGCCTGCTCTTCGCTGATCAACAAGTCATCGATGGGCGATTCGAGTTCACTCATTGGCGGATCACCACGGCAGTCAGGTTGTCCCGCGCAGCGCCTCGCAGGGCGCCGTCGAACAAACGTTCCAGCGCCACGTGCGGCGCGCTGAGGCTGAGGGCGTTGCCGAGGGCATCGCTGCTCAGGCCCTGATACAAACCATCGCTGCAGAGCAAAAACACATCGCCCGGATAGACCTCAAGTTCGAGCACATCCAGGGTCAGTGTTTCGGCGGCACCGACGGCTCGGGTCAAGGCCTGAGCCGCCGGGTGCGCTGCCGCCTGTTCGACGCTCATTTGCTGCTCGTCGATCAACTGCTGTTGCAGCGAATGGTCCTTGGACAGCTGATACAAACGCTGCCCACGCCACATATAGCAACGGCTATCACCGGCCCAGATGCAGGCCGCGCGGTTGCCTTCCACCAGCAGCGCGACGACGGTGCTGCCCATGATGCTGTCGTGACGCCCGGCAGTGACGGTCAACTCTTGCCCCAGTCGCCGGTTCAGCCAGTGCAGGCACTGGCGGATGGCTTTGAGGCGTTCGTCGAAGTCTTCGTGTTGCGGCAACTCAGCCAGGCTGGCGACGATCAACTGGCTGGCGATGTCGCCACCCTGATGACCGCCCATGCCGTCCGCGACCACCCACAGCCCATGCTGCGGGGAATCGAGGAAGGCATCTTCGTTGCGCGCCCGCACCTTGCCCGGGTCGGTACGCGCCGCGCTGCGCCAGGGACTGGCCACCAGCATCAGAGCTGCACCGGCATACGGAAGGTGCGCAGCACGCCCATGTCGAACGGGTTCGGCGTGCGCTGGCTGGTCAGCAGATAGTTGGCGCGCAGGCCGCCCACGTCAGCTTTCAGCACCAGCACGTCGCGACCGTTCAGGTACTCGGTCTGCATCAGGTCGAACAGACGGAACAGCGACCATGGGCCGGAGTTCTTCTCGATACCGATCGGACGCCCGGCCATCTTGTCCATGACCAGGCTGGTGCGACCGTCTTCAGCATCGGTCGGCCATTTGAAGGTCATTGGCAGGATCGGGCCGTGACGGTATTCCATGGTCTTGTCGCCGAACTTGAATTCGGAACGGCTGACCGCCGGATCGAGGGTGTACGGCTCGAGCTTGAACTGCACGGTCGGCTCGGCCGGGTTGATCGAGAAGAAGCTCTGGCGAATGGTCTGCGCCGCCGCCATCTGATCGAGGTAGACCTTCGATACCGGCAGGCTGTGACCATCGACGCTGCGCATGCGGTAGTTGCCCGGATCGCCGCTGACGAACGGACGCATGTAGCTGTCGAAGAAGCGGTCGACGGTACCTTGAGCGCGGAAGAACTCGCGGAAATCGCTGATCGCCACATCGCTGGTGCTGCTGGCGCTGAACGGATAACGCTTGCTGATGGTTTTGCCATACACGCTGTACAGCTCGTTCTGATAACGGCCGTTCAGGTATTGATAGGCATCGTTGAGCACCAGGCGCCACGAGTCCTCGGCCAGCACGTTGAACCACACGCTGAGCGGACGCGGCAGACGACCGGAGGCATTGCGCAGGTTGGTCAGCGCATCACGCTGGCCGCTCATGCGCGTCTTGGCCATCTCGAACGCAGCTTGTTCCGGCGTACTGGAACGGGCCAGACCGGCCAGTTGCAGTTGCAGGTCGTTGAGCGCGCTGAACGCTGGCGTCAGGTCAGCGCCCGGGCCGTTGTTGTCGTCGAGCAAACGATGCAGCGGCTCGAAGCGGCGTTGCAGGGATTTCTTCGCAGTGTCCGGCAGGTTCTTCGCCACGTTCAGCGCCGAAGCCTTGTCGGCGGCAGCCGCGGCGAGTTTGCCGACCTTGCCCAGTTTGCCTTTCTGCCCGGCGAGCGCATCGGCGGCTTCGCCGGCTTCATCGACCGGATCAGCAGCGGCTTCGAAGCGAGTGTTTTCGCGCACTTCGGTGAGCAACGCGAGTACCGGCGAGTTGGCCGAAGTCAGGCCCGCCAGTTGCTCGGCGCCTTCGCCGGCGTCGCTGATCGGTGGCAGCGCGACCTGGCCAACGGCTTCGCTCCAATAGTTGGCGTAGTCGCGGAAGTACAGTTGCTCGAGCTCGACCATCAGGCGACGCAAGTCCATGTCGCTGATGCCCGCGCCTTCGCCCAGCACCCAGTTGTCACGCAGGATATCGGTGACCAGCGCCGCGCCCTGCACCGAGAAATACTGCTGATAACCCTGTTGGGTGTAGAACCCCGGGATCACGTATTCGGTGCCGATGAACAACGAGCCTTGCGGGCCGAGGTGCTGGCTGAAGCGATAGTCCGGCAGGTTGCGCGCCTGCTCGCGGAGCATGCGGTAAACCACGTTGGCCAGCGATTCGCTGCGCAGAACCTGGCGCGCCTGCGTCACCAACTGATCGTTCAGCGGGTAGATGAACGGCTGCTTGAGCAAACGCTCAAGGTGAGTATTCAGACCGTTCTGCACAGCGGTGTTGCCGGTGTAGCGCTGCGACCAGTCAGTGGCGACCCAGTCCTTGAGCCACGCCGCGTCGCGACGATCCTTCATGTTCAACATCAGGTACGCGCGCAGGCTGTTGAGCAGGCGATCGCGGTCCTTCATATTGGCGCGGATCTGCCCTTCGAGCATGCTCGCCACCCGGGGCAGCAACTGCGCTTCAAGCTCACGCTCGTAGGCGGTTTTCACCACCGGGTTGATCTCTTCGCCCTGATACAGGCCGCCACGTTCGTGGTACGACACGTCGCCCTTGCTCGGGAACACCTGGGTCGCGGCGTAGCTGGTGTCGAGGACTTTCAGCACGCCCATGGCGTCATCGCGCGGCGTTACGGCCGAGCGTTGCTGGGTCCAGTTCTGTGCCAGCGTGCGCAGGTTTTCCAGACGCTCGTAGTTGGCCGAGAAACCACCGGCCCAGAGCATGCCGAACAGGGCCAGTGCCGCCAGTGCACCGACGTACAGCGCGCGCTGGCCCCAATGAATGCGGCTGCGCTCGCGCTTGTCCAGACCGGCCAGATCGGCTTCGGGGAAAATCACCTGGCTGAGCAAGTGGTGGATGAACCGCGAACGGCCGCTGCGCAGGGTCGGCAGCACACCGGCGTTCATGCCGAGGCTGGCGCCGATGCCGGCGGTGGTCGAATCCATTTCCTGGGTCAGGTGCGGCGCGCTGGTCAGGTAGAAACCGCGCAGTTGCGTGGCACGCTGATAACGGTTGCCGGTGAACGCCATGTCGACGAACAGGCACAGGCGCTCGCCGATCTGCCCCAACTGATGCGGGAAATCGAGGATGCGCCCACGGCGCTGAGTATCGCGCTCGGAGTGCATGCGCATGATCACTTGGCTGTTCAAGCGGCGCAGCAACTCTTCGAACTCGTTGCGCAGAACCGCGACGTCGGTGCCGACCTGATCCTTGCGGAAACTGGTGCCGAGCACTTGATCGCTTTCTTCGCGGGTCAGTTGATCGAAGAATTCGTCGAAGCCGAGCAGCTTGTCAGCCTTGCTCAGGACCAGATACACCGGCACGTCGACGTGCAGTTTCTGATGCACATCCTGCAAACGACTGCGCACCTGGCGCGCGAGGGTGTCGATGTCCTGCTCGCTGCCGCCGGTGAGGGTTTCCACCGGAATGGTCACCAGCACGCCGTTCAACGGACGGCTACGACGACGCTTGCGCAGCAGCTCCAGCAGCGTGGTCCAGGCGTTGCCGTCAACTTCCGCGTCCGGCTGAGTCGTGTAGCGCCCGGCGGTGTCGATCAGCACACCGTGGTCGGCAAAATACCAGTCGCAATGACGGGTGCCGAGGGTGTCGCGAGTGAGCTTGCGGTCGATCTTGTTGATCGGGAATTCCAGACCGGAAAAGTCCAGCAGGCTGGTCTTGCCCGAGGCCTGCGGGCCGATCAGCAGGTACCACGGCAAGTCACTGCGCCAGCGCTCGCTGCGACCGCGATACAGGCTCGACGTCTTCAGGGTTTTCAGCGCGTCCTTGAAACGCGCCTTCAACTCTTTCTGCTCTTCGTCGATCAGCTCTTCGCGGCGAATACGGTCCTGGCCGTCCTCGCTTTCTTCCTCGGCTTTCTTGCGGATACCGGCGCGCCAGCTGACGAAGACCATGGTCAGGCCCCAGATCAGGAACAGCACGCTGATGGTCAGCAGGCGCGAGGTCGCGCTTTCCCAGAACTTGTAATCATCCACCGCCAACAACGGGCCGACGAACCACACCAGCAGCGCCACGAACAGCACCAGCAACAAGGTCCAGACCCAGGTCTGGCGCAGGAAGGCGCCGACTTTCTTGAAAAACTTTTTCATCACACGTCCCTGTTTTACGGCTGCGCCTGCGGTTGCACCGCGGCTGGATCAAGCGGCTGATAAGGATGCAGAACAGTGTCGCGCTGCTCGCCCAGCACCCAGGCGAAGCCCGAATACATCACCACCAGGCAGACCAGCGTGAACAGCACCACCATCCACGCCGGCACGATGCGCACCAGGTTGCGGCGCTGGTCGTTGAGGCCTTCCCAGTGCGGCGACAACTCGCGCGGCACGTCGCCGCGCAACTGACGGATCTGCCGGTACAAGGCGTCGCGGATGCCTTCAAGTTCAAGCATGCCGCGTGCCTGTACGCGGTACTTGCCCTCGAAACCGAGGGACAGGCACAGGTACATCAGTTCGAGCATCGGCAGGTGCTTGACCGGGTTTTTCGACAGCCGATCGAGCAGCTGGAAAAACTTCTCGCCGCCGAAGGTTTCGTTGTGGAAGCTGCTCAGCAGGCTCATCTGCGACCACTCGCTTTCGTTGCCCCACGGGGTGGTCACGACAGCTTCGTCAACCACGGTGCAGAGCACGTAACGCGCGGCCATCACCTGGCTGCTTTCAGCGCCGTTGTGCAGGGCGCGTACTTCGAACAACTTGAGCCCGGCGGTCAGCCGCTCATTGAGCGCGTACAGATCTTCGCGGGTCTCGCTGTGCTTGAGGCGCACCACTTCCGAAAGCAGGTCGGAGGAGGCCGCGACCAGCGAGTTGAGGCTGATGTTGAACGCCTCCGCCGGACGCAGGCGCGCGGCGTAGATCATGCGTTCTTCCAGTTGCTCGAAACGCGGCGGCGCGGCGAAGTCGGTCAGCGGACTCGATGCCGGTCCGTGGCCCTGACGGTCGAGCAGGACGGTTTTGTCGTCCTGGTTGTAATCCGTTTCCTTGATCATGTCGGTCAGTTCCTGATGGCCCAGAATTTCAGTTCAAGCTCGGCGAATTCGCCGGACACGTGGAACGCGAAACCGCCGGAGCGCTCGAGTTGTGCCAGGTCTTCGGAACTGAGTTCGAGGATGAAATAGGTTTTGTTCGAGTGGAACGCGATCTGCCGTGGGGCCACCGGCAACGGTTTGACCTTGATCCCCGGCAAGTGCAGGTTGACCAGTTGGCGGATGCGCTCCACCGGGCCGACCTTGAGGTGCTGCGGCAAACGCTGACGCAGTTCTTCGGAGTCGCAGTTGGCACTGGCTGCCAGCACGAACGAGGCCGAGCCGAGCAGTTTGTGGTCGTGCAACGGCGAAACAATGATGCCGTACTGACGCGCCTGCAGGATCAACTCGATGGCGTGCTGTTCGAGCACCATCGACAGCACCTGACGGATCGCTTCCATCAGTTTGCGGAAGCTTGCGCCCTGATCGGCGTGGGAATAGCGGCTGTCCAGACGCGGGCGTTTGCTCTCGCCGGAGAAGGTCGCCAGATCGCCGAGCATGGTCAGCAGCGTGCGGTACAACTCTTCCGGATGCACCTGCTCAAGACCGAGGTAATGGCGCAGCAGCAGTTCGGTACGGTTGATCAGTTGCAGCATCATGAAGTCGCCGACTTCAGCGCCGCCGACCTTGCCGTTGGAGCGAATCCGCTCGGCAATGGTGTCGCCGCGGTGGCTGAGCATGCTGATGACTTCTTTCAGGCACGACAGCAGGTAGCTGGAGGCGTGGGCCTGAATGTAGGTCGGGACGAAATCCGGATCGAGGCTGATCACGCCGTCGGGCGTGGTGTCGAGCACATCGCAGATCTTCAGCTTCACGTAGGCCTGATCGCTCTGCTGCTCGCCGAGCAACAGTTTGAAGTCCGGGCGCCCGCAGCTGACCTGGCTGGCGGAGTCATCACCGGCGTTGGAGTCGGCGACTTCGGCGTCATACGCGGTGTAGCGCGCGAGCACGTCAGATTGCTCCGGGCGGCGGGCCTCGATGTGGTTGCCGGTGACCAGCGGCAGCGCCAGATAGATCGGCGTGTTGCCGGTGTTCGGCGGCACGTCCAGCGCCAGCGGTTCGGTATTGCCACCGAGCTCGAACAGGCTGCCGTCCGGCAGAATCCCCGAGGCTTCACTGATCACCAGTTTGCCCATGTTGAGGAACTGCAAGTCGATTTCCAGATTGAGAAAACCCCAGGTGTAGCCACCGAGCAGCTGCGTGCGGGTTTTCATCTGGTGATCGTAATAACGATCGTTGTGCTGGAAGTGCTGCGGGCGCAGCAGCATGCCTTCCTGCCAAATGACTTTATGGGTGTTCATGATCAGTCATCCGCCTTGGCGAGCACTTGTTGGGTGTTGCGGATACCGGCCTGATCGAGGGTCAGATCCGCCTCGGTGAGTTCCAGCGGAGTGATCTGCACGGTGTGGCGCCATTGCGTATCCGGTAGGTCGCGATAGGCCGCGAGGATGCCCACGTAACGGCTGCCCTCCTCCACGCTGAGTTTCAGCTCCACGGTTTCACCCGGGCGCAGTTCGAGTTCTTCGCTGGCCACCAGATCCGGGTTGAGGGATTCCTTGGCGCGCTCGTAGAGGCTGAAGAAATCAGCGTTCTCGAAAGTCACCGGGTGCTTGAGTTCGAACAGGCGCACGACGATCGGCGACGGCCGACCGTTGAGGTCCGGGTTGAGCTGGTCGCTGCCGGTCAGCTTGAGGTTGATCTTGGTCACTTTCGAGTACGGCGACAGCGACGAGCAACCGGCGAGCAGCACCAGCACGGTGAGCGCAGTCAGCGTCTTGAAAAAAGCGGTCGAGCGGCGAGACATGCGCATCATCCTTGGTGGTCGGTGTGGAGGGTGGAGATCAGGCGGATCTGTTCTTCGTAAGCCTGAGCGAAGTCGCGGGCCAGCAGACGCTCGCTCCAGTCATCGTCCTGACGCAGTGCCTGGTGATAGCGGCCGAACGCTCTCCAGCGCCCGCCCGATGTCGCGATCAACGGTTTGTTGTCGCGCTCGAAACGCAGGGTCAGTTGCTCTGGCGAGAAGTGCTCCAGCGTGCCACGCACGGCGGCGCGACTGGCGGTCAGCAGAGCCACTTGATGCGCCTGCAAATCGCGGAATGCGCGGGAGATCGCTTGCTCGGCCGGCAGATGTCCGGGCTTGCTTGGCTGCAACAGAATCTGCAGCGCCTCGCTCGGATCGACGGCGAATTTCAGCGGGTTCTTGTTGGTGCCTTGCACGGTGGTCTGGGCCAGACGCAGCTCGTTTTTCAGCTCCGAGCGGGTACGCAGGCTCTGCTGCAAACCGCCGATGCTCTGGCGCAGCAGGCGCGCTGCGTTCAGCGCCAGCGCTTCACGTTCGTCGTGGCCGAGGGCTTTGACGTCGACGCCCAGCGCCGCGCCGAAGTGCTCCCAGAAACCTTCGCTCTGACGCTCGACGGCTTTCGGCGCAGGCGCCGGTTCAGGCTCGACCGGGGCGGCAATCAGCTCCGGGACCATCAGGCTTTCCATGTCGATGCGCGCGTAGTCGGCACGCTGACGAGAATCTTCCGGCTTGGCGGTGGGCGACAGCAGCTCGTCGATTTCCGAGTAGACGCGCTCTTGCTGTTCGAGGGCATTGAGCGGGTCGAGATCAAGGAACGCGTCGTCCGGAATGATGCTGCCAGCGGCGCGCGGACGGCCGACTTCGCCATCGAAGGTCGCCGGGTCACGGACCAGCCGCGCACGGATTTCGAAGTCGCCGAGAATGTAGGTGCTGCCGTGCTCGATGCGCACCGGCTCGCCCTTGTGCAGGCGTGCGCCGCTGCTGCCGTCCTGGACACCGTTGCTGCTGGTGTCGGTGAGGAAGAACGAGCCTTCGCGGTAACTGACAATCGCGTGGTGATTGGACAGGTGACGCTTGCGGTCAGGGATGATCCAGTCACAGTCCTCGCCGCGCCCGATCACGCCACCGGCCTGTTTGAAGGTCCGCTGGCACAACTCGGTGGGCACGAACTGCTTGGTGTTCAGCATTTCGAAAACCAATTCCATGTTTGATGCTCCTTGCGGTCACTTGCCGCGATTGACCGCTTGCGGATCACCCAACGGGCGATAGTCGTTGTCGTTGAATTTGTAATTGCCGCTACAGCCGCCAAGGCCGCATAGAACGACGAGGGTCAGCAGGACAGCGTGCCAGTGACGAACAGACATCAGAGGGTCTCCAGGTGTAGACAAAGCACAAAGCGCCGGCCCTTGCGGGCGGCGCCGTTATTAGCGAATTCATTGTTTTGCGAGGCTCTGAACCGGGGCCTGGAGCCATGCCAGGGAGGAGCGACAACCTCCTGTGGCGAGGGAGCTTTCTCCCGCTGGGCTGCGAAGCGGCCCCAAAACCAGCCATCGCGGCGCTTCAGGGCAATCGCGTTTACCGAGCTACGACTGCTGTGCAGCCGCGCGGGAGCAAGCTCCTTCGCCACAGGGAAGTTGTTCAGCTCAGGACACTTCTTCAGATCAACCATCGAAGTCTCCCAGATTGATGTTCAAGCGCCCCAGTCGATACAACAGCGTGCGTCGCGGCAGGCCCAGTTCGCGGGCGGCAAGGGTCTGGTTGCCATCGTTCTTGCGCAGGCAATCGAGGAGCAACGTGCGCTCGACCTGCTCCAGGCGTTCGCGCAGATTCAGGCCGCTGTTGTCCTCGGGCATCGGTTCCAGGCGCAGGGAAAAATGTTCGGCGAGCAACTCGCCACCCTCGCAAAGCAACACCGCGCGCTCGACCAGTGCCTTGAGTTCGCGAACGTTGCCAGGGAAGGTGTAACCGCTCAGATGCTCCAGCGCCGAGTCCGACCAGCGCACCGGATCACGCTGCAAAAACGTGCAGGTCTTCTCGGCGAAATGCCGGGCCAGATCGAGGATGTCGCCTTCGCGCTGACGCAGTGCCGGCAACTCGATCGGGAATTGCGCGAGGCGGTAGTACAAGTCCTCGCGGAACTTGCCTTCGCTGACCAGCACCGCCAGATCACGGTGCGTCGCGGCGATGATGCGCACGTCGATCTTGTGCGTGTCGTTGGAACCCAGCGGACGGATCTCGCCTTCCTGCAGCACGCGCAGAATCTTCGCTTGCAGCGACAACGGCATGTCACCGATTTCATCGAGCAGCAACGTGCCGCCATTGGCCGCGTCGAACAACCCGGCGCGATCGCGATCGGCACCGGTGAAGGCGCCTTTGCGGTAGCCGAACAGCTCGCTTTCGAGCAGGTTCTCCGGAAACGCCGCGCAGTTCTGCACGATGAACGCCTGGGAGCGACGCGGGCCGCAATCGTGAATCGCCCGCGCCACCACTTCCTTGCCGGTGCCGGTCTCGCCCCGCAACAGCACGGTGTACGGGCTGTGCAAAACCTTGCTGATCAGCGAGTAGGTCTGGCGCATCGCCGCACTTTTACCGATCAGGCCATAGCCGCTGATGCTCGGCACACTGCGTGTGGTCGTGGCCGATTCGGCCGGTGGCTGACGCAGGCGTTGCAGCAGATGCAGTTGGCCGAGCACGAACGAACCGAGCTGGCCGAGGGAATCGGCGAAACCCTGCAAGTCAGTGCGACGGCGACTGGCGCAGAGCAGCAAGCCCTCCACCGACTTGTGCTGATTGACCAGCGGCACGCACAACAGCGACTGCCACGGTGTGCTCGCCGCCGGCAGAAAACTGGTTTCGTGCAGGCTGCCGGCGAGGTCGTCGAGGCAGACCACGCGGTTCTGACACAGGGCGAACTGCAGCAGTTGCTCGCCGTTGTAATCGGCCGGCAGGCTCGCCGCCTGACGCGGTTGCAGCGCGCCGTCGAGGCACTCGGCGTTCATGCCCAGGCAGGTGTGGGTGGCGTCGAGCAGATACAGCTGGGTCAATTCGCAACCGCTCAGCTCGGCCAGGCCACGGACGAATTCACCCAGCAGCACAGCACTGTCCGCCGCCCGCGACAGACTGGCGAACTGCGCCAGCAACGCTTCGGCGTAGACCAGTGGCTGCGGCACCTGAGTGAACATCACGCCCACCTCAGACGAACTCGCAGGTCACGCTGGAGTTGCCGTCGAGCGTGGCATGCACACGCTTGAGGCTTTCGCCGGTCGCCATCGCGTCGAGCAGACGATCAGCCACCAGCGGCAGCACATGCTGATCGAGCAGATGATCGATCAGGCGCGCGCCGCTTTCGCTTTGCGTGCAGCGCTCGGACAGGTGATCGACGAGGTTCTGGCACCAGCTGAATTCCAGCTGACGACGGCTCAGACGCTCGCCGAGACGGCCGAGTTTGATCTCGATCAGCTCGCGCAGCACCGGGCCGCCCACCGGGTAGTACGGCACCACTTTCATCCGCGCCAGCAGCGCCGGTTTGAAGTGCTTGCTGAGCACCGGGCGAATGGTTTCTTCGAGGACTTCGGCGGTCGGCCGTGCGCCGTTTTCGCAGAGGTCGCTGATCTTGTCGCTGCCCAGGTTCGAGGTCATCAGGATCAACGTATTGCGGAAGTCGATTTCGCGACCTTCGCCATCGTTGGCCACGCCTTTGTCGAAGATCTGGTAGAACAGGTTGAGCACGTCCGGATCCGCCTTCTCGACTTCATCGAGCAACACCACCGAATACGGCTTCTGGCGCACGGCTTCGGTGAGCATGCCGCCCTCGCCGTAACCGACGTAGCCCGGTGGCGCACCGATCAGACGCGAGACGGTGTGCTTCTCCTGGAACTCGGACATGTTGATGGTGGTGATGAAGCGGTCGCCGCCGTACAACAGGTCAGCCAGGGCGAGCGCGGTTTCGGTTTTGCCGACACCGCTCGGGCCGACCAGCAGGAACACGCCCACTGGCGCGTCAGGTTTGTTCAGGCCGGCAGCGGTGGCGCGCATCGAGCGATCCAGCGCGTGCACGGCTTGTTCCTGACCGCGAATGCGCGTGCGCAGATCGGTGGCGAAACTGGCGACCTTGGCGTTGTGCTCGCGGGCCAGTTGCGCCAGTGGTACACCGGTCCAGGCGCTGATCACTTCGGCAACCAGACGCGGGCACACTTCGAAGCTGACCAGACGTTCTTTGACTTGCGCGGCAGTCAACGCGGCGTGGGTTTCATGCAGCTGGGCTTCCAGCGCTTCGACGCTCTGGCCTTCTTCAACCTCGGCGACCACGGTTTCAATCACCGTGCCTTCGGCATCTTCTTCCACGCTGACGGTCGGCTCGACGGCTGCGGCTTCGCGGGCCTTGGCCAGTTGCTGACGCAGTTCCAGCAGACGCTCGGCCAGTTCTTTCTGTTCGGTCCAGAGAGTTTCCAGCGCGACCATTTCCTCTTCGGCTTCGTCCAGACGCGCTTCCAGTGCCTCCAGCGCTTCGTGGTCGATCAGCAGACCTGCCTCGGCATCGCGGCGCAGGGCCTGACGCTGACGGCCACCTTCAGCCAGTTCGCCACGCAGGCGCTCGAGGCTTTCCGGGGCGGCGGCGAGGCTGATGCGCACGCGGGCGCACGCGGTGTCGAGGACGTCTACAGCCTTGTCCGGCAGTTGCCGACCGGCCAGGTAACGCGCGGACAATTCAGCAGCGGACACCACCGCGTCATCGCGCAGGTAGATGCCGTGGCTCTTCTCGTAGACCTGAGCCAGACCACGCAGAATGGTCACCGCTTCGCTGACAGTCGGTTCGTGCAGTTGCACAGGCTGGAAACGACGGGCCAGCGCCGGGTCTTTCTCGAAGTATTTCTTGTACTCGGCCCAGGTGGTCGCGGCGATGGTGCGCAGTTCGCCACGGGCCAGCGCCGGTTTCAGCAGGTTGGCCGCGTCTGAGCCGCCAGCATTGCCGCCCGCGCCGATCAGCGTGTGGGCTTCGTCGATGAACAGAATGATCGGTTTCGGCGAGGCTTTGACCTCATCAATCACGCCTTTCAAACGACGCTCGAATTCACCTTTGACGCTGGCGCCGGCCTGCAACAGGCCCATGTCCAGCGACAGCAATTCAACGCCTTTGAGTACCTGCGGCACTTCACCGGCAGCGATGCGCGAGGCGAGGCCTTCGACGATGGCGGTCTTACCGACACCGGCCTCACCGACGACGATCGGGTTGTTCTTGCGGCGACGAGCGAGGATGTCGACCATCTGCCGAATCGCGCCGTCACGGCACAGCACCGGGTCGAGTTTGCCGTCGCGGGCCTGCTGGGTCAGGTTGTGGGTGAAGCGCTGCAACAGCGATTCGCCCTGCGCCGCCGGTTTGCCATTGGCCGCCGGTTGCTCCTGTTGCGACAGGGCAAATTCTTTCAGGCGATCAATGTTCAGTTTGGCGAGCAGCGGTTGATAGCGGCTGCCGGCATAGCGCATCGGGTTGCGCAGCAACGCCAGGATCAGCGCGGCGTCTTCGACTTGGGTCTGGCCCAGTTCGAGATTGGCCACCAGCAGTGCGTCTTGCAGCCACTGCACCAGCTCCGGGGCGAACACCGGGTTGCGCGAAGCGCTGTGTTCGACTCGCGATTGCAATGCAGCGGTCAGTTCACCGGCGTCGACGTCAGCATCTTGCAACGCGCGCGACAGCAAGCCGTTCGGGCGCTCGAGCAAGCCCAGCAGCAAGTCTTCGACGAGGATCTTGCTGCCGCCCCGGGCGACGCAACGCTCGGCCGAACGCTCCAGATCACGACGGGTTTCGGCGTCCAGCGCCTGGATGAGTTGTTGCAGGTCTACGTTGATCATGGCTCACGTCCTTAATGAATTTTGCTGCCCAGGGTCACCACGCCGTCCGCTTTTTCGCGGCCCAGCCAACTGGTCCAACCGAGGCGACAGGCGTTCTGCTCACCGATGCGCAGTTCGCGGATTTCTTCCTGGCGCAGGACCAGGCGAATGTCGTAATCGAGCGGGTCACGCAAGGTGAACCGCACCAGCGCGCAGAGCGGCTGGTAGCCGAACCCGATCGGCAGGAATTCATGGAATCGCTGCCAGTCGAGTTCGGTGATATGAATGCGGAATTTGCCGCTGCGGTCGCGCACGTGCTCGCCCAGCACCAGGTCTTCACCGAGCATGCTGTTGGCGCGGCCCAAACGATTGCGCTGCTCGTCGAGAATTTCCACGCGGCGCTCGATGCACTGCTCGATGACCAGGTCTTCGTGCTTGAAGTAGTAACGCAGCACGGCTTCGATCAGCGCCGCCGAGTGTGCCCGCAAACTGAGCAGGCCGAGGTACGGCAGCAGGCGTTTCCAGTTGAGTTCCTTGGCCTTGCGGATCTCGTCGCCGCCCAGTCCGATCAGCGCAAAAAGTTGCGCCGAGAACGGGTCGATCGCGCCGCTCTGGAAGCTCGCGCGGTAGCGGTACTTGCGCCAGATCGGCAGCATCAGTCGTTGCAGGCGATGGTGGAACAGGTCGAGAAAATTGCGCGTCGGGTTGCCGTCTTCGCTGTCGCCCAGAGCCTGTTCGCCGTAGAACGCCGGCAGCGGCGAACCGGAGCCGACCAGACCGATCAGGTTGAAACGCATGCGCGCGCGCATCTTGCCGTGTTCTTCGAAAAACTCGACGCGATCGACGTCGCTGCGCGGAAAGCCCAGGCTCGGGTTGGCCTGGAACTCGACCTGATCGTACAGATCGTCTTCGCTCAGATGCGGGTGTGCCTCGCGCAGCCGGTCGATCACCAGCAGCACGGCCTGAAACAGCGAGTACTCGCGTATTACCTTGGTCAGCCCGCTTAAAGCAGAGGCTGCAGGCCCATACGTGGTGTCCATTGGTACACCTCTCCCTGTGTGCTTTTTACCCGCAGTTCATGGAATGAATTGAGACTGGCGTAAAGCGCGAAAAACTCGTTGAGAACCGAAGCGAAGACGAACAGGTCGCCTTCGCCGATATAGCCTTCCGGGTCGATGGTCAGTTCGGTGCGCAAACCGCGCACCGGCAGACCGCGATGCAGTCGGTCGACGTGGTGATGCTTGATGTGCTTGAGGCCGCCCAGCAGGCGTTTGCTGACCTTTTCCGCGTGCTGGTCGTAGTAGCGCGGCAGGTCGTAGGTTTCCAGAATCACCTTCAACGCATTGACGTCCGCCAGCGACAGATAGTTAAGCGACATGTTGCTGATCAGCTTCCACAGGAAGTCTCGGTTCAGCGGCGGCGCGAAGCTCGACGTGGCCGGGGTGATGTTGCGGAAACTGAGGAATTCCGGGGTCTGCTCGCTGGCCATGCAGATGTCGCCGAGCTTGAGCTTTTTCGGCAGGTTCTGGTTGGTGCACATCAGCTCGATCGACAGGGTTTCGTGGGCTTCGGTGTGGCGGATGCCGAAGCTCAGGTAAGTGTCGAGGCCGTCATGCAACAAGGACGAGCGCTGGCGAATGCTGTAATGCGGACGGCTGTTGGGCACGTCGAAACTCGGGTCGTGCTCGAAGGATTCGAACGGCACGTACTCCTGATAACCGAGGCCGCCGGGCTTCCAGCCGGTCACGGTTTCCACCGAGAACACACCGCAGTTTTCCAGATCGTATTCCGCCGGCAGCAGCAGGTATTCGTCCTGCTTGCCATCGAGACGGATCGGCAATGCGTCGTGCTCGAACAGATTAACGATCGGCGTGCAGAACAGCTTGACGTTATCCAGGGTCGGACGCATGCGCATGATGCCGCTCTTGCGGATGTCGAAGCGCAGTTCGAGGCCACGCATCTGCTTGAGCGTGTCTTCCGGCAGCGCCTTGAGAATGTCCAGACCGTTGACGTCGACGAACAGGAATTTGTCCTGGAAGGCGAAATATTCCTGCAGGTAGCGATAGCCACGGAAGGTATTCAGCGGATACGGAATCAACGCTTCTTCTTCGGCAAAGCCCACCGGTTTCACCCGGTCGCCGGGAATCTTGAACGCCATCGGCTTGCCGCTGACGCCATCAATCGGTTTGCCGGCGCCGTCGAGCGGGATCAGTTCGATGCCTTCAAGGTTGCGCAGCAGACTCAGATAAAGCATCTGGCTGATGTAGCGCTCGCCGGCAAAGTGCAGACGCAGTTTGCTCAGCTCCAGCTCACCAAGGTGGCCGTCGGCGCTCATTTCCAGACGCAGGCTGAGCAGCGAGCCGTCGCCCTTCACCGAGTAATTCAGCGCGGCCAGATCCAGTGGCAACACTTCGGTCGGGTAGCAGGTGCGGAAGCGGCAACGCACGTCTTCGATCGGTTTGCTCTCGATCGGTGTATCGCGCTCGACCAGCAGCGCCGGACCGGAACGCTTGAGCGGATCGAACTGCAAAATGCTGAACGCCGGCAGCGGGCGCATGTAGTTCGGCCACAGCAGCTGCATCAGCGAATGGCTGAGCTCCGGCAGTTCGTCATCGAGCTTCTGGCGCAGACGCCCGGTAAGGAACGCAAAGCCTTCCAGCAACCGCTCCACATCCGGATCCCGCCCGGCCTGCCCCAGATACGGCGCCAGCGCCGGACTACGCTCGGCGAAACGGCGACCGAGCTGGCGCAGTGCGGTGAGTTCGCTTTGGTAGTAGTGGTTAAAGGACACGGGGTACCTGCCTGAAAAATGAACTCATAAAAAAAACGCTTCGCCACCGAAATGCCGGTTCATTTTTTACCGCCGCGTTCTGCGGCGCACCACGTGGCATGGTCAAGACGATCAAACGACGGGCATGTATTGGATTTGCGAATGAATACGTAAGGCGTTGCGGGCTCGTAGGAGAAGTAGTAATAGTTCTCCCCATCCTCGCCATAGATCCAGTAATTCGACGACCCCTCATTAATATCATAAGGCTCGAATGAAAAAATGGAGGATTGAGACGGAATAAAGTTAACACCATCCATCAACATCATGAGGGCATTTGGAAATACGTTTGTCAGTGAAACCAGAGCCACGGCAAGAATCGCGATAGACAGCTTCATGAGCTTGCGCCTACATACTTCATCATTTGAATAATATAATAGAGTCGCACTCATCACTTCACCTTCCTCGATTCCCATATCACCAACTTACCATCATTAGGGGACATCCCCCTTTTTTTGCAAGTCAGCGATTTTCGTGCGACTGGCACAATCGAGATTTCGAGAGAATCGCCAGTCTTCGACAGCCCAACTATCATCTCAAGCAGGTGTCTGGTTCAAATAAATACTTCCAATCACGTGCATAACCGGAATCATCATCACACACACGAACATCATGATTTTATGCATCTTCTGTTCCCTGACTCGCGAAAAAATCCCGGACAAGGCAACTACCAAGCAAATAATCGCTAAAGTGCCAAACAAATCGCTATCAGCCACTCCGGCCAAGTAACCTTGAATAGTCACTTATTGAACTCCATGAAATTCCATCGATAAAACAAAAAAATACTCAGAAAATCTTCGGCCATTGAGCCGGTGCTGAGATTTTTATAATTCCAACCTGCTCCGGCCTTTCGATAAAGCCCGGTCTCGATCAGCATGCCCGCGTACCCAGAGTTCTGCGGGTCAGCCATGTTTGAACCCATCCATTTCTGTATCGTTGTGACTGGACGAAAACTGGCACCAGAGGTATTTCCTTGGCGAATCTCAAGTTCCGTTTCTGTAATACGGACAACCATTTGAATGTGGTGCGCGAGATCACCTGGTCGATCCTTCGCCTGCGCTAGGATATCGCCAGGTGACAACCCTTCTACTGAATCCACTGCCAAGGTATTTTCACCGACTCGCTGCATGTCGGGAGCACCGTAAGTCAACATGACCATTTCACTGAATCCAAACATATTGGACGCATATCTGTCATGGTTCGCTGCGGTATAGTTCTCCATGTTACGGTAGGTCCGGACACCCGTTTTCAACTTGACTGGCAACCCACGCTTGGACGCGAACTCACACAACACCCTGAGTGCAAAATCTTCGCATGTAAATCTATTGTTAGCGACTGCGCCTTCTCTGTTCCAATACTTTTCATTGATCAAAGTTTCAGCAATCAATGGCGCATCATTGTGAAAGTCAGCAATGTCTGCATCAGTCCAAAAAGCCGTTGTTTTCCAAAAAACCTTATAGGTCACTTTTTTGGGAGTCTTGTCCGCTTTCGGAGTCAAGGCAATTGAGCGTGCCATTAACGTCGACAGAACTTCTGCACTCATAGTGCCGCTCCATCGATCGCCGCGTGGAAGTCGAAAGTTTCACCCTCATTTCCTCCGACTAACTCGGTTCTGCCCATTGCATCACTTTGACCGGCGATGACTTTCCCTTTGGATGTTGTAATTTGATAGGGAATATCGGACAGCGGATTTCCATCCTGGTCTTCCATAACCACATGCTGTGTATGTGAAAACAGCATCAGCGGCAACGGCGGCACAAACGGTGCCGGCGTATGCGAATTGCCAATAATCACCGTGCCGGATCCAGCCGTAACCTTGTTGCCATGGGTCCCCACCGAATCAACCGTCGCGGCAGGTTTGCCGTTGATCAACACAGTGGTCGCCAAACCGCCCGACATCGCACCACCACACGCCGAGGCATCGCCTTGGCGGGCGGCCGCGAGGCCGTCGAAGAATACGTCGCCGGAACCGGCGGCGATCGGGTTGGTGCCGTGGCCGGGGAGCGGGCAAGCGGTGGGGTCGGATACGCGTGCTGCGGGTTTGCCAGACATCGGGGATCTCCTTAAGTGACCTTGACTTGACCGCTGCCATCCAGGCGCGCGGAAAAACTGACCTGACGCTTGAACCCTTCAACTTCCAGCAGGCCTTCGATACTGAAGGCCAGACGCAGTTGATCGTGGTCACGCGGCAGGGAAATGACACGCACATTGCTCAGGCGCGGCTCGTAGGCTTCGATGAAGTTTTCGATGGCCAGACGGGCCTGACTCAGGGAGTCGTGCAGGCTCAGACGCATGTCATTGAGATCGGGCAACCCGTAGTCGGCCAGCGTTTGCACGCTGCCGGCCCGGGTGCTGAGCATTTTGGCCAGATGGGCAGCCACTGACGCCATGGCACAAGCCTCAAGGCTGTTGCCCTTGCGTAGTTGTGCGTCGCCGTTGAGGCGTTCGAACAGGCTGCCGTATCCGTCCATGAGTCGCTCTTACTCTTTGTCCAGCTTGCCAACCAGCGACAGGGTGAAATCGGCCCCCATGTACTTGAAGTGCGGACGCACGTTCAAGCTCACGCGGTACCAGCCCGGCTCGCCTTCAACGTCGCTGACGATCACTTGCGCAGCACGCAGCGGACGACGGCCACGGACTTCGGCGCTCGGGTTTTCCTGGTCAGCCACGTACTGACGGATCCACTTGTTCAGTTCCAGCTCGAGGTCGGTACGCTCTTTCCACGAACCGAGTTGCTCGCGCTGCAGCACTTTCAAGTAGTGAGCCAGGCGGTTGACGATCATCATGTACGGCAGTTGGGTGCCGAGCTTGTAGTTCAGCTCTGCCGCCTTGCCTTCTGCGCTGATGCCGAAGAACTTCGGCTTCTGCACCGAGCTTGCGGAGAAGAACGCCGCGTTGTCGGAGCCTTTGCGCATGGTCAGGGAGATGAAGCCTTCCTCGGCCAGTTCGTATT